>BNJS01000388.1_pt1 | contig 131054 bp, 141 predicted proteins | sample 8540461 | NCBI WGS metagenome assembly BNJS01 (sample SAMD00202454, study PRJDB9452) | human saliva metagenome | isolation source: human saliva | place: Japan
GGTTTTTAGATAAGTTCCGATAGGTTGAGACAAGTGGCAAAAACTAGTTATCACTGTTTAGAGGATATCTGGGGATAAGTTAGGATAACCTACCAGCGCAGCCGTGTTTTCTGAGACGGTTGCAAGAAGCTGTTGTGCTTCCCAGACAAGGTTGTACCTAAGATTCTCTTGCGGAAGAACGGCCTCCGGCAGCCAGTGAGCGGCGTGCTAGACTAAAAGCATATTTCATGATGTAAACGCTCATGAGACGGAAGGTCTCAGTAGTTCCCGCTACCAAGCCCCTTCCAGTGAGCAGGGTCGTTACCTCAGGTTCCTAATACCAGGGTTGAGATAACGCCCACGATGTAAGAAACGGCTTTGGAGCCGATCCATCAATCAGAATGTAGCTGAGTGAGGATCGCCAGAGCCGTTTTCTACTATCGTAGAAACAGCATGTCTGCGCTTGCGCGCCCGCACGCAGATTTGGCGCCTCGCGCGCGCTCGGAATCTGCGGTGCTCCAGCCGTCTCCACCCTGAGAGTCATCACGGGGTAAATTTCATAATGCGTGCCGTGTGCTCTACCCCGGTGAAAAGGGTTGATCTCAACTTTACCGAATGTTTCTACAGGTAAAACGTTCTCATTCCTAGAGTTCGCGCCGCGTTAGAGTTCGATCACGGTATCGTCCTGCCGGGCAGGGCGCATCCTCATCGTGGGTGCTCACCAGCACGATTGCGGTATGGAGCGCTCGCTCAATCAGTTCCCAGACGCGGGCGCGGGTAGGCGCATCCAGCCCGGCGGTCGGTTCATCGAGAACCATGACGGTCGCGGGGCTCAGGGGCTTTCTGCTCATTCAAGGGCTTTCGCCGCCGCCAAAGTACGCGCCAGGCGATGCGCCTGCCCTCTCCCCGGACACGCTGCCGTTCTCACCCGCGACGGTGTCATGACATCGAGCACCACTCGAGGTAAATTCGCTTAGCCCCACCGCCTGCAGGTACCGGTCGCATATATGCACCGGAATGTCGCGCCCAAACGCCACATTCTCATGCGCGGTACCAACCAGCAGCCCAGCTTCCTGCGGCAAGTAGACAAACCGAAGAGTGCCTTGCGGCGCGCTCATCGACAGGCGAGTGGGGCTGTTGTCGCACGCACCCCAAAGCCGTTCTAAAAGCAAACTTTTCCCGCGCCGGATGCGCCACGCACCCAACATGGGCGTCCAGCTTCACCGTATGCACACCATAGGATGTTTTCACTCAGGTTGCGTGCATCCCACGCGGAGGAAAGCTCACCTGTGGTTACGACGTAGTCGACGAGATACACCGAACTCTCAGCGGCAAAAGTGGCTATTTTATGGTGCGCCTGCCGGTAACGCTCCGCCGAGACCGCGATGGTCGATACCCCAAAGCCGACGGCTTGGAGCGGACCAATTGCCGCCGCGCACACTCCGATGAGTGCCACCGCAGTACCCGTAATCTGCGCCGGAGCCTTCACCGAATAATACGGTTTTGAGCACTATTGCGAGAGACGCAAAGCCAGCATCGCGCCCTGCCAGGTGTGTAACAACATGGTGTAACGGTAACTTTTGAGGCTTTTTGCTTCTACAGGCAGGCGGCCTTGGGCGTATCGGTCGCAGAAAGGGAGCCGCCCCAAAGTTCTGCTTTCACGCCAGAGGCGGAGCGTGTTTTCAGGGTGCCGAAACTGCGCATTGAGCCGTCAAAGGATTCGCCTTGAAACTTCTGATGACGCGCAATCGGCGGCATGCTCCCAGCCAGATAGAAGGGCTACAAACCCGCAAAAATATGCCCTGGCTCCGGCACGCCACCCATCACCAGAATTGAGACAGCACCGGCGATACAACCAACCCGGCGGGCAGGGATTGAGAGGTACAAGGTGGCGAGGGTTTCGCGAATGGATGCGGCCTGCGCATCGACGGCATACGCAATTTCGGAGGCGCCTGGCATAGCGCGTGCGCGCGAGGTCGGCGCCGATGCTGGTGACGAGCGCATCCGCCATATGGCGCGATTGCATTTTCTGCTCGATGAACCCGTAGGCAGGGGTAGAAAAGATGCCAGCTCTGCCCGATTAACATACTGTAAGAATCACGAGGACGGCAAGGTTTTGACGCCAGACTTCGGGTTTTCAAGGTGCGCTGAACACCGTAACCCAGCAGAATTGGGCGGGCGATCAGGCGAGCGCAGAGATAATGACGGCGAGCCGGTACGCTAGGTTTTCGGGGATGATACTCGCCGGGCTGAAAAGTCATAACGCGAGCACAAAATATAAAATATGGTTTGAGGTATTTCACCGAGTTCTCTTTCTCTCCCGCTGCCTGACGCGGCGGGAGATGTGCATATGATCGGTATGTGTGCACCTAGGCACGGTATAACGGTATATATCGTACACTTTCCTGCATATTCGTGAGGGTTCGGAAACATACGATATGCCAGGCAAAGTGTACGACTTATAATAAGAGGGCGCGACTAAAGCCACCCGTTGTCGCGGGCGTGCGCACCGCCTCATGCCGGTTAATGGCGTCGATCTTCGCCTGGCCGCCGAGGAGGTGAGTTTGCGTGCCACGTTCGAAGACGGCCGAGCATCCCGCAATTTCTTTGACGCTCCCAGCAGTCTCGGCGGCGCGAAGAACCTCAGTCTCACGCCCGGTCAGCGGCGAAGAACCCTGCCATTTGCCTCCTCAGCCAGCACCGAGATCGACCACGCAGCCCCGCCGCGGTACGGCGAACCGCCTGCGCCAACTGCGACGCCGTACCGTGCTTTCACCACAAACCCGCTCGCCCCTGCCTCAAGGGCGCGGCGTAAATACCAGGGACGGCGAAAGTCGTCAGAATAAAGCGAACGAACCGGCGCGCCCGCCTGCGATGTCAGGCCCGAACGGGCAAGTTCGGCGGCCGCCTCAGTCACCGGTGGCGCCGGGCATTTCAATATCAAGAAGCGCCACATCCGAGGCGGGTTTCACGCACGGCAGGCACACCTCATCCGCCGTGACTTGGCAATACCTCAGATCAATTTCAAGATCGAAAGATCATGGCAAGCGCTACAGAATCATCTGCTGATCGTCGGCGAAAGTATTCTCAGCACTGGCTACCCCGCATAATCTCGTCGAGTCTTCTCGTCCATGCTGAGTGCGGATGCGGCACCATCCCCACCTGCACAGGCGCCTGCAGCCAGTGTTCGGGTGCATTCCAGTGTAAGGGTGCCGCCTGCGTCTTCGATGCGGGTGCGCAGACCGGTGAGTCCGCTCTTACACGGGGCATCACCGATTCCTATGCCGTTGTCGGTAACCTCTAACCCGGTGGAGTTCAGCCGCACGGTGGCGTAGGTGGCGTGAGAGTGCCTCACAATATTGGTAACGGTCTCGCGCAGCGCCCAACTGAACAGGGAAGAATTCATGCCCGCAATGTTCGCGGCGGTTGTCGCATCGGGCAGGCTCGCCTGTATTCCAGCGGTTTCCAGGGCGCGTGAGGATGCCAGAATCTCACCTTCAAGGTCGGGAACGCGCAAACGGGTGACGGTAGAATGCACCTCCGCGAGGGCTTGGCGGGAGAGCTGGGCGACCTGCCGCATCTGCTCCTGCGCGGCGGGGGTGTTGGTTTCTACGAGTTTTGCAGGCCAGCTCGGCTTTGAGGTTCACGATCGTGAGGGAATGCCCCAGAACATCGTGCACATCGCGGGCGATGCGTTCACGTTCGCTGAGGATACCGAGTTCTTTTTCAATCGCCTTGTGTTCCCCGGCTCTTGTGCATGCTGCGGCCCACGGTAGGCGATAATGTGGAACGTAGGGTACACAATATCGAAATGAAGAACCCGTTGAGGGTTTTATCGCCCCGAAACGACTGGGAACGGGCAGTGGTGCGTTATCGAAATACCCCTGCCCCACCACGCCAACAAAGTAGTTAGTGGTGAAGACTACGGCGATTGCAACGGCTGTTTTTACCCCCAGTTTGAAGGGTATGTGCAGGTTCATCAGCCACAGCGCCACCCACAGGGGAGATATGGTGTAGAGCATCCCGGCGATGCCCTGCGGGTATGAAAGGCAATGTAACCGATAGGTGCCGTCACTAGCACACCACCAGCGCAGTACGTAGTACTGTGTTTTTCACGGGTATAAGCGAAGGCATCGTATGCGCCATGCAGAACAGCGCTGCACATGTCTGATACAACAGTGTGCACAGGTCCATGTTGTTTTTGACGAGTTCAGCTTCAGCTGATCCGCTAAGACCAGACAATAATAAAACTGCTGGAGAAATGTTGAGACAGCTTTGCCCCAGACGAGACCTCCGCACAATACCCGATTTATCGAAGAATGGGGCATCTGCGCTACCTGGCTGAAGGCGGCGGTTCTCCGGCGTACCCGCATCACGCTGGGAGACATGCGGTGTGCGCGTCGTTGTCATGCTCGCGCTCCGTCGGTACTCGCTGCCGAATAATGTATCCCTATCGTAAATGAGGGCTCTTTGAGCATACACCGGCGAGCGGAAGCGCCTATGTTAAATGTCATGGATTGCCGAACCGGTTTCAAGGTCGAATTTTTGACGCGGGGATGCCCTAGCCTGCATCCTGACGAGATGTCACGGGTACGCCGACAGGGATACGCTATTGCATATTCGGTGTTCACGACAAGAGCATAAGGCAGGGTTGAAGCACCTATGGCAGGTATCTCTGGTTCCGCCTCTCCGGGGGTGTATCCGCCACGAAAAGCGCAGGGCGGTCTCTACCGTCACGGGGTTATGCAAGTCATTCAGCAAAACCCGTGCGAATGACGATATTAGTGTGCGGCTTATACCCGGGGAGGTAACGGCGCTAATCGGTCACAACGGCGCCGGTAAAACAACTTTTCTCAACCAAATCGTGGGGCTCACCAAGCCAGATGCAGGCAGCATCAACTATGGCAACACAGACCTGATTGCGCATCCGGCACAGGGCTCGGCAGATATGCGCGATCATGCCGCAGGTAACGTCATCCCTAGAGGAGTGACCCCGCGCCAGAGCGATAGCGACGGCGGTTCGCATTCGCGGGTTGAAGTCAAAACAGGCACAACGGGCGGTTCGGAAATCTCGATACTCTCGATTTAGGGGATTGGGCGGACAGGCTAGGGGCATAAGCTCTCGGGCGGGTATCAAACGCCTCTGACCTCATTCGGCATGGCGGTCACCGCACCCGCCCCATCTATCTCTTCGGCGAGCCACGAACGATGTCGATCCCGGTGCGTCGCGAGCTGCTGTGGAGGATGCTGCGGATGCGCGCCGAGCAGGGTGCCACGGTGCTGATCGTAACTCCACAACCTCCTGGAGGTGGAGCGCCATGCCGATAGGTACCTGCTGTTCAATAAAGGGGCGGCTAGTTCGTGATGAACCGACAAGCGCGCTGGGTTTGGCAGAAGCAAAAAGTACGCTCTCGATCACGGCTACGGAGTTCCTTCAAGAACTTCGCAGCGTGCTAGATGTAAAAACATCATCCTCACTAGGGAATATGCCAGATACGGAATATATCGAAAAGCGCATAGAAGACGATTCTTCCATCCCTCGGGAGTTTACCGTAACCCTGAGTACCGATGCGCTTGAGCTGGCCTTACCCCATGTGCTTTCAGGGAATTCGTGCGGGATGCGTCGAAAGCTATCGCATAGGCTCGGCGTCTTTGGCCGATAACTGCGAGGAGATGATTACTCATGACTAGCACCCTGGTGCCCTCACGAATTTCGACGGTACGTGCCACGGTCGAGCTGATCCGCTGGTCGCTAATTCGTAACGCCATCAACGCGCCGCTTTTTGCGGTGGTGCAGGTCCTTTTAGCCTTTGCACTTCTTTACGGCATCTCGGTCTTCATGCCGCATCTTGACCGGAATTCTGCAGAATATCTGGCATCCGGCACGGTAACGGTGACCCTCATTTCTATGGGGTGTGTAATCAAAGCTCCGCAGATTATCGCTACCGCTAAGACGAACAGGGTATGTTCGACTATCAGCGGTCCCTTCCAGTGCCCGCGCCTGGCGATTCTGGCGGCTGACATACTCGTTTGGGCGGTCCTCGCGTCTTCCCGGCATTGTGCGGGCGGTGTAGCCGCAAAACTCAAATTTGATTTTGATGTGAACCTGAATATCGGCGCTATTGCCGTTGTATTCGCGCTTCAAGTTGTTATGGCGGTGTTAGGGTTTATGCTTGCGTACTGGGTTCCAGCGTCACTTCTGACTATCGTGACGCAGTCTATTACCTTCATGGTTTTGCTGTTTGCGCCGATTAACTACCCGCCCGAGCGGCTGCCCGACTGGTACGTGCACGTTCAGCAGTTCCTGCCGTTCGTGCCTGCGGCAAACCTTGTGCGAGCCGCCCTCTTCGACATCGGCCAGATACAGATCCTGGACGTAATAGTCGTCGGTTTTTGGGGGCTTCTGGGATGCGCATCCGCACTGTGGGCCCTTGCCCGCAGGGACTAGACCTTTCAGGGTCTCACCTGTATAAAAAGAGCCTTGATTGTGAATAAAGCATTGGAAATATCCTCTGTATTCACGATCAAGGCTCTTTTTATTATCACCCACGGACGGGGCGGAAAGGATGAAACAACTACAACCGATAGAAGCCTTCCACCGCGCGGGTCAGGTATGCCATATCGTGAACGTGGCACATTTCGCGCATCGAATGCATCGACAGTAGTCCGATCCCCACATCGATGGTGCGCATCCCCAGCCGGGTGGCGGTGATAGGCCCGATCGTGGAACCGCAGGGCATATTGTTATTCGACACGAACTCCTGATAAGGAACGTCCGCCGCCTTGCACGCCGCCGCGAAAATACCGGCACCCACCGCATCGGTTGCATACCGCTGATTCGCGTTGATCTTCAGCAGCGGTCCAGCACCGGGAAGCGGGCGCACCGTCGGGTCGTGATGCCCCTGGTAGTTCGGGTTCACCAGATGCCCGGCATCCGCCGAAAGGCACACCGAATCGGCGAGCGAGCGGCGGTACTCGTCCTGGCTCTCCCCGCGAGCATGCGAGAGCCGCACCAGCACATCCTCTAGAACGGACCGGCGGCGCCGCTGCGGGTTTCAGAACCGATCTCTTCGTGGTCGAATCCCGCAAGCATCACGAGTATGCGCCGAGTCTTCGTCAGCATTCTCGGCCACATAGCGTTCTAAGGCACACAATCCAGCATGAACCGACGAGAGATTATCCAACCTGCCCGAGGCGAAAAACTCTCCATCTCGCCCGAAACGGCGAGGTTCCTGCGCATCCGCAAAGAGCACATCGTAACCGACGATCTGCTCCGGATCGACCGGACCGCCCTCGTCGATGGTCTGCTGCGCCAAATAGGCGAGCACATCGTTCTCGGTATCATCCACGCCCCAAATGGGGTACATATTGAACTGTTTATCGAGGGTCAGCTCATTACGTTTATGGTCCAGATGAGGGGCCAGCTGCGGCACACGCGCCAACGGTCCAGTCACCACATAGCGATCCTGAAGGGTGCCGTCTTCCCGAAGTACCGTCAGGCGCCCGGCGGCGCGCAGCTCACGATCCAAAAAGGAATTAAACAGTGCGCCACCGTAATTTTCGACGCCCATTTGATGCCATCCTGCCGCCGTCACCGACGAACTCGGCTTGAGCTTAAGCGACGGCGAATCCGTATGCGCACCCAGCACCCGGTAACCGCTCGCCTTCTGCGCCCGCCGACCGCCAGCCCAAGCGATAATCGCGCCGTCACGCATCACAAAATGCCTGCCGACGGCAACCTCATTCTGCCACGGCTCGGTTTCGTTCAGCTCGGTAAACCCCGCCGCCTGCAGGCGCCGTGCTACGGTTCGCGCCGCCAGATATGAGACGGGCGAATCGCAGACGAACTGGGCGAGGTCTTCGATATTTTTGACGGCATCAACGGTCATACTATGCGCCTACTTCTTGGGTTTGGGAATGACGGGGAACGCCGAGGTCCACGGTGAAGCGTCTGTTGATCCCTGCTTATGCGATTGTGCGGCTTCCGGCGAGATTTTCGGAATCGGAGCGGTAGCCCAGGGAACCTCTGAGGTGTTCTGGGATGCCTCCCGCTGAGCCCGCGAGGTCTGCGAAACTGCAGCCGAGCCGTCCGCAGCCGCATTCTTAGCGGATGCGCCCTGCCCGCTTTCCTTCTGCTGGGCAGCTTCTTTCTGCTGAGCAAGGGCCTGAGCCTTGGCACGTTCATAGGCTGACAAGGCATTTTGCACGGGAATGCTCATCGTGGAGGTATCCGGCGCGTAGTTCTTCGAGGAAGGATTCTTCGTATCGTCTGCCTGGGCGACGGATGCGCTAGCGGTTCCCTTCTGCGGCGCGGCTGCATTCGATGCAGACCCCTGTGCCCCGGAGGCGCGCACCGAAGAATCGGCCTGATTCGAGCCCTGCTGAGCCTTCTGCGCGGAGGCGCGTGCAGCTTTCTGCGCCGCATCCAGATCTATGCCTGACGGAGCCTTTTCCGCTGCTGCGGGGAGCAACCACGGCAGGCTTGAGTTCGTCGGCGATAGTCCTCGCCTGTGCAGACTGCGCGGGTTTATCGGCAGCAGGCGCTTCTTTCCCGGTCGCGCGGGCGGCAGTATTCGCGGTCGTCGGACGCTCAGCCTGGGCTGACTCGTTAGTGTGTACCGGCTTTTGAGGCTGAGTCGATTCAGGAGCCTGTGCCGGTTTGGCAGTTTGCGCCGGTTTCTGGGACTGGGCTGACTCATGAGTCGGCACAGATTCCTTGGCTGGCGCAGGCTTACCGATTGGTGCAGGCTTATTAGCCGGTGCCGAACGTTCGGGCTGCGCGGGGGCAGAAGCCTTGACCGACGTATCATTCTGCTCGCTCTTACGAGCGCCTTCCACAGGCTTCGCGGCGGGTGCTTGTGCAGCCGGTTTCTCCGCGATATTCCGCTCGGGTGCACGATGCTCTTCAGCCGTTTGCGGGTTGGCGGGGGCAGACGAAGACGCCGATTTTACCGAAGCATTATCCTGTGCGGGCTTGGCGTTCCCCGCCACAGGGGCAGCAGGTTGTACAGGTTGTGATTGTACCGGCGCCTGCGACCCTTGCGGTGCAGAAGCAGAAGTATCAGCAGCAGGTGAAGCAGCAGCATTTTTCACGGACATACCGGGCTGTGTGGCCGCGTGCGCAGCACCGAAGCCGGTGCTGCGGCTGGCGCATCCGAGGAAGAAGCGGGCGCTTCCACGCTCATTGACGCACCCTCAGCCGAGGAGGCGGCAGCCGCATCCTGCCCCTGGTTCAGAGCGGCTTTCCTCTTTTGCCGGTAGGTGTACATGCACACGAGCCCGGCGAAGGCAAGCTGCAGAATAAGGGCCTGCACAAAGTCAAGCGGCTGTTCCTCACGAACCGCACCAAAGGGATCCTCCAAACCCAGCAGCCCAAAGATAAAAATCGAAACATTATTCGCAATATGCAGACCGATACCGGCTTCAAGACCGCCAGTGTACCAGCACAAGAACCCGGCGATCAGAGCCATCGTCAGCACAGAAAGCAGACCCCACAGTCCGTAACCATGCAGCACCATAAAGATAGGCGCTGGAATAATAATTGCCCAAACGGGGTTCTTCAGCCACCGACCCACGGTCTGCATGAGATAACCGCGGAAGAGCAGTTCCTCGGCGTAGCACTGGAACGGAACTATTAGCAGAATAAGCACAATGTACAGCCAGAACATGCCGGAATTCAGCGGATGCACGCTGTTCTGCGTGGTCAAAGAACCATCCAGAGTCGCGAACCCTACATAGTAAAGACCGAAAATGAGGAACCCAAAACCTAGGAAAACACCTAAATAGGACCACCGCATGCGGCCCGCAATGGAGTGAATCAGCCCTAAGGGTTTGAAGTTGGTAATCAGGCGCGCAATGAAAATCGCCGGAATCACCGGAATGATGGTAATAAGGAGCGCAATAAAAACAAGCGGGGTCTTAAAAACGTTCGCGTAAATACGCTGCAGATCGGTCAGGTAATCGTAAGGGACGCGCAGCATCACGGCGAATGCCAGCAGCGCAAAGCTCACAATCAGCAGGAGCACAAAATAGATGCCGGCAATCAGCAAGCCCTCAAGAACCGGGGTGAACCAACGCGCACGCGGGTTCACATGCGATAACCGGTGATAGGGCAGCTCGCTAGCGCGTTCCAGAAGCTCCTTACGGGTAAGGCGGTTACTCCTGTAATACTCAGCGGAGGCGAAGGTAGACTCAGCGCCGTACCCGTAACTTTCTGCCTGATGCGGGCTCAGCATCGTGGGCATATTTTGGGTATTAGTGACTGCGCCAGGTGGTTGGTTTGTTGGAATGAACTCAGAACCGTGATGTCCGGGTTCCTGCTGGTGATTAGTGCTCATAGTATCCATAATAGAGGGGACCCTCCCCCGAATGTCACACCGGGGCCATCTGTGCAGGTTGCCTTACGGTGTAATAATTTACCCTGCCTATGAACTTTTCGGGCTTATATTTTTATGGGAAATATGCCATAATTTGAGGGAGTTACCGTAGTTTTAAAATTTGAGGCTACTCGTGCCTACGCTTCCGGGTGTTTTTGGCGCCAGTAGTGAAGGAAGGTTCAGATGGCTCTCGTCTTCAATCCGCCCCCAAATTGGCTTCAAACCGCCTGCCGGGTGGTCTCCTACCCCGACGTGGCGGCCCGATCCCGCATGGGGTCCTGTTCCCGAAGGTTGGCAGCTGTGGATTGAGGAGCCCGAGCCTGAGAATGAGCAGGCACCCTCGACGGCGGAGTCTTCATCTGCCGCATCGGGCTCTTCTGAGGGTTCTTCCAGCGCGAAGCCCCTCGCCATCGTCAAGCTCTGAGCAGAGCGGTGAGTCTGCGCAGGCTTCCGCCCCGAAGCAGCGTACCGCGCCGACCATTTCCGAACAGTTTGCCGAGCAGAAAACTTCCCATCAGCAGACCCCTGAGCAGAAGACTCAGGCGGAGTCTGCCCACGCTCAGGATGCGGCGTCCAGCCGGTTCCGAGCTCGCGCGAGGTCGCGGGTGAGCGTGCGGGCGCATCCGGTTCCGGTGCAGCGGCAGGGCTCTTCGACCGAGTCGCAGATGCGTTCCGAGCAGAGCGCTTCTGAGACTCCCGTAAACCGTCAGGCGGCACCGCCGAGGCTCCAAAGCCTCAGGGTTTTCGAGCCTACCCGCGAGCCCGCTCGCGATGCCCTAATGCCCCATCCGCGCCGGAGACGAGCGCACAGCAACCGGGAGTCGCACAGGGTTCGGGTGTTTCTTACGATGCGCGAGAGCCCCTCAGCGACGCACAGGATTCTCAGGGGTCCGCAGGTTCTGCCGCTGCAGCAGGTGCCGAACAGCCCGAGGCTGCACGACAGGAGTCTGTTTCCTCAGAGCCCGTGCAGCAGCAGGTTCCTTCACGCGAGTCGCGCCCCGAGCAGTCTTCGGGTCAGTCTCAGGGGTGAGCCTACGGATGCGCGCCCCAGTCCGATGCGCGATTCGGCTGATTCGCGTGGTACCGAGACTCAGGCATCTTCCCGACCGGCTACTCCCCGCGCGGCACTTCCCAGGTTCCTCCCACGCAGCAGCGTTTTTGAGGGGCAGCCTCAGGCTCCCGTGAATCAGCAGCAGTCGGGCTTTGCTGCGCAGAGTTCTCAAGATCAGAACGCCCAGAACCGGGGGCAGCAGGCTCAGCCTCAGCAGCCCGCACAGTCTCAACGCGTTACTCAGGCCCAACAGCCCGGGCAATCTCAGCAGCCGCAGTCTTTTTGAGTCCCAGCGCCAGCAGGGAATTTGCCCAGCGTCAGCAGCAGGAGTCTACACAGCGCCAGCAGAAAGCCTCAATCAGCAGCAGGGCTCTGGCTCTGAGCAGCGTCAGCAGGATTTTTGCGCAGCGTCAGTCGAGCCGAATGTTTTCGCAGTCTCAGACGCCGGGAAGCGGCTCTCAGCAGCAGGGATTTGCATCGCAGAATTCCCAGCAGAATTTTGGTGCTCAGTCTCAGCAGGACGCACAGTCACGGCAGGGCTTTGGAGGTCAGGCTCAGCAGACTCGGGCGCCTCAAGCGCAGGGTTCGCAGAACCAGCAGCAGCCTCGCGGGTTCGATGCGCAGGCTCCTCAGCCTTGGCAGAATCAGCCCGGTCAGCAGCAGTTCAGCCAGTCCCGTAGAGCAGAGATCAGTCTCAGCCGCAGCCGCCCGCGCAGTCTCAGCAGGGTCAGCAGCCGCAGTCTTTTGAGGCCCAGCGTCAGCAAGAATTTGCCCAGCGTCAGCAGCAGGATTCTACACAGCGCCAGCAGAGCTTCAACCAGCAACAGCAGGGCTCTGATCAGCATCAAGGTTTTGCGCAGCAGAACCAGGGTTCCGAGCAGCAGGGCTTAAGCGCCCAGTCCCAGCAGGGATTTGCCGGGCAGAACGCTCAGGAGCGAAGCGCTCAAGCGCAGGATCCGCGAACCCAGAGTACCCAAAGCCAGGGCGCTCAGAACCGAGACACCCAGGGTCAGAGTGCCCCGAGACCCGAGGTTCGCAGGCACAGCAGTCCCAGAGTCGAGAGCAGCAGAGCCAGCAGGGGTTCGCTCAGTCGCAGTCTCAACAGCAGCAATCCGGCCAGGTGCGGCCCGGACAATCCCAGTCAGGATATTCTCAGTCCGGTCAGCCTCAGCAGGGACAGGGTCAGTCCGGTCAGTCGTACCAGGGACAACAGCCTCAGCAGGGGCAGGATCGGTCACGCTCGGGCTTTGGTGCGGGTGCCGCCGCTGGTGCTGTCGCAGGCGCCGCAGCGGGCGCGGGTGCAGCGGCCTCCTCCGGGGCGGGCGCATCCGGCGCTTCGGCTCAGCAGCAGGGTTCTCAGAGCCAGGGCGTGCAGGGTCAGAGCGCGCAGAGTCAGAACGCTCAACAGGATCAGGGCTCTCAGTCGGGGCAGAATCAGCAGCACTCGGTGCAGAACGCTTCGAACCAGCAGGGTAACCAGTTCCAGGGGCAGGGTCAGCCCAGCCAATTCCAGGGCTCGCAGTCGCAGCAGAACCAGCCTCAGCAGGGGTCAGTACCGAGGCCGGTCAATCGCAGCAGTTCCAGCAGCAGAACGGTGCTCAGAATAATAACGTTCAGAACAGCGGTTTTGCTCAGGGTTCGTACAATCAGAACCAGTCGAACCAGAATCAGCAATACTCCGAGTCAAACACCTCGGATGCGCTCAACGGGTTCACTGCGGCGGCAGCATCCGGGTTCAGCGATTCACCGTATGCAAACGGTCAGACTCCTTCAACCAGCCCGAAGCCGAAGCGCCCGTTCTTTGCGACTCCCGCCGGGTGGAGCGTCATTGCCAGTGCTGTGGCGCTGTTGATTATTATCATTCTGGTGCTGATTTTCACCCCTGCCGCGCGGATCTTCCAATGCAGCAGCATCGGAAAGCCCCGCCGAGTCATCATCGGCAGCCCAGGCATCGTCAGAGAGCTCGGCAAGCTCATCGCCCGCCGAGCTGAAGAATGTTGAAGCGAAACTGCCCAGCGGCGATTTCAAGGAGTACAAGGGCAAAGATAAGCAGACCATCGATATCGAGAGCCCAGGGCAACGATTCGAAGGCTATCGTCTACTATGAGTTCACCCCCTCCAAAGAATCCAACTCGCGCCATTCCCTGGAGGGGCGCACGGGGGACGATAAAACTTCCAGCTTCGCTCTGTACACCTCCGCGCTGACCAAAGATAAAATCTCGGGCACCCTGTGGATGGACTTGAAGACTTCCAGCCCCACCCGCAAGGTGAATGTCGATAGTGAGGGCGAGTGGCTTATTCGCGTCTACGATGCTTCCTCCGCACCGAAGATTTCTAAGGGCGAGAAGATCAGCGCCGCGTTCAACTCCTACGCCGTGATCTACTCGGGCGGCTCGGGTACCTTGGAGGCTGGCTACGAGCGCAGGCCGGTAATGAACCTGCGCGTGATGGATGCGGCCCGCTCGAACGATGTCATCTTGGAATCCAGCACCTCAGAGTTCCAGGGCACCGCGAAGTTTGACGCTTCCGAAGATGTTTACTTGGCGATTAACTCCTTCCAGGGCACCTGGAACGTCGGTATTCGCTAGGTAGCCGATAACTTCTTGGTCTAAACCGAGATAGAGAAGACCCCCGCATCGTCGATCACGATGCGGGGGTCTTCTGCACGGTTCGCAAGGCTATGCCGAGTTCGGGGCGTTTGCCGACTCTGCTGCTGGTTTGACCGAAGCGCTGCGTGCTTTCGGGGTGAGGGCCGCCCACCCCCACAGCAGAACGGTCACGATAAAGAGGCACACGATCGGCGTGCCACCCAGCGCAACACCCGGCGCAGCCAAGAATTCGAGCCCGTTCATATTCCACTGGGTCATGCCGCCGAGCACGCGCGGGGAAATATAGAGCCCCACAACGCCCACCCAGGTCAAGATGCGCGCCACAGTCATCGCAGCGGGCGGCAGGTATGTGAAGAACTCGCCGAATGCATCCACAATAAGCACGAGAACCAGAAGCGGCAGAAGCACGTTATGATGCGACCAGCTGATCGGCGAGAGGCTGACCATGAGGAACCCGGTCACGGCAACCTGGGCGAGAACCTTTGTTGCGGCGTTCGAGCTGATAGAGAATCGCGGCGGTGAGCACGACGGAGAGCGCCGCCAGCAGATAGAAACCGAGCTTGGCGGCGGTTCCGTTCAGCCCATAGTGCATGAGCCAACCCTGAATCGAAATATTATCGACGAAGTTAATATCGCCCACACGCGAAGGATCTGAAACCGCGTGGAACCAGTACTGCGGGGCTTCTTGCGGCAGTAGCACAAAGCCGAGGGCAATGGTGGCGAGGAAGGTTGCACCGAGGGTGATAATGCCCTTCCAGTCGCGGCGCACCAGCAGAATAAGTCCGAATACGAGCGGGGTCAGCTTCAAGCCACCAGCGATACCGATAAGTACTCCGCGCGGCACACGGGTTGCCGGGCGTAGAAAATCGGCAAGAATCAGCACCATAATGATGGGGTTAATCTGCATAAGGTCGAAGGTACGCCGCCAGGGGTCCGCAGAGCATTACCACTATGGTGAGTGCGGCGATCGTGCCGTAACGCCCGAGCTTATCCTGAAGCGGTAAAGGCCGTCCATGTGCATTGGCATAGGAATACATGATGCTGGAGAGCCACCAGGCGGCGGCGGTCGTAATAAGCACCATAATCGCCATACCCACCTTGAGCGGTATGAAAGCGAACGGCAGGAAGACCAGCGCCGCAAAGGGCGGGTAGGGTGAACGGCAAATCCAGCACGCCGATGCTCACCGTAGCGCGCCCATAAAAGGTTCTTTGTCGAAGCCTTCATTATCGAAAAATGGTCATGGCACCCATGCGGTAGATCGAAAAATCCAGACCGCCGTAGGTGTTCACGAAGGCTTCAAAAAAATATAGCCGCCCACCACCATGAGGATGAGCGCCACTACTGCAAGTTTTGCCCAGAACCGGAGTCTGGGCGCGGGATTCAGTCATGGCGTATTAGTACCCTGTCTTACTGAGCTGAAGTTCTCGCCCTTTAGTGTGGCGTGGATATTCTGTTCGCCGAAAGATTATATTCCCCTTCGGGCATATACCCAGATGAGAGCCTGTCTTTCTGGGGCGACATCTGCTTACGTTAAATACATTGCTTGGGGCGTGGGATGCACACACCAATCGCTGACGTGCAGCGAATGCGGTTCCTCACCCTATGCAAACAAGCCACCCACGTTATATTCCAAATACAAAATATATACTAGTCAGAAGTCTTTTCCGAAGGTTTTTCGGGCTCAGGTTTCGTGCTGTCGTGAGTCTTACCCTGAGAACTCTGTTTGGAAGACTCGGCGCCTTCACGCGGCTTCACCTTCGCTACCAAGTGCGTACCGCGTTGAGTTCGGGCGCGCCGCAGTCCATGACCTGCCAGTTTTGTTGCCGCCGAAGATTTCGCCGCGGGTTTTTCATCGGTTTTTACGGAGGCGGCATCGTCGCTGCCCTCGGTGGGCGCATCCTGATCGGAAGACTCGGGGTCTTCGCTATCGTCCTGAACCTTCGCCTTCTTGGGCATCTCGGCGATGCGCACCGCAACCTCTAAGGCAAGCACCGCGAACGACGCATAGTAGACGATAATCGAGGGGTACAGATAAGGATTTTTCTGATTTACCCCCACCATCGTGACGGCGAAAACTGCCAGCTCAAGGACTACCACCACAAGCTGTTTGGCAGACCCGCCCGGATTCCTCATCATCAGGTACAACGCCATCAGCGTAAAGAGAACAGGAAAGAAGATCTGCCCCGCCACCGCCATTCCGTCTTGGTCATAAGCGTAAATAGCGAGCGCTTGCATTACGGCGGCAAACGGCGGCGAGGGGAGCGAGATCGAGATACTTCATGAGGGCTATTCTAGCGTTTACCACCTCGCCGGCACCTTACTGCATGACGGCTCACGCACAGCCAAAATTCGCATGATTCGGGCAATATAATGGAACTATATGCACTGTGACTAAAAGCGATCGAAAGACAACACCGTGAGCGAGAATCCCCATACGCCCCACTCCCTCGGGTTCTGACTCAGAAGGATCAACCGGCCGCGATACCGGTCGTGGCGGCGCATCCTCAAAGCCGAGCGCGGCGCAAAGTTCTGCACGGTCCGGGGCCGATGTTTCGGGTTCCGGCAACGATGGACTCACAATTGGGATGCGCCCCACCGAGCTCCCCGGCGCCTCGCTAACGCCCGAGGAGATTGCTAAGCGCGCCTCCGGTCGGGGTAGTTGGCACCGCCGCGCATCGAAACCGGTATCGTACTGGATGTTTGGCGTTATTATCGCAATTCTGGTGCATCGCTTTATCCCCAAAGGCGGCTGGCTGATCGTGCATATGGTGACTCTGGGGCTGATTACGAATTCGATTCTGATCTGGAGCCAGCACTTCACCGAAGCGCTCATGAAGATTAAAATTCCTGATTCGGCCCGCGGTATTCAGGTCACGTATTTTGCGCTTAACGGCGGTATTGTGCTGCTGATGGCGGGCATGATTCTGCAGGATCTCATGCCGCAGTTCTATCCCCTGACGGTTGTCGGGGCGCTGGTGGTGGGTGCTATGGTCGCCTGGCATGGCTATGCGCTTCTTCGCCAGGTCAAACAGGCGCTTCCCTCGCGGTTTGGCGCTACGATTCGTTTCTATATCGCTGCGGCGTTCCTGCTTCCCGTCGGTGCCGTACTGGGCGCGATGACGGCCCTGCCTGGTTTGCGGGGCACGCTGCATTCGCAGTTTTATGCTCGCATGAGGCCGTGAATGTTCTCGGGTTCGTGGGTATTACGGTGGTTGGTACCCCTGATTACGTTCTGGCCTACGATGCTGCGCACCAAGATGGTCGAAAACGCTTTGGGAACTAGCGTGCGCGCCCTCATTCTGATGTGTGTGGGCGTTGGGGTTACCACGCTCGCTTCACTCTTCGGGATGCGCCCCCTCGCGGGCGCGGGCCTGCTCGTGTACTCTGCTGGGGCTGCTGATCGTGGCGTGGGTGATGGTGCGAACCCTTCGCACGAAGCGCCCCACGAGTTCCCACCAATGTCGGTGGGTGCAGGTTTTTATCTGGCTTATTATCGGCGTGGTGTGGACTGCTGGCTTGGTGTTCACTACCCCGTTTGAGGAGCTTCGCATGAGCGAGGTAACCCCCATTTTCGTGGCGGGTTTCCTGCTTCAGGTGCTTCTGGGGGCTATGAGTTACCTGCTTCCCCAGCGTATGGGCGGCGGGCCCGCCGTGGTGCGCGCATCCAATAAGGAGTTTAGTAGGCTTGCCGCCGGGCGCGTGACGGTTGTGAACCTGAGCCTTATTATTTTCATGCTGCCGAATGCGCTTACGGGTTCTTGGGTGAAGGTCGCTGTCTCTGCCGTGGGTGCGCTCGGTTTGGCTTCGTTCCTGCCGTTTATGGTGCGCGGCGTTAAAGCTTCGGTCAATACCCGTAAAGAGATGATGGCGGCGCGGGCGCGCGGCGAGAAGCCTGCCCCTGTCACGGAGGTCAAACAGGAACCTGTGAATCATACCCGGCAGACCCTTTTCGGCGCGCTTGCTGTGATTCTGGCGCTGACCTTGGGTATTGCGGCCGATCCTAGCTCAGTAGGCTTCAACTTTATAGGCGGTTCTACGGCGACCGGCACGGGGCAGACCACAACGCTGAAGGTCAAGGCAACCTCGAATTACCGGTTTACGCCCGATACCGCGCAGGTTCCGGTGGGTAACCGCCTGGTGATTGAGGTGACGAACGACGATCAGGGCATGACCCACGACCTCACCTTCGCCAACGGCGCGAAAACCGGAACGCTGAACCCCGGCGAGACTAAGAGCGTGGATGTTGGCGTGGTGACCTCCGACCTTGAGGGCTGGTGCTCGGTTGCCGGGCACCGCCAGCAGGGCATGGTATTTCAGTGAAAACCACCGGCAATAACCTGCAGGGCGAACGGGCATCACGGGGGTGGTTCCGGCGGTAATAACGGGTCAAATGGCTCGGGCACAAATACGAACCTGCTGACCGCGCAGAACGCGAATATTGATATGCACGCATCCCCCGGCAAAGATCATGAGCGCCGTGACCCGGTGCTGCGTCCCGTGCCTGCGGGCGAGAAACGTGACAGTAAGACTGTTCACAAGATGACCATGGATGTGCAGGGAGCTCGACCGTGAAAATTGCAGCCCGGGCTTGATGTGAAAGGCATGGACATTCAACGGTTCGTATATGGGTCCGGTGCTGCACGGTAAGCTGGGCGATGTCTTCGAGATTACCCTGGAGAACAACGGTTCGATGGGGCATTCGCTCGACTTCCACGCGGGCATGGTTTCGCCCGATAACACGATGAAAACCATTGCCCCGGGCGAGAAGCTGACCTACCGTTTTGAGGCTACCGGCTCTGGTATTTGGCTGTACCACTGCTCGACCGCGCCCATGAGTCTGCATATGGCGGCGGGCATGTACGGTGCCGTGATTATCGACCCGCCGAATCTGGAACCGGTAGATCATGAGTATGTGATGGTTCAGAATGAAACATACCTGACCGATACGGGGCAGACTGCGGCTGACGGTAATAAACTCGCCGAAGTTTCCTCTGACGGCATTGCGGCGGGTACTCCTTCGCTCACTATGTTCAACGGGCACGCCACCCAGTACGTGAATCAGCCTTTGGAGGTGAAAACCGGCGAGCGTGTGCGCATCTGGCTGCTGGCTGCGGGACCGTCGAAGGGCATGAGTTTCCACGTGGTCGGCTCGCAATTTGACACCGTTTATAAGGAGGGCGGCTACCTGCTGCGGGACGGCAGAGACCCGTATGGGGAAACCGGCGGTCACTCGCAGGCGCTCGATCTGGACTCGGCGCAGGGCGGGTTCGTTGAGATGCAGTTCCGCGAACCCGGCACGTACACGTTCGTGAACCACCGGTTCGCCGAGATGGAACGCGGCGCTATGGGGCACATCAAGGTGACGGATAAGTAGTCCGGGCAGTCGGGGAGGCGGGATTATATCTGTCGGCTCCCTGCTCCCCCCTTACTGTCTTCCCAGACTTTTGTCATGGTTTGTGGTCCTTTTCAGCACAACCATGACAAAATCTGAGACTCAACAGTGAACGCTAGCTGCCGAGTCCTTCCACTGGCGACATCCGAGCCGACCGTGCCGCCGGCAGAGCGGATGCAACCAATGCTGATGCAAGACCCACCAGCAGTATCAGCGCCAGACCCAGATACGGCAGATCCGGCACGAACTCCACCTTTTGGTCTGTTGCAGCAAGCACCACCTTCGCGCTCACGCTACCGATAAACACGCCCCGAGGATACCCAACGCCACCGCGCCGAGGGTGATCAGTACCGCCTCCGCCGAAATCATGCGGCGCAGCTGCTTTGCGGGAGAGCCCCAATGCACGCAGCATCGCATTCTGCGGCGGCGTTCATTGACCGAGAGAGTCATCGTATTTGCCACGCCGATCACCGAGATCACTACGGCGAGGGCGAGAAGACCCAGGGTGATCCCCAGCATAACCGTCAGAACCTGATCGAGCTGACCGCGCTGTTGTAGACCGCCGGTGAATTCGTTGCCGTCATTAGCCTTATTAAAGCTGATCCTGTGGCGTGGAATTCTCAGTAGCGGTCAGCGGGGATTTAGCGTGTACCAGCACCATAGTCTCCGCCCCGGCTGAGGGATTCATACCCCCTGGGACGGCAGATGCGCCCCGCTGCCCCTGTGCGGCTGAGCCTTGGGGCTGTTCCCCAGCTTCTCCAGGCTGCTGCAGAGTCAAGGGTTGCGGGTCATCCGGGTTCTGCAGTTTAGCACCGGTGGCTGGGTTCACCACGTACAGATTCGCGATCTTACTGGTCGACTTAATAGGCTTGAGTTCGATCTCTCCTAAGGGTCCGCGTGCCTTCAGGCGGGTGGAATCGTCAAAGCCCGCATTGTTATACAGGGATTCGGGCACGAGCACCGTGTTATCTTCAGTCGGGTACTTGCCCTCAGCCGGAATAACCTTGGCGAAGTCTTCCTGGCTGAGCGCCACCATACTCGCGGTGTTGCTCATTGACTGGCTGCCGTCTTTCGACGTGAGGGTGTACTCTAGGGCACCGGCGGCTGGAGCCACCGCAACGCTTTCGACATTCTTAATCCCCTGCACTTTATCGGCAACCGAGTGCGCCTTAGCAAGGCTCTCAGCTCCCGTGCCGCCACCGGTCCCGTAGGTTGCCGTCGCCGAGACGGGATAGGCACGTTCCATGGACTTCGCCGTCGATGCAGTCATGATGGAGTACCCGCTCAGTACTGCAGACACCACGAGCACACCCAGCAATACGGCACGCCCGGTCGAAACCGTGCGCTTAGGCGAACGCAGCGCGTTAGCGACTGCCAGATTCCCGGTCTGGGGCGAATCACCGAACCAAACACGCGAATCAGTGGCGGCAACAGCCACGGCAGGGGTAGAACACGGCAACGCCCAAAAGCAACGCCGCAACCATGACCAACAGCACCCCAGCGCTGCTTTGTTGCACACCTGCATCCGGGGCACTGGTCAGACTCAGCGACTGCCACACTGCTGCCGCCCCTGCCGCGGCGGCGATCAGACCTAGAATTAGACCCGCAATGCTCGGCTTCTTCACGGCTCGGGCGGTACCCTCCCCCAAGGCGCTGATGGGCGAAATATTCAGGGCGCTACGTGCCGGGGCGAGCGATGCAACAACCGTCACGAGCGTGCAGACCACCACACCCACCACGAACGCCAGCGGGTTATGACGAGACCATGAAAATCTTTAAACAACACACCGACGAGCGCTGCGACCGGGATGAGACGAGCGCAGCGCCGATAGCGGAAAATGACTCCCCACCACGAGCGCCTCAACTAAGAGCATGCGCACGAGGATTTTCCGTGCGCCCCCAGAGTGCGCAGCAGTGCCAACTCGCGGATGCGTTGACCGACCAGCACTGCGAACGTATTCGAGATAACGAAAGATGAGACCAGCAGGGGCGAGCGCCGCGAACGCCCCTAGAATCACACCGATAAAGGCAAAAAGAATTGTGAGGTTTCTTCTTTTGAGATCCTGCAGGTATTCCCCGCCCTGACTTCACCACGGGTTCGGTATTCTGATCACCGGTAGCTGGCTTTTTCTGTAGCTCAGTGCGTGCGTGGGCGTCATCGTCACCCTTTGAACTGGACGAACGTCATGCTGGGGTGCGGTAGCTGTGCCGCCTCCATAGATTTCGGGTCAAGCTGTTTGAGCGCCTCATCTGCCGCGTTCTGATAGGAGGTACCACCAATATAAACGTTATCGTTTGAGAATGAGCCGGAGAATCCCGGTGTCGAAAATGCCAGCAATGGTGTATTCCTTGGTGGCACCGGTGTTGGGGTCGGTAATAGCTGCCACAACATCCGGTGAGGTCACCGTTGAGCCAAAGGTGCAGGTTGTGTTTTTCGGCGAATTCTTTTTGAGATCAACAGCTCGGTGTCTGTGCCCGGCAGTTTGCCGTCAATGGGGAATGGGAAGAGCTCGGTGTCGGTGGGAGCAGTGTATACCGCACCTTTGCTGAGTTTTTCTCCGGTGCCGAGTTTACCCTGCCCGTCATATATGACCCAGGTGCGCTGAACCGAAGGGTCGTTGGTGATCGTGTCGAGATTTTTCGGGCGTGAGGTAATGGTTCGCCGTGTAATTATTTGGGTTGTTAGTTCCAGCCGAGAGGACCACGTTATCGTCCTCTGAGAGCGCATCTCCTATCGCGGCATCTATAGTTCCCTGTAGCGAGCCGAGGGCACAATAATGGCGGCGATGAAGAATGAGGGCAACCGCTATGCCGATGCCGGTCAGAACATGCTTACCTTTAGAAGCGCGCAAGTTAGAGCGCGCCACCGTATTCAGAGATGTATTAGTTCGTTTAGACATAGTAGACATGCGGCTATTTCCCCTCCTGTTAGATGTGCGGATGCTTTACCCTTCCAGCTGTCCCATCGCCTGCAGCACAGCATCATGCGTAGGATTCAGCATCTCCCCAGCAATCGCACCATCCTTTAAAAACACCACGATCAGCATACGAAGCAGCATGCGCATCATGGGTGACCATCAGAATCGTCTGCTTCTGCTCAGTGGCGGCATCCCGCAATAGCCTGAGCACCTCAGCACCCAATTTGAGTCGAGGTTACCGGTGGGCTCATCAGCAAACACCACCTCCGGGCGCGACAGCAGCGCACGCACAATAGCAACACGCTGCTGCTGACCACCTGAAAGCTGTTCGGGGCGATGACCTAACCGATCCGACAGACCGAGGGTTTTAACCAGGTATTCACGCCAGGTCGGATCCGGCTTCTTGCCCGCCAGTCCCAGCGGCAAATCAATATTCTGCCCGGCGGTCAGGGTAGGCACCAGGTTCGACTGCCTGGAAGATGAACCCCACGTGCTCACGCCGGAACTCGGTCAGCTGGTTATCCCTCTGCCCGTACAGTTCGGTGGTACCTATACGGATGCTGGTCTCTGGAATATGATCAGGAGTATCCAGTGTGGCAAGGGTTTGCATCAGCGTTGATTTGCCTGAGCCTGAAGGACCCATAATCGCGGTGAACTTACCCTGCTCAAAATCAATAGTGACATTATTCAGGGCATGCACAGTTGCCTCACCCCGACCGTAGGTTTTGAACAGGTTTTTGGTGGATACCGCTGGAGTTTCAGCGGTGGTTTCTGCAGTAGTCATGCTCTTAATTGTTGCAGATACCCACCGCAAAACCTATTTATCTTAAGTTTAGTTTTTAAAATATATGACAATTACCTCTGGCAGAGACTTAGTAGAGCAAAGTGACGCACACAAACATGCTCTTTCATAATATAATTTCACTTCATCGCTGTGCAGTGGTGTTTGTTTGTTGGACACCCAGAATACCAGAACCCTACCCCTAGGGTGTTGGGTTATACGATTCTAAACCCGCATCAATAATCATCGTTCATACCCCATAGCGGTATACCATCGGGGAACATAATAACCGCAACTGCACCCGCTGCGTGTTATACCACACCATATACTGCGCTAACGCCTCACGAAACTCTGCGAGACTACGGTGGTTTCCTAAAACATTTCCTGCTTCAAATGCGAAAAAATTCTCCACTCACCGCATTGTCATAAAATTCCCCACCGTGACATCACTGCCACACCATAACACCTCAGCACCTCACCCAGCGAGAATGCTGATGCTGCCATGTACCCATAACCACCCACCTCACCCTTGCTGCTGCGGGCTCGTTCAGCTGCTGTATTCTCAAAAGCCTGCCGCAAACTCTCCGTAGTCAGCGTCGTTACGGCACCCGCGAGACAGTAACTGATAATGCTGTGATCGTATAAATCCAGCACCGGGGACAAATCTTTCACCCTCCGGCACGGAACTCGGTCACATCACTGGCCACACGGTTCGGGCCGAGACCATGAACTGTTGGTTAGCACATTCAGTTGCGATCGTCCCCGCACCGATACGCACGATAGCGCCGCCGTTTAAGACGCTTTAGAACGCAACCTAAGTTCTGCGTAAGTTTTCAAAACAAGCCTCTGACTCACCTGCCAGCTACGAGCACGCAGTACATACCAATTTCCAGTACCCATACCGACCCTGGCACCGACCGAAGATCACCGATCACCTCTTGCAAACGCGCAGCTTGGGCGGGGTACTCAATCGTGACAGATGGTAGTAAAACTTAGCGCCATCTGGGCGGCAGCTAACCGATACTGGGACCTCAGGTACGCAATCACCCGTGTTTTCTCACGAGCACTCAGCCGCTGAGATCCCGAACAGCTTTTAGGTAAGCGTTCTCCGCCTGCAACTTCTGAACCTGCCGCCTGAGCCGCGTGTTGTTCGACCGGCTCAACTCGGGCACGAGCACCGGGTGGACGACCTCGGGGTTTAGGCCGTAACCTCTCACCTCAGCCCGGTAGCGGCTCACCACGCTAATCAGCTCCGAGGACAGCCCATACTCACGTGCAAGCGCACGCTGAGTTTCCCACCAAGATGACGGGTAATAATTTCCTTTTTCGTCTCGAAACTGTAGAACTTTCGTCGGTTTATCCATCATCACCACCTTGCCACGAAGAACCCACCGATTGCGAAAATCACGCACGCAATACTCCAGTACTTTCAGGTAGTTAGCGACCGTGGCTATCCTGTACCCCTGCTGGAACAAGTCCACAGCCCGATCACGCTTCTGTTGGCTCATCAACGACTGAGGATGTATAACGCCTCTTCTTCTGCTCTATTAGCCCAGATGCAGAGGACCTTCAAATTGGCATGTCCAACAAACAGGAAGCACTACACCAGAGTATTTTTCACCCTTGATATAAATAAAGGCCTTTACGTTTTCAGGAAGGAAAACCTACATATTATAGTTTCCACGGATACCATTAAAGAAAAACCCTCAGTGCTTACACCGATGGCGAGGTTGAACTCCGTGGCAATATTTCGTAAATACGCTCTCATAGCATTAGCGATTGTGGCGTTCTTGACCTGATGTTCCTGCTTTATAAAGGCACGCAGCGGAACGAGGCGACACCCGGCAGAACGGCGACGCCCAGCGTATCCACTGAGTTCCGCGCCGGCATCAAGCGCCCCGGTACAGACCCCGCAGGTTTCTGAGCAGAGCGCGCAGGCGGCACCCTGCCGGAACAGCCGCAGCAGTCGCGGGAGCGCAGGATTCGCCCTCGGAATTCGCTTCGCCCTCCGCAACGAATACGACCAAACCGTCTCCGAGCACTTCATCTGACGCTGGGCAGGGAACAGCATAAAGCCGATGCTACAAGCGCCGCCCCCAGTGCCAGTGGGTCTGCCAGCGCATCCCGAGAAAGAGCCTACATGCCCGGAGGACGTCTCCTACCAGCGGGTGGCAGGTATGGAGAGGTTGACTGCACGTTCGACTATTCAAGGTACGCCTGAAGACCATGCGGGAGGCGGAGCAGTACGCGCGTAAATGGCTCTACCCGAACCCGGCACCTATATTCAGGTGCGGGATTACCGCGAAGCTAAGGTCAAGATTCGGGTGATGGATAAGCCACAGAGCGTATTTGTTGTTCGCGCGCGTTAACGCGTTCTTCGAGGATCAAGAGCGGTAGCGGGAGCCGTCACCTGGAGCGTTATCTGGCACCAACAGTTACTATCTCACCAGCGATGACCTCCCGACGGTATTGAGGCTCGGTAGGTTCTGGTCTGTCGGTTCTTTGCGGTGCGCATGCGCTCTCGTGTTAAAGTTTAAACGGTAGCTGAGAGGGTGAGCGATTCTTCGTAAAAGTCTTCCGAGCGCCAACTCTTGAGCCACACTCGGGTGTAACTTCTCATGTATAGCTTGCCCTCTGAATAAGCCGCGGTACTTACCATAAAGCCATACATAATTCTGTATATCTAATTTTGCTTGAAAGTATACTTTCCGAGTCCCGTGAAAACCGCGCCAGTCCGGGCTTGCTGGGGTGCTGAGCTGGAGGAATGGCGAAGAAGAGCTCACTCAAGACCGCATCCGGCAAGAACATCTTCACGAAAGTGACCGCCGGGGCACTGGCATTGCGTTATGTGCCTCGCGCTGCTCCTGGGTACGGGTGTGGTGGGCTCCGCCGCCACCTACGACGACTACTGCGGTATGACCGACTTGACCTCGCGCCGGAAGAGGTGCACGAGGATCTTCGCGAGGCCGGGCAGACAGCGAATATCCGCCGGGTGTGATCGCGGCGCAGCGGAAACTGAGAGCCACTGGCGCATCAATGCTGCTGAGCGCGGGTGCGAGGCGTAGCCCAGTTCACCGATGCTTGGAAGGATTGCAACGGCGGCGATGTACTCCCGATCCGCACGCGATTGATGCGCAGATCGGTACCTGGAATCGCTCAAGAAAGCGGCTGGGCAAAGTACGCCTGGCGCGACGACGAAGTGCTCGACCTGGCGCTTGCCGGGCACAACGCTGGTCCTGGCGCGGTCTGAGAAAAGTACAAGACATTCCGCCCTTCCCTCGAGACCTGGAGACATATGTGCAGAAGATCCGCGATCTTTCCGAGACAAATATATAGCTGACCTGCACGCCCGGACCACCGTTTTAGAACAGTCGCAGATTGTGCGCGACTGAAGCTCAGTTGCAGCAGCACTCCACTGCGTTGATGCGGTCGCCGCAGACTCCATACATGCCGTAGTGCCGTCTTCGCACACCGGGTCTGGAACGCTAAAACCGCAAGATTCTTATTCATAGATTTTGCGGAAGAATTCCGCCGCCAGCAGGCTCAGGGCTAAAAGTACCTGCGGCGCGCGCGAAGGCAGGGTTTGGGGATGCTTTGTCGAGCCTAGGAATGGTCAGCTCTCCGTTCGGATGTGACGTTCCTACAAAACGGACAATACAAATGTTTTCCTTACCCCTATATTTAAGAATGGCTTTTCGCAAGGAAGGTAGGCATCATGAAAACCAAAAATCGAAAGAATTCCTGGAGCATCATCTCACTCTCGTAGGGCGGAGGTAGCACTGGCTAACCATGGAGATATGTTCCCATGGGGTGTAGTAGACCGCGAAAGTCGGTCTCATGTTCATTCGCAGTAATCGGCCCCATTTCGCTTATCTGGGCTCTCTGCATAAAACTCCGATAGCTCACGAGCGCACGGACTATCGTGACACCAATAGGTTAGGAGGATTAAGAAAGACAAACCGGTGGAGCACTCTCAGAATCGATGAAGCCTCTGTCATGCACCTCGGAGTCATAGATACCTCTGGTCGCCATGTGATGCCTAGCTTCTCGTCGTCCAAGCCCTCAGGAGCTATTCCAACACCTTAAAATTGTTTGGTTGGGTCTTCGGCTTGCTGGGTTCGGCTTGGACTCCAGCGCCGGATGCTCTCGCAGACTCCATACCTGCTGTCGTGCCGTCTTCGCGCCGGGTCAAGGAAAGCTAAGTTTATAGGTTTAGCCGCTCTTCCAGCGATTTGATAACAGTTTTCTTGCGATAATTTTTGATGGCGGATCCTCTACGCATGCTGCAAAATATTCATAAGGTTCTCACGGATCGCGAACGAAAAACCTCCGCACTCCCAGGCTCCTTCGCCAGCAACGCTCGTATTCAAGCGCAATACCTGCCGCATAGAATGCGAGCGAGAGGATTTCATCAAGATTATCTGCTTCAGTCGATAAATCGGGAACCGGTGTACCTGAGCCCCTTCACTGGCTGTGCGTTGACCTTGCACAGTCATAGTTTCCGCATTGCCGTAGTCTCGTATCCATCGTCAGGTCCATGAGGCAGCTCCAGACCCAGGACGTCCCGATAAAAAGTAGCTGCAGACTCGGGTTTATCAGCGGCAAGGTTAGTAACGATACGCTCACAGCCATAAGCAGCCCTTCGCAGAGCGTTTTACCCTGGCAAAATCTTCACGGCACTTACTCTGAAGCCTATCAAAGATGGAAGCTGAGGGGTGAAGGCAGTTTCTGGGCTCACAGACCCTATGGATAAAGCTTCTTATTTTTATAGCTTGAGAAGCTCTTCTTCGTTTGTGACCACCACGAGCATGCGGCACTGATGCTTTGACAAGATGGATTTCGTAGCTGGAAGTTCTTTTTCTGATAATCAGCTTATTCTCGTAGAAGGCTATATATGCGCGAGAGTATCCTTATTGTCCGTTGAGTTTTATGTTGTAGAGATATTTATCGGACCAATAAAGAGACCCTCGATCTTTGACCTCTTTATAGTCTTTTAAAGGGTGAAATGTCGGTTATTTTTCGGTTTCTACATCTGAAATAATAGTCCCATCATGACTGCCACCATATTTCGCGACCGATTGCATGGTAATGCCCTTCTCCGACTGCCACATGTCATTGTTCACGCGACTGCATGGTCGCCGCTTATAGGAACTTCGTGCCTGACTGGTATCTGTATCAAATACCTCAAGAAAGAACCCGTAACATCTTTTGAGCTGCTCCTCTGCCGGTCGCTGCCGGGAGGTAGGTATCCGTGATAACGACTTTATTCCCAACACACGTGCCATCGATTCCTTCATTGGGAGAGAAAACGTATGCTCGGTTACAGGATCATCGGAAAAGTTAGGGTATAGGCGAATCAGCTTGATCGGTTCGTTTTATCTTTTGTATCACCTTGGTTTCTTTGCTTCTGCCCAAGAGGAATTGTGTGATTCATTATTGACAGTCCATACACTGCCATTAGCGCACCGTGCGGGGTTCTTATCTACGATTCGGTGTGAACTTCGGTGTTCTGCCCATCATGGGTGACTATTTTATAAATATAGGAGGTTTATCTTCGGTATAGCCAATATTTTGGTTGCGATAAATCTACCATTATCCAGTCCCCATACCTCCTCGTTATAAACAGACTCGTAGTTCCTGTCGTAACCTTGCAGTGGTCTCCTAAAATATAGTCCTTCTTTTTTCGAAAATAAAGCTTGTTGTTATAGTAGTCAATTTCTGAGGTCTGAGATCCTTCGTTTGACAGCTTAGTCCACGAGTTGGTGTGCGGATCGTAGAAGCCCCTCCTCCGGGATCCTTGCTTTCTCGGTAGTCACCAGCAACGGAGACCGCTAAGGCGCTTCTCAACGATTCTTCGGGCTCTTAGATTCTTGCGCCTTCGTGCCACACGTCGTAGACATAACGCGAGCAGCGCCCAAGGACAAACCTTGCACCCGGATAGCTGCCTTCACGAAAAACCACCTACGCTTATTCATAAACGTACAGAATCTAATAAAAGGTTTTACATCTATTTGACCCACGATAACATCACGAATATGCTGCGTAAGCCCACTATATATCTTTAAAACAGTCGATAAATGAATATATTTTATGCACAACAGTGAACTTAAATGATGTATAAATTGCTTGTTCTCTATAATTTGAACAGTATAATGTTTTAGTGAGCGTATTCTCTCAACATGTCATAACCCTAGTCGGAAACCTATGAGAGGAGCAGGCATGGCACATAATGATCACCAAGATAAACAGCCAAAACGTAAAGAAATTCCGTCTTCGCTCTGGGTCTTTGCCCTAACGCTTTCGTTTTAGCGCTACCCGTATTGGTGACGGTCGTATATTACCGCTCGATCTACGACTTCTTTTATACTCGGCGCGGTTCTTATCGTCTGGGTTCTGGATGATGTACCGCGAACACAAAATCCCGCGCAGAAAAAATAAGCTGGACACTAATTTTCTGAGCCTATCATGACTACTTCCGCCAAGTCAAGATGGCTAACCCCGAATACCGGTACATCCTCAACACTGATTTCAAACCAGTCTATGAAACCGACGGCAGGCTCCGACTCGGTGGGAAAAGCGTCGTCTTCACCAAGGCAGATACCGAAGAAAAAGTCATCACGGTACACCGCGAACCCGATATAAACACACCTACCGTCGAGTCCGCAGACGGTAGCACCGCAACCACCGTGATACACTGTTGGAAGCCTTCCGCCCAAAGTTCAGCGTTCAAACTCCGATGCGGGTTCATCATGTGGATGAGCGCATGGGTCAAGGTTCGAGATTCACCGAGGAATCGGGTGGTAAAGATAACCCGCCCAGGACTCCGGAGTTAAATACGGTTATATTATTGACATCATGGACGAAGCATTCCACGATGTCACGCTCGGATCATTCATGGTACTCTCCCACTACATCGGCGGCAGGCGCAGCTTTGTAGTAGTCACAGGATAGTCCTTCCCCTTTATTAGTCTCATATATGAACCTCCAGATTTTATCCACACTCCCAGAAGTCTTATGGATACCATCAAGATCACACTACATTCGTCAGCATGCAGAAGATAAGCCGACTCTTGCCAACATTGCTAAAGCCTGCGGTTACAGCCCGTACCATCTCTCACGCCGTTTTAGACAGGTGAGGGCTACCCTCATAAACAATATGTTGGGGCGTTGAAGATTCAGCACAGCATTGAAAGCTCCTGAACACACCGCCGCTAAAACTGCGACAAGCTGCGCTATCGGCGCTGGTTACAACAGCCTGACGACCTTCTCGTATCTTCAAAGCAACCAGGTAGCTCACCTCGCGAATATCTACGGGAGTCTCAATGCTCAAAACCTACCTCAGGGCTACGTGGTTTATAACGCCCAGTTGTGCACCGTCAAAGCACCGTTACAACACCGCATCGGCTAACGGTGTGCGGTGTGTATCCGCCAGGCTACCGCAGTGATGTATACGTTTATGGGGCTGTTTCTACCGCGATTCCTAAAGAGCCGGTTATTGTGGGTGGCGCGGTTGGTTCTGGAACACACCTTCACGAATATTCCACCTGGAACCTACTACCTGCTGGCGTGCGAGGTGCGTTTGGGGCGCACCGCTGAAGGCGGTCGGTGGTACCGAGCTAAAGCAGACTCCTGACCGCGATCAGCCAGCCAAGTTTAATGTTTGAGCTCTCATGGAAACAGATGTTATGCGAGGAAGCACCCGAAGCGCACCAGCAAGTTTTTCTATTCGGCTGATTCTGTGCCCGATGCGGATCGCATTTTGCAGCGCGTGCTTTACCAGCGAAGCAGGTGTGGGAAGCCTACGACGGACGTTGCATCGACCGGTTCGGCACGCTTGGAAGTCATGTATGAAATGGCGTAGAAGCGAAAGTGAGTGATGGTTTCAGCCGCTGAGGACGCGTTATGCCGAAGTGCGCGGATACAATAACGTTGAAGCTGGCGGGTTAACGACCAGGAACCCTGTTCCGCTGCAAACCATCGCTCCCGAAGTTGTTATGCGGTTTGCCAAACACTTACAGAACGCCCGCGTGCACCGCGCATCCAACAGTCGTGAGCTACGAGGGTGAACATTCCCAAGCCGAAGCCGTGGCGAAACCTTCGTGAAAGTACTGCGCCCAAATATACCCGCCTGGCTGCTCTGCTCCTCCTGAGAATAAAGCTCCCGGTAACGGCCTCAACCATCATCGGGTCATCGTGGCGTCCGCTCTGAATAATGCGCCCGTCCTCCGCGACCACGATATTCTCGGCGTTGCGCACCGTTGAAAAGCCGATGCGCCACCACAACCTTCGATGCACTGATACTGCGCAATCGGCTCCGTCACCTGCCGCTCGGTCGCGGTGTCAAGCGCGCTGGTCGCCTCATCCAACACCAAAAATGCGCGTGGTACCGCAGCAGAGCCGTAACAATCGCGATGCGCTGGCGCTGACCGCCCGAAGTTCTCGCCGCCGCTCAGCCATGATCGTATCGAAGCCCATCGGCAAATCCTTCACAAAATCAGGATGCCCATCGCAAGAATACTCTCTTCGATTTCTTCACGGCTGCGCCCGTCATCCAGCCCGCACGTGAGGTTATCGTAGAGACTTCCCGACCTGGTTTGCAGCTGCTGCGGCTGTACCCAATATGGGAACGCAGCTCGTCAAAGAATAATCTTTAACATCGATTCCGCCCACACGAATCGTGCCAGAAACCGGGCTGTACAACGAACACAACAGCTTAGCCAAGGTACTCTTACCCGAACCCGACGAACCCACGAGAGCAACATCGTGGCCCTCTGGCACGCGCAGCAAGATATCCGTCAGCACGGGCTTATTACCGACCGGATACGTAAAATTCACGTTCTCAAGGTCAAGGTCACCATCAGCAATATCGGTGACAGATCCCATGCTCTTCTCCGGTTCATAACGCTGAATATCCACGATACGCGCAACCGCGCGGTCCACCGCGATGATGCTCTATGCCGAACATCGTCGAAGCGACCGACGAAAACAGCAGTGCAGAAATACCCTCGGTCGCAATAGCCTGACCGAGCGTGAGCGTTCCATCATTCACCAGCGGTATCGACGCCAACAACAGAATCAGAGGACCGCCCAACTGCACCACGGATGCGGCAGACCCGAGCACACCCTGCTGCAGCACCATGCGGCGGCGCATCGACGCCAGCGACTGCATATAGGCTTCGCGCCAGGTGTTATAGGTGGGCGTTGAGGAACCCGTCATCTTCATGGCTGCGATGGTGTTAATAGCGTCAAGCTCAACCACCTGCGCTTCGGAGGCGTGCGCATACTCGGCGTCGAGCGCAGGGGTGGGGCGCGCCGTGACGAACAGATCAGCATCAGCACGGCAAGAACCACGAAGGTGATTATCAAAACCTGGCTCGATTGCTGGGCGATAAAGATGAGAATCACGATCATCGTGCCGATGTTAATCACGAACTCGGTCAGGCTTGTAGACAAGAAGTTGCGCAGCGTGTTCACGCTTGAAAGGCGGTAGAGAATATCGCCCGGAGAACGCAGCGCGAAATAGGTCAACAGCAACCTCAGCAGCCTATCGAACATATTGCCCAGAGCTTATATCCGATGGACGAGACGATACTCGCCAGCGTTGCAGCGCGATGCAATGGAAACCAGGTAGTAGCCAATAACACCGACTACCACACCGACCGTTGTTTCCGCGACGGTGTTTCTTGACACCCTGAGCTGCGCATCCACCACAGTTTGGATCACCATGGGCACGGCAAAGGTAACGCTGTGGGTGATGATGAGACGCTTGGAGAACAGCGCGTACTGGTAGAACATTTTTCTTCGTGAAGAAGGTGCCCAACTGCCAATCTTGAAAAACGCTGCGGGTTTCTTTTTTGAAATCTTTCCGCGGAGACAGCACGCAGAATACTGCCGGAAAAAGACTCTTCAGCCTCCTGAGGTCCATCACCCGCATTCCGTGGAGGGATCCATAATATGCACGCGATCCTTACGGATGCGCACCAAAACCACGTAATGGGAGTTATTCCAGTGCCAGGATAGACCGGCTTTTGCAATATCTCGAAGATGTTCGAGAGGGCGCCCTGAAGGCTTTGACCTCCATACCCTCCTCAACGAGAAGGTCGCGCACTTGGCGCATCGGTAGCCTTCGACCGGGTTCGGCAATCAGGGCGAAGGTCTGAAATAGTCTGATAGCGCCCCGTAGTGCTGCAGGACGGACGCCCCCACGCCCAGCCCGCATTCGGTCTTCGCCCGCCTGAAGAACAACAGGAAAACCCATACTATCGAACCTCGAACGGCTCGGGGATAGAGGGGCTGTACGGGCGAGTATTCTCTGCCCGGCAGGCCAGCCAGGGACAACACACCGGGGTACCGACCATGAACGAGGGGAGTCGGCGAGTAGCGCACGGATTTATCGTGAGGACTGCCGAATATCCGATGCGCTGTAACCGTTCTCGATGGCATCCCGGATAGCCGCTGCACGACGGCACGTCGGGGGATCCGGTCGGCTATCGAGGCGAGTACATCCAGGGTACCGAGTCGCCGTGACAGAGGTGAGGTTGCTTCGGGTTCCGGTGCGGAACGCATGCTGTACGCCGCGCGGTTGAGGTTGGTGCGGCTGGCGAATTCGGGCATCCACAGATGCAGTGCCGCGAACGCGAGGGCGATGCCCGCGCTGCCGGAGCACCAAGTGCCGCTGGCATGCTCTTCGCCACTGTCATGCTCGGTGAGCTGGGCTCGCCATTCGTCCCCAGTGTTGAAGTCGTTGAGGCGGCGCAGAGAAATTTCGACGGCTTCGCGAGCACGTTCGGGTGAGGGCATCTGGTGGTTTCCAGCGGGCGAGCGCGAGATTGATCCGCTGATTCCGTGAGGCGAGATCCGCTGCGGTGCCACCAGTTTTCTTCTACCATACCGGCGATAATGTCTTGGGCGTGCCTGTCTAATACCGCCAACAGAGCCGCGCGGTCGGTGGCGAGGTTATAACCCAAGAGCAGGGCGGCAGCCCCTACCTGGTGGTCCAGGTACCCGGGCATAGGATACTCAACCTGCGCCAGGCGTGCGGCGGTGCGGTCGCCAATCTTGACGGCTGCCTCAGCAAAACGGTCGTCTCGAAGGTTTTCTGCGGCAGCGGCGAGCGCGAAGGCGATGCCTGTTTCGCCGCAGGATATGCCGTCACGCAGGGTTTCGGGGAATGCTGAAAAGCCTATCAGCGAAGACGTCTTGCGCGATGGGGTCTAGTACCCGGCGGGCCGTCTGCGTGTATTCCGGTTTTTCGAGCATCCGTGCGGCCTGGGTGAGGGCGAGTGCAGCCCCGGTTGAGCCGGTGTATGGGTCTATGCCGAGGGACTTCGGTGTTCCACAGGCTGAGGTGCTGCTGCCACAGGCAGGGGGTGGAGTGCCAGCCAGGTCCAGGCGTCTTCCTCTCTGCCGCCCGGGTGGTTCGTCGCCGTTAGCCGGTCGGCAATAGCCTCGCAGAGCTCTCGTTCATGCTGCACGTTCTGCCTGTTTGACGGTAGCTCTGCCGATGCGTCCGCAGTATGCGATCAGGTGGGTAAGGCGATACGAAGGCTGACCAGATCTGCCATCTGCTCTTCGAGGTCGTCTTCACCGAGAGCGGCAATATGCTCCAGGGTTTCATCGAGGCGCGCTGCTGTCGATGGTCAGTCCTACGGCGTGCCCGTCGAAAGATATGATCTCGGAGCCATCTGTGCGATGCATGAAGAAGGGGATGTCGAACCGCCAGAGGGCTTCTACTTCGGTACGATCATCTCAAAGGGGACGGTTGTTGCTCAGTGTTGCGGCACACGCAGCGCGATCGTAGCGAACTTTTTCGAGTAGCGCTTCCGGGGCTGCTGAGCATTTGAGGATTCAGGTGTAGTACCTGGTGGATTGCAGCAGGGCACGCAGCGTCAGCCCGGAGCAATTCGTGCGGACCACCTCGGTCATGATTTCGCGGTGCTCGCAAACCCACCGGTACATCTGCGTGAATCCGCGTGCGAAGGCGCGGGCGCGGGCTGCCTCAGAAATACGCCGCTCCTCCGGGGTGCTGGCGTTAGCTTCTTCGGCGCGATCTGCGTCTTCCGTGGTCGAGTTCTCTGGGCTGGGTTCGCGGTTGATGCGTGCCACAGCATCGTCACGGAAGGTTTGCGACGGTTACCTCGTGGAAGGGTTCGTCCCTGTTCGCCGTGTAGGAAGCCTACGTCACGGAACCCTGGCGAGGATATCGCGGCAGTGTGCGCGCGGGTGAGGCAGAAATGCGCTGCATGCGATTCCGCGCAGCCAACGCAGGTAAACGCTGCCTTCAGGGGGACTCTGAATATCCTCCGTCAAAATATGTACGGGGTGGAGAATCGTTTCAAGGTCAATCGGAACGGGCTCCGTGCGCAAGGGTATCAGATTCTTGGCGTGCAGGTCTTTAGCCTGCAGGGTGTGAAACAAAACTGCCAGCCGCCCGCAGGCTCCAGAAATCTTCGGCATAAAAGTCTGCGTCTTCGTTTAATAAACTCCATGAAGCCATAGCCGTCACCCCGAATCACGCGGGACAGCACGCATCGAGCGCCCCCTGCGCGGCAAGGTCTTGAACGATTTTCCAGAAAGACCCATTCGCCTTCAACATTGCGGGTTTGTAGACCACCATGCCCTGGGTAAATTCGAGAAGGCAACCGGCGCGTTCACCACCGTAACGGGTTCTGGGCAGACCGAAAGTTCGAGTTTGAGGGTTCGTCATCTTTGACGTTAGAAGCTCGCGAATATCATCTTCACGAGCGCTCACACGCTCAAAAATCTCGGCAACCATCGCATAAAACTGCTCAATAGTCCTGCCGTGAACACCGGGAAGAAGCGGGTAGCTTGCATAAAGTCATCACTAAATTCTTCACCCCAACGTCGGCAGTAGTCTTCATACCGTTCTTCGGGGTGTCGCCGTGCAGAAGACCCTGCGAGGAGATCTTTTTAATGTGCGCAACCAGCGGTCTGAGGTGAGATTAGTTAAACACGCGGTCAGGTTCTCCACAAACTGACTAACCAGGAGGAAACCGCGACGGTGCGGCGTAGCCCGATGCGGCAACAGCACGTTCAACATTGTCACGCTCACCCTCGGCAAGCTGGGCGATGAGTGCGTGAAACATGGAGGGCTCGACCGTCGGTACAGTGCTTTGAGCACCGGAGCCGACAATCGTACGATAGACTCGGAGTCGGGGTATTGGATGCGGTACCCAAACGTTCTAACGAGCGAAGTGCTAGATACATACGTTTCTAGGCGTCGGAATTGCTCATCATCCAGTTCGGGAAGAAGTTCCCTGATTAACACCTGGTATCTCACTTATCTATCGTATTTACTTATTCCCCGGACTTAGGAAGAGCTGCCGCCCCGAAGCCAAAGCCGAAGTTGTAGTTGCCGCAGCCGTTACCGCAGTAGTTGCCGCCGCCGTTGTAGCCGCCACCGCTGTAGCCGCCACCGCTGTAGCCGCCGCCGTGACCGCTGCCGTTAACCTGGTCAGGTCGAGGTCCGAGATCTCTTCAGGAGCGTGATATCCTAGCCATGGTTATCCTCCTTAAATATTCTGATCCGTTCAGGAATAGTATTATCAGTGTTTAGTTTGATGCTGAATACATCAAACTATTCTCTGACTGGGTTCCAGGTGTTTGCTTTTCCACAGTATTCGCCTGGAACCCACTACCTCCTTACGGCGCACTAACGCCCCAAAGGAAAGGAAGTTTATAAAATTTGTTACTTATTTTCTGTGCACTACAAACATAGCCATGAGACACAGACTGCCAGAGCTATGTCATCTAAATTATGTGGGGATGCCGCGTGTGCTACAGGTGCCAAAGCAACAAAAAGCCTTAATCTTCATTGACTATGAACTTTCGTCGCGGGCTGCGACATATAGGGGAGTGGTGAGATATACTTCTATTCTCATCATGCAGCAAGGTCATGGAACAAAAGTCCTTATCAGAGTCAGTTTTCTCTCTATTGAAATCGGTGACTCTACAGTAACAACTTGATAAACGTGTTTCAAGATGTACTCTAGGGGTCAAAAATTTATTGTGCACTCTTTAAAAATGGTAAATAATATTGATGTCAAGCATTTTTAAACAGTAATTCAAAACAATAATCATTACGAGTTTGGGCTGTAATTTCAAGGGTTTAGGGTTTATTTACTCGGAAAATAAAACGCTTGGAGAAATATTTTTATTGTTTAACAACTTTTTGTTTTTAATTAGATAAATAATTTTGAAAAAAAGTTTTTGTAACGGTTTGGTATCATTTTTAAGATAACAAAACCATTAAAAATTTCCGAGAAATCTGAGTATTGTTGCTTAGAAATTTAAAACTTTATGGGTGAAATATTATGCGGTTTACAGAGAATTTGCCGCGCTGGTTTTTGAAGAAGCACCAAAAAATTTGGATGCTGTCATCCAGGCAGCACGCTTGTGCGACAGTGTCCAATGGTGAGGCTCAGATGAGTTGAGGATGTATCTAGCAGTATTGGCGTAACGAATCGTGTGTTGGTTTTCTGACAGTTTTACAGCTTCAGGTTAACAGGTACAAGACCCGTCCTTAAACAGCGTAGTTACGGAGTCAAATACCCCCTTGAAGAATGTTCTCTGTCTGGTAGTATTCAGAAAAACAGGTTCAACGAGCTGAGATTTATCCCTAAGGATTGATGCGTCATGAAGAATAAGAAGAATACAGGGCTGCACAGGGTGTGGTTGATACTCTCAGTTCTCCTCGCCGCAGTCACCCTATTCGGTGCAATGTACTGGGGACCTCAACATAATCAGTCGACAGGTCTCTATTGGGCAATTTTTGCCCTAATGACTATACAGTCATACTCCCTATATAAGGAGCCTAAGGAAGCGTAAGCGCACGTATCCAGCCCCTTTTCGCATTACTCTAGGGCTACTCCTTATAAATAAAGGACTGAGGTGAGGCTGCATTCAGGGTTGAGGTATGTTTCCTCGGTGGAATTTAAGCAGGGATTAGAGGGCGTGTCTAAAACTTACGGAAGCTCTATTACAATCTAGCCGTAGAGTGTAACCAGATACCTTAACTTATATTGAGGCATCGTCTAATTTCCTTTACCACCAGGCTCTAACCCTACCCAAACACCACCCTAACCGTCGAGTAGCCCGAGATCGGGTAAGTCGCGTTCTCGGTGGCGGGGGCATCCGACTCGTCACCAGGAACAATACTCTCGGTCGCCTTCAGCAGCTCCTCCGTGAGCAGGCGCAGCTCCCAAACAGGTAAGCGCGCACCCGGACAGACGTGAGATGCCATCGCCATACACCAGGTTGCGGGACTGGTCACGATGCGGGTTATAGGCGAGCGCATCCTCGAACGCGTCTTCGTCACGGTTGGCACTCGACCAGTTAATCGTCACCCGAGAATTTGCCGGAATGGTACGCCCGCCCAGCACGGTATCTTCGGTAGTCACGCGGCGGTTTGTCACCAGCGGGTCTTCAAGGCGCATAATCTCCTCAACCGCGGCGGCGATCTCGCAGCCCTCCCTAGTGAGTCACGCAGCCGCGCCTGCTCCTGCGGGTTGCGCATAAAAGTTCACGATAATCCCGGCACACGCCGAAACGGTCAGCTCCCCCACCGTCCAGTTACGAATCAGGCTCTGATCTCTTCATCGGTCATGGTGCGGATCCTGACCGGAGCAGCTACACGATGTCGGTCAGCAGCTCGGCGGTCACATCCTGCGGGTTACCGGCGACAACCTGCTCGCGGCGCGCATCCAGAAGCTCACGAATATAGGGTGTCAAATTCAAGGGCGACCTTGCCGATCTGTTCGCGGTCGCGGCGCAGCTCGCTTCGCGGTTTTTCTCAATCCACTCGATCAGTGGCTTCTCGAGGCTGCTAGGTGAAGCCGTCGACGCATTCTGAATGCGCATCGCATAAGCCTGCGCGAACCCATCCATCACATTAACCTCGGTGCCGCGTGGCAGATTGGCTACCAGGTTCTTGACGACCTCACGAATTTTCGGCTCGAATTCCCTCAAGCGTTCGGGGGTGAAGTATTTGTCGTTCACGGCGCGGAACGTTGTATGTTCGGGCGCATCCATACCGTTTGGCACGGCGATGTGCCTAGTCGAGACGACATTCGAGTAAATTTCGGGATGGTCGAGCACATGCTGCACATCAGCGTTCTTGAACACGGGTAGCCCATGAACTCGTCGTGCGCTACGGGACAGCGGCGGCGCATCTCGTCATAAGCGACCACCTGGTTCTTCTGAACCTTCTCGCTGCGCAAATCCCAATCATTTTTTACGTTGTCTGCCACGACTTTCTGCCTTCTAGAAGTCACAGGTATGCGGGTGCCGTCAAATATGCGCGACTGTGCGCTATCCGTGGAGTCGGCAGCGGAATATCGCGCGACGGCACCACAACCGAAAGGATAGTTATAACATGTTGACACTATCACTAACCCGCGCCCTCGCCAGGATAGGAATGCCTTTGCTGGGTGGGTCTGCAAAGCCTAGAGCTATCGCCGGTTTACTCCCGTAAGACGGTCATATAACGCACGTTTGCAGAATTTAACATATGCGTACAGTAAAGTTAGAAATGCCCTTTCTGCAGGGTAATCCCACAGCCACTTTGCGAAGAATATCCTGTGGAGATTCCCAGGGCGGAAAGGCGGTGGGATACGATGTGCTTCTACGACTACGTAGAAACGACCCAAGCGCTCTTGGTAAGTTTTGCCCTTACCGATGGAGCTGCTCAGGTCGTCTCGTACATCATGAGCTTTGCTTCAAGCCTCATTAAGCTTCTGAAGTAGTGCTCTACCTACCAGGAAGGCTCAGTAGTTGCCGCTGCTGGGTCTTCCGCTGGACGCAGGTAACTTTGCGAAGATATGTTAAGACTAACACAAGCATTCTCTATCAATAACATTACCTTGAGTAGGACATATGACTGATCTAGACCCCGTAGAAGAATACGAAGAGCTACTTGATATTGAGGCTCTGCGTAAAGCCCGTGCCGAAGATGATGGTTATCGCATCTCTCTTGAAGACTTTCTACAACAGAATCCGTAAACCGCATCCACCGGTCTTATCTATCCATGAGCAGGTGGTTTTTGGTACGAGCAGGTCGGAAAATCCTACCTGCTCGCGTCCTAGTGAAGCCTCGCGTCTACCGAGTAGCCGCAAACGGGTAGGCGGCACCCGAGATAACGCCCGCCTCCACGTCTTCTAAGGTTTTGCCGCGGGTCTCGGGCAGGTTACGCCACATGAGCACGGCGATTAGCACGTTCACCACCATGAACCCGAAGAATGAGCCGGTCAGTCCCAGCGCACCCAAAATAACCGGGAATACGAGGGACAGCATGCCGTTCATCATCCACCCGCAGAATGCGGAAAGGTACATGCCTACCGCGCGCACCGGAAGCGGGAACAGCTCGCTCATCAGCACCCACGTCGAAACGTTCAGGCAGAGTCTGCATCTGCCCTGACCCGACCACAAGCGCCAGAATAATATAAGGACGCGCAGGGCTGCCCCTCCGGCAGAAGCATGAACCTTACCCCGATCAGCGGGTGGAAAAACGCGGTCGGCGAATACCCAGCGATCACCATCGTGCGGCGGTTCACGCGTTCCATCATGCGCGAGCGAAAAGATTGAGCCGACCACGGCGTAGCGCCCGGCGCGATATTCGCAATGAGCGCCGAGCCTTCGTCAAACCAGCACTCTTTGAGCACCTTAATGCCGTAGTACATGATCGAGTTAATACCGGTGAGCTGCTGCCGGCACCCACCAAAATACCGACCAGCAGAGATCCGCACAAACCATTTTTCACGCAGGATTTTACCTGTGCTGGCCCCAGTCCCCGCGCCGATTTGGGTGTGCGTTTCCTCAAGTGAACGCGCAATGTCCGCAATTTCGGCATCAGCACGTTCGGTGGGGCGGATGTGCCGCATAATGGTGCGCGCATCCTCGGGGCGCCCTGCGCGATAAGCCAGCGTGGGGATTCGGGCATGCGCAGCATGCCGATGAAAAGCGCGAGTGCAGGCAGGGCGCAGACGGCGAACATCCACCGCCATACGCTGTCGTGTTCGCCCCAGAGGTTGCCGATGATGGCATTCACGATGAACGCTGCGAGCTGCCCGCCGACGACCATGAGTTCGTTACGCCCGGAGGTGAGCCACCCGAATTTCGTAGGTGCGAGTTCGGCGAGGAATACAGGCACAACTGCGGATGCGCCTCCCACGGCGAGCCCGAGCATCGTGCGGCCCATCAGCAGCACAGCAATGCTGGGGGTGAAGACGCATCCGAGCGCGCCCGCGATGAAGAGGATTGAGAGTCCGATGATGGTTTTGCGTCGCCCGATGGCATCTGAGATGCGCCCGGTGACCATGGCTCCGAGGGCGGCGGCGAGGCGAGGGAGCCTGTGACCCAGCCTTGAATGGTGTTGTCCATACCGAGTTCGCGACTCATGGGGTCGAGGCACCGTTGATAACGCCGGTCGTCGCGCGAAGAGGGCCGCCGAAAGGTTGCCACCAGCGCGATAACGCCTGGGCGGCGGGTGTGCGCGCCCTGCCCGAGCGGGGGTAGTGCACTGGCGCGGTTTGGCGGCTCGGTGGTGATGCTCATGCGGGTATTTTTGTCTTTCATGAGGGTCTTGTACGGCACAGGTTGAGATACCGCACAGTTTTATAAAACGCGCTGGCTTGGGTATATTCCCGTGGTTATATTCCCATTTGGCTATATTTGCAGTGGCGAAGGAGAAGTGTCAGAAAAAGTGCGATGCTTTCGGGCGCTGGGAAAATCTCGTTGAGCCGCGCCAGTTCTTCATCGTTGAAACGCACGCTTGCGGTATGCGCGTTTGCGCGTACTTGTTCGAGGAGTGGTTGCCCCGGCGATCACGCTGGCAACGAGCTTCTCTGTAAACCAAGAGATGGATGCTTGAACCTCTGAGACCCCTAAGTCGGCATGCAAAAGATTCGCGGTAGGCATCGAGGTTGTTCCCAGTCGGCTTGCGCGGTACCTGCGCTGGAGTGCGACAGACGTGACCCTGCAGGGATGTTGTCGCGGCGATATTTTCCGGTCAAAAGCCCGTTAGCGAGCGGGAAATACGGGAGAACCCCGAGCCCGAAATGGCGGGCGGCGGGAAGAATTTCGAGTTCGGCACGGCGATCCAGCAGGTTGTAGTGGTTTTCGGCGGCGATAAACCGCTCAGTGCCGAGTTCGCGGGCGAGATGCTCGGCGATGGGCAGCTGCCACCCGCAAAGTTGGAGTGCCCCAGGTAACGCACCTTTCCGCTGGTCACGAGCGTATCGAGAGCAGATAGGGTTTCTTCCAGCGGGGTGTTCGGGTCGGGGCTGTGGTAGAAATACAGGTCGATGTACTCGGTTCCCAGGCGGCGCAGTGAACCTTCGACGGCACGCATGATGTATCGGCGTGAGCCGCGCGCATCCAATCATTGCCGTTGAGGGTACACGGTGAGGAGCCCCAAATTTGGTGACAATGATCAGGTCATCGCGGTTGAGTTGAGTTCGCGCATCGCGGTACCGAACATGGTTTCTGAAAGCCGGGCTCGGCGCCGTATGGGTCTGCAATATCGAAGAAGCCGATGCCCGCCTCAACTGCGGCGGCGATAACGGCGTTGGTGCCTTCCTGAGTTTGAGTGGGGTGCCGGGCGTCCCGGGTTGTTGCAGCCGATACCGACGGAGGCGACCAGCGGAGTTACCCAGGCGATGTATATGCGGGAGATTCGATGCGTTCCATACGTTTACTCTACCGTGTTTGACGGGACGTGGTCGCAACATGACGTTCACGGCGCTCTGCAATTCTCCGCGAGCAATAGATGATTTCTAGTGTAAGTTTGTGTGAAGTCGTAGCCCCTATACAATACAGCTCATCCTGCGCAATAAAATTTTTCAAACTCGCGGGCACATTCTCGCGTTCACCCGGTCCCAAAAACAACGCAAGATTCAGCACAGCTACGTGCAATGAGCGCGGGTGGCTGCTGCGCAAACGTTTCGCAAAAAGCCGAGCTTTTCGTGCCGCCTCAGGGCTTGTCGAAGCCCATAACCTGTCATGATGCGCCACCCGATTACGAAAAACCGTCAACGATTTTAGGTTGCTTTCAAAAGCAGGAACAGGTATCTCAGCTCGTGGGCAATGGTTTTCCAGAAAAAGAATCGGATCCTGCGCATCCGGTCTGTACTGTGTGATAAATCTGCTCAATAGACCCAGTGAAAAGCTATCGACTACTTGCTCAAAGGACGGCATAGGCGCCTCGCGGTGATGAGGGTTCGTTCTGCGGTATTGTCCATCAAGATCTTCTAGAAGTCTTGTGACACTTCCTGGGCTAGTTTCAGATAATAGTGAGGATTAAAAGATAGTCACAAGGGGTTTTGTGACAGTCTTTCCATAAAGACTCAACGGTGAGTCTGCGCAAAAGCAATTCCGCCTGCATTAATCTGCCCAAAAACCAGTTGAGCGCATTGAATATCAAGATCGATAATGCGAGCAAGACCGGCCCGGATTGATAGGGTTCTTGCGAGAAAGAACAACATAGTTGCCGATGTATCCGCGTAACCGTTCAAAAGGCATTGAGAAGATAGAAGTACTCGAAAAGTTATCAGGTGGCTACTGAAACCCGCTGTTCCAGATGTTCAATATAGTTTTTGTGGTTGTCGTGTATATACCATTTTCAGGGTTTCTTGAGGATCTATAAGACCGGAAGCAGATAAAGAAGTGTACGACTGTGCGCATATCCTGTGAACCTGCAGACTCACGGGTAGAGGCGGTCAGGGGACTCTTACATAGTTACACGACATGTTTTCTCAGAACAATGCGGTTTTTCCTTGTAGAATGCGCTTCTCCGCGAGGCAGATGGTTTTGTGACGAGCAGATAACATTCCGCTATCTGTTCGTCGAAATATTATCTGCTTGCGGCTAAACTTACGGTCAAATCAGGTGGAGGGTTCAATTCGCCGATCCGCACCTCCGCAAACCCGTATGACGTATTGTTTCGCCGCATCCCACAATATTAAACGGTTATGACCGCTCGACGACGTAATATGCGACATATTCTTGCTGGCACGCGCGCATCCTGCCTAAAATAAGAACGTTATCTATCCAGAGCGACCCGGAGATCTGGCTCTTGAGACGTCGCAGCAACCTCGCCAGCCTCCACCCATTGGGTGGACGGACAAGATGCTCCCGCCAGAACCGATAGAAGTGAATTCCCTTCGCGTCTTGCTAAGATTCGGCGTACCTTCGGGCACGCTTCTATCGGGTGAACACGGAGGAATGAAAATGACGACAGTTCACCAGCTCTTTCTTACGAGCTGTATCCACCACGGTCGCACGCAAGCTGCGATTCCTTGCTCAAAACCATCACCGAGCTTGAGCAAACCAACCCGGATTACGTTTCCGTCACCTATTCGGGCGATGCTCAACGCCGCCAAAAGACGTTGGCTCTGCTCGATCACCTGGTGCATGAAACCTCGCTGAACCCGCTGGCGCATCTAATCTGCGTGGGGCGTTCCGTGGTAGATTTGGAACGCTCGGTTCGTCTGATTCTGGGGCTTGGGTACGCGGGTTTCTGGCGCTGCGCGGCGATATTCCGCCCGAAGACACGCGCCCGCTTGAGCTGCCTTTTGCCCGCTACCTGGTGGAGCTGATTCGCAGGGTGGAACGTGAGGATTTCGCGCATCTTGCTGCGGGGAAGGTGTCGATTGGGGTTGCGGCGTACCCGCATAAGCACCCGAATCTTCCCTCGCTTCTTCAGATATTGAGATTCTGCTTTCAAAACAGCGTGCCGGGGCGGATTTCGCCATCACCCAGGTTTTTCTTTGAGACCGAGGCGCTATTCGGGGCTGGTGGATGCGGCGCGCCTTGCCGGGGTTGAGATGCCCGTATCCCCGGTATTATGCCCGTTACCTCGCTGAGCTCGGCTGGCGAAGCTGTGCGGGCTTGCCGGGCGAGAGTGCCGCGCGAGCTGGCGCATCGCCTGGAAACCGCGAGCGATCCGCGCGAGATGCACCGCATCGGCGTGGACATGCACTCGACCAATGTCGCAAGAGTGCTGATGCTGGCGCTCGGTACGCATTTCTTCACATTTAACGAGGCATGAGGGCTGTGCTGGACGTCCTCGAAAGAACTCGACGTTCCGCGCTACTCGAACCGTTTCAAACTCCCCTAAGCGATCTTCAATACCTCTAAACTCCCCTTTTATTTGACACCCTCCACAGTAAGGAACTAGGATGACCGCACCCCATTCCCCGCAGCAACCATCGTTGGTTACCCCGCGTGGTAGTTCTCCGCGAGCTGAAGAAGGCACAGGAAGCGTTCTGGAAAGACAAAATCACGCAGGATGAACTGCGCCGAGGCGTACGCAGATGTGCAGCGCACCTACTATGACCGTGTGATCGAGCGCGGTTTTAGCGCCACCGATTCGTCTATTCCGGCGACTTTCTCGTACTACGATCAGGTGCTCGACGCCGTGCGCCTTTTTCACCCTCGTACCCAAGCGTCTTGCCGACGCCAGGATGCGCGCGGTCTGCTCGAGTCTGCCCGGATGCTTTGCTCTGGCGCGCGGCACGAGACGCTGCCTCCGCTGGAGATGACGAAATGGTTCGATACGAACTACCACTACCTGGTGCCCGAGATCGGTCCGGATACCGAGATCAAGCTGGAATCTTGAGGCATATCGATGAGCAGCTTAGAGTCGCCAAGGAACATGGGGTGACGGTGCGCCCCGCAGCTGGTCGAGTACGCTCACTCTGCTTCTCGGGGCGAAAAGCCGAGCAGGATTCGCCCGAAGGGTTTCCACCGCTGGATCGCCTGGACGATTTCGTGAAAGCCTACCGGCGGGTGCTCGCCGAGCTGGCGGCACGCGGCGTGCAGTGGGTGCAGCTCGACGAGCCCGAGTATGACCGTGGACCGCGATTCGCAACGCCAAAAATCGCCGAATTGGCGCGTGAGACACATCGCGTTGGCAGCCGAGAACGAACCGCCCCCGCAATCCTGGTGACAAGCCCTACGGCAATCTGCGCGAGAACCTGCCCGCACTGTTAGACACCGGTATTGAGGCGCGCATCTCGACCTGGTTTCCACGCTCTACGATGCCGAGGCGCTGACCGCCTTCAAAAGGGACTCCGGCGTAACCCTGGTGGCGGGTGCCGATTAACGGGCGCAATATTTGGCGTGCCGACCTGCGAGGCGCTCTTGCACGCACTCCAGAGACATTAACAGCGGTGCGGTGGCGGTTGCGTCCTCCAACCTCGCTGCAGCATGTGCCGCACGATCTTGACCTTGAAGACCCCGCCGATGTGCCCGTAGACGGTCTGGCTTTTGCCGACCAGAAAGTCGCCGAGATCGTGACTCTTGCCCGCGGTCTTGCCGACAGTGAGTCTGCGGTTGAGGCAGAGTTGAAGACCGCCACGAAGCGCTCAGCACGTTTCAGCGGATCCGCGTAAGCATAATGCGGCAATCCGTGAGCGTGCCGCATCCGTGAAACCGCAGGATTTTGAGCGTCCAGACTGAAAATCCGCCGGGATGCCCAAGCCGATCTGAATCTGCCGAAACTGCCGACCACAACCATTGGTTCGTTCCGCAGACCGGCGATATTCGCCGCCACCGTGCAGAGGCGCGTGCCGGTAAAATCACGCAGCAGCAGCTTGACGAGTTCCTGCGTGAAGAGATCGCCTCCGTTATTAAACTCCAGGAAGATTTGGGTCTGGATGTGCTCGTGCACGGTGAGGCCGAACGTAACGACATGGTGCAGTACTTCGCCGAAAAGCTTCGATGGTTTCGCCACGACGAGAAAGCACGGCTGGGTGCAGTCCTATGGTTCACGCTGCACCGCCGTCGGTGCTGTTCGGCGATGTGAAACGCTCGGGTGAAGGAGGCTGCGCGGTGGTAGCGTGACCGTGCCCTGGTTTCCTATGCCCAGTCGCTCACCGATCGTCCCGTCAAGGGCATGCTGACCGGCCGGTGACTATTCTGGTGCATGGTCGTTCGTGCGTGATGACCAGCCGCGCGAGAGCCGCGAATCAGGTGGCGTTGGCGCTCGCCGACGAAATCGCCGATTTGGAAGAGGCGGGCATCCGCATTATTCAGGTGGATGAACCGGCACTGCGTGAGCTTCTGCCACTGCGCCGTGATGAGCAGCCCGCGTACCTGAAGTGGTCGGTGAATGCGTTCCGCCTGGCGACGAAGCGCGGTCGAGGATAAAACTCAAGTTCCACCCACCTGTGCTACTCGAGGTTCAACGAGATTATTGATTCGATTAATGCCCTGAATGCGGATGTGACCAGTATTGAGGCGGCGCGCTCGCATATGGAGCTGCTGGCGAGATATTCCCGAAAAGCTATGTTTCGGGGCTGGAGGTACGGGCGTGTGGGATATTCACTCGCCGCGTGTGCCTTCGCAGTCGAGGTTGAGAGCTGGTCGTGCCGCGATTGGGTACGGAACCATCTCTGACCATAGTGGGTTAACCGGATTGCGGTTTGAAGACCCCGCGACTACGAGGAGACGAAGAAGACGCTGGAGAACGTAGTGTCCGCCGCGAAGAAGGTTTCGGGCGAGCCTGTGAGTCTCTGGCGCGGAGCCTCTCCCCTACCCTATAAAGGTGCCTTAGATACGAGGCAGAACAATCACGATAATTCCGCGAGCAGGTGGTTTTTGATCCGAACAGGTAGGAAAATCCTGCCTTATCAGCAAAATCCTACCTGCTCGCATGATTCTCTTAGAAGGGTATGCGCATCCAACATAGACATTTATGTTTCCCTAGACATAGTCCTATCTCACATAAATAAAATTTACTGTTTGACAGCCTAAAATTGTTATTCACAGAATAATCATTCTGAACATATGTTCACTTCTAGTTTTAGTAGCCTGTACATATGCTCTTAAAATTACTATTTCTATAGGTATCTATTCCATAAAAATGCGAGCATGACTACTACAGATTCTCCAAGAAGAAGGGTTCTGTGCCCCGCTGGCTTGCTATCCCGACAGCAAAAACCTCAACTGAACACAGCAGAGGTCGCATCGAAGTACCCGCCTACGTTTTTCAGGTTTTTATGGGGTATTTTTATCGGGTACGCAACGTTTTATCTGATTCGCAATAACGTTCCGCTTGTTACGCCGATTCTGACTCATGAGGCTCGGTTTTTAGTAATGCGGCTATTGGTTGCGCTTTCTACGGCGTTGCTTTTAGCCTACGGTTTCAGCAAATTCTTTACCGCTATGATTTCTGACCGCTCTAATGCGCGGTTATTCCTCCCCATAGGATTAGTACTTTCTGGTATTGCAAACGTTCTGCTCGCTATCGCCGGGTACATGGGATCCGGTGCGGCAACTGCAGGATACTAGGTAGCAATCGCATCCACCATGGTAGCCATTATGGTCTTCAACGGTATCTTCCAGGAGTATGTGGGATTGGTAACCCTCCAGTACTCGATGCTCGTGAACTGGTTCTCAACGAGCGAGCGCGGGTCTAAGGTTCTCTCTGGAATACCGCACATAACGTTGGTGGCGCGCTCTCGGGTCTTTTGGTTGCTTGGGGTTTCACGCTCTTCGGTAAAACTTGGCAGGTTGCTTTTTGGTTCCCCGCCGTGATTAGCTTTGTGCTTGCTTTTGTGGCGTGGCTGCTGATTCGCGATAATCCGGAGGCTGAAGGTCTGCCCACTATTGACGTGTACCGCAACGATCCCCACAAGGTTGAGTCCACGGACGAAGACCGTTCTGAATCAACATGGACGACTATTCGCTAGCATGTGACTGACTAATTCGACCATGGTGTATCTGGCTCTTACTAATGTCTTTGTGTACACGCTGCGCTACGGTGTGCTGGTGTGGGCTCCTAAATATTTGCACGATGTGCGCCACGCCTCCCTTGAGGGCGGTATCGCTGGGTTCTCAATCCTGGAGCTTGCCGGTATTGGCGGCACTATTCTCTGCGGTTTTCGTCTCTGACTATGTCTTTAAAGGGTCGTCGTTCACCCGCGGGTATTCTCTTCTTGATTGCTACCGTGGGCGCTGTTTTGCTGTATTGGCTGCCTTCAGCCGATGCTCCGCTCATTATCGCCTATATTGCGTTGGCGCTGATTGGCGGTCTGATTTATGGTAGGTGATGCTGATCGGTTTTGCGGGCTATCGACCTGTCGCCTTCACATGTCGCGGGTACCGCCGCAGGATTACCGGTCTTTTTCGGGTATGCTCTGGGCGCTACGTTGGCTTCTACCGGTATCGGCATCATTGTGTGGATCACTGGGGCTGGAGCACCGCCTTCATCTTCATGATCGTGTGCTCAGGGACTGGCTATGTGTGTTCCTCTGAAAGCGTTAATGGGTAGAAGCGCGCATGATGGCTGAGGAGGATGAGAAACTCGCTGCAGAAAACGCATAGGCGTAGTTTTCAACTTCCGCGAGCAGGTGGTTTTTGGTACGAGCAGGTAGGAAAATCCTATCTTATCGGCAAAATCCTACCTGCTCGCGGTTACCTTTTAAGATTAAGAGGGGAGGGCGCCAGCGTTCACCGAATTACGCCCTGAGGAATATGCCGAAGAGGTGTTATCTTCAAGGTTCTCGCGCCATAAAGCCCTAGAATGGGGTCATGGATAATGCAAAAGAACTCTGGAATTACGACCGAATGGGTCGATAATGCGAGTTCAGACCGGGCGATGAGTTTCTTCCGCCATGTGAACGGTACTGGCTCGATACCTATGAAATTCCGCCGACCGTTCCAAAGACGGCGGGCTGTACCTCTGCGCGATGATGCCGAAAAGCATGTGCGTGAGATTGTTGAGCGTATCGCCAGGAACAACCTGAATCCCGCATCGGCGCGCTCTACAACTCTTTTATGGATACCGAAAAGATCGAGTCCGACGGGTTGGAACCGCTCATGCGCGGGTCGCCCCGATTCTCAACGCCGCCACGAGCGAGCAGCTCGCCGTCACTCTAGCGCTCCTCTCACGGGCTGGGCTGGCGCAGCTGCTCGGATGGTACCAGTATCGATCAGAAAGGACCCCCGAGCATGACGTCTTTTTACATCACCCAGGTCGGGTTGGGTCTGCCCGATGAGGCTTACTATCGCGAAGAAATACGAGCAGGTGTGCGCCGCGTATGTTGAACATATCGCCACCATGTTCGAGGCTGACCGGTAACGCGCGAGCTTCAACCTAACCTCTATGGAGCGGCACAGCTTATTTTCTCGCACGAGACCGAGATCGCCGCGCATCACTGGGATGTCGTGAAAAACCGTGATGCAGAGGCGAAAGCTACACCCCGTCAAAGCCACCGAACTTGACGAGAAATTCCCCAGTTTCCCGCTCCAGCAGTGGCTTCTTGCGTGGGGCAGACCCAAAAGAGCTGGGCACGGTCATTGTTTCTCAGCCTTCTTTCCTGGAGGGCGTGGCGAACATGTGGCAGTCCACCCCGCTGATGACCTGGAAACTCTGAGTACTGTGGTGCGCTATTCGTTCCCAGGCACCCTACCTGCCGGATGCGTTCGTACAGGAAAACTTCGAATTTCTACGGTCGCACCCTCTCGGGCACCGAAGAGCTGCGCGAACGTTGGAAACGCGGCGTTGCGGCTGTGGAGAACGCGCTCGATCAGGAGCTCGGCAAGGAATATGTGCGGTGCATTTCCCGCCGGGCATAAGGAGAAAATGCTCAAGCTGGTCAATAACCTGCTGGAAGCATACCGCCGCTCCATCACAAACCTGGATTGGATGACCGAAGCCACCCGCGAGAAGGCGCTGGAAAAAGCTCTCGAAGTTTGTCACGAAAAATCGGCTACCCGGATGGTGGCGCGACTACTCGAAACTGACTCTGGTACCCGGTGACCTGTTTCGAGAACCTGGCCGCACCGCCGCCTTCTAACAGCGATTTCATGATCGATCGCGCTGGCGACCCGGTTGATAGAACAGATGGCTGATGTCTCCGCAGACCGTGAACGCCTACTATATGCCGCCCGCTAACGAGATTGTGTTCCCTGCGGCTGTTCGCGCCGCCCTTCTTCGACCCTGAAGTGAGCGACGCAGCGAACTACGGCGGCATCGGCATGGTGATCGGTCACGAGATCAGTGACGGGTTTGACGATAAAGGTGCGCTTTATGACGGCGACGGCGCGCTGAATAACTGGTGGACCGAGGAGGATTTCGCCGAGTTTACCAAGCGCACGACGCGCTGGTGCAGCAGTATAGCGCCTACACCGAGCGAATCTTCGGCCGCGAAGTTCCAGGTGAATGGTGAGCTGACGCTGGGTGAGAATATCGGCGACCTTTCGGGTCTGTCGATTGCGTTGAGGGCCTATGAGATTGCGCTTGCCGAGCAGGGCATCACTTCGCTGGCGGATGCGCCGGTTATTGATGGCATGACGGCTGCGCAGCGTCTGTTCTGGTCCACCGCACAGGGATGGCGCACTAAGTCACGCCCGCAGCATGCGGAGATGATGATTTCGGTGGATCCGCACTCCCCGACGAGTTCGGGTGAACGGCGTGGTGCGCAATATCGACGAGTTTTATGATGCGTTCGATGTTCCTGAGGACAGCAAACTGTACCTGGCGCCTGAGGATCGCGTGCGTATCTGGTAGCCACCTGCCAGCTCCCAATAGCGCGAGCAGATAATATTTTGGCGAGCAGATAACGGATTGCTATCTGCTCGCCGAAATATTATCTGCTCGCGCGGGTTAAAATGCCGTATTGCCCAAAGCACCGCAGCTGTGAGGGGCTAAGGGATGCAGCTTTACATACGAACTCATACGCTCCTGTATCTACCCGCGTACTTAGATGTGAAGAAGGTAAATTTCCCAGCGATGTAAAAAGCGCTGCCCGCTAAACCTAAAGACAGACATTACTTTTCCAATATGCCAGCATCGCTCTTCTTCTGCAAATCCGAGAAAAGACCAATAGTATAGATAACAATAATTCCACTCACTATACTTTGTGCAGTAATAACGCTGATAATTCCGGGTATAAGTGCCAATACATACGCGCCACCGATAACCAGCAGTAATATTTGTGGATGCGCCCACCGCCTCAGCGCAGGTATGCGGCTGAGAATAAAAGATGCAGCCACGGCGCCCATGGTTCCCATAAACATACCAAGACCGTAAACTTCTTGCCCTAACCCCAAGTAAGCAATTCGCCCTAGAAGCAGGAAAAGGGTTGAGGCACCCCACATATTGAGGAGGGCGGCGAAGACAAGTTCGCGTCTAAAATATGCACTAGAAGCTATATATACTAGTCCAGCCCATAAATCGTGAACTATATGCGTTTTTTGGAATACTTCGGAACCCTCCGAGCGTCGGGTAGCGACAGACCCAGCGGGCACCATAAAGTGAGCACCAAAAGACAGAATAAATGACACCAGATTGACGATAATTGGCTCTAGAGCATTCGCAAAAATTCTGCATGAGAATCATGGTTCCCACGAGGGGGCTCACAGCACGGGATAGTTCTCCCACCATCGAATAGGTGCTATTGTATTTTTCAAATTCTCGATTTCCAAGAATCTCAGGAATGATAGCGCGGCTTGTGGGACTGTACGCAGTCGCGGCTAAAGACATGAGAGCCGAAAGAATAATCAGTATATAAACGATAAATTCTCCGCGTGCTGACGATAAAAAGAATAAGAGCGCACGGGCCAACGGGGCTATTAAAAATATCGTAGAAAATCAGCGGGGATTTTTCGCAAACCTGTCAATGACAACAAATCCAAGAATGCTGGCGAGGAATATGCCCGCACCGCTACGCGCATTCATCACCCCAACCATCTGCTGACCGGCGTGCTGGCTGATATCCAGGTCACCACAATGGTGTGAAGCGACGGTGCCTATGCGTGAAAGCGCCGTCGCCGGGATGAGATAGTACGCTCTGCTGTACCTCAGCATGTTCCGCAAAACCTCAGAGCAGAAGGCTAGATGCTCGATCCACTACTGCTGCTAGAGCCTGAACCTACCTGGCTGCGGAAGGCTGCGGCAAACCCGCCAATAACCCAGTGCCCGTTTTCATGCTTCCCTGTTTATATCCACGTCGAGCGTGGTGCTGCGGGAGCTTGAGGGGACATCAGCATCCCTTCCTGGGTGGCGATAAAAGCTGCCCCAACCCTATGGTGAATCAGGAAGGTAGAGTGTATTCTCCGCCGGATTCCTTGGGCTTCGGCGTGGTGAGATTGGCCGTCACCTTAGGTTCTTCAAACCAGATCGTTGAAAACTGGTGCGAGGACGACTTAGCAGCTTTTATCTGTATCATTCAGCGCGGTCTGCTCGATCAGGCTATCGTCACCGCTCTCCATCATGTACTGGGTCGCCGCAGTATAGAACGCGATGCTGGAATACAGCCCTGCCGCTGATTTTTCGTCGGCGTTCTTAGGTTTGATGGGTTTGGGCACGTTCTTCGCGCGTTCGGTGCGGGTCGCCTTACGGTACTCCCCGCCGAAGTATCGTATTCGATCGATCTTCGCTTCGCCACTGAAAATCGCTGCGGTGGCTTGCGTAGCATCCGTCGAGCGGTTTCACGCTGCCAGCGTTGGATGCGCATCCAACAAAAAGCGAGCGCGGAACCTGCGCCCAGCACGCCGAGGGCGGTTCTGCGGGATACAAACGACTGTGTCATGAGAAAGACCTTTCATCGATGGCGACTATTGTTCTAACACTATTATCCCGGATACTCCCGGTAAGTACTATCCCTGGGATTGGGCACTCAGATTGCCCGCTGGGCCAAAGCTTCAGAAGACAAGTCGGTATTGGTGGGAATATCGATCAGCAACCAGCGTCCGTTGTTATATCGTGCCTTAAAACTCTCCGTCGTGAACGTCTTTCTTTGCCTCACTAGGGAATATCTACCGCAGTGCCTCATACACTACAAAATTACCTGTTGAGAATGTGGTCGTTGCCGCCCGTGTGTGAGACGTCGCCGTTCTGAGTGGGAGTCGGGTCTTTGAGCGTAAACGTCATTTGGGTCTTCAAACCTACATATTTTCAAGCTCTTTCACGCTGCTTTCCTCAAAGGCTTCGGCTCCGTTTATTCCTCCCACAAAGGTAATTTCTTTGAATGGGAGAGAAATCGTTAGTCATAATTCCGTGAGTGAAGGCTGCCCAAAGAAATCCAAATAGGGAGTAGAGCCCGGCGGGACTTTTCTCGGTCATCATGGCGGTTTCACCGGTTTGCAGCGTTCTTCGCACGTTGGGTACGGGTTGCGCGCACGTATTCTCCTGCGGAGGTGTCGTGGCTATTGAGGCGTGGCCTCACCCGAATAGTCGGCACGGTAGCTCGCGGATGCGTCCGCCGAGCGGCTGCACGCGGGAGGCGCATCCGGCGAAGGCGAGCGCGGAACCGGCACCTAGCACGCCGAGGGCGGATCTGCGGGATATGGACGAGGAAGTCATGGGCGGGTACCTTTCTCATGGAAACGGAAAATACGGCGTCGTTACCGGTATTTTCGTTCGGGGAGTGATGTTACCGTGACGGGCGCATCCTCTATTATCCCGGAGTAGAGCCGCAGTACAGGTTTATGACACTCCTGCCCGCAGCAACAAGCCCCGCAGACATGGGTTAAACCCGCAGAAAAGCGCACGTGTTTCTCGCGGGCTTTAACCTATATTTGGCCGATGCGGTTCAGCTTGAAAGAGATGCTAGAAGCCGATCCCTCCGCCGCTGCCGGAACCGGTGGATGCGCCACCGCTGGCGCTGGGGCTTGCGGAGCTGCTCATTCCAAGGTCAATTTCCCAGATCACCATCTTTTATAGGTACCTGTAAAGGTTTGCAACCATTCCTGATGCCGCGATTTCTCGGGATATCCGTCACCTGACCGTGAACCGTAAAGCTGCCCATATTTATTGATACCTTTCCTTCCCATGTATAGGTGTCGCCTTCAATCTTGGGCTGCGGAGTATCAAGAGAAGCTTTGATAGTGGAGTCCTCAGACCAGGCTTATCTGATTCCAGAGATTTCATCTGTTCTTCAAGCTTTGGGACGTTGTTCTTTGCCTTTTAAAAGTTTGCTTTCCTTATAGAGCACTGCCGCTCTGCCGTCATATAGAGATACTGCAGACTAGCAATAAAAGGCAATATTCTGATAGGCCCTCCACCGATTTATCATTCAGGTTATCGGCTTAAATCGGTTTCGGAACATTCTTCGCAGGATGCTCACGGGTCGCGGGCTCATAATTCCCGGCGGATAGCATCAAAACTTGTCGATACTTCACCTCGCCGCTGTAATCGTCACGCTTTCGACGAATCAGAACCGCCGCCGCCATTAGAAATTACCGGTCGGCACGCGGCAAGAGCAACCGCCGCAGAACCGGCGCCGATCACGCAAGAGCGGAACGGCGAGAAAGTAACGTACTGATCGACATAATATTTCCTTTCTGCTCAGACCTTCTGATTTACGATGTTAGGTCCGAATCCGCCCAGACCGGAACCAGTGGACGACCGCTGCCAGCGCCGAGGGGCGCGGAGTACTTGTCTCAATGCTGATTTTTCCACTTACCATCCTGATAGAAGTGCCAGTAAACTATCGCCGCCTCTTCCGCAGATACGCTGATCTTGGGGAACATCATGCGCCTGGCGACTATATACATAAAATTTCCGCAGTCTACAATTATTTTGCCATTCAGTTGTATTTTATCGCCCTCGATCGTCGGTTGAGGTATCAAAAGTTTTAGACTTGACATCGGTCCAGTTTTTCTCAGTGTAAATCCTCTTTTATGCTATGTTTTTATAGTCTGCGCGAGAGAGTCCTTATAATCGAAGTTGGTTTCTAATAACGGATCGACGTTCCATATTTCCCCAAGTACTGGATTGCAGCCATAATGAACCCAATGTTGGCGTGACCCTCCACCGATTTCTCATTCAGGTTATCCGGCTTAATCGGTTTCGGAACATTCTTCCGGATGCTCTCGCGAGTTGCGGGCTCATAGTTCCCGGCGGAAGTGTCAAAGCTTTCGTCCGAACTTGACCTCCACCGCTGTAATCGTACGTTTCGACGAATCAGAGACGCGCCACCACTATTGAAATTGCTGGTTGAGCATGCGGCAAGAGCAACGCCGAGAACCGGCAGATCACACAAGAGCGGAACGCGGGTCAGATAATGCTGGGATATTCATAGTATTCCTTTCGGCGCCTTGCTTATGCCGGATAACGAATATGGGTATCCGTGTTTTGGGGCAGAGCACTGAACTTGCTTGATGGTTGGTTTACCTCTAACTATCCTGCCATGCGCCATGATTTATGCTTGGGATTGCCGCAGTATTTTCTGTATATTCTCCAGGTTTTAGATCTCAGCTGATTGTTGCTGGTACGACGTACCATCGTGAAAACCCTTAGCGCCTTTATTTCTTTGCTCTCAGTGTAGGTGGGTGTGGGGGTTGGGTCTTCTACGCATCCTAAAATGTGAGAAAAGATCAGTTCTCGGGCGCTCCCACAATCTCAGACGCTCACGCGCACCACCAGCAGTGAGTCACGATGCACGCGGTGGTGGTCTGGGCAACGCCGTACCGTTTCGCGAGAAGTTTTACGGTCTCTTTCTCGCTGAAAAGGTTCGTAATCAAGGGTGGTCTTTCCTTCCCAGGTGCGGTATCTCCACTGTATGGTCAGTTCGGAGGGTTTTGAGGGTTACTGTTGCTGCGATTATCAAGCAGAGCGCCCTTCACGCATTAAAAGGGAACGCTTTTCGTCTTTTCGCGCTGACACTATGTCCCGGCTCCGCGGCGGCCTTTCGTCATAAAGTCGGGTGTTGCCGGTGGTGTTCTATGTTGGAGGGCGGCGGAAATATAGGCGATCGTGTGTAAAGCCCTGCACAGATTTATCGTTCATATGCTCCGGGTCTGATGGGCTGCAGGCGTTCTGAGTCGGGTGATCACAGTCGCAGGGTTTAAAACCTCGCGGACTCATCACCATGTATCGAATTTAACCTCCACCCAAAGGTCGGTGTGGTTTTCATCAGAGTTTGTGGCAGATCTTGGTTTTCTTGATAGGCAGGAGCAATAAATCGCTGAGCCTATGCCCAGCAGCGCAGGTGCGGAACGGCGGAAAAGCGACGGGAGGTGTGGGAGGGCATCGAAATGGTGTCCTTTCAGCGCCTTTACCCGTGCATCAAGGCGCAAACTGTGGTTGGGTGTATTCCATTATTGTACATGATGTAGAAATTCAGTGCGAGATTTAATCGTTCCCTGAGCAAGATTCAGCTAAGGCGGAAAACCCACAGAACACCGTGTTTCCTGCAGGGTTTTCTTTAAATGAGGAACCTACCTCGGTTCTCCTAGACGAGCTTGTGCGTGCGCTACGCTGCGCTGCCGGATGCGCCTTCCCGGAGCTGCTGCCCGGGCCTGCCTGCAGGGTCTGCTGCTGGTCCTGGGGAGCCACCCTGAGCGTCTGGGGAACCTCCGCTGTTTTGTTGAGGATGGGACAACCACCAGGTGCCGCCTTTCATAATTCCATGAGAGACCCGCAGGTGCTTCTTCCTCTGCGTCTTCGGGATATCATTGCTGACCACCCGAGTCACGACAGAAAGGAACCGTTGGTAGCCTTTGATCTTTCCGTTCAGGTATAGAGTGATCGCCATCAGTCTTTGGGTTGGGGAATCCAGATGCCAGTCAGCATATAGTCCTCAACCCAGTTTTGCGTTTTCCGTGTCTCAACAGCTTGCTGAACCTGATCAGGGCAAGGGCTTATTCCTGAGGATCGAGCCGCAACTCACAGGGCAGGTCAGTGGCGTTGTGAGTACGCGATGCAACCATGTACCCGATAGCCCGCGCAGAAAACCAGCGACGTTTTCTCACGCATCTGCTCTGGTTTGAGGCGGAAGTTCTTCGGGGGCTGTTCCGCGGGTGCCGAATGCGTGCTGCAGAGTGTCACATTGTCAATTTCACCTCGCCGCTGTAGTCGCTTTTGGGTCTTGCGCACCGGATGCCGGAGAGCCTGAGCCCGCTCGGCATTATTGTGCCCCGGAGCGTGCAGCCACCGCCGCAGAACCGGCGCCAAGGCCAAAGCGCGGAACGGCGAGATGTTCAATGCTACTAGTCTCAGGAAAGGCCTGACAGCTCGGGTGGTATCGATCATCAGGATGGCAGCATATGCATATACCGCTATCATCGATAACGAAATGAATACTCGCCGTAAAATTTCGCTAGATGCCAAACAGCGAACGGGCTCGTCGAGCTTGCGGAGTTGAGTAGGCTGTGGGTCTGTGAGTACGCCATCTGAGCGTCCTATAGGTCCCTTGACGTAACGTCTTGACCGTTCCTGATTCAGTACTGCCCGATACACCCACACCATAGATCTTTTATCAACGCTTCGATCGTAGTGTCCTCATCCATCTTCGGCTGCGGGGTCTTGAGCTACCGGTAATTTTATCATAAAATGCCACGACTCCCGGTGCCCATCTGTGAGCTGCTCAAATTGCGCTGCAGGACCTTCTGTCCCGAGTGTTGTCTACCACAACCTCAATCAGGGGTTCAGGTCAAAAGACTCAGCGTCTGGACGGATGCAGAAAGTGGCCGATAGACGGTAAAAACTGCAGCTGACTTTTTCGTTAACGTTATCCAGCTTCTTCGGCTTCGGCAGATTTTCGGCGGGGTGATCAGTTTTGCGGGCTTGTGTTCTCCCGCAGAAGTGTCAAAGTTATCGAACGATCTCGCCGCTAAAGTCGGTGCGCTCGCTGAGGCTGACGCGTTAACGCCTCCAGAGCACGCAGCAAAGCGCCACGGTCGCGAGGCTACACCCGCCAGACCAAACGCGGTGCGACGGCGGAGACGATACGCATGTGTTCATGATATGTTTCGCTTTCAGCGCTCAGGCTCGTGCACGAAAACCTGGGCGCATATGCAGATCAACTAGCAGGTCTTAAATAAATTTAGAAACCGAAAAGTGACCCGGGCTCGATGAGCTTCCGGATGTTGAAATGGTACTCTGGGTCTGTCATACGCCACTGACCGTCGTATAGGTTCCCTTGATAGTTATATCGCTTGTTTGATCTTTACCCGCCTGCTGTGCGCATCAACACTGCTCCCGATCCCATCATATTTAATGGTGCCTTTTTGCATCCCATGTATGCGTATCACCATCGAGCTTTAGGCTGAGGTCTTCAAAGGAGATGCGACGGCGGATTAATCGACCCATGCGAGGTTGGAGATTTCATCTGTTTAGACACTGGTCATGAATTTTCCTTGTGAATCCCCAGAACTTCAATTAGTGGTTCGGGCTCTGGGTCCTCAACAGGTACTGCATTGCAGCCGCGAGATAGCCGATCGCCGCATAGAACCCTGCCGCAGATTTTTCATTCATCTGAGAAGGTTTAACAGGTTTAGGCACATTTTGGGCAGGTTTGTCTTTGGTTGCTGGTTCATAATTCCGAGAGCGTTCGAAGCTGTCAAACTTCCTTCTCCGCTGTAATCTTTTCCATCTCCATTAGAGCGACGCAGCAAGCGCTCACGGTCGCAGAGAGCACGCACGCCAAACCAAACGCGGTGCGACGTGAGACATGTAGAGCGGACATTCTTTTTCCTTTCATGGTGCGGACTTCTTGCCCGAATATCTGTGTGGTGTTTCTAGAGTGAAAATTCTTCGGGACGAGTCCAGATCCTGACAGGGCCGAGGAGCTGCCGTAGATAGCCACCAGCGCCCTTCCGTATAGGTTCCGCGATAGAGGTATCTGATGTCTCTGTCTCAGAACTCTCAGCTTCTCCTCGGCCGTAAAAGGTACCCAGCGAAACGATATTGTTCCCTCAGGTGGCACTCGTACCGTTCATCGTCGGTTCCGGGCTCTTGAGAATCGCCTTCATTGGGGCCGTCAAACCGCGTTACTGTTCGTGGTTTGTTGTTTTCAGCTAGTTCATTTGAGATTCAGGACATCTTTGTATTCTGGTGAAACGCATCCGCTACAAAGGCTAAAGTCCAGTGTTTCCATGGCGTACTGCATGGCTGCCGTCGTATGCCAATCGCCGCATAAAATCCTGCCGCCGACTTATCGTTTATATCTGAGGGTTTCGTCGGTTTAGGCGTTCTTTGACGGATGCTCTTTCGTGGCGAGGCTCATAGGCGCCCGCAGGTATCGAAAACTCGTGAAGCAGAACCTCGCCTGCATAATTGCTGGAGCTGGATGAAGAACTTGAACTGGAACTAGATGGAGCTGGAACTAGAGCTGGGTGCGGTTGCCCCTCGCCTCTGCTGCTCGGATGCGATTCACTCTCACCTTTCGGGCGCAGGCGCTCAGCACCATCGCCGAGCCCACCGCACCGGCTGCTGCAAGAGCGGTTCGGCGCGAAAAATCGCCGGGATCTTTCTGACATATTTCATTCCTTTCGGCGTCTTAATCGTCGGCGATTCGAAACCCCTGTGATGTGGCTGGGTACCTTACTATTGTGCCGTTAACCCGTGCGAACATGCGTTTATATGACGTCATCGCAAGCTGTTATATTTTTCTCATCGTCCCTGCACACCCAGAGCCAGCGCCGAGGCGCATCCCTTCAAGCACGGTACAACGCTATGGTGTGGCTGTGAAAGCTCATAGTGAGGCTACGGTCTTTGACCGAGTTTCAATGCTCCAGCGCCCGTTGGTATATCGTTCCTTTGAAAACCATGTCTTCAGTATTGCTTTTTGCCGTTCCCGTTGGGTCGTTTTACCTGCCCGATCGACACGGTGGTTCCCGAATTCCGAAAACTTCCCTTCCACGTATATGTATCACCTTCATCGCGGGCTGCGCGGTATTCAGGGAGATAGTGACGCGTGGGTTTCTCCTCCAGTTTTGCCCCTCCCTCAGCGCACGCCAGTATTTGCTCATTTGAGGAATTATGAACATAGTGTTTCTCGTCCTCGGTGAGCGCACTGTGTCATCGTCAGGGACCGGTGTCACCGGTGGCGAACCTGCTACTGCACAGCTGGCGGCGATACGCAGGCTGAAAGCTCGCGTAAAATCCGGCAACAGACTTTTCATCTGCATTCTCAGGTTTGATAGGTTTTGGGGAGCGTTCTTGGGAGGGGTGTCTCGGTGGCGGCTGCAAAACTTCACCGGCAGAATTATCGTATTTTTCAGGTTCGACTTCTCCGGCATAGTCACTGCGTTCATTCAGAGCATGACGCAACCGTAAAAAGCACCGCACCCGGCACCCGCGGCAGCCCAGCGCGGAACGGCGTGTTAGCGCATATTCCACCGTGATTCCCCTTTCGCGCGGCATCAAAATGCGGGAAGTCGCTTCATTATCACCTTAAGTGAGGTTTATAGCTGTAGATTTCAGCGGTATGCGCTCTGTGAGAGTTCGCTCGATTCTGCCGGGATATAAAAGCAGGGAGCGGTGCTTCGCAGACCGATCTTGACCTCCACGTATTTTATAGATAACCCGTCAAAACAGCGAGGGTTTTTACGTTCTTCAACGAAGAAACTGGAGAAGTTATCCACAGGCATGCCGGTACTTTTATGCAACTTTTATTGCTTTCTAACGAGAAAGGACGTTCTTCTGCACACTGCGCTGAGTACCATAGAAGGTATGTTCCGACATGACGAGAGGATATCTCATGGCTGAAATCCCTAGCTTCCGAGACCCAAGTTAGGGTGCCCCGCCGGTCGTGACTCAAGCACCGCCTAAACTTAACTCAAGCGGGGCTATCGACCTTGTAAAACAGGGAAACGCGTGCCCCTGGGGTTGCAACTATCGGTGCAGCAGCAGACGGACTGGCTATCACTCTCAGCAATCACCGATCTGAAGTCGCCTTCCCTCTCGATACCCTCGAAAATACGATTTCAAGCTACGGTTCCGATACAACTTCAACGGCATCGGCGCGTTGACCCAGCGCCTGCTCAATATGCAGGGGCTTGAGCTTACGCCGGACTCCCCCACAAACCAAAGCATCTCAAAACCTGGCGGAACTGCGTGCAAATCAACTCGCTGGATTACAGCGCGATTGACGGTACCCCCGGTAAACGCGGCATCGCAAAAACGCCTGATAGGGCGCGGCAAAAAGCAAAATCGAGAAATTCTTCTCACCAGTACGCCAGCGTCAACAGAAATATTGAAGGCATCGAGCAAAAGCTGAGAAAAATCCACCGATGCGCTCGTCGTGCGAGCAGGCGGAACTCGTGAAACTGCGCGAGAAACTTCGAGGAAGGCATGTGAAGCGGATTTGCAACGAGAAGATCGCGGTTCTTCAACAGTTCTCCGATATGGTTCGTGCCGCCGCCGAAGAAACTCGTCTTGAGAGGAGATGGAAGAAAACCGCGCGCATCTACACCGAGAAGGTTCTGTATGTGACCGAACGGCGCATCAGCGATCTGCTCACTAAACTTGAAATTGCCGGACGGGCGGCCACCTGACAAACGATGTTGTCTCCAGCAACGGCAAAGAGCTCGTTCGCGGTATCCGTCGCGCCGAAGACACCACCTCATGGGCATACAAAATGACCGCCTATATCGCGCCGTTCATGGGCATGCGGGAAGCGGTTCTGCAGCGGCTTAGCGCTCTGAAACAAACCACCGAGAACGCTATTATGCGCAATGCCGATATGCTGTCTTCGCAGGCTACGCGGATCCAGCAGATGGCGTCCCAACCCGCAATCGACCCGCAGGTTTTGGCGCAGGCACATGGAAAAGTAGCTTCAAGCGCTCGACGAGTTTCCGCATTCCGCCGGGGCGGTAGAAGCATTCGCCCAGTCGAGACCAGATGCTGCGCGAGACTGACGGCAGAATCTCTTGAGCGCGTTAGCACGAAGGAATAATACCCCCGAATCCCCTGCACGCCAGCGGAACTCCCCACAAACCGCGCACTCACCCCAGAATTAGAGGCACACGTGGGCGTTATCAAACGGTTTTCGGTGTGCCGGACGATTCGATCCGCTCCCAACAGAAAGCGTCACGGATGCCCCGGCGCGGGGTATGCCTCGGCTCATTCTTCTGCCCCGGAGCCACGTCACCTGCGCGCAGGTCCAGCATGTGTTGGATGATGCCTCACGCATTGTTTGGCGGATTTTGCCGTGTCTGTGCCCCGCGCGCACTCGTACCCGCACCCGAGGATGGTCGAAACCTACCGCAAAATAACGGCGAAAGCGGGCGGTGATGACCCGCGCAACTGCCCTCAACAACGGAATCACACCTCGAGACGGCGCTAACCACCTATGTACCGAATCTGTCGACTGTCTATACGCCGCACAACCCCACCCCGGAGCAGAGCCTCCGAGCTGGTGCAGGCTCTTACTGATGCAAATCAGAGATTCGTCACTGGCCTTAACCTTGTGCGGGCAGATAACAGCCTGAACTTGGAAACGCACACCCTGTTCATGCGCAAGAGAGATGCGGTATAAATGGAACTGAGCATTGGTCAGAACGTCAATCTTACCCGGAAGGCGCGATCTCGACCACAGTGCTGGTAGGACTGCGGTGGCGCACCGACGAACCGCTTCTACGTGGATCTCTGAGCGGGAGTGCTTCTCACCTCAGACGGCAAACTAGTTTCGCGGCAGGACTTTGTATGTACTCACCAGGTCTTAGACCGTGCGGGCAGTGTTCGCCGCCGCGAGCTCATGGGCGACGATCAGGTGCGGTTCGATCTGCACCTTCCACTGTACTCAGACGTGAGATTCCCTGGAGGTTATGCTGCTCTTCACAAACGGGGAAAAGTACCGTGCGGCTCAAGCCGTGCCAGCAGGAGTTCGAGACGCATGATAAACCCTGCACCGGAGCAATGTTCCGTGCCCCACTCGTGCGGGTAGGTCGCAGCGCAGCGATGTACGGCTGATGCGGGTGTACCAGCACCGCGGCGAGTGGAAAGTGCGGGCTGTGTGCGATGAATGCGCATAGTGTTTCCGCCGATGCTTCAGAGGTTCGGGTTGTGAGTCGCTACAGTTTTATCACTGCCTACCTGGCGGAAGCGGACCCTGGGCAACAGGCGCATCCTCAAGCATCCCCTCTGCTGCCGCAGCAGCAAACCGGGCAGAGCCGCAGTCTGCAGATATTCCCTCTGACCAGCAAAGGGCACCCGGAGGGCGCAACATACTCAGCGGAGGTATAAGCCGCCAAGCAGGACGAGCGACGGGCGCATCGGGACAGCGCAGCCGATGCAGCACCGGCAGATTAAACAAATATGAGCAAATCTCGCGGGACGGCAGCCTACATCCCGGAATCGGCTGAGATCTTGGCAGCATTCTCAACCCGAAGACCACGAGCAAAATCATAACTCCCCCATCCGAACACCTGCGTGAACCGCACTGGTGGGGTCACATCCCCAATATCGCCGACGCTCACCCGAGCGAACGTCTCTTTATGCTCGATGCGGTACAAAGCCGCCGTAGAGATGCTGCGTATTACCGGAACCGATATGACTGCATTCCTGCTGAACTGGGATGGTGAGAGTGTTATGCTGTCGGGTTCATCCGCTCCCCAACTGATGCTGCTCTCGGATGACGAATATCGCTCAACAGCAGCAAAGCTGTTTGACAATTCCCCTAAATGCTGACGCTACTCCGATCTTTTCAAAACTGGTCAGGCAGGAACCTTCAGCTCACTAATCCCGATATACGCATAACCCGGGATTTAGGGAGGTACGCTAATATTTAAGTGAGGATGGTTACGTTACCTGTGCCATCGCCCGCTTCTCAGCGGATATCAACACCCATAAATAGAAAGGAAAATATAGTGGCTGCTATAAACTCACCAAAGGAAACCCCATCAATCTCACCAAAGAGGCACCGGGTCTGAAAAACCTCACCATCGGTATGGGTTGGGATCTATCCCTCGCGGGTGAAAGCCTATGACCTTGACGCATCCGTCGTCATGATCACCGACGAAAAATGACAGGGATCGCTTTTTCGACGATGCATCCCTCATCTTCTTTAACAATCCCACTAGCCTTGACGGCGCGGTCGTCCACCGGTGACAACCGCACTGGCGATGCTGAAGGTGACGATGAGACCATTATCGTGAACCTCGATAAAGTGAGACCCAAAAGGTACAGCGCCTTCCATCCTCGCCTCTATCTACGAAGGCGAAAAACCGGTAAGAATTTTCGGTGTAGTGCATGTAACGCTTATGTCACGTCTAATAAACGACGACACGAATGGAAGAAATCGCTCGTTACGACGCTTTCGAAGACTGCTCGGCAGCGCCCGCTGTACTCTTCGCAATGGTGTACCGCCACAACGGCGAATGGCGTTTTCAAAGCCGTAGAAGATCCATTCACCGGTGGTCTGCCGCATCTGCTGACCTCCTACGGTTTTCACCGTTGCTAACAACCTGCCTTATCTCTAACGCGAAGGAGAGCCTTCTGCCCTCATGGCACTATTAAAATTCTTCAAATACGATCTCTTGATTACCCTTGCGGCACTTATAGGGTGCCGCCTTTTATCGGTGGTATTGTCGGCATGGTATCCGCCGCGATCCTGATTGTCCCGCGAGAATCGTTTCTCATTCGACAACGCGGGTGTGAACGCAAAAATACCTGAACAAAAATGTCGCATGCTGGCGCAATATCTTCTTGACAGTCGGTGTGCTGGTCGCTGTTTTTGGTATGCGTCTTATCTTCCCTTCCTGATCGTCTGCCCGGCGGGCAACGTAGGTCCGGTTGAAGCTTGGAACCTTGCAATGGAACGCGGCGACCCCGCATACGCCCGGAACCTACGGGTACATTTTGGAATCCGCCCACCACACCATCGCTTCGGCGGTATGTTTCCTGCTCATGCTCTTCCTTTCCTTCCTCTTCGAGAGCTGGTAAGGATGTTCACTGGCATCCGTGATCGAGAAACCGCTCGCCAAAGCCGGGCACTTTGATTCCATGCCTGTGTGGTTTCCGGGGTTATCTTAGTGACGGCTTCCTCGAGCTTTTCGGTGCCGAGCATCGCGAGCAGTACACCTATTCTGCTCTCGGGCTGCTGGGCATGCTCACCTTCTTGGCGACCAACGGGGCTAGCAACCTTTTATGGAAGACCGAAACGAATCTCAAGAAGTCCCTGGCGAATGTTGCCGTACTTACTGGTAAAGCAGCATTCTCCATGTTTATCTTCCTGAAGTTCTTGATGCCTCCTTCGGCTTCGATGGCGTTCTCGGCGCATTCGCGGTAACCTCAGACCCCAGTATTATCGCTATCGGTGCGCGGGCGTGGGCGCGCTCTTCGTGCGGTCGATGACCATTTACCTGGTCGAAAGGAACCCTTCGAAGACGCTGCGCTACCTGGATCACGGCGCGCACTGGGCTATCGGCGTTCTCGCGCTCATGCTTCTGCAACCCCTCAAGTGGGATATTCCCGACTACGTGATCAGCCTTTCCGGCATCGTCTTTATCGCCGGGTCGATTATCTCCTCCGCAAGGCAAACCATGCGGAGGCAGCACTCGCGGAAAAAGACTGCAGAACCTGACGCTCCGGTGCAGAGCACATAACCGCAGGATCAAGGGCACATAGCCCTCAAAGCAACACGGTGGGCGACGATGCGGACGCAGCGTGCGCCGCGCATCCGCCCGCCGTATTTTTGTATTGCCACATAACTCACGCAACTAACGAAGGTACGGCGCATCTAGTGGCATTAACCTCGTCAAAAAGGTCGAAAGCTAGATCTCTCGAAGACAGCTCGCTCACCCAGGTTCGTTTTGGGCTGAGGCTGGGATCCCCATTCAAAACCAAAGGGCTCTTTGGGCGTATCAGAGAAAGCGGTCGATCTGGATGCTTCGTGATCGGCTATGATGCAGCCGGTAACCTGCTTGAGGTCGTTTTTCTGCAGGTCGTTACGCTCGGTCAGTGGTTTCTATTATTCACCACGGAGATAACCTGACGGGTGCAGGTGAAGAGCGACGACGGGTTATTGATATTAACCTCCGGGCGTGGATGCGCGCGTTGCTTTCTGGCACTGGTGATTACCTCCTTATTCCGGGGACCAATTTGCTTAACGTTGACAACGCCTTTGTGCGCGTTGAAAACGTTGCTACCCGCCAGAGATGGCGCATGTTCGATGACGGAAGGGCTCGCACAGGGCTCATGGTAGCCTCTGCTTTTGCACGCGTAGGTCGCGGCTGGGAGCTTCGGGCTATTGGAGACCCTTTGCCCGGCAACTCGCACCCCGCTGCGATGTTATCGACCCTGTAAAGGTACCCTGTGTCTATTTGGCGTGCTCGTGCACGTATTCACACTGACGGTACAGGTGTACATAGCGGCAGTTTTATTCTTCTTTATGGCGGTAAGAGCTGTCTTTGGAATGTTTCTGTGCGCATAGTACTGATAGCAAAAGCTGGTCCCGCATGCATCAATACGATGCGTGCGGGACCAGCTATATTATTGTGGTTAACTCAACTCTGAAAGCTATTTCGACGATCCTACAAAGGTAATTTATCTGCCAACTGCCGCTTTTGTGTACGTTCCTCTGAGCATGGAAGAAGCTTTGATGTGCTGTTCTGAGAGCAGGATGTCCTCAGCGAGAAGCCCGAACTAGCGACGACATACTCACTCGTAGAATATATCCATCTTACCTTGCCACGATACGAGTCACCGCTTTTGTTTGTTGGCTGAGGAGTATCTAGAGTAATGGTTACGGTTGGATTACCAAACCACATTTCTTTCAATTTAATAGCGTCCATAACATTAGTGCCTTCATTATCTTTGAAAAAGGACTCTTTATCGCTGTCTGATAGCGCAGTCTTCTGTAAAGGCCCGTCATCGCCTGTTTCAAGCAAATACTGAACTGACGCAGAGATAAACGAAATATTGGCGTAAAACCCATCGACTGAATTTTCTTTTTGCTTGATCGTCTATCTGCGGAATTGGGACGTTCTTCGCCGGCTGTTCGCGCGTTGCGGGCTCAAATTCGCCCACAGATTTATCAAACTTTTCGTGTTTGACGACTCCGCTGTAATTCTTCGAGCTTCCAGAGGACGAAGCGGAAGACGAGGCTGAGGCGGAAGCAGAGGATGAGGACGATGAGCTTGACGCGGACGATGAAGAGCTCGAAGAGCCGCTAGCAGCGGCGTCAACAGGTTTTACGGAGGGGGCGCATCCGGCAAGAGCAATGACAGAGCCAGCGCCGACAACGCCCTAGGGAGCGGCACGGCGGGTTACATCATGAGGTGACATGGTGTTCCTTTCGGGGCTTCCGTAACGCCGCGGGCAGGCGGCTGCGGGGAAGCACGGGTGGCGAGCGCATGAACTCGCCATGGGTGTTTCTCTCTACTCTAGTGTATCGGGGCTGCGGGAGCTCGCATATCTGCCGTTCTAGGGTCTTAGAATACGGTAGTTTTTTCGCGCGATGCGCCGCGCCGGGGTATTTCACCGCCGCACACCAGCACTCCCGATTTTCTTGCGAATACAAAAAGCCCCGCAAGATTGTAGAAATCTTGCGGGGCTTTAAAGTTAGTCGTTTGACTTGGCTTTCGGACTAACGGTTTCGGTATTACCAGTTTGAGTGGTAGCAACGCTCCACTTGTTATCAGAGTAAGTACCAATAAATGCCCCTGGGACTTTCACATATCCTTCCCCAGGCGGAATATCGTTCACTTCCTCAGGAGTAGCCGTAAATTCGCCTATGTTCATGCTCAGTTGAAGAGACCACTTATAACGATCCCCGTTAATTTCTGGCTGTGCGGTGAGAGTCTCGATCGTAACTGTAGGATTACCCAACCACATCTCCTTGTTTTTAACCTTCGGAAGAACCTGAGACCAAGTGGGATCTTGATATATAAGTTGGACTTCATCTTCCTTATAAGCCCCTTTACGGAAAGGCCCGTCGTCACCCGTAACGAACAAATACTGCATGCATGCAGCGTAGTAACCGATATGCGCGTAGAAAGCCTCAACGGACTTTTCGTTAGCGTTCTCCGGCAGCTTCGGAACAGGAACGTTCTTCGCGGGCTCGGTACGGGTCGCGGGCACGTACTCCCCCGCCGACGTATCGAAGCTGTCGAACTTGACCTCGCCTTTGTAATCCTTAGCGGGTTCCGACTTACTGGAGCTTGACGAGCCGCCACTGGAGTTTGAGTTTGAGTTCGACGAAGAACATGCTGCGAGCGCGGCCGCGGTGCCAGCACCCAGCACAGCCAGCGCTGCGTTACGGCGAGTCACGATCAACGATGACATAGTATTCTTTTTTCCTTTCATATGTGCCTTATTCAGAGCGAATAAGGCATAAATCTAGTGAGGCTAAGAAACCCCAGCCGCTAAAACAACAATGTTTTGGATGGAGAATCCGCCGCTTCCAGCAGCACTTTCCCACTGCTGCGAATGGTCCACTGAACTGCCCGAATAGAGTGCTCGAAGGTGATATCCGTATCAACGTGTTGTTTACTGGAGTCACATCTTTACTCATGGAGTTCGACGACGTAGGAACCCATATTCATCTTCATCGTGCCATCCAGGAGTAGAAACTGCCGCTGCTGCTCGGGGTGGAGGTGTTCCGCGAGAACACAACGGTCGGGTTGTCCAGCCAGGCATTGCCCTCTTTGATCATTTTGAGCATCTTTGAAGCATTAGTGTTACTGGACAGACTCGACTTTTCAGATGACACCAGAGCGCATTTCTCGAAGAGACTCCATATCGCCGGTTTGGAAGAGGTACTGCATGAGGTAGCGATATGAGGCGATGTTTTTCGTAAAGTCCGTCTATGGTTTTCTCGTTGGCTTTTATCAGAAAAGCGGGGTTTGGGAACGTTCTTCGGCTTCTCGGTACGGGTTGCGGGCTGGTGTTCACCCGCAGAAGTGTCGTACTTTTCGAGTTTTACATCGCCCGTGTTTTTCGAGTTGCCGGGCAGAGTAGATGCACTCGATGATGAGCTGGAGGATGAAGCGCTTGACGACGATGAGCTCGCGGAGGACGAGCTCCCCCTGCCCGAGGTCCGCAGGGTTTTGACGGCGGGGCGCATCCGACAACGACGGTGGCAGATCCTGCGCCCAGCACACCCAAGGCGGCGCGGCGGGAGACATGGTGGGGTAAACGGGTTGGCATGTTTGCCCTTTCATCGGTGCTCTCAAGGGATGCGGTTACGAGCGAGGTTCCGGGCCTCAGCACATCTTTTTGCCCAAAACTGCGCAGTCAGGGGCGGAAGATAAGCCTCAACTTCCCAGTTTGTTGCTCCATACCAGAGACATTACGTCGATTGTATCTTAGAGCTTTGTTGAACCCCGGACTCCTGGACACGTCTTCATCATTTCGTTATCTATTTGCTCTCTATGTGGACTTCCTAGAGAGGCGCTGCGGCACGGCATAAAATCGCTCATGAGTACCATTCCGTATTAGCGGTTGAATATATCACCGAACTGTAGAAAAGTCTCTATACGAGCTTTACGATTAAACGAACATTGTTAGTGAGCTAGTACACGGGAGGTTCCCATGAAGGCTGTAGTTGTCCCTGACGTTGTTGATGGCTCGATAAATGTCACCGATGTTCCCGTGCCCGAGGTGGGGCACGGTCAGGCGCTCGTGAAACTAGAGTACTCCGGCGTCTGCCACACCGACCTGCACGTTGCGGCTGGTGATTTCGGTGAGGTTCGGGGCGCATCCTGGGGCATGAGGGTATTGGTATTGTCACCGAAGTTGGTGAAGGCGTTGAATCGCTCAAGCCCGGTGACCGTGTTTCTATTCCGTGGTTCTTCCAGGGGATGCGGGCACTGCGAATACTGCACCTCGGCAGGGAGACCCTATGCCGTACCGTCAAGAATGCGGGCTACACCGTGGACGGTGCCATGAGTGAGTATGCCCTTGTCACGGCAGACTATGCCGTGAAGGTCCCCGAAGGTTTGGATGCGGCGCAGGCAAGTTCGATTACCTGCGCGGGCGTGACCACCTATAAGGCGATTAAAGGAATCGCAGGTACGCCCCGGTCGGTGGCTGGTCGCCTACGGCGCTGGCGGACTGGGCAACCTGGCGGTGCAGTACGCCAAGAAGGTTTTTCGGTGCCAAGGTTATTGCCGTCGATGTTAACGATGACAAGCTGCGGCTTGCCGCCGAAACCGGTGCCGACGTCACGATTAACGGTCGTGAGGTTGAGGATGTACCGGCAAAGATTCGTGAAAGTAACTGATGGTAGCGCTCAAGCCGCCGTGGTAACTGCGGTATCGAAGGTCGCTTTTAACCAGGCGGTTGAGAGCGTACGTGCTGGAGGCAGCGTAGTAGCTGTGGGTCTTCCCCGAGAGATGGAGCTGTCCATCGCGAAGGTCGTTCTTGACGGTATTCGCGTGCTCAGCCTCGTTGGTTGGCACCCGTCAGGATCTTGCCGAAAGCGTTCAGTTCGGCGCAGACGGGCTAGTAGTTCCCGTAGTGCAGCTGCGCAAGGGTTGATGAAGTACACGCAGATCTTCGAGGGAGATGAACGCAGGCAAGATCAACGGGCGTATGGTGCTCGATTTCCGCAAGCATGTGGTAAGGCAAGAAAAGCTTCTCACACGGGTGCGTTAGGTACTGAATCTATGCGGTAGCGCGGGTTGCCGCCCGTTTCTAAACATAAGGGTTCTGAACCCCTAATGCAAAAAGCGGTGTCCCCTGGAACGTATGGAAATTCAGAGGACACCGCTTTATATCTGAGCTAGGGATTAGCTGTCCTGGGTATCGTGGGATGCGGAGCTGTCGGATCCACCAGTTTCATAGAAACCCCAACACTCCATTGTTATTGTCGTATTTAGCCGTGAAGTTAATCTTCTGAGTGCGCTTCTGCTGTTTTCAGGAAGAAATCTACAACCTCACCATCATGTACGCCGTATTCCCCCGAGTTACGTTCACGGTTACCAGTACGTGTAGGTGCCGTTCTCTTCATCAGGCAGCATCCTCAAAAGAGTTCATCACAATTTTAGGGTCTGCCAAGCCAGCTCTTGCCCGCCCTGAGCTCCGCAAAAGAGCACCCGACGGTGTGCGCTCTTATCCTCATCGCTCATAGCGCTTTCTTTGATCGAGAGATACATCGCCGGTCTGCAGTGCGTGCTGCAAAGCCGCGCCAATGAGATGCGATCGAAGAGTACAGACCCGCGACTGAGTTTTCGTTCATATTCTCAGGCTTGATGGGCTAGGAACGTTCTTGCAGGAGTCTCACGAGTCGCTGGGCTCGTGAGTGCCAGCTGAGGTGTCAAACTTGTCGATTTTAGCTTCGCCGCTATGGTCGCTGCGGGTGCTCGTCGAGAAGCCGAGCGTGCCGGAGTCCCCGCCGTTGCCGTTCGAGGTTAGAGAGCACGCCGCCAAAGAACGCAGCAGAGCCAAGACTCAAGACGCCTAGAGCACCGCGGCGGGATACAGGGAGTAGTCAGCATGTTGTTATCTTTCAGTCGGTGATTATTGCCTAGTTTATTATAGGTGCATACCGGAAGAACCCATTTAGGGCAAGCTATGTTCCCACAGGGCGCGCGGGTGCGGGAGATTACGGGTTTTGCTGATGCGCCTGGGGATTACGCGGTATGAGGTGCTGAGGCTTGTAAGTTGCGCACGAATCGGATCTCTCGTAACGCCTCAAACGACTCCCGACCCTCTAAAAACCCAGACTCCGACAACTGCTGCCGAAGAAGCCCACTCCCCCGTACGCACCTTATACAAAATATGACCAAAAATCACCGTGCCATCGAACTGCCCCGGATCAAAACTCAGCCGCTTACGCTTGCCCTGATCCCAGAAAATAATACGAATCCACCCGTTGCGGTTGTTATCTAGATACGTGAGCCTATCAATCGAGGGTATACGGTGCGGTATAGAGAGTGCGTCCGAGGGAGTTACGCCAAGTGACCGAGTGCTCATCAAACCGGATATAGAACATGTAATAGTTGATAATCGGAACTAGTCCGAAAGGGCAAATCATGATGAAAGAAGCAATATGATGATCTATCTTAAAACCATAAGCAATGTCGCTAAAGATAGGGAAAATAATAAGTCCAACTAAGAAAATTCCCCATCCGAGGTAGAGGACAAAGCGTGGGCGGTGTTGCCTCACCCCGACAGAGACATGTGAACCTTTACGTTGGATACCGGGCATAGCTCCGACGAGTAGGCAGCCAAGTAGACCACCTAAAATACCGTTTTCCATCTCATATACCTCTCTAACCCGATATATCTGCTGATACATCTTTTCAACTGTACCTTTTCCTTATATGCTCATCACGTAATCTCAGAGAGCCTTGTTAACCTCACCAGGACATAAATAGAGCAAGAGGGGTGTGCTCGTGTAGAATACACGAACACACCCCTAGCCAATATTAGACGCTGGTTATGATTCTTCATGATGCACTGCACCAGCGGCCTCTTGACCCTCAGACTCGTGCTCTTCCGGGCGGTTCCGGCCCGTATCCCAACCGGTATAGAACACCCCGATGCTGATTAGCATACTCACAAACATCAACGCACCCCAGCCTATCCCTGGCTCCATAAAGGTGCAGAATATGGTACAGACGAAAAATAAGACAGTAAGTACCGCACCTGTAATCATGAGGAACCATTTATAGAGAAGAACATCGAGATCCACTAAAGTCACCTTTATCTTAAGACGAAACAGCGTAGGCTAGTCTAGTTTGAGTTTTCTCTCATACGCCAACCGCTCAATACGCCCAAACATCTTCTCATACGACCCAAACCCAGCCACCAACTCCTCAACCCGCTGCGCGTTCAGGTTCTGTGGCCATTCCTTATGCTCCACCCGAGACAAAACCATCGCAAACAGGATAGAAGCATCAAACTGCCACGGATCAAAACTGAGCCGTACTTTTTTGATGTTGCGGCTGCGTACACGTAGGTATCCGTTCTTCCCATTATTCTGCAGCAGGATTTCGCTGATGCTCTCATATGGCATATACCGGGTTTTCCACCGCCAGTTCCGCCAGTAAACCCCCGAGACGGTTTGCTGGATATAAAACGCATGACAATGATTCACAAACGGAATTACCAGGGGTCCGCCAAGAATAAACATGATAATAAAGCAAGCGCCTAAATCACCAAACATGACCCCACAAAATATAGGGGTAAGGACTAGCGTTACTACCAACAGAGCATAGCCAGCGATATAGGCTATCCGAGGTCGGTGCTGTTTGACCCCGAGCACGGGCTGACCCATCGTACGTTTCAGCGAGGGAAGCTTTTGTACAATAAAACCCATAACTAATCCGGTTAACGCTGGACTAGACATGAATCTCCTTTTGGTATCTTTATTTTACGAGGATTATCTAATCTTTAGACTGCCTATGTTCCTGGTAGTCAGACCACTAATTCGCTACGTTTATCCCAGAGATTACCTCGATTCTCCCATAATTTTTCATGATTTTCAGCAAGGTAGCTTGTAGCATTACTGCGTTCATCAAGAGCAAATGACGTAACATTTTCTTTAGAAATACCTACCATCGTGTTTTTGAGTGTGTCTCTACCAAACTGAGTATCGGTGTAAGAGCTTAATGACTTGGGGTGAATTACTCCCATTTGATTTATCGTCCTTGGGTTAGTGAACGTCCCTTGTGGATTGTAGTTTTTATGGGCTTTAGAGAACCCTTCAAGGGTCTTGAAAGCAACTTTATCAGCGGAAATACTCCCATCTTTGCTTTCGCCCCAACTTTCAACCGCTGCTTGAGTACCTGCTAATCCTGTATGTAACCCAATGTCTAGAACTTTACGTGCTGGTGATGCATATTTAGCCAGCTTGGGAAGATTAGCAATAGTACCTGCAACTGGTCGTATAATTTCACCAGCTCCACCAAATACACCGCCAGAGAGTGTAGACACTATATGACCTTTAAGAGAGTATTCCCTATTATCGCCTTCCCTACCATTGACAGTATCAAGAGCTAAATCTTGAAACCCTTGTGTGAAAGAATTAGCAGCGCCAGCGGCACCATTAACCATAACTTTTGTTGTAACCGCTTGTGCACCGCGTGATAGTTTATCTATTTTTAACATTCCTTGTACAGCGGATGCTCCCCGAGAAGACATAATTCTTGTCATAGCGGCACCTCCAAATTTAGCAGCACCTCCACCTAGAGCGCCGAAGGCACCACCGATAAGCATGTCACGCCCAACATTGCCCCAGTTGATACGACCATCGAGGCCTCTTTGCTCATTAATAGCATTAGCTCCAGCCATCGCAGCACCAGCCACAGCCCCCAGCACGACAAGCGCAACAGGACCAGCTACAAAGAACCCAAGAATAGATGCTCCAACCCCAATAACTGTAAGACCTACCTGAATAAGTTGAGAATGGTCGTCGAGCCATTTAGCAGCACTCTTCTCGTACCGGGCCTTATCCAACTCCTCACGAGAAATCGGCGACAAGCCCCATGGGTCTACTAGTCCCACCGGATTATTCCCGATTAGCGAGTACGGGTTACCCACCCAACCAGCACCAGGCACTGGCAGAAGCGGATCCCGAGACGTAAACGACCTACTCACCGGGTCAGCCACTCGAGCACCCATCAGCGCAAACCCGCAACCGTAAGGGCACCGGAAGCATTAATCACACCCGGCACGGCAGCATCAGAACCCGTCAGAGGTGTGGTTGGTAACTGGAACGGATCCAACAACCCCGCCGAAGAAGCCAGCCCCGGCACAGAAGACACCCCAGCATTCGAGGTGAAACCACCCAGAACACCGGCACCCCCGGCAAGCACCGACGACGAAGTACCACGCACACCGGAACCACCAGAAGCATGGGCACCCAGCATGCTCACACCCGGGGTCGGCACAGGCATCTCGCCCACACCCACCACAGTCGGCACCTCCGCCGTCGGGTCCATTACCACCGGAATCCACCCCGAAGCAAGAGAGGAAATACCGGCAATGTCACCTGCCACTCCGGCAGCCACCTGCACTCGAGCACATGAACCACTATCCGCTGTGGTCATCGAGGCAATACTGCCCGCCAGGCTATACCCCATCGTCACCGAAGATCCATCCGAGGCAACCTCACCCGTACGGCGACCGACAGCATCATAGGAATACAACCGCACCAAGGTCAGCGGCAGCCCCTCAACCGTGCGCCCATCACCGGCAAAATTCAGGTCAACATGCTCAGGCAACTGGGCTGTAAACTCGCTAGCGTTCCCACTGGAGAGGAACTCTCGCACCTGCTCAGCATCAGAATCGGCATTATCTGCAACACTAGTGGCGGTGTAGGTACCGATCGCACGCACCTGTGCCGCATCATCATACGCCAGCACACGCACCCAACCAGCAGCCTCAGAGCAGTATTATCGGTAGCGTCTTCACCAGTAGTAGTGTTTCGGGTGTATTCTTCGCGGATCAGGCACCCAGCGGCATCCCACACCCAAGACATCCGCTCGTTTCCGCGGCGGGCAGATACTAACTGACCGGCACCATCATAGGTATACGTAATCAGCCCGGCGGCAGAATCTACTCCCACAATCCGGCCAGCTTCATCACGAATAATCTCAACCCGCACATCGGCAGAGTTATCAGCATCCACAGCGGTTTCGGAGTAGCCCGTTATCGCGCCGTGACCGTCATGGGTCCACAGGCGCACCGTATCGGCTACCTGCGCCCGTATGAGCGCACCGGCGGCATCATAACCAAGCGAGACTGCTCACCCGTATCAGTATTCGTGATAGCACTAATATTCCCCACCGCATTCCGCGTGTAGGTCAGTGCACCGTACGGACTGGTAAACCCAGTGCGGTAACCGTCGGCATCATACGCATACGACAGCTCATACGCACCGTTGGAGGCGGCAGACTGGGCCTCGCCCCACGAGCGTGCTACCGCGGTGATACGTCCGAGCCTATCCAACTCGTACCGAGATACCCACGGCAGGTTTTCGTCACGGTCATCGGCGGGAATACCGGCGGCATAATTAGTGACCGTCACCGACCGGGTACGGTTATCACGATCTACCCGCAGCTGTTCGGTACCATCCACCGAATACGTACATGCCACGCCAGAGCTGTCGTAGCTCCACGCATGCACCTTCTGGGCTGCATCGACCACACGCAATACACGACCAGCAGCATCGTACTCATACAAGGTTATAGCGCCGGCAGGATCCATCGTCTTCACCATGTTCCCGAGCACATCGTACTCATAGGTGGTGATACGCCCAGCAGGATCCGTCACCTTCGTGACAGTGCCAGCCTCATCGTAGGTATACCGGGTAACACCGCCAAGACCATTGGTGACTCGGTAACCTGCCGGCGGCATCATAGCTAAACTTGCGGGTGCCCCAGGCAGCGTCTCGAATGCTGCGCACACGTCCACACGCATCATACGTGTAGAACACGTCCCCGCCAGAACCGCCAATAACCGAGACAACCCGCGAGTTTGCGTCATACGTAATCTTCTCGCTCATACCGGGCAGGTTCCGCTCGGTCAGACGCCCGTCGGCATCATAGGAATACCGAGTCGTAACAGCCTCGGCGGTTTCAGCGCCCTCAGTAACAGAATCCAAACGCCCACAGCTGTTATACGTGTATGCGGTAATACGCCCCACAGGCGAAACCTGACGCACAAGCTGGGAGGCGAGGTTGTATTCGTACCGGGTCAGACCACCTTCGGCATCCAGGATTTCCACCGGGTTACCGGCCGGATCGTAAACTACCAGCTCGGCGGCTGACTCGGGGGTATCGGTTTTTTCTGCCCGTGCTTTAGGAGCTTCCTGGGCTGCCTCAGTCGGGGAGAAGATTTCTTCACGCGCGACGGGGCGGCTAAGATGGTCAAACTTAACCCGTACGCCGTCGGTGCCGTCCCAGCTGGTAACACTACCGCTCTTGCGATCTGCCTGAGTACGCACGCGTACCCCAGTTGGGTCCGTCATCTTCGTGAGCACGCTGGCGGCGTCATAGGTGTTCTCCCAGTGACCACCGGCAGGATCGACCGTACGAATAAGCCGTGAGAGCCCATCCCACACATACGAGAACACGCCCCCATTGGGCAGGGTTACTGTGGCGACGTTTCTGTTTTTCATCAAAGGTGCGTTCGGTGCGGCGACCGAGCGGATCGATAACCGCAGTCATATCACCGCTGGGCCCGTACTCATAGCTCGTGCGTGCACCAGAGGGGTCAATGACTGCGACCAAACGACGACCAGCGGTGTACTCGAACTTCCAGCGGGAACCGTCAGGGTCTTGCCGCCCGGTAATATTGCCAGCTGCGTCATGGGTGAACGAGGTTGTTAGCCTAGCGGGTAGTAACCTGAGCGAGGTGCCCGGCAACGGTATAGGTGAACGAGGTTTAGTGTTGCCTCTTGGTCAGCAAAGCTGGTCAGGTTACCAAGCTCGTCATAATTCAGGGTCATGCTGACCCCTTCAGGTAGGTCAGGGAGGTCAGCAAGCCGCCCTCCCAATTTAGTTCAGTGACCCCGCCCAGGGCATCGACAACGCGGGAGGATTGTGATCCCAAGCGTTAGCGTACTCGTAAGTAATCGTTGAGATCGGGTGACCTCACCGGTATCAGCCTCAGCATCCGCTGCATTGCGGCGCGCCTGGGTGGCTGCATAGCGTTTCTTCGGGTCTGTTTTCAAACGCCGATATAGATACCGCTGTCACGCGATCGTACTCATCGTAAGCGTAGCGGGTATCTTGAGTCCCTCTGGGGTAACATCGCGGGTAATGCGTCCGCGGCTGTCGCTGATGCGGGTTGTGCGAGAACCATCACGGTCAATCAGCCGAATACGGTTGCTGAACCGGTCGTACCCGAAGGATGTGCGCCCACCGTCAGCGTCAATAATTGCGGTTAGGCGGTACGCTGTCATCACTAATCCACACATTGGCTTGGGATCCGTCTTCATCAGCAACTTCGGTCACTCCGCCGTCAAGGTACAGGTACCGCACATCGCGACCGTACTCGGTGTGCTGATGTGCAATTCGGGCAGATTCATCATAGGTGTTGGTCACCTCGACGGTACCGTCTGCAGCAATCACGCGGTGGATTAGCGCGTTGTCATCGTGTTCGTAGGTGCGTGTTCCTGCACCGCTGGTTACGGATACCAGGTGCCCGGCAGCGGTACTGCCTGCGGGGGCGTAAGCGTATTCGACACGTTCCCCTGCCGAGGTTCGTGCTACCGCGACGAGCCCATCCACATAGTCAAACATGATGGAACGGTTCAACTCATGCACCAGGGATGAGATAAGCCCGTCAGCAGCGCGTGACCGCCAAAGTGGTGCCTTCTCCGCCCGTGGAGCCAAGCCATGCGCCGGTGAGAGTGAAGAACCACTGGTGACCTTGGTTATCAGAGACGATGTACAGGTCAGCTTCAGTGCTCAGAGCACAGGTTTCCAGGATGAGAACGCCCCATAGGTGTGGTAGCGATTTCACTGGCACCGGTGCGAGTAAGCCAGTAGGATCGGTCTCAACTCGCGCAAAAGCCTTCACCAGCGCGGGCAAAAGAACAGAGTGACGGTACGTCCGGCATAATCCAGGTAGCGCCTTCATCAGAGAAATTCAGAACCGTATCAAGGTTAGAAGACCAGCCCGGGCCGAAAACCCCAGCCAGCGGCGGTAAATCATCGCCATTACCGTACAGCCAAACTGTTGGCATGCGCGTGACGGCACACGAGGAAGCGAGGTTGCTAAACGCAATATCGATTTCCTCTTCGATAAAGTTACCGGTCGCAACGTTGACCGGGTCATTCGCATAGCCGCTGGAGGTTGCGCGACCTTCCAACGAAGCGGCAGGAACTTTCAAATCTTCACGATTGTAGTTTGCCACTCCATGGCTCTCTAGATATTGCTGAATAGTTTGGTTACTAAGCTTGTTGATTTCATGCTCAGAACCTGCCGTAGCAAAAGCATCGGCAACAACCTGAGCCCATTTAGCTTCGCTTTCGTTGGCAGTAATCCAGGCTTCAAAAGGCTGTAGGATTGGTTCGCAGTCTGCAGTACCCCACTGACATTTATCCTTAAAATCGGCAGCTTTAGCTCGGATACTGTTGGGAGTAGTTTGAAAATCATCATGAAGACTTTGAGAGACTGTAGAGCTTGACCTTAAGTCTGATGGCCTCGCTGATGAGGTATCAGAAGGACTCCCAGCATTTGCTGCAGGAGCAGGGTGTTCACGTTTCGCGGCTTCCGGAGCGTCAGTGTTAAAAGTTGGAGCTTCTTCATGATCAACTTTAGGTCCCCATCCTGCCCATTCAATGGCTCCCTTAACAACCTCCGGAGTGTTCTCTTCGTAATCGCGCATCTTGCGGCGGTTTTCACGCTCACGAGCGGCAGAGTCTTTGAGCTTCTGTACGCCATCCGCAAATTGCCTTAAACGACCGGCAATTGCCGTACCGTTATCGACAGCCACCTCAATATTGCGCTTATAAACTTCGGAGAAGTGCCCCTTGAATTCTTGCAGAGCGGTATCGGCTGCAGTTTTTTGAGCTGGAATCTTTTCTTCAAGAGCAGAAGCTGCGTCACGGCAGACCTTCATCAAGGCATCAGCTGTTGCATCATCAAATTTAAGGTCTACGGTACTGTGGTCAATATCAGCGCGTTCAAACATGGCTTAGGCTCTTTCACGGAAGAAAATTAGGGTAAAGGAATGTCGGTAATGGGAGATGGGATGCGCAGCACCGCGCATACAGGTTAGGCGTATATGCAGCACAGGTACACTTTAGAGAGTTGTTAGAGACGAAAAGCTTCCCCCGGCTATGAGACGGGTGTATACGCCTGTACCAGGGGAAGCTTTGCGTGCGTGTGAAAAACAGAGTTTTCTTATGCGCCGCCGCCTGCTTGGAAAATGTTATTAGCGATCTGCTGCAGGTTCTTATTCAACTCAGTGAGATCTTCGGAGGCCTTCTGCAGGGACTGGTGAGTGTGAGGCCAAGTGGTCTCACGGAAAGTTGATGCTAGGGGTCCATCCCAGTTATTGGGATCAGAAAGCTGCTGGCCTTCGTTATTGAGAGCGTTGATCTGCTCGGTGAGTCCACCGTTGATGATGCTCTGAATTTTCTGGATGGCATCTTTGGCGGCTTGGGAACTAAGGACGCGATCGCTCATGGGCGTTTCCTTTCACGTGGTTGGGTTCTGTCTTCGGTAACAGAACTACATGGTGTAGTTTAGGTTTACTTTTTGCAGGTGGTCAAGGACACTGTCGCGCCTTTATCAAATCTTTATTTTTCGTGTCGCGCCGCCCGCAGAGCCAAAATAGGTCAAGACCCCGCTGTTTATATAGCGAGAACAGGTCATTCACACAAAAACCCTAGATAATTGAATGTGATGAAAATATCTAAAATATGTCGCATATTACACCTGTAAAGTATTTCTATACACTAGCATTTCAAAAATTTTTATAGTTACCTATCGAAATAAGTACCACGTATCGCATGTGCAGGCGGCGGGTCGCTCTTTACCCACTGTTGGAGTATTGCTAGTGTTTCACCTCTTGCCAATAATGCTGGTGGTAGTGTGCGTGAGGCTACCAGATACACTGCTGAGACTGTCGCGTACCAGAAGGAGTTCAAAGCGAGCGATATGGGCGAGAAAGCGCTGTCGGGGTTCGGTAAAGATATGGTGAAGTCTGGGGTTAGAAGTGGGACTAAGATGGATGAGTCTACTGCCGTTCTTAACCGCGCACGTTTGGTTAATTCTGTGCAGACTACGCAGGCTGCCATTACGAAGGCTAAGGATGGTATTCAGACTGGGATACGGAACCTGTCTACGCCTCCCATCCTGCGATAAACATCAAGCACGAATATTCCTAGAGGGGGCATCTATGGTTTCAAAGGAATAGCTATGTTTCTGATGCCGCGCATGGAGTTTTATGAATTGGATTCATTGGCCAATGGTGTCTGCAGGAAGGAATAATTGGGAATGGGAGATAAGAGAAAAAAGGATATTAAAGACACTATAGTATCTTTCTTATTTTTTGCTGTAGTTTTTGGTGTTGTGTGGTCTTTATATTATTTTCTTTCGCGTGATGATAGTGCGGGGAATTATAAGTACTGCACTCTCGAGCATGTTGATGTGCACGATCGGGGTGGTCTGGTCGCGGGGAATACGGATTACAAGCGTGTAGCAGATTTTAAGACAAAAGAGTGCGGGAATTTGTATATGACAGATTCCCCGGATCCTGGTCGGTCAATGGATGATTATGTGGGGTCTTTGGAGGTTGGTGGGTATTATAAGGTGACTCTTCTTAATGTTCAGATGCCGGATGCTAAGACTGTTTCTGTGACAAGGTTTGAAAAGGTAGAACGACCCTCATAAAAAGGGAGCAGGGATTTGAGGGAAGGTAGGTTGTGGTGCCTCCTGCGTTGATTGAGTTGTTAGCTAAATTGCTGAAAGAGCAGTTCCAAAGATGCCTAAGGGTGTTAGGAGAGGCATATGCAATACTCTGATGATACGAGCAATGAAAATATCAATGACCCTTCCGTCATGGATCGCTCTAGCGCACGTCAGTACCTTGTGTTTGGGTTGCTGCTAGGAATACCGTCGTGTGTTGCAGCCCTTTTTAGGGGATTGTACTTTGAGTAGCGGATACCAAGAATAACTTGGTCAGTAGTCTTTCCATGATAGGAGTTGGTGCTTTTAACACTGCGCTTGCTGTTTTACTGTTTTTGAGTGGCTATAAGGCTCTCAAGCCTCAGGAGGAGAAATAGTCCTGGTTGCTGATTCTCTGCAGATCGCGGCGATTAAAGGTGCAGAATTATGATTATAGTCAGTTGGTTTACTCCCACAATACTGCGGTAGAAGCTCGAAGGAGTTATCAATGGTGCACAGCAAGCGTTCGCAATGTACAAGGCTGGAAAGGGATGCGTTTACATTGTTTTATTAGTGTTGCAGCTTGTACTTTTGTTTCTTCGGGATATTTGGCACGTATTTTTCGTGATGATAGTGAGGGAAGTACAAGTACTGCACGGTCGAGAAAGCCTGGGCAGAATACCGTGCTGGCGGTGATCTCTCAGGCAATACCGACTATACCCGGGTAGGGTGGGTTGAGACTCGGGAGTGTGGGAAATTAGCGCTTTCAGATTCCCCGAATAAGGATCAATCAATGGATGATTATATGGCCTCCATTGAACCGGGAGGGTATTACAAGGTGTACTTGAAGAATGTGCAGCTTGGTTCTCCGGGGCTGACATCGGTAACTCGGTTAGAAAAAGCGGAGCGTCCCTCGTAAAAGAGTGGGTAGGGTTCTTTGGGTTCTGGGAGAAAGGTAGGTTGTGGTGCCTTCTGCGTTGATTGGGTTGTTGGCGGGTCTTTTCGTTCGGAATGTTCCCTCGCTGAAACGTACGATGGGTCAGCCCGTGCTCGGGGTCAAACAACACCGACCTAAGCTTGCTTTTATAGCTGGTTATGTACTTCTAGTGGGAGGATTAGTTGCAGCACCTATATATGTAACCATCAAGTATGGTGACCCCATAGCTTCTTTTATTCTTGCGTTTGTTATTTGTGGTCCTTTGGTGATTCCACTGGTGAATCATTGTCATGCGTTTTATATCCAGCAAACCGCTCCGGGAGTCTACTGGAGGAACTGGCGGTGGAAGACCCGGTATATGCCATATGAGAGCATCAGCGAAATCCTGCTGCAAAGTAATGGGAAAAAAACGGGTACCTGAGGGTACGCAGCCGCAATATCAAGCGAGTGCGGCTGAGTTTTGATCCGTGGCAGTTTGATGCCTCTATCTTATTTGCGATGGTTTTGTCTCGGGTGGAGCATCAGGAATGGCCGCGGGATCTGACTCCTGAGCGGGTTGAGGAGTTGGTGTCTGGGTTTGGGTCGTATGAGAAGATGTTTGAGCGTATTAAGCGGTTGTGTTATGAGAGGAAACTCAAACTAGACTAGCCTACGCTGTTTCGTCTTAAGATAAAGGTGACTTTAGTGGATCTCGATGTTTTTCTCTATAAATGGTTTCTTATGATTCTAGGGGGAATCCTTACCGTTGGAACCTTGATCGCTACAATATTTACTCTTGTTTTCGGTCCGGGAATAGGTTGGGCGGCTTTGATGCTGTTTTGTTCGCTGATAGGAGCAGTTACCTTCTATAGTGGCTGGGAGATAGGTCGAGGACGCCCGGAAGAGCAAGAACCTCAGAGCCAAGAGGCCGCTGATGCAGAACATCATGAAGAATCATAACTAGCTTCTAATATTGGCTAGGGGTGTGTTCGTGTATTCTGTGCATACCCCTCCTTTTATACTCTTCTTATCGGGACGGCTATCGTGTCGGCTATAAAAAGCATCATGTAATGAGGGGGTATTGGGTATGGGTCCTGCGTTTTACGGTCTGCTCGGTGGGTTTTTGGTGAACATCATGCCCGGGGCCAAACGTAAACAAGGACTAGAAACCCTAAATGTGGAACAGCATCGCCCGCCGATTGCTTATATCATCAGCTATGGGATACTCTTCATCGCGTTCATTGGACTGCCCATCTAGTTCTGGGTTAGAAATAGCTATGATCCGGTGGGTCAATATCTTATTTCTGTGGTGATGGTCAGTCCTGCTGGTTTTATTTTTGTGGCTCATTGTCATAATTATTACCACTGTTTCACGGAATCTGGGATACGCTGGCGTAACTGGCGACGGAAAGTGCGGTACTTTGACTACCACAGCATCTACAAAGTCTCCTATGAGCAGACGAGTAAGAACGGGTGGGTGAAGATCAGAAGTACCCAGCTGCCTCAACGTATCAAGTTGGGGTTTGATACGAATCAGTTTGATGCCACGATTCTTTATGCTCAGTTGCAGTATCGTGTGGAGACTGGGGTTTGGGTGCAGGTGTGGGAGGATGAACGATTCCAGCAAATCCTCTCTGGTAGGCCGGGGGTACGGTTTTTACAGGATCATGCTTGGGTTAAACCCCTCGAAATCCCCTCGTGAGTCCGACCAGACTTTGAGAGTAAAAGTTAACTTAAGTATGGCGAGTCCTGCCTTACCGGGGTTGTTGGCTAGTCTTGCTACTAAGAAGGCACCTTCGCTCAAGCGCACCATGATTCAACATCGCAGGAGTCCGTCTGTGCCCCTATGCCAGGTGCCACAACGTAACGCTAGTACAGCCCTCTATCACCGTAATGTCGTAGCAGACCATGACGATTTGGTACACCCTGACAATAATGGTAAAACTATATAAAAAAATATATTATATATTTATAATAATTAGATATATAACTTTATTATCAAAATAATATTTGAAAAGTACATTTATATATTACAGAGAACGCTGTAATATTACGCACACGTAGGGAAAATTTATGCACGCAAAGGTTTTGGCGTGCCCAAAAATAATGAACGCTGATTCTTATCTTGTAATTCATGATAATAACTATGTTCAACTATATATTTGAACATAGCTTTATTTAAATAACATTTTAATAACAAGGCTTTAATATCCTTGACCCTCACTAAAAAGCAAACATAAACTACCCAATAGAGTTCCCGCCGCACAGAGGCGGAACCCAACCACGTGAAAGGAAACGCCGCAGAGCGATCGCGTCCTTAGTTCCCAAGCCGCCAAAGATGCCATCCAGAAAAATTCAGAGCATCATCACAGGTGGACTCACCGAGCAGATTCAACGCTCTCAATAACGAAGGTCCAGCAGCTTTCTGATCCCAATAACTGGGACGGTCCTCTAGCGTCTACCTTCCGTAATGAGACTTGGCCTCACACTCACCAGTCCCTGCAGAAAGCATCTCAGGATCTTACTGAGTTGAACAAGCAGCTGCAGAAGATCGCTACCGACATCTTCCAAGCAGGCGGCGGCGCATAAGACACAGAAAACAACCAAGTTTTCCACACACCCACATACACAAAGCTTCCCCTGGTACAGACGTATACACCCGTCTCATAGCCGGGGAAGCTTTATATCCATGAAACTTTGCAGAAAATCTGCATAAGTATATTCGTCATTCCTTCTTTACTACTAAGCTCACTCACTCTTCACCGATATAAAAATATTCTTTTGAGACGAGGTTTTTGCCATGCCTATTCCCTCACCGATACCCAATTCAAGCTCACCGAGTTATTGGATATCGCCCGATGACCCGCATACCCCTTCCTCTGGCACTACCTCGCAGTCATCACCAATCGTGGGAGACCACCACAAAGTCAGTGATACATTCCAAAACCAACATTCTCATGCCTCGGGCACGATTTCCGGTGATGCCGCCGGAGGGTCTGCAAGCGGAAACGTGCAGCAAGATACCTTCGCGCCTTCAGACCAGCACAGCCCAGATCTAGCGCAGCACGAACCCTGGGCAAACCAGCCCCAGCATACTTTCCCGAACCCGCAGCAGGGCTCCGATGCATCAACAACAGCGAGCAGCCCTATAACCAGCGAAGGTTCTGGTGGAACGACATCACAGTCTTCGCCTATCGTAGGTTCTCACCCTGATTCTGCCGCACCACCAACCGCAAGCAACGCCGTTTATGGGGGCAGCGGTACCCCTATCGAGGAAACATCAGGCAACGCCGCACCGCAGAGTTCTGCTAGTGCGCCCGTCTCCACAGGAAGCACAAGCTCTGCTGGAGGCGGCTCCGGGGATTTCAGGAAGCGGGTCTTCAAGTTCCCTTTTGACGATTCTTCGTCCATTCAAGGGTATTCTGGAGATTTCCAAGGGGCTGGGTCCTCAAGCTCCTTTGATGGACCTTCCTCTTCAACAGAGGGATACCCCCAATCTAGCGGAGACGCTTCTGGCTCAGCCCCGCTTTCCGGTTTCAATGGGGCTGGAGCCAGCATAGGTGCCGCCACTGCGGCAGGCGCTGCTGGAGGAGCATCAAATCAGGATCTCCAGTGCCATGCAGGTGACCCGGCACCTACTACCGCACAGAATACTGGGGGCACCCCCACTGCAAATGGTGATGCCACAATGCACGTTAAAGAAAAAGTGCAGTTCAGTGATGCTGACTCCGACACACTTCGCAGCGCCCTCGACGCGGCAGCGGAGCATTTAGAAACGCAACAAAGCAAGCGAACCGGTGATTTTTATACCGCAACAACAAATTTCACCGGTAAATATTCAGAAGACTTCGCGACCATTCATAACCAACTCAAAACCAACGCCACGAATGTCGCTAGTATGCTGCGTTATGCGGCGAAACTCGTAGACTATGTCAAAGAGTGTGCGCACGTTGAGAACCGTAACTGCGATAAGGCACGCGAATGGGACGATAAGAGCTGGTGGCAGGGAGTTCAAGACTGGTGGAACGACAAAGATTCACCTGACTACGAGAAAAACCCTGACAAGCCGGCAGCTCCCGCTGCTCCTGCTACCACAGCTGATACTCCCACAACCTCCGTAATCATCGGCAATGGTGAAGGTATGTCTTCAGCTATGCCAGAAAATCTAAAGACATACACAGATAACGCTACAACCTGTGAATCTGACGCAACCGGTAAATATAATGCCATTACCAGTGCTCTTGCTGCATACCAAGGTTCCTGCAAACACGGTCAATTAGACATTAGCGCTACCGTTAATAGCCTTAACACCTGGATTCAGCAAAGCCAACAAGTTACGACATGGCTATCAGGGGTCGCTCAAGATTTCCGGGATGCAGGAGCACGCTCTGGAAACCCAGTCCCACTTTCTAACGCTTACCTCGATCAACAGATGCAGGCGCGTGGGCAGGGGAAACCCAATATTCAGCCCATTGAGGTTAACTACGCCGAGGTTTCTGGTGAGGTTCCGTCGTCAGGGTTTGCGAATGACCCGGTCAATGTTGCGACAGGTAACTTTATCGAGCCGGAAACTGATCTGGTCTTCACCGGGACAGTGAGTGAGTCTACGCTATCTCTGACGCGTATGTACAACAGTCTGGCGGTCACCCATGCGGATGAGGTGCCATCGGGCGTGTTCGGGCTTGGCTGGTTCTCGACCTTGGACACCCGTCTGAGCTTTGGGGACGAGCAGGCCTCGTGGTTTATGCCTGACGGGCGCGCGGTGTTCTTTGATCGGGAAGGCGAAGGGTTCGCCCGCGCCGCCCGGGAGCCGTGGTGGCTGACGAAGGTTCCCGCCACGGATGAACTGTTTACTCGGGTGCGCGATGCGCAGGTGCAGGCCTACGAGCAGGCTAAAGTCACGGGTGGTTCTGCTGTGGTTCCTGAGGTTCCGTTTGTGTGGATGGTGCACAATAACCAGCATGAGGCGTATTTCTATGCGCCCTCTGGTGCACCGGTGGCGCGCCGACAGGGGCACCTGAGCAGCCTGACAGTGTTTATTCTGGCTGAAGATGGTGCCGTGACGGATCTGGTGCATCCGGTGGCGCATCGCGGTATTCATGTGAACTATGAGACCGCTGAGGAAACCGGTGGTGTGCGCCCGGCGGCGGCATTCACGTACAACACCATTGGTGAGCGTGCCGGGGAGCCGGTGCAGAACGTTGCCTATTCCTATACCGAAGCTGCTGAGTCTAGTGCCTCGGTGCAGGTATCTGGTTTGCTCACCGGAGTAACGACCGGTATCGGAACGCGTACCTATACGCATACTGAGCGGGGTTTGATTCACCGGGTGATTAACTCGCGCGGCGATCTTGAGGTCACGAACACCTATGATGATTCCGGTCGTGTGATCGCGCAGATCAGCGAATACGGGCGGGATATTTCCTATACGTATACTCCCTCGCTGACCACGATTATTGCCGATGCTGGTACCGGTGAGAATGAGAACCTGTGGGTCTCCGACTCGAAAGGTCGCCTGGTAAGCATCACGGCGACCGACGGTACGCGCATGTCGATGAGCTATGACCAATTCAGCAACAGGATCAGCATTACCGAGCGTGACGGATCGCGCCTGGTGCGCACCTCCGATGCGCGTGGCCATATTAAGCGTGAGCGTACCCCCGAGGGTGCCGATTACACGTACACCTGGGATGAGCAAGATCGGCTGCTCTCGGTAAGTGTGCGTGATGCTCGAGATGTGAAAAACCTCAGCGATCCCATGCCGGTGAACTCGTACCACTACGAGGAAAGCTCCTTAGTAGTGAATCCGAACCCGGTAGCTGTTCTCGATGGTGCCGGGGAAGCGACGACATTCGAGTATTCCCCTGAAGGCGATATCCTGAAGATTACCGACCCGACCGGTGTGTTTACGGCCTTTGAGTACGATGAACACCACGATATTGTGGCGATGCTCAACCCTGCCGGTGAGGCAATCCGCTTCACGCGCGATGCTGCCGGTCAAGTCACAAGCGTCTCGAACCCGCTGGGGGCTACTACCACGCTTGAATACAATGCCGCTGGTGTTCTGACAAGTTTCACGAACCCGCTGGGGGCACGCTGGACGCTCACCTACCCGCAGCAACCGGTCGGTGATGGCGCGCCGTATATGGTGCGTGCACATCAGCAGGGCGGCCAAGCCCGTGATGCCTCAGTCGGTGCTCTGCCTGAGGCCGTTACCGACCCGGCGGGAAATACCACCGCATTCACCTATACAGCCGGTGGGGATATCGCGACCGTCACGAACGCTGTCGGGGGCACAACCCGGCATGAGTACGACACCTTCGGGAACCTGATGAAGATGATCACCGCCGGGAACCGGGTGTGGGAATACTCCTGGGATGGTCTTTCCCAGTTGGTCGGTTTGACCGATCCTACCGGTGCCATCACGCGGTTCGAGTACGATCGTGCCGGGGAAATTACCCAGGTTACCGATGCGACGGGAGTTATTTCGCATCGGTCAATCGAACGGCATGAGGGTGTTGAGTCCGTTACCGGTACCGGTGAAGGTCTTTTCTCGTCGGCGTTCTTCAAAGTGGATGTGCTCGGGCGCGTGACCGAAATCGGTCAGCAGGACGGTGTCTCCACGAAGTCTGCGTCCTCCTCACACGGTACCTCTGAGGCGCCTATGGGCGCCGGTGCTGCCGGTGCGGGGGTTGCCGGGACGGGTATCCCGCATGGAGTATCCTCCTCTGCTGAGGCTATCGCAGCCGCTGAGACTGCCGGTGCCCCCTCGCATCCGACGGGTCGGCAGATGTTTACGTATGATGCTGCTGGGAATATCGTTGAAGCCCTGGACGCCAATGGTGGGCTCACGCAGTATGTGCGCGACGCTGCCGGACGTGTCACCCGCATCGATTAGTGCTGCGGGCCGGTTTACCGATTACACCTACGATACCTGCGGTCGTCTTGTCACCGAGAGCGTGGGGCTCAATGAGCCTGTTCGAGTGACCGATCCCGTCACCGGGGTGCCCTCGTGGGAGGAACCAACCCGGTGGGCGGTGACGACGCTGGTGTATGATGCTGCCTCGCAGGTGATCGAGCGGCATACCCCCGACGGGCTTGTGGAAAAGATGACTTATGATGCCGCCGGACGACTGATTAAAGTTCAAGCAGGCCGCCGCGTTGCCACCTATGCGTGGGATGCGTGCAACCAGCTGGTGCGGGTGCAGGATTCCACTTTTGGTACCCGCCGCTACTCCTATAATGAGCTCGGTCAGCTGGTGCGGGTTACCGACGGGTTGGGAAATAGGACATTCTTCGTCTACGACGCGGACGGGCTGCTGACTTCGGTGACGGATCCGACTGGGGCTATCACCGAGTACGAGTACGATGCCGCCGGGCGCATCCTTGAGGTTGCGAAGAAGCCTCACCCTGACAGCACCGTTGAAACTTCGCCCATTCGCACCACCTATACGTGGGATGCCGCCGGGCGCCTGCTGTCCGAAGATGACGGGGTGCGTACCCGTTCCTTCGAGTACGATGCCCGCACGGGTGATCTGACCCGCACGCTCATCGACGGCTCCTTAGCTGCTGAGTACGGCACGGGTACACCCGCGCTGCCGGGATCGACGATCACGTGGATGAAGGATCACACCGGGGATGCTCCGGTGACGTACCGGCGTGTCTTTGATGCCACCGGGAACCTGGTTGAGTACACCCGCCAGGTCGATGGGACCGAGAATACCAGTGAGCCTGGTACGGCTGAGGCCCTGGAGACGTTCACCAGTACAGACTCGTATACGCTCACCTATGCGTATGATGCCGATGGGTTCCGCACGATGATGCTCACCCCCTACGGGTCTTCCCAGTGGGTGCTTGATGGTTCCGGACGCCCGATACGCTCAATCAACACCGCCTCGATCGCTGACCCTGGTGTACGTGAGCGTGAGTCGGTGATCGGGGAGTTCTCCTACGACGTTATGGGGCACCTGATACGTGCTCAGGTCGGCGAGACGATCTCGACCTGGGAATTCGATCAGGACGGGTTGGTGTCCTCCTATGAACGCACCAGCGAGCAGGGTGATGAGAACACTGCTGAGGGTGTGCAGGTGATCCGGGATCACACCGGCCGGATTATCGGGCTTGATTCCACGACGACCGGGTTGGTGATGTACTCCTACGACGAGGCCGGACAGCTGACCGGTGCTCGCGCTGACGGGTATGAACTCACCTGGGTGTATGAGGGAGGGCTCATGGTTGCCGAGCGCCTCTATCACCACAACACCGCCGAGGATGAGGCCACAGACAGGGTTCTGCTTGGTGAGCGTCAGTTCATCTATAACGGGCTCAACCAGCTGCTGCACTGCACCACGATTGAACGGCCCCACACACCTGAGGGTGCTTCTGCCGCGTGGGTGAGTACCGAAGTGTCCTATACCTATAACGCCGCCGGGCAGCGTACCAGGCAGAAGAGCATCACCTCGGATGGTGTTATCCAAGAACGCACCTATACCTGGTATTACTGGTGCCTTGGCTACCGTCAGCGATACAACTACCGACGCTCATGGTGCTGAGGTTCCAGGGCTGTGCTCACGTCTTCGGGTGCACGCCGATACTACCGGGGTTGCCACCGCGATCACTGGTAACGATCAAGTGACGGTGCCGCTGCTGTGGGATCCGACCTCTTCCGCCCCGCATCTGCTGGGGGCCGGAAGCATCCCGGCTGCAGGGGCTGACGGCGGGTTCTCCCAGGCGGCAGTACCGGGCGGGTTTGACCCTGGAGTGTCCCCGGGGTTCCCAACACCGGGGTCGGTTTTGGTGCCCTGAGCGCCCCCGGGCTAGGAACCATAAGCGCTACCAGTGCTGCTGCGCCGCAGACCCCAGGTTTGCCCAGTGCGCTCGGCGCTCCTGGCATTTCGGGTGCATCCGCGCTGCTTACCAGTGTGGGACTGCCCGAGGGTGTGTCCTTCACCGGCTCCGGCACACTCGCGGTGGGCGGGCTTGCGCTGATGGGCGCACGAGTGTTTGACCCATCGTCGAAGAAGTTCCTTTCCCAAGATCCCCTGCCGCCCATCGTGGGCGCGGGCTGGTTCGCGGACTCGTACTCTTTCCTGGGTCATGATCCTGTAGGCATGATCGACCCCTGGGGAACACAACCCGTCAGCCAGAACGAGTTCAAAAAATACAGCCGCGAACAACGCATGGAAAACTGGAAAACGGCACTCACTGTGGTTGCCACCGTTGCGACTGTCGCTAGTATCTTCGTGACAGGTCCTGTAGGTCTCTAGAGCTCTTGGCGCTTTTAGCTGGGGTAGCTGGTGGAGCGCATAGCTCCATGAAGATGGAAAGCAGATGGCAGCGGCATTGACTGGGGGCAGCAGGTAAGGGCGCCCTTTAGGGAGGCGTTACCGGTGCCCCACAGCTGGGGCAGGAAGAGTCTTCACCGGCGCCAGGGTGGAGCGTATAGCTCAAAACTGGTTCCCAGCGGCTCAGTTAATGCAGTAACTAAATTCGCTGCTCGAAATACGCCCCTGGAATTTTAACGGAGGTCCAAGCGGAGGCGTACAAAACGTGACAGACTACGTGACCAACTCTAATGGAATTGGACGGTCAGGGAGCGCTGGCGACGGAACTTCTGGCATGGTGAGTGGAGCCGCTACGGCTGGTTTACGGGAAAAGTTTCAGGTGATGTTGTTAGACGAATGCCATATCTTGGTAACACCGAGAACCATTCAGTACACACGTGCCGCACTGAAAGTTGGTGTGAAGAAGTGGGGAACTCGCGCAGCCAACATGGTGACTAAACCTTTCGACCAGATCGTTCAGGATAAAGTTCAAAAGCGATGCCGCAGGAAACCATTACGGTGGAAGCGATGCCCAGAAGAGCTGGTCCGGCAGCGTTCAAAGACTGCTACCGATTTTAGTTGGAAGGATGGTGCTTCTTTGGCTAAGAACACTCGCGATGAAGCAACCAAAAGTCCTCTAGCAACTTCACATCGTGCAGAAGGCGACCCGACCACCGGATATAAAGATGCCGAAACCTCAAATACTCCACGGCACCAGAAAGGAATAGATGGTCCTAAGCACCGTGCAGAGGGTCCAGCTAAATAGAGGAAAGGTGCCTTACTCACGTGGTCTAACCCGTTACCGGTTCTAAGTTAGTTTCCTGGGATACTCGTTCATAAGGTACGAAATTCCATGTATAGAGTTTTCGGTCTGTACACACCCTGTATTGTGGGTGTGTACAGACCGAAAACTTAAGGTGGTTGTGATGCTTCGTGACCGCCCCGTACTTATAAGATAAGAATAATGTCTGCATTCCTGATCTATCTACCTGTTCATCTCCTCTGTCCTCTTTGCTCTACATCACCTGGACGAGATACGCCGCGCCCGGGACAAACGCAGCGCCCCTCGTCAGCAGGCTCCCGCTCACGAGCCCTGGGTCTGGAGCATCTACATCACTAGTTCGAGGACTGAATGAGTATACATGCTTACGCACCTTGCAGAATTTGACAATCGTTGTGTATTTTTGCCGTTAGGTGGTCTCGCTTTTCGGTTTGATTGGTATGCGGTACTACTACGAAACCAAATACCTCAGGTTCAACCTCGACAACACCATCACCTACCGCGGACTCACTGAAAGACTCCGCACCACCCCCATCACCGCCATCAGCGAGATACCAATACACCCCAGAAGTCCAACCGTCCCGACAACGACGGCACCGACCCCGACAGCATCTGGCTCTGGAACGACAAAGGCTACACCATCGCCGCCTCACTCCACGCGGCATGAAAGAACACACCATCCCGCACACATGCTTCCGCTGCACCCAAGACCGCTGGGCGAGACCCCAACAGCCACCACGACATGCAAGAAAATCACCTGGGCTCATCGAACACTACCCCCGCGTCATCGACTTCCTCACCGCAAACCCCGCATCACGGCGGCATAGCTACTGGAAACATAGAACCAAAACTCAACTAGGTACATGACTAGCCACAGAAAAAGATCTCTCACGGTAACACATATCGAGAGGATCTTTTTCTGAGAAAACGCTCTGCGCTACGATGCCATCTTTGACTGAATTTCAAAGGTCGTCGAGGGCATACCGTCTGTGCCAGCGCAAGGGCTCCTCCCACCGCCACATAGCCGCGACCCGTGGTAAGCGCCACCGGGGAACGCCGCGGCAGGTTCAGCGAACATATCGCCGTCGTAGTCAATGCGCGGCTGCAAAAGCACACCGGTACGCGACTTCACGCACCGCCTTCGTCAGTGCGAATACATGGTGCGCAAATCCCGCAAACTTACCCGCTGCAATAATGCGTATATACGGAGATTCCGCCTTGATAGTATTGGCGATGCCCTCTTCAGCGTCTTCAATGCGCTCTGCATCGTCAATCAACAGGGCACCGGCTCTCGATAATCTCAATTCGGCAGCAAGCGAAGCAATATCCTGGGCGGTGGTTGCCTCGATCAAAATCACGATGCGCCAGCGGCAAGCGCCTGGTACACATAACCCATACTTGCGGCGTTCGTTTCGCCGCAGTCGCGCTGTTTCATGACAGGTCAGCGATAGCCTGAAGCAGAGGGTTGATTTGCCGGAACGCGGTGACCCGCCGATGAGCGCGTGTTCGCCTTCGTAGAGGGTTCAGTGTATGAGCTTGAGGTTGTGCTCGGCGATACCCACCGGAATAATCCAGTTTTCGCCGCCGATGGAGGGTTCAACGCCCAGCTGCTGATAGGCGTACGAGAGAGGGCAACTGTCCGATAACATCGGGTTTATCGAGCCGTGCCCCGCGCTGCCGACTTGCTGAACGGCGTCTTCGAGGCTCATCTGCGGGTGTGCAACCTGGATCGCCTGAGTGCTTACGCTGTCGACGCATCGTCCGGGAACCGATGCGGATGTCCGGTCCCTTGATCTTGTGGTTGGAGTAGTCGTAGGAATCGGAGGTGGAAGAGCCAGCGCTGCTGGGTTACATCATCAACGGCGGAGGAATGCCTTTGAGACGGCTTGTTGCCATACGATGTGCATGCCCAGCGCCTGGCTCGTCTGCGTAAACGCGGTGGAACGCACCCAGGTAGTCGGTTCCGTGTAGTCCATGAATTCGTCGCGCAGGAGTACCGTAGCCATCTACGAGATAATGAGGTCACGGTTACCGCGCGGATTGGAGCGGCGGCGATCCAATTCGTTCATGAGGTGCCGCAGGAACCTTGTTTGCCTTTCTTTAGAGCCTTCGCCGGGGCCTACATAGGCGCTCACATGCGGCAGGTCTTTCAGGGTGCTAAGGTTCCTGCACCCATGTCAGGATGAGCATGTCGAGGCTGAGTCCGAGGGGTCGGTTGAGGCAGAGGTGAACGCCATGGAGGCTAACCCGGTACTGGTGCCGCTGCCGGGGGTTCCGACCAGGGCATATTGCCTGGATATTCCATCCGGCGAGTACCTGAACCTGGTCTCAGGAATATCGGCGAGACTGAAGCAGACGGGTGCTGCCCTGAACGGTTCCCACGATCGGAGTATCACTATCTGCGGGTGCGGGTTCGTCAATTCCGTAGAGGGGTTTATCGAATCCGTTCAGCGGCAGGTTATCACCGAGCGCTTCGGGCCAGACTTTGCGCGGCGGGGCGTAGGTGCTGCTCGTGGTTGGCTTCGACGATGGCGTCGATCAGGTTGTCGAGTCGTCGCATCGGTCTGTTCGGTTTCGGCGGTGCGCGCGGTGCCGACGGGAATCCCGAAAACGCTTGTCGACCGCATTTCGATGGGGTCGCGTTCGACAACTCCGCTGAACCCGGTTACCAGCGGGCGGTGGTCTGAATGGGGTGATGTCGGTGTGCCCCAGTTTTATGGTGGCGTTAGCCCATCTGCGAGCGTCGATGGATGCGGCGTCCGGCACCTCAATTACGTTGGAGGAGTCTTCTTTGGACTGCACGCGCAGCTCAAGCAGGTTGGTGTTCGCCAGGATGTCATTGTTCACCGCCGCGGGTCGCTGGCGTTGCCAGGATCATGTGCACGCCAGGGTACGGACCACGGCACCGATACTCACGAGTGAGGTGAGCACGTCAGGGAAATCTTTGGCGAGCATGGCGAACTCGTCAATGACGAGGACAGCGCGGCATGGGCTCTGGCGGGTTGGTGGCGTGGTATTTCGATGATGTTGTCGACGCCTTCCCACAGGCGAAGAGCCGCTGCCGCTCTCCATTTCGGCTTCGAGACTGATCAGCGCACGGTTTGCAGGCTGTTCATCGAGGTTACTGATGGTGCCGATGGTGTGCGGCAACCGTTCACGAAAGCTTTTGAACGCCGCACCGCCCTTGAAGTCGATCAGAATGAAGTTGAGGCGCTGGGGTCGTTACTGGGTCGCCAGACCGGCGGGACGAGGGAGCTGAGATCACTTACCCGAACCCGTGGTACCGCCGACGAGACCGTGCGGACCGTGTCTGACCAGGTCGAGGGTGTACACGCCATGGTCGCCAACGCCGATTTTCGGTGCTGTACCCGGTAGATTTCTGCCAGGTGTTGATAATCTTTTTGGGCGGTGGGCGGGGTGCCGATGCCGGTGAGCTCAGGTAGGCGCACCAGCCGGCAGACCCGCGCACCGATGATGGCTCGGGGTCGTCAGGTGCAAGCATCCGCGCCGTTTTGTGACGTAGTCAAGATCGATGCCGCCGATACAACGTCGTTGACGGTACGGCGTTTCTCGGGTTCGTAGAGGTTGCGGCGGCGTCTTCGTCCACTGTAACAACTACAGTACAGGAGGCGGGAAGCTGTTCTTCGGACGAGGCAATCACGATGCCGAACGCTTTATGCACCACTTTATCGCGGCTGGACTGGCGGTGCGGGTTTTCACTCGACCGCACCCCTAAGAGTTTACGGGCTGGGGCATCACGGCCTTCAGTGAGTACCTCAGGTCGATCGCAGCATCAGGCCGTTACTTGGCCCGTCGGTGCTTTGCGGGTTGCAGGCGCGCATAAGCGTTGGAGTGCTCAGCAATCTGCGAAATCCATCGGCCACCGTGGAAGATCCGCTCCTGTCGTATGCAGACACACGGGGTCACGACCATTCGTCTTCTTTTCCGCGGTCAGAAAGACGCCTAGAGTGAGTCAGCGGGTCGCGGTGAGTCACGGACTGCATCACGAGGCTGCGCTTGGGCACGAGGCGCCCTCCTATCACCCACGATGCGATAACACCGGCGTCGGTCAGGTCGACTTGACCGTAGAAACTCCCATAAAGCTGGATGAGTCGAGAGAGTTTTCAAATTTCTTTCTCGGGTTCCTGGCTTGAGGTCAAAGTCGTTCTTGGGAGATCCAGGCGCCGTTACCATGCCCACATGGAGCGATCATAAAATCAGAGCTTTCAGCGGCGCTGCCATGCGTCCACGCTGGGAGCTCGATGCGCCGCGCGCGCGCTGGCTAACGGGTCGGGTGCGAGTTCTGCGACACCGGAACGCAGCTCATCGTAGTCGACAGATGTCGTCGAACTTGGTTTCTCTTGTCGAGTTCTTTCTCGAACCGGTTTTCTTCTTCTCGCTTCTCGTTTTGAAAGCGCATTTTTCTGCTCAGACGCCCACATACCAATGGCGCGCTACCGGGCTGAGCGGCGCAGAAAAGCGCGTAACGGATTTCGCGCATCATGGCGGCATGGCGGCAGCAGCGTCAGTGGAGCAAGTACCGTGGCGATACTGGATTTTGAGGAGGTTTAGTCGCGTTCTTCCGCTTCGGTATTTTGACGGTATCTGATTCGAGCGCATAAAGCGCGCGCGCGCGCGTGACAGTTGAAAAGGTGCCGATGCGGCTGGGGTCAGGTTGGAAGCGACCCTGCGCGCGGTGCCAGGGTTTCAGTGAGCTGCGGGCGCACAAGTAGTGCCACTCCCAGCGTGAGATGACGGCTTCGTCGTCTACTTCTACCATCTTCGCCCAGTTTTGCGCCGTTCACGCAGAGTTCCGTTGGTGGATCGAGTCTTTGATGAGGTACCCCGTTGTCGGTCTGAGGTGGCGGTGAAGTGTTCCCAGGATGCGCTCTCCGGTTTCCAGCACAACGCATCGGCAGAACGCGCCACGAGGCGCGACCGGCAGCGGCGAGGGCGGGATGCGCCCACGGCGGCCCACCGCGACGGTGATGGACCATCCCGTGAGTCGGGTTCGGCAACCGGCGCGCGCGTATCCGATGGGTGCTGCCTTCGAGCGGCACGACGGTAACATCCATTGTGTCGTGTCACCGGTGACGGGCTGGGAGTCTACATGAGCGGGTCGTCAGCGCTGTCTCTGGGTACCCGCCGTGTGAACGATCTGCCGCAACGTGGTGATGCTCCTGCCACGAATCAGAGTTCGATACTTTTTCTGAAAAGATTCGAGGATATTTGGATTCGCATACTGTTCGCTGACGATCTCACAGCCCTGTACAAGACGCATCTTATATTCTTTATTTGGAATATATACTGGTCAATTGCTATTCATTGTAGGTTTCCGTTCGAGTTCACGCTCTACGCAAACCAGACGATGCGCGGTTCCTGATCGTTGCTCGGCTCGTGCAACCCAGACTCTGCTCCGTAGCGTGGAGTGTCTGCACAGGCGCAGTCGTTGGGGTTTTTCGCGAGGTGAAATCGGTGCGCGTCGCCCGCAATCGCCTGAGCGGCATCGAGCCTCATGCTTTTCCGGCACGCGGTGACAGCCTCCGGCTGCGTTCGTGCACCTTATCGATCGCATGGGCGAACGCCAGCACCCGCGTGTGGGAGCGAGCATCCGCGCAGAGGAGCAGCAGTTTGAATGCTTGGTCATCCTGCAGGGGTCGCATGGAGGATAGATCCTGACCCTACTAACACGCACCGCTTCGAGGAAGGCAGCAGTCCCGCGCCAGGGTCATCGGACTACAAAAGCCAAAGAGGTCTGACATGTTGTACCCGACGGTCAGTCAGGTTTGCCGAGACCGTGCCGCCCTCAACCTGAGGGTTCGCGCGAAAATGGGCGATACGGCTGCGGGCTCAAAAGAATCTGAGCCGTCACCCGGCGTGTTGCAGCTCTTTGACGATTTTGGCCTGACGGTGCCGAGGCCGAAACGAAGATATTCGCCGAAAGCCCCGTAGCTCTGGGACTCTTTCTTGACGTCTTGCGCAGCTCACGCATCGGTATCGCGGTCGGCCGCATGTTTGGCGGCAACCTGCGGAATCTTCCTCAGTATCCTTAGGTGCTATCACGATGCTCTGGGTACTCGGCTGCAAGCCTGCACTACGCCTGCAGCTGCTCGGGGTTGAGACAGGCTCCAGACTCCGCGCCAGTATCTACGCTGTCGTAGACCTCAGTCACCGGGATGCTGCTCTGCATGCCGCGCTCGTCGCACCCATAATGTGCTCACCCGAGGGAAAATAATAATCCCTGAACGCCCCTCAGATTTGAGGGTTTTTCGACAGCATCACGAGGCCCGTCAGAGAGTTCCCTTATCGTTAACGACCGTCAGCTGAACGGGGTTTTACCAAGATCCGAGACGATGCGCAGCCTGCCGCAGCACCCTGGGCAGGAGCACCCATTCGAGACCTTCCGCATCCTCGCCGTGAGGTCATAATAATCCCGATCTTGGCGTCGCGGTGTATTGTTCGGCAGCGTAATTTCCTGCGGAACAACGGGGCTATCGCCTCAGTATCGCCGGGTGCGCGCAGGGGCCAATATCCGGTCGCAGCAGATGAGCTGCCACCGCGATAACCAACAACAAGACCCCCAGAAGGCACCCCAGCCAATGATGGTCAGGGGTACCGCTTCCGGGAGGTTTATTCTTCCTCAAGCTGAGGCTCTGGGGTCACGCTACATGTCCCCAATGTGGAAGGTGTAAACCACCTTCACTTCGCCTTACCACCGTCAGGCAGGTGGAAGGAGGGCAGGGACTTGAGCTGCTCCAAGGACGCACGAACTGTGCCTGCCACCGCAGCTGCACGGTACCCTGCAATATCCTCGGCACGAACGCTGGTGTAACCCTGCGCGTTCTGCGAGGCAAGCGCCAGCTGAAGTCGGCGGCACCAGCTTTCGCGGCGTTCGTCTTCAACGCACCAGCAGACCCGAACCATCGACTCGGCTATCGCCCAGGTCAAGGATAACGTTGTTGAGGTCGTCGGCAGAGCACGGATGCACCCGCCAGGTCGCGGCTGGCGTTTCGGTGCGCGCATCCAGCTGTTCGGGGGCTCTGGGTGACCCCGTCAAGGATGCCGAGGTTCTCAACACCGGCAATGTCACGGCGCTGCGCCTCAGAGAGTTACCGGCATCGCACGATTACATTCGAAGCTTCCGCCAGACCGTAGATCGAGCTGGTGAAGGAATTCTCAGATGGAATCGCAGCTGCGAACCTGAGCCGATACCTGGCGGATCTCGCGAAAATCAGGTTGTTGATGTTCTTGCTGGTTTTCGTCACGGAGGTCATGAACGCATTCTTGCGAGGGCTTCCGAAGTTCGGAATGCTGGCTGGAAAGTTCATCCAGGTTCTTACCCAATTCATCGGATGCGCTAGTCAGCGACGCAGGCTTTTCATCCGGAGTTCGGGTCGTTCTGGCGATCATCGCGATCACGGTTCTGGTCGTCACCTTCGCCCGCATATGCCTTCTCAGCCGAGCTGAGCGCGGAGTCCAGGGAGTTCACCTGGTCGGAGAATCCCTTTGCGTTCTGCGCCAGAGGGTGGTCGGGTTCTGCAGATCGGTTTCGCCAGTAACCTCGTCCCAAGCGCGTGCCTGGTTGTTCAGGCGCTCGTCCGCCACCTGCGCGTAACGTCGGGTGCCTGGAGCTTGTCGGCAACAAATCGATGCGCTGCCGGGACTGCAGGGTGCCGCCCTGGTTAGCGTTGTTCGTTTTGGTTATTATTCGGGGGTGTTCTGGTTCTGAGCCGTTTTGATCGTTTTGACCGTTCTGGTACTTTCTCAGTCGGGTCGTTCTGCGGGGTTACCTGCGCACCGCCCTGGTATTCTGATCGTTCTGACCTTTCTGGTTGTTATTGGGGGTGTTCTGGTTATTATCCTGATGACCCTGGATCTGGTCGTTCTAGTTACCGTTGTTCCCGTTTTGATTTGTTCTGGGGTGTTCTGATCATGTAGTTCTGGTTATTCTGATCGCTGCAGGGGTTCTCAGGGTCTCACCGCAAGGCGTAGAAGTCAGGTAGGAGCGCGGGCGGTCTGCTTCCTCTTGCGAGCTTGCCGCGTTTTCTACCGAAAGCTTGCAGAGTTCGTTAGCGATATCTTCGTTCTGCTGGTCTATAGGTTCGAGTTTCCGCTCACGTCGTTGCGCGCCGCCGCAGCCTTGCTGTGCAGGCTGTTGAGCGCCGGTGAGCTCATCCGAGGTTTTCTTGAGCTCATCTGACCGACCGGCAGCTGAGACTTGAGCGATTCCGTGACGTCACCGTTCTGCTGGTGGTCTCGAGATGGCTTTCTTGCCTTCATCGCTCTGCAGGTACTTCGTCAGGTTGTCTACCTCGCCGCGCAGGGCACGGTAGTTCTTGTTGGCACCGCTAGGGTACTCAGGCTGCAGCTCGTTCTGAAGCTTCTCACCGTAGCGACGAGACCAATCAAACGCCTGCGGTGTCGAAGCGCCGTACAGGGGAGCAGGTGACCGGATCCATCACGGCAGACCTCGGGGCTGGGGTTGTCGGGCCGATGGTTTGGCGCAAGCGAGATCCGTGAGGGCATGCTGGCAAGTCGCCGCTGGCATGCGGCATAGTTGTTGAGAATCTGGGAAAGCTGCACGGGGTTGCCGTATGCGCTCGATCCCGCCTCCGGCTGCACCGCGATCGACGGTGCGCTGACCCGTTTTGATGCGAAACCGGGACATTCGGAACCTGCGGTATCACTTGGCAGTATCCATCGTATTTCACGGTGCTTTCCAGCTGGCTGATGAGCTGGTTCTTATTTACCGTCGGCAGTCTTGGCGAGGTCATCCTTGAGGACTGAATCTGCCCCGTCAAGCTCCGCCATGCACGCTTGGTCAGAGCTCTCGCTGTTAGCCTGCAGGTTTCGCGGCATCCTGAGCCAGGGTGTCCGAGGTGTTGTCCAGGCTGGAACGCAGTTCGTTCACCTGCGAGCTGGCGCTGGTAATCGTCGAATCGACGTTGTTCACCAAGTCGATAGTGCGCTGAGGCATCGCAACCTGGTTGGCGTCGTTCTTATTGAAGCTGTTGTTGAGCACGCTCTCACGAAGATCAGGGGCAGACGGCTGAACCGCGATATCGATCAGGTGCCTTAGAGGTCCTCGCATTCACCTTCAGCGTGAACGATGTGCTTGCCCCGGAGGTCGGAGGCGCCAGGATCGCACCTGCGCATTCGCCTTGCGCCGTCCCCGGTCGTGCTGATCCGCCGTTGGTTGCGCTGTCGTCCGTCTTATCGCCAGAGGTAATGATCTGGTTGGATTTCACGTTATCGAGTGAAACCGATCCTGCCACCGTAAACGGAACACCGACGAGCGCCTGGTTGGTGCGTTTGGTGCCGCCCGCATCGTAGCTTACCTCTTGGGACTTGAGCGTCAGGTTTTCGACGGTGACCTTAATAGTCAGCTCGCCGGGTAACCGTTCAGGTCTTTTCAAGGTTTTGTACCGGTGCCTTTGGAGCTCTGGTACTGGGTGCTGACGCGCACCGGGACGTCGTTAATAACGTCCTTGACCTTGAAGTTGATGGTCTTGCTGGAGCTCTTGTGCTCTTGTTCATTGACATAGATATTGTTGGTGTCAATAGCAGAAACGTTACCGTTGCTCGCAAGTTTGGGTTACGTTCTGCAGCACGTGCGTGAGGTTTTGCACCTGCTGTTCGCTCTGCTGGGTCGTCTGCCGGGCGAGTGGGATCACTATTCTGCTGGTGCGACGAGGGGCATGCCTGAGGGAGCAAACTGCCAATGACCCCGATGGTTAAAGGCACCCGCACACGGCAGCTCTTCCACGTCAGCCGTGATTCTGACGCGTCGAAGCGTGTAGACATATGGCACTCCGGAAGGTGGCTGATTTTATGGACAGTAATGTTGCATCGTATGTGTGTGGCGTTGAGTAAACCGTTCGAGGCAACTTAAAGGTATTCTACCGCGCCATGAGTAGAATGTGCGGGAAATATGCCAATCTTAACGCTCTGTCGCGATCAACAGATGTTCAATTACCTGATGTAATACTGCAAAGCGTTACTTTGCAGATTTGTGAAGTTACCCACCTGAACGTTGCTTGCTGGGGAGGCAACCGATAGAGGGCCGTCATTTTTCTGATCCGCTGAAATCGACAGGTGACGGGCATCCGTCTGTGAAAGCTGATATCGCCGTGTCCGGCGCCAGCGAGGTAATGGCATGGGAGGGTGTGCCGGTCTGCAGCCTTCGCCAGAGTGGGTTCAGGTCGTCGCGCCGCTGACACCGCAGCGGGGTAGCCGGTACTGCCGATTGGTTAACCACGGGTTGGGCACCTGCCTCAATCTTCTGGATGCGCTGAATGGGGTATGAAGCCGATTTCACGTCCCGGGTCGCTAATGGCGGTCTGGAGTTTTCTTGGTGATCTCGCCCAACCATTTTCAGGCTCTTCTGGTCAGGAATATCGATATCGACCTTAGCGCTCATGGTTGCAGCTGGGTTCGCCGGAATCTTGAAAGTTACTCACGTTCCAGGCGCATTTCGTATCCAGCAATGGCGGTACTAGATTTTTGCGGATCTCCTCGGTATCCACTCGCCTGGTTCCATGTGGTTTGCAGGCGAATCGGTGCTCAGCGGGGAATGACCTGCAGAATATCGCCGTACAGCGGATTTTTGCGTCAGTACTCAAATTTCACGGTCGCCTGTATGAAGACGGGTCATAGTCGATTGCTCAGGCGGGTGCCTAAGCCGCTCGGCGAGGGGGCAATTCGTGCCTGAGATGCGGTCCAATGCTCTTTTGACCCTCTGCTTCTTCTCACCGGAGCTGTTGATAAAGACGAAAACACACGCGCAGATAAGCGCCAAAATACCTAATATCGACCCCCACACGAGCGGGCGTTTGAGCTGTGAGACAACCGTTCTCGGCTGCTCATTCTCAAATTCTTCGTCGATTTCTTCCTCTTCGACAACCGCCTCGGTCCCGGGCGGATAATCGTCTGATGTGAGCTACCCAGTTTCAGGTACTTGGGTGCTGTAGTTATCCTGCGCGGCTTGAGCGGGTGCCTGCTCGCCGCCGCGAATAACCGTGCGCTGACGACCGTCGGTGCTCTGATTTTCTGAGGCACGTTCCTCATACTCGAACCGGTCGGCATCCTGGTATTTCTTGCCAGAGCCGAACCTGCGCCACAGCCTGCGGCATGCTGCGGGCGGTTCTTGGGCGATAGGGCTCATAAGATTCTCGGGACGGTGCGCATCCTCGGGAAGGTGATCGCTGATCTGAACAGCAGAATCCGCATCCACCAGCGGAACGGCGCCGACCAAACTCGTGCAGCATAACACCGGCGGAATAAATATCGGCTGAGGAATCGAGCTTCCATAGGCTGCGCTCGGGCGACATGTAGGCAGGCGTACCGTAAAACCTGGCCTCCGTCTGCCCCATGAGGCGTGGCGATACCAGAGTCAGCAGCCCGCACCTGCTCCCACGGGGGCATCGCCGTAATGCCCCGATAAAGCCATTATCGGGCTTAATGTCTGAGATGGGACGATACGTCGTTGCCAGCGCCAAAAGCACGTCGACAATGCCGAAAGCCTCGCCGGGCAACGCAGATTCTTCTGCTTCTGCAAAAACTCGCGCTTCCGCCATGCTGGTGTTCCATGACGATCGCCAGATTGTCACCTCGACCACCATGTCTTCGATCGCACGATGTACTGGTGGTGCGGCTGCGGGCACGGTGCGTTCGCGCACGAACCGCTCAAAGAAATTCGCTGTCTTTGTATGGTACTCGGGCTTGAGAATTTAGCAGCATACAACGCCCATGAGCCTTTACGTGAGACCGCCCAGACGGTGCCGACCGTGCCGGAACCTACCGCACAGAGCATGAGCGTGAAGGCGGATCTACAGCAACGCTCCTTCGCGCATGCCGGTTGTTGCATCGTCACGGTTGCTCCTCACGCTCTAGTGCTCGGGTAGGTCTCACGGCTATACCTAGTGTAACCGGCGCATCCGCAAGATTCAGCCTTTTGCTCACGGTCAGCGGGGATTTTAAGGGGGTATAAAACGGATGGCGCTCTTGGTGCTCTACCCGCCAAAACCCCTGCTCAACACGCTCTTGAAAACAGTTGTGGCCTCACCGTTTCCCGCAAAAACGGTGAGGTCAAGGCTACTCGTCATATTCGGTGTCTTACGCCGCGGCTACTTTTGCCGACGACGGATCGCAAAACGGCACCAGTGCCCAGAAGCGCAACGCCCCGCGATTACCACGGGAATCACGCCGTCCGGTATCGCCAGCGCATTTCCGAGCCCGCGGATGCACCGCCTGCAGACCCTTGAACCACGCCGGATGCGCCCGAACCTGAACCGCCCGATACGCCGTTCCCTGACGATCCGGTGACCGTGCCGTTCTCTGTAGTTGTACCAGCCTGGGTACCCGCCCTCTGAGCTGTTCCCGGGTTTCGCCCTGACGCTCAGAACAACACGGGTTCGTGCCCTCTGTGCCGTTCTGCGGGGCTGCCGAGGCATCCTGCGGTTCAGTCAGGTTGTGCGGATGCGCCGCATCGCCGGGCATGGAACGCGACGGCACCTGAGGTGCCACCCGTGCCAGAGGGTCTTGCTGCGGTCTTCTGCCCGGAGATGAACCGCCGTTGCGCCCTTGCCCGGTTCTGGCGCTGCGGTGGAGCATGCGTTGCTTGCCTCATTCCCCGGCACGCGACGGCAAGCTGCTGGACTTTGCTGATCTCGGTACCGTCTTTGAGTTTTGCAGTGTGCTGAACGTCAAACATGTAATGCAGGCTCGGTAAATACCCAGTTGGCGTGCGCGTGGGTTGCGTAGTCAATCGATATACTATGTTGATTTTTGGTCGAATCCAGCAGAACCTCCGGGTCGGTCAGCGACTCGGTGAACGCCGAACCGCGCGCGCGCTTCGGCACTGCTGCAGGGCGGCTGTGCAGGGAGTTACGCCGCCGTCAGGCCTACTGTAGTCCACATCCTGGGTGCTGTACCAGGCCAGACAACCCGCGCATCTGGGTTGCGGAAGCCCGCCGAAATGCAGTTCCGACCGGTCCAATAAAGTCGAGTTTGGGCGAGTTCATGTGCTCGTTGCGGCTGCGGCGGGCGCGATCGCTCGGTCCACACCACGGTATCAGCGGGCGCACCACCGAGTCCGCATCTGTGAGTCCGCTATCGTCTTTGAGCCCCAGTTCAGCCGGTTATCACGCAGTTGTGCTTGAAGGTCAGGTGCCCGTCGCCGATTTTGTATAGCGGCCGTCGATCTTCCCCTGCCTCGCCTCGCAGGGTTGGCATGGGGGCGGGCGCCTTCAGTGCGGGTTTTGTGTGCTTTTGCGCATCCCCATCTCGTAGAAAGTCAGGGCTTGCGCTCGGCTGCTCAGGGAGCCGCCGGGGCAGGATGCGCTGGGCGGCGCATCGTTGGGGTCAGGACCACTCAGGTCAGCGGAGGGACTGGCTGGGGTTCCCGGGGTGTGTGGTCCCTTGGCTGGGGGTTGCAGCGGGCGCATCGCCCAGTGTTCCCGTGGCGCTGTAATCGCCACCGCGCTGATAATTCTGGGTGAGTTTCACCGAAGTGCGGGCATTCATATCGGGATGAGCACTTTCTACGATAACAGCTCGCTGTTCTCAAAGTAGCTGTCTTCCCGGTGGGTGACGCGCTACCCCGTTGTCGTCGTGGTTTCTATATCAGATTTGGGGTGTTCGTGGTCGTTGGGGGCGTAGAACCCGCCCCGGATAAACCCGCGAACGTTAGGGTCGGCGAAGGTCACCTCAAGCGTGCGGTATCCTTCCCGTGTGGAGGGCACGGTGCGCACCGTGTAGTCGCCGCTGGCGGGGAGTGTATTGAGCGTAGGAAGCACGGTATTGCGCTCATCGGGCTCTTCAGCAGGGCGTCAATCTCCGGTGCTGATCGTCGCTGTATACGCTCTCGGCGTGCCGAGGTTCATAGGCGAGCTTATGCGAAATCCAGCGCGCCCTCATTCCCGCTTGGGGTGAAGACAGCCTGCAGATGCGAGATTCGCCGCCCATCATCTCGCTCCAGGTGGCGGTGCCGTTTTTACCTCAAGGTCGGTGAGGAAGTACCCGTTGTTGTAGAGGTGAAGCGTTCCGCTAAGGTTTTTATCAGCTGCAGTGAGGTGATATCGCTGAGTTTATCGTCGGCATCCTTGTTCTTCCGCAGGGTCGGGATCGAGCTTATGGTGCCACGAAGCACATATTTGGCTAAGTCAGGTTCCCGACAGGGTGCAGCATTGTAGCGGTCAATGGTCCGGTGCCGCGTTCGAGGTTCCGTCACCGAGAATGAGACTACGCCCACCCACCTGCCACACGAGTTTTTGCGGCGGGGATTGGATGATCGATCCGTCCGTGCCGCGCGCTACGTACGATAAGGTCACCACAGCGCCCGGGTCGTGTATGAAGGTTGTGGTATTATGCGTGTGGCTTCCTTTGCTGAGCAGCAGAGGTGCCACCGGTACTCGTGTGATAGGATGCGGTTTGCGTCCGCAGGTCCTTCATCAGGGGTTGTGGCGAAAAAGCTCCCATGCCGTGCAGGTATTCAACCGAGGAGAATATCGGTCGCATAAATGCCGTCACGGAAGTTTTCAGTAGAGTTTTGACGGATGACAGCGCAGATGGGATCGTGATTGCCCCAGGTCAGGGTGGGCGCCATGTAGAAGGTCTGCCGGGTTCGCCTAGAAAACGCAGATTGGGTGAATCAGTGGTCAAAAGTGTATTGGGATACACCATTGCGTATCCACCCCTTCACCAGTTGACGGTTTTGTCGGGTCGATGAGATCGGCACCGGTCTTATAGGTTTACTTCGTTTTTGGTGCGAGCGCCGTTTTCCCAGTAGGTTTTCGGGGCATCAACACTGCCTGAGTAGTAATGAATGCGCCCGTCGTCAGGTCCCGCATGCGCGAGGGCATAGGCGATGCGCCGGCAGGAGCAGCAGCTACTGCGGAAATACAGAGCAGGGATGCTCAGCGCACGACGAGTGTATTTCGTGTACGCGACAACCTGCTCATTTTGCATACAGCAGCCTATCACTAATTGAGAATAATTGTCATAATCAAAATAGAGTATGTGGTGATTCTCATAATCACCGCGCCGATCGTCGTGAACTCCACACCACACCGTCGTTGGAGGGAAAACTATGCCGCAGATCCGCCCCGCAAACCGCCGCGAAGGTCAACGCAGCCGCAAAACATTTACCATCATCGGAACCACCGCCCTGGGATGCACGCTAGCTCTCTCCCCTGCCCTGCCCGCGTTCAACACGGCACCGGCGGCGCTCGCACACGAAAGAACACAGCGCGGGTGCAGCACAGGTAGAACCGCGCAGTTACCAGGAATTACATCGTGCGGCGTGCAGCCGAACTACTCAACGCGGAGCTTCACGACGGAAAACTCACCTAAACTCCAAGGTGAAACGCGGGATGGTGAAGGTGTTTCAACCCCTCTACCACCGTTTTCAACCTGCCGCAACGATCAGTCCCAAACCGCGTGCCGCCGGATATGATTTCATTGCCCCAGAAAGGCCCCCATCTGGTACATCTCGCAGAAGCATGCTGATGGGCTTCTCTGCAGCTTTAGTGCGAAAAACATTCCGCAGGGCGCTCTGAAAACAATAAGATCACGGTTGAACTCGTCAAAAGCGAGGTTCCCGAAGGTGCACGCGCCGGGGTCTTTCAGGAGGACCTGTCGGGGCATCGCGCATGTTCAGCACGGCGGATCGGCTGGCGCTACCGGAAGGCTTGAGGGCGGGTTCTCATGTGCATGCCGCGGTGGGCGTTTACCGCCGCCGGAACCTGCGGTTCACCTTCCGCACGAGCGCCGAGCTCGCCGGACGCTACGAGGTTCACGCTGCGACCTACACCGTTAGCGTGGGCGGCGGTTCCTGCAGGATGTTTGCGCCGTGCAGGGGCATCGGGCGCGAAACCCGCAGGGCTCCGCCGGAGATCAGCTGCCCGCTCAGCCACGCAGCATGAGGAAGGAGCGGTGAGCGGGCTGCACTGTCGGGATGCCGCCCGAATGAGCGCGCTCATCAGAGGGAAGATCGCAGCGCGGGTAGTTTCGCGCAGCATCAGGTGATCGAGCCCGCGCATCCCAGGGTTCGTCAGTGCGGAAGCCGCCCGGCTCAGCCTGATTCTTCAGCGGATGCGGCACTAACCTGAGTGCAACGGGTGATGCGCGCGCGATGCGCCCGCCCAGCACCGCAACAAAGCCGGTCCAGAATGCGGGTGCGCGAACCACACGGTTAACAGGTCAAATGCAGAGTGTTACCGCGCCGACCGTCCGGGTGCGGGTTCTGGCCAGTTCGGCTTCGGGCACGTACCGCGCCGTCTTCGAGGTTCTCGCTGGCGGGTCTTATCCCGGAACCCGAATCCGAGAGGTGCATTCCGACGGGAAGGTTGTCGTTAGTTTCCGTGCGGTCGCAGAAGCACGCAAAGCCCGGCGAATATTCCCCGGCACTCTCTGCCGAGTGGTAGCGACTGCGGATCATGCCGCGGCGGATCAGCACTACCGAGGGCATTTTTGACGGTGGTCCGGTCTTGAACGGACCCACGCTGGTTCTGCCGTCGAATGATCGGTTCAGCCCGCCTAAACATGTGTCACCCGGCTCTTGGGGTTCGTCCTCGGCGATGCTGCAGAAAGCTGAAATTCCCAGCGGGCATGGACGATGTGCCCCGCTGGGTACCGTGCACGCGATTGGGGCTAGCCCGTGCAGCGGGCGTGCCGTGGCTGGGATTGCGTACGCAGGATACTGGAACTTCTCAAACGGTAGGCCGATTGGATGATCCTGCATGTCTGAAAGAGTTCGGCGCCCCGGATCAGTGTCGGTGTTCCTCGCGGGCAACTTTCGGATCTGCCGGGCAGAAAGTCTTCGATTCCGCATGCGCGGCTCATTTCCAGGTTCCGCTGAATGCTGCACCAACACGGCAACTGGGTGTTTACCGCTGAGGCCGCGCTACCGGGTGACGATCCGGTTGGCAGGGTGCATGCGCCTGAAGAACGCGGGCAGACCGTCGAGCACATCGACCCTGAGACTTTACGGTGGGCTTAATGCCGATAGTCGGCGAACCCGCACCCGCCCAGCATGGAGAGAACGCGCCTGAGGAACGCCGAAAACTCGACCACTCGCAAACCTGCCCGTTCAGCCAATCAGCGGGCGCTGTGGATGCGCAAAGCGGTAGTGTCACTGAAGCCGGACGGCACGAAAGGTGCACGGTGTCGGCAAGACCGCCTCAGGCAGGGACTGCGCCCTCGCAACCAGGAGCTCAGGATGCGCTGCGCAGTGCGCTGGCCGCCGGGAAGCTCTCGCCAACACCGGGCGTTCAGGTTTAATCCGTTTATGGGTCCAGCACCTCCGTGCTGCATCGCGCTAGGAGGCATGATCAGCCTATACGCCGTGCGCCGCCGCAAAGCGTCGCGCAGGCTCTGTTCCACGCCGTCGGTCTTACGCACACCGCAGCGCTTCACTCGAAGTTCCGCTCGGCCGCACGCGCTTTCCTGGGTTTTCTGCCTGTCTGCGCGGCGTTGCGGCGCCTGCACCGCACAGAATACGTCCCTCAGCAGGTTTTGATGCCGACGGACGTCTTCAGGTAATTGGCGACAGCTTGATTTTCGCGGATGTGGCGCGTGCTGTTGGCGAGCGAAGCGTGCTCACAGTGCCGCCCTCATTCCCAATGGCGCGAACCCGCATTCCTATGGGCCAGGCCTGCGGGATGTGCGCGATGTCGCCTACGCGCGGCTGGCGTTCGCAACGGTCTGCTGCTGGAACAGCGCAAAATGGCGGCGATGTTGAGCTCTAACCTGCCGCAGGGTTCAGCGCAGGTGGCGGTTGCCGAAAGGAGTTGAGCAGTACGGCGGCAAGCTTGAGACCCGTGGTGGAGAGATACTCGCTGGATTCTATCTGGTTGGGGCTGCGCGTGGAGGGCGCGAGGCCTTCGAGGCGCATCCGCCAGCCATTCCGCTGAGTCGCCCTCAGGTCGGATGCTTCGGTCGCCTTTTCGGTTACCGGGTGAAGGGTCCCGGGCAGGTTGCGGCGTTTATTACACAGACCTTCGGCGCGGTCGAGATGATGTGCGATTCATCGGGCGCGCGGCACGCAGGAATCGCGCAGGATGGTGTGCGGTGCGTGCCAGCGATATATGCGGGTCGCTGGGCTCCGCTACGCGCATAGCGCGCATCTTTCGTGGGCTTTTTGCGGATGCCGGTCAGTGTACGAACTTGATGTTCGCGGCGCGCAGCAGCGCGCCCGAGGGTGCACCAGGCTGCAGGGAACTCTGCATGTCGTGGTGGGTGAAGACCCTGCAGGCTGCCCTCTCGTCTGGGTGCAAATACGAAGCCATTTGTAGCCTCCGGACATGCGTGATATAGCCCGATCCAGGCATATACGCAGCGGCCTTGATTCGCGCCGATAGCGGCGGAAAGTCACCGAACACGACCTGGCTCCTCGCACGATCTGTGCGGTTCCTTCGCGCACTCTGGAGGGTTCCTGCAGGTGGCCAATACGTGCGTTCTTGAGGGGTCTTGGCGCGCGAGCATCAGCAGTGTGTTTGCTGGCGCAGGCGGTGGCTCGCGAAACATGTGCACGGCGAGATAGACCCGCATATATGGCATTCGGTGCCAAAGTATGAAGGCAGCGCGCAGGTCATGCACGTGACGCTCTCGCCGGACGGCCCATGCCGGAACCAGCCTGTACGCGCGAGATACCGAGCGGTATTGTCGCGTAGGCTCGATGAGCTGGACTGGGAAGATTCGCGGCATCTGCGTCTTTGCCCGAAGCCTCCGAAAAGGCCTGATTACCACCGCGAGCGGGTGCCGCTACCTGGCGAAATGCCCTATGGGCTGACGGTTGGCGGGGTTTGGCGGCGCGGGTGGCGGGCGGTGAGCCGAGCGCATCCAGCAGCGGCGGCGGCTGCGGCGCGCTATCAGGGATTTGCGTGTACCGGCTATGTTCGCTCGAGTCGGAATACTCGCACACGTACAGCGGTTTTGCGCAGGTCGCCCAGCATGAAAACGGGGTTCAGGTGGGTGCACCTTATGTTCGATTCGCTCGATGATGAGGCACCCACTATGCGGATATGATGCGCGCCAGCACCGCTCTCCAGCGAGCGGTTGGGCGGTGAAGTCGTATTCTCGTCCGCAGCCACTATGCATATACATCCATCAACGTTGAGGAAGAAGACATACTGCAAATATTCTATGGAATAAAAGAAACTAGTCAGAAGGATGGCTTCCGTTCGCTTTGGCCGTGGGTCTCACAGCCTCCGCCATGATCCGGCGTATGCCGATCACGCGCGCGCGCCGGGTGCATCGTCAGCACAGCCGCCACCTGGCGATAACCTCAGCAAGAGCAGAAGGCTCTGCGGCGAGACGCTCTCGCCCGAGCAGCCGGTGGGCACGGGACGCTGACCAGGCTCGAGCGGGCATGTTGATGCTGGGCGCGTTTTGCGGACGGTGATGATTTCAGCTCATGATCCCGCTGAGCGATCACATGCCGCTACACCCATCTGGCGCAGCGTGGATGATGTGCTGTACCGCGGCTCCGATGCGGCGCGTCGCCAGGTTCTGCGATGCGTTATTCGTTTGTGGGTTGCGCAGCCCGGCGAGCAGGTGTAACGCTGATTCCGCAGACCGGTGACAGAGGGGTCGTCTGGTACGCTGGACCACTCGGGACCCGGGGCTTGTGCAGAAAACCCGCGCGGGGTCACCTCACCTCACCTAGAGCAGGTTCGGGGACCGGGGCAGTTCACGCGCTGTACACCTGGAGAGTAGAGCTTCTCGAAGCCGCAGGTTTTGTAGGATTCGTCAAACACGAGAGCCGCAGGATATATGGGTTGAAAGAACGCGCACCCGCCAGGTGGGTGTTTACCCAAAGCGCGCCTATCTGCACCGAAGGTGACGCCCGTGCAGGCTTGCGGATCGGTTCGGTTGCTTCCGATACCGCCGCTATGATGAGTTCTGCCATCGGTTCGGTGACTGCGGACGGGGTGTACGCTCTGGCGCAGCGGGCGCACGGTCAGGCACGGCGGGCGCATCGGGCGCCGCACTCTGCGGCGGCTTCCGATGGTCGGGGAGCCTCATCGGCAGTGGTTCCTCTGCCCTTCCGGTGGCGCTCGGCGCTGCTGTGGTACGGTGCTTGCTGCAGCGGGGCTCTTCGCGATGCGCCGTAATAAGACCGCGCGAGGCGCAGAGTCAGGCGCATCGCGACGAGCGGAAGAGGGCGCGCGGGATGAGTAAAGGTACCACCGTGCTGGGCTCCAAGCACGACCCTGCGCCATGGGTGAAAAGTCGACGCTGGTAGCCAGAACCTCTATGCGAGGGGTGCGGAGCGGCGGGCGGTGCTGCGAGACTGCACCATCACCCTGAACAGCGAATTTGTGGGTCTTCTCTGAGGGCGAACGGTGCCGGAAAAACCACGCTGTTACGATGCCGTATGGGACTGCTGCATCCCTGCCTCCGGGGAGCATTCGGGTGCTGGGCGGTGCGCGCACCGCGCGGGCGCCGCATCGGCGTATGTGCCGCGACAGCGCAGGTTTCAGTGGGAGTCCCGATCTGCCGTCAAGGATGCGGTCAGCGGCGGGCGAACCCGCGAGATCAGCTGGTTTCGTCGCGCCCTAAAACTGCGGATTGGGTCAAGGTTTTCACGCTGGAACGCGCGGATTCATGCCGCTGAAGAACCGTCCCATCGGAGAGCTTTCCGGCGGGCAGCGGCAGCAGGTGCTTCTGGCGCGATGCTCTGCGCCCGGTTGAACCGGCGCTTTTGCTGCTTGACAGGCCCTTCACGGGGGTCGATGCGCCTACCAGTCCGCGCTCACTAAGCTGGCCTGCGCGGCAGCTGGCGGGCGAGGGCGTGACGATTCTGATGTCTACGATGTGTGGCGGCGCAGGAGTCTTGTTCGCGGCTGTGCGGGGTGCGCGGTTCTTTGGTTTGGACAGCAAAGCCGAGTTTTCGCCGCAGCAGCTTTACGCCTGGGTGCACAGGCGCGGGCGAGGGGCAGAAAGCACAGGTCAAAGGCGAAACGCGGGCACAAAGCCCATCGCCCGAGATTGGCGTGTACCGGGCGCAGGCGGCGACTCGACAACGGCAGCGCAGCGCATCCTACCGGTCATCGTGTAACCTGGGAGAGCAGCGGCATGAATTCTCCCCTCGATTTCTTTCTGTTTGTGCTGTACCCAGCCCTTCCCTGGCGTTTTCTGCCGCGCGCCCTCGCCACGCAGTGACGCTGAAAAGCTTCTTCAGTGACGGGCGTGGTGGGGTGCCATGCGTGATGGTGTGCGCGGCATGGTTTTGTAACGATGCGGTTGCCCACTCAGTGTGTTCCCGGCTTGGCGGTTGCGTTCGTTATCGGCGGCAACCTGGTGTTCAGAGAGAGCTGTCGCCGGGCGTTATCACGGCGGCGGCGGTTTGGTGTCTATTTTAGTCAGAACCAGAAGCTGCGAGAAGATTCGGTGATCGGTATTTTTCTTTGCCGGTTCGTTCGCGTTGCATTGTGATTATTTCGCTGGCTGCCAGGGGTATTCAGGGGTCGTCAAGGATTTCTTGTTCCGGTTCCGATTGTAGTTTCACGCGGCGATATCTTGCCGAGCTGCAGCTTCTGTCGCCGGGATTCTACTGCTTCTGTGGCTGTTTCATCGGCAGCTGCGACGGTGAGCCTGGATCGTGAGAGTGCTCGCGCGTTGGGTTGCCGGTGCTGTGGCTGGATATTCTGCTGTATGTGTGCTCGTGACGGTTTCCGTGGTGATTTCTTTGCAGACGCTCGAGGAATGTGCTGCGCTTGCGCTCATTGTGGTTCCGGTCAGCGCATCGCGGCTCGCTTGTCACGCGCCGTTTGGGCACTATGATGCTGTTCTCACCGGTTTTCGGCGTGCTGTGTTCGACGGCGGGGCTGTGCTTCTGGTGGGCGTTAAACCTGCCGACTGGCGGCACGATTGTGCTGACGATGGTCGCCGCTTTCGTGCTGGTGTGGGCGTTCACCTGGACGCGCCAGCGCGCGAGCCAGGCGCATTCACTGAGACCGCCCATTCCGCACTGCCGGTTTTAGGCTTTCGCCGCCGCGCCCGTCTCAGAGGCTCTCACCGTCGCCTGTCAGGTCGGCGAGAAATAGTCTGCGATAACATCCCACCGGCGGCGCGGCACGTGCTGATCCGCGAAGCGTGTGGCGTCGCGGTCGGTAAGATGTGCGTGCACGTTCGGTGGGGAGTTCATCGCGCAGGTCGTTCATCGTGTTTACGGACAAATACCCGAGCACATCCGGCAGCACAGTATCGAGGCGCTGCTGCGGCTCATGCTGAAAGCGCCACATAGTCCGCCAGATCAAAGGTTTCCATGAACCGATGAGCGGCGGTGCTGGCTGAGTGAATGCTTCTATCTTGAGCGTCCCATCGGGTCTCAGGTAAAGTCATTCTCGCTTCGTGATTTACAAATTCGTGGTAGCGGGGTGTGCGCTTATAAAGTACATATCGCCGTCATGCGGGGAGGGCACAGATCTAAGAGGCTGATCGAGGGTGTGCCGATATCGCGAGGGTTTTACGCCATTTTTGAGACATCACGTACGCCGGGATGCCGCTGTAGTTCCCCGGCGTATGGTTGAATGTTGCGTGAGAAAAGCGGCCCGAAATATGAGGTCTTCACCGTATTCTTGGTGAATACGGGCTGATTTTCGCGTGGTTTCGACCAGCCCGAGTGAACCCAGGTGCTCGCGGAATCTTCACCGCTGGAAATATCGCGTATGTGTGGTTGTCCGCCATACTCATCATATACAGCCTATTTTTGTAACCACCCTACCATTTTGCGGGCGTGTGGCCATGCGTTTATCGTCGTGTTTTCTGCCGCCTCGAGGGCTTTTTACCGGTATCGCGCGGTGATGCCGTGGTTGCCCTGACCTGCTGGAGGGCATGGGTATTGGTCTGGCGATCAGTATCTTCTTCGTGCTGCAGGGAACTATAGGCGCGCCTACTACCTCAGCCGTGAGGAGCTTGCGGAAGCCGACGAAATTACGCTGGATTTGGCGGAGAGGGTGTCGTTCTTGAACAAAGGCGGCTATTAAAGAAGACGCTGAAGAATATTCGCCCCGGCTCGAAGGTCACGATCAGATACCGAGAACTCTTCGTATATCGCCAGCGATGTGCTGGAGCTGATTGAGGACTTCTCAATGTATGCGAAGGAGGACGATATTGGTAGTACTCAAGGGGATTCTGGTCGGATTATCACGATGCTGGCGATCGCCACAGCCAGTGAGGGTGGGTCGCCAGCGCAAGTATCAAGCTATGGGGCGGGTATCGCTCCCCTCGTGCATGTTTTGAGCGGGTGGTTTGGTGGGTGGTGGTTTTGTGTGGTTTGTGTTTGGTGGGTGGTTGTTGTTGGGTGTGTTGTTGTGGTGTGGGGTGTGGGGGGGGGTTGTTGGGGTGGGGGTGGTGTGGGTGTTTGTTTTTGGGGGGTGGGGTTGTTGTGGTTGTTGGTGGTGGTTGTGGTGGTGGGGGTGGTTGGTTTTTGTTTTTGGTTGTCCGGAGCAGGTGAAGGTAGTGAGCTGCTGGGTGGCGTACCTGAGCTCCCTGCTCGCGGTATGGGCGCATCGCGCACTCAGCCTGCCATTCTTACAGTCACCGCAACCTTCGATAGCAATCTGCGTAACACCTAGGAAGTTACCGGATTTTTCCGGTTTTAATGGAAGGTACAACCTATAAAGACTCTTGCAGTAGAGTTGAGACTATAAGCTTGATGATGCTGTAGCTTCTGGCCCCTCATAAAATCTCAGTTAGGAGTCACCATGAAGGCGAGTTTGTTGCGCGGTCTCCGGGCAAGCGGGCTTGGGAAGAAGTTCCAGACGCCACCGTCCTTGAACCCACCGACGTCATTGCTCGCGTTGATACGCCACCATCTGCGGCACCGACCTGCACATCCTCAGGGTGACGTTCCCGAGGTTGACGAAGGGCGCATCCTGGAGCGCAGAAATATCGGCTCTGATGCGAAGTCGGCTCTGCGCGGTCACTGATTGTTGAAAGGTTGGCGACCGCATCATTGTCCAGCTTGTCACGAACTGCGGCGAAGTGCTCATACTATGTAAGGACAATAGCCTGCGTCACTGCCAGACCGTGGGCGGCGTCGGCTGCGTACTCGGGTACATGATTGACGGCACCCAGGCTGAGTATGTACTGCGCATTCACTTACGCGCTGGGACGTCGGTTCACGCATGGTTCCCGAGGGACTGATCGACGAAGACGTTCTCTTCCTCACGGATGCGCTTCGAGGCGGTTTCGAGATGGGTATTCTCAGCGGCAACCTGCGCGGCGATACGGTGGCTGTTATCGGCGCAGGTCGGTGGGTCTGGGCGCGATCGTGACGGCGAACCTGTGCGGTGCCGGGCGCGTGATTACCGTCGATATGGACGATAACCACGCATGAACAAGGCGCTGGGAACTGGGCGCGCAACCGATAAAGGTGAGCATAGCCGCCGATCCGGACTTTATCGAGCAGATTCGAGCCCTCTCCCCGACGTTTGGGCGTGGATGTGGCGATTGAGGCTAGTGGGCGTGCCGCAGACCTTCAGGACCGCTAAGATCGTGCGCCCCTACGGCAGCGGTGCGAACGCGGGTGTGCGCGGCAAGCCGGTGAGAGCTGCCGTAACTCATGTGGATCTCGAACGTGAAACATCAGCATGGGTCTGGTGAACTGCTGGCAACGCAAAAGTGGGCAACCTGCTGAATATGGGTGCGTTCGGTCGCGCCTGAACGCAAAGGCGATGGCAACGCACTACGCTTCACAACTTCGACCAGTTCGAGGGAAGCGCCACGACCTGATGTTCGCAAACGCCGCCGGAAGCATACGCGCGGTGAAAGGTTCGTTATCTCGCGCGAACCGATTCAGAAGTAGGGTGTAAGCCCTAAGCTAACCCTCCGGGTTCTTTGCAGTCCTTCCGGAGGTCCTTTCGCCCTCTTTCCAGAATATCATGTATTTACCGGGGTGGTGCACTGTAAGGCTCTTTATTCCAATAAAGCAAGTTTTCCCCATCCTTATTGGAATGAAGAAACCTTTTTATGCAGGAATCTGCTCGACGAGCGTTGCTACCGACCATCGCGCCAGGTTTTCGAGCGGTCACCAGCGCATGGTATCTCGGATGCGCTGCTGAGCTATGATGAATCACGCGCGCCTCTGTGCAGCTTGGCACCGCATCCCGACCTTGCGGCACTCCCGCCAGCGCGGGTGCGCTCATCGGCCAACTGTTCCCGGCACGCATGGCGGCGTGAAGTTGATCTTGGCGGCTGACTGCATCCTGTCCATTCCAGCTGAACGCAGCCCACGGACAATATAACGCTGGGAACAGGCTGTTTGATTCGTCCGCCGCACGGATGCGCTGCGCCTCCTGGGTTAGCTGAGTTGCGTCTACCGCGTCGCCAGCCTGTTTGTACATATCGAAGCAGAATATGGGGAAGTTCTTCGCCTTCTCGCTTCTGAGATACTGCGCGTTGGTTACCCGCGCCTTGAGCTTCAAGGGTTCTGGTTTCTGATTCGACAGGGTTGACAAGCCCACCACGCTTGTTCGCAATAGACGGTCAAGTCGAACCAACCATGACGCGCCCACCTTGAGATACCAACAGCAGCTGCGCGCAGGAATCGGCGGCGTAGAGTGCCAGTTCAGTCATATATCCTCATATATTTATGCGGTGTTCGGCTTACCATGAGGTGCAAGTCAGCGCCATTAGGATAAGCGCCAACGCCGCACCTCCATGATCCTGGCTCAGTAAACCGGTTGGTGGTTTTAACCGTAACTCACCTGAACACGTTTTTGGTCAGAATTTTGGTTACGCTACCGTGTTGTCGAAACGGAGTTCCTGAACTGTGTGCCGCTGCATTGTCTCATATGCATCTCTCTGGTCTTTTTCTTGGAAGTCCGGGCTAATCTCGCTTCCTGCACAAATTGGCTGCGAATTGTGAAAGCGGCTGGCATTTCGGTGGCATCTTCAGATGCTGGGCTTCTTGGGCTCGTTGCTGAGCCAGCATTTCAGCACAGGCAGCATCATGCAGCTGGCCGCTGATATCTTTGACAACAGCAGCCTCAAAGGCAGGATCATCAAATGCCAGCATCAAGATCAAGCATCTGCTCTTCTTCAGCCCTCTGGGCTTTCTCCTGAAGCTATCGGGCTCTGCTTTCATCTTGGCACTAGAGTCAGTCTCTACATTCGCAGCTGGGGGCCATCACCAGGTTCCGCTCCCAACAACCACACCGGCAGCAGGCACACCAATAGCGGTAGTACGCGGCTTGGCGGAAGGTCAGTATTTTCGAGGTCATAATATCCCTTCTTCACGTGCTTGGGCGCAAATTCGGGTACCCGTGAGTAGAAGAATAGAAATTTCAGCGAGCCGGCGTCGTAACGCCTCACTGGGAGTTAATCGACGTACTGGTTAATCGTTTTAACTCATCGATAAGTTACTTCGCCAATTAACCATGTGCCCAGCGATCAAATCACCATAATGTTTTCTTCAAAGCTCCGATAAGTTCAGAATCTCCTCCTATATGCGCTAAAAGAGCAGGCGCCACGCCGCAAACCATATGCCATGTATGGAAGATGGTGGGTGGGTAAACAAACGAAACATCATCAGCCATTCCCAACCACCGACAATACCTGGGCAGGAGGGGCTGCATGCGGAAGGCTGAGATTGTAACTCCATCAACCACAAGACGGGCATCGGAATAAAACGTTCGCGACGCTGCCAGCAGACCTGCACCAGTCTCTTCTCCCACCAGCCATCAACCAATCGCGATTCGCACTCGTCGCGGTCACCAAGGTCGAGCCAAGGCGAGCATACCGCAGCAGGTACACCAATGGCGGTAGTACGCGGCAACTTACGGCGGGAAAGATCGGAGTGTTCGTTCATCATTTTACCGTCCTCACTCATCTAGAAAATGCAGAAAATCAAATTAACCGATGTATTTTCAATTATGTTAGCATTGATCATAGTAACCACGATAAGCTCGGACTGAAGCTTCTTAATGGTGGAGACTCCTCGCTCAATACCATCACCAGAGTGATAGCGCGCCTGAAGTGCCGAGATAGTCTGCGGACCCATGAGCCCATCCTGGAGTTGCAGGCGGCATGCTGAGATGCCAGTGGTTTCTGAGCCGGGCGGCATCATCAGAAACCAATCAGCCACTCGTCAGCCCGGGTTAGCACTCGCGCCTGAGATTTGGGCGGCAGAGACGATACCATCACCACCGCAAACTCAGGCCTCTGATATGCAGTGTGATTTCCGCCCCAGTAACCATCAACTGCCATAGCAGCGTTCGCAGCTGGCGCATGATCACGAGGTCAAAACCAAAAGCGAGTAGACTAGCAGCAGGAACATAATGGCGGTGGTACCTCAACCACAGCGGGAAAGTCCGGGTTCGAGTCCTGTCTTCAGCACCAACTAAAACATAAAAGGTTCAAGCGATCTGCTTTCTGATCAAAAAAGCCACAAGCCCCAATCTCACTTCCTCAGACAACAGGTTGCGGGTATTTATTCAAAGAGGCTGGCAGCGTCACGATCAGCATCTTCAGCAACCCTGAACTTACCTGGTCGTTCTTGAGGCCATCGCTTCCAGCCTTCAGCAACTGCGCAGATCCTCAGCGGCAGATCATTAATCCGTGTTATCCTGGTCAAACATTTGCTGGATCTGGCAACTTCCTGGAGCGCCAGTGGGCTTCTCAGATTCTGCTTGCATTGCGCGCCTGTCGGGTTATCAGCAATCGCTGCATTCGCCCGCCGGAGCCGTCATAAAGCCGACGCTGGAAACACCCGACAGGAACCACAAGCGAGGTTACGCGCATCAGCACGAGGACAGTCAGACTTACGAGTATCATTTTTTCTCCTCAATAGTTCAATAAGGACTGTGCACTATAAAACCGGTGAAAGAGCAAGACCAGGTTTTAACTCGACGTACTGATTAATCTGCAAAGCCTTATTAGTCTCAGAGGTCCATCAAGCGACCATCTGCCGTGAGACCGTAGTGATTTATGGGCTTTGATAGTGTGGGACCAATCATTAGCGTCCAGCACCACGCCGCCAGCCAACGCTGCAGGTAATAGATGGTGAAGTCAGCAGCGCACGCTCCCCATCGGATTCCTGCCATCCGCTGCCCAGCCCAGGATTGGCGGAACAACGATACAGGCTGATATTTCGCAACACCGTCTTCATGCCATTATGTAGGCTGACCGGGTTCCTGCGCAAGATTTTGAAGAAAACTTTTGAAGCTGCGGGTTGTCTCAGAACCAATAACCATCAGCCTCAAACGACTGAGCAGCCGGGATGCCTGACGATGCTGGACCTAGCCAGGGTGCCTGCGGCGGGAACGCCTGCGGATGATTGCGCAACAGACGACGACGCGAAATACCAGAATGTTCATTCGGCATAGTGGATACCCTCCTTTGCGTATTTTCAGATACAGAAAAAGCCTAGGCGACTGGAAGATGCCTTCCCTTGTCAGGATGATGAAATACCACTAGATGACCGATCCACCTCGACACATGAAGAACTGTCACATTGGATTTAGCCAACGTACTGGTTGATCTCGCTTGCAAGGCCTTAATGGTCTGCGATGGAGCCTCAGAATGCCACTGGGTAAGCCGATGTGATCCTACATGGAAGCAGTGTGTGTAGGCGAAATTTGGTTGTTGTGCAGGTTCGCCTTCTCGGAATCAAGACGCATTCCTTCTTGCGTCTTTGCCTCAAAATATCGTCTGGATCATGGGTCAGCCCGCAACATCAACTCGATAGTGGGAATCCATGGCCGCAGAATCTTCTGCCCACTCCCAACCTGGCAGTCTGGAGCAGGAAGAAGCCGTAACAGGCGTGAGGAAGCTGATCGTACCGTCAACCTCCAGTCAGCGCTCAGAAGGCATTCAGAAACTTCTGAAAACCTATCAAGATCTCGAACTGATAGCCAATCAACATCAGCATTAGCGCTCCAGGGCGGTCTGAGGTCGAGAGCCGAAAGCGAACAGACCAGCAGGCGCGCCAATAGTAATGTACGTGGCAACACGGCAGGAAAAGACCAGGATTTTCGAGGTCATCAGGGAATACCCTCCTTGCATATTTTTCTGGTGCCAGGAAGTTAGAAAAAGCCTTATCCGGGGCCAGGATTCTTATGTAAAATAAGCCGACAAAGCCCTATCGTCAGGTTCATTCATAGCCACTGGTTAATTCGTTTACCCGGACAGCACAATAGTTTTGGAGGAATCATCGATGCCCGTCAGATCGGAATACCGTAATCTTTTATGGCGCACAAGAATAAATGAATGGGTGGCGAGCCACTTTTCGGTGGGATTATCAACACCATGGCGCATATCAGCAGCCATATGCATCCAGTACGCAGTAAGCAGACCGGTCGCCAGTCGTTTGGCACCATTCCACCGAATGTAGCAAGACCGGCTGTTTCATGATAGCAATGGCTGAGCGCTTATTTCATCTGTAAGCCCAGCTTCGGATACAAAAGATTCATAAGACGCTGGACACCAGCGAGTTTCCTTACCCAATCCATCAGCAACCGCCAACCGTAGCCACATTCGCGCTCGTTGCAATCCTGAGGTTAGACAAAGCAAACAGACCAGCAGCAAGACATAATAGCGGTAGTACGCAACAACTACGACAGGAAAGTCCAGGTTTTCGAGTCATCGAGAGATCCCCTCATGCATACTTTCAGGCTAAAGAGTTGAAAAAGACCTCAAAACAGGCAGTAAATAGTCCACAAAACTAATTAGGCCTATTAGAGTATTTTATGAGCAGCTGGACTACGTTTATTGTGCTTGAAACACAACGGCGTCTAGAACGTGGTTTGACCGAGATACTGGTGGTACTTTCTGCAAAGCCTCAATTGTCGGTGATGGTCCGTCGAGTGCTCACATCACTGTCAGCCCATAATGGGTTTGCAGGGCACTGAAATAGTCTGAAACCAAAAATCCCGTCAACCCCAACACCCACCAGCTGAAGTTTGCATCGCAACTATTGTTTGAGAACAGATGGCAGAGCGTCATCAACCCATTCAGCCACCAGCAAGACCGGGGCGCCAGAAGCCTGCAGGCTTGACGGCTGAAACTAATCACACCATCAACGCTCAAGCAGGCACCCTGTGTAACATTTAAAAATTTTGAAGCCCTGGAAGTTTTGATCCCCACCAGCCATCAGTATCTTCGACGCAAGTAGCCTCTGCGCTCATTACGGTTAAGGTCGAGCCAGCGAGCAGGGCCGCCCAGCAGGCACGCGCCAATAGCGGTAGTGCGCAACAACACGTGGGAAAGTCCAGGATTTTCGAGGTCATGTTACTTATCTTCCTTTCACATGGTGGTTGGATACGCACTCGCCACTGTAGAGCTACAAAAGCGAATTTTGAATGCGTACTATCTGAACGCCACCTCATAAAAAGAAGGCGCGGGATTATGACATTTCCTCTTCGGGCGAGTTTTATTAGAGCCTCAGAATATGCAAGAGCTACGCCTGTAGCCACATCTCAGTGAGTGTTTGGTACTCATAATGCATTTACTGCGTAGCGCTTTTCCTGAACGCCTCTGCACTACCGTAAAGCCACACAGGCGAGTTTCCAACCTTCAAGCTGTTTGCTGCATCACGCAAGACAAGTTCATGTATTTATGCTCTATATCAAGTGGTCATTGTTCAAAACTTTCAAATGTCATATTTTCTTATTCGGGCATGTCACATAAAATATAACACCTTCGTAAGTTTTATAAATACTAAAATGTGTTTTAAATATTTTTGCCAGAATTTCAAGGAAATCTCTATAACCACGCACTAATCCGCAATGATGGTATTATGGCGAGCAGATAGCAATCAGTATACGCGCACAGCACTATCTCGCCGCCTCAAACCTGTGCGCGGGACTTTCAAGGGTCGTGAAACTAATTTCTGGGCCTGTTCTTCTGCCGCTGGTCAGATAATAATCCTTAGCAATGAGAACTGCAATAGCAACGTCTCTTGAAAGCGCTGGTGTTACACGGTGATCTGATATTTGTCACATCTCCGACGACTTGTGAATAGCGGCGACAATGCCTCAGCCAGAACAATCTCAATTACCTTGCCAGAAACTGCACCCAGTCTGAAGCGGGTCTGGTTGGGGTAAACCTCTATGTTGAGTCAGCAGGGTTTTAGAACAGCACGCACCGCCATACAGCTGTTCGCCCGGTGGAAAAGCCAACGGTGAAAACGGTACCAGGGCCAAGCTGCCGCTCCAGCGTGAACTGCACGCCGGTCTCAACATTAATCATTCATATTTTGCTTAGGAACCCGGTAGTTCTCATCAACCCTGATACCGTGTACCGCCCTCGTCGGTGACGACATAGTGGTCCGGTAATTTGAAGATTTTCTGCGCCGCGTAAAAGCTGCACTCCGTGCTCTCTCTATGTAACGGTGGTATCGTTGGTAGCTCAACCATGGCACCACCTTATGCTCTCAACGACGACTTGTCTTCACCTTAAGCGTGTACCAAAGGAATTTACGGAACGGGATTTTGGGCGTGGAATCGCCAGGTGCAGCCGAAGGCAAAGGATTCTAGCGCGATTAATCAGGCGCCTTCGGATACCTCATGCTGCTTTTGTTCTGAAGATTTGTGTCTTTTAATACTATTGTTGTCGTGACAACAATCGATAAGATGCCAAAATAACTTCGTAAAAGGGCTACCATAACCACCACACTATTACCAAAGAGCTCTGGGTAGATGAATATGACCTAAAGAATCCTCTCTAGCATAAACGGCACGCCGATAACCACTCGAGATCAGGGCAACAATAAAGACCGTAAATATTGACACCTCGTATCCACCGAAACAGGCTGATTTCCTGCGACCATAAACGCGACAACCTGCAAGATAACGTAGACAGGGCGGTGCAATAATGATTAAAATAGTTATGATGGTCAGGAAATATTATCAATCTCATGAATCAGGCAAAAATAAATCACCGACAAGAAAAACCAGTATGATAAGCGCAGGAATAATAATCAGAACATTCTTGATAGCGCAATGCTGTAGGAAAACTCGCGGGTGTTGGAGTCTATATCGAGCTATTTGTGATATACGTTTTATGAGGCTCTTCCTTTACCTCAGCGCCCTGAAACCCGGGGACCTGGGAATCAGGACATCTTACCGTCAGCGCCTTCTGGAGTCAGCCTGGCTGAGTATATTTTGGCTCTTGTTGAGATTCTCGGATTATTGCCCGATTCACTTTGCTTTTCCACGGGGGCTGCGGATCATTATTTATCAGCGGTTGAAAAATTCTATCACTGCTCATTGTTGTTCACCTAATCTTGCTTTTGCGACTTGACATTAACGTGCTGCCAAAATTTCTACAATCGGATTTTCATGATGCACTTCTTCAGAGTTCACAGTTCATCACCCAACTCATAGCACCCTTCTGAGGAACCGTGGCAAACGTCGTCATATATTCGGGTTTAGAACAGTGGCTCATATCCTGAAAATCATGGAGTTTTTCTTGGTCGCACACTCATCACAACGATCATGATGATGCTGATAACCGGCTTCAAGCAGGAAGGTGTCTGGGGCAGCGCCTGACCCTCAAACCTGGTGCACTGTCGAGGCCAATTGGATAACAATAACGCTAAATAGCCTAAGGCGACACAATCAGCCAGACTATACAGATTAAGTTCTATAACCCACGCGATCCGAGTTTCTTTCTTTGTCCGTGACCGTACCGCAACCTGCAAAACAAAATACAAACCAAAAGGCCATGAAAAAAGAATAAAACAAAGAGCGCCAAGGGATCATAAATATTACTAATATGCGCCTCCGTAGGGTCCTTGTAATCTGCACAGCTAAGAGCGGGAGAAACAGGTTCTGCTCCTCAGTCGAATCTGCCATGATTCTTTCTCTATCTCATGAATATCTGAAGCCTGGACCGTTCCATGCTCAGGTTTAGAAGGTCTTCAATAGTGATCATGGCTTCACTAAGCTTATAGCCTGGGTATTCCGTGGAAGCTCCTGAATATTCTCAAAAAATAATACTTTTAATTTATCTGATGCTAAAGGCTCTTTATTTATATAAAAGCAGATTTCTTTATTGAAATAAAAAAAAGAGCCTTTTCTGCCAGGCTCACAGCCTCAGACAGACAACCCGATGCCGATTTGGAGAATCCGCGTACACCTTCCAGCGGCACCGTCTGCCATACGTTTCTGTAACGAGCCTTCGCATCCTCGAAAGTGCCCGCATTCTTCTGCAACTTCTGCCCTGTTCTCCTGCGAACCTGAACCAGCGGAATCTGCCGGTGCTGAGGTCCTCAGCAATTCGTCGGTCAGAAGTTGGGCCGTTCACCGCCTGAGGCTGCCAAGCTACCGCGGAATCAACCTCCAGGCGTCATTCGCCGCATCGTCAGGATACTCGGTATAGAGGCACCCGCATCCGTCGCGGTTCAGCCTGCGCAAAGCACCGACCTTCTTGCGCTTGCGCCTCAAAACACTTCTTCTTGCCGGTTTGAGCTCATGAAGCTGCACGTCAGCCCGGATATCGCAGTTACACCCTTCGGCGGTTTACGTTCAGGGTGTAGATAACGCGTGCAGAGAAACTGGTTCCAGCCGATTTTGGCGCGCATCAGTTGATAATGCGGTCAAGCGGTTGTAGTCTGCCGTCGCCTCAACTACCTGGTGGTTACGCGGATGCGCCCACATCGCGCTGAGCACGCGCGGATATTCATCAATCTCTTGAATACCGCCATGTACGTATTCTCCGCGGAACTGCTGCGAACTCCGTGCTGCCCAATAAAAAGCAGGTCAAGTGAGTTTTTGCGGTCAGCCGCTCGGTGTCTGCACACCGGAATCGCGGCTGCCTCGCTTAGCGCCATCCGGTGTCCAAATAAAATACACGGTGTATTGGCGATAATCGCCGAACAGATCTTATTTGTAGGTGCCAGAGCCCGCCAGCGAGCCCAATAATGATATTGACAGGCAGGCAGCAGGTTGAATGGTCCACATAGTTATCAGCGCTGCGGGTTATAAACATACGGTATCATCTGCACCGAACAGGATCAGCACCGGAATACCCAAGAAAATGGTGGCTATCAGATCCAAATAAATGCGAAAAAGCCACAGAATAAGACGATAGTAAATAATGGAATCCTTAAACCCGATGGTGAAACTTTACAGGAGGAAATGCGCGCGTTTCATCAACAGGTTGAATGGGCGGTTATTCTCGATACCGACCTGCGCAGCTTCGATTCCAGGCGATGCACGCTTGAGAAAACCAGTAATTTCAAGGATCTCGCTGTTCGGCGTAAGTTCATCCCTCCGGGCGGCAGGTCGCCAGTATCGATTCCCACTTCCGCAACAATTTGCTCCACAACCTAAGCAGGCAAGTTCCGAGGTTTGGCTTAGGTTTTGTGATTGGTAGTTTTTATAGAATTAGAAATGGTACTGGCGCGATGGCGAGCGACCGCCGACGCCATCAGTCTTCTTCTCACGTGGTTATCCTCGGCGCGCGGCGACTGTAGCGACTGCCCTTGTGCGCATCCTAGTAGCCTGAATGCGCGCGTGTGCGGCGACGGCAAAGACGCGTAAAGCTGACGCGGCACCTACTCGCTGAAACTGGTACTTACCGTAACATCTGGGCTTCTTCCTGCTGCGTTCATTTGGTTTCCATAAAATTTCAGCACCCTGAATTATGCGTCTTCTACAGTCTTTCCGAATTTCTATCCGCAATCAAAAAGCCTTTATGTGAATAAAAGAGTGGCCTGCTGTTATAAAATCTTTTAGCACCGGAGTTTTCTAGTACTCTGCTTTCTCAGTTCAGCGGTGCCGAGCGGAGCATCAGTAGTGAAGACCGACAGCACCGCCAAACACGGCGCTAAAGGTTGCAGTCTGCCGCCAGATCAGATGCGGCGTACGCCGGGTCACGGCAGCTCAGTGCCAGATCCGAGGCTGCCCGGCAACTGCGGGTCGCACCGCCGAGGGTTTCGCCCGCCGCATGGGCCGCATCCGCATTAAGACCGGCGAGACATCGCCGCAATGCACGGTGAAATTGCGGTCAGCATGCCGATCACCACGGTACCCAGCACGGTGCCGAACTCGCCAAACGGTCTCAAAGTGCCGACGCCAGCACCCGCCTTATTCGCCGGAACGCTACTGGAAAAGATGGGTCATTCGAGATGGTCTGAGCCGCACCGCTCAGCCTAAGAACATGAAGGAAAGCATGAGCAGAAGGTCGTTACGCGAACCGAGGAACACCACAAACAGGTACCGAGGGCGCCAAAGGCGTGAAGAACTAATCACCGCGGGTGGAACCGCAAACAAAATAGCAGCGTACCAGGCCCATAACAATGGTGCACATGGACCAGGAATCAAGGGACAGTCAGCCTGCATGGGAAGTACCCGAAACCAGCTGCAATGCTGCAGGACGAGCAGGAACCCAACATCTGAACATGAACAGGTTCGCCAGAATCCTCAGTAAACACGGTGTTTTGAAGAGGCGAACATCGAGCGTAGGGTGGTTTACCGCCCGCAGCGCAGTTGACCGGCGCGAAAGAACCGAACACGGCACCAATAAGGGCGGTGCTGAGTGCGAGCACATCCACACCTGCCTCAGAAATATGGGTGAGTCAGAAGAGTTATGCCAGGTCATAGCGATCATAATCAACAGGATACTCACCATATCGAGCGGACCTGGGTTTAGGTCTTTCGGTTCAGGCACAGTCATGGGTGCGAGGGCGAGGAACAGTACAGTACGGGTACCGCCGCAGGAACACCGACCCCCACCGGGAAATGGCTCAGCAGGAATCCGCCCACGATGGGACCGGTGCTGCACCGGCGAGAAACCTACCGCCAGCGCGATGCGGTGCGGCGTTCTTTCGGGTCTGAAGTGTTGCGAATGAGTGGAAGCGTGGCGGGCATGGGCATAGCGCCGAGAAGGGCAGGTACGGCGCGGGCGATGACAAGCAGCGAAGGCGGCGGTGGGTGCAGATACGGCGAGTGCTGAGATAACTGCAAACCCGACAGAACCGATCGGCGGTTACGCCGCCCGATGCGATCCCCAGGCTTCCACGGCTGAAACAGCCAGCGAGCACGAGCGAGTAAAGCGTCTACGATCGAGTTGCTCGCTGGAGGGGATGGTTCGAGCGCCTGCGCACGCGGTGAGGTACAGCGAATGCGAGCACGGTATCGACCGAAGGACAAGCAGCACCGGCAGCGCAGGCACCGGTCAGGGCAATCCACCGTTGATTTTCTGATCAGGCGCGTGAATGACGGCGCCTCGGTGACAGGGTATGAGTTGTTCATCGTTGTGTTCACGCATCTGGGAGTTTCGGCACTTACGCTTGGATGCGCCGGGCAGCAAGGGTACTCATAGCCCGCAGAGGGTTGCTGCTAGAGGCTGTTTAGGGTAGTAAGGATGCGCCGCGCAGACAACCACGGACACACTAATATACCAGCTGGACGGTAAAGTTTCTAATCCGTAGAATGGTGATTATAATACCCAGCCAGCGCATCGAACCCCGTGCGACCCGCGCCAACAACTCCGCGCGAACGGATCCTGGGCAACTTATGGAATCTGCTGGTACAGGCCGGTGAACGATGCCGCCACCCATGATGCAGTCGCCGCCAAGCGAAAGTTCAGGGCGGTCTGTCTATCATTTCGGCTCGAAAGAGCGCTCTTCCAAGCGGCACCCAGACCCGCCTGCACCTACGCAGACGAAGACCTTGAGAGATGCGCGCCGCACCGGGGGCCAGCGCCTGTTATCAACACCTCAACCTTTCAGGGCACCCATTCGATATATGCCTGGATTTGCCCTCGCGGTTGAAAGCGCAGGATAAGAACCAGCAGCACACTGTGAACTCATGGACAGATTCAGGGCAGTGGTATGAGCTGATTCAGCGCGGAGATTGGGGACGATGGATAAGCGCGCACGTGCTTTTGCTGGGACAGCATGTTACAGCGCGGCGTTTGCGGGAGCGCCGCCAGACCGGCGGCGCGCAACGCATCAAAAGGCGATGGGTTATACTGCTGGATGCGCTCGACATTCTCAGGCGCGCAGCACGGTAGTGTTCGTATCGGCGCGCTTTCGCAGGCGGATAACGGATTGCTATCTTTTTCGTCAAATTTTATGCTCGCGGGAAAAATAACCTCTTACCCCTCAAAGGTGCGATGCAGTTTCGCCAGCGACAGCGCAATATTACGGCGGTTACGCGCGAACGCACCAACCGTACAGATACGGGCGCCAGCGGGGATAAACCAAAAGTTTTCGCCGGAAGCATCCAGGTTCACGCACGGTCACGGTGCCGTCGTGGTTATCTACCAATCTCAGATCAGTAGTGGTCAGCGGGCATGCGCCAGAGAGGATCTAGTTTTTCTCAGCGCACGACCGTAGAGACATACAGTATGGGAACCCAGGAACATTTTTCCGGTGAAGGTATCGCCTTCGCGCAGTTCGAGGGTGTCGCCGGATATCAGCCCGCAGACCCTCACGTCAAGCTCAGTGTGGCGGGCGGGCGGGCGGGCGGGCGGGTGCGGGCGGGCGGGCAGGTGGCGGGCGGGCGGGCGGTGCACGGGCGGGTGAGGCAGGGCGGGTGGGTGGGCAGTGGGTGCGGGCAGGTGGTCGGGCGGGCGGGTGGGAGGGTGGCGGGCGGGTGGCGGGTGCGGGCGCGGGTGGGCAGGGTGGGCGGGCGCGGGCAGGCGGGGCAGGCGGGTGGGTGAGCGTGGCGGGTGGTTGTGGTGGTGAGCAGGCGGGCGGGCGGGTGGTGGTGACGCGGGCAGGCGGGCGGGCGGGCGGGCGGGCGGGTGGGCGGGCGGGCGGGTGGGTGGCGGGTGAGCAGGAGCGGGCGTGGGCGGGTGGTGACAGGCGGGCGCGGGCGGGCGGTGGCGGGCGGGCGCGGGCGGGCAGGTGGGTGAACGGGCGGGCGTGGGCGGGCAGGCGGGTGCGGAGAAAGGCGGGCGGGCGGGCAGGCGGCGGGCGCAGGTGGGCGGCGGGCAGGCGGGCGGGCGGGCGGGCGGCGGGCGGGCGGGCAGGGCGGGCGGG
>BNJS01001614.1_pt1 | contig 130799 bp, 180 predicted proteins | sample 8540461 | NCBI WGS metagenome assembly BNJS01 (sample SAMD00202454, study PRJDB9452) | human saliva metagenome | isolation source: human saliva | place: Japan
TCCGATACACAGGTTCCCCATTCTTAACTACGGCTGCGTGAGAGGTCATACTGCCACGAACGGTCAGGACACCCTGTGAGCCACCTTGGCATTCCGGTGATATCCCCAGGAGAAGTCTCCAAACGAACCAGTGATTACCTTTCTCGCGTAAAGGCTGCCCAAATCTCCGCGTGCGCAGTAGAAAACAACCTCACGCGCAAGTTAGCGCCCGGGAGATGCGCCAAGTCCCTTTCGAGAGGAGTAGCTGCTCTGGTGCCTTCTTGATCAAACTGTAAGTGCAAGAAGGGTGTCCAAGTTACGAGATCAATCATAGCAAACTGCCCTCTCCTCGGTACGCATTCCTTCATCTACCAAATCACAAGCAATCTTTAACGCTGCCTGAGCGGTTGTCTTCAATTGTTTTGGTATCCGCAACATAAGGCATACAGCCTCTCCGCAGCCTCTGCGGTGCAAACTCCATATCCCGCATATCTCTCAGTAGTGCTTCTAAAATCTGACATACTTCTGTAAACTGCTTGAGCCCCAGGGAACTTCTGCTCCATCTCATTGATGTGCATAGAGTATTTCGAAATCACCGGCCACCACTGTCTCTCTCCTGTGCATTGGTTAAGAATCCCACCGAACAATCCTTTGCATACCCTGTCTCGGGATCTCTGTGGGAAATACGCCATCGGTTCCGGCAACTCGTCACCATGTTTCTGAAAGCCACGTGGACTGAACGCTTCACAGCGGCAAATCTCAAGAGCATGGGATGTCGTTGTCTCCATGGTAAACGCTGGCCTCAAGTTATCCCAGCTTCTGAATACCGCCACACTAGCGGCACAGAGCTGCCCTTAGGATCGGAGGAAGTCGGAACCGATCTTGGACTTGTACTCTCATGCCTTAAACTGCTCAGCCAACTCGTGTAAGTCCTCTGCAGTACAAGGTCAACGTCCTGGGTAACGCCCTTCTTTGCCTTCATCTCATCGATAAGCTCTTCGAAGTACTTCTTACCTACTTCCATAACTACATCGGAGTACATCTGGATAAATCTTCTGCTAGCAGTCCCACACTCATCTTGGGTTGTTGGACTTCTCCGCCAAAACTCTAACTACTTCTTCGTTCAAACCAAGGTTCAAGATGGTATCCATCGCACCGCGCATGGAAGCTCTTGCTCCGGAACGAACGGACACTAACAATGGATTCTCGCGGTCTCAAAACTTTCTCCTGTAATCTCTTCCATCTTTCAGGATGTGCGCATCGATCCGCTCACGAACTTTCGTCATTGATCTTCTTGCCATCCTCATGAGTACCTGTACAAGCCTCAGTTGTAATGGTGAATCCCTGAGGAACCGGTGAAACCGATCTTGGTCATCTCCGCCAAGTTCAGCTCACCCTACCAAAGCTCACGCATGTTTAACGCATCACCTTCTTTGAAAAAGGTAAACCCATTTCTTGCCATTTTGCATCCTCCTTAATAGATTACGGAAAATGATTTTTCCATCCCCGTCATTTGAAGTAGTTGTCAGATTGTTCGCGTGATAAAATACGAAAATCATACTCCGTCATTATAAACAAGAATAAAATGATAGTAAAGGGAGGAAACAGGTAAATTCAGCTAAATTCAGAGATTCCTCACAACTACTACACAGACCCGAAAAATCGCTTTAAAAGTATAGAAATAAACAAGAAAAAGAGCCCGTTAAAAGAGAATTTGTAAATTCATTGCTACTTTCCGCATAGTTATTTTTGCGATGCAGAGCAATGTGAGCGCCGCGGATACTTGCGAAAAAGCAAAGGTACTGGTTTTCGCTTAGATACCTGCGAGGCGAGCTAGGCGAGAGCGATGCCCTGTGAGCAAAGTGACTATGTCGAAAAGTGCTCTTGACTCTCAAGGTTCTCTGTGAACGACTCTTTTCTATTTCCTATGCTTTAAAGCGATATCCCCACCCCAGATTGTTTTCAATGTGTGTGGCTTTCACCGCATTTTTCCATCTCAATCTTCTCTCGAAGCTTCTTGATATGTACCGTAACGGTGGCAATATCGTCCGATGGACTCCATTTTTCCAAATCTCCTGGAACAGCTCTTCATGGTGTAAACCCGGTTGGGATGTACGTGCAAGAAAGGCCAAAGGTCAAACTCTCTGGAGGTAAAGGTACCTCTTCTCCGTTTACAAATACTCTTCTGGCGGTGGTGTCAATCTTTAGGCGGTTTCAATGATTTCATTTTCTTCCTTGCCGCTATCCCGAAGTCTTGTGTATCTTGCCAGATGAGCCTTCACTCGCTGCCAGCTCACTTGCGGAGAAGGGCTTGGTCATGTAATCATCTGCCCCAAGGCCTAATCCTCTGATTTTATCGATATCGTCTCTTCTTGCAGAAACCAGCTGGGATGGGGATATCCTTCTTGCTTCGTACCTCTTGGGTAATGGAGAAACCGTCTCTTCCCGGAAGCATCAAATCCAGAATCAGAGGTCATAATTTCCTTCCAAAGCCTTCTTTAAACCCTTTTTCTCCGTCTCCCTCGGTCTCCACCTGAAAGCCGGACAGCTCCAAATAATCCTTTTTCCAGCTCTGCGATGGAGCTTCATCCTCCACAATCAAAATTTTTCTTCTTCTCTTCCATAGACTTTCCTTTCTTGCTTCTCTATTTTATCTTTTTCCCTTTTTCTTCTTTTTGGAAATGCTTTACCTACCTAAATGACTTCTTGTTTGGGGAAAGCATTTTCGTAATACAAAATGAATGCTGGTTCCCTCTCCCAATTCACTCTCCGCCCAGATTCTGCCGCCGCTTCGTCTTGATAATCTTCTTCACAATGGAAAGGCCAATGCCGGAACCGCCGGTTTCCGTATTTCTGGCGGCATCTGTTCGGAAAAATCTTTCAAAAATATTGGGTAAATCTTTTTTTTCGATTCCCTTTCCGTTATCGGAAATCTCCACCTCCACAAGTCTCCGCATCGGAAGCACAGAAGCGAATCTTCGGATCACTTCTTATCCATATATTTAATGGCATTGGAAATGATGTTGTTCAGTACCTTTCGTAGCTGCTCCGGATCCGCAATGACCTCCACGGATTCTTCCAGCAGAAAGTCCGTTTCGAACCTGTAGCCCATGGCATCCAAGTCCATCGCCACCTCCACGCTGAAATCCTGAAAATACTCCAAGGCGGGAGGCCCCGAGCCAAAATGATCAGAGGAATCCTGTTGGTTTCTATCTTGGCGTAGTAATTCAACTCATCAATCAGGCGGTTCATCTCCACCGCCTTATGGTAAATGGTTTGGATGTATTTCGTTTCTTCTCCTCGGTGGAGGCCACCCCGTCCAGAATTCCCTCCGCATATCCTTTGATAGAGGTAATGGGCGTCTTTAAATCATGGGCAATGATGGTGACAAGCTCCCTGTTTTCCTGCTCATCCTTTAATTTCTCTTCCTGATTCTGCTTTGAGGCGAATCCGCATTTTCTCAAAAGGCCTGGGTCAGCTCTCCAAACTCCATCGTGGCTTTCCGCCTCCAGACTGGAAGTCCCAAGTCTCCGTCTCCGATGCGTTTGGCTGCGTTTTTCAATTCATCCACCGGCTTCACAATGCCGTTATAAATCCAAGCAATAAAGAACAGTCCCGCAAAAATCAGGATAAAAATCCCTGACTGATTCAGAAGAATCTTCAGAAAGGAGAGATAAAACAAGAGGATGGGCAAAGGGTGGTTACCACAAATCCTACCGCCACACGCCCCATAAGTCCTATGGGTTTCATTGTTTCCTCCTTTCCGACAAATACCGTTTATCCTAAATGCTTTTTGGAAAAGTCCAGGGCGGAGGCAATCACCATGTCCATGTCGTAGTATTTGTACTCTCCCAAGCGGCCTCCGAAAAGCACCTTCTCTTCCTTCTCGGAAAGCGCCTTGTACTTCTGATACAAAGCCTGGTTTTTCTCATCATTTACCGGGTAGTAGGGCTCTTCTCCCCTCTTCCACTCCGCACTGTATTCCTTGGAAATGATGGTTGTGGGAATATCCTTTCCCTCCTGATCCTTTCCGAAGGTAAACCACTTATGCTCGATAATCCGGGTATAGGGGCTTTCCTCATCGGTGTAATTTACCGCGGCATTTCCCTGATAATTCTCTATGGGGAGCTCTTCTACCACGAAGTCCACCTTTCTGTATTCCAGCTCTCCTAAGGAGTACTCGTAATAGGCATCAATTGGGCCGGTAAATATAATCTTCTCCGCCTTTTCCATCCACATTTCCCTATTCTCAAAGAAGTTTTGAGACAGTTCCACCGGGATATCGGAAAGCATATTTTCCACCAGCTTGGTATAGCCTGCCTTGGGAATTCCCTGATATAGAGCGTTAAAGTAGTTATTATCATAGGTTAAACGTACCGGAAGCCTTTTGATAATGGAAGCCGGAAGTTCCTTGCAATCTCTGCCCCACTGCTTCTTGGTGTAACCCCTCAATCAGTTTTTCATAGATTTCGCTTCCCACCAGAGAAATGGCCTGTTCTTCCAGGTCTCTTCGCTTCGGTGATTCCTCGCCTTTTCGCTCCGCCTCGATTTTCTCTTTTTCGCTTCCTCCGGACGGATTACGCCCCACATCCGATTGAAGGTATACATGTTAAAGGGCAGGGAATAAATTTCCCCCTTATAGTTGGCTATAGGAGAATTGGTAAAGCGGTTAAACTCCGCAAAGCGGTTCACATACTGCCAAACCTCTTCATTGTTGGTATGGAAAATGTGGTACTATAGTGGTGAACCATGATGCCATTTTTCTCGTAGCTGTAAACATTTCCCCCGATATGATTCCTTTTGTCAATGACCAGACCTTCTTTCCCCGTTCCTTTGCCTCTCTAGCAAAAACAGCGCCAAAAAGTCCCGCACCCACTACCAGATAATCAAACTCTGCCATCTATTCCTCCAATCTTGTCTCGAACTGTACACTGTTCCCTATTTTACCAAAGCTTTAGGAAGAACGATAGCGGAAAACAAGTCAACTGACAAAATCTTTACTCTATTAGTCGCTAAACAAAAAGCCAAAAAGAAAGGAGGATCTTAGTCCTCCTCCAATCCCTCTAAGGTTCTATGCAATAATTTCTTCAATACCTGCATCTCTTCATCGCTTAGAAATGCATGACCGCATTCCCTCCGGAATGGACGAGGCTTTCGCTTTAGTGCCTCTCCCTCTGCACTAATGCGCACACAAAGTGCTCTCATCCTCCTGATTGCGAGAGCGTGTGAGTAATCCTTTCTGCTCCAATCTTTTCAAAAAGGGTGTCAAGGTTCCGAATCCAGATATAAAAGCTTCACCCAGATCCTTTACCCGCACTTCTTTTTTTCTCCCAAAGCACCATCATGGCAATATATTGGGTATAGGTCAGATCCAGCGGATCCAGAAATGGCTTATATTTTCTTGTGACCTCCTTGGCATCAAGCATAAAAGGGAAAACAAAGCTGATTTTCCAGTCTCAAACTTAAGTCGCGATCTACTTTCATTTATAGTCCTTTTTCGTTGATATAGCTTACTGCTGCAAGTCCTGCTACGGCACCGTCGGAAGCCGCTGTTGCCAGCTGGCGGATAGCCTTGGTTCTGCAATCTCCTGCGGTGAAAATGCCGGAGTCTTGGTTAAAAGTACTTTCCCTGCAGAAATGTATCCCTTACTCGTCCAATTCTACCAAGTCAGAAAAATGCCTGATTATCTGGTGCCTGTCCGATAGCCACAAATAAGCCGTCTACCTTCAGGGTTCTCTCTTCTCCATCCTTGTTTGCCACTACAACACTGGTCAAACCGGGAGCATCACTTTCCAGCCTCTTTACGGTTGAATTCAAAACCAGCTCTACATTTGGCTTGGAGGTCAAACGATCCACTTCCGCCTTGTCCGCTCTGAATTCATCTCTTCGGTGAATCACACAAACCTTCTGCACATAATCGGAAAGGAAGGTAGCATCCTCCACATGTGTTTTCCACCACCGTTTACCGCTACCACCTGCCGCGGTAGAACATTCCGTCGCAGGTTGCGCAGTAGGAAATGCCCTTTCCCACCAGCTCCTCTTCCTTTTCTAACCCAAGGCTTCTGTTCTTGGCACCGGTAGCAAGAATTACGGCTTTTCCTTCGTAGCTCCTGTCCTTGGTCTTGACTTCCTTGAACTGCCCTCGTCTCGATGCCCTCTACCTTTTCAAAAAAGCAAACTCCGCTCCCCGAGGTTTTTCGCCTGATATGAAAAGGTTTGTGGCAAATTCAAAGCGGAAATCTCTGGATTGCGGATAGTTCTCAATTTCAGGAGTGTTGATAATCTGTCCGCCATAAGAAGCCTGTTCTAAAACCAATACGCTTTCCGGCCTCAGTCCGTCAAAATGGCTGCGGATAATCCCGCTGTTCCGCTCCACAATGATAATATCATGCATTGTTTTCTTTCCCTCTGTTATTCTAATTATCTACAAGAAAAGGGGCGACCTGCAGTCACCCTCTTCTTCCCCTCCTTATAGAGGATATATCTTTATGACTCAAACTACTCCATCTTCCTAAAGAATAGACTGCTTTCCTTCTTTAAAGAAAATATACTCCGTTGAATTACTTTAAAAGATCTAAAACCTGATCCTTCTGAATAAATCCTGTATTCTGCTTGTATACCTGGCCATCCTTAAATACGATTAAGGTTGGGATAGCGCGAACACCGTAACGAGCCATCAAGTCCCTGCTCTTCATCGGCATTTACCGCGTATACCTTAAAGCCCTGTGCCTCCGCTGCAATCTCTCCAATGATGGGAGAAAGCATCTTACAAGGTCCACACCAGTCTGCCCAGAAATCCACTAATACCGGCTCCTTAGACTGTAGTACCTTCTCTTCAAACTCTGCTGCAGTAATATTTGGTGCTGACATATTCAATCCTCCTTGAGTATTTATAAAAGTGATTATTGATTTTCTTTACGTGTTTGATTGTACGCAATTAAATAGGATATGTCAAGTTTCCATTTCTAAAGAGTTTATAAAGTACAGAGTATCCTCCTGTATAGTATTAAATTTGTAAGTCTGCATTATTTTAGCCTTGCTTTTGTTTTGTAGGCAAAGTTCCCCTTTTAATACAGTCATTAGCATATACAAATTCCTTGCTCTGTAAAAGCGTAGGGAGATATCTTCTACCGCGGATCCCTGCTCTGATCTTGAGGTCGAATTTTTTCGACCTCAAAATTTCCCTCATCCTTGTGAGTTGAAACAGAAAATCTTCATCAAACTTGCCAGCATTGTTTTTTCACTTGCTCATTAAATCTCTTCGTAGAATAACCATATATTTCAGCAAGTTCAAAATCAAGCATAACCTTTGATGTCTAATATTGAGAAAACCTTTAATTGTATTTTTCATCTATTACAATATCTTTTTGATTCCTCCATGAACTCTCACCTTCCGATATACTTCTATCTGTATTACTCTAGTGATAACTTCTCACTTAGTTTTTGAAAAATATATCCTCCTATTGTTTATGAGTTTTCTACCTCCTGCTGCAAATATTCTTGAATCATACTGTAAGAAAAATCCCTTTCGAAGGAGGGAGGCCATGCTTCTGTCTTTCCTTCCAATCCGACAGATCCATAGTTCCTGCTCTCCAGCCAACGCTTTAAAGCAATTCTTTCCGGATCAGCTTTCTCTCTGCTCTTCAAAGGAGCTTTCCTCTACCTCTTCTCTATGTTTTTCTTTTGAAAAACTTCCATGGCTTCTCGAATCCATAGATCCATCAACGCCTCTACCATAGAGCTTGCTCTGCATATCCTTTGCGGAAACTGGCGGTGAGCATTTTCCTCCAAATATTGCATGCAATAGCGATAGTCATTGATGTAGTCGTATTCCTTTAGGAAGGAGAGGGTTCTTTCAATAATTTCCTCGGTATAATGCTCGGACTTTGCAGTTTTTCCGAAGTCTCCTTTTCGGTCTTTGCTGCCCCTGTTAAGAGATAAAGGCTTCTTTCTTTGCATCGATTATAGAGCCTTTCCTCTTCGGATAGACTTTCTCTTCGTAAAGGATTTAAAGGAGCTGCAAGCTCTTTTTCCAAATCCATCGATTTCTTTTCTTCCTCTATATTCCTCTTTCCCTCTTCCTGTTCCCGAAGAAATTCCTCCGGATTCCATTCCTTCAATCTGTTCCTCCTTTTATCTATTCTTTACCTCTCGGCTTTCACGCACTCTTCATTCTTCTTTTTTCTAAAGATGCTTCCATGCATCTCTTTTTAAAGCTTTAGGAAAAAAAGAGGGACTGCCATCCGCACTCCCCCATAAAACAAATCTTATTCCTCAGTTCCCTCTGCCAAGCTAACCGTAAGATCCATATCCTCATCCTCCGGAACAAAGGCCAAAACCTCTTCCAAATAGGGGTCTTCCTTTAAGCCATATTCCTTACGAAGTTGGATCTCCAAATCCGCCATGATTCTAGGATGACTCTTTAAGAAGGCCTTGGCATTCTCACGGCCCTGTCCGATCTTATCCCCGTTATAGGCAAACCAGGCACCGCTCTTCTCAATCATCTTCTTTTCTACCGCAAGGTCCAGGATTTCTCCTTCCTTGGAAATTCCGGAACCGAAGCTGATATCAAACTCCGCATTCTTAAAGGGAGGGGCAATCTTATTCTTGGAAATCTTCACCTTGGTACGGGCTCCGCTGAAATCTCCGTCTCCGGTCTTAATGCTTTCTCCCTTTCGGATGTCCACACGAACAGAGGCATAGAACTTTAAAGCGCGTCCACCGGTGGTAGTCTCCGGATTACCGAACATCACGCCGACCTTTTCTCTTAACTGATTGATAAAGATAAGGATACAGTTAGACTTGGCGATAATGGCGGTCAGCTTTCTTAAAGCCATGGACATCAAACGAGCCTGTAAGCCCACGTGACTGTCTCCCATCTCTCCGTCAATCTCCGCCTTAGGTACCAATGCCGCCACGGAGTCCACAACCAAAATATCCATCGCACCGGAACGAACCATGGTCTCCACAATATCCAAAGCCTGCTCTCCGGAATCCGGCTGTGCTACATAGAGGTTATCAATGTCCACGCCGATAGCCTGAGCATATCGGGGATCCAGGGCATGCTCCGCATCAATAAAGGCCGCGATTCCTCCACGCTTTTGTACTTCTGCCACCGCATGAAGGGCGAGAGTGGTCTTACCGGAGGATTCCGGTCCGTAAATCTCGATAATACGCCCTCTTGGGAAACCGCCTGCTCCAAGAGCAATATCCACGGATAAAGAGCCTGTGGGTACTACGGAGATGTCCTTATTCACTCCGGAATCTCCCAGCTTCATCACGGAGCCCTTTCCGCAATCCTTTTCAATCTTGCTGAGAGCCGCATCCAGCGCCTTTAACTTTTCATTCCGATCTTCCAATGCTACTACAGGAGCCTTGCTTACTTTGTTTGCCATGATTTTCTTCCTTTACTTTTTGTATTGTTACTAGTACCGTTTTTCGCTTCTTACCGGACTACTGTTCTTTCCCTTTATTTCTTCATTTTTTACTTGCCGAGAGATTATATCATAGAACATACATTCTGGCTATTGGAATTTTTCTTCAGCTTCTTCCGTTATAACACAAAATACTTCAATCTCCTATACTCCACATCTCGGATAAGCTTTTCTTAAAAAATACGCTTCGACTTCACTGTCCGGAATGGCTGTTCATGTCCAACGATATATCGCACTCTACTCGTGAAATACTCGTTACGAAAAAAAGAGGGGGATTACTCCCCTGTGGAAAGTATCCCTCTCTCTACCGCTTCTTCATATTGGAAGACCGCCTGATTATAATCCAGTTTTGCCTGGGCTGCTGCATTTTCCTTGGATAAGGCTTCTAGGATAAGCCTTTGGAAATCTGCTCTTCCCAAAGTCCCAGAGCATTCATCCGCTCTGCTCTTTTTCCTTCTGTAAACGGGAAAAGCTCTGAAACGGATTCCGCCGCATTTAAAAGCCGCTTCCGCTTCGCTAATATTCCGCCTAAGCTCCTCCATGGAAACTCAGAATTGCTGTTCTTTTTCCTTCTGGCTCTTGCTTCTTCTCCGTCCAGCCGGTGATATTGCTATCCTTTTGTACGGAGAATGCTACCCAGTTCACTGTCATGACTTAGGGCGGAATCAATGTCCTTTCCCCAGTCTCTGTTGCCAGATAGTTTCTCGGGTAGTCGGGAATCGCTTCGAACTGAATATTAGAATAGGTATTCATACTCCAGCCAAGGCTCAGTCCCATATTTCTCTTCATGCTTTCCAGTCCGTCCTTGGCCTTTTGCAAATCCGACTGAGCACTTTCCAGAGCAAGTCTTGCTGCACTCACATCATTTGCCGTAGCCTGCCCAAGGCGCGCCTGTCTTTCCGTCTTCTCTAAGCCTGCTAGCATCGCCACTCTTTTTCCAGCATGGTCTTGTTGTTTTTCAGAGAAATCGCACTGCAAAATAAAGATTTTTGCATACCGTCACTCAAAAGCTTTTTCCGGTATAGCCCTGGATTTCACGGCTTTTTCCGTCTTGGCTTTCGCTTTTCTTCATGCTTTTTCCGTCTCGGAAAGCTGCACCAGTCCTTGATTTACCTCTGCCAGACTGCTATCTATATCCGGTAAAATCTTCTTACTGTTCTTTACCTTTTCTAACTGATTAATCTGACTTTGCAAAAAGGCTTTGGTCACAGGATCTGTGCTATCCTGCTTCTGTTCCTTTAGCTGTCAATGCTTTCCTGCAAATTCGCAAGAATATCCGCCTTTTCATCCTTTACCGCTCTTCTGTACGGAAGCCATGCCTCCGGTACTTTGTGCTAAAAGCATCCTGCTCCATCTTGGCCACGGTACTGAACTAGGTCACAAGATCCGGATTTCTCTGAAGGAAATGATGTTGTTATTTACATCCCAAGGCTTCTCCTCTGCTAAGGCAGGGAAGCTTTGACAGAGAAGCCCAAGGCTCAAAGCCAGAGCAAATGCAGATTTTATCTTATTCTTTCTCTTCTCCATAAAAGATTAAACGAGTCCTTTCTCTTACTCTGCCGTCGTCAAACCGTTCTTCTCGACCCTGATAATCCAAATATTCTTCATAGCTTCAAATCCGCCTGCTGCTTTTGAAGACTTGCGGTATCGGAAGCATTTTTCACTCTTTTCAAAATCCACACGGCTTACACTGCCCAACTTATAGTCCCGCTCTGCCTTCTGATAGGCCTGCTGTGCGTTGGACGCCTGCAGTTCCGCCTGTCTTTTTCGCCTCCTCTGCCTCGCTTTTAAGCTTTTGGTATCGGGAAAGCATATCGGATTGAATCTTCTCCTGCTGCGGAAATGCTTCTTGTCAGATTCTGTCGGTTGGCATCTCCTGTGAAAGATTCAACTTTCTTTCTGAAATCCTAAGACTGTAGTTATTCTGTAAAAGCTGTCTTACTGTCTTCCTCTAAATTCACTGCCCTAAGCTGCTCTGCGCTAAGGCTTGGAATTACAGGCATCTCCGGAGTATCACTTGCCTTCCATCCCAGATTCACCCGTAAAAGCTCCGTCATCTTATCAAAGGCGGAATTGTTCTTTGTAAGGCTTAGATTCTGCCTGATCATAGGCTTCCTTAGCAGTCAGCACGTCAATCTGGGTGGCCTTCCCGATAGCTTTTTTTCTCTCGGTGCTTTCCTGTGCGCTTTTCGCATCCGCTAATGATAAGGCATCGATTTGCTTTTGAAGGCCGGTACTTTCTCTGCTAATGAAGGACTTTTTAATGGTCTCAATGGTATTCTGCTCGGTTTGTTCCACGGAAAGCTTGGCAATCTCCCGGTCTGCGTTTTGTGCCACGGTATCTGCGGAGAAATTGCTGCTGTTGCTCTGGTACTGCATTTCTGCCAGAGCCTCCGCCACACTGTTTCCGTCTGCAGCGGACAATGCTTTTTCATAGGCTTCTTCCACCTGATTTCTGGCATCCTCTACATTAACATTGTAGCTTCCCCTGCTGTCACTTTCCCGGAAGTTTCTCCAAAGACTGGATACTGTGGGGTTGTACTCATGCACCAAGTCCCCGATTTCCTCCCAAGAAATGACATTGTCCCGAAGTTTTGCCCACTCCTCCTCGGAACGCTGCCGTTCAAAGGAAGTCTGCATCTGATCCACGGAAACATTATCGGAAAAGCCCGGTACCTTCTGTGCCATGGCAGGCATGGTAAAGGAAAGGCTCGCTAAAACAATTGCTATACTAATGGGATATCCCTTTTTTCTCATTCTCTTCTCCTTATAAAATAAGCTCATATTCTCTAAGCATGGGGCTGTAAAGCACACTGTCTTTCTGCAGTACAGGTCTGAAATTGGGGCAATCTGAGCGTGCCCCCATCTCAGACCTATACTGCAGAAGAGGCATAGGTATTCCTTGCAGCCCCTACTAAGAGAAAAGAAGTCTTTTTTACTATAACATACTCCTCCATGAAATTTCTTAATGAAAATCGTCAATACTGTGAACTTTTGGTGTTCTTTATGCTAGGCGAAAGGAAGACGGTATCCATTTATCCCGCAAACTTCTCTCCTAAACATTTCCTCCTCTAGACCTTTATACTATGTTTTTTTCTGCCATAGATAATCATGTAGTATACCGGAAGTAAAAGCAGTGCCAGTAGGGTGGACGCTACCAAGCCTCCCACGTTCACCAAGGCCAGTCCCTGCATCAGGGCACCGTTGTCTCCGAAGCCCATAGCCATGGGAATCATAGACAGTACTGTAGTCAGGGTGGTCATCAAAATCGGCCGAGTCTGGTGGCACCGGACTCTGTCAAAGCCTTTTCCAAAGGCATTTCCTGGCGGTACTGATTTACCGTATCCACATAGAGAATTCCGTTGTTTACCACCGTTCCCACCAGCATCAAAAAGCCCAAAAGGGAGGTCATGGACAGAGTAGCGTCAAAAAGCCATAACAATCCAAAGGAACCGATTAAGGAGAAGGGAATGGTGGTCATGACCATGAAGCTGAATCGTGTAGACTCAAACTGTGCAGCCATTACCACAAAGACCAGAAAGACCGCACTAGCGATGGCACGGAACAAATCCGCAAACTCCTCATTCATGCTTTGGGTCTGAGAATTGGCTACAACGGAGATATATTCTCTCCCAGATTCTTGCCGACCAGGTCGTCAATTTCCGTCTTGGTATTGCTGTTGGCCTGATTCGTATAATTTGCCGTAATCGTCGCCTGATACTTTTTATCTTCTCTTTCAATGCTGGCAGGGGAGTCCGCATACTTTACAGTGGCCAGACTTTCCAAGGAAACCCTGTGCTCCTGTAGGCGTGGTAAAACGAATGGACTTTACCTTTTTCCAAGTTATCGAATTGATCCTTGGGATATTTTACCCACACATCCACCTTTTGCCCCTCCACCGTCATTTTCATCGCTTTTTACCGGATAGATCGGTATTTAGGGACTGGGCAATCTGGATAGGACTTAAACCTTCCGCCGCCGCCTTAATGGGATCAACTTTAACCTGCAAGAGGGGAGCTGCATTTTCCAGGCTGGAATGAATGCCGGTAAGGCTACTTTGCTTTTGTAATAAAGAAAGAATTTCATTACTCTTCTTTGAAGCTCTTTCCAAATCCGATCCCTGGATAATAATTTCATAGTTATTGCCGGTGCTGTAATCCCCTCCGCTCATACTGGTATCACTTACGGACTTTACGCTTAAAACCTCCTGAGAACGGTTCTCCAGAGCCTTCTTCCATGCCTTTACCTTTTCCTTGGTTTTCATGGAACGGTCCTTTTTCAGGTATACCGTAATCGTAGGATCGGTGCTTCCGCCATAGAGGGCGCTAAGGGCGGAGCCTCCTGCCGTTGCGGTATAACGGTCTGTATCCGGATCCTTTGCCACCAACTCCTCCAACTCTTTTATCACCCTTTCCTTTTCCTCTATGGAAAGACCGGGCTTTTGGGTAATGCCGATTTCAACGGTTCCTGTATCAATATCCGCCATTAACTCGGTTCGTAGCTGGGTCGCCAGGAAGAGAGAAAGCACCAAAATTCCCGCTGTGGCCACCAGCACGAATTTTTTATGCCGCAAAAACTTACTAATGGTGCTTCTATAGGCATCCTGTAACAATCGTACCCCACGATAAGCTACCGCCTTACTGTTTTCCTTAGGCTTATATAGGGTAAAGCAAAGGGGAACGATGGTAACCGCGGAAATCAAAGAAGCCACCATACAGAAGACAATGGTAAAGCCCAGGGGTTTAAAGTATTGTCCGGAAATTCCCTGTAAAAATCCCAAGGGAAGAAATACTACGCAGGTGGTAAGAGTACCTCCAAAAACTGAGGCGCCCACTACCCTGACAGCGTCGATAGCAGCTTCCCTCAGACTTCTTTGCTGCTCTCCGTAATCATCCATAGCGCGGAAGCAGGCCTCCAATACAACGATGGAGTTGTCCACCATCATACCCACGCCCAAAACCAGGGCGGAAAGGGTCAGCATGTTCAGGCTATAGCCCATAGCTCCCATAAAGACGACGGCTCCTAGAATCGCCATAGGAATGGAAGAACCTACGATAAGGGAAGCCTTAATATCTCCAAAGAAAAGGAAGATAATCAGCATGGAAATCACGATAGCCATAATCATGGTCTGAAATACGCTGGATAGGGAGCTCTTGATGCTGTCCGCAGAATCGGAAATCACGTGAATTTCCAGATTGGGATTCTTCCCTTCCAGCTTCTTGATTAAGGCATTCACATCCCTACTCATGGCAATGTCCGACTTACTCTGCAGCTTATTTAAGCTTAAGGTAATGGTCTCTTCGCCGTTATATCGTCCTATACTGCTTTTATCCGACAGAGCGGAACCCACTGTAGCCAAATCCGAAAGGGTTAGGGTATTTCCTGTTCCGGTGGTGATGGGGAGCTTTCGCAATTCCTCAATGGTGGAATATTCCTGGGAGGTACTGATGGATAATTCCTGGTCTCCCACCTTCGTACTTCCTGCAGGATAGGTAAACTTTGCAGCCTGCATCATTCCCACCACCTGTTCCATGGTCAAATGATACTGTTGCAGTTTTTCCGGGGAAAGCTCCACTCTTACATAGCTTTCCTGTCCTCCGGAAAGAGAAAGGGAAGCCACGGTGGATAATTTTTCAAACTCCGGCCTAATATTGTTTTCTACATAATTATAAAGCTGACTCTCATTTTTATTGTTGACGGAGAGAACCATGCCCGGTCTGGCATTAATATCCACTTCCATTATGCTGATATCCTTGGCGTCCTCCGGCAGAGAGGATTTGATGGCATCCATCTTTTTCTTCAGGCTGTCATAGGCCTTGCTCATGTTCGTACCGTAATTGTAACGAACAATAACCATGGAGAAGTTCTCATTGGACTGGGATCTGACCTGCTTTACATCGGAAAGCAGGGAAACCTCCTCCTCAACAGGCTTGGTTACCAGCTCGTCCACATCCTCCGGAGAGGCTCCGGGATAGGTGGTGGTCACAATGAGGTAGGGGAAGTTCATATTGGGGAGCAACTCCATTTTCATGGTGCTAAAGCTCATAAAACCGAAGAAAATGAGGGTGATTACCACAAGAAAGGTAGTAACCGGTCGTCTTAAGACGAATTTCGTCATGGAAAGCATTCTTAGCCCTCCTTTCCGGTTTCCGTAGCGGCAGAACTAAGCGCCGCAGTACTGTTATCTGTTGCTCCTGCCGTCTTTTTCATCAGAAGAAGCCTCTGTTTCAAGCTGTTCAGTCTTACCTTTGCGCCATCGTACATCTCGTTATTCCAGGAGCTGACAACTTCAAATCCTTCTCCGAAAGACCGGAAAGTATCTCCACCTTTTCTTCTCCCTGCAGGGCCAAGCTCTATGAACTGCTTTTTGATGGTTCCGTTCTCTCCCTCACCCCTTTTTCCAAAAGGTAAACGTAGGGAGAACCGTTGTCATAGTAAATAACGGATAGAGGAAGAAGATTTACCGGTTCTGCTATCCTTCGTTACGGTTAATTTCACCCTGCTTCCCTCCGAGAGAGAGGAATTCTCTAAATTAGCCTTCACGGTGAAAAGCCCGGTCTGGGCATTCATCACCCCGGAAATCTCGGTAATGGAGCCGGTATATTGTTCCTGTCCCTTCTCCACCTTCACTTCCTGACCTAAAGACAGGTTCTTCATCAGTTCCTCTGTTACGGAAAAGACAAGCTGCTGTTTTCCATTCCCCATAAGACTGGCTATCTGGGTGCCCTGGGGAATCATGGCATCCTTCACCAAAATACTGTTTTGCAAAACCCCGTCTGCAGGAGCGGTAATGGTGGCAAACTCCACCTGGGTATCATAGTTCAGCTTTGCCGCCTTTACCTGGGCTTCCGCAGCTTTCGCCTGGGCATCCGCCGATTCAAAATCCTGGGCAGAAATATCTCCGGAGGCTTGGAGGCTTGCCAAACGGTTTCTGGCATCTGACGCCGCCTTCGCCTGGGCCTCTGCCTGCTCCAAAGTATATTTTGCCGCATCAATCTGCTTTTTGATTGTCTAAGCGGGCAATCTTGTCCCCTTTTTTCAGCTCCGCACCATTTTCCGCATAGATTTTCCAAAACCTCTCCGAAACCTTGAAGCCAAAGCATACTGCTCACTGGCCTCCAATGGTTCCCACCAAAGACTCTGTAATGGACAGGTCACCCTTTTTCCACGGAAATGCCGGTAGCTAAAGGAAGCTGCGTATGTTCCACTTCCTCTTTGAGGCTTTAAACACACGCCTTCCTACCAAAAATGTCACTCCTAAAAAGGATAAGCAACACGATTACAATTTTTTACCCTTTTTTTCATCTCTACTCTATTCCTCCTAACGCTTTCTCCAAAAGTTGAATCTGCTTTTGAAACACATAAAGAATCTTTTGCAGAAAAACTTCCCGCTCTTTCGTATCCTCCTCCGGCGATCCCTCTTTTCTCCCTTCTATGGAAAAGGCCTGTAAAAGGCTGAGGGAAGCCAGTGAAAATGCGAGTTTGAATCCCGATTCCCTTTTCCTCCTCCGATAGTGTCTTCGGAAAATAATCTTTGGGTATCGCCTCTAACACCACATCAATGTTGTCTCGTCTTCCCCTGTCCATGTGACTTCTCATACTGGCCAAAGAAAGATTTTTTAAAAATCCGGAGCGATAAAACATGGCAAAGCTGTCCTGCACAATCTGTTTTTTCCGAATCTTCACAATTTCTATTACCCATTCCTGAATACTTTGTAAAAAATCTCCCTTATTTCGCTGCATGATTTCCATGAAATACCGCACCGCCTTATCCTCTTCCGCCTCAAAGAGGTGTACCAGCAAATCATCCTTATCCAAGAAGTAGGTATAAAAAGCCCCTCTGAAATATCACTTTCTTGAATAATCCGATTAATGGATACTTTGTCATAATCATAAGAAGAAAATTCTTTTTTTGCCGCTTCCAAAATGCGTCTTCGTTTTTCTTCTTCCAAGTTCAAGAATCTCTGTGTCGGCATCCTTCCTCCTTCGATACATTCTTGGTAATTTATACTTTCTCATCTTTTGTATAGCTATTCACTTTAACCGAAGCATTATCCAGTGGCAAGCTATTCGCTTTAACCGGAACATAGTCAAGTGACAAGTTGTCACCTTTTTTTCGTGAGCCAAGTATAGTGACAATTTGTCACCCTGTCAATATTTTTTTATCTTATTGATAATTTCCAAAGCAAGGCTGAAAATTTGCTTTTTCTGCACCGCCCTTCCCTCGGACTTTAGTAACACAAAGGATTGCACTTGCAAAAATGCAATTTAGCCTTTACAATAAAGTGGCATTTGTATACAGGATTTTTGAAGAAGGAAGAAGCATGGAAGAACAGCGAATTCAGGCTTTACGGAAAAATTAATCTTTCCCTGGATGTGCGCAAGAAAAAGACGGATGGCTATCATGATGTGTGCATGGTCATGCATACCGTGAAAGCTTATGCGATGAAATTTCTCTGAAAAGGGAGAGACTCGGCATTGCTTAAGCATACATTCTGGACTTTTCTCCCCAGGGAGAGGATAATCTGATGGTAAAGGCAGCAAATCTTTTGGCTGACGAGGTTCTCTATCCGGAAGGCTTATCCTTTCACTTGGAAAAACGTATTCCGGTTTCCGGGGAATGGCGGGAGGCTCCTAGATGCTGCCGCTGTACTGCATTTAATGAATCGGTATATGCTCTAGGGTCTTAGTATAGAGGACTTGGAGAAAAAGAGGAGTAAAATTGGGAGCGGATGTTCCCTTCTGCTTTACACAGGGGCTATTATCTTTCGGAGGGTATAGGAGAAATTCTTACGCCCCTTCCCAACTTACCGGCTTGTATTCTTCTCTTAGCTAAACCGGCATTTTCCCTGTCTACAAAAGCTGTTTATGAAGCCCTGAACGTAAATGCCATTCCTAAAGAAGAGCATCCGGATGTGGAAAAAGTTTCTGTATTTTCTGAAAAAGGAAATTTATCGAAATTACCCTTTGATGAAATCTTTTGGAAAAGTCAGCACTTGCCATGCGACCGGAAATACAGCTTCTGAAGGAACGTCTCCTATCCTATGGAGCGGAGGTGGCTTTTAATGAGCGGTTCCTACTACAGTCTTCGCCCTTTTTCCTTTGGAGCATAAAGCTTGGGCGAAAGCTTTATCAAGCACTTCGCTATGGCGAGGATCGACATTTAGCACAACAGGTATATCTTACAGAGCCATGGGCAGAAGAAGGAGGTATAGATGAGTAGTGATTTTTACCATTAATATGAACGAGGTATCTTCCTCACGGATTTGGTGTCTCAATCACCCTGAGACAGGCAATTTTAAAGGGAGAACTGAAACCCAAGGAAAGACTCCATGGAGATTCAGCTGGCAGAAAAGCTTGAGTTTCCAGAACGCCCATCTCGTGAGGCAATCCGAAAGCTGGAGCTGGAAGGTTTTGACTCCGATGATTCCAGACGAGGGGCAGAGGTGGCAAAAGATTTCCCAAGTCTTCTACAGGATGTGCTGGAGGTCTCGGGTGCTTTTAGAAGAGCTGGCTACAGACCTGGCCTGTCAGAGAATCGACGAGGAGCAACTGGCTGCCTTACATGAGGCGGAGGATCGTTTTAAGAAGGCCGTAGCCACCGGTACGGAAATGGAGATTGCTGAGGCGGATGAGGCATACCACGACATCATTTACAATGCCACTGCAATAAGCGTTTGATTCAGATGATTAACAATCTTCGGGAGCAGATGTATCGCTATCGTTTAGAATACATCAAGGATGAAGCCCAGAGGGGAACACTGATTAACGAGCATGAGAAGATTTTGGAGGCCATCCGGATTCGAGACATTATCCGTGCAAAGGCTCTGATGAAGGAGCATATCGATAATCAGGAAATGACGGTTTCCAAAAACCTGAATGAACAGGAAGAATCCGGAAAGAAATAAAAAAAATCGCACTCGGACGATGATATTCATTAAATACTTAAGCATAAAAAAACACCTTGGAAGGAGCCCCCTTACGCCTTTCGGCAAGCTCTTTTCTAAGGTGTTTTTCTTTAACCTTCCCCGTTCTTTCTCTCCTAAACCAAGAAAGGGAAAGGCTCGTTACGCTTCAACTTCAGGATTTTCATCATCCTCATTTCGTCTTCTCATTTGATAGCTCCAAAAGCCGAAGCTTCCCATGGCCAGTAAAGCGGATAAACCGTAAAATACCATATCGCTGTCATCTCCGGTGGCAATCTTTCTGGCTACCCCCAAGACGGTAGGTATCTGGCTAATCATCCCCTCTATCGGTTTTAATATTTCCCTACCTACCCCCAAAACGCCGGGAGTCTTGGAAGAACTTCCGGGAGGGTTCTCACTTCCTCCATTCGGTCCCGGGGAAGGGGCAGAAGGATCTCTATAGTAGCTGTTCTTAAATAAAAGCTCACCGGACTTGTCCTCTCCCCCCCCTTTTTCCGCTAAAACAATGGCATAGAGATACGGAGATACTTCATTCCCGTTGTGATCCTTATTCTTACTGTGTACTTCAATCACAACGGAATAAATCGTGGTGTCATAAGTAAAGCCTTCATGATTTCGTTGTTCCTGACGAACACGATAATGATACTCTCCCTCGCTTAAAAACTGCATTTTCCCAAAGCTGAACTCCTCTTCCCCGGCCTCCATATGGAGATCCATAATGTAGGGGCTGGGCAGTGGGGCATTGGGGCTTCACAGCTCTTTCTATACAGACACGGAACTCCGACTGGGGAACTCCCTCTCCGGAAACAGAGATGGCAAAGGGAATCTGCACTTCTGCAGGCTTCTCCAAACCGAAATTTTTCTTCTGCTCACTGGCACTGGAAACCAGTACCGTAGACTTTCCTGTCCCCATCAGGAGGAGGCACATAGTCCCGCTAAGATTTTTTGACATTTTTTTCGAAACAAATTCCCTCACCCCCTTATGGGTTTATCCTGGCAAAGACAATCATCCGACCGTTGGTGGAAGCGGATACGCAGGTAGACAAACTAATCACCTGATCCGTGTCTTTCAGCCCAATATCTCTATACTGCTGCGCACTGTCTTTTATATAGTCCAAAAACTCCTGCATATTTCCCTGCTTGTCCATAACATTGTAGACATAGGGGTCATAAGCATCTCCTTCCAGACAGGCAAAAACCTCTAACTTCCTTGCCTTTCCGGGCAAAAATAAAGTTCCTGTTTTATGTTCTTCAAAATAATTTTCATTGATAAATTCCATCACATCTCCGTACATTCCGCCATTGTCCATATGGTGTCCATAGGTCAGGATATAGGGATCGGAAAAATCCGCTGCATTGTGATAGCTCATGAAAATGGATCCGGATAGGGAGAAGTTTCCCTCCACATCCTTATTGACGTATTCCATATCATCCTTTCCCTGTACCATAGGGTAGTCGATATTGGTGCCGTCCAAGGTAATCCAAGCTCTGGTATCTTTGTTTAAGGCTAAGAGTTCTTCAAAGCTTAGACTGCCGTCCTCACTTACTACTGGTTTTAAGGACATTAAGTCATTGTTTAAAAATCCTTCTTGCATGGTCATATAGGTGTACCAAAGGGAAAATCCCCCGTAGCTCATGAGTAGAATCATTAGAATGGCTGCTAAGATGGTAATCATGCGATCTCCCAGCTTCGCCGCTCTCACCGCAATATTCATATTTGCCTCTCTACTCTTGTATCCCGGGATACATGCAATACTTTTGTTCCCGAAAATTTCGCATCTATCCGGGATTACCGGGATGGATTGGGAAAAGAGGAATAAAGGAAGGAGATTGGGAAAAGAAAATCCTAATCAGACCTTCTTTTCCCCCTCCCCCTCTGATCCTCAGAGGGAATACTTACTCTTATTCCTCTTCTTTCTTCCGGTTAAAGAACATGAATCCCATGCTTCCTGCTACAGCCAACATCATGGCATAAGGAGCAACAGTCAGTACTACACCGGTTGGTGTGATTTCATCGATATGGTTGTGGTAAGCAAAGTGCGCATTATCGTTCTTCAGATTCTTATCTCTTCCTCTTACTGTAGATTCGGCACCGCTCAGTACAGTTTCAGATTCTGCCGGATGGGCAGTATCCTCCGGCACCGCTGTGTTAACATCCGTTGAGAATCTCACATCTGACTTTATGCTAACTGCGTATTATTTTGCTCTTTAACATCAAAGGTGGTCGTCCTAGGTAATCCAATAATTTCCAGGAACTGTCCATTTCTTAACGCAGCACCTAATCCGGGAATTTCGCTAATCTGCTTAATGGTATATCCACTTGCTCCCGGCAATTTCACCTTTACCTGCAAATCCGAGTTGTCGGTTTTCTCCGAAGCTGTTTTGTTGTGATAAAGATTGAGTTCGAAGGGAAAGGCATTATTCTTATTAATCATTCCGGAAATCTTTTTATCCACTCTTAACTTTCTTGGCTTATATTTCGTATAGCCCTTGAGGAGTATCTTTCTTGCCACCCTTTTCCTTATCTCCATCGTAACCGCTATTCTTGTTTCCTGTTTTCTTAGTTCCCGTTTTATTAGCTTCAAAACTTGTGTCTCCACTATGCAGCACATAGCCGTGAGATTTCCTTTGTATTAGCAGTTCCTTCCTTCACACGGACGTAAACATCCAGGAATCTTTTGCTTTTGGTATGGCTGTGTTGTATTATCCACAGTAACATCCATCTCATCCACGTCTTCCGCATTAGGTCCTTGTTTTGCAGATTCCTGTTACCACAAAACGGTAAACACCGGGATCATCAAACTTTTCCGGCTTAAAAGTAATTTTAACTCCATCTGAAAAATCTTTGGGTGCACCGGTAGTAGTCTGCAATGTGAATTTTGGTGTAAACTCTGCCTTTAAGTCGGATGCCGCTTTCAGACTTATCTATCTGGGCCTCTTTACCCGGCAAAACAACAATCTCATTATTTTTGTCATCAACGATTTTTGTTGTTCCCGCCTTATAGGGCGCAGACTTGGCAGTGCCGGTATTGATTGTTACGTTCTCTGCTACCGGCTCGATGGTGTACTCCCCAACAAACGTCTCGGCATGTCAACCATCTGATTATCTTCCAAATCTATACGAATTACTTTATCAAAGGAAATGGAATTTCCTAAAGCTTCCAACTTTCCACTTCCGTTTACATTTTTACCGACATTACTGTCGTTATTAAAATAAACATTTAAGTTTGGATCCGATATTGTTTGTGTTTGTACTCTGTTGCAAATACCGTGCTGCGTGGAAAGTACCATCATTCCGCTTAATGCCAATGTCACTAATCTGTTTTAGGTTCTTTTTCATATCTTATCCTCACTCTAATCTTTATAAACGTCTTCTCAGACTATTTTTCATCTTCTAATTTGACTTTTGTTTTCCTCTAAGAAGAATGTTCTTCTCGTTTCTCCTTAGAAAAAAGGAGCTAAAGTTTTCTATATTTTTCTAAAGTTTTAAGTGGACGGGGGAATCTCACCATAGGCTTTTTATTTTCTCAGCGCCCCGGTTCAGGCATAAATAGTGCTGAACTCTCTTCTGCCGTTTGTTCTATGACTCCCACGGTGTTCCCCGAGTCCTCTTACCGTATTTTTCGAAAGAGTAGAGTGCATTGCAGCTACTCTCTATTTCTCTTCCAGCCGGCGATGCCTTACGCCCTAATCACCCCCTTCGGGGCTTTTTCTGACTCTCGTCTTCTTCTCTGTTTCATGACTCTATCAGCTCTTTTATTAATTATTTTTGCTATATATGTATATCGGGCTATAATATATAAGCATCAAAAATATTCGTTTTTAGCAAAATATTTTTCTTTTATAAGTTTTTCGATGTGAAAAACGCCCATACCGCTAAAATAGGGACTTTTCAAAGCCATTAAAGTATTCCTTTCGGCCTCATTCTGCCTTAAGTTTTCGTGATTTTCGAGCATTTTCTGTGATTTTTAGAGCCTTTTCTATGCTCTTTTCTTCTCAATTCCCATAATAAAACAAAAAGCCGCTACCTCGGTAACTGACTTTCACTGATATCTTATAATAACAGAATTCTGACATGGAAGTTCGAATATCCACCTTAGTCACTAAGCTTTTCGTTCCTCGCTACAGGTAAAGTAAAAGATCTGACGGCTCTCAGCCAGCTCCTCCAGCAAGGCTCTGGCTCTTGCTCCATTTTTCATCCAAATGACTGAAGGGATCATCCAGTAATAAGAAGGCTTTTTCCTCCCGAACATGGCATCAAAGATGGCCAGCTTTTTGACAGAAACGGCAAAGATCCTGCAAAGCCTTCACTGTAGATAGCCCTGCTCCGGCTTTAAGCCTCTGTCCACAAAGCTAAGCTCCAGGTCCTCTCGCTCATCCTGGAACTGTAGGGGTTTCTGTGCAGATACTTTGAAAATACTTTTGGAAAGGCTTCCAAAATAGGCTCCTTTATATTGCAGGGCAAAACGCCCTTGGCCATTTCCAGATAATCTTTTGGTCTGCAAAGATTGTAGCGCCTTTCCAAGGCCTCTGCCTCTTCTGTGCCAAAAGTCTTTCCTGCCCTTCCAGGAAATCCAGATCCTGAACCTTTCGCTTCTCTTTCCGCCTGTTTCTTCCGAATCTCCTCCCTCTTTCTTCCTCCTTTCCGGAAAGCTTCCCAGCTTTCTCTGCTCTCCTCTATGAAGGGCCTTCCTCCCATTCCTTCTGTTTCTCTCCAATCAGCAGCGCCTGCTCTCCTCCTTCCTCTTCCACGAAGCGAAGGAACTCTTCTTTTCGACCGACTGCTTCCTTTTCTAAATCCTGCACATCTTCCAGCTTATGAAAACGGGAAAGAAGCTCTTCCAGGGAAGCAAAGCGGATTGCCTGTTGCTTTCTTTGTCTGTTCTCTTCCTCTTCCTGCTTTTCTTGCCATGCCCGCTTTTTCTGTTCCCCGCTCCACACCAAAGGAAGAAGCAAAGACTAAGGGAAAGAATCCCCAGTCATAGGAATAGGGCTGATGGAAGTCCCAAGGGCATACCGAAAAGCTTTCCGAAGAAAAGAAGAACAAAGAGCAGTCCCAGTCCTGCTAAAGCGACAAGCACTGCCGGAGATGTGCCGGACAGCTCCCTTTCGATTCCGGCCTCTGCTCCTGTAGCCTTCTCCCGCCGACGATTTTCACACCGACTTCCGATACTTTTTCGATTTCCTTCTTTATGGAACGAATCTGTTCCCTGAAGAGAATGCATTTCCTCCTTCAAGGAGAGTCTTTCTCCTCGGGAATATCGGAAAAACGCTCCTGATAGTACATCACTTTAAAGCATTTTCATAACGATACTCCGCCTTTTCCCATTCTTCCTTCTTCTGGGCATAGGACATCCACTTCCCCAAAGAATCCTTTTCCGAAATCCTTTGGCTCAGTTCCTCTTCCAAGGCCTTTCCCTCTTCCTTCTGCTCAGCCTCCTTTTCCGTAAGGGAAAGTACTTCTTTCTATAGAAAGAACAGCATTTTTCCAAGGCCTCTTGCCGTAAAGACCGGAGGACAACCCTCCTCCCTGCATCTTTAACTTAAAAATGTTTCCGTGTGACGATTGGGAGACAGGGCATTGATGCCATCCTTAAGGATATTTTGCACCTGCTGGAATCTTCTTCATATCCTCCTGATCCTCCGCCACATTGCCAAGCTTGGCATGCATTCGGGAGTTCATGGAAAAATGCAGGTCCTCGTGACTAATCATGCAAACTCTTTGGAAGGACTCTGCATCCAGAGGAAAAAGCTCTTCTCCGATATTTTCGGAATAATCCTTGGACTCTTCCGCTGTCCTCATCAAAAGTCGGAAGCTGTCCTCAGACTTCTTTAGCCGAGCTTTCTTTTCCAGACGATAGCGCTTCTCCGATACGGAAAAATAATCCGCCTCCGAAGGATGCTCCTGAAAGGGCATATAGTGCTTTCGCTCATTTTCCTCCAAGTCCTGTTTTTCTATCCCCGAAACCCCATAGAACATCAGCTTAAAGAAGTAGATAAAGCTGGTTTTTCCATAGCCGTTGTCCCAGAGGAAGCTGTTCTTTCCGGGAGAAAAGGAAAAATCCGCATCCTTCCATTTTCCGAATTGGGCAATGTGGCATGCTTCTATAATCATAGTTCTCCTCCCTGCAAAAGCCCCATTCCTAAGGCAATGATTTCTTCCCGCTCTTCCTTGGAAAGATTATCCGCAGCGGCCAGCACCCGCAGAAACTCCCCCTTCAGACTCTTCTCCTTCATGGCTTCTTCCCGATTCCAACTAAGCTCGCTCTCATCCTGTATTTCCAGGAAAAATACGCTGTCCTGAAGCTGTAATTGCAGGTAACGAAGATTTCTTTCCTGCTCCAAGCCCTTTTTTCCTTTTAAAATAATGCGAAGGCTGTCCTCTTGAAAATGCCGGCTCTTCTCCATTTCATCTTCTATCTTTTTCAGGCAGGCCAGTTCCTCATCTTCCAAAAAGCTCAATCTCCAAAATCCGAACTCCCCTGCTTAATGGGAATAAATTCTTGCAATTTCCTTCTTCTTCCTCGACCTTCAGATACAGAAATCCCCTTTTCCCTTCCTCATCAAAGCCTCTTCCTTGCAGGCAACCGGGATAGGCCCAAAGAGCCCCATTATTTAACTTCCCTTCGCCCCCCTTATGGATATGACCAAGGGCAATATAGGATAGGGGAAGCTTTTCCAAGTTTTTCAGGAAAATGCCTTCCTCCCCCTGCAAGCTATCCCCCTTGGGTGTTCCCTGATACAGGGCACCATGAAGCAGGAGGATATTGCAATCCTCTTCTTTCAGCTTTAGGAACTTGGATTCTTCTTCCGACTCAGTTTCGTTTTTGCTTAGCGCTTCCGCTCCATGTGCGATTTTCCTGTTCTACGCCTTGTTCGGCAGCTTTGTCCTGCTCCCCTGTATAGCCTCTTCATTTTCTCCAAAGGAAATATCCTTGGTGCCGTATTCCACACCCGCCAAAAGTAATCTGTCGTTTAAACGGTATTTCTTCCCTCTTTCCGAAAAAAGAAAGAGATTTTTCGGCAGATTTTCCTGATAGCGGAAGGTATTTTCCGTATCATGGTTTCCTCTAAATAGAAGAAGGAAATCTCCGGATGCTCTGAAATAGTGGATAAAGAAGTCCATGGTTCCATAAGAAACCATCGGACTGTCAAAAGGTCGCCGCAATCAAGATTCCCTGTACCTTTTTCTCCACAGCAAAGGACAGCAGCTCCTTCCAGGCCATAAGCTGCTTTTGTCTCCTATTTTCCGCCTCTTCCTTGGTAAAGCGGGAGCGAAAATGCACTGTCCAAATGCAAATCTGCGGTATGAATGAGTTTAACCATAGGGGAATTCCTTCTTTCTTAAGTACTGCAATGCATCGATTATCGATATGAAGCTTATCGTTTATTTCTATTGACTTCGTTATTGACTTTTAGTAATTTCTTTATTGATTTCTTTTATTGATTTCATTAATCTACTCGTTATGCATTCTATTATAGCATCTCAATGGAGCGTTCCAAAATGCCCGTCATCTTTGCCATAGCCAGTCCGTAATTACAAATGGGAATCTTCTTTCGAAGAAAGTCCTGATAACGACTCTCCACTTCTTTTTCACTAAGCATGCAGGCGCCGCAGTGAATCATTATCTTCACCCGCTTCTGTTCCTCCTCCGGCAAAAATCCCTTGCCCTCCGAGTACACGAACTGAAGCTTCTTTCCGGTATATTTTTCCAGCATCCGTGGAAGCTTTACCGTACCGATGTCTCCGCACTGCCGATGATGGCTACAGCCCTCTGCAATGTAAACCCGGTCTCCATCCTCCAAGGTGGAAAGCACGGCACATCCCTCCAGGGCATGGCTTAGAAAGCCCTTGTATCTTGCCATCAGAATGGAAAAGGAGGTCAATGGCATAGTCTTCGGAAGAATTTGATTCACCTTGGAAAATGCCTGAGAGTCCGTAACCACCAGCTTGATTTTATCTCCCAAAGTTTCCAGAATCTTCGGAAGCTCCTCCACCTGGCAGACCAGAGGGATTCCATTATAATCTAAAATGTCTCGAATCGCCATTTGTTGCGGTAAAATCAGTCTTCCCTTCGGAGCGGATTCATCAATAGGCGTCACCAATACCACAAAATCTCCCGGCTCCACCAGTCCGTGAAAGAGACGTTTTTTCTCTTCCTGTAGACTTGCTAGGGGTGCAAAGGCATTCTTTACTGCTTCTACCCCCTCCTTGGTTTCGGAAGACACTAAAAATATCCCCTGAAAGAGCGGATTCTTCTTCCGAGAAATCCGGTTCTCTATCCACTCCTCTATCCGCCCTCTTTCTTCGGAAGAAAGTTTATCCGCCTGGCTTAATAAGAGGAATGCAGGAATTTTATTTTCCTGAAAAAGTCTAAGGTAGGAGGCCTCTTTATCCGGCAAGAAAAGCGCTTCCCCCTGCTCTTTTTTCTCTGACAAGAAAAGGCCTTCCTCCTGCCCCTCTATCTCTGACAAGAGAGGGCCTTTACCCTGCTCCTCTTTCCTTGCTAACAGAAAGTCCTTGGCAGGAAGAAATAAGAGGGCAATATCCGTTTCCCGAAGCACCCCTTTGGTTCTTTCCACCCTCATGCTTCCCAGCTCTCCTTCATCGTCAAAGCCCGGTGTCAATCAAGAGCACCGGTCCCAAGGGCAAAATCTCCATGGATTTTCGCACCGGATCCGTAGTGGTTCCTAAGATTTCCGAAGTGAGAGACAGCTTCTGTCCGGCAATGGCATTAAAAAAACTGGATTTTCCCGCATTTCTCCTCCCGAAAAATGCGATGTGAATCCTTTCCCCCTGAGGGGTGTCCTGTAGACTCATCTTTTTCTCCTGTTATAAAAAGTCTGGCTATAGCCCTACTCACTGAAAAGAACTTCCTCTACGTACAGGCTGTAAAAATCAAAAATTTCTAAGCAATAAAAGTCTGAAGTTGGGGCACGTTCAGACTTCCCTGCATTCAGACCTTTATTGCCGAAGCTACTCCTAAATTATCTATAGCCTTTTATTGCTTTAGAAATAAAAGTCCCTCTTATTGGACTCATAAATATTACTGATGTGATCCTTGGCAATGTCCCTTCGTTTTTCATTGGGGATGGTAAGGAGTTCCTTCTCGATTAAGTCCTCTCCGCACTTCTTGGTACCCTCACTGGCATAGTCGGTGAGGAACTCCGCCAAGGTCATAAGCGCATTGGGATGACAACAGTTTTGAATCTGTCCGGATTTGCACAGCGCCATAAAGCGATCTCCGGTTCTTCCTTCCCGATAGCAGGCGGTACAGAAGGAAGGCAAATACCCAAGATCCATCAACCATTTTACCACCTCATCCAGACTTCTCTGGTCGGAAACATCAAACTGCTCCGTATCATGGGGACGCTCCTCCTCGGAATAGCCGCCTACAGAGGTTCTGGATGCGTCGGAAATCTGAGAAATACCGATGGATAGAGCTCTCCCTCTAACGGCTTCGGACTCTCTGGTGGAGATAATCATACCGGTATAGGGCACAGCAATTCGGATGCAGGCAATGATTTTCTCAAAAATCTCATCATCAATACCATTGTCAAACTGGCTGGGATCAATATCGGAGGCTCTCTTCAGTCTGGGCACGGAAATGGTGTGGGGCCCTACACCGTGTACTGCTTCCAAATGCTCCGCATGCATCAGAAGTCCTGCAAAACTCATAGCGATACTTGTCCAAACCGAAGAGTACGCCGATACCTACGTCATCGATACCGCCCTCCATGGCTCTATCCATGGCTTCTGTATGATAACGATAGTCATGCTTCGGTCCGGTTGGGTGGAGCTGTTCATAGCTTTCCTTATGATAGGTTTCCTGGAACAGGATATAGGTACCGATACCGGCTTCCTTAAGCTTACGATAATTTTCCACGGTGGTTGCTGCAATGTTTACATTGACACGGCGGATGTCTCCATTTTTATGATGGATACTGTAAATGGTTTTAATACTCTCCAAAATATACTCAATGGGGTTATTAACGGGATCCTCTCCCGCCTCTAAAGCCAGACGCTTATGCCCCATATCCTGAAGGGCAATTACCTCTTTACGAATCTCCTCCTGGCTGAGCTTTCTTCTGGCAATGTCCTTATTCTTCGCATGATAAGGGCAGTACACGCAACCATTTACGCAGTAATTGGAAAGGTATAAGGGTGCAAAAAGCACGATACGATTTCCATAAAAGGCCAGCTTAATCTCCTCCGCCAGTTTAAACATTTTCTCGTTTAAATCCGGTAATTCGCAAGCCAATAAAACCGAGGCCTCCCGATGGCTCAAACCATCGCAATGGACTCTGCCCTTCTCATCATATACAGGCTTTGCCTTTTCCAAGATTGACTCTATATAGGCCCGGTCATTCTTATGCTCATCGGCAAATGCCAAAGTTTCCAGGATTTCTTCATGGGAAATAAATTCTTCTGCTTTAGTTGATTTTGGATTATAGATTGTACTCATAATACTCCCTTCTTCCGGTTCGATTTCCTCTTTAGGAAAATGTGTTTACGTTCCGTTCAGATTGGAAGGCATAAATGCTTTCACCTGATTAATAGACTATTTGATTTTTCTTATGCTTCTACTTTTGCTTTCTTTGCATCTCCTCTGTCCACCAGAAGCTTGGCGCCTACAGACTCCATCCTTCGACTTAAGCAGGCACGACACTGAGCCGCCTCATCTCCGGTACAGATTTTGTTGTCATAGAGAAGATATTTTTTTCGCACTGCCGTGGGAGACAGATTGAGCATTAAGACATTTGCCCCTGCTAAAATCCCCAGTTCTCTTCCTCGTTTATCGATGGTTCCCAGAGCTGTGGTGGCGGGAATCAACAGATTCGGTTGAATCAAACGTAGCATGGATAGGAGAAAGAGGGTGTCCTCCAAACTGCCCTGCTTTTCCTTTGCGAAAATGGTGCTGTGCTGGGGAATGAATTAGCCAATCCGACATATCCGGCTTGAACTCCTGTATAAAGTACAGATTCCTTTCGCAAACTTTTACTGCTCTGCCCCGGAGAACCTACCATAAAACCGCAGCCTACCTGAAAGCCGATGTCCTTTAGATCCTGAAGACAACGCATCCTGTTTTGAAAGGATAATTCCTTTGGGTGGAGCTTCTGATAATGAGCTTTATCCGCAGTTTCATGCCGAAGAAGATAACGATCTGCTCTGCCTGAAAAGTATTTTTCATAGGATTCTTTGAGGTTTTTCCCCAATGGAAAGGGTGACGGCGCAATCCGGAAATTCTTCTTTGATTGCCTTTACAATCTCTACAATCCGCTCATCCGTAAAATAAGGATCTTCCCCTCCCTGTAAAACAAAGGTGCGAAATCCCAGTTGATGCCCTTCCCGGCAACAGTCCAAGATTTCCTCCTTCGTCAGGCGATAGCGCTCCACCTCTTGGTTTTCCCTCTGAATCCCGCAGTAGTGACAGCCGTTCTTGCAATAGTTGGTAAACTCGATTAATCCTCTGGTATACACCCCATTGCCGTAATACTCTTCGGTACAGTCCTTCGCCAGGTTCTTCGCCAGCTCCTCATCCTCTTTTGTCCTATTCGAAAGAATCAGCTCATATTCTTCCAAGGACAAATGATGGGTTTTTTGCAGCTGACGAAGCAAATCTGCTACTTTACTTGCTGGCATAGGCAGTTTTTACACTGATTTCCGGGATGTTCCCAATCTTTCCCGCCAAAGCGGAAATCGTGTCGTTGGGGGCATCCAGAGCGATGGATACAATGTTTACTCCCTTCTTCTCATAGGGCAATCCCATTCTCCCTACGATATAGTCCCCATATTCATGAAGAAGATGATTCAGCGTATCCACGGACTCGCGATTCTCCACAATAATCGCCATTACCGCAATTCTGCTTTCCTGTTCCATAATTGAACCTCCTTTTAGATATAGTTCTGTCTGATTATTTTATCATAATGCCAGGGGAGAGGCTATAGGGGAGTTTCCAAAATTATGCTTCAATCCTAAACTCCAAAAGATGCCCCAAAAGTTCCTCTGCCGGTACAGCGAATTCCTCTGCAAGCTCCTGCAAACGCTCATCAATCAAGTACTTACTTTGCCTTTGATAACGCATTAATTTCTCTCCGTGGAGAAAGCTTTCACTGATTCCATTGGGCTTTGCCTCTAATTTCCGCATCATGCCGATGGAAGCTTCATTGTCCGCATCCACCTCGTCCTCTATAGACAGCCTCTCCGGTACGGCGCTTTAAGGCCTTCATCAAAAGTCTCAAGCTTTCTGTGCTGATTCCCTCGTCCTTGGTACTGTTTTTCAAGGAAATACACAACTCCCAAGGACTTGCCTGCAGATTTCGGATTCCACAGTAGCCTAAGAATAGTCCATTAAATGAAAATATGCTGTAATAGGCTCTATTCCTATAGTGAAAGCTGTTCCAAAGATTCTTTAAAAACCTCCGGTCGGAAAAGGCCGCCTTGAAGAAGGAAGAATCATATTCCACCTCCATATACCCCTCCCGATCTTCTTCTTCAATTCCCAAGAGGCAAAGATTTTCTCCCTTCCGCCAGAAGCTCTCCTTCCTTCGGCAAATGCTTTCGTCAAAGGAGGATTTCTCTCCTCCAAAACTTCTTCCTCCGCGAAATGAAGTTCCTCCTCTAGTGCAGAAAAGAGGCTGCAAAATCGCTCTGCTGCCCCTTCCTTCTTGTCACCCTGTTCAATTTGTTCGATTTCTTTTAAACCTTCCAATATTTCCGAGAACAACATCTGTTCCTTCAAGTGAATATTTCTGTCCTCCTTCAGTACCTTCATAGCCACCTCTCTCTGTAGGTCGCCGTCCCATCGCTCTATAATTCTCCAAGCCTTATTGCCGGAGAATACTTCTATACCGAAAAGGCTATCTTTCTAGCATTAGGATACACCCAAGAGTATGGTATTTCTACACTTTAGAGCATAAAAGTTTTTTGCAATTCGACTAAAGGCTTTAAATTATTTTTCATATTTTTCCACTTTACATATTATGGGTTTTCTATGTCTATAAAATTCAAAGCGTGCCCCTATTTTAGACCTATACTGCATGGAAACTTATTATTTCTATGAAGTCCCTTTATTTCACATTTAGACATAGAAAATCCTTTGTCCCGCTGCCTTCTTTAAGCGATTCATTAACGCAAATCCTACTCCTTCTTCGGAATAGCACTCTCCCAAAATCAATTCCACTCCCTCTTCATCTGCCAGCCGAAGCAGTCGAAACAAATTATGGGTCATGGATAGGGGTTCCTCTCGCCTACCTAAAATTTGCACCGTAAAGCGACCATCCCCCTCATATAGGGAAGCAGTATCTTCTCCGCAAAGAATCCAGATTTTTTTCTCCGGAGATACCGAAAATTCCTTCTTCCCGTAGGATAAGATGGATTTTGCTATGTCCTCTTGTCCTGACCTTAACCCATTTTCCTCTTCTTCCTTTTTCTTAAAGAGTATCATCTCCGCCTTAGGCGCATAATGCCGGTATTTCATGCCGGGAGCCTTTGGGGTAAAGCCCTCTGCCATGCTCTTTCCCAATAAAGTCGGGTCAATGGCCACCTTTTCCCCTAAAACTTCTTCCAAATCCTCTATCGTAATAGCTCCCGGACGAAGCAGTGTGGGACAATCTTCACTTAAATCCACAATGGTGGATTCCACCCCGATGCCCACTGCACCGTCCTCTAAGATGCCCTCAATTCTACCTCCCAAATCCTCCAAAACATGGGCAGCCTCTGTAGGGCTGGGCCGTCCGGAAAAGGTTTGCGGAAGGTCGGCAATGGGGAGAAGCCGCAGGCACGAATCAGAGCGAGGGTTAAGGCATTTTCAGGAGAACGAAGGGCTACGGTTTCCAGCCTCCGGTGCTTTCCTTAGGGCACAATATCGGACTTTTGGCAGTACCAGAGTTAATGGTCCGCGCCAAAAGGCTTCCATCAGTTTCTTCGCCTTTTCCGGTAAAGCTTTCACCAAGGGAATTACCTCTTCTATAGAAGAAACGTGCAAAATCAAAGGATTGTCGGAGGGTCTCGCCCTTAGCGGCGTAAATCTTTTTGCCGCCTCTTATCCAAACCGTTCCTCCTAAGCCGTATACGGTTTCCGTAGGAAAGCCACTACAGCCTCCCTGCTTTAGGATCTTAGCGGCCTCTGAAATTCCTTCTTTTCCAAAGATTTTTGTCTTCATCCTGACGCCTCTATTTTTAAGATGTTTCTATAATGCTTTTTACGACATTATCATGTTTCATTAAAAATGCTGTTTTATGAAGCTTTTTCTTCTAAATTCAGAATAGACCAAAAATCCCTGGGGCTCCTGTCCCAGCTTCCACGCCGCAACACCCTGAATGCCCCTTTTCCTCGAGCAAACTCATCTTTTGCTTCCATGGACTTTTTCATCCTCCATCCAGATTTCCTTTTTCTCATTTCCATCCTGAATCACGCCATAGTATTGGCCAATATCCTCTTTCCACTTAAAGGAACATTTTTCTGTAATCCATTCCTTAGCCTTTTTGATGGAAAAGAGCCCTCGGAACGGAGCTTTCCGTTTGCATCAGTAATCCAGACTCTGGTATAGAACGGCAGGGGCAATCATTACTCTGTTCTTATCCATCTTCGCAGCGCTTTCATCAATTCCTCGCTCCACATAGCTTAAAGACGAAACGGAGCCGGCTTCCTCGGAACCTGCATAATGCTCGTCATAGCACATAATGACCACATAATCACAAATCTCACCCAGCTCCTTGATATTGTAGTAAAGCATTATAAGAATAGGAACATAGCAATCCACGCTCAAAAGAGATCCTCGGTGCGACAGGCAATGGAGAGCTCCCGCATAAACTCCAGATAATCTCTGGCTGCAGCTTCCGGTAAAGCTCAATATCCACATTGATTCCGTCAATCTGCTTTTCCTTTAAATCCTTTACCAGATTTTCAATCAACGCGCTTCTATGCTTTGCCGCAGAAAAAAGTGCTTTGGCATCCACCTTTCCCGCATCAAAGTTATTCAGGGTTGCAAATACCTTCTTTCCTGCTGCATGAGCCTTGGCTACATAGTTGGCATCGCTATAGGAAATAAAGTTACCTGCATTGTCGGAAAGCACATACCAGGTAGGTGCCACAATATTTGCCTCTGCCGCATTTGGAAGCAAGGTATCCAAGGTATTATTGGCTTCCGGAGTGGTAATCTGATGGAAGGCCAGTGTGGGATGGACTCCTTCTCCCATGCTTTTGTGAGAATAAACCGGTGCCTGGAAATCGGAGCTCTTTTCAATCTCCACCTCATCCCCTAAACGGCTGTTTCGAAGGTAACCGATAAAGCCGTCCTTGGTTTCCACCTTGGACCACTTCTCCATTTTTTCTAAAACAAGAACCTTATCCCCCTTTTCCAAATCCGTAAGGATAGGACCCTTTCACTCCCCCTGCACACGAACCGCCTCTTTAGCCGTTAAAGTCGCCTGCTTCTCCTTGCCAAAAGCATTGTAAAGAAAGACTCTTTTATGCTCCGTATCCGTAAAGCTTTCTACTTCCAGGGCAGTATGGGACTGAATCAGAGAGAGGCTGAGGAAAATGTTTTTCCCGTCCACAAAATAGGGAAGCTTTCCATCCTTTCCCTTTTCTCCAGGCTGATAGATTTCCACAGAATCCGGCAGGGCATAGCGGAGAGTTTTCTCATCATCGTCATAATAAAAACGAATATTTAACTGCTTTACCACAAAGCCATAGGGAGATAGACCTCTCCATCCTGCATTCTTCCCAGAGTCAGTACGGAATCCTCTACCTGTTTTTCATGGTTTAAATACAGCTCCACATTGTCTCCGGATACGGAAAAAAATAACTGTTTAAATCCGCTCTGGCCTTTGGTAGGCATATATTTCTTTACATAGTAAAAAAGCCCTGCCCCGGCAAACAGCAAAATGAAGCAAAAAAAGATCAGAAAAAAAGGAAGCAGGCTCTTTCCCTCACTCTTCCCCCTTTTTCTGCTCTGTCTTTCTCTTTGTTCTTCCATTCCTTACCCCTTCTATCATTTCATCAGTACGATTCATTATTCCAAGTCCTATGCCCATCTTGTTTTACATCTTATTTCTTTTTGCCCATTAAACCGTTGGAAAGACTTGAAAATTTCCTTAACGCTCTATGATGGAAACTATTTTATTATACAAAAATCCCTTTTCCCCATTAAGAAAAAGGAGGCATTTTCCTTAATTCTTCTCTTCCAAGCGAGCCAGTTTCTCTGCCTGATCCTCGGTAATCAAAGGATCGATTAATAGGTCCAGATCCCCGGAAAGCACCGCATCAATGTTGTAAAGAGTAAGCTTAATTCTATGATCTGTTACTCTTCCCTGGGGGAAGTTGTAAGTACGAATCTTCTCGGAACGGTCTCCGGTTCCCAACTGAGAACGCTTTTCCGCCGCATTTTCCGACTGCTGCTTTTCCAACTCGATTTCATAGAGTCTTGCTCTCAGTAGTCGCATAGCCTTCTCTCGGTTTTGTACCTGAGAACGCTCTTCCTGACATTCTGCCACAAGGCCTGTAGGCTCATGAATCAGTCGAACCGCAGAAGAAGTCTTGTTGATATGCTGTCCACCTGCTCCGGAGGAACGGAAAACTTCCATGCGCACATCTGCAGGGTTAATCTCCACCTGCACATCCTCTACCTCCGGCATAACCGCCACCGTTGCAGTGGAGGTATGAATTCTTCCGCCGCTTTCCGTCTCCGGTACACGCTGTACTCTATGCACTCCGGACTCATATTTTAGGCGGGAGTAGGCACCATGACCGTCTCACGATAAAGACCACTTCCTTTAAGCCCCCAAGGCCTGTTTCATTAAAGGAAACCAGCTCTCGTCTTCCAACCTCTTTTTCCGCATAGTTGGTATACATTCTATAAAGAGAAGAGGCAAATAAAGCAGCTTCCTCTCCTCCCGCTCCACCGCGGATTTCCATTACGATGTTCTTGTCATCATTTTCATCCTTAGGTAAGAGGAGAAGCTGAATCTCCTTGGTAAGTCTCTCCTGGTCTTCCTTGGCCTGCTGCAACTCTTCCTTGGCCATCTCCAGAATTTCCTTATCCTTTTTCATTGTCCAAAAAGGGAAAGAGCCTCCTCTTCACTTTGTCTCGCCTTTCGAGAGCCAGATAAGCCTTTGTAAATCGGCTCCAGGCTGGTCTGCTCTAAAAATCAACTTTTTTATACTGACTAATGTCGGAAACCACCTCCGGGATCGTCAGATTATGCATAATTTCTTCGTAATGCTTTTTTACTTCTTCTAAATTTTCAAACATCCTTTACTCCTTGTAATGGAATTTTCTAAAAATGGAATTCTCTAAAAATGGGATTCTCTATACCTACTCAACATGCACTTACCAAGGGAAGCTTCCCCTTAGAATGTGCACTTGCAAAGGGAACTATATAGCAAAAAGCCTCCCCCTGTCAAATGGGATTTCCGCTTGACTCTATGCTACATTTTTGTATAGTGATAAAGGAAAAGAAATTCACTAAAAAGGAGGAAATATGAAGGTTCAAATCGTTGGTAGTCACATGTGTCCGGGATGCGTAGAAATTCTGGAAGAAATGAAGAAAAGAAATGTAGAGGTGGATTTTGTAAATATTTTTGAGGATTTTCACTCTCTGAAATACTATCTGATGTTACGGGAGCAGGAGGACTGCTATGCGGAGATTCGGAAGCAGGCGCTTCAGTCTGATTATCCTGAAAATGGCAGACTGGGCATCCCTTGCATGATTCTTCCGGACGGAAGAAAGTTCTTGGATATGGATGAGGCGATTGCAGCTTTAGGGGCATAGTAATATGCCCCTACATTCTCCCCTTCTCCACCTGTTCCTTGGCTAAAACCGCAGCCCCAAAGGCTCCTGCATAGCGGGCATTTTTATGGGAATGAATGGGCTTTCCGATTTTCTCCGACAAAATCTCTTGGAAATAGGCCGCTTCACAGAGCCCTCCGGTAAGATAGACCTCCGGACTTTGGTCTCTAAGTCTTCCCAACATTTGCACGACCTTTCCGGCAACGGATTGCAGAATGCCGTAAGCAATGTTGGCTCGTTCAATTCCCTGTCCCACTAAGGAAATTACCTCGGATTCCGCAAAAACCGTACACATGGAGCTAATTTTTACTTCTTCAGTATGCTCCTTGGCAAGAGATTTAATTCCTCCATGGAAATATTTAAGCTGGTTTGCCATAACCTCCAAAAACTTTCCTGTTCCCTGCAGAGCATTTGTCATTCATAAAAACTCTTCTACGGTTCTACCCTTTACAGGTAATTACCTTGGTATCCTGACCGCCCACATCAATCACATTCATGGCTTCATTACCAAAAAGAGCCATGGCTCCTTTGGCATGGCAAGTGATTTCCGTCATGGTTTTTCCTGCAAAAGCCACTGCATTTCTGCCGTAGCCTGTGGCAATACAGGCATAGTGCTCTTCATCCATTGGATCTTCCAATCGTTCTCCAATAGACTTTAAGGCTTCAAAGCTACTCCAGTTGTAGGCACGGAAAAGGCTTGCACTATCTCGCCTTTTCCGTCTAAAACCACCGCCTTTCCCGCTGTGGAGCCTATATCAATTCCTAAATATTTTCTCTCCATCTTCCCTTCCCTATACCAAAACCAAAAAGGAGTTACAGCATCTCTATAAATGCCGCCACACGGGTATTTAACTGTCCTACATCAGACTGAGAGTAGTCAGTTTCTACATTCAAATAAGGAATACCCTTTTCTTCATTTACAAAGCGACGAATCTTGTTGGTTTCAATAGCATAGGTATGACAAGCCTGCAAGGTCATATCCAAAACACCGTCAGCATGATATTCCGCATCATCTCATCCAAGCTCTTAAAACGATTGGGGTTTGGAGTCATAACGGAGCAACCGATAGCCAAGTATCTTCTGGAAATTGCCTCGTAGATGTCTTCAGCATTTTCGTCCACCTGAATACCGATAGCCTTTTCTCCTGTGCAGTTCTCATAGCCTACAACCACACCGCCATTTTCCTCAACGGCACGAATTACCTTCTCGGTAGCTCCTCCGATAGGACAGCCGGTAATCAGGATACGGGGGCGCTTCTCAAAATGCTTTCCTGCCTTATATTCCTCTTCAGTCTTCTGCTTCAGGGCAATCACTTCCTCAGCCAATGCCGCTCTGTCGAACTTAAAGGTGGAGCCGTAGAGCACCTTAAAGACATCATAACCGGAAATCGGTGTAGGGTCATGCTTCATTAGTCCGTAGAAATCCTTTAATGCCTGATTTGCCCCGTTATTGACTCTGGTAGCTTCTCTAACCATCTCATCGGTAATCTCCACCTGGAACTTCTCGGAAAGATAATCCTTTAAGCGGATAATCTCGTTTCGATAAAGCTGAACCGCCGCTCTGTCTGCTCGTGGGGCAGTCGCAGAAGAAAACATCCTTGAACTCACTCATCAGTTCATACATTTTCTTCTTCCGTCGCAGGTACTTTTCTCCCACAACCACATCGGAAAAATAAAAGAAGGGACACTTATCGGTTTTTGCAAATCCATAACTGGACTTAATCAAAGGACAAAGATTCTTGGGAAGATCCTTCTCCGCCTCTGCAATGGTTTCATCGGAAGTGGAACAAAGAGAAACGCTGGCTGCTCCTGCCGCCATGGCGATTTCCTTCGGAAAATAAGTACAGTAGATCCTACAATAGGCTTCCCCTGATCCTTCCATTCCTTCACCATCAGAAGGATTTCTTTCTCTGTCTGCAAAGCTCTCAAAAATCTCCGGTAATTCCTGTACAAGTTGCATGTTTAGCTCCTTTCCAAAATAGACGCAAGTAAAATATATTGTGCTACAGCTCCCCTTCCCTCCTGACAAAGGAGAGAAACTGTTGTAACCTTTCCTGTTTGGTATCGGAGAAAAAATCCTCCGGCGGCATCCACCTGAATCTTTCCTTCTTCCATAAACTACCGGTTGGCCACCTGTCTGGCAAAGGAAATTTATGGTGACGATAATCATGGTACGCCCTTCCCTCGCTACCTCCTGTATGGTGGCTAAGACTTCCTTTACCCACTCCGGATCCAAGGCGGAAGTGGGTTCGTCAAATAAAATCACCTCCGGATTTACTGCCAACGCCCTGGCAATTCCTACTCTTTGCTGCTGTCCCCCGGACAGCTTGGACGGATAGAAGTCCATTCTATCCCCCATCCCCTACTTGCTCTAAAAAGTCGCTTGGAAATTTCTTCCGCCTCAGCTTTGGGCATCTTTTGCACCTTCGTTAAGGCTTCCATAACATTTTCCAAGGCAGTTTTATTCTTGAAAAGGTTGAACTGCTGAAAAACCATGGAAGATTTCCGCCGTAAAGCGTATACCTCTTCCTTCGTATGGGACTTTGCATCCACCCTACATTCCCCGATGCGAATCCTTCCTTCACTGGGTACTGTAAGATAATTTAAGCAACGAAGCAGGGTGGACTTTCCCGTTCCTGAGGGGCCAATGATGGCTACAATATCCCCTTTATGAATCTCTAAGGAAATATCCTTTAAAACCTCTGTGCCTCCCGGAAAGCTTTTGGACAAATGTTCGATTTCTATAAGTACTTCTTTCTCCACGGACTGTCCTCCCTACTTCTACACATACTCTTCCACTCTTTTACTTATTACTTATTCTACCGTAAAGCCCAGCTCGCTGTAAGGAATGATATTCTTTGTCATGTCGGAATACATATATTTCTCTACAATCTTCGCCACGGTTCCATCCTCCAGCATCTCGGAAAGAACCACATTTCACCTCATTTCTAAAGCCCTTGCCTCATCAGTCTTTGGCAAAATAGTAGGCAACGTCGTTTGCATAAAGACGCTCGTCTAAGAAACGAAGCTTATTGTTGCTGGCATTTTCCCACTTATAGACTGCAGAATCCGTAGAAGCGAAGGCATCCAGTCTGCCTAAAAGAACATCCTGATAACCTGCAGAACCGTTCTCGCCCTCATACAGGGTTACAGTAAAGCCCTTTTCCTGTCCCATTCTTTCAATGGTCTGCTGAGCTGCTCTGTCCGTTTAATACGCCAACCTTCTTATCCTTTAAATCATCAAAGGTCTTAATGGCACTGTCTTCCTAACCACTACGCACTGTGCATCTCCGTAGTAAGGCACGAAACCAAATACTTCTGCACTCTGTCTGCATTTACCGCATAACAGTTGGCCGCTCAGATCCGCTCTCTTCGCATCCACCTGTCCGAAGGTTGCTCCGGAGCCGTAGCCGCATGACGTCAATGAGTCAACCGGGTTCTGTTTCCGATTTCTTTCCAGATTTCCGCATCAATACCCGGTCCAGTTGCCCTTGTCATCAATCAAGCTGTAGGGCTCTCCGCCACCACTGGTCGCCACATGGACGGTTCTTCCCTTGAGTGATTTCCACCTTGGCACCATCACTGCCTGCCTTCTCTGTAGCTTTCTCACTTTCTCCTGCCTTCTCCTCGGCTTTCTCAGAGCTGCCTCCGTAGCCTTCTCACTTGCTTTCTCTGTTCCTGCCGCAGTTGTTGCGGTCTTCGCTCCTCACGCAGGCATTTAGTGCCAATGCAGCCAAAGCCAAGGCAATCCATAAATTCTTTTTCTTCATTTTCTTCCTCCCATACAATAGTTTCTGCCTTTTAAGCGATAGCCAAGTTTTCTTTTGATTTTTCTAGTAAGCTTCCTTCAGTCGCTTCTCCACTATTTTTCCGGGAAAAATCAAAGAAACTAATCACAACCCAGTACACCAGCATCACGCTCCGTACACTCTCAAAATATCGGTAGCTTTGAGAGCCTCCGTTCTGGCTGCTCCCATAATATCTGGAACCCCCAGCATAAAGGCCAGGGAACTGGATTTGATCAGATTGATAAAGTCATTAAAGAGGGGTGGTATAGCCACACGAATTGCCTGAGGCAAGACAATGCGGTATACCACCTGAAAGTGAGTCATCCCTGAAAGACAGAGCCGCTTCTTTTCTGTCCTTCTTCTACAGACATCAGGGCTCCCTCGGATGCTCTGACATAAATGCCCCAACATTGACACTCAGCACGAAGGCCACAGCGGAAATCGGTGTCATATCTCTACCAAGACACTGTAAAACCGCCAAGCCGAAGTAAAAAGAAATAAAAAGTTAGGGCAACGATGGGGGTTCTCGCATAAAAAGGAAACCAAAAACTTACATAAGGGATTTAAAATCGGAACCTGATAATAAGAAATAACGGCAATCAAGATGCCTAAAAATCAGGGAGAAAAATGTTTGCGATTAAAGCGATTTCAAGGTTACGGGAACCTTCAGAAAAATCTTCGAATTACAGAAAAATAAGAAACATCAAACATTGCGCTATCCACTTTCCTCATACAAGCCTTTAAAATTCATGCAAAAGAATACTTTTCTTTTTATAGGATAAATGAAAAATGTATAGCATGACAAATTCTGAATACTTATAATTTATCGTAATTATAGGAAATTCAAATATTTATCTTCTGTAGAACTCCCTGCTTTTTATCTCCATATAAACCAGACAAAGAGATAGCCGGTTCCTGCCGCGGCCAGGGTAAAGGGGATTCCGATTTTCATAAATTCGCCGAAGCCTACCTTGTAGCCCTCCTGCTTTAGCATTCCTACTGCTGTGATATTGGCACTGGCTCCGATGGGAGTGATGTTTCCTCCCAAAGTTGCTCAGGTTAAAAGCCCAAAATACAGAAGATAGGGTTCAATCTGTAAAAGTTGGCAAATGCCGGTAATGATGGGAAGCATGGTTGCCACATAGGGAATATTATCAATAAAAGCAGAAAAGATTACGGAACCCCAAACAATAATACTGTACAAGAGGAAAAGATTGTTTCCTCCCAGCTTTACGATTCCTTCGGCCGCAAGATCAATCAGGCCCACATCGGTAATGCCCTGAATCACAAGGAAAAGCCCCATTAAAATCAAGAGAGTCTCTCTATCCACAGAGAGCAAAGACTTCTTAAGATTCTCCGGCATTTTCTTCACATGATAATCCACCGCCATACAGATGACGGCGATAGTACAGCAAATCAATCCGTTAATAATTCCGGGAGTGTTGGGAATAAAGGAAGCCACAATCAGAGAAACCACCACTCCAATCAACGCGATACTGGGAAAATATCCCTCCACCTCGGTTTTTTCCGTAGCCTCCACCGGTTGACGGAATTTTCTAAACAAAAGCATCATAATCGGTACGGTCGCCATGGCTCCCAGCTCTACGGAGAAGAACATTCCCGGTTTTCCCTTCATAAAGAAAAACTCCGTAAAGTTCATCTTGGCATAGCCCCCCAACATAATGGAAGTAGTATCGCCCACCAGGGTTGCCGCTCCCTGTAAATTGGAGGATACCGCAATAGATAAAAGCATGGGAACCGGGCTGATTTTGATTTTCTTACAAATGGCAATCCCCACCGGAGCAATCATCAAAACCGTAGCCACATTGTCGATAAAGGCGGATACCGATCCTGCAAATAAGGACATTAAAATGATAACCCACATCACATTGGAACATCTATCCAATATAATCTCCGCCAGACGATTGGGCATCTTGGATTCAATAAAGTAATACACAATGACCATGGTTCCGCCAATCATCATTATCACGTTCCAGTTAATGACGGACAGGAGGTAGAGGGGATTTCTCTGTAATATACCTAATCCCACAAAAAGGAGGGCCACCGCCCAAATGGCATAGAGCCTCCATTCCTGTTTTACAATCATCACCACATACATGAGAATAAACAAAATCAATGCAATACTTTGTAATGGCATCCCTACTGCTCCTTTACTCTACAATATCCACTCTTACTACTTTGTTTCCTATACTACTGTTTTGTAGTCGTTTTATGGTCGCTCTATGATCGCTTTATGCGGATTCATCTAACTTTCTTACCCTAATACTACTAGGCAAAGAAAAAACTCCCGCAAAGCAGGAGCTGTTTTTCCTTTGTTATGCTATTGTGCCCTAAACTATTAAGAATGTCAAGAATTCTCTTCTTTTTGATACTTTGCACCATTTCCAAAGGGGAAAGTTCCCTCTCCTACCCCTTTCAGAAAATGATACTTGGCAATACCTAAATCCACCATGTCCATATCGTAGTTATCCGGCACGGAAGCTCGAAGTTCCCCATGCTCATAAAAGAACTTCGGCTTTTGCTTATTTAAAGCACTGGGCGCTAAGGCTACCGCCTCCATCCCCTCCTGAATCCAATGAGGGTAGGAATCCTGTCCGGAAATGCGTTCATGCCAAGGCTTTTTCTTCATAGGGAATAAACTGCCGATCAGCTTTCTACCGATTCCCTCTTCTGCTGTGTCCAAGCGCAATTACCGCCTGAATATGCTCATCCTCCGGATAGCAGAAGCCTCCCGGTCAAAGGTTCCTCCAACCCAGCAGCTTTCCTATCCCCAGCTCTTCCACAAAACAGTACCAGCTCTTCCCCATAGAAACCGATTTTCTCCCCGAAAAATGGGCAAGTCCCGCATTTCCCTTTTAAGAGAATCAAACTGCGTACATTTTTGAAAAGTCCGTAGCTTTTTCCGAAAAATCCTGAAATGCTCTACTGCCGTCTTCTTCAAATTCTATCGTAAGTCCTGTTTCCAGATTGATTGCAGAAATTTTATTTTGAATCGCCTCCATTTCCTCCTCGGACAGAGGGGCAGGAGTGAAAATACGATGTGATTTACGATGTAGGATTGCGTCTGTCATGCTTTTCTTCTAATTAGCCTTTCTTTTTAGAATTTATTCCTTTTCGTTTTCTAGCATTTATAGCTATTACGAAATATCTTACCAAGCTTTTGTTACCAAGCTTTACGCCGACTTCTTCTCTATTTTCAGTAGAAGAAAACACCCTTCCTAGTATAGAAAGTTTTTTGCAAAAAGCAAGGGAGAGGATTTCACTTCCTCTCCCTCTTTTCAGCTTCTTCCCTATTCTTTTTGATGGTTTCCGAAAGCTCTATTAAATACCTTAGAATCTTACTGATATACTGTCCGTCTTTCCGGCTGATACAAGCCGTACAAAAGGTCAAAGGACATTTGTATACATCTCCCATAGCCCCCAAATCCGTCAAAACAGGCAGACCATAGTATACATTCTTCTTGTTGCTTAAGTTGATAAACCACTTCCCTCCAAGATGTTTTCGGAAGGTCTCTCCCACATAAATAGACAGCTGGTCCAGAATTTCCTTATCCTCAATTAACTTATGGTGATCCTCATAATGCTCAAGAAGCCAAGCTTCTACTGCATCCAAGGACTGAATACTGTAATCCAGAGTAAGCTTTTCTTTCTCTGCAAATTCTCCGGTAACATAGTCCATCTTGAAGCCGATAAAGAAAATCCATTCTTGAAAGTTTTCTTCAGTATAGGCCATACCTTCACTCCTTTTATACTATTTTCCAATATCTATTCATAAACGAATCTGAAACCATTCTTTCCCTCAGCCCAAAATTAGAGTCCTTATTGTTCGATTGATAAATGAAGGTATCTCCTATAATCACTTGCGGCAAATAGCACTCTCTCCACAAGAAGCTTATCTCCCTCTATTCTATAGAATGCCAGGTAAGCTTTAAAGCTAATAAAATAGTAGCCGGTAAATAAATCTCTCGTAATATAGGGAGTTGCTGATTTAGGATATACTGCTTTAGCTTCTATTTTGTCAAATAAATCATTTGTACTTCTCGCAAATATCGTAGTCCTTGGATGCTTCAAAGACCTCATGCCAAACCCGGTCAAGGTCTTTTCGTGCTGATGGTGAATATTCTACATTATACTTCATTTGCGCTTACCACGAAAATATGCCCGTACATCCTCAGCAGATAAATATCCCTCTTCTTCCCCGGAGCGCCTTCCTTCATTAAGTTCACACATAAGGCGAAGCATGGTTTTCGTTTTCTCAAATTCTTCATCCTCTGCAATATCTCGAGTGGCATATTTCCCTCCCATTAACAGTTAAATAAACGGGAGAACCGGGGGATACTTTTTCTAAAACAGAATTGTAATTTCTAAGATCTGAAACAGGACTAATATTTGCCATAAACGCACATCCTTTCCTACTTTCTCTTTCCTTTTCTTATCCCCCATCATAACACGCATAGAATACCGAGACAATATTTTTACGATAAATTTTTACTTAAAAATTTCACCTCATATATTTTCATAGATATTTGTGTTAAAGCTATGCTTCCCTCTCCCTACTCTGCTTTTTAACAGTGCAGCTTACCAGTGCCGGAATCGCTGCAAAATCCTCTTCCTTGCCACCCATTCCGCCCGAATATTTTCGGGAATCACTTGAAAGCCCGCAGCCTTTAAGGACTCCTGTAAAACCTTCACAGACTCTCCGCTCCAGCCATAACAGCCAAAGGCAGCTGCCTTTTTCTTCTTAAACTTCAGCTGCTTTAAAAACTCCAGCCAGCCTGCCACAGGAGAAAGAATGGAATTTGCCACCGTTGGAGAACCCACTGCGAGGGCTTTCGACTTAAAGACCTCCGTCATTACTTCATTTTTATCCGACTTGGAAATGTTAAAAACCTTCACCACCGTATCCGGACTTTGCCGATGAATCTCCTCCGCAATGCTGTAAGCAATCTTTGTCGTACCTTCCCACATGGTATCAAAGGCAATCGTCACCTGATCTTCCTGATAATCCTGAGCCCATTCCGCATATTTCTCCACAATCTGCATAGGGATTGTCCCGCCAGATGACGCCATGGGAAGGAGCAATCATCTCTATCGGAAGATTTAAAGCCGTAATCTCCTCCAGCTTTTTCCGTAAAATCGGAGCGAAGGGGGCCACGATATTGGCATAGTACTTCATGGCTTCCTTCATGAGAACGCATTGATTTGCCTTATCGTTAAAAAGCTCCTCCACCGCATAATGCTGTCCGAAGGCATCCATGGAGAAGAGGATATTGTCCCCGGTTAAGAAAGTTGCCATGGAATCCGGCCAGTGGAGCATCCGCATTTCCAGGAAAATAAGCTTCTTTCCGTTTCCAATATCCAAGGAATCCCCGGTCTTAACTACGTGGAAATTCCAGCCCCTCTGCCATACTGCCCCTCAATGCTTTTCACCGCATTTTCCGTGCAATAAATAGGCACATCCGGAATCTCCTCCAAAATGGTGGTAAGAGAGCCGGAATGGTCGCACTCCCCATGATTTGCCACAATGAAATCAATCTTTTTCAAATCAATCAGATTCTCCACAAAGTCAAAAACGATGGGGTCCAAAACCGTATCCATCAAAAACCGTCTTTTCTTCCTCGATGAGATAGGCATTTTGGCTGGAACCGTTGATGATGGAATAATCATCCCCATGAAAAATGCTGTAATTCCCAGTCGATATAGCCTATCCAACTGACATTTCCTTTACTGCTTTTCTCATCTTATTCTCCCAAAGAATTCTCTTATGTACTCTAAATGTTCTCTTATGCCAAACTGATTAACAAAGCCATTTTGAAATTTCCCTTTGCTGTTACTGCATGCCGTCCTGCCTTGGCAAAATGGAACTCTTCTCCGGCATGAATCACATGGTCCACGCCCTCATACTGAATCACTGCTTCTCCTTCCAGAGCAAATACCATAGCCTCTCCCGGAGCTGCGTGCTCGGAAAGACCGGTTCCCTCGGCAAAGGACATCAGCACAAACTTCATTTTCTCATTGTGCATAAAGTCCATGTTTACAATTTTGCCCTCCTGATAGGGGAGTAAGTCTGCCAAACGAAAAACCTCACCTGCTTTTACCGCTTCATTCATAAAATCTTCCCTCCTTATGGAAATTTCTGTGTATACTGCGCCTTTTTCACTACGGATCCCCACCGGTTTCTCCACCGGGGTGAGAATGGCCTGCCCCTTGGAAAGGAACTTCCCTTCTCCTTCTCCGTAAACTTCTATCTCCCCCTCCGCTACGAAAAGTAACTTATGATAGGAGTAAAGCTCTGCACTGATATCTGTCCTCTCCGCCATGGAAAAATAAATGATTGCGTTTTCTCCCGGATGAATCTGCTTGGATACGGTACAGCCCCGTACCGCGGATTGTCTCTTGCTATGGAAAACACTTCTCCGACTTTTTCTTTCATAAGCCTCCTTTCTTTGCCGAAGGACTTTGATTTTGAAAATGCTTTAGGCTTTAAAAACATTGTTTTTGAAGTCTCTTTAAACTCTAAAAAGTTTTGCCCTAGAAACGCTTTAAACTTTAGATTTATAAGAGGCTTGCATCTTTAAATCCTTCTTACAAAGTCTATTGTATACAATATATGCGATTCATTTGTTGCAAATGCAACAAATGAATCTAACAAAAGAAAAAAAGAATTTTTACCGATATATCCTCATACAGATGCTTTCTACAATTATATCCATTTCTATCATGTCTTTCAAAATTTTATTTATTCTTCTTAGTGTTTTCTTATCTTGTTCCTGCCAGTATAAATATTCCTCCCACGCTTCATCATGCCATATTTTTCTCATTATTCGGCCTCAATAAGCTCATGCTCATGTATCTTATATCCGGCCTTCATCTCCGCAACTCGTCTTTCCAAAGTCGCTAAATGTTCACTACTATAAAACGTGTCTCTCTCTGTTGTAATTTCAAATGGAATTCTTCTTTCACGAACTACCGTTTTAGCAAAAATGCAAAATGCTGTAGTCATATTCATCCCCACATCAGAACAAAACTCATCAAACTGTTTCTTTAAATCTTCATCCATACGAACACTAATACTCGTCTGTGCCATAAGAAAGCCTCCTTATCTGTATTGAATTTTAGAACTATATTTTATATATCATATATACATTGTATTATATTTTCAATGCAATGTATATATAATTATTGTCAATTTGATAATTTGCATTATAAAGTAAATCACAATACTAATCTTTTAAAAATTGATTCACTAATCAAGATAATTTATTCACTATTCTTTTTAAGGAAATACTAACTCTTTATCAACTAACTCTTGCTTCCATTTCAAAGAGCTGTTCCGAAAAATGAGGGCATAGCCCACAAAAGCTATAAACGTCCGGAATTTCTCCAAAGACCACAAAGCCCAAAACAGCCGCAAAGAGCACCTGGGAATAGTCAAAGACGGATATTTCCTTGGCCGGCGCATAGGCATAAGCCTTGGTCACAAAAATCTGTCCCACCGCCGCACTACATCCTGCCAAAATTAAAAAGATAGTCTGCTGTGCAGTCATCGGCTTGTATTGCAAAAGAAAAAAAGGAAGCAATATCAAAACGGAAAACATCGAAAAAGAAAAACCACTACCGGTCCTTTCACTCCGCCCAAGCCCAGCTTTCGCACATAGGTATAGGCTGTTCCCGCTGAAAATCCCCCTAAAAGTGCCACAAGTGCAGGAAGTCCCACAATTCCCTGCCCGGGCTTCACCACAAATGCTGCTCCCAGCAAAGCTAAGAGTACGGAAACAATAGCCATTTTATTGGGTTTTTCTCCCAAAACAAAGATAGACATCACTATGGCAAAGAAAGGCGCTATTTTCTGTAAAATTCGGCATCTCCAAGCTTCAAGTAACTGATGGACCAAAAATTACAAAAGAATCTCAAAAAGTACCGAAAACCGCAACGAAGCAATAAAGGAAGTCAGAGTGCCTTAGGGAACAGAAAAATGTAACCCTGCTGCTCGTATCATGATGAAAGGCAATCAAAGCTGCCACACAATTTCCGAAACATTGCTTTCTGCATGGTAGGTAGATCTCCGGAAAGCTTCACAAAAAAAGCCATTCCTGCAAAGCCTGCTGCTGAAAGGATTATGGAGATGATTCCCTTTATTTTCCGTTCTTTTTCTAATCTGATTTCTTCCTTCATTCCCTTACTCTACTTTCCCTTTCTATGCCATAATCCAGCGAATTCCCTTTTTCAATCCTTTGCTCCACTTCACAAAAATGGTTTCCGGGATTTAGCTCAAAATTCACACAATAGCCCTAGGATTGGTAGTGCTCTACCAGTTCCCGGATTTTTCTTTCTATTGTGGCCAGGACGGCATGCTTTGTCTTCGCCTCCTCTGTTCCCAAGGAAAGATAAAGCTTCTCCGCTTTGCTCAGCATTTTCTTCTCCTTGGCAAAGGAAAGGAAGTCCGGATACCAAAGGGAGCCGGAGACAGAGGCAATCCGAGAAAATAAAGCGCTTCGATAGCCTGCATATAAGGCAAAAAGCCCCGCCAAGGAATACCCTGCCAAGGCGTAATATCTCGGCTCTTCTCCAAGAATTTCTACCGCCTTCGGAATAATTTCCTTTTCTAAGAGGGACAAATATTCATCCGCTCCACCGATAAAATCCTTTTCTGTATTGATTAAAGCAGGACTATTCCAGGGGCACATATCCTTCTGCCATTCCAAGTTATTGATGCAAAGAAGCGGAAAGCTAAAGTACTCCTGCCCCTTCAAAAGCTTTACTACCGCCTCTTCCTCTTCGGAAAAGCAATGAAGAATCAGTAGCGGATTGGATAATTTGCCTTCTGATGATTTGCTTTCTGATGGTTTGCCTTCTGGTAATTTCTCTCCCAAAACTTTTGCTCCCGTAGTCTGACCATTTGTGTTCAGTTCGATATTTGTATTCGCCTGATATAAATTCTTCTCCACCATACTTTCAAGCGGTTGATACAGTGTCGCTTTCTTTCCCTCTACGGAAAAGGAAGATATTTTCAGTTCTTTCTCCATTCCTATTTTTTCCATTCCTATATTCTCCATTTCTATTTTTTCCGTCTCTGCTTCCCGCATATCTGGCTTCTACATCCCCCGGTTTCTACATCGCTGCTTTTACATCACCGGCTTTATATCCTCGGTTTCTGCATCCCCGGTTTTTGCACCTCCGGTTCATACATATTCGGCTTTCGCCTCTCTATTTTCTGTATCTGTTAAAGTATCATTCTCTAACTATCACTATACTATAGCATTGTTTTCCTTTTCGAAATACAAATCTAAAAAAAGCCGGAAATCATGGGGAATTTTGTAGATTGCCAGCTCATTTGTGCTAAAGTAAAAATACTAAAAATCAAAGTCATGATTTCTTTTAGCAAATATTCTGCCAAATAATCTAAGTTTAATTTCAATGCTACAAGATTACTTCATGATGAACTTACCAGATAAGAAAGGGGTTACTATGCAGAAAACCATATATCTTGCAGGAGGTTGCTTTTGTGGGGTAGAGGCCTATTTTCAAAGAATCCCGGGAGTGCTTTCTACCTGTTGCGGTTATGCCAACGGAAACAGCAGAAATCCCAGCTATAAAGAGGTTTGCCACAACAATACCGGACATGCGGAAACCGTGAAAATCGACTATGATCCGGAGCGCCTGCCTTTAAAAAATCTTTTGCGCTATTATTTTCGGATTATTGACCCTACCAGCTTAAACAAGCAGGGAAATGATGTGGGCACCCAATACCGCACCGGCATTTACTATGTAGAGGAAGCGGATAAAGAAATTATCCTGGAAGCTCTCAAAAAGAGCAAGAGCAGTACAGCTCTCCTTTGGTGGTGGAAGTGCTTCCCTTGGAAGCCTTTGACTCTGCGGAAGAATATCATCAGGATTATCTGAACAAAAATCCGGGAGGCTACTGTCACATTTCCCTTGCCTTGGCGGATGAGCCATTGATTGATTCGGAACAATATCAGCCTCTTTCCGAAGAAGAACTACAAAAAAAGCTGACAAAAGACGAATACAATGTGCTGGTGAATAGTGCTACAGACCGTCCCTTTGAAAATGTTTATTGGGATACAAATGCCAAAGGGCTTTATGTGGATAGGGCCACCGGAGAGCCTTTATTTTCCTCCAAAGACAAGTTTCACTCCGCTTGCGGCTAGCTCAGCTTTGCAAAACCCTATTGCAGGAGAAGTAATCCGCTACCTGGAAGACAACAGTCTGGGAATGCGTAGAATAGAAGTCCGTTCCCAGGGTGGAGACTACCATCTGGGTCATGTCTTTAATGACGGTCCAAGAGAACTGGGAGGCCTCCGCTACTGCATTAACTCCTCTTCGGTGCGTTTTATTCCCTATGAGGAAATGGAGAAAGCAGGGTATGGGGAATTGAAAAAAATATATATAAATAAAGTCAGAGAGCATGAGAGCCTTGTAAATAAATTTTTAACAAATATAAAAAGTAGACTATTTTTATGTAGATTTTTGCCGAAAATCCCGAGAAATCCCGGACCAAAGGGAAATCATAGATGAACATCGCAGTAGAACCCTCGAGAGGAGGGGCGGACATTTTTTCCCCTTTGGGTCTAATACTTACACTGAAAAATTTATTATTTTTCCTATTATCTCCAAAATATTATCTTTACTAAGTTCTTCATCTTCGACAATTTTAATTCCAAGATTTACAATCGTTTTATACATATTTTCAAAAGCAATTGATTTTTCAAGAATTCACGCCTTTCCAAATCCTCACCTCTATTTTTCCCCGGAAAATCCATTAATTCCGTAGAATTTGATAGTAGACTCTCTCAATTTTCTTGCACCTAAATAGGCTCCATATGCCAATTCATCCTCCAATGCCACTACTATATCTGCTTTTCTTCCTGAAACCAGATAGTATTTCATAATATTTTCAGCATCATCTCTATTTCTGTTCCCTCCCAAAATAGTCAATTGATCTTTATACCTTGGATCCAAATGCTCTAAAAATCCTTCTTCTCTTTCCCGATTACCGACTTCTTCCATCCCACTTATTAACACGATTTCATTATTGAGATGACGCTCTGCATTGATTTGCTCAGCAAGTAGTTTTCCCGCTCCATAATTATCATATCCAATAAAAGCATCCCCATATTCTGCAAAAGTTCTATCATCCAAAAATAATTAGAGGGATTTTATTTTTCAAAGATTGTATTTTATTTCTCACACATTCCGCATCTATTGGAGAGACGATAAGAAGATCAACACCATAGTCTTCTAACTCTTCAATATCCTCGCACTGGTGCTTTCCGTTATCTCCCCCAACTTTCACAATAAACTTAAGTGTTTTATCATTTTTTCCATAATCAACATCTTCTATCAGCTTAGCATTCATAGAAGTTGTAGAATTGGGGCAAAACTAAGGCCAAATACGTACTGATATCCCTCAACCCTTAACATAGCCCTCCCTTGATTAATGTAAGTTTTTATAAATAAGAATAGCAAGAAAAATCATGATGGAAAGAAGGATGATAATAATTTTTACTGAGAACTTTTGCCTTTTTCATAAGATTATCTGTACCTTTAATAATTCTTTGGAGATTTTCCTGTAAACTGTTTTAAAAACTGTCGAAAAATAATGCGGATTGGAATATCCCACCATATCAGCTACTTCATACACAGTATATTTCCTTGTATCCAGCAGCTCCGTTGCTGTTTTTTATCCTTAGTTTTGTTAACCACTCTTTAAAAACTATAGCCTGTTTCCTCCCTCAATTTATGAGATAGATAATCAGGATTGATGGAAAGCTTGAATGCTACAGTTTTTAGGCTCATATCCTTATTCTTATACTCTTCTTTTTAATAGTTTTAGACAATCATCAATATAGCTTGTATTTATTTCCTTTTCACCATTTTTCACTTCAATAATATCCGGACTACATTTCCTTATGGATTCTTTCAATTCCTCTTCCCTAACAGGCTTTAAGAGATAATCGTTTACTCCCAAAGAAATTGCTTGCCTCGCATATTCAAACTCATTAAAGCCAGAAATAATTATGATATGAGATTTTTGCTTTATTTTTCTCCTTCAACTGCCTAATAAATTCAAGCCCCGAAAGCTTGGGCATACAGATATCAGCAAGAATAATGTCCGGTTCTAAAGTCTTTGACATAAGGAGTGCCTCAATGCCATTTCTAGCTTCTCCAACTACTTTAAGATTAAGTTCAAAACTCCCCAGCATTTCTCTAAGCCCCTCTAATGATGGGTTCAAAGTCATCCGCTAATAATACTTTTTATCTTCATAGGAATCTCCCCATTTTTCATACACATTTAATTGTCATGATAGAAAATAATCAAATTGGCAACGGTGAAGCCGTATTTGTCCTTCGAATAATATAAGCCACTACCTTTTTAAATGTATGCCATAATCGATGGCCGACGTTTTTATCCCAAAACCTCCATTCCAATTTTTCCCAATTATTGGTTTCCAAACAGTTGTTAAGCTTTAATCATCATATCGTCCTCTCATTCCCTTGCCATTATCTTTAATTTTTAATACAGATTCCACCTTCTATTTCTCTAACTTGAATTTGTAGTAAAGACTCCTCATTATCCGATTCTTTTATCCCATGATATAGGCAGTTTTCCACCAAAGGCTGCAAACTCATCCGAAGAATCAACTTATTCTCCAAGTATTTTGGACAATCTATATCATAAATGAATAAATCTTATATCTTAAACTTGGATATCCAAATAACTGGAGAGCATTTTCAATTCATCCTCTAAACTAATTAATTCCTTCCCTTTACTCAAGCTTATTCTATCAGACATGAGATTTATAACTTTCACAATCGTCTAAAGCATCATGTCTTCTAGCCATCCAAGATATCATATCCAAAGTATTATATAAAAATGAGGTTTAATTTGTTCTTGCATAACTTTGTAATTCTGCGTCTCTTTTTTCTTTTTGCTCAACATATATCATTTCCAATAAGCTTTTTAGCCGAGTAACCATCTTATTAAAAGAATCTCCCAAAGCCCTTATATCATCATCACAAACATCTTGGAATCTGACATCAAAATTCCCTCTGTGAAGCTTGTTTCATCAAACTTGATAGCTTTATTAGAGGAGTCGTAAGAGTCGAGACAAAAATATAGACCAAATCATAGCTATAAGAAATGCCGTCATAGCCATTGCCAAAGAGATCTCTAAAATGTGGAGGTATTACATTTTCTCTCTCCATATCATAAGCAGCTATAATTAAAAGTTTTTCTGCACGAAACGTATTGTATACAAACTTATAGTGTTTCCCTTGAATGTTCGATACTAGAATTCCTTCTTTCTTCGAAAACCAATCGGCTTTCACTCTATGAGACTACATTATTATATAGGACTTAGTATAATCTGACCTTTATTATTCATCAGAAAAAGAAACTGCCGGTATCCATTTCAACTATCTTTATAAAGGTTTTTAAACTCTTCCAAAGATACATCAATCATTATGACATCAAAAGCTTTTTATTATTAATCCGTATGCCTTGTTATGGAAATATAGGATCCATCATCATAACTTTTCCAACTCTCCAAATTTCTCAACGCGTATAAAAACTGATAAGAGTATTCATCTTTTTACTGCTTCAATAAACCATGTTTCTTTTATAAAAACTGTCATTCACAACACGATAGGAAACTCATTCGATATATACTCTGTCCATTTCAAAACCCAAAAATCATATTTAAATAATCCGGATTTTCACTCTTTTCATAATCCATGAAAAAGATTTCTTACCGCCTGTTCATATTCTATTTTTCAAAAATCGGATTTTTCTCCCAATAAACAGTTTTTACCTCTTTAGTATTGGCAAGAATATCCAATGTATTTTCAATGGATTTTATTTTTAACCAAAGGAAGATGCCAATTGTCTTTGCAATTCGGTAATATAACTCATGCGTGATTTCATCAGTTTCTGTCTAGAGATATAGGCACCGGAAAGTGATAATGCAAAGACCACTCAAAGGATCATAAACAAATTGAAAAATTAATAGTTTTCTCCTCATATCCACTCCTAAAACATTAATAGTTTTGCTTAACACTTTTATATAAAAAGTATAGCATATCCTATAACAAACCGGATCTCTAGCATGTTTTTAAACGGTAAAAAGAGGCTTTCGCCTCTTATTGTTAGTAGCTATATAATCTACCCTATTTTCCACCATACTTTTTCAACAATTCTTCTGCATTTTTCTCCGCACAACTATCTCAGACTTTAATGTAATGGTTTTCAAGTTCCTTTCCTTCCACAAGCAGCTGATATGCACTTTGTATAGCCTCTGCACCACCGTAGGATATACTTGTGTCATACTGAGTCTACCGTCAATTACACTCTTAATTCCACCATCCGGGGTAGGAAGTCCATCAAAGCCAACAAAAAGAATATCTTTTTCTCTTCCTGCCTGCTTTGCCGCAATATACGCACCTTCAGCCATAGGATCATTTAAAGCAATAAACAAATCAATTTCCTTATTTGTTTTGAAGCATTTCTTCTGCCACCGTAATGGATTTCTCTCAACCAGTCGGCATTATTAACGGAAACAATCTCCACCTTTGGATTGGATTTTATTCCTTCTCTAAATCCATTATCTCTGTCAATTCCGCCTGATGTTCCTTCGAGACCTTTAATTTCACAAACCTTGCCACCATCTTTTAGCAAAGTATTGGCAACGTATTCTCCTGCAACCTTTCCCATATCCACATTATCTGCACCGATAAACTGTGTATAAGTATCTCCATCTATTTTTCTGTCCAAGAGAATCACCGGTATACCGGCTTCGTAGGCTTCTTTTACCACATTAGTCAATGGAGTAGCTTCATTGGGAGAGGTAATAATCAAGTCAACTTTTTGTTGGATGAAATTTTGAATATCCGCAATCTGTTTAGAATTATCCTGAGCAGCATCTGAATAAATCACCTTAAACTCAGGATGTTTCTCAGCCTCCATCTTAATTTGATCATTCATAGCCACACGCCAGGGTTCTCCTAAATTACATTGTGACATTCCAATGACAAACTGTTTTTTGTCCGATCCTTGCTCCACCTCCTTGTTCTCCTGGGCAGCTTCAGATTTGTCTTCCTGCTTAGCAGCTTCCGTTGACACAGCTTTACTTCCGCAAGCACTCAAAAATGCCCCCAAGCAAAGTACTGCCATCCCCATTCCTAAAACCTTTTTAATGCCTTTTTTCATATCCATGTTCTCCTTTCATATAGTGATTAGATATTTGCATTTTTAATCTGTTTGTTTCTCCGATTGCATAAATACAGCTATGATAATGATAAGACCCTTAACCATTAGTTGAAGGTTGGAATTTACTCCTTTTAGACCTAGCACATTATCTAAAAGTCCAAGTATTACCGCCCCCACTAGGGTACCAATCATGGTGCCTTTTCCACCTGCCAAAGATGTACCTCCATAGCACAGGCTGCAACTGCGTTAAGTTCATAGCCAACTACCTTCATTCTAGAACCTCCTTGGCTGATTTGGGCTGCATGTACCATTGCCGCAACAGCCGACAACATACTACAAAGCATAAAACAGATAATCTTAATCCTGTCGACTTTAATTCCCACCAAGTATGAAGCTTTCTTATTGCCACCTATGGCATATATCTTTCTTCCAAAAGATGTTTTTGATAAAATAAATTGAAACACAATCAATAAGCTGATAAATATAATTACAGGAGCCGGTATAATATTAAACGCCTTTTCCGAAAGAAGACCAAATGCAGGAGGTGCAAAGCCTTCTCCGTCTCCATATGCCAAGGGAATTCCTACACCATTAGACCAAAATCTCGCAAGTCCTCTAGCTATATTCATGCTGGCCAGAGTAACTATAAAAGCTTGTAACTTAAGTTTAGTTATACATAATCCGTTAAATAGTCCATATAGAGCACCTATAACTAAGCTAAGCAATACTGCCGGCAACATTGCCAAGCCATTCCTTACCATCAGAGAGGCACATCCTGTGGAAACTAGACCCACGATAGAACCTACGGATAGGTCGATATCACCAAGAATTAATATCATAGTCATTCCGATTGCTATAATTCCGGTTTCAGACACTGCCCGAAGCACATTCATTATATTGGGTACACTTAAAAAAATATTCTCCCCATCTTTGATATTGATTAATGAAGCAACGACTACAATTACTATAAGGGCAATATATAGCTTTGAAATTGTTTTAGAAAGTTCTATCTTTTTATATTTTTGATTTGACACGGTTTTCCCCTTAGATAAAAATCTTAGCTTTCATGATGTTTTCGTTGCCGTGAAAGTAATTTTTCCTAGTAGCTTCTTCCTTACTGATTTCTCCGCAAGTCTTCCTTCGCATATTGTTATAATTCTATCTGATATTCCCATAACCTCCGGAAGCTCTGATGAAATAACAACTACTGCAAGTCCTGAGGCAGCAAGCTCATTGATTAGCAGGTATATTTCCTCCTTCGCGCCTACATCAATTCCTCTTGTAGGCTCATCCAAAAGCAGAACTTTTGGTTTTGTTAGCAACCATCGGGCTAAAATTACCTTTTGCTGATTCCCTCCAGACAGGGAACTTACAGGAACATCCGGTGAGTTGGCTTTTACTTTCAGCTTACTCATATATTCTTTCCAGGAAATCCTCTGTAAGCGATCACGCATGATTCCGAATCTTGCAAACTTATCTAACAGAGGAAGGGATATATTATCCCCAATACTTCTGCCAAGAACAAGGCCGGTTCCCTTCCTATCTTCTGTAGCAAAGGATATTCCTGCTTTATAGCATCTTCGGAGAATTTATGCTTACCCTTTGGGAATTAATCTTAATTTCCCCACTAACATGTTTAGAATCTTTTCCAAAAATGCATTCAAATATCTCCGACCTACCTGCTCCTGCCAAACCTGCTATCCCCAGTACCTCTCCTGCTCTCACATGAAAGGAAATATCTTCTAAAGATCTTTTGAAACTATATTTTGGGGATTAAAAGACAAAATGATTGACTTCTAAAACCACCTCCCCTTTTTCCACTTCTTTCGGTACTGTTCTCAACAGACTTTCCTACTATCAATGGAAATGATTTCATCCACGGATGTCCTTTCGAGTTTTTGTTCCTATATATTCCCATCACGCATTACAGTTAATCTGTCTGAAAATCATAAATACTTCTCATTCGATGAGTTATATAAATAATGGAACTAGCCTTTCTCTTTGAGTTTATTGACAACATGAAATAGTTTTTTGCTTCTGGTGCGCTTTAGCGCTGAAGTCGGCTCATCCATGATGATAATTCTTGCATCACAAGATATTGCTTTCGCTATTTCAACAAGTTGCTGTTCGCCTATCCGTAAATCTTTTACTTTTATCTTAGTATCTACTTCCATCCACATATCAAGGCATTCTTTAGCTAATTTATGCATCTGACTTTTCTTTCACAATACCAAAGCCGGATGTTTGCCATCTTCCCAGAAAAATATTTTCGCAATATTTAATTCAGGCACAATTTGTAATTCCTGGTGACCTATTAACACACACATGCTCCTTGCTTCTTGAATGGATTTTTGATTTGATATTCTTGCCTTCTAGCACAAATCTTGCTTGCCGCTATCAGCGTGCAAAGAGCCACTCAAAATAGATTCATGAGTGTTGATTTCTCGCGCCATTTTCTCCAGACATCAAGGATGACAAAGTAAGACTTCACCTCAAATTTAATGTAGCAGATTTCAATGCCTTTACTCCACCGGAAACTTTCTTTCGCTATATCTTTCATTTCCAGTAAAAACTCTTCCATGTTTTGCTCCATTTTGGATTAATTGTTAATATTGATGACTCTCCATATAGGTACGAACACAGACGATAGATATATAATCTTTTTCAGCTTAAATACATTCAAAAACAGAGAATTTTGTATAGATTTTTCCTAGAATGTATACAAAAAGCAGACTTCTTTTTCAAAGTCTGCTTTTTCATCCTTAAATGCCAAAAATATCCAACTCAGTAGTTTGATATTTTTTCTTTGATTTTCTCATTTCTTCTTTTAATGCAGATAGTTCTTCCACCTTGTAGGTGTAAAATGGTCTTCTGGAATATCCCGCTTCCAGTCCTCTCCACTGCATCATTCCGTGAAGGACAGATGGAAAATCATACTTTAAAGCGGAGAAAATTACCTCATCCGCAATTTTTTGGAGCTTCATACCTCCTTGAATATCGCTTTCTTTGAACCCTTCTTAAGAATCTTCTTATATAAATCCGGGAAAAGATTATAAAAAGATCCTATGATGCCATCCGCACCGGCACAAAGTCCGGAAAATGCCATCTCATCACATCCTGAATAAATCATAAAGTCTTTTCCAAGCTTTTCCTTTAAATAGCCCATTTCATCATGCGATCTGGCAGTATATTTTAATCCTTGTACTTGAGGAAGATCTGCCAATCTTAAAATTAAATCCATATCCATAAGACCTGCTAATTGAATATTGTATACTACCATAGGAAGGGGGGTAGACTCGGCAATATCCTTATAATAGCAATAGATATCCTCTTTGCTAAATTTCCAGTAAAAAGGTGGCACGGAGGAAATTGCATCTGCCCCCGCTTCGTAGGCATATTTTGCCAGCTCTATGGATTTCTTTGTTCCGATATCTCCTACGTGCACAATAATAGGGACTCTGCCATCTACTTTTTGGACAACAGTCTTTACCACAGAGTTACGCTCCTCTGCATTCATGGTGAAACAGGCTCCAGTACTACCCGTAAGATAAAATCCATCTGCTCCATGGTCTATCATAAAATCAACCATACGTTCTGTACAGGAAAGATCCACATTTTCTTCTTGATCAAAAAAACTCAACATGGCAGGAATAACACCCTTAATATCTTGCATTTTAAACTTGTTCATACTATTCTCCTTCATTACTTTGTTTCACTACATACTGTCTGGCTTTACTTTATTGCTTTATTTCATTAACTACTTTCCGGCTTTTCTTTATCACTTTAATTTATTACTTTATTCCACTGCTTTGCCCTATTTCTTCACTAATCTTATGGCAGCAAACCATATGCTCTCTACCGTTTTTCACAATCACAGTGGGTTTGGGCACCTCTGTCTTACATCTTTCCATACACTCCGAACATCTGGGATGAAATGCACAGCCGGACGGAGGGTTAACAGGGCTGGGTACATCTCCCTGAAGTGGTATTCTTTTTCTTCTTTTATGAATATCCGCAATAGGAATGGCACTTAGTAGAGCCTTTGTGTAAGGATGCAAGGTATTTTCAAACAATTCCTCTGTATCTGCCATCTCTACAATTCTTCCCAGGTACATTACCACAATTCGATCACTAATATATTCCACCACGGATAAATCGTGGGTAATAAACATGTAGGTCAGTCCTCGTTCCAACTGAAGCTTTTTCAGTAGCTGCAGTACCTGAGCCTGAATGGACACATCCAAAGCAGATACCGCCTCATCACATACGATAAACTCCGGAGAAACTGACAGGGCTCTGGCAATTCCGATTCTCTGTCTTTGTCCTCCAGAAAATTCATTGGGATATCTATCCATATACTCCGGAGGCAAATTCACGGCTGCTAAAAGCTCTGCAATCTTCTCTTTTCGCTTCTGTTTACTTTTCTCCCCAAAACGTAGTAGCGGTTCCTGCATTGATCCAAAAATTGTAAAGGAAGGATTTAGGGACGAGTACGGATCTTGGAAGACAATCTGCATTTTGCACCTTGCCTCATCCAGCTCTTTCTTATCCATCCCCATAAGTTCCTTCTCACCTGTTTCAAAGGAATAACGAATACTGCCCTCTGTAGGCTTAATCAGCTGTAAAATGCTTTTTCCCAAAGTAGTTTTTCCACAGCCGCTTTCTCCTACAACCCCCAGTATTTCTCCCCTATAGATATCCAGGCTAACATCATCCACGGCTTTCACATGACCTACTGTTCTTCTGAAAACACCCTTTTTTACAGGATAGTATGTTTTTAAACCATTTACTTTTATGAGAATTTCTTTTTGATCTGCCATTTACTTAGCCTACCTTTCCCGTTAAACTGTGAAAGCATCTGCAGTAATGTCCCGTTTCCAGTTGCATCTCCGGTGGCATTTCCTCCTTACACTGTTCCGTGGCAAATTCACATCTTGGTGCAAACTGACAGCCTTTAGGTCGATTATATGATCCGGGGTAGAGCCTTTAATCGGCTGTAAATCCTGTTTTTTCCCCCTTCCCAAGACCGGAATAGACTGGATAAGTGCCTTGGTATAAGGGTGAGCGGAACGAGTTAATACCGCTTCCGCATCTCCACTCTCTACAATATTCCCCATATACATAACTGCCACATTGTCGGCAAGCTCCGCCACTACTCCCATGTCATGGGTAATCAGCAGGATTGCTGCATCTTTCTCATTTTTAAGCTTTAGCATCAGTTCAAAAATCTGTGCCTGAATGGTCACATCTAAGGCGGTAGTAGGCTCATCCGCAATAAGCACCTTTGGCTGGCAACTCATAGCCATAGCAATCATGGCCCTTTGGCACATTCCACCGGAAAACTGGTAAGGATATTCATCTACTCGCTTTTCCGGAAGCGGAATTCCCATATCCTTTAATAAACGTATGGATTGCTCTTTAGCCTCTGTTTTGTTCTTTGCCATTTTGTGATATAAGAGGGATTCATTAATTTGGTAACCCACGGTAAAAACAGGATTCAAAGCCGTCATAGGATCCTGGAAGATCATAGAAATGCCGCTTCCCCGAATTTCTCGCATTTCTTTGCCTTTTCGTTTCAATTGATCGATTCTGATATCTTTCCCTTCATTGTAAAAATGAATTTCTCCCTTTTCTATTCTGGAAAGATCCGGTAACAAGCCCATAATGGCATTTGCAGTTACAGACTTTCCGCAACCGCTTTCTCCTACTATGCACATAATCTTTCCTTTTTCCAAGTTAAAGGACACTCCCCTAAGTACCTTGTTGCATCTTTCGTTATTATAAAAATTAACCTCTAAATCTTGGACCTTTAATAAAGTATTTTCACTCATAATTTTCTCACGCTCCTTGTTTGCTTAGATTCTTTCACTATGCTTAAACCGATAGTATTTGGAATAGTTTATCCTATCTGTGTCGGATCCGTCGCATCTCTTAATCCGTCACCGATAAAGTTAATTCCAATAACAAACAGCGTGACCACAATACCTGTCGGGAGCCATACCCACCAGGAATTTTTCAGAATCATAAGGTCTTGGGCAGCATTGAGAATATTTCCCCAAGTAGCCACCTCTAAAGGTACTCCCAGACCCAAGAAGCTTAGAGAAGCTTCCTGAAGGATAAACATAGCAGTGGAAAGCGTTATATTTACAAATATAGGTCCTATAGCATTAGGAAGCATATGCACAAAATGCAATTCTCATACTTCCAACACCAAAGGCCTTTAAAGCCTGTACATACTCTTCTTCTCTGAGAGAAAGCATCTGAGATCTTGCCATACGGTACATGGAGGGCCAACCCTGTAATGGAAAAAGATAAAAATCAAATTCCATAAGCTTTTGTCCTGTAATGGTCACCAAAAATTAAAACCAAAATAATCTGAGGGAACGACATTAAAATCTCCGATATTTTCATAATGATACCGTCAACAACCCACCCTTATAGCCTGCAACTGTTCCCAGAAAAACTCCTAAAACAGTTGCAATTAACGCACTGCCCAGTCCCACTTCTATGGATATACGACCGCCGTAAAGAATTCTTGCCCAAATATCTCTTCCTACCTTATCCGTACCCATAATATGTGCTGCAGTGGGTGGGCTTAAAATATTTCGAAGATCTACTTTTGTGGAACTATAGGGTGTAAAAAGCGGTGCAAACACGCACAGGAAAATAATCAGAAAAAATATAATAAAGCCAAAAATCGACAATTTGTTGGCAAACAGTTTTCTCAGAGCACGATTCTTAATGCCTTTTTTGATTTGACCGGAATTTTCTCTTGCTAAGATTCGGTCCATCTTTCTATCCAGTGAACTTTTCATCTTAGACCTCCTAACTTAGTTTGATTCTGGGATCCAACATAGCGGTAATAATATCCACGATAATACTCGCCACTAAGACCATCAGCACACTGAAGAAACCGATAATCATAACCAATGGCGTATTCTGTGACCGAACCGCCGACACAAAAAGTCCACCTATTCCCGGCCACTGAAATACCTCTTCCACTACTACTGCTCCTCCGATAAGCATGGGAAGTCGGAATCCTACCAATACTACCACCGGAGTCATAGCCGCTCTAAGCCCATGAAGGAGATTTACCCTCCACTCAGGAAGCCCCTTACTTCTGGCTGTTTTCATATAGTCATGTCCCATAGAATCCAGCATACTGGATCTTCCATAACGCATTACACCTGCAGTCAAAGAAAAACCTAGAACCGTTGCCGGCATAATAAGATTCGGCAGTCTTTGCAAGAAACTTTGTCCGACATAAGCCATACGTCCACCCACCGGAAGAATCCCCATATGCAAAGCAAAGGCATCAATAAAAATAAGTCCCAATAAAAACTGGGGAACAGCCACACCAATCATCCCTAAAACACTCAAAATCTGGTCCAGCAATGTTCCTTTTTTAGGGCACAAATTACTCCCAGAAGAATTCCGAAAACAGAGGACATTACCAAAGCCGTAAATGTAAGCTCAATCGTTGCCGGAAGATGATTTTTCATCAAAGTAATTACCGGAACACCACTTTGCAAACTGTATCCGAAATCTCCATGTAACATCCCGGCCAGCCACTTTAAGTATCGCAAGAAAAAGGGATCATTAAGCCCCAGGGCCTCCCTCATGGCATTCAGTTGCTCCGGCGACATGGTAGATAAGGCATCCGGAGGAATCAAAAAATCGATAGCATCTCCGGGCATAAGCTCCATCCCCAAATAAATCAGAAAGCTTATAACTAACATCATCGGTATAAGCGTAAGAACTTTACGTATTATGTAATTTCCCATGAAAATCTCCTGATAAATACTGCAAAAATATGGCGGACCGTTCATTACGATCCGCCATATGACTATCTGCATTGATTACTTTATATTAGCCTCATGAGGGAACTGATTAATATAGAAACATCTGGTATATCTGATATTTGCCGATGTCACTTTCATACTATCCATAGCCTCAATTGCCTTTGCATCTTCCGTAGACTTACTCCAAGCATAATCAATCTTTCCTGCTCCCGCATTCTTTACAAGATTACCGTCATTTTCTCCACTGGCAAACATGTAAACAGTGTCCACGTTTCCGCTGCCCTTTTTATAATACCCGTCCCATCTCTTTAAAGTAGCGTAGTTGTTGAGAACAACCTCATCTACCTTGTATGGTCCGGAACCAATAGGTTTCTGCCAGAACTGATCCTGCTGTAAGGTTTCCGGATTAGCATTTTCCAAACAATGCTTAGGAAGTATAGGCCACTGAGAGAATACTGCTAAAGCATTGGCGGATACAGTGTCGAAGTTCACAGTAATCTTATTGCCATCTACTACAATCCCCTCTAAACTGTCTGTCTTGCCTTCCACAAAATCCGCAGAGCCCTTAATTGCCTTCACAACATCTGAAGCCACCGCATTGGTACCGGGAGTCTTCAACATAAGCTCCAAGGTGAACTTAACATCCTCAGCTGTAAGTGCCTCATCATCATGCCACTTCAGACCATCCTTTAAAACGAATTCAATGGTCTTATTGTCTTCCGATACAGTATAAGACTCCGCTAACATTCCATCCGTAGGTGTTAAAGAGCTGTCCGCATTAATTAACTTGTCAAATACAAGCTCTGTACTGATCATATATCCCGGATTAACCATGGGATACCAGAAAAACTCTTCCGGTCCGCCGTTAGTGTATAAGGTCTTATCATCTCTATCAATCTTCCAGTCCAGAATATTCTTTTCATAGGAGAACTGATCATTTCCGAACTTTGTTCCTGCTGTATCCAACTTATTGCTGGTATATATAAAGCAAACCTGATGGTATAAAGGCATAGCCAATACCTTTTCTGCAATAAATTCTTGGATTTTTGCAAATGCTTTCTTCTGGGCATCTGTATCCATGGTTGCATTGGACTCTGCAATTAATTCATCCAGCCCTTCCTGCTTAGGAACAGTGGAGTTGTTGGAAGCGGTAGAAGCAAAACGATTATAGAACTCACTTTCCGCCAAAGCCGCAACTGCTGCATAAGCCAAATCCCACTTTACTACGGACGGTCCCTTCTCCTTGTCTGTAGGAGGAACCCATAGTTGGGAGGCCAAGTCTCCCTCAAGCTTTCTAAACTTGGCTTTCACTCCGACTTCCTGCCAGTACTGGCCGATAATCGTCATCAAATCCACAGTCTGCTGATCATCATAGTAGTACACCACATCTAAGGTATAGTCTGCCGGCCAATTAGCCTCCTTCAATAATTCCTTTGCCTTTTCCGGGTCATACTTATACTCGGGAAGATTCGCATTCAACCAATCTCCGGGGGCGGTAAAGCTCTTTGCTACCTCTGCCTTGCCTTCAAAAATACTGTCCACAATGGTATCCATGTCAATGGCATAAGCCAAGGCCTGTCTCACCCTAACATCTGCCAGGGGTGTGCCCAAATCTTCGGAACTGCCGGCCTCTGTCTTTTCTGAAGACTGAGTCGCCTCAGAACTTTGACCGCTTTTAGCGGAATCATTTCCTCCCGCTCCGCAACCGAATAATGCGCCTGCCGCAAGCGATGCTGCCAATAGTAGACTCACTAAACTTTTCTTTCTCACAATCTGTAACCTCCCTTTCTTCTTGAACTTTGTAGTACAAATATTGTGTGGATTTATTTCTTTTGTTTGTCTTGTCCCAATATAGGATAAATATACAGGCTTTGTCAATGGATTTTTCTATAAATATATACACATTTTTTTCATATTATCCAGCTTATTTCTTTTATAATAGGGCAAAATAACCAGAATTGACTTTTTTCCATTTTTACGGTATTGTGTTTGTAGTTTAAACTCTCATGTCAACTTTGTAGTACAAAGTTTTTGTGGAAGGGAAGTGCTTGATGCTTGAAGCCAGTGAAATGAAAAATTTAAAATCGCGCAAGCTGTATTTGCAAGTTTATGATGAAATAAAAATTATATAGAGGAAAATCATTTAGTCCCCGGAGATAAGCTCCCTTCCGAAATGAAGATGTGTGAGATGCTGGGGGTCAGTAGAAATGTTCTCCGGGAAGCCATCAAATCTCTGGAAATCACCGGTACCCTTTGCTCCACGCCAGGAGCCGGTATTGTTATTCAAGAGTTTAATATTAACTTTTTCTGAGAAGCCTGGTTTACAGCGTTAGGGATGAAAAGCAACTTTTTAAAGAGATAGAGGAACTTCGGAGAGTGTTGGAACTTGGTTTTGCAAAAGAAGCCTTTGGGAGCATTAGTCCGGAAAGCCTGGAACAACTTCGCAAAGAAGTCGAAAATATGGAAGAAATCTTTAGCCAGATTAAAAAATCTCACTCTTCCGTATTCGGTATAAAATTCGCAAAATCGGATGCCGCATTTCACAAGATTCTTTTCCAATCTGTAGACAACAGTATGTTGAAATCGATTATTGAATTCTTCTGGGCCTGTGATAAGTATTACAATATAAAAACCACCCATCACAACATAGAACTCACAGTGGAAAAGCACGAAAAAATCTATACCGCCCTTCACGAAGGAAATTATGAAAAGTATATGGAAGCTATGAAACTTCATTTTCAAAACGGATATTCTAAAGGATAAAAGGGAGTATGCTTATGGAAATAAAACAATCTAATTCTGCAGTATGACATTATCGTTGTAGGAACAGGGTTAGCCGGTATACGAGCCGCCATAAGTTCCGCAAATGCCGGAAAAAAAGTTCTACTGATTTCCTCTTCAAAACTTTGTTCCGGATCCAGCTTCTATCCCCTGATGGACACTCTGCATTGTCTATGTACCGCAGGACCTGAGGATAAGGAATTATTCTATCAAGATATTCGGGATTGCAGTCAGCAGATGAATGACCCTTGGATGGGAAAATATTATATTGATCACATAGAAGAATGTATTCAAAATCTGCCGGATACCGGTATTGATGTGCATAAACTTCCGGAAAAAAAGATTGCCTGCTTTGGTCATACCTATAGAGACTTATATTATTGGAAAAACTGGGAAGCAATTCGAAAGAACGTCTATGATACTCTTGCTCAAAATGAAAATATCAACCTTTTAGAGCACACGGATTTGGTCCATCTTGTGCTTTCCGGGAAGCGAATATCCGGAGCTTTGCTCTTAAATAAGAATGGCCTAGAGCACGTCGCCACAAAAGCAGTGATTCTTTCCGGCGGAGGAATGGGAGGGCTTTATCTTCATAATCTTAATACTGCAGATGTGTACGGTAGCGTTCAAGCTATTGCTTTAAAAGCCGGAGCAAAATTAATCAACTTGGAATACAACCAATTTATCCCCGGCTTTATTTCCCCTATTCATAAAATTGTTTTTCGAGAGGGAAGTCTCCGCTATTGTACCGGTGTATTTGATTCGGAAAATAGAGATGTGTTAAAAGAGCTTCTTCCCGACCCCGAATCTTACCAAGACTGCCTAGTCCATCGGGAGCCCCACGGCCCATTCACATTTTCTTCCAACTCTCGTTACTTTGATATTGCCCTAATGAAGTCCATACTGCGTCAAATAGAAGCAGAAAATGGTCAGGTAAAAGATTCCTTCGGATGCTTGATTCGCTACAGTCCCGACATTCTGAAAGATGAGCGGAGCTATGTGCAAGATTATCTTCACTGGCTCAAAACAGAGCATAATATTGATATTGATAAGGCGGAAATTCGTATTGCTCCTTTTTTCCATGCCGCAAACGGAGGGATTCTGATTGACCATAGCTGCGGCACCGATGTGGAAGGACTCTTTGCCTGCGGAGAATGTGCCGGAGGAATCCATGGGGCTGATCGTCTTGGAGGAATGGCCTCCGGAAGTTGCCTGGTATTCGGCACTTTGGCCGCCAAGTCAGCCTGTCATTATGTGGAAAATCAGTCTCAAGCCTCCTTGTCTCCGGAGGACATTTATGAACAATTCCGTTCCTCTTATTTTGCCTGTGGGACATATCAAAAAGCACTGTAGCAAATGAGAACAATAGCTTGATTTTACAGGATGAGAACCTTCTCTCTCCACAAGAAATCTGTCTTCGCATCAAAGAACTGATGTGGCAATATGGAAATATTATCCGAACAGAAGATGGGCTGGAAAAGGCAATGAGCGAAATAAATTCCTTGGGAGAGATTTTAAATCAATCATACTGCTTGCAGGACTACGATACTGTTCCCGGCTTAAAAGCCTTTTTAAAAGCCCATCAGTTTGTGGACTTAAGTCGTGCACTGCTTCTTTCCATGCAAAGCAGAAAGGAAAGCAGAGGAAGCCATTATCGGGAAGATTTCCCCAAAACAGATTCCCTTTATGAATACAAGCGCACTGTAATCAGTATAAAAGACAAAGAATACCAAGTATCTCAAGTAGCTACACCACTAGATAAAGAAATGAGGCAGATATGATTTTAGATACTCTTGAAAATTTTTCCCTTTACACTTCTCTGCATCCCGGGCTTCAGCAGTTTTTTGAGGCCTTTCAGCAATGTAGCCCGGCCCAATATCCTGAAGGAAAACAAAGTTTAGACGGAGAAAATGCCTTTTTGATTTTCAAAAAATATGAAAGTAAAGACACAAAGGGTGCCCTGATGGAAGCACATAATCGCTATTGGGACATTATGTATATGGTGGAAGGGGAAGAAACCGTTTATGTTAAGCCCGAAAACATCTCTACAAAGATTGTGCAAGAATATCAGGAGTCCGAGACGCCATGCTGGCAGAATTGGATAAAGACTGTACTCCGGTACGCCTTAGCGCCGGACAATTTCTCATCCTTTTTCCCGAGGATGCCCATTGTCCGGAAAGAGAATCTAATACAAAACAACAAGTAAAAAAGATTATCGGAAAGTTACGCTTTAGCGAATAAAATGCCAGAGCCCCTCACACCCCTCAGGATTTCTGCATAGCAAGGTCTAAATTCCCCACTATACCAAGGGTCTGCAATGGGATGGGGATGGTCGGTGAAATCCCCCAGAAGTGAAACCTTTCCCTTCGGATCTCCTCCGAATATCCGATTCATATTCTCTCGGTTTCTTTCGTCCATCCCGATAAAAATAATCGTAACTTTTCATAATCGCCCTTTTTGTAATTGACAGGCTCTTTTTGCTACAATCAGATCCCCAATCCTTCCAGAATTTCCCGCACCGGCGGATAGACCGGATTGCCCTGTCCATGGTAAATTTCTTCCGAAGAGGTGGCCTTGGAAGATATTTGAAAGTCCTCTGTTCTTCCATTTTCCTCCAGGATTTTTTGAAATAATAATTCCGCCATGGGGCTTCGACAAATGTTGCCGTGGCAGACGAAACAGATTTTTAGCATTCTTTTCCCACTCCTTAAGCTCTTAAATTTTTTAATCTATTTTCCAGGAATTTCATGTTAAAAAACGAGAATCGCTCGCCCTGCAAGCGATTCTCGTTAAGAATTAAAAAGCCAACTCACATACAGCATCCTCTGTTTTTAACAGATGTTCTATTTTCTCCGCATTAGCCTCCGGCTTATTTCTTTATAGAAACCACTGGCTTGATTAAATCAGCAGGCTTGTCTCTCATCATAAAGAGTGCTTCCTCCAAATGATCCCATCCTTCAAAAACATGAGATACTAAGGGATGGACATCAATTTTCCGTTGGCAACCAGAGAACCAAGCTTTTTCCATACAGGAGTCTTCACCCGGGCATAAGACCGCCATTAATCATTTTATGTCCCATACCTACGCCCCATTGGATACGAGGAATACCGATACTTTCTCCTTCTCCAAGATAGTTAACATTGCCGATTTTCCCGCCGGCTTTCAGGCACTTTACAGCAGAAGCAAAGGTTTCCACACCACCTCCGGCAATAATAATTCTATCTACCCCTTTACCATCAGTCATCGCTAGTACCTGATCTTCTATTTTGCCTTGCTTGTAGCTGATAAAATCAGTTGCTCCATACAATTTTGCTGCCGCCACACAATTAGGTCTTGTACCAACACAGATAATCCGGCTTGCTCCGCGAAGACTTGCTCCTGCAACCGACATTAAACCTACAGGACCGATTCCGATTACCAGCACGGTATCACCAAATTGCACATCTGCCAATTCTACACCATGAAAACCTGTAGGAACCATATCCGAAAGCATACATGCATCAATAGGATCAATTCCTTCCGGAAGAAGAGCTAAGTTTCCATCCGCATCATTTACGTGGAAATACTCTCCGAAAACACCATCTTTAAAATTGGAGAATTTCCATCCGGCAAGCATACCTCCGGAATGCATGGAAAAACCTGCTTGCGCTTCCAGGGAATTCCAATCAGGAGTAATTGCCGGTACTAAAACTCTATCTCCAACCTTAAAATCTTTGACCAAGCTTCCGACTTCCACAATTTCCGCACAACACTCGTGTCCTAAAAATCATGTTGTGCCTTTCTCCGATAGCTCCCTTCCCAAAGTATGAACATCAAGTGCAAAATAGCCACTGCCAGCGGGTACAACTGCATCCATAGATATACTAGGCGGTCTTTCTTTCTCAATCCATCCTGATTCACCAATTTTTCAACATTGCGTAAGCTTTCATCTTGTCACTTCTCCTCTCCTGCTTTCATTGTAGTTTGTCTTTAACAAAAATGGAACAAATTTCCGTAGCATTTTGTTATAAAAATATCAATATTGATAATAATATAACAATTGCTTTGCTTTGAGAAGAACTTTTTGTATAAAATATATTTAAGTTTTATTGTTTTGCATGAATAAATTTTATGTATTATGTTTTACCACTTCTTCGGCGTATAATGAATCTCCGCCACGTTATAAACGGTAATAAAGGCCTTGGGATCTTCCTTCTCCAAAAAGGCCATCAGCTTCTGATATTCCTGTCGATCCACAACCGCCACAATTTCCTTTTTCATCTCATGACTGTAAGCTCCCATAATGTCATAGATGCTCATACCGCTATGGATGCGGTTCAAAATAAACTCTGTAAGGATAGTCGCCTTTTCATCGGTGGTAATCACACAAACTCTCTTTTTGATGGTCTGCCCAAAGATAAAATGATCCAAAAGAATTCCGTTAAAATAAGTACCCAACACCGATAAAATCACTGTTTTTGTATCGAAAGCAAAGACCGACAAGACGGAAATACAGAGTCCTGCCAACCCCATAGCTTGTCCTACATCCATATGGAGATACTTCTGCATCATTTTCGCCACCACATCCAGTCCTCCGGAGCAAGTGTTTCGATTAAATAGAATGGAAAGCCCGATGCTGACAAAGAAAATATAAGCTACTACATCTAGGAAAGCATCTCCTGTTAAAGATTGATTATTGGGAAAAAGCTTTTCAAATAACAGCAAAAACCGCAGGCAACATGATGGTGCCATAGGCAGTTTTATAAGCAAAGGCATGGCTTACAAAAAAATAAGACATAATCAGCAAAAGGATATTCAATGCCATCACTAAAGGTTGCAACTGAAAAAGGCAAGAAATGATGAAGCACAATGGCTGGGCGGGATAGAGGAAACTGCCACATGACTGGGCACTTGAAAGAAAAAAACAGCGGCAGCCACAATCACTATGCCCACATTCACCATGATGATGTCCTGTACTTTTGAAGAAAGTGCAATATTCATTTTGTCGTCCCCCTTTGGAATTCTGATACCAGTATAGCACTCTATCGTAGAGGAAAAAAGGCCTTTGAATATTCACTTCCGTAAAGGCAGACACCACCTCCAAAGCTTTTCGCAAAAGAAAAAAACACCACCTTCTCTCTAGAAAGAAAAACAGTTCCAAAACTTTCTCTCATAGTAAACAAAAACACCTCCTTTATCTTCTAAAAAAAGAAAAAGGAAGTGCTTTTTGGATTATATTACCTTATTTTTGCTCTGCTATTTCGGACACTATCATGCCTTCTTTGCAAAGCTGTAGGTATAAACGAATTGATCCGGAGTGTAATTATCAATCTTTACTCCATCAACCTCTGCATAAGGATAGCCGAAATCATTTAAAGCCTCTCCATCCTGTGCAGGATTCAAGGTAAGATCTCTTCCATCAGATAAAATCATACGCTCTGCATCACAGTTACCAAAGTAGTATTCCTGCTTCTCCTTGGTTTCTGTCTGATCCTTTGTCCAATTATTCTTTAAAACAGCCTTTAACACATCGGCAGGATCTGCGGAAACCCAACCGGTTCCCTTTAAATAAAACTCTGCCCAGCAGTGCTGATTCTTGGTGATATCCTCTGCATTGATACGGATTCCGAAATGCTCTCTGGCAGGAATTCCGGATGCACGGCAAAGAGCTACGAACATTGAGTTAATGTCGGTACATTTTCCGGTCATGGTGGTATCTAAAAGAGCACAAACATCTCCCTCACCAGCAGCCTTTTTACACTTTCATCACGATTCATATTGGCAATAACCCAGTCATAGATGGCTCTTGCCTTCTCTAAATCTGAGGTCTTTCCTTCGGTTACTTCTGCAGCCTTGTTCTTCACCTGATCATTTAAAGGAAGATTCTTGGAAGGCTCCAGATACTTCTTTACATCCTCAGGAAGTTCCGCCTTCTCATCCTCCTTTAATTCAGGGCTTACAATTTCTTCTCTCTTTACCTGTAAATCCAGCTTAACCACTCTGTCGGCAGGCTCGGCATTTTCATCCCATTCCACATAAAGCATCTGATTGCCCCAGTCGTCCGTGTTCATTTCCGCCTTAGCATTTCCGGCATCATACTTTACGTCTTCAACAGTCTGATACTCACTGCTTTGCGGCACAGGAATCCAAAGACGAACCTTCTTTCCCTTTTCGTACTTGGATAAGTCAACGGTATTGTTCACCGCCCCCTCAACTACCTTCTTTTCGGAAGCTTCTGCCTTTTCCGTCTCTTTCTCAGAGCTCTTCTCCGTTGCAGCAACAGATTCTGTGCTCTTCTCTGTGCCCTTTGCACTTGTTTCTACATTGCTTGCCGCCTTATTTCCGCAAGCAGCCATAAGCATTCCTACTGTTCCCAAGAGTAACATGACCTTTAAGCTTTTTTTCATTTTTTCCTCCTTAAGCCACTCTTTTAAACTGTAACGAGGAAGAGTATACTCCAGCGGTCTACGGGAGAGAAATTGAATTTTGCAATAAATTCTTAGTTATATTGCATAAGATTATAAATAGAGTCATCATGCTTTCTTCGCCAGTAAAGCGCTGATTCCTCCGGCAGCCAATGTCACAATCCCTACTACCAGATAAACCCATTCAAAGCTTCCGCTGGTTCCGTAAATGTCCAACACCCCTTTATAAAGGGAACCTACAGTAAGAACGGCCACACCGCTTTTCCAAAGGAAGGAAGCAAGGGAAGAGAGGAATAGCTTCTTTTCTCCCTCTCCCTCCTCTGTTTCCAAAGAACCATTCCAAAAACGATTCCCTGTACAAAGGTTTAAAAGCTTTGGAAAGAAAATGAGACTTAAGGGGAGTAAAAAGGCATAGCTCATAAAAGCTGAGCTGACTCCATGGGAGAAAATGCCGTAAATCTTTGCAAATACAAAGACAAAAACCGTGGTCAGTAATGGGAAGAAGCGATTTCCATGATAACTGACTCATTTTATTGTCAGAAATATTCTGCCTGCCCCGCATATTCTCCATCCTTTCTTCCGCATTGTCCTGACGACTTGCCGAATGATAATAAACAACTTGATTCTTTTCCATTGAATATCTCCTCTATACTGATTTTATAACTTTAAACTGATTTCTTATCTTTTTCTGATTTTTCATATCTTTACATTACATTTCGTATCTTTTTCTAATTTTCGTATTTTATACTCTATTTCGTATCTTGACCGCTTTTATGGCTTTTTAAATTGATTTTCATATCTTTATGTTGATTTTCGTAGCATTCCCTATCTTATGAGCTCTTTCCTATATATAAAATATCGCTGACTGCCCGCTCGGAAATCTTATTTCCGTTAGTGGTGGGGTTATTGACCACCTCTCCCTGGAACACCATGGTAGAGGATCCGCCGCCATCCAGGTTATAAACATTGGTCGCCCCCAGGGACTTCATAAAGTTCGCCAACTCATAAAGGCTTAATCCCGCACTTTCAGAAGTTCTTCCGTCAGATACCACAAAGAGATAATGATTCTTTGCTACAGTACCGATGGCTGTTCTTGGGTTGCTGGCCATTGCCATACCTACCTCATCATTTTCCGAAACAGCTACCTCTCCGTTCTCTACCAAAACCGGTCCGAAGGAAAGAACCTGCCACGCCTGTTTCTGAAGCAGAGAGTCTGTAGTAGTGTCGGATTCGGAAATAAAGGAAAGGCTTCCATCCTTGGAAATCACCATATCTTCTCCGTTACTTCCCTGACTTCTGTACACCACACCGTTTCGGATGACATACCCGCTCTGTCTTGCACCATAGTAATCTCCGTTAATGGCTAAAACCGCGTTGTTTTCCTCTGCCATATCGGAAGTAGTATCGGTAATGTTTCTTCCATAGGTGTTGTTTGCAAATGCGGAAAGAATACTTGTTCCATCTGTGACTTCCACATCCGCCACATAGATATTACTGTCGTAAGCTCTGTACTGGGTTACGGTAATTTTACTCTTGCTGTCGGAGTAAGTACCGATTACTGTACCTGTGTTGGAGCTTGTTGTGCTACCGGAGCTACCGGAGGAATTCGTAGTAGATTCCGTAATAGATTCCGTAGTAGATTTCGTTCCGGAGCTTATACTATCGGAACCGGTACTTCCGGAGTTTGTTCTCCCGGATTTTGTACCGGAATTGCCGGCAGAAGCGGAATTTGAGCTATTGCCGGATTTTCCGTTAGAATTTGCATTCCGGAATTATTCTGGGAAGAGTTTCCGAGCTGCTCTTCGAGGAATTATTGCCAGAATTTCTCTTTCCGCCACCGGGTCTACCCTGTCCTCCCCGTCCCGGAACACCTTGACCATGTCCTCCCGGACCGTCGAAGCCCTGTCCATTACCGAATCCACCATTTCCGCCAAAGCCCTCATTAGCTGCATAGGCATTTTCCACCTCTGAACTCTCCTCTTCATTTATAGACAGCCCGTTGGAATCTAAGTTCTGTCCCGACACCGTCTGCATGGGGTGGGGGATTACGAAGGTATCCAAAAAGGGCATAGGAGGTAAATGAAGCCAATGCCACACCGCATATAATTCCTGCTTTTTTTCCGTTAAACTTTCTCATAGTTCTATCCTTTCCTTATACTTGCGCCTGTATCATCCGGCTGTTTTTCTCTTGTAAGGCCTCTTCAAACGTCGCTAACTCTTCATCCTTTTTGCCGGAAAATGCCTTAGATGCTTCTATCTTTGTTGCGCCATAGGACTTCCTAAGCTCTTCCTGATTGGCTGCTACTTTCTTACTGCTATTCTTTTTCAAAAATCCATTTCTTTTTGCACGAAGTAGGACAGACAGAACAACAAGCCTTCCGTTAAAATCTTCGCCAGGTAAGGATTCATTCCCAAGCTTCCTACAATTCCCGATAAGATAAAGCTGTTAATTAAGAAGATAAATGCCGCCAATCCCAGATAGAGAAGTACTCTACCTTCTTAAAGCTCTTTAGTGCGGATAGATTCCACTTAGTTTCCTTCTGTACTTTAGTGTTTTCTATTCTCTTATTGGGTTCTTCAATATCTTCCTTCTCTCCATCCGTGGAGAACACCATGGTCTTGTTTAAGAAGAAATTTAGGTGGAGAGAAATCACTCTTGCCAGGAAATTCGATACAAACAGCCCTCCTGTAATCAGGAAGAAGAAACTGTAAAGCAGAAAATCCGCCAGGAAGGATAATAAGGAGCTGGCAGAGAACTTCAAAATCTGCTTGTAAATCCGATAAGAATCCTTCACCGTATCAAAATGGCTTTCCGCATTGTCATTGATATATACCGTTTCAATAGGCACCTCTTCCATGGGCACTCCTTCCTTTGCCAAAAACAAAAGCACATTCATTTCGTATTCGTAACGCTCTCCGGGAATCGTCAGCATTTCCGGAATCATCTTGCCGGAAAATGCCCTCATCCCTGTCTGGGTATCCTTCACTTCCACGCCGGTGCAAAGATTGAACACCTCCTTGGTAATGCCGTTTCCGATTCTGGAGCGAAGAGGAGAATCCTTGGACTGGGTTCTGCTGCCAAGAATCAGAGTATCTTTTTTCTCCTCTGCTACAGAAAGTAGATTGAGGGCGTCCTTCAGCAAATGCTGTCCATCCGCATCCAAGGTGATAATGGTGAAATCCCCTTGCAGTCCCACATTTTCCTTCTGCAAAGATTCCAGTCCCGCCTTTAAAGCGGCACCCTTTCCTCTATTTTCCGGAAAGGACAGCACTCTGGCCTCCGTTTCCCTTTCTATCTTATGGAAGAGAGACAAATACTCCTCTCCCGAGCCGTCATTTACAATCATGCAATCCATTCCATGTTCTTCAATTCCTTTTACAAATTCCAATAACTGTATATTGGGTTTATAAGCCGGTATTAAGGCAATCCTCTTTTTCATGCTTATCCCTCCTTGTCTGCTTTAGTTTTCTAAATGAAAGTTGGAAGCACTTGCTTCATTTCCTTTCATGGCTGGAGATAGGAGAAAAAACTGAAATGAAGCTGAAAAGAAGAGCAAAGAGAGAGGACAGCTCCCTTCATTTTTTAAAAACAAAGGGCATCCTCTTTCTCTAGGATTTCTCTATGATTAAACCATGATTTACCTGTTATTTATTACAGGCTTGTGAGCTACTACTTAATCTTCTCTCCTTTCATCTTACGATAATTTTCCAACTGCTCCAGAAGATTATAAACTCGCCTGATACTGCTTCGCCTCTCCTTCTTTTTTCATTCTCCTTACCTGACTTATGTACTTTTTCTCCTAATTCCATGATAGCTTTCTTTAGGCTTATTTTTCCTCGCCATTTCCATGGTGAAATATCCATTTGTCATGAATAACAATGTACTTTAAGTAGCCATAAATGCTACTCTTTGTCACAGGCTGTCTATGGTAGCCCGGTACTTCTTCCTTTTCTTCCATAAATCGACGAAATACATTCTTATGATACAGAAAAATGCGCCCCTTCTTTTCATTCCACACAATCTTCCAATGACTTATTGGCGTCTGTACATGAATTTCCCTACTTTCATGTTGTAGAAATATCTTATTCTCTTCACAGAATTGCTTTATCTTTGTCGCCTCTTTTCGATAATGCCGGCCAATGGCAGAACAATACTTACAGCTGTGGTATCCCGCTTTTTCTCCTTCTTCCACAGTATAAAACAGCTGACGGTCTTCCGGTCGAATTCGTTTTCCATAGAAGCACTGCTGATTATGCAGTATCTTTTGACACTGCCTTTCTTGCTTGCAACAAACATCCCTTTTCCCCCCTCTCTTAGAAAGCTTCTATATTTGCTTTCAAATATAAGCGTTCTACTGTCCGATTGAACGGACTCAAAGGGGAGTTAAGTTTTCCAATAAAAAAGAACCTGACAATATATCAGATTCTTTACCTAGAGCGAAAAATATGCTTAAACCTCTACCACCTCATACGCACCCGTCTCGGAATCTATCACCACCATGGCAGATTCCCCGATCTGCGTACCTTCCCTATCTGTAGAGAAAACATCTGTAAAAATCATTCCCCCCTGCTCCATAATTTTTTCCACCGGAGTATGCCCCACAACCTGCTTGTACTTTTCCGATTGAAATGCCTTTCTCCGCACATCCAATGCTCTTAGCCAAAGGGGCGATTCATCATTCCACAGCTTATCCTGAGAAGCAGTATTTACCGAATGGAGAACTTCATCTATATCCGCATCCAAGAGTTTCCTGTTAAGACTTTTTACAAATTCCATGCTAAGGCCTGCATGGGAGAACAAAACTCGACCTATCCTATGCATAATGTTGATTTGTGAGGAATTTTTCAGGCTCTTTTCCAGCTCTTCCAGTTTATCCATAACCGTCCGCTCCGCATAAGGAGAATAGCCGCTTTCCAACCGTCCCCAGGGATAGCTTAGGTCGTGGTTTCCGTAGCACCAAAGAGTATCCGGATAGTCCTTGGCAAATGCAATAGCTCTGTCGTAGATTGCTCTATACCGATCAATCTGAAATTCCATATCCCAATCATCAGGCATATCCATAAGGCAGACTGCCCGAGTTGCCTTCCCCGACTTTAAGACCTTTTCCGCCTTATCAAATATCCAGGTTTTTAAATGCACATCCGGTATGACCAGTACTTTCATATTATCTTACTCCTCTGCTCTACAGCTTTTTCTACTCTACAATCTTCCCTTCTCTATAGCACAAAGCAATATACTCTCGAGACTGATAATAAAAGTCCGTGTTATAGTCGGATAAGTATTTTTCTATCCAGGACTCATATACTTCCATAAGACTATCGATTACTGCACTTTCTGATCTCCACAAATGTCTTCTATCAAACGCTCAAACACCTCTGCAATAGTCCAATAGTCCGGTACTGTATAACGACAAGTTTCAACATTATCAAAATTCCCTTTAGGAATAGCACACTTCTCAATAAATTCATCCGCCGTCTTTGCAATCGGCTCACAGTGAAAAACATCTGCGTAATGATAAATTCGAGTAATCGCCTCTCTCCCTAGGTAATTTACCACATTAGAACGTTTCAGTTTTTGTTCTCTACCGATATACTCTATTAAACTGCAAGTATAAAATAAAGCACTGTTATTTTTCATAATGAACCTCTTCAGCCTGTATAAAATGTAAAGTTCCCAATGCTCTTACTGTATGAAAGCTCATTTGATGCGTTGGATTTTTGAATTTTGCCAATGCCCAGAATGCCTCTCTACTAATCTTCCCATCCACATAATTTTGTACATAATTAAAAATGGTGTCATCCGCCATTGGCCCCTCTACAATATCATATTCATGGGAATGTCCTAAGCGACAAGAAATAATAAAAATCCAACCATTCTTCAGTCATTTCCGAAAATATTTTTAATCTTTAAAGAATCATCCTTCGTATATTCATATTCATTCAAATATCCTTGATCATCAAATCTTGTTGCCCATCGAATTGCTTGCTCTTTTAAAAAGAGTACAATAAAAACCGAAGTAAAGTCTTTATTATGTTTCTGCATACGAATCTCGGAAATTCCACAATCATTTTACTTCCATGATATAAACGCATACCCTTACTCCCTTCCATACAATTTAACTATTTAAATATTCTTACCATTTTTCCTTTCCTTGCGAATTTCTTATTTTTCCCCTGTATACTAGGACTTTATAAAAAAATATTGCTACTATTTTTACCATAAAACCCTTTTTAAAAAGAGAAAAACGGAGAACAAAAATGAGTATTCAAAAACACGAAATCCCCATCTTGGAATTTGATTCCGACCCCAGTGCCGTTTTAGAGCCTGGTCACGAAGCACTGGATGTGCATTTTCCCGGAGAGAGCCGTTTTTGCCTTTTTTTACAGGACACGATAGAAAAAAATATGCCTTACAGCATGGCGGAAAGGTACTAACCCATTTTCTCTCCGCCACCATGCAATATCCCATTTTTTTATTGGAGGAAAATGGAATCCCCTTCCTCTTGGTACAGGCTCCTGTAGGTGCCGCCCCTGCCGCACAGATTCTGGATTGGCTCATTGCCCATGGAGTGACGAAAGTCATCAGTAGTGGTTCCTGCGGTGTATTGGTTCATAAGGAGGAAGGCGTTTTTCTGGTTCCGAAAAAGGCGCTGCGGGACGAAGGCACTTCCTACCACTATCTTCCGCCCTCCCGCTTCGTGGACATAGAGGAAGCCCCAAGAAAGGCTATCGAAAAAGGTTCTGCGCTCCCATCATTTGCCCCTATGAAGAGGTAACTACCTGATCCACCGACGGATTTTTCGGGAAAACCAAAGAAAAAGTGGAATATAGAAAGTCGGAAGGTTGTACCGTTGTGGAAATGGAATGCTCCGCCCTGGCAGCTGTTGCAAAGATGCGGGATATTCAATGGGGTAGTCTGCTCTACACCGGAGATTCTTTGGCAAATGTAGAGGAACACGATATGCGCTCCTTCGGTATTGGTTCCCGAGAAATCGCCCTGCGCCTCAGCATTGAATCGGTTTTGGAAATGTAGAGATTCGGAGAATGAAGAAATTTAGAAAATAAAGATATTCAGTAAATTAAGATATTCAGTAAAATTAAGATATTTGAAAAATGTTGTTTTTCAAAAATGCAGTTTTTTCAAAAATGCAGTTCTTTGGAAAAACACTACCTCTCTTTAATGCATAACCCGAAAGGAGCAACATGAAAATTCATAAACTTACCCTTGTAAGCCTTGGCCCTCTAGTGCTAATTTATTATTGCTTACGGTGGAATATTAGTAAACTGTCGGGCTAAAATATACATTCCGCGCTCAAGAAACACAAAACGCTGAAGAACAAAGCCCTAGACACTGGTCTTGATATAAGAGCAATCTACTCTGCCTATTTAAAGCTTTTTACAGGAAAAGCAAAAGATATCGAAGCCTATACCTGGCAAGTTTATGAAGAGGATCAGGACGGAATGCCCTTAGTGTAGAAACGAAGGGGATTGCCATAGCCGATGTTTATGGAGACAGCACGCCCGAGTTGCTTTTTATCGATGCAGAGGAAAATAACGGGGAAGGGACTGCCATTCGCTCGAATCTCCACATTTACAGCTTTCAAGCCGGAAAGCCTGTGGAAATTGCGAAGAAGGAAAATCTGGATTATCGAGTAGGTGGCGGCGCCGTGTACAACATTTTTCTGACGGAAAAGGACAAGCGCCTCTACCTGGAACAAATAGAATTTGATGCGAAGGAAACGGAAGTGCTTCACCTTCTTCCTGCGTCCGGAAGCTTTCCCTTAGAATGGGACAGGCTGGCCAGCTATAGCTATAATCCGGAAAAGGGGATTAAAGATGATAAAACCTCCCCTCAGCGTCCCGATGAAGAATTTATACTCTATGATAAGCCTGCAGAAAAGTCAAAGTACTACGCTCTAAAAAATAAGATTCAAGAAAACTTGCCTAAAAGCTTAATTTGTAACTACAGTGGGGAGCAGAAAAAGGAGACATCCGCTTTAAGCTATAGTGAAGCCATTTCCTTTTTGGAAAAACAAGTAAAATAACGAGACGGTTTCAGAATAGCAAAGCGAATGTATCGTTTCGTGCTCTAAAATCAAAGCTTTGCAACCATCGGTTGTCAAATTGACAAGCCTGCTTTCTTCTCTGCAACCGGATTTTTCGATAGTATGAGAGACGTAAAGACGGAGCAAGCAAAGACATTTTCCAAAAAGGTAAACCGGCTCGTATAGAACCGTATTGTCATAGCTTCATGCAGGGTAGTCGTTATTAAGCAGATATTATAGACTTTGCCTCACACCACTGCTTAAGAAGAAAAGGAGTAAAGTATGATACTTGCAGACAAAATTATTGAATTACGAAAGAAAAATGGCTGGTCTCAGGAAGACCTGGCGGAGAAGCTGGAGGTCAGCAGGCAGTCCATTTCCAAATGGGAAGGCGCTCAGTCCATTCCGGATATGAATAAGATTTTGAAGTTATCCGAAGTCTTTTTCCGTAAGCACGGATTATCTCTAAAGGATGAGATAGAGCTGGACAGCCCGGGAGAGCCCCCAAAGATTGATACGGAATCCTCCTTAAAGGAGGTTCCTGTTTCCATGGAGGAGGCCAATGCTTTTCTGGAACACAAGAATCAAGCAGCTTCCCAGATTGCTCTGGGCGTATTGCTTTGTATCCTTTCCCCCAGCCTATTGATTGTTTTAAGCACGCTTCAGGAAAGTTCTCTTCTTTCTCTCTCAGAGGAAAAAGCAGTCGGGATTGGTGTGCTCTTCCTCTTTCTTTTGGCAGGAGCAGGAGTAGCCTTATTTATCAAAAACTCCATTGAAGGAGATCGATTCCATTATATGGAAAAAGAGCTTCTGAATACTGCTTACGGGGTAAACGGTATGGTGCAGGAGAAAAAATCCCGTTACCAGGGAACGTATACTTCTCAGATGATTTTAGGTATTTTTCTTTGCATCATTGCGGCAAGTCCCATCTTTATCAGTATGATTATTTATGGAGAAGATAATCTCCATACCGCTCTTGCCGTGCCTTTCCTTCTGCTTTTTGTGGCCGTTGGCGTGTTTCGGATTGTCAAAACGAATATTATTTGGGATGCCTTGAACATGCTTTTAGAGCAAGGGGATTATAGAAGGGAGAAAAAGATGGATGAGTACAAAAATGAAAACGTCGGGCAAATTTACTGGTGCTTGGTAATCGCTATCTATCTTGGCTACAGTTTTATTACCCGGCGCTGGGACATCAGCTGGATTGTTTGGCCGGTAGCCGGAGTGGGCTACGGTGCAGTACGCGGCATTGTCAAGTCCTTTAGGGCGAAGATTTAGTGTGTATTTAAACACAAGTTTTTAAATGCCTACTAATTAGGAAATCAAATTTTCATCATATTTTGGCCTTTCTTTTTATCACAAAAACAGGGAGAAACTTTACTCTCCCCTGTTTTTCTATATGCCTCTATCTTTATGCTTAATCGCTGGCTTAAGCAAACGCCTCTAAGATCTGCTTTACTTATTTTCGCAAGTCGCAATATAGCTTCTAATGGTATTAGTTACTTTCACTATTGTTTCCCTGACCGCTGGGTGGCTCCGGCATAGCTAACTCATTCCCGATTGCATCTGTCGGCTTCTCCGGTGGCTGTCCCATAGAGCCGTTTCCGCTAGGGTGGAGTACCGCCATTTTTCTCCGGAGCTCCACTAGGAGGAGCTCCATTTCCGCCGCCGAAGCCCATGCTGCTACTTTGCTCACCAATGGTATTCTCTCCGGCAGAAATCGTGATTTCTTCGCTATTGCTTCCCGCACTTACAGTATAGGTCTCTCCTGTCACAAGCTTGTCAGAGGAAAGAATCACTGCCGTAAAATCATTTGTCGGTGTGTAGCTAAGCACTACGTTTCCACTCTTGTCTGTTACCTTCACCTCTGTTCCGCCACTGACTGCAGTAGAATAGAACACATTGATAAAGTTCTGGGTGGAACTGCTGTCAAAGGATTCAAACATTTCCTGCACACCGGTGCTGATAAAGGTTCCGCCGGTAATCGTTGCCTTTCCGTTATAGTCTAAGGCTACATCCGGTCCGGAAGCAGGTCCGGAAACATTTAAGCTACCGCCTTCGATATATACCTGACCGTTGGAGTCAATACCATCTCCGCCTGCTGTCACATTTACCGTACCGCCTGTAATACGGAAATAGGTATCCGCCTGATTTTCCTCTCCGTAAGCTTCTTTTTCCTCATCTGTAGCGCTGTCATCAATCAAGCCACGGGCATTGATACCGTCATCGCTCGCCACGATGTCAATGGTTCCGCCGTTAATATCAATGGTAACAGCCTCCAGACCTTCTCCAACCTTCTCCATCTTGATGGTTCCGCTGTTGATGACCAAGGCTCCGTCTGTAGTGATACCGTCATCCTCTACATTGATGGTACTCTGCATTTTTCAATGGTAACGGAGTCGGTGCCCTTGATGGCTTTTTCCTACCGATTCGATATTCAGCTTTCCGCCTAAGATAATGAGATTATCCTTTGCCTTAAGGGCTGTTGCATAGTTAGAGCTAATATTCAAGGTTCCGTTTCCGTTAATGGTCAAATCCTGCTTTACAAAGAGGGTCGCATCCGGCTCATCCTCTCCATCCGCATAATTATATGTTGTGCCGTCTGTGATGGTGTTTGTGGTGCCGTCCACTAAGGTCAGCACAATTTTACGTCCGGTAGCTGCGTTAATGACGGAGGAAGTCGTATTGGTGATGTTTACGCCGTTGAAAACGATGTGTACCAGGTCTTCGTCGCCCACCTCCGTAATGATCTGTCCGTTGAACTCTCCGCTAAAGACATAGGTTCCGCCTTGTAATGACAATCGTACATCCGTATAGCTTGCGCCCTCACGGTAATCTTGGCATTTCGCCACTCAACTCAATCTTAGTATCGGAGTCGGAATAAGAAGTATTTAGTCTTCTCGGAATAACTTTCTGCCGTTGTTTTTGTGGAAGTGTTCGTTGCCACCGCCTCTGTGCTCTGCGCCGTAGTTGCTGCCGCTGTTGTAGCAGTCTTTGTATTGGAACATCCTACGATGGCCATACTCATCGCCATTGCCGCCAGCCATATACTCATTTTATTTTTATTCTTTTTCATACTGTCCTCTTTTCTGTGATTGGGTTGATTTTTACACGCCCTACTATCGCAGAAACTTATGTTTAACTTGTGTATGAAATGTGCAAAATGTATGAAATTGCATTTTTATGTATATTTATTCATTTTCCAATATCTCTCAGCTTGCCTGCTAAGCCTTCCCCTTCGAAAGCACTCTTCGGTTTCCCTGGGTTCCACACAATGTTTTCCCTTTTCTGCCAGAATTTCTTTAATTCTAAGATAGTCTTCCAGAAGTTCTACTTCCCCTGTAAAAAGCAAAGTAATCATTTTCTATACAGTACGGAATCCAGAATCTTTGATGTGCTGTTCTTCTTGTAAAGACTAAAGTGGGGCGAAAAACGTATCTTACTTCCCACACCCTCATGGAGTTGAAAATCCACAAATCCTATTTCCGTATAAGGAATCCTTCGGCTTTCCCCCTTATGGTAGAGAAGCACAATCTCTTCATACAGAATTGCTTCCACAATATAGTAAGAAAGAAATATTTGGATATCCCATACGCAAAATGCAGAATACATAGTGAGCAGCCCATACAGAAGCCACATACTCTTATCTAAGCCTAATTGCCTATAAACCAGAAAAAATATTCCCAGTAAGAAAAGTAGGCCAAAGAAAGAAGAAATCGGATTGGGCGAATAGTACCTAATTTGCCAGTGGCAGGATCCATTTTCATCTAAATAAGTATTTGACTTTATTTTCCACATGAAGCCACCACTTTCTCTAGCTACTTTTATTGCTCTTCATACACAATGACATAGGCCTTAACCTGATCACTGCCCTTAACAATAGAAAGAGGAACCTCTGCAATAGCCTTCCGGTCTGGCCCTTGTAATACTCGTTTCTATCTTCTGCGGAATAAAAATACATAGCTGCAGAATAGACATGCCCTGCTTCCAAATCAATATCAATACTAAGCTTTTCGCTGACCAAATTCTTATTGCCTGTAACGCCTGCCTCTGTAGAGCGGAAAATACCTTCCAATTTATGCTGTCCCGGCTCCAATGCTACGATAGTCTGCATGTATTCTCCCTGCGTATGGGAAAATGCAGAAAGACTGTTTCCGTCAATAGCAACATGATCGCAGTACAAATGTAAGAGTGCCTTATAAGCATTATCCGCATTGAAAATTGCTGTTCCCCTGCCTCACGCTTTTTGAAAGCTCATCATAACAACAAATAAAACTGCCCACACAACTACCCACACGCGCTACAATCATATATAGTCTGATTCATCTTTTTCCTCCTGAAAGCTGCTACAAATATTGATAAATAGTAACGTTTACTTCTTCTCCATAATCTCACTTACGGGATAGGAAAAACTCTCTATCCTATACATGCAAAACTATTATAAATTCATCATCTAAGAGTCAATTAGCTTCCGTAAAAGATTAAGATTTCTCTTGACATGCATTAATATTCTGCTTACAATTCTTAAGGATTAAAATTAATATTTTCTTTTTAATAGAACAAACAAATCACTTTATTTTTATGGGGGAAACAAAATGAACCAGCAAACCATGACTATTATCGTTACTCTTTGTCTCGCCTAGTAATGTGCGTAGGACAGATTCTTATGATTAAACAAGCTCATGAAAACGGAACAAGCGTACGCATTCGTCCATTGCAAATTATAGCATGCGCCGTTGTAGCAGTTATGGGTATTTATTCTTTGATTACCGGAAACTACTTCTGGGGCTAAAGATAGTGCCAAAGTATCAAGAGCAATATAGCTTTTAAGAACATTATAACTTCAAGAACAATGTAATCTCAAAAGCAATATTGCCTAAAGAATGATATTGCTATAGGCAACATGCAGCTTCTTCTACAATATTTCATAAAAATCGGACGGTGCAAAATGTCACCGTCCGATTTTTCTACGCTCCTCCATTACCTTAACGAATCTCTACTCCACCGCCTTTACAATTTCTAAAAATCTCCTCTTCCGTCATCGGCTTCTCCTGTGCTTGTACCGCATAGCTGAAGCCATTTTCTTCCCATAATGCTAAGGAATTTGTTCCGGCTTCACCCTTTAAAGTGACTTTCCTTCCTTCGAAATTCACTTCTCGGATGTCCGGATACTCCGTAAAATCTCCACTGATATCCCCTTTCATCTCTTGCTTTTCGGATGGAGTATCCTACCGCAAATGGCTCTTTCTTCAGAATAAGCCACTTCAATCATACCTCTCCGATTACGCTAATGGTTTTTCGGTATAAGGAGCTTTTCCTCCGGAATACGCATCGGTAAAACCCGGTAAGCTCTGTAGCCTGCTGCATTGACTCAACTTCTTCTACGCTTCGTCCTTGGCGGTTATACCGGCAGAGTTCTCTTTCAGCTCTCCGCCCTCTGCTGCAAATTCTTTCGCTCCCTCGGCATCTCTGCGGACTTTTCGTCCTGCACTCCCTCCAGCATTACAGAGCTTGGTTTGGCTGCTCTCGGAGCGAAAAACATGAATACTCCGATATAGCAAACAAAGCAGGCAGCGGCTATGGAAGCAGTAAATCCTAAAACCCGAGGAAGGGTAATAAATTTCCTCTTCTTAGCTTCCTGCATTTTGATAATCTTCTTTTCTTTTTCTATACTTTCTCTATTTCCGCCTTCTTCATTATTGCATTCTTTGTATTGGTATTCTTTTTGATTTTTCTTTGCTTTCTTTTTCTTTAATGTCTTTTTACTTCATTTTCTCTATCAACGTCCTGTTCATCCTTCTTTTGGTAAAATGCCTCGCTTCCAGAATATATTGGTCACTTACCTCTGTCATTCCCTCAAGCAGTCGCTTGCTGTCCTCTTTCATAAACGATATCCCTCCTGCTCTAAGAAAAGCTTAAGCTGTTCCTCTTGTACGGCTTAAACTCATTTTTCACCCTACTAAGACTCAAAAACCGATTCCTCCGCATACTTTCCGATACGGAATCCATAAACCAATATCTTCTCATAAAATATTTCTGCTCTCGGCTTCAATGTATGCAAAAAGAGTCCATAAGTTCCGACAGTCTCATTACCTCTCCCGAATCGGTGCTTTTATCGGAAGGACTTCCGACAGCTCTTCCAGCACCACCGGAACTTTCCTCCCCACGCTTTTTCCGCATGTAAACTGTCATAGCGGTCTAAAGAAAGATTCCGAACAATCTTCGACAAAAAGCCCGGCAGATTCTCCGGCTGTTTCGGCGGAATGGCATTCAGGTTTTTAAGTAGGGTGTCATTCTCACACTCCTCTGCATCCGCCATGATTTTTAAAAATCCCATAGGAAATGGAAAGGAGCAATCGGCTGTATTTATTTTTGGTTTCTCTAAAATCGCAGTCTCCGCCCTTGAAAAATACAGAGCGATAATCTTTTTGGTCTTCCATATCCCTAAATCTCACCTTTTATCTTCGTCTAATAATCCAGCGCATTGCCCAGGTTAAAATCACCCAGATCAGAGCACTGACAATGCATATCATAATCCAAGCTCTTGTTCGTTCATAAACGGCAGGGGAACATTCATGCCGAAGAATCCGTGATAACCGCCAACACACTGAGTAAAAATTTCAAAAATGGTCAAGGTACTCAGGTTGTTATTTAAGTCATTATTCAAAAACATTGTTGTAAGAATCTAAAAAGCTGACGGGCAACGGTGGAAAGTAAATCCGTCATGGAAACCAGCTGTCTGGCCTCCACCATGGCATCATCGAAATGTGCCGACTCTTCTTCGTTGAAGCTACGATAAATGGCGTGGGCCTGGATATGTTCCAGCAAAAGACGATTTTGCGTTGCAGCAGATCGTAAATAAATCATGCCCACCTCAAGTCGGAAAGAGCATAAAGATTTTTCTTCGTGGTTTTTGCCGAAGCAAATGATTTATCTCATCCTTCTGCTTATCCAAGCGTTCAATAATCGGATAATAGGCATTGGAAAATCATTTCCAGTGTTGCAAAAAGGAGTGTATAAATCGATAGATTCTCTTTTCCATCCACATAATCGCACATCTTCTGAATGATATACACATTGTCCTCATTACTAATGGTCACCAGTCGATTTTTTTGCACAATAAACGTAAGAGGAACCGTCTCATAATATTCCTTATCCTTTTCCAGATCCAAAACACTGTAAATAAAGGTGACGGTTCCGTCCTCCCGATCATAATCCATGTGGGCATGCTCATTTTCATCCAAAGCATACTCCAGCGTTTTCGGATCAATATCATATTCCTCGTATACTTTGGAATGCTTTGTAATTTCATCCGAGTTAATATTAATCCCATGTATTATCGTTGCTTAGCTTTTTCGTAACAAGCATATTTTCCCCTATTTCTACTCTAAAAATCAGGAATTCTATTGCCCTTCTTCACGCTTTACGGCTTGCTTAATTTTTCCCGACTTTTCCTATCCGCTGTCCGGGATAGGACAAAACATTTTTATACCTCCCTATTATACGCCAAAATCCACATCTTCTGTAGACAAAATTTCCGCCTTGCCTTAGCTCCCTTCTCCCATTTAGACGGAGAACAAAAAGAAAAGGTCACAAACAGAAATTTATTTTTTTACACAGGAAAAACAAGCCACCGTTTCAACTCTCTCCACGGAAACCTCTATATAGCTTTCCATAAGCCGCTTTCAAGATTCCTTCACCAGCTTTCCTGTCATCCTGTCAATCGTCATGCAAAGCATATTGACTCTTGCACCGGCCTTTTCTATTTCTTTCTCGATAGACTCCTTCGTCGGATAGAATTTTTCCGCCAGCTTTCTGCATTGTTCTATAACCTTCTCCTGATTCTCTACAACTTCTACCCGTCCAAGACAAAGTACGGAACGAATATACCAAGGCCATTCTCCTTCTTTTTTAAATCCGGAGTCCATGATGGTGAAGCAAACCTTATTGTTTTTAGCAAGCAGATCCAATTTCAATCCTTCTTTCGCACCGTGAAAATAGAGCTTTCCGTCTTCCTCATCATAAAACTGGTTTAGGGAATAGCGTAGGGATAATCATTTTTCTCCATGAAAAGCCATTACCCCTCTGGGAGCTTCCGTAAACTTGAATACACTCTTCTTTAGAAATTTCCTGCTTAAACCGCCTCATTTTTTTAAATTCTTCCATTGTTTCTCCATTTCTCTCAAAACTCTTTTCTTAAACTTCACTTGTTCTTGCCTAATAAGAAAGCAAAGATTACTATAAGAACATTATACCGTAATTCATATAACTTGTTTTTATGAAAATGAAGAAATCTCTCTATTCTCTCCCACGAAAGGAGTTACAAAAATGAGTCATGTTTCCAAATACTTCACCCGACTTACTGCGATTTTCCTTCTCTTCATTATGATGTCCTGTACAAAGCAGAATCAAGAAGGGAATACTGTAGAGAGTTCTTCGAAGGTCTCTTCAGAAAGCATAGAAAGCAGTTCTGGGGATTCCAAAGAAATTAACCCGGAGAAAAGTTCTGGGGATTCCAAAGAAATGAGTAAGAATAGTGTCTCAACAGGTAAGGAATCATCAAACGAAGAAACTACCAAGCCCCCATTGGAAAGCCTAAACGAAAATCAATTACAGGCTATCCAAACTGCAAAAGACTATCTTGATACTATGCACTTATCCCAAACAGAATTATTGCAAATGCTTTCTGTAGAGAATATCGATTCTGAAGATGCAAAGTTCGCCCTAGAGTATCTGAGTATAGATTGGAATCAAGAGGCACGAAAGAAGGCCAAGGAATATTGCAAGCATAAAATCGGGTTTTCCAAAGAGAAATTAAAAGCACAGTTGCTCTCGACCACTTCACGGAAGAGGAAGCGGATTTTGCCGTGAGCCATATTAACGTGAACTGGATAAAGCAAGCCGAGATTGTTGCAAAAGAATACATGGAAGACGGAGTGAGCTCCAAAGAAGATTTAATAGATGCCCTAATGAATGAAGGGTTTACAAAGAAAGAGGCGGAAAAGGCAAGTTTAAGGAGCTTTAAAAAATCAAAATAACTGTTCCCCTAAGTACTGTAGATATCTCTTCTGAGCCCGACAGTCAAGGCAAGGATAATCAGCTCTTGATCTTGTATAAGACAAAGTAAACGATAATCTCCGATTCTATACCGCCATTGTCCACTTTTGTTAGCGGTAAGTCCTTTTCCATGCCCTAGGATTTTCACAATTTTGCAAATTTTTCCCAATCCAGGATTTGATCATCTGTTGCGTGTATTTGTCCAGTTTTTTGAATTCCTTATCAAATCGAGGAGTTGTTTCTACATGGTAGCTCATAGATCCAGTTCCTTCCATAGCCCTCAATCGGTCTGGACTTACAGCCGGTATTCTTATATTCCTGATAGGCTTCGTTGGCAAGGCTAATATCATACTCCTCTTCAATGCGTTCAAATAAAGCTCTTTTGAAAGCCTCTCCTAAAGACATTGCATGAAGCTTAGCATAGCTTTCTGCAAGTGCTTTTTCCTCCTCATTCATTCGAATTGAAAATGCCATTTTTTCACCTCTATTTCGAAAATTATTTGCTGTACTTTATATGCAAAGTATGTACAAACTTAATGTGTAGTACATTATACTACTCCACTTATTTATTATCAACTCTAAATAGAATCTGTTATAATCCTTTCAAAAAGGAGGCGTTATGGCTTGTCAATGGAAAAACAGCAGTGCGGAAATGATATCCTACCACGATAAAGAATGGGGCGTACCAACCCATGAGGATCAAAAAGCTCTTTGAATATTTGCTTCTGGAATCCATGCAGGCCGGTCTTAGCTGGCCTTGATTCTTCGGAAAAAGAGAAACTCTTCGAAGCTGTTTTGGTAAACTTTTCCCCGGAAAGCTCGCAGCATTCACGGAAGAAGATATTGAACGAATCATGCATACGGAAAATATGATTAAGTCGGAGCGAAAAATCAAAGCCATGATTCAAAACGCCAAGGCATTTTTAGCTCTGCAAAAAGAAGAGGGAAGCTTTGACGCTTATCTTTGGAAGTTTTCCGGCGGAAAAAGTCTTTGTTATCAAGGGCATGAAAAGGGAGAAATGCCTGCCAAAAATGCTCTTTCCGAAGCAATCAGTAAGGATTTAAAAACGGGCTTTGCAGTATACCCCTACCCTGTCATTGTCTATTCTTTTTACAAGCCTGCGGTGTCATTAACGACCACGAAGAAGACTGCCCCTGCTATCAGGCACTCCGCAGGACTTATCCTTATCAAGAGGTGGAGGAGACATTTTCTTACTAAAGCAATATAGCCTGCTCCAGCAAGCTTCCCTCCTCATATCCGTAGGAAGAGATTCTATCATAAACTTTCTTCTGCCATTCTCCGGAGAAGCTGCCGTCTTCATTGATAAAAAAATCGGCACTTAAGAAGCGTATAATCATAAACTCGGAGGTTTTTTGTGCAAATCCGTCTCCTTGGCTAAAGTCAATTCCTGCCCCGGTGTTTCTGGTCATGGCAGCTTCCAGGATAGGAAGAGTCAATTCATTGGCGGGAACAGCCATATCCGGAAAATCAAAGAGTCCTCCCTTCTCCTTGGTATAGATTCCTAAGCGAGAAATAGTTCCGTTGGTTACCATTTTCACTCTTCGAATAGCACTTAAAGGAATGCTATGCTTTGCTCCTGTGATAAATCCTCCGGAAAGACGAATCTCTTTTTCTTTTAAATTAAAGCCGATAGGAATGTCCAGACTATCTATATTATTGGGAAATTCCGCTCCCAGCTTATTTCTGGCAAAGGCCAAAAGCAAGGTCTTGGTTTCCGCAATATTATGTCTCTATGACCGCCTCTGCGTATCGGTCTCCAAGTCGGGATGCTTTTAAATTTTTCCCGTGAAGATCCTGAAAAATTAAAGAATACAGCATATTGAGTTACAATATCGCATGGGAAGAATCGCTCCCACCTCGGGAAAAAGAAAGAGTAAAGGGCTTCTTCCCTTCCACTGAAATTCCATCTTCCGTAATACAAAGCTCTGTCCTCCCGCATCAAAAATTGCCTTACGATTTCCCCAAAACACTTCTCATTTACTTTCCTCCTATTTCCCTTCAGAAATATAATATACAGCTTTTAAATCTTATTTATTATAACGCAATGTCAATTCCCTTCCCACAATTTTCAGCATGGATTTTCGGTAATAGTTCTCGATAAACACACTGCAATTTATTTATATTTAACATTAGTTAGTTAATACTAACTATGCACTCTAAAAATCGAATACTATTTTCATTGATTCTACCGCTTTTTCTTTGCAAGCCTATTGTACTAAAAATCAATACATAAAATTACAAATTGAAAGGAGCAATAAATTTATGGAAAAAATGATGAACATTTACTTGGCAAACCGGTGCATTTTTATCACAAGATTCAGAGTTATCACTGGTATGTGCAGGAAAGACCTTCTTCCAAGCACACGGAAAGCTTTGAAGAGTATTACAATTATGTTAACGGGCAGATTGACGAGTTGGCAGAGCTGATTCTTATGGACGGCAAGAAGTCGTTTTCACCATGAAGGGATTCGCAGAGCTGGCAACCATCAAGGATCCGGCAGGAGATTTTACGCAGGATATGCATGCTGTTTTCAGCGATGTACTTGCCGACTTCGAAACACTGCTTGCTTCCGCTAAAGAAATCAAAGCGAAAGTCGATGCGGAAAATGACAGCCTTGTCAGTGCAAAGATGGACGGTTTTATCGAGTCCTATGCCAAGGCCATCTGGATGTTAAAGAGCTCTTTGGTTTAAGCCTTCCCGTACATCACAAAAAATAAAGAATCATTATATTTCACGGTTCATTCCATGTAAGAAAAAATTCTTAAACGCCTAACGAAGCCAATCGTTGGGCGTTTTTAGTTCTATGGCTCCTTGAATCCCCCTCCAATTGTTGTAAAATAGAAGAAATCATAAATGAGATACCGCGAATGAGCTCGATACACTTTAAAATAAAAGAACTATATTCATCCATACCTGTTCTACAGATTAAGGAGCAAAATCCATGAAGATTACCAAAATCCAATGTCCAAACTGTCAAGGTCAATTATCCGTTCCCGAAGGAATGAAGGAAGGCTTTGTGCAGTGTGAATTCTGTAATACCAAGGTCTATTTGGAGCCCTCATGTCGGATATTGCAAAATATTACCATCATGTGAATTATAATAAGGAAAGAACAGTTCCATACAACCCACAAAGCACATCTATTATGCGAAAGTGCGCACTGGGCTCTGCCGTGGTGATGATTTCCATTTGTGTATTTTTTCTGTTAAAAACCATGCTCTCTTCTTCCCACATAGAGCTTCCCACCGACCAATATCGCAGTACAGTGCAGGACCCGGTAGTGGTTTCCTTTGTGGAGAAAGCATTTTCCAAAAATCTCTCCGAAATCACAAGGGAAGACTATAACTCCTTAAAGTTCCTGTCCATTGCAAAAGATATAGAGGAAGAAAACTGGTGTTTTTCTTATGCCAAGAAGCTGGATGAAGAGGGAAATCCTGTGGAAGAAAATACTCTTTATTTTCCTGCTACGGAAAGTATTCCCCGGCAGGAGATTCAGCCCTTCACCGGTTTGGAAAATCTGGCACTGGGACAAGACCTGGGCTTCGATAGTGACAGTCAAGACAATCAAGATTTAAAAAATCTAAAAGCGTTAAAATACTTTTCCGCTATAGGAAGCAACTCGGAAAGCTTCAGCGAGCTTTTGATAAGCTTGGCAAATCCGGAACAGATCCTCGGTCTTAGCGGTATTTACCTCCGTGATGACGTTGTTCCCTACAGCATTTCCTCTGGCGAAACAAAAGATATCACGGATATTTTCACACCCTTTTCTTCCCTGAAAAGCCTTTCCATCAGGGTGGATTCTGATTATGAAGGGGGGCTGCTTTTTTTAAGACATTTTCCTAAGTTAGAGAATCTATCCCTTTATACCTCTGCCGATTTAGCTCCTTTAGCCACCTTAAGCAATTGTAAAAACCTGAGTCTGTCGGGTCCCTCTGATACCCCCTTGGAAAATATCTCCGTCCTTTCCGGCATGCCCCAAATGGAGAATCTCAGCTTATCCTATGTGATGTCCGTAAAGGATTTAAACTTTACCCAAAATATGCCCAATTTAAAGTCTCTTGGGCTCGAGAGTATACCCATACTCTCTTTAGACGGTTTAGCCAATCACCCCTCCTTAAACACGCTTTCCATTGATAGCTGTTATGAGTTAACGGACGGAAAGGCCATTGCCAGTCTCTGCGCTTTACAAAGCTTGCACCTGGGCGTTCTCCTTTACGACTTTTCCCTACCGGATTTGCAAAATTTAACTGCCTTGAAGAAGTTCTTTGTACTCTAGGTATCTCGGTCATTTTTCCCATATGCCCTCGATTAAGAGTCTCTACTGTTATCTGGATGGAGACGAAATCAGCGCCGAGCCCCTTCGTGGAATGAACTCTTTAAACAATCTGGTGGTTTCCGGTTCCATGGATTATATTTCTAACGACTGGGAAAATATTTTACAAGACTTACCAAGCCTTGAAAAACTGAGTATTTTGGGAGATTCTTTATATACTCTGAGAGATCATCGCGGGACTCTTTCTCCGTATCAAAGTAAAAGAACTGATTTTTGATAAAATCTCATGTACTCACCCACACGCCTCAGATTCCCTCATTCCCTTAGTAGGATGGAAGATAACAACTCACAGAGACCTTGATTCTCACCCAGGCAGAAATCAAAACCTGGATGATGATTCCAATAATTTCACGACCAATGCCAAAGCCTTTCTCTCCCATTTTAAGGCAATAAAAAGACTTGGACTTCATGGAAATAAGCTGGAGAATCTGGATTGTATAGAGGGGCTCACCACTCTGGAAGAGCTGGACATTTCCGATAACTATATTACCGATATCAGTGCACTACGAAATTTACCCAATCTGAAAAAAGTAAAGCTATCCGGAAACTCCATTGTAAATATGGAGCTCCTGCCGATAGCGTGAGAAATTGTGGATCAGTTTTCAATGAACTCTCTAAAACTTAACAGTAAAAGCAATCGCCCTTGATGCAATCCCGCAGCTGCAAAGAGGCTTTTCTTTACCTATGCCTCTTAAGTCTTGGCAAATGCTGGCTCCACATCGCTCAACAAAATCCTGAAAAAGATGGGCAGCCTCCACCTGAACCATTGGATTTCCCTTATTTTTCATAGAGCTAAAACCAAATTTGCTCCAATGAGTGCGCTGCAGCTTCCTTCTAAGGTTCCTAAACCTCAATAAGCTCCCGCAGGAGAGAAAGCAGAAGCTCCTCGGCAGATTTAATTCCTCTCGATAGGCAAGCAGCACCAGCTGTCCGCAGTTCTTCCTGCCGCTAAGCTTCTCCATGCACGTCTGTTTTTCTTCTAAAGATCTGTTTCATGATTTCTCCTATTCATTTAAAGGATGAACGATAGGAAATTTCTTGTCTCCTGAAGCTAATTGATTTTTATGCAAAGCAATACTCGACTCACCCGATTCCCTCATAATGCGTCCACATCCGGGCAACCTGTAAGCAACTCCCTCATAAGATACATTATTGCCTGTGATTTGTTCTGGTGTATACTGTATAGGTCAACCATTATTAATCCTCCCGGAATAAAACTGGTTAAATTCCCCACCAAACTCGCCGTAAGGTGTGGGGGATTTTAAATGATCTTCGTACAATATTGTTGGAAAAGCAATTTTTTCTAGACCTGCGCTCTATGTTATTTTTGTCCCTATCCGCATTTTTACTGCAACTTATCAAATACAATACCACCCTCATTAGGGATCGCAATTGTACATTCCGATAAATCTTTCTTCTTGATGCTAAAATATTTCGTCTACCCGAATACTATTTAAATAATGTTCTTAACTACTTCCAGTCCTCTTTCCAATTACTGTATTTTTACTCTATTGTTGGTAATCGTAATTGGTTGAGAAGATTCATTTACCTCTGAAACCGTCTGATAGGTTTGCTCTACCAGTAATACGATTGAAGTCATTGCTTATCCCTGTATTCTTATCTTCTTCTGTACTGCATTTTCATAAGCTTTTCTATGCTCATTATGTACCGTGTACTTATTGGTGTACGTCAAAATATTAATATTTTATCTCATAACTTGTTTCAAAGTGATTCGCTCCTGTATTTTTTCTCAACAGGAAAAGTCTTCAAATCCGGAAAGACTGACACCAATAGCTTTTATTCTTCGCGAAATGGCTTTGCTCCAATAGTCTTGATAAATTATCGCATCTATGATTTCTCCACTTTACCTCGGCAAATAATAGCTATCTTTGCCATCAAAAGGCAAGTAAATCTATTTCAGATTCCTTCTTTCTTATTGTCCGTTCCCCACTGTTTCATAATCTTCCGGTAGGAAGTCCAACTTTCCTTTTTCTCAGCCTTTTGTTCAAAATACTCTATGACAATCTGTTCAAATATAGCCCCATATATTCATTGAGTTTTCGGTTCAACCTGCTTATCCTCACAAGTTCTCCCAAATCCATATTGAGTAAGTTTAAATTCTTCTGCACAAAACAGTACCAAAAACGAAACATTGTAGTCCTTGATTCGATAAATCGGACGCTTACTTTTACGGTCTAAGACCGGTGTTTTCCTCTCAATGATTCCAAGTTCCTGTAGAGAATTTCAGATAATGACTTAGCCCTCCGCTTTTGCATATTTAATTTCGTTGCAATTTCATTTAGCTTTGCTTGCACCGAAATCAGCAAAAGAATATCATTGTAAAAGCTTGGGCTGTCTCAATTCTTGCTTTAAAGTTATCAGGCTCTTCAAACACTTCGTTAGGCTTCTGAAAATTACGAATAATGTTGGTTTTAACCATCTACCAACAAACTAAAGTATTCCGCAATTCTCGGGATTCCATAGACAATGGCCTTATCTCATAGCTATAGGAAGGGACAAACTCGGCCGCTTCAAAGCTCAAAAGGGCTGAACCTTTAACTGGCTTGTCCGTCGTCCGTAAAGCGGACTTTTGTAGCCCAGTACCTGATTTTCCATAAAACTCATGGAAGAGCCGCTCAAAAATCCAGGAAAAAGCCTGCTCCCTCTCCTATATCAATCAGTGTAGCAGGGAGAAATATGCTCCGCACTTTTGGGCTAAATAGGGATACTCATCGATGACAAAAACGATTCTGTGCTCTTCTCCGTAGGCAAAACAAAACGAAGAGCGCCTCAAAAATCCTGAAAATCCGGAAGGCCCTTTAGATTCCGCAAGCTTCATAGATGGCCGTGACAAAAGACTAGGGTTAATCAGCGCATTTGGATTCCAATGCCACAAAAATAATAGCCTTCTTTTCTTTTTAAAAATTCCTTTGAATCAGGTAAGTTCCCTACTCGTCTTCTGCCATAAATAACCGATAAAGCGAAAAATTGCCTTTCCGTATTCCTCTTCTAATTCTCTTGGATTCGATGCTCTTCCTATAAAGCGCATAAAATCACCTCCTGAAAACGGTATCGCGTATTCTCATGATGCCCATAACGAATCGGATAGCATAGATTTTAGTTATCCACTAGACAAAACCGCACTACGGGAGTTAAAACCGCACATCACATGTGACGATACTCGTTGAGTATTATAAAATACAATAGCATAATATGCAATAACATACTTTTTGCATATTATACTGTTGCATTTCTCTGTTGAATGAAGATAACTAGGAATCAATACAGATATTACCTATTAGCAGCGCCTCCGGGCAGACCTTTCACATTCCATGCACAGGATGCAGTCCGTCCGTTTTTCTCTTCCTGGAATTATCCGTCATTTCCACATCCATGGGACAAACTCTCTTACATTTTTCCACAGGAAATGCATCTTCTCATCACAACGAATGCGCACCAAAGAAAAGTAACTCACTAGGCTTTAGAATACGGTAACCGGGCAAATGTATTTGCAAAAATGCTCAGTTATCCTTGCAAAAGAAAGGCCAAAGCAATCCCCACAAGATAATAGGCGAGATTTCCAATGAGGAGGCCCAAAACATAATCCTTTTCCAGATTTCCCCAGCTTCATAAAGAAATAAAGGCCGATACAAAAAGTAGTGCTAAAGTAAAAGTCAGATAACGAATCCATCCAAGTTTTTTCTTGGAAGTTCTCTTGTCTTATAGAGGGCCAAAAATCCAAAACCATGGCAGTCCAGCAGGCATAACCGCAGAAGCCTCTTCCGAAAAATCAGCGGCCCGAAGATTTTTCGCCACCGCATAATGAATAGTATGCCGCCTCGAAAACGCCGGTAAATAAATAGTACCAAAAAGCCCTCAATTTGCATATTTTCCTGCTTGAGAAGACCCTAAATAAAGAAGCATATACACCCCACAAGAAGCTGTACCACACTGCGGGCATGGGGATATTTTCTCATGCAAGAAAACCCAAAGAGCAGAAGAGACCCGATATAATTAAAGTGAAAAGATAAAAAGATATGCTTCGTGCAAAGACCCACCGCCGCTCAAAAACACCGCCAATCGAAGCACCAAAGCATATTTTTTCAAGAACAAGCAAATAAGTCTTCCTGTGTAACCATTTTTATTTTCACCTAAAGGGTAAAAACTGAGTTATAGGACTAACTGAGTTATAGATTGCAATATATTGGTAGAAAGTTTGTCTCGATAGATTGTATGCTATTTGTTTATTTTCAAGTTTTGCATCGCGATTGTAATATGATGAGGGTCAACTTACAATAGTTCCACAGAATGACATTTTGTAGAAGAAACCGATTCCCCGCTATCTAAACTCCTTTAACTGATAGTTACTGGATGGCTGATGTCGGAGTGATGTTCCCGCCTTAAAGGAGAAACTGGGTGACAAGGATCCCATAAAGAGCTCCATAGAAGAGTGCGTATTCTGCGAAGACGAGCTGATACAATCCTGAAACTAAAGAAGAAATAGGGATGAATTGTAAAATAGTTAAGGGGCTTGCTTATGGATATTGAATACTATGAGAAAGACCATGCAAAAAGATATATGTAAAGCAAAAGATGTTTTAGAAGGGCTGAAGGATGCAAGAGAATACTCGACGATGGAGCGAGATTATGCGCAAATTAAAGGAGAATATAATCTCTAATCATGTCTTCTCTAAAAGATATAGAAATTGTCTCCGGCAATGCGAAGGGTGCTGATGCATTCGGTGAAGAATATGCTCTGCAAAAGCTAAGAACCTAAAACTAACAATACTCAATTGGAATGGAGGTTCCTTCAATGGCGAACACAAAACTAAATAACGAAAAATAATAAAAAATCCTGAACAGGCGAATCAACTTTTTTCTGAGCTTAGACTAAATGATGTGACTATAGCCGCCATTAAAGAGGGGCGGCGGATTGCCTAGATAATCGCGTAAATCATATAGTACTATGGATAGTCTAGCTTTAGGCGTATAAAACACGAGGGTAGCAGTGATTCTCTACCTTTGAATTAGATTTGTTCCATAAAATATTTTTTATTGATTCTTCCCTAGATAAGAAAGCTGTTTTCAGCAAGCTGCTTGTCTATATCTCGTATGATTTTATTGTAGGATTACACATAAGGCTACATCACAACTAAATAATAAAACGTGAAGCACCTGTCTTGGTGTTAAAGTTAGATCACCACAAAAATAACAAACATAAGTGAGGGCTGCGCAGGCTACTATAACACAAGATATGCGTTTTAGACTATCGCTCATTCATTATTCTGAAAAATATGGGTCATCAAAGGTTGCAATGAAGTATCGTGTTAATCGACAGTATATCTATCGCTGGCGTAACCGATATAACGGCTCTATTGATTCATTACGAAATCAATCTCGCCGTCCACATCATCATCTCAACCAGCACACTTTAGAAGAGCTAAAGTTAATTGCTGATATGCGCCGAAAATCCCTATACAGGACTTGTTGTCTTCTGGGTAAAGCTCATCAAAGAGGCTATAAACGCTCTATAGCAGGGCTTTTATCGTATTCTTCGAAGGCAAGGAATTATGGCTGATAAACTTCCCTAATCCCAAGTATGTTCCAAAAGCCCTACGAGCAAATGCATTACCCCGGAGAGCGTATCCAAATCGATGTAAAAATTCGTTCCTGCTGTATGCTTAGTGAATGAAGCAAAAAGGGCAGAAATTCTATCAATACACTGCTATTGATGGAGTTCTCTGATAGCGATATGTAGAAGCTTTTTGACGAGCACAGCACCTATTCTTCCGTTGTGTTTCTTGAGCATCTCATTAAAGCATTCCCTATGCCTATAGAGTGTGTACAAACAGATAATGGAGCAGAGTTCACTAAACGATTCACTTCCACTAAAGAAGAGAATCTAACGCTATTCCAAAAACGTCTAAAAGAACATGGAATTCGTCATAGCAAATACGCCCATTTACTCCAAGACATAACGGTAAAAGTGGAACGCAGTCACCGTAAAGACAATGAAAGATTCTATGCTTCACACACCTTCTATTCCTTTGAAGACTTTTTCAAAACAATTACAGCTATACAATAGAAGGGATTACAATCTGTTTCCTATGAGACCTTTAGGATGGAAATCCCCTAGTACCATCCTAAAGGAATTTATTCAGTGGGGTGTAACATATGTTTGACAAACCTACACTTATTCATATCTCGTATGATTTTATAAGCTTGTTGCTACGATATATTTAGTAAATCGGCAACTTCATTTGAAGTAAGAAATAATTTCTCCATCGTACTCTTCTCCTTTCTTTTTAGAAACATAGTGTTTTCTGTTTATATTTTCTAGATTATATTATTAAAGAGAAACAAATTTGCTCCTAAGGAGGTGTTAAGATTGAGTTTGGGTAAATTGATAAAGAAATTTCGTGAATTAAGAAGAATTACTCAAAAGGCATTAGGAGACAGAACCAGATTGGATGATGTAAGAATAAGACAATACGAACTTGATATTCGTACTCCTAAAGATGATGTCTTGGAAAATATTTCTACTGCACTACTGTAAATAAGGATTATTTGAAAGAACCTGATTATCCCTATACTGAACATGATTTAATGCGATTCTTATTTAAGCTTGATGACAGCATTGAAGTTAAAATACGACCTGTTATTTTGAATGATGAAGATCTGGAATACACTATCACAGGTGTATATTTTTGGCAGTGAAGCTATTCTAAGAATCCGCAATATGCTTGACCAGTGGCAGGAAATGAAAAGAAAATATGAGAATAACGAAATTACAAAAGAGGGCATTACAGGATTGGAAAGCAAACTATCCCGATAGTTTGAAAAGATTATGTTCCATTTGAAGAAAGCAATGTCAAGTTCTATAAAAGTGGTATCGGAGCAAAGGTTCCACCGGATATAAAATGAGCATAGAAAAAGCACATAGCTGAAAGATTTTACAATCTTAAAGTCATGTGCTTTGTACACTATTCGATGATTTAGGCAAACTGGGAATTTAAAATACGATATGTATATTCATTTTGTTTTTAAAAAGCATTCCATAAAAATATGAAAATAAATACACATCCCCATGCATTACCTGTAAATTCTTTTTACCATAAGCATCCCATATATAATAATCAAAAGCGGTAATCATTTCAATTATTCCTTCAAATGTTACTCCGATGGCTCCATGAGTTAAAATGCACATAATAGCACAAAAATCACTTTTAGTTAGCCATTTTGAATTGTAGAGTATCGCCTGTTTATCTTTTCGCTTATTACTATATAATTAAAGCCTTCAAAAATCCCCAAACAGTCGCTGTAATGAGCATACCGATTACATTTATAGGAAATCACTTGCCAGAACTTCTTTGTTGTTAAAAACGGTCTGAAAACAGTAGATAGCCATTGCTCTGACCTCAGAGTATAAGAAAATATTATATTGGGGATAAAGCACAGAACACAAAGCAAGATAGACAAAAACATTCCCTCAGTCTTTAAAAACCATATGACAAAAATGTTCTTTTCTAAAAATAGAAAACAATTGTAGTCCAAATCCCGCAAGTCCATACTGAAATATTGCAACTAACAAAACACAGATAATATTGGCAATTCTTCGTTTTTACAATTCCATAAATTTCTTTTTGAAATATCATAAATATCCCTAAACTTACGAATGAAACAATCAGTATAATCCAAAGGTCTATATCAAGTTCTTTCTGTTTTCATTTAGCATGATTTTTAGCACTATGTAATCTCTGTTCAATAAATACTCTTATACTACTCACAAACATCAGTTTGTCACCCGCTATTTTCCACAAAAGCCTCCCACCACACAAAATGATGGAAGTCTTTAAAGAATTAACCTAAATTCAACAACTCACTTTGAACCTACTTTTTCTAGCTCAGACAAACAGTGTATCACTCAGGAGTTTTTGGCAAACACCTACTCGCTGAATCCAACTGTTTTCAATGGTTTTTATAGTAGTAGTATATTTGCTTCTGTCACACCCATCTCTATTGTTCTTTTTCTTTACACAGCTCAGAATTATATAAGGAATGAACCGGTAAAATAAACTATTTTACGGTCTTAATATCTAATTTATTTCCTCTCCCCACTCCTTCAGAAAATCCTGCATGAGCTTATCCCTTTTCTCCGCCATCTTCTTGGCTGAAGGGATATTTAATTCCCTTAGAAATCAGTAAAGCTTGTCATAAAAATGCTCAATAGAATTCTCGCTTCTACGTGGCTTTCCGCTAAACTGAAGCAGCGAGCAATACCGATAGCGCCAATCGTTTTCCAGTCGATCTGCATCCTGCACAATTTTTCCTCAATAGTCTCTGGAACTCTCCTCTATTTTTACTAAAAGAAACGGAATCGATATTCCTGCATTATTTCCCTCAATTCGCCTCGCAAAGACCCTCCCTGCTGCAAAAAGCATCTGGCATTGGCATTACATTTTCTGCATGGAAAAGCTTGTGGTCATCGCAGTCATGTAGGAGGTGTGTGGCGGAGAGAGCACTAACTTCCTCTTCTCCCTCTCCTTCCATTTTGGCGATCATCAAGCATTGTGGTATACCCGCAAACTACATGGGTAGGTCATTGCCCGTCTCCATTTCCCTGAGGCGCAGTGATATAGCTGCCGTCTATCGCCCTCGATTCTACTCTTCTCCCATGGCTACTCTACCCTCTATAACGCCACCGCTACTTTTCCGTAGGCAAACTCGGAAAAGCAATAACGTGTCGACACATTCTGCTCTGCCTCAGATGGTAAGCTTGGTTGCCACATTCATCCAGCTCTCTACCAGTGTCCGGTGGCTCTACTAATACGAGTCGCGTCGGGCCCAGATAAACCTTTTCATGGACCAAATTCCGAAAAGAGCTTTCCTACTAATCCCCAACATCTGCGTCAGCTTCTGTAGATCGTCATTAATGGTTTCAGAACATCCGCAAACATACAGTTCGGATGTGTCGGTTTTCTCCATAGCTGAGTACTCTTACGTCACTCAATGATAATCTTGATAAATCCACAATAGGCATCCTGCCCTTCAAAATAAAATGTCACCCCTATCCGAGTTTTAACGTAACCTCCTGCGTTACACAATGTCAATCTTTTCCTCCGAACCTTTCGCATCTCCTCTATCCGATCATACACTCGCTCGCTCGGAAAGAATCGTGGTTTTTCTGTCCTGAAACAGGGAACGGTGCCGTAACAGTGCCCCATTTGCACTCAGCGCGCTCAGCTCTCTTTCTTCCCGTTCTTTTTCTCTCCGTGAAAATGTCGGAGTAGCTAAGCCGTCTTCCTTCATTTCCTCCAAATGATACAAAAGCCTTCTCCGATTGGTCGGACTCTCTTCGCCTGGGAATCTCGCCGTGCTAAGCAGAGGGCAGAGGCATTTTATGCTTCAAGAGAAAATGCACTTTGGGGTGCTTTTCGGAAATGAGGGAGCGAGATCGGGTAATGGTTTTCTCATATCCGCAAAGAGTGATTTTCAAAGAAACGCCTCTGTGCATACAAGCCCATGCATCGCTTCGCCCGATTCTCCACGCGTAAAGGATGAGAGAAAGTCAAGCACATCATCCAAAAAGGAATAATCCGTCACATCACTCCTGAAAGGTCATGGCTTTACTGATAGCTGGGTGTCCTCCGGACGGTGAGGGAACCACTTTCCGATGGTCGATGCCGTAGGAAAGCCCACAGCATTTTCCCTGATTTCCCAGAAGACGAAGTCACTCCTTCTCTTTTCCTGCAAATCCTTCACGGTATAAATCCCGAAGGAAGAGAGCTTTTTCCTGTTTTGCTCCCACCGTAAAAAGTGCCCGAACATCTCTTTCCCGCAAAAAGTCTCTGCATAATCTTCCTTCTTGGAATCTATAAAGAGCCGTTGGGCTTTTTCTCTTCACTGGCGGTCTTTGCCGTTTTCCCGTAGGCAAATCCCAATGGAGCAGCTCAGCCTCAGCTTCTTTCCTTTTACCCTCCTTTGAATTTTCTCGGCCCGATGCTTTCCGCTTCGGAAAAATCCTTTGGCCACTCTGTTAAATCAGATAGCCTCATCCGAGGTAAACTATATTCTACCTGCTTGGTATAGCTTTCAGAATGTCATGGAGTTCCTCTGACACGCCTTATACTTTTCAAAACTGGATACAGAAAAACAGTTTTAGAAAAGCCGAGGCTTCTTTGCTGTTCATGGCGGAACGGACACCGTATTTTCTTGCTTCATAATTGCAGGTTGCCACCACGCCTCGCTCCGTGGGTCGCACCGATAATCAGGGGCTTATCTTTCAGAGTCCGGATTGTCCGCATTTCCACGGAAGCATAAAAGCGTCCATATCCACACGACGCCGATGATATGATTTTCGATTTTCAGTTTGTGCTGATTCCTGCATTTCCGATAGATTCTTTGCTCTACTGAAACAGGCTACTTTACTCCATCTACTGTACTGCTTCTATCTCTTTACAGTCTCTCTTTCCTATGCCAAACTTCTTCAGCACTTTTCCAGCTCTCACTTCCACCCGTCTTCTTCCAAGGCGTGCTTTCTCTGTCTCATCCTCACTGTTGCAAAGTGCAGGAGCAAGCTTGGAATTCACAACCCGAAAAGTCAAGGGATATGTCTCCGGATCCGGATTCTTATGCAGAGCATTTCCCACGCACGGGAGACTTTTATTTCCCGCCACATCTCTGCAAACTCCTGAGTATAGCAGCCACCCTGCTTGGGAATCTTATTCATCGCCTCGTAAATCCTATTTTGTGGGAGAATCGGAAATAAGAGCACAGCTCTCTGAAATCATTCCTCTCAGCTCTTTCCTCCCGAATACTGCGCACCTATTATGATAGTGTCTCCAATGCTCTTTATTCTGTGATAGTGATGCAGCTGCACTCGCAGGATAAACTCTTTCCAGTCTCCATTCCGGATGGCACCTTTCTACATTCAAGATTCACTAAAACCATTTTTTCGTAGATACAGAAAGCTTTTTATTTTCCTGAAAAACGAATCAGCTCCCCAATTCGCTGAACGGAAAGGATTTGTCCGCATAGCTATCCGAAAGGATAGACCGAATGCAATAGCTCTTCTTGGTTTTCATACTTTACACCACTCTCTATTTCTCCCATCGTTCTTCGGCTGTTAAGCACTCCCAAAAGCGTATATGCGTTCAAGACTATTTATTTAAGAAAATACTCTAATCCCTTAGATAAAGCGGTGCCTCCGTCTCTGACCCCTTGCAAAATCTCCTCTGCAAGGTCACAAAAATCCATATAGGGATCTGATGCAAAAAGATCCCTGATAGCTTATAGATTCTTAAAGTATTCATACAATAAAGCCTCCGGCATGTCCACAATAATCAGATAAGAGTTTGTGCCATCCGGTCGTGACTTTTAAAAAGCATATCCAACATTATAACTGGAATGTGTCTTCTGCAAAGGATATAAGTCTCTGCAAGGCTTCCACTTTCTTCATTTTCCTCTCGATATCCCAGCAGAACCTCGCATCCTTCACTTCCACGGACTGTACTCTGCTTCTCCAAATTACTTTGTATCCTGGAACCTACTGTGGTTAGTGGATAAGCCCGGCTTCATAGAAGAGCCGCATCATAGGAGATTAATTACAAGCCTCTCCTTAGTAGCAGTGGAAATAATCTGTGGGAAACCGCAATCATGGTTTCTCTTTTCCATCCTGCCTCCATTTTGCATCAATCCATGCGCTGCCCACGCAAACCAATCCGTAAACACCGGAAGGGCCGATCTCTCCCTGATCCATCTGTCACATGAGATGGTGAGCTTCATCCCCGCTCTTAGTGCTAAGCGAGCCATCCCTCTCTTCCTGTGCAGCAAGTTTCCGTCTGTCTCTACGCTCACAAGGTAATGGCTGCGCACCAGCTCTCTAAAAGAGGTTTCAGAAACTCCTCCTCCTGTCTTTCAAAAACACACAGACTTAAGTCCCCAAAAGATAGGGATCTCCACCGCTTGATGTACATTTGCTTCCAATCTGATAGGGAATATCCGTGATTACAGCATATTTCCAGTCCTGAGAGAAAGGGCTTCTTTTCGAGAGAGAAGAGCTGACCTCTCTCTGCCCTGGGTTTCGATGTTTCCTCTTGTTCTCTTTTTACTCTGCTCCGCAAATGTACCTCCTTCTATCTTCATAATCGTTAGATGAGAAATAGTACCACTCACGGATGCAGGGCATAAGCCTCTCCTTCTTGCATTTCCAAAGAGCTTTACCTACAGAAAACAATCCTCTACATAGCATAGCTTTCACCATCAGAGTAAACGGGTCTGCTCAGCCTCTATTCTCACTATTCCTTTGATTTCTCAGACTTTAGACTCATCTTTCCGAGTAAAACTTCTTTAAACCCTTTCTAACATTCGTATCTCTGAAACTATTAGCTTTTCAGCTGCAAAACATTTTTATCTCATCACCTGATTGCATTCACCATTTAACTCTGTCACCAGGACCTGACCATCTGATATTTTCACAAGAAAATCACACCCTTCTTTCTTTAATCGTACTCATACTATGCGGCGAAGAAGAGCATAACTCTGCAAAAAGGATGATAGTACTTGACAATGCCTATCCCAAAAGGGAAAATGAGAGGGCGAAAGCGAGTCGTTATGGAAATCCAAAAACAGCCAGCGCCGGTACTACACGGAGAAATGTGATTGCCTGGCAAACTGCTCTAAAGGAAGTGGCGGCAGAACGGTGAGCTTTAAATCCACAGCCTACGAATGCAGACAGAATGGTTGCCTTGGTTCATCACTGTCGTACAATGGGTATTCAGGATGCCCTCGTGAGGTCGAAGACATGGGCGCTTTTGACGCATCCCTGGTAGCAAGATTACAGGCTGCTGTATACCGCAGTCAGGATCAAAACGGAAAATATTCCTTGGGGAGATCTGCTCTATGATTAAAAAATCGCCTGCGAAGAAGGTACATGATGTTTCTGGACGCACAGAAAACTGAATTTTAAAGGATCCTTATATCTACGGGTAGACTCTGATTTTGATCTGAGGATGCCGTACTCTTTGGAGAAAAGGATGCTGCAAGATTTACCTTCTTTCTCGCGCCTTAAAAAGTAGATTATCAAAATGCAGAAAAGGTGTGCGGATTAACGGAATCGATATCTTCTTTTGAAGGAGGATATTCGCTGCCTGTATTTGCCGATCAGACAGCATTCGCATTCGGAAAACGGAATCCAGGAGGATGTTCTACGGTAGCGGGAAGTAGCAAAGGCGGAGCAAGAAGCCTGTGGATCTCGGAAGCACCCTTCTATGGCGTACTACTGAGTCTGCAAAGGAGTGGTAAGAGAAGAAATTGCCATGCCTCGGACAGATTTTCAGTAGCTTTTCCTGCAGGAGATTATACTATGATTTCATACCGGAATCAGTGGAAGCGGTGTAGAGCTTAGCGGAGCAAGACAACTGATATTCACGCAAGAGCTGAGAATACAGTGCTTTGATACCGTCTATACCAATCTGAGGATATGGAAGGCTTCCTGAAGGAAGTGAGCTGATTCACACCATGGCTTTGACGGAAAGTCCATTATAAACCCGAGACAGATTCCTGTTGTGTATGCTGTTTATACGCCAAGGAGGAGGAACACTTTGCCGAAAAAGTAGTACAGGAAATTGATGAGAAAAAGCAGTCAGGGCATCGGCGATTTACCGTAGAGGGTAAAATGATAGACATCGCCTTTTATGACGGAGCCAAAAGAACCCTGCGCAGCAAAGGGATGCCGGCATTTTGGAGGAGGTAAAATGTTTAATGGTGGGCAGAGATTCCGGATGCGGTTTTTAGCGGAAACCGGAAAACGGTATTTGGGAAGCAGACATTTTGACGGCTATTCTTATGAAAAGACAGCAAAAAGAGTATCGCATCGGTGGCGAGGAAAATGCTGGAGAGTAATTTGCAGGAGGTTTTACGAAAATGCACGCTCCATGACGGCATGACCACTCAGCTTTCGACCATCACTCGCAGGAGACCTGGTAGCTGCAGGTGATGTGCATATTCATGAGATGGGGCGCTTTTAAGAACATTACCATTCCAGCCAGCCTCCTCAGCAGCTTCCACAGACGCGCTGTTCCCATGCTGGAAGATCTGGGTACCGTAACCGTATCGAAAGCTCCGGGTCTGGGGAAAAATCGAGAAGCTATCAGCGAGGGAAATTACAGGAATCGCTATTCTTCGTTCCCACGTACGGTAAGAGTGCAGCCATCGAAACGAGAACTGAAAAATTGACATTGCCTTTTATCGAGCCCCGCTGTGATGAATATGGAAATTGTCGGGCAGTAGGGGAAACAGCAACTGCGTGGCCTCCACCTGCCATTGATGCGGAGTATGCCGAGTATGTGGTGGTTTTTAATGACTGTCTTGTTCCCTTTCCGAATTTTCTCCGGCAGATATCAGCATGACTGACGTGGACTATGTGCTAAAGGTGGATGCTATCGGAGATCCGGAAAATAGCTACTCGCAAAGTACTCCGTCCGTGACGGATAGAAGAAAACTGATGGCGGAAAGCTGTGCAAAGTTCATTGCTCACCTCTATTTTTAAGGAAGGTTTCACCTTTCAAACCGGTAGGCGGTGGTGCAGCCAGTGCCACTGGCACTTTTGTCTTTCGGAGAAAAATGCGGGAGATAAACACTATGGGCTTTGGCGTCGGAGGAATGTCCAAACCCATGTGCGATTTATTGATGAGGGTTTGGCTTTCCGCCTTTTTGATACCCAGGACTTTGATTTACCTTCTATCGAGAATCTGATTTCCCATCCGAAGCATTTTTCCATCAGCACAAAAGGGAATATGCCGATCCCTTCTGTAAAGGCGCAGTGGTCAATAAACTGACTTTGTGATTTAGCACCTGGAGGCAGATGTGGCATTTTCACCGCACGTGGTAATGAGCTCTGAGGAGAATTAATGTAGCTCAGGAGGGACATCTGATACGGCAGCCGGAGCAAAATGCACCATTGTCATCACGCCTTTGGTGCAGGGAAGAATTCCTACTATTCGAAATGATGTGACTACCGTTACCACCCCCGGGGAAAATGTAGATGTGATTGTTACTGACTATGGCATTGCCATTAATCCCCAACGTCCGGAGCTTTTGAGGCTGTAAAGCCGCTAAGCTTCCCATAAAGAGTATTGAGGAATCGAGATATTGCCTACAAGATCTGTGGTGAACCGCCAAACTGGAATTCGAGGATAAGGATAGTTGCCATTATCGAAGCAAGAGACGGCAGCATTATGGACGTTGTAAGAAAGCGGAAGGATAAAATCTACTTACACTCAAGCGCCAGATAAAAACAAGTAAAGTCAAGTGCCATTCTTATAAAACCAAGTATGTAATTTATGCCAAGGGAGTTCAAAATGGAATTTTATTGTAAAAGCGGAGAACGAATCCATGTGGATATTCTGGGAGAAGGCTTCCCCATTGTCTTCCTCCATGGAAACAATCTGCAAAAGCGGCTACTTTTGCAAAAAGCAAAGGGTTCTCGAGAAAAGTTTCAGCTCCTCTTTGTAGATAGTTTGGGGCATGGAAAATCCGGAGAACTGCAAGGAGAAACAAGCTTTGCTTACCTTGCTGATAGTCTGGAGGAGCTCCTTTCCTCCCTTTCCATAGGAAAATGTCTTTTGGTGGGGCACAGTGACGGCGCAAACCTCGCCCTGGAATACGCCGGTCGCCACGGCGAGAGAGTAGCCGGTATTCTGGCAAACAGCGGAAATATTTCCTTTTCCGGTCTAAAGTTCCTTCCCCGCTATGCCTGCTATCTGGAAGAATGGCTCTACCGCTTTTTGGGGCTCTTTCTTCCCGCCTTTAAACGGAAGTCCAGGGTTTCTCCCCTTTTACGGGAAAATGTGATGCTGAAGGAGATTTTCAAAAGGCGCCTTACCCTGTAGTGGTTTTGGTGGGCGATAGGGATATGATTAAGCGAAAGCACAGTATGGCTATTGCAAAGCTTTTTCCAAAAGGCAAATTTCTGGAAAGAAAAGGACAGGGACACAATATTCCTAAAAAAGACAGTGCCTATTTTAACCAACTGATAGAAAAAATGGTGCAGGGCATACAGCCTTGATACTGCCTTAATCAAATAGCAAGATGCTGATTATACAATACAAGCATCGATTATCAGCACAAGTTGCTGATAAAGTAAGGTAAAAATTGCAAAACAAAGTTCGTATAGAGTAAAGAAACTCCGGTTTCCATAGTAAGGAGGAAAAATTGAATAAGCTGATTTCTTTTTTTACAAAATGGCAGAATGTTCTAAAGAGCATTCTTTTCTGAGCATTTCTATTTTGGTGCTTTTGGAACTTGTTAAAATGGGAAAGACCATTTCCCCGGAGGCGGTAAAAAGCATATTGAGCGGCTTGTCGCCCTTCCAAATCGTAAGTCTCCTTGTTCTCGGAATCCTTTCCGTTTCTCCGATGATGCTCTATGACTTTATCCTTTGTAAGGAGCTGAAAAAGAAGATTTCTTTGGGGAAGCTGATAGAAAAGCAGCTGACCATCAACAGCTTAAACAACCTGATCGGCTTTGCAGGCCTTGTAGACGTGGGACTGCGTTACAGCTATTTTACGGAGGAGGATAAGGGCGAAGAAACCATGCAGGGCATTTCCAAGGTGATGCCTTATTTTATGTCCGGGCTTTCCTCTATTCCCTGCTATCCTTCGGGCTCTTGTTTTTCGTTCAGGAAAATGCCGTTTTAAGACCCTACAGTTTTGTCCTCCTTCTGGCTTCTCTGATTCTTCCGGTCTTGCTTTTTCTTTCCACCAGAAAAAATTGGTCCTACTTTTGGAAATCTATCTAAGAAAAGATTCTGGCTTTTAATCGCAACTTCCCTCCTCGATTGGGGCTTTGTTTCCCTGCTTTTTCTTTTTACTGCGGAAGGACACTGGGCTACAGTGTTTCCCTTGCGAATACTCTGCCATTATTCTTTATTTCCATTTGTATCGGCATCGTTTCCATGATTCCCGGAAGTCTCGGAAGCTTTGACTTTAATGATGATGAGCGGTCTTTTACATTTTTCCGTAAATCGAAATGAAGCGGCAAGCTGGCTGCTACTTTTCCGTATCTTTTATTACATCATTCCCTTTGCCATCGGTCTCCTCTTCTTTATCAAAAGTATGGGTGGACAGATTAATCAGAAATTTTATGGTCTGCCGAAGAAACTTAGCTCCCTGCTGGGACAGGGTATCAGCCACTTTATGGCGAATTTCTTCGGCTTTTTTCTGATGGCCACTGCCATTCTTCCCGATGAAACCATAGTATTCCTCTGATTGGACAAATGGATCCCATCCGCGGGCAATTGCTTTGGCAGTTTCCAAGCTTTCTTCTTGGCTCTCTTTTCTTCCTTTTGGGAAGACTTTTGAAAAGAAAAGCCGCCTTTGCTAAGCTCCTTTTCCCTTCTGCTTTTGCCTTGTGACACTTTTTCTATATCAATCTGGGAAGCCCTTCTCTTTTCAGCAGTCTCTATCTCCTGTTGTTTCTGCTGATTCTCTTTTTTCGAAGAAAAGAGCTTTCCAGAAAATCCTTTTTCTATCCTATGGAAGACCGGCTAAAGGACTTTTCCTATATTGTGGGAAGTTTTTTACTTACCTTTTTTCTTTTATATCTTTCCAGTGGAAATACAGGAAAAGACAGTCTCGGCTTCCTGATTTTCCATAAGGGCGTTCTGCATAAAATACACACTTTCTCAAAGCCCCATTTTTTCACGGTCTTTTTAGACTACTTTCTTCATCTTTTCGCCTATTTTCTGATTCCTGCGCTTTGCTATATTGCCGTGGGCGCACTGGCGAGGGATAAACATTTTTCCTTCGGAGAAAAATTCAATCAGGAACGCTTTCAGAACTTTTTGCAAAGCTTTCCCAATACGAATTTAGGGGCTTCTTTGGCTTTCTTGGGAGATAAGTTGCTGTACTATTATCAGGAAGAGGGCATGGATAAAGTGGTTTTTCAATTTGCCATAGAAGACGGAAAAGCGGTGATCATGGGAGAACCCATCGAGGAAGAAAAATATTTTCCTGCTGCAATCTCTTCCTTTACTGCGGAAGCGGAGGAAAAAAACCTTACTCCGCTCTTCTATGAGGTAGGACAGGATTTAACCCTTCTCCTTCATAACCATGGCTATGAATTTATGAAGTTCGGAGAAAGTGCAAAGGTTCCTCTTTCCGACTTTGATCTTGTGGGAAAATCCGGTAAGAAGTTCCGTGCCGCGGTCAACAAAATAGAAAACAAAGGATATACCTTTCAAGTAGCAATACCCGCCCTCTTTTCCGATGCCTTTTATAGGATTTGAAAAAATATCCGATGCCTGGCTTTCCGGAAGACAGGAAAAGGGATTTTCTCTGGGCTTCTTTGACAAAGGCTATCTCTCTCTGGCTCCCATTGCCTGCGTATTGGATTCCGAGGGACATGTGCAGGCCTTCTCCAACTTCCTTATTTGCAACGGAGAAAAGGAAGCCAGCATTGATTTAATGCGTTATAATCCGGGGAACTGAAAGTAACGGCATCATGGACTACCTCTTTGTGGAGATTTTCCTGTATTTTAAAGAAAAAGGCGTGGAATACTTTGATTTGGGTATGGCGCCTCTCTCCAACGTGGGACAGGAAGAGCATAGCTTTTTCCAAGAAAAACTGGCCTTCCTGGTTTATGCCTTTTACCAATCGTTTCTACCCTTTTCGGGACTACGAAAAATAAAGAAAAAGTTCTCGCCCTTTGGGAGGCAAGATACCTGTCCTATCCGAAGGACAGCAGTCTGCTCTTTGATCTGCTGGCGATTTTTAAGATAGATAACCGGAAAGTAAAGGAGCTGTAAAAAACATTTTCTAAGCAATATAGGTCTGAATGCGGGCTCAGACTCCCCCGCATTCAGACCTATATTGCATAAAAGTATTCTTTATTGTCCCAATTTCAGATATTCTTTCTTTTACTGAATCTTATGCTTCTTCATCTTCTCCTCAAAGATATCCGTAATAATCTTTCGAAGCTCTTCTCTCTCCTTCTCCGGAAGCTCGCCTGTCTGTCGCTACCTATATGCCGGATATTCCTTCGCAATTCTTTCAATGGTCTTGGTGGTGGCATGACCTCTTACGAAGAAGGGAATCCTTTTGATCCATTCCTCCGGCACCAAATCTAACAATTTTCTTTCCTGCTTCCTTATCGCTGATGACCGCCTCCGATAAACCCTGCTTAATTTGCTCCTGTTCCTTTTCCGTAAAATCCTGTAATTCCATAAAATCTCCTTTTTACTCTATAGCTATCGTATTGTACTCTATACCTTTAATATATCTTGACCGCTCTATTATACTCCGATTTAAGGCAGCTATTATAAATTTTCTCAAAACCAACATTCTAAATTCTTCCGAAAATCAAATATCCCACTATCGTTAGAATCATCAGGCTTTCCTGAATATAGGTGTATCTTTCCACCTTGGACACAATGCGATAACGCCCCGGACTTTTTGCATAGTCATAGAAGCAGTAGGAGCACCATAAAGCATTTTAGAAAAGTAGCAAAACGGACAGTCTGCTCAGTCTCCATACCAGGATGAAGTTCGTGCAAATATCTACCCAGGTCAAAATAAAGACAAAGCGAATACATTTTTTATAGCCGAAAAGCTTGGAATAGGTCACATACTCCGTTTCCTCCTCCGGTGCCCGAATCTTCCGGGAAATCTCCCAGATAAGAGCCGGAAAATACAAGGTCAGCACAGCCATGAAATTGGTAATATCCCAAACCGGCAATTTGTATTTCATAATGGTATAAGAAATCACATAGAGATTAAGAAGAATCTGTACCGGATTATGGGTAACCAAAGCCAGAGGAAGGGACTTTGCAATCTTATGCTTTTGGAAAAACCACACCGCCATTAAGCTTCCATAGGTGTAAAGAATAAAGCAGAAGATAAAATTCTTCATGAAAAGAAAGTTAATCAGCAGGGTAAAGGAAATGAGTATGGTGGCAAATATCCGTAAATCCGTCTTTGTAACTCTTCCGGAGGGAAGAGGCCGAAAGGCAAAAAGCCGTTTGTCTAGCTCGTAGTCCTTAAAGTCATCCGCAATTCTCAGCCAAAGCAAGAAGCTAAAAACCGTAAAACTGCAAATCAGCATCCCCAAAATATCATGTTGCACAAAAAAGCTGAAAAGTGCCGACTGCCCCTCCACCGGCTGAAATGAAAGAAGCGTATCCTTTCCCACACCATGATTTAAGAGCACACAGTAGATTTCAGGAAAAATCATTACGCCCAGTCCCAGTCTTGGCACTATGGGGTGCATTTCCTTAAAGTAAATATTTAATCGTTTAAGCCTTTCCATAGCCTATCCTTTCCCCGATTTCCAGCTTCGTTTCCAAGCCTTTATTCGTATTCTCAAAAAGGTCCTCATCAATCACAATTTTATCATTGAGCAGTTCCACAATAGTCGAGCCTCCCAGAGAAAAATAGCCCTTTTCCTCTCCTGCTTGAAAGCGAAAAGGAAGCTGATTTGCCCTATGATTATGAATATGCCCTACCAGCATTGCCCCCACTTCCACATGGAGGATTTTTCCCATGCCTTCCAACTCCAAAAGACTGATTTCTCTTTTATTTTCGGAAAATGCTTTAAAGTGGGCGGCCTCTTTACGCACACTATCCAGCCTTCCCTTGATCGTTCTTAAAAAGTCTTCCCTTGCCGGGAAAATGTAGCGATGATAATCCGGCAAGCTCAGGCGAACCAATAGCGCTCCCCTTTCAAGAATTCCGGACAGGGAGCTTTCAGGATTTTTTCTATGGAATAGATTACCCTCTGATTTCCAAAGGAAGTAGATTAGATTTCCCATTGTTGTCACTGCCGGGGAAAATGATTTGTCCTTCTTGGTCTATTTTATAGGCCAGAAAGCTTTCCGGAAGCAGTGGCATAGAAAAGCTTGCTTTCTCGCCTGTCCTTTCTCCCATACTTTTCCTTCCATGCCTCTCCATTTTCCTTTGTATTCTCTTTCCCGGCATCCCGTAAATTCACGGCTTTCTTTTTCTGGAAAAGAAAGCCCCAAAGCTCTGATAATTCTTCTTTAAAAGCTCTTTGGAAAGTCCGTATTTTTCCACAAAAGGCGCAATTTCTTTTTTAGAAAGAAAGCTGTTGTAATACAAGCCTCGAAGAAAAGAAAAATAGGGACGGGCAAAAATCATTTTGAGAAGAAGTCTTCCAAGAAAATGATGGTACAAAAAGTAAATGGCTTTTTGTCCGTACTCTTCTTCACGAATCAACCTTCCTGTTTTTCGCTCAATAATAGAAGGGAGTTTTTGCTCTTTTGTTTTTGCTCCTTTTTGTTTTTGTCTTTACCCATAGTCCTCTCCCCATAGCTTTCTCACCAGCAATATCACAAAGAGAATCGCCAAAAGTAAAAGACCGATTCGGATTTTCAAACTCGGCTTTTTCATCCTGAAGTTAAAGACGAAGAAAAAAGCCAGTAAAGCATACAAAAGCTCTCCCGGAAAAATTTTCTCTATGGAAAAATATATGCTGAATAATCCATAAAAGAGGAATAAAAAGAAGCGTAGGTCACCGCAAGGCCGATAAAATAATCCTTCTTTTCTCCTCCACTGGCATTAAAATAAGCAAGTCTGGTTACTTCGGAAAGAAGATATAGCACTGAAAGCAGAAAAGAAAAGACTCCGAACTTGGCAAAATACTGAAGATAAATATGTACCGGAAAACACACCAAAGGAGATAAGGTCCAAATAAAGAATCAATTTGCACCCAGAAGGCTTTTTCCAAATCATTTCTTTGAGTACACTGGCTACCATGCCGTCAAAGGTATCGCAAAGTCCAGCTAAGAATCGGCCAAAAATCAAAGAAAAAGGCAACTTTTCGAAAAGAAGATTCCGTATAAAAGAAAAATGGAAAGCCCAAGATAGGTTAAAAAGGTACACTGGGATGATAGACCCCAAGAAAATTTTTCTTCATCAATATTTCCTCAGCTCATTCAACAACTTATTCTTCGTTGCACTTCTCCCGCAATCTATAAATATTTCCTCACCCAGAATCAGTAGGCAGTTCACGAGAACATGGGTAAAGGCTCCCCAGGATAATCGCAAATACAGTTTGTGCCGGTGTGCAGATACCACACGCGAGCAAAAGCATAATCCCGAACATGAATCGAAATCTGATCCAAAATAAAGAAAAAATCAGCTTTTAGCCCTCTCTTCTGTCTCCCTGCTCCGCCGCAGAAGGCGAAAGTCTCCTTTTGATAAAAGCTATTGGGCAGTTCAAAAGAGCTATACAAAAGCCGAAAAGCATACCAATCAGGAAATTAAAGGCAGGCGTATTTTCAAAAATACAGGTACAAAAGACTCCGCTTATTTTCTCCCAAGCCCTGCAAAAGAAAGCTAAAAACTTCGCAGTATACCTGCAAGAGCAGTCATTAAAAGAAATCCCAAAACACTTTTGCTGTCAATCCGTTTTCCGTCTGTCAGTTTTTCCGCCGTCATTAGGTCTGCAATGACCTTTTTCGTAAAAGCGAATTTCTCATACAGCATGATTGCAAACGCCCGACAGAATCACGAAACACATGGTGATGTATAAAGACATAACCACTGCACTGCAGGGTATTTGGCAGCATCTTTTCCTAGTGCAACTTCTGAATCAGAGTAGCACGCCGAAGCAGCACCCCCGCCGCCAAACCTTAGTCACCCTTAACTCCGGTGCTGCTCCTGCAGATAAAACTGACAGATGCGCAGCACCGCCGTATTGACATCACCCATGCCGCACACCACCGGCAGTGGTGAGCTTACAAATTACGTGCATACCCAGGCAGCCAAATCCACCTGCAAATAAAAGAAACCAAGAGAGAGTTTCGTAGGTTAATCCCAGATAATACTATAGTTCTTTTCCGTCTTCAGTCCGAAATAAAAGTCCCTTAATGGCGCATAGCACACTTTTGTCGAAACGTGATGTTCTTCATCGAAATTTACACCCTTTTCAACAATACATACTACTTCCCAGCACATTTATCCTGGAAAATAGCCTGCTGGCCTTCCCTTTTTGAATCAGTGCTGCAATAGACTTGGCCTTTTTCTTTTTCAGCTACCTGTGCCAACTGGGAAAAGGCCAGTCCCCAGCCTCTGGACCCTTTTCTTTCACCGCCAAAGTACAAAAGAATGTAGCAGTTTGGCCTTTCTTTCTTTTCGAAAAAGGATTTAAAAGGTAGAATACTGATTGAGAGGCTAGCAGATTTTCATAGTCCGGAAGGCAGAGGAAAAAGCCCTCTCAGTTCCTCCTTATCATATGCAAAAAGACCATTTCTTCATCTACAATATACTTTTAAAGAACGTGTAAAGGCTTTACAGTTATCTCGAGAAATGTTCCGAAAGCCTTGAAAATCCTTATACCGCTCCATTAAAAGCGGATAAATTTTCGAAAGGTATCGGTCAAAGTTCTTTTTGTCGGATGCAAAAATCGGCACCCTTTCCCTGAAAATGTTCCAGGCGCTTTTCGCCCTTTACATTTTCATAGGAAGGCCCAAAACATCATAAAAGTTGGAAACATAGCGATTACAACTGAAAGCCCGCCTTTTTCAAAAAGGTAAGGATAATAAGCTTTGTTCGCAGGTTCTTCCGTATAGGGCGCTTTCTCCTCCAAAAGCAAAGCGATACCCTTCCGAAAAGAAAGGTCAATGGGACCTTCATGCCCTTCTTCCCCGCTTTTTAGCTTCCCTTTCACAAGCTTTCTAAAAGCAAAAAGGGCAACTTCCTCTCCTCTATACTTTCAGTAGTCACAAAACCGTAGTCCTCATCCTCATCACAGCGTTAAAGCAACCTGCGCCCTGCTACGCTTTCTTTCTCTCCTCAGAAACGTCATCACGCAAAGAAAGGGCAGAAAACGAAGCTTCCCTGCACTAAATGTGCTTTCCTGCAAGTACTGCCTCCTCCATTTTCCTGTCCTGCATAAGACAGGACTTTTTATAAAGCATAGCAGGAAGATTTAAAAATTGCGCTTTCTCCCTTGCTCCTTTACCGCTTTGATTTCGATAGTTCTTCATTTTCCCTTTCTATATAAAACAAGCGCATGAATCAAGTCCCGATTTCTCTCTCTCACTCTGTCCTGCAATCCTATTTTCCCTTTTGCTTTTTATAACGCTGCAAATGCCTAAATCCCTCGTCTATCTCCACAATATCTCCGCTTTAGCAGCTCCTCCATAATATTGCGGAATATTGACCACCGCAGGTTTTTCCCAATTCTCTGGCGAGAATGGCACCAGGGATAGCAGGAGCCTCTTCCGTAATGAGTCCTCCTGCCATATTGAGATAAGGGAAACCAGCCTCGATCCGTAGAATAGCTTAAGAGGATTTTTCCCTTAGCCTGCTGCTCTGACTCTCCCTGTAAGCTTTAATCTTTAAACCTCTCCTCGAAAAATCCCTTGAAACGCCTCGCCCGAAAGAAACTCTAGCGCGTAGAATTCTGCTCTTTTATCCTTCTTTCCGCTTTTTCCATTTGCCTCGATTTTTCCGGCTTTCCATTCCTTCATCTTTCCTGTGTTCCGATTCGACCTCCTATATTCCTTTTCCTTGAAAGATTCGTAGCTTAAAATACGAATCTCTCCCGCCAGAGGATCTCTGTCCACCTGTCCGAGGAGCTTAACCCGAGACAAAAACCGCGAAGCCTTTCGTAGGCCTTTCGTAGTTCCTTTTCTCTCGCAATTTTCAGGGAGAAATCTTTGCCGGAAAATAGCAATTCCTTCAGCTCATTGAGGCTCAAATAATACACATCAAAGCCTATGGTTTTCTCTCCGATTTTATCTACAATCCGCCGCATAAGGCCAAAGCATCTTAGTGCGATGAAGACGGGAAATCTCCCTATTGTTGCAGGAGGACTCGGCAAGGCGATAGAAAAAGGACCTTCGCTGTTTCAGCTCGGAAGGCTTCTTTGAACAGCTTGTCTCTTCGCAATCATTCTCCGAGAATTTTGTCTCTACACAATTTTTCTCTACACATGCTTTCCCAAGACTATGCTTCGCTTCCAAAATCTCAGACCTCTCCGCATTTTCGGTCTCTAAAGAATCCAAAATCCATCGGTCCAGTAGTTCTTCATTGGTTCTGTAGGTTCTGGTTTCCAGCTTCAGCTCTCCCTCTATTCGGTCTCCATAGGCAGAAATATAGCTTTTCTTTTCCCTGCGATATTCTTCACTGTCTAAGCCATACTTTCCGGCTACCGTCTTTAAGGCGGAAAGAGCTCGTACAGGCTTCATGGTTTCTAAGGAAAATGCCGTTTTCTTCCCATATAAATGGGTGCTGATAAAGGACACCATATCATTAATCAAAGTAATATCCCACTCCCTTAGTAGAGCTTCCTTCATTTCCAAAAAAATCCGATAGAGTGCTTGAGCATCTTCCTCCTCATCCACCCTTTTGCTATAGGAGGCATAGCGCTCTTGAAAAAACCTATCCAGCTCCTTCATTTTCCTTTGGGAAACGAAAAAATAATAGCAAAATAAAAAGGCAATTCTGCACTTTAAAAAGAAGCTTGGCCTCTTCTTGGAAAAGGATATTTCTTCGTTAGACACCCCCAGCATTCCCTGCCAAACCGGAATAATTTTCCGAGAAAAGGGAAGGAGACGCAAAATATCATACCAGGAGGAGATTTCATAATACATTCTTCCGGAAAATCCTCCCACCATGCGTTGAAAAAGCTCCTCGTAGGAAGAGACCTTCTTCCCAAAAACGTCTTCCCAGAGAAGTGAAAAATCCCTATACATTTCTCCTGCAAAGCTCACTTTAAAGGAAGGCAAATTCCCGGAAAAGCCTTTCGGAGATATTGCTGTTGTCTAAAATCCGAATGGGAAGATGCATGTCCAAAGTGGTGATTTCTCTGGCCTGTAAAATGTAAACCTTGCCCTTTTCTATGGCAAATTTATATCCATGGGCTTTTTGAAAAAGCTGTCTCTATTCTTTTCTCCAAGGGTAAACAAAGTTTTCAGCTCTTCCTCGTCCAAAAGCTAACTGGACTGCTCGACAAAGCCTGTGACCCCTCTTGATACAGGCGTATTCTCCTCGGAAAATAATGGTAGGTCAATACATTTTCCTGATCCTCCACCACCTTATCTCCCCAAGACCTTGTCCCAAAACGACTACCATTTCGCTGAGAATTCCTTGGGATTTTTCGTAAACAGAACACCGGATTTTTCCGAAACAGCATTTCCTGAATAAGTACAGTTTCTATTGATGATTCTAGTTTTTTCTGTTCCACTTTCTCCTGCTCTGCTTTTCTCTGTTCCGCTTTCTTCCTTTTTGTGGGACAGTATTCTTCCTTCCCCCTATTCGCCTTTTTCTTTATAATCCAAACTTCCGCGTAAGAGAGCAAAGACCTCTGCACCGCTTCCCTGTACCTTCTCTTTTACACGGGCGAGTCAGAAAACTGTCCGCAAAGGAATGCTCCCCGCCATCTTCTGCGGAAAAATTGGAGCGAACGGCAAAGCAGTCTCTCTCGAAAAGAAAGATCCGCTTCCTCATTTTCCGAAACCAGGATAAACTTCGGAACCGGAAATCCTTGCTCCTGTAAAATTTCTAAATGCCTTGCCTTCATGATCTCTCCCACATTATTTTTCCAGCTATTTAGTTCTAAATATAATAATCATCTTAGCTTGGAATTCCAGAAAACACACTGTATTTCCTATAGCCAGAGTATCATTTGGTCCGATATTGCTGTATAGAACGTTGTACAATCCGCACATATGTACATAGTCAATTTTGAAAACGCACCCGAGTAACTTCATTCTCCTCAACATGTATACATTTATTTTTCTCTCTCAAAAAGTATTTAAATAATAGCTTTTTATTTGGTATTATTATCTCAAATACAACTCAGATTTATAAAGAGTACTTGTAAATCAGCACAAGTTCTCATGACAGAAAGTGAGGCTTTATGAGAAAATCATTCGTGAGGTCGGCTCTGCATTCGGCTGTGCATTGCTGACCGGCTCTATCCTCTACCGCCATCACAGGTTTTGCCAAAACTATGATGACGAAGTAGCAAAGCTGGCAGCCCTAGTCCCGCCATTGGTGATGAAAGCGAGCTAAAAAGTACGCTCGAAGAATTTCATCAAGGACATCAAAGGAGCATAAAGGTATCGAGGATTACATTGTTCCCGATATTTCAGAAGAAGAAAAAGGAAGCTATCCGCAACTACTTCCGGAACCTTTGAGTGGAAGAAGGACATCCGCTATACCTGCCATACCAAGACTGTCGGTGCTTCATCGGGCAAACGGAACCGATGAGTACAATGATTTACTGAGGGACTGCATGGAATTAAAAGTTCCAGATCACCGAGGCAAAGAACAAGGTAACGGAACACACCGTCCTTCTGAAGATGGCTAAGACTGGGAGATGCCCAGGGCTCAAATGGAAGATTGTAGTATCCTATGAAAGGATATAGGCGTGAGATGTATCCGACGTAAAGATTTATCAGTTGGATAAAGCCAAAACGCGGGCGAAGAAGTTGTCATTATGACCACCGATGCCGGAGTAATCAAGATGCGTCTCTTCCCGGAGAAGGCTCCCATCTGCCGTGTAGAACTGGATTACCCTATCCAAGCAGGGCTTGCACAGCGGCACGCGTTTGCCAGAGTCATCAAAAGATTTCGTGATTCAGGGCGGAGCTCTGGACGGTTCCGGAGACGAGGCAAAGTCCAGCTATGACGGATTCTTCGTTGACGAAGTAAACATGGAGCTGCATAACTTTAACGCAGCGCTTTTGCTTAGGGAAATACGGTCCTCATACCAATGGAAATCAGTTCTATATCGTGCAGTGCAGTAAGATTCACGAAGCAGCACCTCTTTATCTCTTCCGGAGAAATGTAAAAGCAAAAGTATAAGGAAGTGGGCGGACTCCCGAGCTGGACGGACGTTACACCGTATTGGGACAGGTTTATGAAGGAATGGACGTAGGAAAGATTGCATCTCAGGAAACCAATCAAGATGATGCGCCCGTATCCAACCCCATCCTGATTCAGAATATTACTTTCCAGAAATACCGCTGGAAACCGCTAATAGTCTTTTAGGAAATACAGAGAAGTGGACTCGAAAGAAAGTCTGGCGAATGTCGCTACTTCCTGCATTCCTTTCTTAAAAGAAATTTCACGATCCTGCTGTTTCTTCACGATACCTTGTCATCATATATTTTCCCGTCAGCCTGTCGGATCACATGGCTAACGGTAAGATGGAGCCTCTTTCTTCCATCGGTACCTCTCTGCAACCTCAACGATAGCTGCCACCCTCCTTACAGAAATGTCGACAGTGAAATGGAGGTTTTCTTTTGCTTTTCGCCAGCTTCAAAGCACTCCTTAATCTTTGTCTTCCACTACACGCTGCTTGCGAGGAAAAATCACACAGATAAACTCTATCTCCCTGCTTTCTTCCCGAAAACCATCCACATCGTCCATAGCTTTCAATGGCATCTGCCACTACCCTGAATCAAACTGATCTCCGCTTTTCACGACCATATAAATCATTGGTCAATAAAATCATTGACATCCATAAAGATCGCAGCATGGTCCTTCTTCTTGCTACATTCAAAACCTCCAACCGGATCTTTGTAAATACCGTCGATTTCCAAGTCCAGTTATGATCCGTATAGGCCAGTATTACTTTAAATGTCTTCAATACTGGCTTTGGGAAATCAAAATACCTTCAAATACATAGGATGTAATAAAATCACTAATAATCAACAGAAGAATCAAGATGAAAAGGTGTAGTAACAAAGCTTTTGTAAAAAGGCAGGCTATTTCTCCTGTTGCGCTGGCAGCGCCAGAATAATTCTAATCTGGTTCCAAGATCACGAATACAGACACGACCAAACACCATAAGCCAAACATAATCCAAGTATTATTCTTGTCTCTCCTCGAAGCAGCAAGTTAATCACCCAGAAAACGATTAGGGAAGTCTTTGATCCAAATCTAGTGTCCAGGTACTGAAATCCCAGGGAAGAATAGAGAGCCAAGCCGCAAGAAGCAAAAGCGCAAAAAGAACTCATTCTCACGGAGCGTAGATAGTTCTCAACCCAAGCGGCGCGCCTAGTTTCATAGCTTTGCATAGAGTGGGTCGAAGCGTTAGGAGATACATCCCTATAGTCACTACACTGCGAGTCCTCACTGGCAAAGAAGAGCAAGTAGGCCACCCCGAATTTCAAGATGCCAAAGGGCGATGGCAAACTAACAGCAAACAGCCACATTCCCTCGCTGGCATAGACATGGGAAACTAGCAGGTGCGCGACAAAGATAATAACCCCTATGTGAGCCGATTAAGGTCATCACGAATATCGGATAGGTTGCTCTCGATGGATCTAGGATAATAAAACTCTGATCTTTTAGACATTAAAACCCGGCACATCAAATGATCTCTCCAAAAATTTCGCTAGCTGAGGAGCTCATTTCACCCGGATTTCTCCATAAGCTTCTCCACCGGCACTCGGAATACTGATCTCTTTAAATGTCCGAATCATGTAAGTCGTTTTTAAATCCCCATAGGGAAATCGGGTTGAAGGCCAGCACCTCTTGTAGTAGGCTGCTACAATACTGTTATAGAAAAAGTTAATCGTTTGATTACTAAGCGTCATTCTCCAAGGTAATGTGGGCATCCGTCGGTGTCGGAAGTTATACCAGCTGAGCTAGCTCTAAAGGTGCATACCGCCATCTCATGCGTTTTACTTCCACGTCATATTTCCTTTCTGTACTTTATAGTCCTCGCTGAGAATCCCTGCCCACATTCGTCACTTAAATATATGGTCGCAAAAGAAGCTCCACCAAAATGTGGAGAAGAACAAAACAATGATGGTGGATGATGCTTTTGTATCGAATTTCTTTCGTCTGCCCGAAGATCTAAAACAGAAAATCTAAGCTTTACTTCATCAATAACCTTCCTTGATCATAATCGTGTGCACCCAGACGACTCTTTCAGCACGTAATCCCGAAAAGCGACTTGGATGGAACCCACTACCATAGCCTATGTTTTTCGTCAAAACTCCTGAAGCAATAAATTTGTATCGCTTTTCAGAATGACATTTATTGTTTTGCATGTACGCGAAAATTAGATAACCGCTAGTATAACACAGTAGCTCGTCTTTTGTATAGAGATAATTCCATTCCTTAGCATAATCCTTATGCCTCATCATACGGCAGGATAAAACCTCGAAAAGCTATCCTTTCGATGTACTTTACAGAAGATGCAAGTATCATTTATAAAAACACAAATTTTCGATCGAAAACTCAGACTCAATGAACCTCGTCACAACGGAGGACGAAAACAAACTCTGTAAAATTCCGTTTTCACGCACAAGTATGTCTCCGATACCTCAGGAACACTCCAAGACTCAATTCAAGGAAGCCGAATCGGTAAGATGAAGTGAAAACCGAAGACCCGCTTTAGAAGAAAGCGCAAAAGCTAGGAAACAAAGCGTGAAAACGATTTACGGAAAGGAACACAAGGAAAGCTGCAGTGAGCAAACAGTAGCCCAGGGCTCCTCGTTTGTCTATTCTCCTGGGAATTTCTTGGGACTGACTCTTTGCAGCCACGTTCCTATTGGCACTGCTGGAAGCGAGGCTGCAAAGTCAAACTCCAGATAAGAACATGAAGATCTCTGAATCTGTACTCAGCGAGAAAAACAGAGAAGAATGTCTGCCTCAGGTGCCAAACTTTATCTGCCAGTATGATGGAATCCATCAGCTTTTGGTCTGGGGACAGGAGGATCTTGTTGGAGGTAGCTCCGTGCAAATCCTCGGAGAATTAATACTTTCAATGATGGAGCAAGGGAAGTGCAGGAAATTACCCATGCAAAACACTGACGATCCGTTCCCGCATGAAATCAAGAGACACCACAGTCATGTCACAATGCAGAAGTGTAGTGATGACAGAATGCACTAATACCCACTCAGTAATCCTTATGTAACAGGTGTAGGCTATTTTCGAACCCATAAGTTTTAGAATCCTCGAGCAACGACTATGCACCTATCTTTCACAGTAAAAGTGCGGAAACCAGAGATCATCAACTACCAATGTCTTATTCCATCAAAAACAAGGCTATCACAAATGCAAGAGATACGCAGAAGGGCAACCGCTACCTCTCTATCACGATGATGACGTCATCCCGAATATGCCTTAGTTACAGTCAGTTCAGACCCCATCATCGTAAATGGAGGAATTTAAGGGTGTGGTTACTATTGAAATTAATCTTGCTGCCTTGATGCTGATATTAGAGAGAGAAGACAGCCGTTTCCTCAAGCCTCTTACTTCCGTGATGCGGATAGATCAAGGAAACTTCCTTATAGCTCCAGAGAGGACTGCGAGACTTTAAACGATGCGCTTGATGAAGTATGAAGTGCCTGTAACTTCTTAGTAAAATGCAGGGAAGAGCAGCTCCATCGTTGTGCGCGTTAAAACAATAAAGCCGGACAAGCAGACGTCAGTTCACTTTTGTACCCCAACCCACCTGATGGCGGTACCTGGCCCTTAGAGCTCAGATGAGCATTTCCAGCACGAATATTTAAGTCGTTACCAAACGTTTGATTGCGTATCCACTACATATTGTATTGCCATGGGCGCTATGACTGCTTTGCTTAACCACTTGTGTCATCCGTCTCCTTAAAGCCCTTGCAAATGAGGATGGCAGTAGGAAAATCAGGGTGGCAGAAGGCAACTTGAATGTAGATATTCGAGTATCATAGACAGGACGAAATCTGCACATTGCTCGGCCTTTGACAAGGTAATGCAACAGGTAAAGAGTCATTATTCGTGATTTAAACGCACTATCGTCCGTATCCAACGGAGATTTCCGTAAAGTCGATCTCGCTGATGGCAGTATGTATGCAAAGGAGACCACAAGCCATTACTTTCTTTCACTCGAAACTACCACAGATCATGCGCACCATGGAAGATATAAACGCTCCGCAACGGAAGTCATTAGCGGTGCAGAGCAAGCATCCAACGGTTAGCATGTCCTTATCTGCAGGTCCACCAGAACAGGCTTTCTTCTATCGAGGAGTTGAGTGCTACAATGACGAAATGTCGGCAAAGATTAAGAGTATCGTTGAGCAACGGTAGAAGCCAATAAGCGATGTCCTTCTTCTGTAGATGCTGGTGGAACCTGAGTAATCAGAAGATGGAAGAAAGCTGTCTTTTGGCCGCGAAGCATCACGGAAAAGTCTATAATGAAATCAGCAAGATTATTAAAACCATTGACGATCATTGCTGCTCAAACCAATATGTCATATCCCCAATGCCGCCATCGAAGCTGCAGAGTCGGTGCAGCCGGAAAGGCTTGCCGTTGTAGCTGACGAGGTTGGAAACCTGGCACACAAAGTCTGCAAAAGCACCAAAAGTCAGCAGGTCTACTGCGAAAGCTGATTGATGCTGTAAGTCGCGGAGCATCACCCAAGAAACAGCTGAATCAAGGACTCAAGTAGGGAAGAATACAGGCGGAGGATATTACCGCTATTATTCTCAAAATATCCGATGCCTCTGAAGAAGGTTGAAGCCGAGGTCAGGTTGCATGTTAGCGCACAGGCCTTTGATCAGATCACACAGTCAATACGCCAGCGGAACAGCACAAGCAGCCTCCGAAGATAGCCTCTTCCGGACATTGCACATGTACAGGATCGGTGTCTGAAATTCCACTAAAAGAATGGACAACCACATACATGTTAGAAAGATAAAAAGGAGCTACAAATAGCTAACATACTACTTGCAGTTCTTTCACTTTTGCGCATTTTAAAGCCACCTGAATCATTCTCGCCGTTAATATTTTGGCACTGCTTCCAAATAACTTTAACCTTCAATCATAATCGGCTGCTTCTCCGAGTTTCTTCTCTTCCTTAGAAGGAAAGCTCAGAACGCCCCTGTTCAAACTCTGTACATCTTCGTGCTTAATGCTGTCACCAACACAAAAGCTTCTCTTTGCATAGAGCCGGAGTAACGCCCCTGACGAATGAGCTACCTTTTCACCTTTTCTCCCTCTTCATTTAAGCCCTTCACGGCACCGACCTGAAAGACAGCCGTCATGAAGCTCTCACCTTGATATCCTCTCTTAAATCGGAAGGTCAATATCCGTTGTCGCACCGTCCGTCCTTCTCGGTGAACATCCGTCTTCAGTCAATTCTTCCCGTCACGGTCTCCGTAAAAGTCTATTTTTCACTTCAAGCCACATCTCAAAATCCTGGAAAATCAAAACCAATCATCGTACCTCTTTCCAAAATGCGGTAGCTAGTTAACATCATCCCTCCTTATACCTTCTTGACTTCTACTCTTGTCGTCATGTGGAAGAATTCATCATCGTGGAGAACCTTAAAGTCCTTGCGGTCTTCTTTGTTCCTCTGCTTGATTAGATTATACCGAATTGTTAGCACCGTCACAAGTGCATTGAGTGCTCACTATATTGTGAAAAATTTTGTGTCTTGTTTTCTCCTTGCCTCTGTCAAACCGCCCATTTAGTGCTGCTCTGAAATATGTGCGCGAAACATCCACCTCGCCATAATGCCATAGGGAACAATCGCTCTGGGAGTGGCATGTCCCGCATTCAGATTAAAGAGACATGAGAAGAGAAGGGTTATCAATCACTTCCGGAAGAATTTCCTGATACCCTTGGCATAACGCTCATCCATCGGCTTTACCCACCAGCACACCGGCATGAGGACCCTCGAAAATACCGCTTTTCTTAAGGATGAGCATTTTCCGACACTCGATTGGCCGCTGACTCTCACTGCTTCAGCAAGTTAGAACTTTCCCTTCCAGTCTTCCGCAAACCGAAATAGTGCATACTAGCATTAAAGTTGACAGAACCGTCGCAACCCTGTTGTGTCAAAATATCATCAGAGGGTATCTACACAGCAAGATTTCTCCTTCGAAAACAGACTTCCCGTAAGAGTAAAAAGCTCTCATTCTCATGGGTAATCAAGCTTTGTTCCGTTGTAGCGCCATACCAAAATCTCGTCCGCTCCTCATACCAAACAGGGCTCGTCGCTCACGCAACGAATAGCTGCCTGCTTTGAATCAACTCCAGCATCGCTGTAGGGCAACACTTCTCCTCCAATCTGCAGCAACAGTCCGGAAAGAAAAAGCCCGGCCCTGTACAAAAGCTCTTGATTCCCAATTTATGCAGCATCAAGCGACTCATCGTGGTGGTCGGAAAAGCCAAGGAAAAATCTTTTGCTTTGTACGACCTTCCAATTGTCCCCTCTTCAAAAGATAGCCAGGCGATAAGTATCCTCTCCTCATGGCACATAAAATCATATCTCATCGAATCGTCGGAAAGCCTGTAAGAGATCCTTTCCGTCCTTCTTTTCCGCGATGCTCGTTTCAGGATAGTCTAAGCTCTTTCACAGGTATTCCATGAATTTTCACCTCAGCCTCAAAACAACGCATGTTCCAGCAAGCCTATCTTTACTCATGCTGCACAAAAATCTTCTCCCAAAACACTCGCTGGAAAGATCTTCGACACTGTTACTGTGCCACTCCCTTTGCATTATGTCTTTCCTCTCCTTAATCCTATTTAGTCACACTAATCACTAGTCAAAGGTCAACGACTTGGTCGTACTCAAAATTTCCACATCTCATTTTCTTCCAAAAGTTCCTCCAAATACTCAAATCTTCTGTAGCTGTTTTCTCCCGGACATATCCCTTCGTGCTTCCTGAATCCGCTCTTGCCACCCTCTCTCTCCACAGCAGCATAGATCCAGGCAAACACATATCCAGACGGTAAAGTTCTTTATAGAACGCATCTCTTTTGTATTTTCCAAAAGAGTTTGCCAATTGTCTTTACAAAGAGTCTCCGCCTCCTCATAATCCTTCTCTCAGTTTAGAGTTCAAGCAAAGATTCAGCCTTTCACCGTCTACAGAAGACATTTCTTTTCTACTCTGGGCTCGCATTCTTTTAAAATTAGTACGGCCTATATTCTCCCTCGTTAACGTCGCAGTTCGATTAAGCCTGGCAACAGCAAGATGCCTTGATTTCACCTTGTCCCGAATCGCTGTTATCCAAATATTCGGTCATACTTTGTTTCCGCCGAGTAAGGGAGTAGTGCTTTATTTTCCTCATAAACAAAATTATAAGACAGATTTATAATAACGCTAATGAGCAGAACTGCTATCGACAATAAAATGTACTGCATGATTTCTTCTTCACTAAGCTGAAACCTTAACTTGATAAACAGAAGAATAAGACCGAATAGGATACCCAAAATGAGACTAATATTATGTGCTTACTAATCATATCTTTCCTCGCTTGGGCTGTTTCACTAATCTGTTTAAGCTGTTTCATTAATTCATAATAGATAACTCCTTTGCAAGCTTTAGGATAACAAAAATGGTATGAATGGAAAATATTCTGCCTTATTTCCTACGTGCCATTTTACGATATTCCGACGGAAAGAGTCCCTGTATTGTTTTTAAAGTTTGCCGCAAATCTTCCGGCATTGGAATACCCGACAGCCGAAGCTTACTCGGTCAACTGTAAGGTCTGTTGAGCTCAAAAAGCATTTTGCTGGCGGCTCATCCGTCGCTCTGGATGTACTCCGAAATGGTAAGCGTTGATAGACATGCTTTAAAAGAGTGTCTTCAACTTGTTGTACCCATACAGGCACTGCGTAAGAGTATCCAATGGAAGCGCCGAGTTAAAATGGTCATGGATATAGGAGGTAGTATTATTTTAAGGCTTCTATATCCCGCTTGATATTTTACAGATAACTGCTTTTGCTTTTTTCTGCGTGTTCATAAACAAGAGAAACCGCTTCCGAACCTTGGCTTCATAGAATATCCTTGCCGGTATGCCTTCCCCTTATAATCCCAAACTTGACGTAAAAGTCGGGACATCTCCGGGAAGTCAAGTATCTGCCCAATGCGAACGCACCTCATTGAGGAAGGTAGTCACTGCGACAGCCCTCAGATATTTTTCATAATATGGGAAATACTAATTCTATGGAATCGGAACAACATTCTGCATAATAGATTAGTAAATCGCATGCCCTCATGAAAGGTTTTACACATCCCGCAGTTAAACGGCGGTCAACCCTCCCCGGACACGGCATCATAGTAAGTAATGCTTAAACACCTACGTAGTAAGAGACACACTATCTCAAAAAAAATAGAAATCATGAATTTTAATATCAAACAAATCCTTTCTCCGTAGACCCAGTAATATCCACACAAGCCAGCCCCTTTGGCACGAGATACAATTTTC
>BNJS01001810.1_pt1 | contig 130569 bp, 146 predicted proteins | sample 8540461 | NCBI WGS metagenome assembly BNJS01 (sample SAMD00202454, study PRJDB9452) | human saliva metagenome | isolation source: human saliva | place: Japan
ATAAAAGAACCCCGTGATTGGATTCATCGGGATTTTTAGTCATTGAAGAAAAGGTGGCGCAAATTTTAAGAATTTCAAAAAGTCTGTGCTTCTTCAGCATTTCACAGATAAGAAGGCATCATCACCACATACGGTGGCAATGATTTGCTTTGAAAATCAAGTGCATCGAGAACAGCTCCAAACGATTGGGCAAGGCCCGGCAAGGTCTTTGAGGGACAACCTGATGCTGGACAGGGCGGCATGACCACGCTTCATCTTCCATATGTTTAGTCCGCCAAGTTTTCCCACTTGGAGATGGAACCAGTATTTAAGACATGAAGAATGATTCTGCTTCTGGCGAACCTTGATAGATTCATGGTTTTGATATCGCGTGAGAGTGGCCTGTGTGATCGATGTCGTTTTCAGTGAGCAGCTTGCAACTCTGCCTGTGTATGAATCTTATTTTAGCTACAAGTGCACGGACGAGCTGGGTGTCTATGCTCAGATTTATTCATATGAGCTGCTACTCCTTTATGAGGATGGGTGATAGTGGACCGTGCTAAACTCAACAGTCGTGATAGTCTGTACTATCCTCGAATTGTAATCTCAAAGTCGGTTGCATAGAGGACCAAGGCGAAGTGTGTGTCACCTGCAGCTGTAGATAGTTGGTTGCAGCTCTAGCTGCAAATCCATCCATTCATCTGTGGTAATATCCTCCACTAACAGTAAGTTATTTCTATTTTGTAAATTAAGGTAGCCTTTGGTGATGACACGTTGGGCGCTTGGAGTAAATGGCAGTTCGCAGAGATTTTCTAACATGTGGTAGCGACCGTTGTCAATGGTTCTACACTTGAAAACAGCTGGATCAGGCGTAGATATTTCTTTTGTCCAAGTTCCAGCAGTTGAGCAGATAATAAGCCCTCCTTGTTTGTGCGAGTTTGACACGAAGTTTTAGCCCACTCGACCATTTAAGTGGAATGTCTTGGAGAGTTGGCTGGAAGGTCAATGGTGATTTGATTGGCTTTTCCTTGGTAAAGGTTCTGTATTGAAAGTCTGGTGAGTCTTACCATAACGATCAAAATCTTTTTGATCATACTGGTTTTGAATCACCTTTTCTTCAGTTCCAAGAGAGAAGGTATGCAGTTCATCTTGCTTGCCAAAGTCATCGAGACTATGCCATGTTTGAGGCTCAGTATTATCTTGCCAGACGGTAGTGGTTGATAGCTGAGTCAAGTCCTAACAATTTCTTGCTTAACAAGGCATTCATGGATTCGCGGAAGTCGATCGACTGCCAGTTATTCATATAAACGTGAGCTCATGATGGAAAAAGAGGTGCTTTCGAATGTGTTGTCAGGAAGAGCATGAAACATTTGATAAACATGAAGTGGCTTTGTCGTTCCAATCTCTGAGAACCATGCGTAAAGAACGACCTCAGCTTTGACCTTTTGAGCATTGAGTAGATTAGTTGCGGTCATGCGTAAACTGATTAGCAGTCACACCAGTCTTGCGATCGAGTTTCTCTTTAAACCTCTCTAAGTCTGCCTGATGAGCTTCGTTAGCACGGATATAGTCACCGGCTGGTAGTTGCGGGAGTGCAGGTCGAGTCAGCAAGTGAATCAAAATCCTCACCTGGATAACCGCCGGGCTGGTCGCAAACCATTCTCACGATAGTAGTTGTACCAAGAGGAAATACCTGCTTCAGCGATGATTACTTCTAAGCCATCCACGCCAGTTGTCGCGACCATTGGACATGGTGCCTAGATAGGAAATACCTGTTGTTGCGACTTTTTCCGTTTGACCAGTCAGGGCTTTGACTTGGCGCTTGCGTGTATGATCTGTGAAGGCACGGCAACGACCATTGAGCCAATCAATGACATTTTTATATGCCTCAATTTGCTGGTAGTTCCCATTGGTCATGAGACCTTGGGAATCCTTGGTTCCAACACCTGATACATAGAGATTGGCAAATCCTCGTGGGAGGAAGTAATCGTTGAGAGTGTAAGAGCTATTGATGTGAGTTAGCTTTTCCTCAGCCTCAGAGACGAGTTCGGCTTGACCAAGAGGCTCGACTAAATTTAACTTAGGCTTCTCAAGTTCAATGGTGGGGCGGTTTGACCTCAACCTCCTTCCATTTTTGTAGAGAGCCTTGTCGTTAGTTTTGTCGTTAGTCCCTTGGTGATAAGGGCTTGCAGTCATAACCGCAGGAATTTTTCCTTCATAGCGAGGACGAATAACACTAACCTTGACTAAGTCAGGGAGACCGTCTTTATCAGTATCCACACGACTCTCTACATAAACAACTTCACGAATAACATCGTGACTAGAGAAGGTTGCCAAGCTCTTGCCGTTAAAGTAGTGGTAGTGATTATCTTCTGCAATTAGCCCATCACTAACAAGCTGATCTGATGAGTGTATTTCTTTTCTGTTCGAGTGTTGAGCAAATGATAGATATTTTTCAATCAAATCTCCGTAAATAATAGAAATCCAGTTTTCTTTTACGGAATTGTTCAGCATCCCCAAAGTCAATAAGAAAGTTGAAGCCCAAAAGTTGAAAAACTACGGTATAGAAAATATCAGCAGTCAACTCTTTATCAGACTGAAAGAAGCTCAGTAGATCCGTTTCTCTATCTGCAGCTAAAGTGGATAGGGCATAATCCGTGTTAGAATAAGTGAAAAACTCCAGCGGACAAATTGTTCAAGTTGTTTTTGATGCTTGTTCTGGTACCAGCTTCAAACCAAGCTGAGATAACTCGCGTAAAATTTGCGAATGAGAAACAGGCAAGTAGCTGAATTGATTAAAACGCATGGCGCTCTCCTTTAGAAATATTCTAAATTTAGTATATCAAAAATAAGGTAAAAAGATATTGTTGACCCATGATGAAGTCAATTTAAAAAAGAAGCAGAAACATGACTCAAAACCATCTTAAAAACGTGGAGATTTCAGCGATAGCATTCAGATTATGAAAACAGTTTAGTTTTATAGGTGAGAGATAAAAGGAATGGTCTTCTACCTTTTCATTCTAGTTTTTAAAATGGTATAATAGTAATAAAACTGAAAAGCAAGGAGAGATGGAATGATTGCGCAGTCTCGACACCAAGACTGTTTACGGTTTTTATGGAAAGTGTGGTTTTCGATTGAAAATACGTACAAACAGCTAAAAAGAGTATGGCTATTCTCACCTTGCTATCATGGATGTGGATAATCTCTATGGAGCCTATCACTTTTAGAAGTGACTCGTATATGGAATCAACCTTTAATTGGTCCGAAACGAGCCTTGATTATAGACGAGAGGCGACCTCTTTTTCCGTTTCTAGCTCTATCTACTAAAAGGTTTAGCAAGAGTTGATGAAGTTATCAACTTTAAAAATGACTGGACGAAATAACTGGTCTGATTTCACCTCCCACCTCGAAGATGTTGCCATTACCCGTTCCTATTTTTGATGGAATCGAACAGCTGGATTTGGGACTTGAATATTTTATCGGCGTCGGTCCAGATACTCCTCAAGAGGTCTTTACCAAACCCATTCTTCCACTGTATCAGGTCAACTCTTTTGAGAAAGAAGACAGACAGGTTTTGCAAATCTTGTCAGCAATCAAGGATAATGTCAGTCTGAGAGAAGTGGATGTGCATTCACAACAAGGAATCTTTCTACCAGCCTCAGACTTAGAAGCTCGATTTAAAAATCGCTTCCCTCAGGCACTTACCAATCTCCAAGGTTTGATAGAGAATGTTGATTATCAACTTGATCCAAGTTTAAAACTCCCTCGCTTTAACCCGGAAAGACCAGCGGTAGAAGAACTTAGAGAGAGGGCTGAGCAAGGGTTGATAGCTAAGGGGCTAACCTCAGTTCTTTATCGAGAGCGACTGAATGAAGAGTTGGCTGTTATTCATGATATGGGCTTTGATGACTATTTCCTAGTTGTTTGGGATTTGTTGCGTTTTGGACGTTCTCAAGGCTACTATATGGGAATGGGGCGCGGTTCTGCTGTAGGTAGCTTGGTAGCCTACTCACTCGACATCACGGGGATTGATCCAGTTGAAAAGAACCTGATTTTCGAGCGCTTTTTAAATCGTGAGCGGTACACCATGCCTGATATTGATATTGACATTCCAGACCTTTATAGACCAGAGTTCATTCGTTATGTTCGTGATCGGTATGGTAGTCAACACGTAGCGCAGATTGTCACTTATTCGACCTTTGGAGCAAAGCAAGCAATTCGTGATGTTTTCAAACGCTATGGCGTTCCAGAGTACGAATTAACCAATATTACGAAAAAAATCAGTTTCCGAGATACGCTAACGACGGCCTATGAAAAGAATTTAGTTTAGGGCGGGTCATCAATAGCAAAGATTGAATACCAAAAAGCTTTTGAGATTGCTCGAAAGATTGAAGGTTATCCTCGTCAGACTTCTATACATGCGGCAGGAGTCGTTATGAGTGACCAAGATTTGACGGACTATATTCCTCTAAAATATGGTGAGGATATGCTCACCCAGTATGATGCTCATGGTGTTGAAGCCAATGGACTTCTAAAAATGGATTTCCTCGGTTTACGTAACCTGACTTTCGTACAGAAAATGCAGGAATTGCTTGCGGAATCAGAGGGTGTTCATCTAAAAATCGAAGAGATTGATCTGGAAGACAAAGAAACCTTGGCCCTCTTTGCGTCTGGAAATACGAAAGGTATTTTTCAATTTGAACAACCAGGAGCTATTCGACTCTTGGAAACGGGTCAAGCCACAAGTCTTTGAAGAGTAGTGTGCAACGACATCCTCAACAGACCTGGTGCTGGTGATTATATCGATAATTTTGTGGCTCGTAAGCATGGCAGAAAAGGTGACGGTGCTGGATCCTACCTTGGAGGACATCCTCTCATCAACCTACGGTATCATGCTCTATCAAGAGCAAGTCATGCAGGTAGCTCAGCGCTTTGGAGGCTTTAGTCTTGGAAAAGCCGACATTCTCAGACGAGCCATGGGTAAGAAAAATGCTAAAGAGATGCATTTGATGAAGGAAGATTTTATCGCTGGTGCAGTTAAACTCGGGCATTCAGAAGAAAAAGCCAATCAAGTTTTTGCAGTGATGGAAAAGTTTGCAGGCTATGGATTTAATAGATCCCACGCCTATGCCTACTCAGCCCTGGCATTTCAGCTTGCTTATTTTAAAACCCATTATCCTGCTATATTCTTTCAAGTCATGTTGAATTATTCCAGCAGTGATTATATTGTCGATGCTTTGCAGATGGGATTTGAAGTAGCACCTTTAGCAATCAACAGCATTCCCTATCATGATAAGATTGCCCAGGAGAAGATTTATCTTGGTCTGAAAAGCCATTAAGGGATGCCGAGAGATTTTCCTATTGGATCATTGAAAATCGTCCTTTCTCAAGTATTGAAGATTTCATCACACATCTTCCCTCAAATTACAGAAACTATCGCTTTTGTCTCCTTTGGTTGAACTTGGGCTCTTTGATGACTTTGACAAGAATCGCCAGAAAATCCTAGTCAACCTACCAAACCTATTTGTCTTTGTTGAGGAGTTGGGAGGACTATTTGCAGATGCAAGCTGTAGTTGGACGGAGGCTGATGATTTCTCAGAAGCAGAGAAATTTTACAAAGGAGCAGGAACTTATTGGGGTTGGTATCAGTGCTCATCCTATCCAAACGCTTGCCAAACAAAGTCCCTTTGTCCAACATTACCCATTCTTTGCTCTTACTGAGTCAAGCAACACTTCTAGTTGAAGTGCAAAAAGCTAAAAGTCATTCGAACCAGAAGGGGCAGCATGGCCTTTCTACAGGTTCATGATAGTAAGTCTCGGATGGATGTGACTGTATTTTCGGATCAGTATCGAAAATTCGCCTCTATCCTATCCGAAGGGAAATTTTACTATATCAATGGGAAGGTTCAATCTCGAGATGGTCGTCTGCAAATGATTGCACAAGATTTGAAAGAAGCAGTGGCTGAGCGATTCTGGATTCAAGTTAAAAATCACGACTACGATAAAGAAATTTCAACTATCTTGGAACAATATAAAGGCCCTATTCCTGTTATTATCAGGTATGTAGAGGAAGAAAAAACAATTGTTTCCTCCCGTCATTTTGTAAAAAAAGACCCTGCTTTACAGGAAAAATTAGAGGGAATTGCTATGAAAACGATTTATCGCTAAAAATACGAAAAATAGAAGAATTTTCAAATGAAATGTGGTATAATCAATAAGAATGTTAAAAGAAAAAGGAGCAAAACCAAATGAAACGTATTGCTGTTTTGACTAGCGGTGGAGACGCCCCTGGTATGAACGCTGCCATCCGTGCAGTAGTTCGTCAAGCAATCTCAGAAGGAATGGAAGTCTTTGGTATCTATGATGGATACGCAGGGATGGTTGCCGGTGAAATCTATCCACTTGATGCTGCTTCAGTTGGAGACATCATTTCACGTGGTGGTACTTTCCTTCACTCTGCTCGTTACCCTGAGTTTGCACAACTTGAAGGTCAACTTAAAGGGATTGAGCAGTTGAAAAAACACGGGATCGAAGGTGTCGTTGTAATCGGTGGTGACGGTTCTTATCACGGAGCTATGCGCTTGACTGAGCATGGATTCCCAGCTATCGGTCTGCCTGGCACAATTGATAATGACATCGTAGGTACTGATTTCACAATTGGATTTGATACTGCAGTTACTACTGCAATGGATGCGATTGATAAGATTCGTGATACATCATCAAGTCACCGTCGTACTTTCGTTGTAGAAGTAATGGGACGTAATGCTGGTGATATCGCACTTTGGGCAGGTATTGCTACTGGTGCCGATGAAATCATTATCCCTGAAGAAGGCTTCAAGATGGAAGATATCGTAGCTAGCATCAAAGCTGGTTACGAATGCGGTAAAAAACACAACATCATCGTTTTTGGCCGAGGGGGTTATGTCTGCCGCTGAATTTCGGTAAGAAACTCAAAAGGAAGCAGGAGACACTAGCGACCTTCGTGTAACAGAACTTGGTCACATCCAACGTGGTGGTTCACCAACCGCTCGTGACCGTGTATTGGCATCACGCATGGGTGCACACGCTGTTAAACTCCTTAAAGAGGGAATCGGTGGTGTTGCTGTTGGTATCCGAAACGAAAAAATGGTTGAGAATCCAATTCTTGGCACAGCAGAAGAAGGGAGCTTTGTTTAGCTAACAGCTGATGGTAAGATTGTTGTTAACAACCCTCATAAAAGCTGATCTTGAACTTTCTGCGTTGAACAAGAGCTTGTCCTAATCAACTTTCATTAATTTGGTAACATGACCATAAAAAGGTCGAATTATATAAAGGGAGTCACAAAAATCATGAACAAACGTGTAAAAATCGTTTGCAACTTTAGGGTCCTGCGGTTGAAATCCGTGGTGGTAAAAAATTCGGTGAAGACGGATACTGGGGTGAAAAACTTGACGTTGAAGCTTCAGCTAAAAATATTGCTCAGCTGATTGAAGCTGGAGCAAACACTTTCCGTTTCAACTTCTCACACGGTGACCACCAAGAACAAGGTGAGCGTATGGCAACTGTTAAACTTGCTGAAAAAATTGCAGGTAAAAAAGTTGGTTTCCTTCTTGATACTAAAGGACCTGAAATCCGTACTGAATTGTTCGAAGGTGATGCAAAAGAGTACTCTTACAAAACTGGTGAAAAAATCCGCGTTGCGACTAAACAAGGAATCAAATCAACTCGTGAAGTGATTGCTTTGAACGTTGCTGGTGCTCTTGATATCTACGATGATGTTGAAGTTGGTCATCAAGTCTTGGTTGACGATGGTAAACTTGGTCTTCGCGTTTTCTCAAAAGATGATGAAACTCGCGAATTTGAAGTTGTAGTTGAAAATGATGGTATCATTGCTAAACAAAAAGGTGTAAACATCCCTAACACGAAAATTCCTTTCCCAGCTCTTGCTGAACGTGATAACGATGATATCCGTTTTGGTTTGGAACAAGGTATCAACTTCATCGCGATTTCATTTGTACGTACTGCTAAAGACGTTAACGAAGTTCGTGCAATCTGTGAAGAAACCGGAAACGGCCATGTTCAATTGTTCGCGAAAATCGAAAACCAACAAGGTATCGACAACTTGGACGAAATCATTGAAGCTGCTGACGGTATCATGATTGCCCGTGGTGATATGGGTATCGAAGTACCATTCGAAATGGTTCCGGTTTACCAAAAAATGATCATCACTAAAGTGAACGCAGCTGGTAAAGTTGTTATCACAGCAACAAACATGCTTGAAACAATGACTGAAAAACCACGTGCAACTCGTTCAGAAGTATCAGACGTATTTAACGCTGTTATCGACGGAACTGACGCTACAATGCTTTCAGGTGAGTCTGCAAACGGTAAATACCCACTTGAGTCAGTAACAACAATGGCTACAATTGACAAGAATGCACAAACTCTTCTTAACGAGTACGGACGTTTGAACTCAGATACTTTCGAACGTAACTCTAAGACAGAAGTTATGGCTTCAGCTGTTAAAGATGCTACGAACTCAATGAACATCAAATTAGTTGTTACCCTTACTAAGACTGGTCACACAGCACGTTTGATTTCTAAATACCGTCCAAATGCTGATATCTTAGCATTGACATTCGATGAATTGACAGAGCGTGGATTGATGTTGAACTGGGGTGTTATCCCAATGTTGACTGAAGCTCCATCATCAACTGATGATATGTTCGAAATCGCTGAACGTAAAGCAGTTGAAGCAGGACTTGTAGAATCTGGTGACGATATCGTTATCGTGGCAGGTGTGCCGCTTGGAGAAGCTGTCCGTACAAACACAATGCGTATCCGTACAGTACGTTAATCTAACATTTCAAAGCCTATCATATCAAGCTTCATGGCTTGTGTGATAGGTCTTTTTTCTATTTTAGAAGATAAAAAGAGAGAGAATTTTATTAAACAGAAATGGGAAAAATAGGAGAACTATGGTATAATAGAATGTAAAGACCTTTTTAGTAAATTTTGAAAGAGTATAACATGAGAAAAATTGTCATCAATGGTGGACATCCATTGCAAGGTGAAATCACTATTAGCGGTGCTAAAGAATAGTGTTGTAGCATTAATTCCTGCTATTATACTGGCAGATGATGTTGTCACTTTGGATTGTGTCCCAGATATTTCAGACGTTGCTAGTCTTGTAGAGATTATGGAAATCATGGGAGCGAAAGTAAAACGCTGACGATGATGTTTTGAGATTGATCCTAGAGGTGTTCAGAATATTCCAATGCCTTATGGCAAGATCAATAGCCTTCGTGCATCTTATTATTTCTACGGAAGTCTTTTAGGTCGCTTTGGTGAAGCTACGGTTGGACTTCCTGGCGGATGTGATCTGGGGCCTCGTCCGATTGATCTTCATCTCAAAAGCTTTCGAAGCTATGGGAGCTAAGGTGAGTTATGAGGGAGACAATATGAATTTGTCTGCTCAAGGAATGGGTCTTCATGGTGCAAGTATCTACATGGATACAGTCAGTGTTGGCGCAACGATTAACACCATGATTGCGGCTGTTAAGGCTAAGGGACGGACTGTTATTGAAAATGCGACTCGTGAACCAGAAATCATAGATGTAGCTACCCTTTTGAATAATATGGGGCCCTACATTCGTGGTGCAGGACTGATATTATCATTATTGATGGTGTCGAGAAACTTCATGGAACGCGCCACCAAGTCATTCCAGACCGCATTGAAGCAGGAACCTATATTTCACTTGCTGCAGCGGTTGGTAAAGGAATCCGTATTAACAATGTCCTCTATGAGCACCTTGAAGGCTTTATCGCCAAACTGGAGGAAATGGGTGTTCGTATGACTGTCTCTGAGGATAGTATTTTCGTTGAAGAACAATCTGATTTGAAGGCCATCAATATCAAAACAGCTCCTTATCCTGGTTTTGCAACGGATTTGCAACAGCCTATCACACCGCTTTTGCTGACAGCTCAAGGTCGTGGTACTATTATTGATACTATTTATGAAAAACGTGTCAACCATGTCTTTGAGTTAGCAAAAATGGATGCGGATATTACGACTACAAATGACCATATTTTCTACACTGGTGGACGTGTTCTACATGGTGCCAAGGTGAAAGCGACAGACCTTCGTGCTGGTGCCGCACTTGTGATTGCTGGATTGATGGCCCAAGGACAGACTGAAATTACAAATATTGAGTTTATCCTTCGTGGCTACTCAGATATTATTGAAAAACTACGTAGTCTTGGAGCGGATATTACACTCGTCGAAGACTAAACCGTTGAGGTGATTATGAATATTTGGACCAAATTAGCAATGTTTTCTTTCTTTGAAACGGAGCGCTTGTATTTGCGTCCTTTCTTTTTTAGTGACAGCAAAGCCTTTTATGAAATTGCTTCTAATCCTGAAAATCTACAATTTATTTTTCCTAGTCAAGCAAGTTTGGAAGAGAGTCAATACGCACTTGCCAACTATTTTATGAAGGCTCCTCTAGGTGTCTGGGCAATTTGTAATCAAGACAACCAGGAAATGATTGGCTCCATCAAATTTGAAAAAATTGACGAAATCAAAAAAGAAGCTGAGATTGGATATTTCTTAAGAAAGGATTCTTGGTCTCAAGGTTTTATGACAGAAGTAGTTACCAAGCTATGTCAGCTTTCATTTGAAGAATTTGGTTTAAAACAATTATCCATCATCACTCATCTGGAGAATCAAGCTAGTCAGAAAGTTGCCTTAAAATCGGGATTTAGTCTCTTCCGACAGTTTAAGGGGAGCGATCGTTATACACGAAAAATGAGGGACTACCTTGAATTTCGATACATAAAAGGAGAGTTCAGTGAGTAAACACCAAGAAATCTTAAGTTATCTGGAAGAGTTACCAATAGGAAAACGTGTCAGTGTTCGTAGCATTTCCAATCACTTGGGTGTCAGTGATGGGACGGCTTATCGTGCCATTAAAGAAGCTGAAAACCGTGGAATTGTAGAAACTCGACCTCGTAGTGGAACCATTCGTGTCAAATCTCAGAAAGTGGCGATTGAAAAACTGACCTATGCAGAGATTGCAGAAGTAACCTCATCTGAAGTCTTGGCTGGTCAGGAAGGGTTGGACAGGAATTCAGCAAATTTTTCAATCGGGGCTATGACCGAGCAGAATATCTTGTCCTATCTGAATGATGGTGGTTTGTTAATCGTTGGAGACCGTACTCGTATTCAACTTTTGGCTTTGGAAAATGAAAAATGCAGATTCTGGTGACGGGTGGTTTTCATGTGCATGAGGATGTACTGAACTTGCCAATCAGAAAGGAATCCCTGTTTTACGAAGCAAGCATGATATCTTTACAGTTGCAACCATGATCAATAGAGCTTTGTCAAATGTGCAGATTAAGACAGACATTTTAACAGTTGAAAATCTATCGTCCTAGTCATGAGTATGGCTTTTTGAGGAAACGGACACAGTGAAAGACTATTTGGACTTGGTACGTAAGAACAGAAGTAGTCGTTTCCCAGTCATTAACCAACACCAAGTGGTTGTTGGGGTTGTTACCATGCGAGATGCGGGGATAAATCACCAAGCACAACGATTGATAAGGTGATGACTCGTAGTGTCTCTTCCCTGACAGGATTGGCAACGAATATAGCTAATCGTCAGTCAACGGATGATCGCAGAAGATTTTTGAGATGGTCCCAGTTGTGAGAAGCAATCAAACTTTGCTCAGGTGATTACAAGACGAGATGTCATGGATAAGATGAGTCGTTCTCAGGTTTCGGCTTTTGCTGACTTTTTCAGAACAAATCGGTCAAAGTTGTCTTATCATCACGACGAAGTTGTGATTACAGTTGAGACCCCTTTATGCTTGAGAAAAACGGGGTTTTGGCAAATGGTGTTCTTACTGAAATTTTTAACTCATATGACACAGGATTTGGTGGCAAATAGCAGACGCAATCTCATCATTGAGCAGATGCTAATTTACTTCTTGCAGGCTGTGCAGATAGATGATACTCTGAGAATTCAGGCTCGTATTATACATCACACAGACGCTCAGCTATTATTGATTATGATATTTATCATGGTCATCAGATTGTATCAAAAAGCAAATGTTACAGTTAAAATCAATTAGAATCTAGGAGAAAAATGATAACTTTAAAATCAGCACGTGAAATCGAAGCCATGGATAAGGCAGGTGATTTTCCTGCTAGTATCCATATCGGCTTACGTGATTTGATTAAGCCTGGCGTAGATATGTGGGAAGTAGAAGAGTACGTTCGTCGACGTTGTAAAGAGAGAATTTCCTTCCTCTACAGATTGGAGTGGATGGTGCTGTCATGGATTACCCTTTATGCCACTTGTTGCTCTCTCTCAACGACGAAGTAGCTCACGCTTTTCCACGTCATTACATCTTGAAAGATGGCGATTTACTCAAGGTTGACATGGTTCTAGGTGGTCCGATTGCCAAATCCGACCTCAATGTGTCAAAACTCAACTTTAATAATGTTGAGCAAATGAAAAATACACCCAAAGTTATACTGGTGGTCTAGCAGACTCGTGCTGGGCTTATGCTGTTGGTACCCCTCTGAAGAAGTGGAAAAACTTGATGGATGTGACCAAGGAAGCTATGTATATAGGGATTGAGCAAAGTCAGTTGATTTGGAAACCGTATCGGAGATATCGTACAAAGACCATTCAAGAATACGCTGAAAGTCGCGGTTATGGTGTAGTACGTGACTTTGGTTGGTCACGGAGTTGGTCCAACTATGCACGAGGAGCCAATGGTCCCTAACTACGGTGTTGCAGGTCGTGGTCTTCGTCTCCGTGAAGGAATGGTGCTGACTATTGAACCCATGATTAATACTCGAGATTGGGAAATTGATACAGATATGAAGACTGGCTGGGCCTCATAAAACCATCGATGGCGCCTGTCTCTGCCAATAGCGAACACCCAGTTCGTAATTACCAAAGACGGTCCTGTAATCTTGACTAGTCAAGGTGAAATAAGAAAAACGAGGAAGATCCGGTAACTCGAAGAGTTCGATTCCGTTGTCTTACCCCCGCAACGATGACTAGGTTTGAAAAAGCTTGCTAGGGCGCATTTCAAACCAGACAGCGACTGCGTCAAGGAACTAGATGAAAAACTTGTTTTTATCTGTTACTGAGTTTAGTCTTTTTACCCTGAGCCTAGAAATGAGAAAGCGAAGAAGGTCCGGGGGACCTTTTTAGCTTATTACCTTGAAATTCAAAAGCAAAACCAGTTTCAATGGAGATTGAACAGAGAATCATCTATTAGAAAGCGAGGTAGCATCATGAAATCTATTGGTACGCAAATGTTACAGACAAAACGTTTGATTCTGAGAAGATTTGTGGAGAGTGATGCGGAAGCCATGTTTCAAAATTGGGCTTCGTCTGCTGAGAATCTAACCTACGTTACTTGGGATCCTCATCCTGATGTTGAGGTGACTCGGAATTCGATTCGTAATTGGATTTCCTCCTATGCTAATCCCAACTATTACAAATGGGCCATTTGCCTCAAAGAAAACCCCGAGCAGGTGATAGGAGATATCAGCATCATTGCAATAGATGAGAACGATTCTTCTTGTGAAATTGGCTATATTTTAGGAAAAAATTATTGGGGCCGAGGTATGATGACGGAGGCCTTTAAAGCTGTCTTGGACTTTTGTTTTACTCAAGCAGGTTTTCAAAAAGTCAAAGCTCGATATGCCAGTCTCAACCCAGCTTCAGGCCGTGTCATGGAAAAGGCTGGGATGGCCTATCTAAAGACTATTACCAATGGTGTAGAGAGAAAAGACTACGTTGCGGACCTTATTTATTATCAGATAAGTAAGAAGGATAGATAAGCTTTAACATTTATTGCTTATCCGCTGTTCTTATTTTTTATTTACTATTTCATTTATCCTTTCTTTTTTTCCGAATAAATAGATAGAAGCATCAAATCTAGTAAATTAGATTAAAAAATGTGCTATAATGAAAGGAGAGCAAATATGACTGTACGTCATCCGGGCATCAGCCCAACTAACGATTTGGTTGCTAAGAAAATCTTTAGCAATCCAGAAATCACTTGTCAATTTATCCGTGATATGTTGGATTTACCAGCAAAAAATGTGACTATTTTGGAGGGAAGTAACATTCACGTCTTGCCTTCCGTACCATATTCAGCCCAAGATTTCTATACTAGCATAGACGTTTTAGCTGAACTAGATAATGGGACACAAGTTATCATTGAGATTCAGGTACATCATCAGAATTTTTTCATCAATCGCCTATGGGCTTACTTGTGTAGTCAGGTCAATCAAAACCTAGAAAAAATTCGCCAGCAAGAGGGCAATACTCACCAGAGTTACAAGCATATCGCACCTGTTTACGCAATAGCTATTGTAGATAGTAATTATTTCTCAGATGACCTAGCCTTTCACAGCTTCAGTATGCGCGAGGACACGACAGGTGAGGTTTTAACCATCACAAACAATGGACAAGAAAACCATCTAGTCAAGATGGCGTTCTTAGAACTAAAAAAATACAGAGAAACCAGCAAAGACGAGGTTCGTAAGCCGTGGTTGGAGTTTTTTTCGGTAACAAACCCTTTACCCAGCAACCCGAGCGAGCTATTAGCCAAGCAGACCAACTGCTGGACTACAAGAGCTGGTCCGAGGAGGACAGGAAAAATGTTTAGTGAACAACGCAGACGCGAAGAACAAGCCTTGTTAGCGCAGGACTATGCTTTGGAAACTGCGAGGGCGGAAGGTGGTTTTGCTATGTTAGCAAATCTTGTTCGACAGCATCTTTTAACAGCAGAGGTTGCGAGTGAGCAATTAGGCATGACCGTCGCTGAGTTTGAGGCCTTGTTGTAAGACCATTACCAATAATGGTTAAGATGGCATTCTTAGAATTAAAAAAATACAGAGAAACCAGCAAAGACGAGGTTCGTAAGCCGTGGTTGGAGTTTTTCGGTAACAAACCCTTTACCCAAGAACCCGAGCGAGCCATCAGTCAGGCGGACCAACTGCTAGACTATAAGAGCTGGTCCGAGGAGGACAGGAAGATGTTTAGTCAACTACGTATGCGAGAAGAACAAGCCTTGTTAGCGCAGGACTATGCCTTGGAAACTGCTAGGGAGGAAGGGAAATTTTTTGCCTTCCTAGATATGGTCCACCAAGGTCTTCTGACTTCTGAGGTTGCCAGCCAGCAGTTAGGTATGACTGTCTCTGAGTTTGAAGAACTATTGAAAGAGCATCGCAAATAAGAACTAAAAAATACAGAGAAACCAGCAAAGATAAGGTTCGTAAACCGTAATTGGAATTTTTTGTAAATCAGTAAATCAATGACAGATTTTTCCGTGATAGATGGAAGAATCTGTTTTTTAGTTTACTAGATGTTGGCTCTAAAACCTAAGATAGCTTACCCTTTTACTCATGCTTTTTTGATTTCTTTGAAGTATAACCTGATTAAATTCCTATTTTTCCCTATTATTGTCCCTGTTTTTTCTGGAACTTTGGGGTTATAATAGTCCTATCAAATCAAAGAATGGAGGAAGGCAATGGATAATATAATCTTTTTTATCAGTGTTTTTCTTGCTGGAATTCTTTCCTTCTTTTCTCCTTGTATTTTACCCTTGTTACCAGTCTATGCAGGGGTATTACTGGATGACAAAGATGGTGCTCAGGATTCTAGTGGAAAATATTCAATCTCAGTTGTTAGTCTATTGCGAACTCTGGCCTTTATAATAGGGATTTCCTTTGTTTTTATCTTACTGGGCTATGGAGCTGGTTTTTTAGGCAATTTGCTGTATGCTTCTTGGTTTCAGTATGTGACGGGTGCGGTCATCATTCTCTTGGGCTTGCACCAGATGGAAGTCTTACATTTGCAGGGACTCTACAAGGAAAAAAGGCTACAATTAAAGAGACAGGGGCAAAAGGGTAAGGGCTATAGTCAGGCATTTTTACTGGGCTTGACCTTTAGTTTTGCTTGGACGCCATGTGTGGGTCCAGTTCTTGGCTCTCTTTTGGCCTTGGCGGCTTCAGGTGGCTCAGGTGCTTGGCAGGGAGCTGGTCTCATGTTGGTTTACACGCTGGGATTGGCACTACCATTTTTTTGGTTCTAGCTATCGCCTCCAGCTATGTTTTGAAACATTTCCGAAAACTCCATCCCTACCTCGGAACCCTCAAAAAAGTGGGTGGTTTCCTCATTATCGTGATGGGAATCTTGGTGCTTTTGGGAAATGCTTCCATTTTGACTACATTATTTGAATAGAGAGGAAGAAGAAATGAAAAAATGGCAAACATGTCTCCTTGGAGTAGGCTCAATCTGTTGTTTGGCAGCCTGTTCGGCTAAAAATATGTCAGACCAATCTACTATGAAGGAGGAAACAAAAACAGAACAAGTCAGTGCGCAAACTGTGACTAAAGGTCAGGCAGTCGCTGACTTTGAATTGATGGGAGTAGATGGCAAGACCTACCGCTTGTCTGATTACAAGGGCAAGAAAGTCTATCTCAAATTCTGGGCGTCTTGGTGTTCCATCTGTCTAGCCAGTCTTCCAGATACGGATGAAATTGCTAAGGATGCTGGAGACGACTATGTGGTCTTGACAGTGGTGTCTCCTGGTCACAAGGGTGAACAAGCGGAAGCTGATTTTAAGAACTGGTACAAGGGCTTGGATTATAAAAATTTCCCAGTTCTAATTGATCCATCAGGCAAACTTTTGGAAAGTTATGGCGTTCGTTCTTACCCAACTCAAGCCTTTATAGACAAGGAAGGCAAACTGGTCAAAAACACAACCAGGTTTTTATGGATAAGGATATGATTTTTAAAAAGAATTGAAAGAAATGGGGTAGAGAAAGGTCATGAATGATAAAGTAAAAATTGTTTGTCTTGGCAGGGATTTTTGTCCTAGCCATAAGCGGTTTCTATTTTCTATTGATGCGAAATGCAGGGCAGACAGATAGCTCGCAAATTGAGAAAGCATCAGTTAGCCAAGGAGGAAAAACAGTGAAAAAAACAGAAATTAGTAAAGACGCAGATTTGCATGAAATTTATCTAGCTGGGGGATGTTTCTGGGGAGTGGAGGAATACTTCTCACGCGTGCCTGGAGTGACAGATGCCGTTTCAGGCTATGCGAACGGTAGAGGGGAAACAACCAAGTACGAATTGATTAACCAAACAGGACATGCGGAAACTGTCCATGTCACCTATGATGCCAAGCAAATTTCCCTCAAGGAAATCTTGCTACATTACTTCCGCATTATCAATCCAACTAGCAAAAATAAACAAGGAAATGATGTGGGAACCCAGTACCGTACTGGTGTTTATTACACAGATGACAAGGATTTAGAGGTTATCAACCAGATCTTTGATGAGGTAGCTAAGAAATACGACCAACCTTTGGCAGTTGAAAAGGAAACCTTGAAGAATTTTGTAGTGGCCGAGGATTACCACCAAGACTATCTCAAGAAAAATCCAAATGGCTACTGTCATATCAATGTCAATCAGGCTGCCTACCCCGTTATCGATGCCAGCAAATATCCTAAACCAAGCGATGAAGAATTGAAAAAGACCATGTCGCCTGAGGAGTATGCAGTTACCCAGAAAAATCAAACAGAACGAGCTTTTTCAAACCGCTACTGGGATAAATTTGAATCTGGTATCTATGTGGATGTGGCAACTGGCGAACCCCTCTTTTCATCAAAGGACAAGTTTGAGTCTGGTTGCGGCTGGCCTAGTTTCACCCAGCCCATCAGCCCAGATGTTGCCACCTACAAGGAAGATAAGTCCTACAATATGACGCGCATGGAAGTGCGGAGCCGAGTTGGAGATTCTCACCTTGGCCATGTCTTTACGGATGGACCACAGGACAAGGGTGGCTTGCGCTACTGTATTAATAGTCTCTCTATCCGCTTTATTCCCAAAGACCAAATGGAAGAAAAAGGATATGCTTATTTACTAGATTATGTTGATTAAGAGAACTTTCCTAAGCAGTTAGAGGAGAATTTTGCTATACTGATACTAGTAAGTGACAAAGGAGAGAAGCATGACCTATACAATCTTAATCGTAGAAGATGAATATCTGGTAAGACAAGGTTTGACCAAGCTGGTCAATGTAGCGACCTACGATATGGAAAATCATTGGTCAGGCTGAAAATGGAAGGCAGGCTTGGGAATTGATTCAAAAGCAGGTGCCAGATATCATTTTAACCGATATCAATATGCCTCAACTAAATGGCATCCAGTTGGCCAGTCTGGTCCGAGAAACCTATCCTCAGGTACATTTGGTCTTTTTGACTGGCTACGATGATTTTGATTATGCCTTGTCTGCTGTCAAACTCGGTGTGGATGACTACTTGCTTAAGCCTTTTCTCGTCAGGATATTGAGGAAATGCTGGGTAAAATCAAGCAAAAGCTGGACAAGGAAGAAAAGGAAGAGCAGTTACAAGATTTATTAACTGATAAGTTTGAAGGAAACATGGCTCAGAAAATCCAGTCTCATCTGGCTGACAGTCAGTTTAGTTTAAAGTCTTTAGCCAGTGACTTGGGCTTTAGTCCGACTTATCTGAGCTCCTTGATTAAGAAAGAGTTGGGGCTGCCTTTTCAGGATTATCTGGTAAGAGAGCGTGTCAAACAAGCCAAACTCTTACTCTTGACTACAGATTTAAAGATTTATGAGATAGCTGAAAAGGTTGGCTTTGAAGATATGAATTACTTTACCCAACGTTTTAAACAGATTGCAGGTGTAACACCTCGTCAGTTTAAGAAGGGAGAAGGTCGATGAAGCGTTCTTCTCTCCTAGTCAGAATGGTTATTTCCATCTTTCTGGTCTTTCTCATTCTCCTAGCTCTGGTTGGGACTTTCTACTATCAATCTAGTTCTTCGGCCATTGAGGCTAGCATTGAGGGCAATAGCCAAACGACAATTAGCCAAACTAGCCACTTTATTCAGTCTTATATCAAAAAATTAGAAACCACCTCGACTAGTTTGACCCAGCAGGCAGATGTTCTAACCTATGCTGAGAATCCCAGTCAAGACAAGGTCAAGGAAATTCGAGATTTATTTTTGACTATCTTGAAGGCAGACAAGGACTTGAAAGCTGTTGTATTGGTCACCAAATCAGGTCAGGTCATTTCTACAGATGACAGTGTGCAGATGAAAACCTCCTCAGATATGATGTCTGAGGACTGGTACCAAAAGGCCATTCATCAGGGGGCTAAGCCAGTTTTAACACCAGCTCGTAAATCAGATAGTCAGTGGGTCATTTCTGTCACTCAAGAACTTGTTGATGCAAAGGGAGCCAATCTTGGCGTACTTCGTTTGGATATTTCCTACGAAACTCTGGAAGCCTATCTCAACCAGCTCCAGTTGGGGCAGCAGGGCTTTGCCTTTATCATCAATGAAAACCATGAATTTGTTTATCATCCTCAACGCACAGTTTATAGTTCGTCTAGCGAAATGGAGGCTATGAAACCCTATATTGAGACAGGGCAGGGCTATACTCCTGACCACAAATCCTACGTCAGTCAGGAACAGATTGCTGGAACTGATTGGACGGTTATAGGAGTTTCTTCGTTGGAGAAGTTAGACCAGGTTCGGAGTCAGCTCTTGTGGACCTTGCTTGGGGCCAGTGTCACATCTCTTCTTGCCTGTCTCTGCTTGGTGTGGTTCAGTCTCAAGCGTTGGATTGCTCCTTTGAAGAATTTGAGAGAAACCATGCTGGAAATTGCTTCTGGTACTCAGAATCTTCGTGCCAAGGAAGCTGGTGCCTATGAACTGAGAGAAGTGACTCGCCAGTTCAATGCCATGTTGGATCAGATTGATCAGCTGATGGTAGCTATTCGCAGGCAAGAAGAAACGACCCGTCAGTATGAACTTCAAGCTTTATCAAGCCAGATTAATCCCCATTTCCTCTATAACACCTTGGACACCATCATCTGGATGGCTGAGTTTCAGGATAGTCAGAGAGTGGTGCAAGTGACTAAGTCCTTGGCGACCTATTTCCGCCTAGCTCTCAATCAGGGTAAAGATTTGATTTGCCTGTCTGACGAAATCAACCATGTTCGCCAGTACCTCTTTATCCAGAAACAGCGTTATGGAGATAAGTTGGAATACGAGATTGATGAAATCCTGCTTTTGATAACCTAGTCTTGCCCAAGCTGGTGTTACAACCTTTGGTAGAAAATGCCCTTTACCATGGCATCAAGGAGAAGGAAGGTCAGGGACATATTAAACTTTCTGTTCAGAAAAAGGATTCAGGACTAGTTATCCGCATTGAGGATGATGGCGTTGGCTTCCAAGTTGCTGGCGATAGTAGTCAGAGTCAGCTCAAACGTGGGGGAGTTGGCCTTCAAAATGTCAACCAACGACTCAAACTTCATTTTGGAGAACATTACCAGATGAAGATTGATTCTGTTCCCGACAAAGGAACGACGGTTGAAATATACATAAATAGAATAGAAACTAGCTAACTCCCAGTCAATTCTGGGAGTTTTATGCGTAATTGAGAAAGCTTTCTAGTTTGTCTATCTTGCTAAAAACAAGAAAAAACGATATGATAGATAATGACAAAAGAGGTATCAAGTATGAAGGAAAAAGATATTCAAAGAGAAACAAGCCAGATTGTAGAAGATGTATTGGGAAAGGCCAATTTGAAGCAGGGATCTATCTTTGTTTTGGGCCTCTCTTCTAGTGAGGTGATAGGTGGTCAGATTGGCAAGGAATCCAGCCAAGAAATTGGGGAAATCATTGTGAAGACCATTCTAGATATCCTAGAGGAAAAAGGAATTCATCTAGCTGTTCAAGGTTGTGAACATGTCAATCGGGCTCTCGTTGTTGAACGTCAGGTTGCAGAGCAATTTGGTCTGGAAATCGTCAGTGTCCTTCCTACTCTTCATGCAGGAGGTTCGGGTCAATTGGCAGCCTTCAAGTTTATGCAGGATCCAGTTGAGGTTGAATTTATCAAGGCCCATGCTGGATTGGATATTGGAGACACTGCAATTGGCATGCATGTCAAGCATGTTCAGGTTCCAATTCGCCCTCTTTTGAGAGAGATTGGTCATGCCCACGTAACGGCGCTGGCTAGTCGTCCAAAATTAATTGGAGGTGCGCGTGCGCACTATCCGCAAGATTCTATTAGAAAGTCGTGAGAATGAAAAAAACAAAACAACAACTAGAAAAAATTACCAAGTATTCGATTCGTAAGCTAACTGTTGGGGTAGGTCCTGTAGCTATCGGGGCCTTCCTTTTTGGTGCCAGTACCCTTTCAGTAGATAAAGTTCAGGCCAATGAAGTTGGTGGTGCTCATAGCGTTCATTACCGTTATTTAGCGGAGCAGGAATTGACCGAGTCTGAAAAAGCCCTGATTCACCATGAGGTTCCTACAGAATTTCAAGATGATGATATTCTCTATGTAGTTTATCGCAAGAAGGCAACTAACAGTCAACAACTTCCTTACACAGGAAGTAAGGAACTTGCTTTAGCAGGTCTTGGCTTGGCAACTGCTTCTCTAGCAGTCTTTTTGGTGTCCAAAAAAGGTCGTAGAGAAGTCCTAGGTGTTCTCTTGATTGGTTCTTTAGGAGCTAGCACCTTTGTACCTTATGGGACATTTGCATTTGAAAATAAAGAATTGCTTTCTTATAACCAAACTATTTCAGCCTCTACCCATGAAGGCTTGGCTGAAGGAATCATCCACATTGATGGCTATGAATATATCGGATACTTTAAGGAAGCAGAACTCCATCCCTCAAGACCAGCTTCAGCTGAGCAGCCTCAGTTGCCAGTGGAAAAGCAAAGTGCAAATGAAATCGAGAAAACAGAAGTAGTTCAAGAAAGACCTGCTGTTGCTCCAGAAACTATCGTCGAGAATCCTGTAGTAGAGACTCCAGTTGCTCCTGCGGTTGAAGATAAACCAGTTTCTGAGAAGCCTCAGATAGACAGGAAGAGAGCTTGGTAGAGATTCCTTTTGAAACAGTCACAAGCCCAGATGCGAATCTAGCAGAAGGACAGACTCGTATCGTCACAGCCGGAGTAAATGGTCAGCGTCGTCTTGTAACCAAAGTTTCGATGGTCAATGGTCAAGAAGTTAGAGAAGTCATTGAAGACCAAGTGGTTCAAAATCCTGTGTCGCAAGTCATTGCAGTCGGAACTAAGAAAGAGGTACAACCTGCTCCAACTCCAGTACCACAAGCTGAACCAACTCACCAAGTAGCTAAAGGAACTCAAGAATCTGGCAAAGAAGGTCAAGCTTTAACTCAACCTGCATTACCAGATGCTCCAGTAGAAGTAAAAGGTACACAAGAGGAAGGTAAAGTAGGTCAAGCTCTTGTACAAGAACAGTTACCTGAGTACAAAGTAACTGAGGGAACCCTTGTTGAAACATCGACTACAGACCTAGACTACAAAACTGAAACGACTGAAGATCCAACCAAGTATACGGACGAAGAAACTGTCGTAAGAAATGGTGAAAAAGGTAGTCAAGTTACTAAAACAACTTATAAAACAGTAGAAGGTGTTAAAACTGACCAAGTTCTTTCAACTAGCACAGAAGTTACCAAGGAGCCTGTAAACCAACAGGTAAGTCGTGGGACAAAACCAATTGAAGGAACTCTTGTAGAAGAAAGTCTTGAAAAGATTCCATTTAAGGAAGTTGTTAAAGAAGATGACCAACTGAAAAAAGGCTTAGAAGTTGTAGCTCAAGAAGGAAAAGAAGGCCAGAAAAAAATCACCAAGACCTTTAATACCATTAAGGGAGTTAAAACAGAGGACGCTCCAAAAGTTACAGAGGAAATCCTTGAGGCACCTCAAGACAAAATTTTGAAACGTGGTACCAAGACCTTTGAAAAACCAGTATTGACCATCACAGCAGTTGAGCCTAAGGATTTGAAGCGTACTTCAGATGTTAAGTATAGTCTAGAAAACCCAAGTAAGGCAACTATAAAATCCATTACCCTAACTCTTAAAAAGGGTGATAAAATTGTCAAAACATTGACTATTTCGCCAGACAACTTAACAGCTAGTCTGACAGATTTGCAGTACTACAAGGATTATAAACTTGAAACGAAGATGGTTTATGACCGTGGTGAGGGTGATGAGGAAGAGGTTCTGAAAGAAGAACCGCTAAGACTTGACCTTAAAAAAGTTGAAATCAAAAATATTAAAGAAACAAGCTTAATAAGTGTTGATACTGGTGGTGTTGAAACGGATAGTAGCTTCTTAACTTCTGTTCCAACTGATGTAAAACCATACTATCTAAAAATCGCTACGCATGATAATAAGGTGACCCGTCTTGCTGTGGATAAAATCGAAGAAGTTACTGTCGATGGAAACACTATACAAGGTCACTGCTAAAGCTCCTGATCTAGTTCAGCATACTAATGGTAATGAACTCAGTGAAGAATATGTTCATTATTTTGCCAAGCCAAAATCTCACGAAGAGAATGTCTACTACGATTTCAATGAATTGGTAAAAGCAATGCAAGCTAATCGTAAGGGGACGTTTAAGCTTGGTGCAGATTTGAACGCAGCAAATGTTCCAACTCCAAATAAACAATATGTACCAGGTGTATTTAATGGTCATTTAACAAGTGTTGATGGAAAACAGTATACCATTCATAATATCGCTCGACCATTGTTTGAGCGTATTGAAAATGCTTCTGTGAAAAATATCAATCTTGGCAATGTGAATATTAATATGCCTTGGGCAGAAAATATTGCACCCGTTGCAAGAATTGTTAAAAATGCTGTAATCGAAAATGTCAAAGTTACAGGCCATATTATTGCGAAAAATGATATTGCTGGTGTGGTTAATAAATTAGATGGTGAGGGCGCTAAAGTTAATAATGTTGCTTTCATTGGTAAAATTGATGGTGTTGGGGATAAAGGATGGAATCTTGCTGGTATTGTGGGTGAGATTTGGAAAGGCCATGCGAATAAAACATATGTAGAAGCTGATATTACAGCAACTAAGGCTCGGGCAGCTGGTCTTGCGTCTACTGTTGACAATAGTTCGGACCTAATGGCATCGGTAAATATGGGACTGTACGAAATTCAGTCGCTAAAGGAACAATTAAAGTTAAATCACCTGTAGATGTTGGAGGTTTCATAAGTAAGAACTGGGTATGGGGCAAACTTGAAAATAATGTTTCAATGATGAAAGTTGAGAACGGTGAAGAATTCTATGGTTCCGGTGATATTGATTACGATGGGGGATACTTCACGAATAATGCTCTTGAAAGAAACTTTGTTGTAAAAGATGTTAGTGCAGGTAAACATTCGTTCAAATATTCTCGTTCACATAGAATTAGAGAAATTAGTCTCGAAGAAGCTAATACCAAGATTGATGCAATGGGAATCACTGCTGATAAGTTTGAAATTAAACCTCTAATTGAGGACACTCTCAACAATACAAAATCATTAGATGAGACCTATAAAGATACTCAAGATTACAGAATTGACCGTGAGCTTGCTTACCGTAACATTGAAAAACTTCAACCGTTCTACAATAAAGAGTGGATTATCAATCAAGGTAACAAGATTCCAGAAGGATCTAAATTACTAACTACAGAAGTATTGTCTGTAACAGGTATGAAAGATGGTCAATTCGTGACGGACTTATCTGATGCTAGTCACATTATGATTCACTATGCGGATGGTACTAAGGAAGAAAAAGTTGTCACACGTAAAGCTGATTCTCAAGTTCAACAGGTTCGTGAATACAGTATCGAAGGTCTTGGTGACGTCGTTTATACACCAAATATGGTTGTTAAAGATAGAACACAATTAATCAACGATATTAAAGCAAATTAGCAGGTGTTGAATTGATTTCACCTGAAGTGCGTGCGTTAATGGACAAACGTGGTAAAGCTGAAGAAAATACTGATGGTCGTAAAGATGGTTATATTAAAAATCTATTCCTTGAAGAAAGCTTTGAAGAAACGAAAGCTAATTTGGATAAATTAGTCAAAGCTTTAGCCGAAAACGAAGACCATCAATTGAATAGTGATGAAGCTGCCATGAAGGCTCTTCTTAAAAAAGTAGAAGACAACAAAGCTAAAATTATGATGGCTCTTACTTATTTAAATCGTTATTATGGATTTAAATACAATGATATGAGCATTAAAGACCTTATGATGTTCAAGCCTGATTTTTATGGTAAGAACGTTAGCGTTATCGATAGATTGATTCAAATTGGTTCACGTGAACATTTCTTGAAAGGGGACCGAACTCAAGATGCTTATCGTGATGTGATTGCGGGAGCAACAGGTAAAGGTAATTTAAATGACTTCTTAACATATAACATGAAACTCTTTACAGAAGATACTGATATGAATGTATGGTATAAGAAAGCTATTTCTCATACTAACTATGTAGTTGAGAAACAATCATCTAACCCTGATTTTGCTAATAAGAAATATCACTTATATGAAAACTTAAATAACGGTGAACATGGTCGATACATTTTACCACTTCTTAATACGAAGAAGGCTCACATGTTCTTAATTTCAACGTACAATACGCTAGCGTTTAGTGCATTTGAGAAATATGGTAAGAATACAGAATCTGAACGTGAAGCGTTTAAGAAAGAAATCGATTTACGTGCACAAGAGCAAATTAATTACTTAGACTTCTGGTCAAGACTTGCTGCTGATAATGTACGTAATCAATTGTTGAAATCTGAAAATATGGTTCCATCAGCAATTTGGGATAACCAAGATGTTCCAGGTAATGGATGGTCTGACCGAATGGGTCATAATAAGAATGGTGACTATGCTCCAGTTCGTGAGTTCTATGGACCTACAGGTAAATGGCACGGATATAACGGTATGGGTGCGTATGCTTATATCTTTTCTAACCCACAAAATTCAGAGGCTGTATACTACATTATCTCTAGTATGATTAGTGATTATGGTACATCTGCATTCACTCACGAAACAACTCATATCAATGACCGTATGGCCTACTTAGGAACATGGCGTCACCGTGAAGGGACAGATATTGAATCATTTGCTCAAGGTATGCTACAATCGCCATCTCTTACAAACTATAATGGTGAATATGGTTCACTTGGATTAAATATGGCGTACGAACGTAAAAATGATGGTACACAAATTTATAACTATGATCCTAATATGTTAAGTAGTCGTGAGAAGATTAATCACTACATGAAGAACTATAACGAATCAATGATGATGCTTGATTACTTAGAAGCAGAATCTGTCATCAAGAAATACTGGAACTAACGATAAGTGGTTCAAGAAAATCGATAAGAAATATCGCGAAAAAGCGAGCTATAATAAGTTAGAAGGTGCACCACACCAATGGGATTTAGTTCGTGATTTAAATGATGATGAGAAGAGTATGAAACTGACAGCTATTGATCAACTTGTAGATAACAACTTCGCTACTAAACACGGGCTACCAGGTAATGGTCATTACCGTACTGAAGGATTCGATTCTGCTTATACTGTTGTGAATATGATGACTGGTATTTACGGTGGTAACACAAGTAAGAGTACGGCTGGCTCAATCTCATTCAAACACAATACATTCCGTATGTGGGGCTACTACGGTTACCTTGATGGGTTCTTAGGGTATGCATCTAACAAGTATAAACAAGAATCTAAAGCAGCCGGTAACGTAGGTCTAGGTGATGACTTTATCATCCAAAAAGTTTCTAAAGGTAGATTTAATACATTAGAAGAGTGGAAGAAAGAATGGTATAAAGAAGTCAGAGCTAAAGCTGAGAAAGGTTTTGTAGAAATTGAAATTGATGGTCAAAAGATTTCAACATATGAAAAACTTCAAGAGCTATTCGATGCTGCAGTTGAAAAAGACCTTCAAGGTAATAAATTTGATAATACAGTGAATCTTAAATGGAAAGTTTACAAACAACTCTTGCAGAAATCAGACGGATTTACTGGAGATTTATTCACTAAATAGTAGATAGGACTAGTAAAATGAAAAAAGGTAGATCAGCTTTGTCTGTATCTGCCTTTTTGTGCTATACTTAAGATATGCATAGAAAAACAGTGATTGATTTTAGGGCTTTGGGGGAGAGATACACCTTCACTCAGCCTATCAAAGAGTTAAAAACGAGAGATTTAGCAGAAGTGGCAGACTTGCTGGCACAAGTGGAAAGCTACCAAGAGCAAGGGTATTATGTGGTGGGCTATGTCAGTTACGAGGCTGCACCTGCATTTGAGGAGAAATTAGCAGTTCATAAAGCTCCTTTACTGGCAGAGTATCTGCTATATTTTACGGTTCATGATAGCGTAGAAACATCGCCTATTCCTCTGACTTATGAGGAAGTAGATTTGCCTTCAAAGTGGCAGGAAGAAACATCTGCAGAGAACTATGAAAAAGCTATTTCCCAGATTCACCATCATTTGCGTCAGGGGGACACCTACCAGGTAAATTACACTGTCCAACTCAAGCAAGACTTGAGTGTCAATCCTTTTGCCATTTACAATCGTATGGTGGTAGAGCAGGAGGCGGGCTACAATGCCTATGTTGAACATGATGAGATGGCAGTGATTTCCATGAGTCCAGAGCTCTTTTTTGAGCAAAATGACCGTGAGTTGACAACGCGACCAATGAAGGGAACGACTCAGCGTGGAGTGACTGACCAAGAAGACCTTGCCCAGGCTAGCTGGTTGGAGCAGGATCTAAAAATCGCTCTGAAAATATGATGATTGTGGACCTCTTGCGAAACGATATGAACCGTATTTCTGAAGTTGGAAGTGAGCATGTGGAGCGTCTGTGTCAGGTGGAGCAGTATTCGACCGTTTGGCAGATGACTTCAACCATCAAGAGTCAGTTACGACCGGATGTTGACCTAGTTGAAATCTTCCGTTCGCTCTTTCCATGTGGATCTATCACAGGAGCTCCCAAAATTGCGACCATGGAAATTATCAAGAACTTGGAGCCCCAACCCAGAGGAGTCTACTGCGGAACGATTGGTCTCTTGCTTCCAAGTGGGCGCCGGATTTTTAATGTCGCCATTCGGACCATTCAACTCTACAAGGGTCAAGCCATTTATGGGGTTGGCGGAGGGATTACTTGGGATAGCACCTGGGAGTCTGAATACCGTGAGGTTCATCAAAAGGCGGCTGTTCTCTATCGTAAACAAACTCGCTTTCAATTGATTACAACTGGAAAAATCAGCCAAAAACAACTGCTGTTTGAAGAACAACATCTGGAAAGACTGAAAAAAGCTAGTAGATATTTTGCCTATCCTTTTGATTCAGAAAACCTGAGACAAAAGATAGAGAAAGAGTGTCAGGCCTGCGATTTCCAACAGGACTACCGTTTGCGAATCATCCTCAGCAAATCTGGAGAGATAGAACTCAGTCGCCAAATCTTAACACCCCTCAATCCAAGTTTCTGCAAAGCTAAGCTTTGTCTGCAAGAAGCAGATTTGAATCAAGCGTTTACTTACTTTAAAACAACTCATAGACCACACTTAAGTCTAGGGGAACAGGAAATCATTTACCATAATGCAGCAGGAGAGCTATTGGAAACGTCTATCGGGAATCTAGTTCTGAAAATCGCTGGTAAACTCTACACACCGCCTACCAGTCTTGGAATTTTGCCAGGAATTTACCGTCAGCATTTGCTAGAAACAGGACAGGTAGAGGAAAAAGTCTTGACTGTGCCAGACTTGGACCAAGCGGAAACTATCTATGGCTGTAACGCAGTGAGAGGATTGTATGAGTTGGAAGTGATATGATTATGAATTTTTTAATTAAGTTTTAGATTTATTTGTTAATATTTAATATTTGATTTGAAAGCAAAATTAAATATATGGTATACTATAAGTATAAATCAATAAAAATAATGGAGATTTTTATGAAAAAATCAAAAAAAATTTTAGTAACCAGCTTAGCAACTGCAACACTGGGACTTATTGCATTATCAGATACAACTGGAGACTTTCCTTTTTCGGCTCAGCATGTTTCTGCTCAAGAAAAGGATGCATCTAAAAATGGTAAGGTTGTAAAAGAGAATACAACTTCGGCGTCAAATCAAGCTGAGAAATCAAAAACACCAGCGCAAAATCCTTCTGAGAAACCGAAAACACCAGCACAAAAACCTGCTGAGAAACCAAAAACACCAGCACAAAAACCTGCTGAGAAACCGAAAACACCAGCACAAAAACCTGCTGAGAAACCTAAAAATACAAGTCCTAAAGAGGATAAGTCCAAATCTACAGCTCAGTCTGGTTGGGTAGGCTCATCGTACTATGAAAATGGTACTAAAGTTACTAATAAGTGGATTTTTGATAAAAAAGCTAATTCTTATTTCTATCTAAATGCTTCGGGAAACTATGTCCAAAATGCTTGGGTAGGTAATTACTATCTTAAATCAGATGGTAAAATGGCTAAGAGTGAATGGATTTATGATAAAAACTATGGATCTTATTATTATCTAACAGCAGAAGGTAGCTACGCTCGAAACGCATGGGTAGGTAATTACTATCTAAAATCAGACGGGAAAAGAGCTAAAAATGAATGGATTTATGACAATAACTATGGGTCATACTATTATTTAACAGGAGAAGGCAGCTACGCTCGCAACACATGGGTAGGCAATTACTATCTTAAATCAGATGGTAAGATGGCTAAAGCTGAGTGGATTTATGACAAAAACTATGGATCCTATTATTATCTAACAGCAGAAGGCAGCTACGCTCGCAACAAATGGGTAGGTAATTACTATCTAAAATCAGATGGTAAGATGGCCAAAAATGAATGGGTAGATGGTGGTCGTTATTATGTAGGAGACGATGGTGTGTGGCAACCAAAACCAGCGCCAAAGCCAGCACCAAAACCAGCTGAGAAACCGAAAACGCCAGCTCAAAAACCTGCTGAGAAACCAAAAACACCAGCACCGAAACCAGCTGAGAAACCGAAAACGCCAGCACAAAAACCAGCTGAGAAACCGAAAACGCCAGCTCAAAAACCTGCTGAGAAATCGAAAACACCAGCACCGAAACCCGCTGAGAAACCGAAAACACCAGCACCGAAACCCGCTGAGAAACCGAAAACACCAGCACCAAAACCAGCTGAGAAACCGAAAACGCCAGCTCAAAAACCTGCTGAGAAACCAAAAACACCAGCACCGAAACCAGCTGAGAAACCGAAAACGCCAGCACAAAAACCAGCTGAGAAACCGAAAACGCCAGCTCAAAAACCTGCTGAGAAATCGAAAACACCAGCACCGAAACCCGCTGAGAAACCGAAAACACCAGCACCGAAACCCGCTGAGAAACCGAAAACACCAGCACAAAAACCTGCTGAGAAACCAAAAACACCAGCACCAAAACCGACTGAAAAAGCTAAAGAAACAACTCCTAAACAGGATAAATCACAATCTAAAGTTCAGTCTGGCTGGGTAGGAAATTACTACCTCAAATCAGATGGAAAGAGAGCTAAAAATGAATGGGTAGATGGTGGTCGTTATTATGTTGATTCTGATGGAAAAAAGGTTAAAAGTGACTGGATTTATGATAAAAACTATGGTTCCTATTATTATCTAACAGCAGAAGGAAGCTCTGCTCGTAATAAATGGGTAGGTAGATATTATCTCAAATCAGATGGTAAGATGGCCAAGAATGAATGGGTAGATGGCGGTCGTTACTATGTGGGATCAGATGGTGAAATGGTTAGGGGCAAATGGGTAGATGGTGGCCGTTACTATGTAGGATACGATGGTGTGCGGCAACCAAAACCGGCAGATGGGAATCCATACTCAGCAGCTTTAAAGAAAGCAAAAGATTATAATTCGTTTTCACATATGTCAAAAAAAGCTCTCTATGAGCAATTAACGTGGCATGGTTTTTCAGGTTCAGCAGTGCAGTATGCCATCGATCACTTGAATGCAGATTACAAAGCAAATGCCTTAATTCAAGCAAGAAAGTATACCGATTTATCGAAGACAAAAATTTATGAGAGGCTAACTTCTCCTTGGATTGGAAGATTTACAAAAGAAGAAGCAAACTATGCCATTCAAAAACTAGATTTAGCACCAGAAGGAAGCATTGCCCGCAATAAATGGGTAGGATACTATTATTATAAATCAGATGGAAAGATAGCCAAGAATGAATGGGTAGATGGTGGCCGTTACTATGTGGGATCAGATGGTGAAATGGCTAGGGGCAAATGGGTAGATGGTGGCCGTTACTATGTAGGATACGATGGTGTGCGGCAACTAAAACCGGCAGATGGGAACCCGTACAATGCTGCTTTAAGTAAAGCGAAAAGTTATAATTCGTCTGTACATATGTCAAAAAAAGCTCTCTATGACCAATTAGCGTGGCATGGTTTTTCAAGTTCAGTAGTGCAGTATGCCATCGATCACTTGAATGCAGATTACAAAGCAAATGCCTTAATTCGAGCAAGAGAATACCGAAAAAATACCAATTTATCAAAGACAAAAATTTATGAGAGGCTAACTTCTCCTTGGAATGGACAATTTACAAAAGAAGAAGCAAACTATGCAATTCAACATTTAGGTGACTAATTTTTACAAATAGTGAAGCAAATGAGATGTTTTAATTTTGGCTTGTAGCCTGCAAACCTTTGCACAAAACAAACGATTTTGTTATACTATATCTGTAAGCATTTTCAATTAAAAAGGAGAAGACGATGAGTCAAAAGATTATTGGGATTGACCTTGGTGGAACATCTATCAAGTTTGCAATTTTAACTCAAGAGGGAGAAATCCAAGAAAAATGGTCTATCAAGACTAATATTTTGGATGAAGGAAGCCATATTGTAGATGATATGATTGAGTCTATTCAACATCGTTTGGACTTGCTTGGATTGTCAGCTACAGACTTCCGAGGTATTGGGATGGGATCACCTGGTGTGGTTGACCGTGAAAAAGGAACTGTTATCGGTGCCTACAACCTCAACTGGAAAACCCTTCAACCGATTAAAGAAAAGATTGAAAAAGCCTTGGGTATTCCATTCTTCATTGATAATGATGCCAACGTAGCTGCTCTTGGTGAGCGCTGGATGGGGGCTGGTGACAACCAACCGGACGTTGTCTTTATGACACTTGGTACTGGTGTTGGTGGCGGTATCGTGGCAGAAGGAAAACTGCTCCACGGTGTTGCTGGTGCGGCAGGAGAGCTTGGTCACATAACTGTTGACTTTGACCAACCAATCGCATGTACCTGTGGTAAAAAAGGCTGTTTGGAGACAGTTGCTTCAGCAACAGGGATTGTTAACTTGACTCGTCGTTATGCAGATGAATACGAAGGTGATGCGGCTTTGAAACGCTTGATCGACGACGGTGAAGAAGTAACAGCCAAAACTGTCTTTGACCTTGCAAAAGAAGGGGACGACCTTGCCTTGATCGTTTACCGTAACTTCTCACGTTACTTGGGTATCGCGTGTGCTAACATCGGATCAATCCTAAACCCATCAACAATCGTTATCGGTGGTGGGGTGTCAGCAGCGGGAGAATTCCTTCTCCAAGGCGTTCAGAAAGTCTACGACGAAATACCTTCCCACAAGTACGCACAACAACTAAACTAGCTCTTGCGACCCTAGGAAATGACGCTGGAGTTATCGGAGCAGCATCACTTGTATTGCAATAAGATCATAAAAGGAGGAAAATCACTACTTTAAAGCCAGTGATTTTCCTCCTTTCTTTTTTTATGCTATACTAGTTAGGACAATAAATGAGGTGAGAGTAAATGACAAAAGCTGATACGATTTTTAAAGAAAATATTGAACGAATCCTCAAAGATGGTGTCTTTTCTGAGCAGGCTCGTCCCAAGTACAAGAATGGGACAGTTGCTAATTCCAAGTACGTAACGGGTGCATTTGCCGAGTATGACTTGGCTAAGGGGGAATTTCCCATCACAACCTTGCGTCCCATTGCGATCAAATCTGCCATCAAGGAAGTACTCTGGATTTACCAAGATCAGTCTAATAGCCTAGATGTTCTCAATGACAAGTACAATGTTCACTACTGGAATGACTGGGAAGTGGGAGATACGGGAACCATCGGTGAGCGCTACGGGGCGGTCGTTAAGAAACACGATATCATTAATAAGATTCTCAAGCAGTTGGAAGCCAATCCTTGGAATCGTCGCAATATCATCTCACTCTGGGATTACCAAGCTTTTGAGGAGACGGACGGCCTCCTTCCATGCGCCTTTCAGACCATGTTTGATGTTCGTCGCGTTGATGGGGAAATCTATCTGGATGCGACCTTGACTCAGCGCTCGAATGATATGCTGGTGGCCCACCACATCAATGCTATGCAGTACGTAGCTCTTCAAATGATGATTGCCAAGCATTTTGGCTGGAAGGTTGGGAAGTTTCTATTTTATCAACAACCTCCATATCTATGATAATCAGTTTGAACAAGCAGAGGAATTGCTCCGCCGTGAGCCGTCAAACTGCCAACCTCGTTTGGTCTTGAATGTACCAGATAAGACTAATTTCTTTGACATCAAAGCCGAGGACTTTGAGTTGGTTGACTATGATCCGGTTAAGCCACAGCTGAAGTTTGATTTGGCTATTTAAGAAAAATGTAAATATCCTTCTATGACTAACACCTCATAAGTTAGACAGAAAAATCTAACTTATGAGGTGTTTTCTTATGTTGTAATTTATGAGGATAAAGTTCAAATTTATAATCTGCAAAAGCAGGCTTTTCGTCAACTGTAGTGGTCTAGCGAAAAGCCTTTTTAAGACAGGTATAGGAGTCATTGTGCTGACTATAGTTAAACTTTTTCGGACTAAGCATATCCTTCTGTCTGCTAGGACGAGTGTAAGGAGAGATAGGAGTGATGTCTTAATTCAGTAAGAACTTAAGTTTAATGGGAGTTTTGTAACTGGAATTCGCGATAATGTAAGAAAGTTTGATGTTTTCTATCTAGCTAAAGAGGGCAGGCAATACCTGACTGTTACGTACATTACCTGCCTCCAAACTATAAGCCTGCGCTCAGCAGTACTTATCGCTGAGCAGTCTAGGCAAAACTCTCCTTAGAAATTAAGATTATCCAACTCCGATAATAATAATTCCTTCTAGTAAAAAGAGTAGGAGTGGTAATATTTTTTGTTTTTTCATGTGTAATCCTCACTTTTGTTTTTTTTATTATATGTTATTATTGGGGTGAATAAAATATATTCCCATATATGCGTGATGGAGGTTCAGAATGAAAAATTTTGGAGAAATTTTTAAAAAGTTTAGAGAATCAAGAGGATTGCGGTTAAAGGATCTCACGAAGGCTGGTATATCAACATCTCAGCTTTCACGTTTCGAAAAAGGAGAAACGGATTTAACCATTTCAAAGTTTATACATATTCTAAATGAAATTAACATGCCAATTGATGAATTTATGTATGCCGTTCATGATTTTCATCGTGATGAACTAAATGAACTATTAGCTCAGGTTAGGAAATGTGTAACGACTCGCGACATTGAAGGGATGAAGAGATTGTTGATATCTCAAATGGAAAATGAAGGAAAACGAGAGAAATTTCATCATATAAATACCATTTTAGTTAAAATTCGCCTTCAGGATTTATCGGGAGAAAAATACTATAATGAAACAGATTTGGATGATTTAACCGATTATCTATTTGGTGTTGAATATTGGGGATATTATGAATTGTTGATTTTCATGAATACTTTGGATGTTCTAAAACATGATGTTTTTATGGTTTTAGCAAGAGAAATGTCTAGACGATCAGATTTTTATAAAGAAATTCCTATTAATCGACGCCTGATTTCAACCATGTTGCTTAATGCTTATATTACCTGTATTGAAAAGAAAAAGTTTATGGATGCTTTGTATTTTGAAAAACAATTGAAACAATGCTTTTTTATCGAGACAGAAATTTATGAAAGACTCATTTTTCTCTATGCTCAAAACCTTTATCGCTATCAAAAAAACGGAAATAAGATTGCAATTATTGAAATGAAAAAATGTATTGGAGCAATAAAATTAGCAGGCAGTAACCACTTAGCAAAGATTTATGAAGGACATTTAAAAAAAGTTTTAGGGGAGGACAGTCGTCAAGCAGATATGGGAAAGAAATTTTGACTGAACTATTGAATGATATAATCATATCATCAAATAAAGGAGGACAATAAAATGGATAATCTCAAAATTATCGATTTGGAAGAATTACTAGCCAATAAATCAGCCTATGTTATTCATGATTGCGGCCCTAGTCATTCTTGTGGTGGAGGTCGGTAACGACTATCTTATTTTTATTGTGAGAGGGATTTTTATTCCCTCTCTATGTTATATAGGGGGAATAATTATGTTAAAAGCATTTATTACAGAATCCGATACTCTTTATTTTAATTCTGAAACCTTTACTTTATCAACTTCAATAGATGATTTGAATAATAATATCAAAAAAGAAAACGATTATAATATTTTAAAAAAAGTAGTAATCAATATTTCAAATAACTGTAATCTTTCATGTACATACTGCTATGCTGATGGTGGTAATTACGGAATGATGAATCAACTGATGAATATTGATACAGCAGATAAAATTATTGATCAGCTAGTCTCTCGCAGAATTCAATGTATAAAGAGATTAATCCTTTTTGGAGGCGAGCCGTTTTTAAATATTGATTTGTTTGTTTATATTATTGAAAAGCTATCTAAAAATATTGAGATTCAAAAAATTGAAACTGTGACAAATGGTACCATCCTAAATAAGAAAGTTGAAATGATGATTAACAATTATCATCCTTTTTTAACAGTTAGCCTTGATGGCCCACAATTGATTCACGATAAGTTAAGAGGCAAGGGAAGTCATAGACGAACATTGAATTTTATTCAGTATTTAAAAGAAATAGATTACGAAAATTTTGAAGTCGCTTCTACTTACACGCGGATGCATCAAATACTTGGATTTCAAAAAGGGGATATCTATAGATATTTTACTGATATGGGTGTTAGATTTAATATCAATAATGTATTTAGCAAAAAAATAAAATTCTAATAGTTAAAGAAATGGAAATGACTGAAGAAAATAGAAAAAAACATTTATCGATCAGTCATTCGAAGATATTATCAATAATAATGTTAAAAACTACATTAGCCCGATTGTTTATGATGTGCTACTTTCAATGATTTTTAAAAGTAAGATAGAATCGTTTTGTGATGATATTGATCCAGAAACAACAATAACATTTGATGTTGATGGATCAACTAAATCTTGCTTTAGATTTTGGGGGACCCATAGCAGTGATAAAGTTACACAATTCAATAATAAGGATAACTTTTCTAAGTGTAAAGATTGTTGGTGTAGAGGAATGTGCATGGAATGTGTCGCAAATATGATTGATGGCTATTCATCAATTATTTCTGAAGAAGGAAAATTTATTGAGTGTAAAAAACAAGATTTAATGGAATACTGTATTTATAAAATTATTGAATTGAGTAAGGATAAAGAGCGTTTAACAAAATTAGTTAACAATTTTGAAAGGTTCATTAGATATGCTTAAAAAGTTCATCACAAAAAAACATTTGGTGCTCTATTTTATTTTCATTGCTATTACGTGGTTAGAGGCTATCATCACACCAACCTTGGTATCGATGATTATAGCCAGTTTTGAGAAGAAGATTCTGGATGATTTATGGATAGCCCTTACTGTAGGTATAATTGGTAATTTATTTATTCTTATTGGATTGGCTGGGAAAAGGTATTATTATGCCAAGTTAGTAGCAGATTTCACTTGGATCATGAAATATAAATTGTTTGAGCATTTTCTATATAATAAAAATAGTAAAAAAGAGGATATCCTATCCAATCTTGAAAACGATGTCAAACAATTAGAAACGTCTTATCTCGAACCAGCAGTCATTATTATTTCCTCAGTTGGTTTTACAATAGTTTCCATTGTATATGCATTGACAACAAATTTTTGGTTGGGCTGGATATTTATCTTTTTTTACTCTATGCCTGCACTCTGTAGTGGTATAGGTAGTAAAAAATTAGCCCTTATTTCTGAGGAAAAAGCGACGTCGAATCAGGAGTACTTGTCTCAGACAACGAATATCATTGGTGGAGAGAGTGTGATTAAAAATTACGGTGCTATGGATTTCTTCTATTCTCTTTTCAGAAGAGCCTTGTCGAAGAGAATTGATCAGGACATTCGTTATGAACAACAACGTACGATTAATAATATTCTCATTAATAGTATTGACGCATTTTGTTCGGTAGTTCCCATCATTATCGGTGGTATAATGACTTATTATAATTATTTGTCAGGAGCTAGTTTTGTTGCAATTTATCTAGTATCTCATAACATAGGCTATCAATTCAATGAATTGTCATATTTTATCAATACCTATAAATCAAGCAAGCAGCTTAGGAATCGTTATGATTTTCTACTTCAAGATGCGATTATACAAACAGATGACCTGTCTTCAACATCACTTTTTCCTATCTTAGTTGATTGCGTCAGTTTAAGTTTTGAAGATAATATACTTTTTGAAAATCTATCATTTGAAATTAAAAAAGGAGAAAAAATTGCTCTAATAGGTGCAAGTGGTTGTGGTAAGTCAACCTTACTTAACCTCATCTATGGGCAACTATCTCCAGATTTGGGGAAGGTGACTTATGCTGGTCAGATCTTAAATCAAGAGCAAGTTGCCAAATCAGCTTCTTATATTTTACAAGATTCCTATATTTTTGATGGTTTATCACTTGAGGAGAATATTACCCTTGGAGAGTCGATGGATAATATAAAGATGGACCTGATTCTTAATCGAGTAAATCTAGAATTTTTAAAGGGACATCTTCTTTATGGAAATCATCTTTCTGGTGGGGAAAAGCAACGTATAGAAATCGCTCGCAGTTTGTATCATAATAGTGATCTGATTTTGGCAGACGAGGTTAAAGCCAATCTTGATAAAGTGAATTCAAAACAAATTTCAAATATCTTATTAACCCTTCCACAAACCTTGGTTGAGGTAATCCACCATTATGATGAGGAGACACTTGCACAATACGACAAAGTAATTAATTTGTCTCAGTGACAATCAATAAAAAGAGGAAAGTATGTCTCGTTCATTTGTAAAATTATTAGTACGCGAATTGTTTGCATTTGGATGACAGTTAACATCATTGTGTATATATACGTTATTACAAAATCTGATATTGTAAATTTAATAGATTCAATATTGCCTTTTTATGAATAATATAAGTAAAGAATAGTAGCAAACATATTTAATTTACACCTCAATCATGAAATTTTCTGTCTAACTTTCGTAATATAGATTCATACTTTATTTATCAATTCGATTTCTACTTTTTTTAATTATAAAGTATGGGTTAAAAGTCGTCGAAATCAAAAAACACATAGTATCAGTTTTTTGAATACCTGATACTATGTGTTTTATTGTGGAAATATTTATTGGGCATTCTCCTCAAATTAAGTTTATCCCCAACTTCTTTTGTTGCTTAATGTGATACGCGACGGCGAGCTGCTTTTTTACGGTTTTCTTCGATGAAAGCTGCTTTTTGCTCTTCTGGCTCAATCACTTTCTTTTTAATTGCGTATACTGCACCTGCAACGGCAGCGACAGTTCCTGCGACACCTGTTACAAGACCTTTAGCGAATCCTTTAGCCATGAGTCTTCCTCCTTTATCTTTCCGATCAGCCAGGCTCCTTAAGTGGTAGCATTTTTCTGACTTAACTTTTTGTGATATAATAATAGTAACGAAAAAATGGAAATTTTTCAAGGAAAAAAGATGAAAACAAAAATAATTGTGATTGTTGGACCGACTGCTGTTGGGAAAACAGCCCTTGCTATTGAAGTAGCTAAGCGCTTTGGTGGAGAGGTGGTCAGCGGTGACAGTCAGCAAGTATACAGAAGGCTAGATATTGGGACGGCCAAGGCTAGCCCAGAGGAGCAAGCAGCTGTTCCTCATCATTTGATTGATGTCAGAGAGGTGACCGAGTCTTACTCGGCTTTTGATTTTGTTTCAGAAGCTAAGAAGGCTATTGAGAATATTCAAAGCCGTGGCAAGCTAGCCATTATCGCTGGTGGGACTGGGCTTTATATCCAGAGCTTGTTAGAAGGCTACCATCTAGGTGGGGAAACACCTCATGAGGAGATTGTAGCTTATCGGGCTAGTTTGGAGCCTTATTCAGATGAGGAATTAGCCCATCTTGTGGAGCAAGCAGGTCTTGAAATTCCCCAGTTTAACCGTCGTCGTGCTATGCGTGCCGTGGAGATTGCCCATTTTGGTCAGGATTTGGAAAATCAGGAAAGTCCTTATGAACCTTTGATTATCTGCTTGGATGATGAACGCAGTCAGCTTTATGAACGTATCAATCGCCGAGTAGATCTGATGTTTGAGGCTGGGCTTTTGGATGAGGCCAAGTGGCTCTTTGACCATTATCCAGATGTGCAGGCAGCTAAAGGCATTGGTTACAAGGAACTCTTTCCTTATTTCCGTGGGGAGCAAACTCTTGAGGAAGCGAGCGAGAGTCTCAAGCAGGCGACCCGCCGTTTTGCTAAGCGTCAGTTGACCTGGTTCCGTAATCGCATGCAGGTCACCTTTTATCAGATAGGAGAGCCTGGTGTGCAAGACCGTATTTTAAGCCAGATTGAGGAGTTTTTAGATGATTGAAACGGAGAAAAAAGAGGAACGGGTCCTGCTCATTGGTGTTGAACTGCAGGGTATGGAAAATTTCGACCTCTCCATGGAAGAGTTGGCCAGTCTGGCTAAGACAGCTGGCGCAGTCGTAGTCGATAGCTACAGACAAAAACGTGAAAAATATGATTCCAAGACCTTTGTTGGCTCTGGTAAGTTGGAAGAGATTGCACTGATGGTAGATGCGGAGGAAATTAGCACTGTCATCGTCAATAATCGCTTGACTCCACGGCAAAATGTCAATTTGGAGGAAGTTCTCGGTGTTAAGGTGATTGACCGTATGCAGTTGATTTTGGATATCTTTGCCATGCGGGCTCGAAGCCATGAAGGTAAACTCCAAGTGCATTTGGCCCAGCTTAAATATCTCTTGCCTCGCTTGGTTGGTCAAGGGATTATGCTCAGCCGTCAGGCAGGGGGAATTGGTTCCCGTGGACCTGGTGAAAGTCAGCTGGAACTGAACCGTCGTAGTGTTCGTAATCAAATCACAGATATCGAGCGCCAGATCAAGGTGATTGAGAAATCGGGCGACAGTCAGAGAAAAACGTCTGGAATCAAGCACCTTTAAGATTGGTTTGATTGGTTATACCAATGCTGGGAAATCAACTATCATGAACACCTTGACCAGTAAGACCCAGTATGAAGCAGACGAGCTGTTTGCGACTCTGGATGCGACAACGAAGAGTATCCATCTGGGGGGCAATCTTCAGGTTACCTTGACTGATACGGTTGGGTTTATCCAAGATTTGCCGACTGAATTGGTGTCCAGTTTCAAGTCGACTTTGGAAGAAAGCAAGCATGTGGATCTTCTGGTTCATGTCATCGATGCCAGCAATCCTTATCACGAGGAACATGAAAAAACGGTTCTGTCTATCATCAAAGACTTGGATATGGAGGATATTCCTCGCCTGACTCTTTATAATAAAGCTGATTTGGTGGAGGATTTCACGCCGACTCAAACGCCTTATGCCCTCATTTCTGCCAAGTCTGAGGATAGTCGTGAGAACTTGCAAGCATTGTTTGGAGAAGATCAAGGATATTTTTGAAGCATTTACTTTGCGCGTGCCTTTTTCAAAATCCTACAAGATTCATGATTTGGAAAGTGTAGCGATTCTGGAAGATCGTGACTACCAAGATGATGGGGAAGTGATTACAGGCTACATTTCTGAGAAAAATAAATGGAGGTTAGAGGAATTTTATGACTGATATTAAAACCTTGGCTCTAAAGTATGGAGGCTATACAAGTCTGGATAGGGTCTATCTAGATCAACTTCTAGCTGGCAAAACAGAGCAAGAGCAGTTGGCTCTCATCACACCTCCTCCGAGTGTAGTCAATGCCTACTTTGCTGAACTCTACCAGAAAAAGAGTCCTGAAGCTGCGACAGATTACTTTGCAGAACTCAGTCAGGAACTGAATCTCTACAATTTTGAACCAAGTTTCACCTTTGAAAATAAGCCTTTTATTCGTCTGAACCTGTCGGGTAAATCTTTTGGATTTTGCTATGAGAGTGAGGGACTGGGGCGGATTTTCTCAGAAGCTGAGGAAGTAATCACAGCTGACTTGCTCTTTGAAATTGCGCAAATTTTCCCCCATCAACTCGTCTTTGAAGAGTCCGGAAAGATTTACATGAAGGATGCCGGAGACGAAGAAGTTGTTAGCGTGAAAAGTCTCACAGCTTTGACAGATTTGGAAAGTTTAGCAGATGGTCGCAAGCGTCTCAAAGGCTACAGCCAAGAGGATTTATTGCAAGAAGCTGCTGCTTTTTCTGGAAAGCGCTATTTCCGATCGGAAAATCGCACAGCTATGTTATATATTGATTAATTAGAAAGTATCGAATGGATATTCAATTTTTAGGAACAGGGGCCGGTCAGCCCTCTAAAGCCCGCAACGTTTCAAGTCTCGCCCTGAAACTCTTGGACGAGATTAACGAAGTTTGGCTCTTTGACTGTGGAGAAGGAACGCAAAATCGCATTCTGGAAACCACGATTCGACCACGTAAGGTCAGCAAAATCTTTATCACTCACCTGCATGGAGATCATATCTTTGGCTTGCCAGGATTCCTTTCTAGTCGTGCCTTTCAGGCCAATGAGGAGCAGACAGATTTGGACATTTACGGACCGCAAGGAATCAAGTCCTTTGTCTTAACCAGCCTTCGTGTGTCAGGTTCTCGTCTGCCTTACCGCATTCATTTTCATGAGTTTGACCAAGATTCTCTAGGGAAAATCCTTGAGACCGATAAATTCACTGTGTATGCAGAGGAGCTGGACCACACTATTTTCTGCGTTGGTTATCGTGTCATGCAAAAGGACTTAGAAGGAACCTTGGATGCTGAAAAACTCAAAGCTGCAGGTGTGCCATTTGGACCGCTCTTTGGAAAAATCAAAAACGGTCAGGACGTTGTTCTAGAAGACGGAACTGAAATCAAAGCTGCTGACTATATCTCAGCACCACGACCTGGTAAGATTATTACTATTTTGGGTGATACCCGAAAAACCAATGCCAGTGTGCGTCTAGCTGTTAACGCTGATGTCCTTGTCCATGAGTCGACTTATGGGAAGGGAGATGAAAAAATTGCCCACAATCACGGTCACTCAACCAATATGCAGGCAGCACAAGTAGCAGCAGAAGCAGGTGCAAAGCGCCTCTTGCTCAATCATATCAGTGCTCGTTTCCTCTCAAAAGATATCAGCCAGCTCAAGAAAGATGCGGCAACTGTTTTTGAAAATGTCCATGTGGTCAAAGACTTGGAAGAAGTGGAAATTTAGAAGATTGAGAAAGGATAAGTATGCGTACTATTCTGATTACCGGAGCAAGCGGTGGCTTAGCCCAAGAAATGGTTAAACTCTTGCCAAATGACCAACTCATCTTACTAGGTAGAAACAAGGAAAAATTAGCCCAACTCTACGGAAATCATCCTAATGTGGAATGGATTGAAATCGACATTACTGATGATAAAGCCCTAGAAGCTCTGGTAGCTGACCTCTATCTCCGTTATGGCAAGATTGATGTCTTGATTAACAATGCTGGATATGGAATTTTTGAAGATTTCGACCGGATCTCTGATCAAAACATTCACCAGATGTTTGAGGTCAATACCTTTGCTCTGATGAATCTGTCTCGTCGTCTTGGAACTTGCATGAAGGAGAGGGGAAAAGGGCATATCATCAATATCATCAGTATGGCAGGTTTGATAGCGACTAGCAAGTCCAGTCTCTACTCAGCGACCAAGTTTGCGGCTATTGGATTTTCAAATGCGCTGCGCCTCGAACTCATGCCCTATGGTGTCTATCTAACGACGGTCAATCCAGGACCGATTCGTACTCCCTTTTTTGACCAGGCTGACCCAGATGGGACCTATCTCAAGTCGGTTGACCGCTTTCTCTTAGAACCAGATGCAGTCGCTAGAAAGATTGTCAGAATCATAGGAAAAAACAAACGGGAACTCAATCTCCCAGTTTTGTTGAACCTAGCCCATAAGTTTTATACCCTCTTTCCCAAGCTAGCTGATAAGTTGGCAGGGGAGACTTTTAATTATAAGTGAAAAAGCTGTTCCCTTGAGGAAGGGCTTTTTGATTTAATTTGTCGGAAGAAGAGTTGTTTTAAAGTTTTAAAATCCAGTCTCTTCGTGCATATTCATAGCTTTTAGGGTATAATACAAATAAAAGAAATCAAGAAGATACTTAGAGTCCAATCTAGGTACAAAAAGATAGAATCATGGTTAAAGGAGAAGAGGAATGGCAAAAAAGAAAAGAGTAACCTTACCGAAGGACTTTAATGAACTACTGACAGACGGCAATATTGACCAATTAAAGGCCGTGTATGACAAGTGTGAGTTAACTGCTCATGACGGGAGATATAGCTTATGTACACCCTTGCATATGGGAGGAGTCCCGGATGAATTGGTTATCTGGTTGGTAGAAAAGGGCCTAGATATCAATATTCCTGATTATTATGGAGCAACACCTTTGTACCGTCAAGCAACCATGGGAAGAGATACTGTAAAACTATTGCTCGAATTGGGTGCGGACATTGAAAAACCCAATACTTATGGCAATACACCCTTGCATATGGCTGCTGAGTTTTTTCATCCTAAAGCAGTTGCGCTTCTCTTAGAAAAGGGAGCAGCTGTCAACCCTAAGAATGATAGAGGACAGACTCCACTAGACTCCGTTCTCACTGTCTGTCGGGGAATCTATATTGCCCAAACAGCTGAAATTGCCTCTATATTGCTGGATGCTGGTGCTAAGAAAACATCGGCTATGAAAGAAAAGGTTGAAAATATTGGTAAGGATTTTGAATTTCATAGAGAAGGGCTCAATCCTGACTATCTAGAAGCAGCAGATCAGGGTCTAGAAAGACTTTATGCTTTGTTTAATGTCAAGCCAGTAGCCAAACGAATAACCCATGATGGAGTTTCTCCTATTCTCGTAAAAGAAAGTAGTTGGGAGGATCAATATGAGGAACTATGGTCTTTCTTGATTCCTTCAAGTGGAACAGCCAAAACTGTTCAGGGCGAAGCTATCCGTATACCAGGCAGAGTTCGAGATGAACTGGATCGCAATGGTGGAGCCAACTGGGACAGGGATTATAGAAAAATGCTTCAGGCTCTCCCGCAATACTTGTCTTTAGGAAGCTCTCTTTCAGATCAAGAATTGGAAGAAGTTAGGCAAGTCATTGCGCAAATCCATAGTAAAGAGAATGATAATGAAGTCAGTTTAGATCGTCTGTGTCAGCTAGCTCTTATCTGGATTAAGCAAAATCCCGAGCCGATACCCCTAGAAAAGCCAAGCTATAAGAGGTAAATGGAAATTAAATCCAGTTAAAAATATATGATGGATTTATTCAACTATTTATCCAAGTATTGTAATTTAAACCGTAAAAAGTATACTAGAACCAGCGATTATTAAAACGTTTGCTTAAAATGATAGTAGACTATTTAGGAGATAAAATATGGAATTGACAGCCATTTATCATAGACCAGAATCAGAATGCGCTTATCTTTACAAAGAAGGTCAGCTACATATCCGAATTAGAACGTAGAAAAATGATGTTCAGAAGGTTATTCTGCATTATGGAGATCCATTTATTTTCATTGAGGATAAGTATGAAGCTAAGAAAGAAATGACCAAAGTAACTTCAGACGCCTTACTTGATTATTGGCAGGTTACGGTCTCTGTTGATTTTTTACGCATTCAGTATCTCTTTGAACTCCTTGATAAAGAGGGTAAGGGTATTTTTATGTAGATAAGGAACATACTCAAGAAAACTTGGATGCTGAAGGAAATGGCTTTAAACTTCCTTATGTTCACGAAATTGATGGATGTCAGGTTCCTAGTTGGGTTTCAAATACCGTGTGGTATCAGATTTTCCCAGAACGCTTTGCTAATGGAAATCCTCATTTTACGTCAGATGGGAGCTACCTCAAGTCTGTTGACCGATTTCTCTTAGAACCAGATGTAGTCGCTAGAAAAATTGTCAAAATCATAGGAAAAAACAAACGGGAACTCAATCTCCCAGTTTTGTTGAATCTAGCCCATAAGTTTTATACCCTCTTTCCCAAGCTAGCCGATAAGTTGGCAGGGGAGACTTTTAATTATAAGTAAAAAAGGTTCCTTTTGTAAGGAACTTTTTTATGATATTTTACTGAGTGACAAGAAATGTTTGTTTTTTTGTTCTAAATCTATATTCACGTTTTTTGAATCTTCTACAAATTTTAGAAAAAACAATCAAAAATATGATTTTTTTGTGTTTAGGGTATTGAAATTTCCTATATTATTTTATAAAATAAGGATAAAAGGCTATGAAAAAGTAATGCGCTTACAAAGAAATGGAAGCGGTTACTAAAGGAGGATTTTATGGAAAAAGGCTTTTGGAATCGTAAAAGAGTCTACAGTATTCGTAAGTTTGCTGTAGGAGCTTGCTCTGTCATGATTGGAACCTGTGCTGTTCTATTTGGAGGAAGTGTTGTTGGAGAATCACCAGTTTTTGCCGATGAAACTCCTATTGCGCACACTGTAGAACAAGCAAAAGAGGAAAGTCCAGCAGTGGAGGAAAAACAGGATCAAGCAGTAGTAGAGAATAACGAGGCTGTAAGTGTCGATCAAAGTCAAGCTGCTCAAATTGAAGCAAGCAAACCAGAGAAGAAAGAAGATGAACCTGTAGCTCCAAAAGAGGAGAAAGCGTCACTAAAACCTGAAGAAACAGCTCCAAAGGTAGAATCTCAAGCTTCAAGTCAAGAAAAACCTATTAAGGAAGATTTGAAAGCTGCGACAAATGAAGAAGTAAATCAAATGATTGAAGACAGAAAAGTGAATTTTAATCAAAATTGGCACTTTAAACTCAATGCAAACTCTAAAGAAGCTGTGAAACCAGATGCAGATGTTTCGTCATGGCAAAAATTGGATCTACCACACGACTGGAGTATCTTTAACGATTTTGACCATCAATCACCTGCCCAAACGAAGGAGGACAGCTCAATGGTGGTGAAGCTTGGTATCGTAAGACCTTTAAACTTGATGAAAAAGCTCTCAAGAAGAATGTTCGCTTGACCTTTGATGGTGTCTACATGGATTCTCAAGTCTATGTCAATGGCCAGTTGGTGGGACATTATCCAAATGGTTATAACCAGTTCTCATACGATATTACCAAATACCTCCACAAAGATGGTCGTGAAAATGTGATTGCTGTTCATGCTGTCAACAAACAACCAAGTAGCCGTTGGTATTCAGGTAGCGGTATCTACCGTGATGTGACCTTGCAAATGACAGATAAGGTTCATGTTGAGAAAAATGGTACAACCATCTTAACACCAAAACTAGAACAACAGCAACATGGCAAGGTTGAAACGCATGTGACCAGCAAAATCGTCAATACAGACGATAAAGACCATGAACTGGTGGCAGAATATCAAATCGTTGAACGTGGTGGTCAGGCTGTAACAGGCTTGGTTCGTACAGCGAGCCGTACCTTGAAAGCACATGAATCAACAAGTCTTGATGCTATTTTAGAAGTTGAACAACCAAAACTCTGGACAGTTTTAAATGACAAACCAGCCTTGTACGAATTGATTACGCGTGTTTACCGTGATGGTCAATTGGTGGATGCTAAGAAGGATCTGTTTGGTTACCGTTACTATCATTGGACTCCAAATGAAGGCTTCTCTTTAAATGGTGAACGCATTAAATTCCATGGAGTTTCCTTGCACCATGACCACGGAGCGCTTGGAGCAGAAGAAAACTATAAAGCTGAATACCGTCGTCTCAAACAAATGAAGGAGATGGGCGTTAACGCCATCCGTACAACTCATAACCCTGCAAGTCCACAGACCTTGCAAATCGCAGCAGAACTTGGTTTGCTCGTTCAGGAAGAGGCATTTGATACGTGGTATAATGGCAAGAAACCTTATGACTACGGACGTTTCTTTGAAAAAGACGCTACTCACCCAGAAGCTAGAAAAGGTGAAAAATGGTCTGACTATGATCTTCGTACCATGGTCGAAAGAGATAAAAACAACCCAGCTGTCTTCATGTGGTCTATCGGGAATGAAATCGGTGAAGCTAACGGCAATGCTCACTCTCTTGCAACGGTTAAACGCTTAGTAAAAGTGATTAAAGATGTTGATACTACACGTTATGTTACTATGGGAGCAGATAAGTTCCGCTTTGGTGATGGTAGCGGTGATCATGAGAAAATTGCTAATGAACTGGATGCGGTTGGATTCAACTATTCAGAAGATAACTACAAGAAACTTCGTGCGAAACATCCAAACTGGTTGATTTACGGTTCTGAAACATCTTCAGCTACCCGTACACGTGGAAGTTACTATCGCCCTGAACAGGAATTGAAACATAGTAACGGACCTGAGCGTCATTACGAACAGTCTGACTATGGTAATGACCGAGTTGGCTGGGGTAAAACGGCAACAGATTCATGGACCTTTGACCGTGACAACGCTGGCTATGCTGGACAGTTTATCTGGACAGGTACGGACTATATCGGTGAACCTACACCATGGCACAACCAAAACCAAACTCCCGTTAAGAGCTCTTACTTTGGTATCGTAGATACAGCAGGTATTCCAAAACATGACTTTTATCTCTACCAAAGCCAATGGGTTTCTGCCAAGAAGAAACCGATGGTACACCTTCTTCCTCACTGGAACTGGGAGAATAGAGACTTGGCCTCTAAAGTTGAAGATTCAGACGGAAAAATCCCAGTTCGAGCTTACTCAAACGCTGCAAGTGTAGAATTGTTCTTAAATGGTCAATCTCTTGGAGTTAAGAAGTTCAACAAGAAACAAACCAGTGATGGCCGCACTTACCAAGAAGGTGCCAATGCTAAGGAACTCTATCTTGAATGGAAGGTTGCGTACCAACCAGGTACTTTAGAAGCTGTAGCTCGCGATGAAGCTGGAAAAGAAATTGCACGTGATAAGATCACGACGGCAGGCCAACCAGCAGGTGTTCGCCTCATCAAGGAAGAACACGCAATCGCTGCAGATGGAAAAGACTTGACCTACATCTACTACGAAATCGTAGATAGTGAAGGAAATGTGGTACCAACTGCCAATAATTTGGTTCGTTTCCAATTGCATGGACAAGGTCAACTGGTTGGTGTTGATAATGGGGAACAAGCCAGCCGTGAACGCTACAAGGCACAACCTGATGGTTCTTGGATCCGCAGAGCCTTTAACGGTAAAGGGGTTGCCATTGTTAAATCAACTGAGCAAGCAGGTAAATTCACTCTAACAGCCCATTCAGATCTCTTGAAATCTGGTCAAGTAACGGTCTTTACTGGTAAAAAAGAAGACCAAGAAAAGACCGTTCTCGGAACAGAAGTACCAAAAGTACGTACTGTTATTGAGAAAGAGCCAAAAATGCCGAAGACAGTCGGTTTTATCTACAGTGATGGCAGTCGTGAAAAACGTCCAGTAACTTGGTCTTCAGTTGATGTGAGCCAAGCAGGAGTTGTGACTGTTAAAGGTATGGCAGACGGACGCGAAGTTGAGGCCCGTGTCGAAATTCTAGCAATCGCAAATGAGCTTCCAACTGTTAAGCGTGTTGCTCCAGGAACAGACTTGAGCGCTGTTGACAAATACGTTTCTATTGCTGTTACGGATGGAAGCGTACAAGAATACGAAGTTGATAAGTGGGAGATTTCGGAAGCAGATAAAGCTAAACTGTCAGTTGCAGGATCACGTATTCAAATGACTGGTCAACTGGGTGGTGAGACTATTCACGCTACCCTTGTGGTAGAAGAAGGTAATCCTGCGGCTCCTGCAGTACCAAATGTAACTGTTGGTGGCGAATCTGTCACTGGTCTTACTACTCAAAATCCAATGCAATATCGAACTCTTGCTTACGGTGCATCCTTGCCAGAAGTTGTAGCAAGTGCTGAAAATGCAGCTGTTACAGTGGTGCAAGCAAGTGCAGCAAACGGTATGCGTGCAAGCATCTATGTTCAACCAAAAGATGGTGGACCTCTTCAAACCTATGCAATTCAGTTCCTCGAAGAAGCACCAAAAATTGACCATTTGAGCCTACAAGTGGAGAAAGCTGGCAGCCTCAAAGAAGACCAAACAGTGAAATTGTCTGTCCTTGCACACTATCAAGACGGAACACAAGCAGTTTTACCAGCAGATAAGGTGAACTTCTCTACAAGTGGTGAAGGGGAAGTCGCAGTTCGTAAAGGAATGCTTGAGTTGCATAAGCCAGGAGCAGTCACTCTCAAAGCAGAATATGAGGGGGCTTCAGGTCAAATCGCTCTCACTATCCAAGCCAATACTGAGACGAAGGTTGCGCAATCTATCCGTCCAGTAAATGTAGTCACAGATTTGCATCAGGAACCAAGTCTTCCAGCAACAGTAACGGTTGAGTACGACAAAGGTTTCCCCTAAAGCCCACAAAGTCACATGGCAAGCCATTCCAAAAGAAAAACTCGATCACTATCAAACCTTCGAAGTTCTAGGTAAAGTTGAAGGGATTGACCTTGAAGCGCGTGCTAAAGTCTCTGTAGAAGGTATCGTTTCGGTTGAAGAAGTCAGTGTGACAACACCAATTGCAGAAGCACCACAATTACCAGAAAGTGTTCGTACCTACGATTCAAATGGTCACGTTTCATCAGCTAAGGTTATTTGGGATGCGATTCAATCAGACCAATATGCCAAGGAAGGTGTCTTTACAGTTAATGGTCGCCTAGAAGGTACGCAATTAACAACTAAACTTCATGTTCGCGTATCTGCTCAAACTGAGAAAGGTGCAAACATTTCTGACCAATGGACCGGATCAGAATTGCCACTTGCCTTTGCTTCAGACTCAAATCCAACTGATCCTGTTTCAAACGTCAACGATAAATTGATTTCCTTTAATGACCGCCCAGCTAACCGTTGGACAAACTGGAACCGTACTAATCCAGAAGCTTCAGTTGGTGTCCTATTCGGAGATTCAGGTATTTGAGCAAACGTTCAGTTGATAATCTAAGTGTCGGATTCCACGAAGACCACGGAGTTGGTGTACCGAAGTCTTATGTGATTGAATATTATGTCGGTAAGACCGTTCCAACAGCCCCTAAAAACCCTAGCTTTGTAGGTGAGGAAAACCATGCCTTTAACGATCCTGCAAACTGGAAAGAGGTAAGCAATCTCAAAGCACCAGCTCAATTAAAAGCTGGAGAAATGAATCATTTCAGCTTTGACAAGGTTGAAACCTATGCGGTTCGCATTCGTATGGTTCGACTTGATAGCAAGAAAGGAACGTCTATCACAGAAGTACAAATTTTTGCGAAACAAGTTGCGGCAGCTAAACAAGGACAAACGAGAATCCAAGTTGACGGTAAAGACTTAGCAAACTTCAACCCTGATTTGACAGACTACTACCTTGAGTCTGTAGATGGGAAAGTTCCTGCAGTAACAGCAAGTGTTAGCAACAATGGTCTCGCTACCGTCGTTCCAAGTGTTCGTGAAGGTGAGCCAGTTCGTGTTATCGCGAAAGCTGAAAATGGCGACATCCTAGGAGAATACCGTCTACACTTTACAAGCAATAAAGATTTGCTCTCTCGTAAACCAGTTGCTGCGGTCAAACAAGCTCGCTTACTACAAGTAGGGCAACCGCTTGAATTGCCAACTAAGGTTCCTGTTTACTTCACAGGTAAAGATGGTTACGAAACAAAAGATTTGGCAGTTGAATGGGATGAAGTTCCAGTAGAAAATCTGACAAAAGCAGGTCAATTTACTGTTCGAGGCCGTGTCCTTGGTAGCGACCTCGTTGCTGAGTTCACTGTACGAGTGACAGACAAACTTGGTGAAGCTCTTTCAAATAACCCAGAGTATGATGAAAATAGTAACCGCGCCTTTGCTTCAGCCACTAACGACATTGATAGAAACTCCCATGACCGTGTGGACTATCTCAATGACGGAAATCATTCAGAAAATCGTCGTTGGACAAACTGGTCTCCAACACCATCTTCTAATCCAGAAGTATCAGCAGGTGTAATCTTCCGTGAAAATGGTAAGATTGTCGAACGGACTGTTGCTCAAGCCAAACTTCACTTCTTTGCAGATAGTGGTACGGATGCACCATCTAAACTCGTTTTAGAACGCTATGTCGGTCCAGAGTTTGAAGTGCCTACCTACTATTCAAACTACCAAGCCTACGATGCAGCTCATCCATTTAACAATCCAGAAAATTGGGAAGCTGTGCCTTATCGTGCGGATAAAGACATCGCAGCTGGTGATGAAATTAACGTAACATTTAAAGCTGTCAAAGCCAAGCCATGAGATGGCGTATGGAGCGTAAAGCAGACAAGAGCGGTGTTGCGATGATTGAGATGACCTTCCTTGCACCGAGTGAATTGCCTCAAGAAAGTACGCAATCGAAGATTCTTGTGGATGGAAAAGAACTTCCTGACTTCGCTGAAGATCGTCAAGACTATCAAATCACCTATAAAGGTCAACGTCCAAAAGTCTCAGTCGAAGAAAGTAATCAAGTAGCTTCAACAGTTGTAGATAGCGGAGACGATAGCCTTCCAGTACTTGTTCGCCTTGTTTCAGAAAGTGGAAAACAAGTCAAGGAATACCGTATCCAGTTGACCAAGGAAAAACCAGTTTCTGAGAAGACTGTTGCTGCTGTACAAGAGGAACTTCCAAAACTCGAATTTGTTGAAAAAGATTTGGCCTATAAGACAGTTGAGAAAAAGGATTCAACACTGTATCTAGGTGAAACACGTGTAGAACAAGAAGGAAAAGTTGGTAAAGAACGTATCTTTACAGCGATTAATCCTGATGGAAGTAAGGAAGAAAAACTTCGCGAAGTGGTAGAGACTCCGACAGACCGCATCGTCTTGGTCGGAACAAAACCAGGAACCTCTCTTCCAGAAGACGAAGTGAAGAACCTAGTCCTTAACAGACCAGAACTTGTAGTTGAAGAAGAAACCATCGACTTCAAGGTTCAGGAGCGTAAGTCTGATAAGTTGTACCTAGGAGAAACTCGTGTTGTCCAAGAAGGTCAAAAAGGTATCCGTCTTCACTTGATTGAAGTGGAAAATGGAAAACGTCATCTTAAAGAAACTTACGATAAAGTCGCTGTTCAAGATCGTATAGTAGAAGTTGGTACTAAACCAGGAACTTCTCTTCCAGAAGATGAAGTGAAGAACCTAGTCCTTAACAGATCAGAACTTGTAATCGAAGAAGAAACAATTGATTTCAAGGTTCAGGAACAAAAGAATGATAAGCTTCCAGCGGGTCAAACTCGTGTTCTCCAAGAAGGTCAAAAAGGTATCCGTGTTCACTTAATCGAAGTTGAAAATGGTAAGCGAACTGAAAAAGAAAGCTATGATAAAGTTATAGCTCAGGATCGCATCGTAGAAGTCGGTACGGCTAGTGAAACAACTAAACCAGTACCTCAAGAATCTACAAAACCACAAGTATCAGAAAAAGCAGATACAAAAGAAATTGCTTCAAATGCAGCAAGTCAAGCTCAAGAAGAAAAGTTACCAAATACAGGAAGTGCAGCAAGTCAAGCAGCTCTAGCAGCAGGTTTAGCTCTTCTTGGTTTGAGTGCAGGATTAGTGGCCACTAAAGGCAAAAAAGAAGACTAGAATGAATCAATATTTCTTCTAAATGTATCTCAGAAAGACCAGGGAAACCTGGTCTTTTTAATAGGCAGAAGCATTCTCTTTAGAGCAAATTAACGTTTATGAAATTAGATAACCAAAATGATAAAAACGCTATCTGGTATCGAAAACGAGATGAACTTATTTTTTAAAAAATAGCGGTAAAATATACCAGTTTCTGTTTCGATGATAGGAGAAAACGATACAATAAATTGATGGGGAATTCGATAAGAAAATATAAATTTTTAAATAGTAAAATAAATTTTTTAAAAAAATGTTTGATGTTTCTAGCCTTTTTTTAAATAGTATGATAAAATATGAAAGTAATGTAGCTATCAATTTTTACTTGAAAAAGGGAAATGGTGATTAGTTGGGGACAATCAATTAGTTTACAATTACATTGTACATTTACAATTGAATATTATTAAGAAAGGAAGATTAAATGAACAAGAAAATAAGATCTTGGATTCAGATTCTTATTCTTTGTTTGGGAGTTATTCTCCAATCGTTTGCCCCTCTGACGCAAGTACATGCGACAGAATATAACGATGTGATCACTAGTGTGGGTGTTGAGAACAAATCTGGTGAAGCTTTAACGCAAGGGTTGGATATTTGGCAAGAATTCCGTCTTACTGCAGATTTTGTTTTGCCAGATAATACGGTGCATGAAGGTGATACAACAACACTTCAATTGCCATCAGAGATTGCATTTTCAAACTCTTCAGACATTGAATTACGAGATGCTTCTAGCAATCTTGTAGCTACTGGTCGTTTAGATGCAGCTAGCAAAACAATTACTCTAACTTACACAAAGTTTGTTGAGAATAATTCTGGCGTTAGGGGGAAATTCTTTGTCTATGTTCGAGTTGACCATGATGTTGTTTCAGAAGAAAAAGACATTAATGTCAATATTACTGTAGGACATAGAGTTCTATCTGCAGGGAAAATCCGTTACAACGGCCCTCCAGGGAAATACGACTCTAAAATTGAAAAGAGTTCCTTCCAATACAAGGATGACGAGAAAAATGTAATCCGTTATAACATTACTGTAAACCGCAATATGGCGAACTACAGTGATGTCACTATCAAAGATGCTTTCTCTTCTCCAAATATGACATTCCTACCAGATACTTTTCGTATTTATAAAGTAAACTGGAGCTGGAATAACGGAGACTGGAAATGGTCCGATGCTCAGGATATGACCGAAACCTTTAAAAACCAACTAGTGGTAAATGCGAATGGTGATGGTTTCACCCTTCCTTTAGGAGATACTAATGGTTTTGGTTATATGATCGAGTATCGAGCTAAAGCGAATTATGATCTAGTCGATGGTGAGGAAATCACGAACGTAGCCAACATGAGCTACAATGGTAGTGAGAATGAACAATCAACCAGCACACGTACCTACCAGATTGCAGGTGGTGTTGCGGAAGGATATGTTTCACCATTAAAATTCATAAGGTAGACGAAGCAGGCCAACCATTGCAAGGTGCAGTTTTTGAAGTGATTCGTGATCGTAACCAAGCTGTTGTTGGACGATTGACAACAGATTCTGATGGTAACGCTAGTGTAGGCAAATTGTTGCGAGACAACTATACAATTCGTGAAGTAACTGCTCCTCTTGGCTATGACAAATTAACTGAAGATATTAAAATTTCTCCAGATGAGTTTGGTTCAGACAAATCTGTAGAACGTCGAATTGAAAATAAGAAGACACCTCCGAAGACTCCAACTGAGAAAGAGATTACTTTCAAAAAGGTGGATCCAAATGGGAAAGAAATCCCAGGAGCGGAACTGAAAATCTATAGTGGAGATACAGTCAATCTTGAAGAGGCACCTGTTGCAGACTGGACTACTGTAGCTGACACTTCTAAAGTGATTAAGCTGGCACCAGGGACCTACACTCTAAGAGAGTTCGATGCTCCAGAGGGATATCAAATTGTAGGAGATATTACTTTTACTGTTAATGCTGACGGTTCTATCACTATTAAGAATAAGGGAGCTGATGACACTGTTCTTGCAGCTGGTCCAGTTCTGACTATTACCGATAAAGAGGATACTAGTCCAAAACCAATTACCTTCAGTAAGGTAAACCTTGGAGGGAATGAAATCGCTGGTGCACAGATTAAGATCTACAAGGGCGAAAAAGCTGAAGGTACAGCTGTAGAAAGCTGGACTTCAACTGACCAACCTAAGCAACTGAATCTTGAACCAGGCATCTACACTTTCCATGAGGAAGCAGCCCCAACTGGTTACCTCAAAGTAACGGATATCACTTTCCAAGTTAAACCTAACGGTACTGTTGAAGTGACAAAAGTAGGTGAAAAAGATTCTAAAGGTGAAGACAATCGTGTTGTAGCCCAAAATTCAACTCTGACAGTTACTGATAAAGATGACGATGTAGCTCGTAAAATCACGTTCAGTAAAATTAGTCTTGGTGGGGTTGAAATCGCAGGAGCACAAATCAAGATCTTCAAAGGCGATAAGGCAGAAGGTACAGCTGTAGAAAGCTGGACATCTGAAGCTGGTAAGTCTAAAGATCTTAACTTGGCACCTGGCACTTACACCTTCCATGAGGAAGCCGCTCCAACTGGTTACCTCAAAGTAACGGACATCACTTTCCAAGTCAAACATGACGGCACAGTGGAAGTGACCAATGTTGGTGAAAAAGACTCTAAGGGTGAAGAAAACAAAGTCGTAACTGATGGTTCAACTATTAAAGTCACTGATAAAGATGATGACCTACCACGTAAGATTACCTTCAGTAAGGTTAGCCTTGGTGGTACGGAAATCGCAGGCGCTCAAATCAAGATCTACAAGGACGACAAGGCAGAAGGCACAGCTGTAGAAAGCTGGACATCTGAAGTTGGTAAGTCTAAAGATCTTAACTTGGCTCCAGGTACTTACACCTTCCATGAGGAAGCAGCCCCAACTGGTTACCTCAAAGTAACGGACATCACTTTCCAAGTCAAACTTGATGGCACAGTGGAAGTGACCAACGTTGGCGAAAAAGACTCTAAGGGTGAAGAGAACAAGGTCGTTACAAATGGTTCAACAGTAACTGTAACTGACAAAGACGATGACCTACCACGTAAGATTACCTTCAGTAAGGTTAGCCTTGGTGGTACTGAAATCGCAGGTGCTCAAATCAAGATCTACAAAGGCGACAAGGCAGAAGGCACAGCCGTAGAAAGCTGGACATCTGAAGCTGGTAAGTCTAAAGATCTCAACTTGGCTCCAGGTACTTACACCTTCCATGAGGAAGCAGCCCCAACTGGTTACCTCAAAGTAACGGACATCACTTTCCAAGTCAAACTTGATGGCACAGTGGAAGTGACCAACGTTGGCGAAAAAGACTCTAAGGGTGAAGAGAACAAGGTCGTTACAAATGGTTCAACAGTAACTGTAACTGACAAAGACGATGACCTACCACGTAAGATTACCTTCAGCAAGGTTAGCCTTGGTGGAACAGAAATCGCAGGTGCAGAGATTAAGATCTACAAAGGCGATAAGGCAGAAGGCACAGCCGTAGAAAGCTGGACTTCAGAAGCTGGTAAGTCTAAAGAATTGAGCTTGGCCCCAGGTACTTACACCTTCCATGAGGAAGCAGCCCCTACTGGATACCTCAAAGTAACGGACATCACTTTCCAAGTTAACTATGATGGAACAGTTAAAGTGACCAATGTTGGTACTAAGGATGCTAAAGGCGAGGACAATACAGTTGTAACTGACGGTTCAACTATTAAAGTCACTGATAAAGATGACGATAGCCCACGTAAGATTACCTTCAGTAAGGTTAGCCTTGGTGGAGAAGAAATCGCAGGTGCTCAAATCAAGATCTACAAGGGCAACAAGGCAGAAGGCACAGCCGTAGAAAGCTGGACTTCAGAAGCTGGTAAGTCTAAAGATCTCAACTTAGCACCAGGTACTTATACTTTCCATGAGGAAGCCGCTCCAACCGGTTACCTCAAAGTAACGGACATCACTTTCCAAGTCAAAACTGACGGCACAGTGGAAGTGACCAACGTTGGCGAAAAAGACTCTAAGGGTGAAGAAAACAAGGTCGTAACCAATGGTTCTAAAGTAACTGTCACCGACAAAGACGATGACCTACCACGTAAGATTACCTTCAGTAAGGTTAGCCTTGGTGGAACAGAAATCGCTGGTGCAGAGATTAAGATCTACAAGGGCGACAAGGCAGAAGGTAAAGCCGTAGAAAGCTGGACATCCGAAGCTGGTAAGTCTAAAGATCTCAACTTGGCTCCAGGCACTTACACCTTCCATGAGGAAGCCGCTCCAACTGGTTACCTCAAAGTAACGGACATCACTTTCCAAGTCAAACACGACGGCACAGTGGAAGTGACAAACGTTGGTGAGAAAGACTCTAAGGGTGAAGAAAACAAAGTCGTTACCAACGGCTCAACTGTAACTGTAACCGACAAAGACGATGACCTACCACGTAAGATTACCTTCAGTAAGGTAAATCTAGCAGGTGAAGAAATCGCGGGTGCAAAAATCCAAATTTTCCGTGGAGAAAAAGTTGCAGGTAGTCCTGTGGCTGAATGGACTTCAAAAGCAAATCAATCACATGTACTTGATTTGACTCCGGGAGTATATACTTTCCATGAAGAGGCCGCTCCAACTGGATACTTAGCAGTAACAGATATTACATTCCAAGTTAACTACGACGGAACTGTAACAGTGGTAAATGCTAGTGGAAATCAGGTTGAGTTTAAGGATGGTAAGTTAGTAGTAACGGACCAAACTGAACCAGAAAATCCTAACCTACCAAACACTGGAAGTGAATCTGGACAAGCTGCATTAGCAGCAGGTTTAGCTCTTCTAGCTTTAGGTGCAGGTCTTGTAGCAACTAAACGAAGAAAAGAAGACTAATCTCATTTAGTAGCCAATAAGTACAGTAAAGAAAGATCAGGGATAACCCCCTGGTCTTTTTTTATGGTTCAGAATAATGAAATATGTTAAATTAAACTATTTATCAGTATGGGGTATGACTATTACTAGATCTCTTCTGATTTTTACTTATATAAAATAGTTTGGATAATTATTAAGGTGTATCAAACTTATAAATAAATGGAATGTTTTGTGCAATGTTTCTTTCTGTTTGTTTAAAAGAGAAGTTGTTCGTATGTGTACACTAAACTTAAAGAAACTTCAGTGTGATGAAAGAATTAATTTTTATGACAGTAATTTTACACTGTGTCAATATTTTTCAAAAAGGCAATAACCTCATAATATTACAAAAAAAGTTAATTTTGTTTTTATAATGAAATTAAAGGAGATTTCTATATTAAGTACAGAACAAATACGATAAGTATTGTACTCACATATAGTTATGAAATATGTTAATATGATGTAGTTTAATTAATAACTCTCATGTATTTCAATAAGTCTGAAAGGAGATGAGTATTGGGAATCTATTATCAGAGTTGGTCGTTTTAATGTTTTCGGTAATTTAGAAAGGAAGATTATGAAGAACAAGAAATTTTGGTTACCCATCCTAACCTCTCTGGCCTGTTTGCTAGGGATGATCTTTGCTCCAAATTCAGTTCAAGCAAAGGAACTGAAGAACGTTATCAGTAATATTGGAATTTGGGAGGTTGATAATGGTAGATTTATAAAACCGGATGCGAATGGTGTTTATACTCTGTCTCCTGAGCATAATGATTACCCGAACTACAAGTTTATCGCAGATTATGATTTAAGTGCTTACGATGGTAAGTTGGAGGATGGTGACACCTTTACATTCACTGTTCCAGGTCCTTTGTCAGTTAAAGAGGAAACTTTTGATCTAAAGGACAAGGAAACAGACCTTGTTATCGGAGAAACAAAAATTGTGTCTAATGGTGATAATAATGGTGGAAAGGCTACAATTACCCTAAAAAATTTAAAAACTTACCTAGAGAAGAAGAAGGGAATCTATGTTCAGAATGTTAGAGGAAGCTTCTATCTTGGATTTAGTTCTAAGAATGAGCTAAGTGAGCAAACACTACGCTTTGAAAAGACAGAAACAATAAATGAAATTACTTATCAAATCAGGGTTGGTCGAAGAGGTGAGGTTGATTATTCTGAAGGGATTGGCAAAGCCAACTTTAGTAAATATCATGGATTAATTAGTAAGGAAGCCTGGACCTCAAAAGCTTTTAAATAAGAGTGGTCAATATCTTCATACGTGGTATGTTCGGGTCAATCCAAAGCAAGCATCATATGATAAAATTGAGATTCATGATTGGGTCGATCCAAATTCGTCACCAATGCAAATGATTCCGGAATCTCTCAGTGTTATAGCAGGTTGGTATAACAAAGTATACTACATGAAAGATGAGGTAGTTTTTAGAAGCTGGTAAAGATTACCAAGTTAATTGGAATGATTCTTATACAGAATTCACCATTACCATTAACAACGCTTCTTCTATCGTAGCTAAAAAAATGGAAAACCAGCAGCTTTTTCGAATTGGTTATAAAACGAGCGCTCCAGGAGATGGTACAAAAGTACTGAATAATGTCGAAGTAAAAAGCTAATGATAAAAAAACTGGAGTATCAAGATTATAGTAATAAGACGGTACTTCAGCAGATTGGTAATTCTGTTGTGGCCTCAGGAGGAACTATACAATTAGAGACAGCTTACCGTATCATTCTTTACAAGGTCGACGAGCTGACTCATGACCGTCTAAAAGGAGCAAAATTCAAGATTACTCCTCCGGCAGGAGCTACGGCTAAAGAGGAAATTGTAACGACAAATGATGACGGAATTGTTGAATCATCTATTTACTCAGAAAGTGATATCAAGAAAGGGAACTTTACGGTAACTGAGGTTGAGGCTCCTGAGGGATATGAGTTGAATTCTACTCCATTTGAGATGACTGTTGGACAAGATGGAGCTATCAAAACAGTTACAAATAAACGTAGCAAAGCTAAAGTTAAGATTAAAGCTAATAAAAAACTTACAGGACGTGAGTTGAAGGCTGAAGAGTTTGAATTCACTTTAACAGACCAAGATGGTAAGGTGAAAGAAACTGTGAAGAATGACAAAGACGGAAACGTTGCTTTCTCAGAATTGGAATTCGACAAAGCAGGGACTTATACCTTTAAAATTGCTGAAAAAGCTGGCAGTGATACAGGCATCAAGTACGACACTAAAACTGTTACGGCTACAGTTACTGTAACGGACAAGGGTAAAGGTGCACTTGAAGCAACTGTTTCTTACGATGATGAAAAAGCTTTCGAGAATACTTATACTCCAGCAAAAACGGAAGTTCCTGTGAAGAAAGTATGGAAGGACGAGAACAACCAAGACGGTAAACGTCCAACTTCTGTCACAGTTAAATTGCTTGCAGATGGTCAAGATACTGGTAAAACACTTGAATTGACTGAAGCAAATGGTTGGGCTGGAAGCTTCAAAGACCTTGATGCTGATAAAGGCGGCACACCTATCCAGTACACGGTAGTAGAAGTAACTGTTGCTGGTTACACTTCTAAGGTTACTGGTGACGCTGCATCAGGATTCACTATCACAAATAGCTATTCACCAGAAACAGTTGATGTAAAAGCAACTAAGAACTGGGATGACGCTAATAACCAAGACGGCAAACGTCCAACCAAGATTACAATCAATCTTTTAGCAGACGGTGAGAAAGTCGCATCGAAAGAAGTTCAAGCTGCCGCAGACGGAACATGGACTGCTACATTCGAAAAATTAGCAAAATATAAAGCTGGTAAAGAAATCAAGTACACTGTAACAGAAGAAGCTGTAGCAGAATACGAAGCGACTATTACAGACTTTACCATCACAAACAAATATGCTCCTAAAGAAATTGACTACAAGGTAACAAAAGTATGGAATGACGCGAACAACCAAGACGGCAAACGTCCTGAGTCCGTAACGGTTCAACTTTTCAAATCTGTAGATGGATCTAAACCAGTAGCTGTTGAAGGTAAGAAATTGACCTTAACAGCTAAGGAGAAGACTGATGATAACACTTGGGTAGCATCCTTCACAAATCTTCCACAATACGAAGCTGGTAAAGAAATCACTTACTCTATCGATGAAGTAGATGTACCAGCTGGCTATGAATCCTCTGTGAGTGGTCAAGTAGTGACAAATAATTACACACCAGATACAGTTATCCTTTCAGGAACTAAGGTGTGGGATGATAACAACAACCAAGACGGCAAACGTACAAGATCTGTGAAAGTTCAAATTCTTAAAAACGATAAAGAAGTTGTTCAAGAAATTGAAGTTTCAGAAAAAACTGGCTGGAAGTTCGAATCTAAAAAACTTCCTAAGTATGAGAATGGTAAGGAAATCAAGTACACTGTCAAAGAAACTGCTATGACAGAATACAAAGCAACCATCACTACAGACAAGGATGGCAAGTACACCATTACCAACGAACATACTCCAGAGAAACATCTGTAAAAGGTCATAAGATCTGGAAAGATGAAGATAACAAAGATGGCATCCGTCCAGCATCTATCACCGTAAAACTTCTTGCAGATGGCAAGGAAACTGGTCAGACAGCTACAGTATCAGAAACAAGTGGCTGGACTTATGAGTTCACAGGTCTTGATCGTTATCAAGAAGGTAAGGAGATTGCCTACACTGTTGTAGAAGTGAATGTTCCAGATGGTTATACAGCTTCAGTAGAAGGTTACAACATTACAAATACGCACACTCCTGAAAAACCAACACCTGGCAAACCAAATGAACCAGGTAAGCCTAAAAAAGGTGGGGAATTGCCTAATACAGGAAGCGAATCTAACCAAGCGGCTCTAGTAGCTGGATTCGCCCTTCTTGGATTGGGAACAGGATTCTTGGCAAGACGCAAAAAAGAAGATTAAGTTTTTTAAACGGTATCTTTTACTAAATTTGCATCACGTTTTAAAAGTAGAAACAAGTGTCAATAGAAATTGACACTTGTTTTTTTGTAACTGACCCTGATTCTACTACCGGATACAAGTGGATAGTTGCCACTTACTGAAATCCTATTGTGTTTGCGATGAAATCCTCTATAATAGGTGACAAATAGAAAAGGAGATGTTGCATATGATTGAAACAAGATTACAAGATAAATTAAAGTCAGGTTTGGAGGTAGAAAATTTTCAAAAAGATGGCGATATCTATCTGTCTCTTAATCCAGACTATCTATCTGGGGATAATGCTAAATACATGACCATGTATAACCGTTTGGCTCGCTGGTATGATATGAGTGAGAAATGGATAGGACCGCTTCTTCACGGCAAGGCAATTGACAAGTTGAGAAGGGATCTGATGGAGGAAATAGAATGGAAAGATAATTTATCTGTTCTTTATGTCTCTATCGGCACTGGTCAAGACCTCCGTTATATTCCTGAGACAATTGATCTGAAAAGTTTAGACTTTGTAGGGGTAGATATTTCTATCAGTATGCTAAAAATATGCCAGAAATCTTGCGCTAAAAAGACCAATCTGCAACTTTTCCATGCTTGTGCGGAGGATCTACCCTTTGCGGATAATAGTTTTGACATTGTCTACCATATTGGCGGAATCAATTTTTTCAATGATAAGGCCAAGGCTATGCAGGAAATGCTACGAGTGGCGAAGTCAGGAACCAAAATTTTAATCGCAGATGAGACGGCTGACTATGTGGATCAGCAATATAAGAAAAATCATTTTAGTAAGGATTATTTCAAAGATTCTACTGTTGATTTGAGTGAAATTGAGAATGCTGTTCCAAGCGAAGTTAAGGAAAAGGAAATGAAACTTCTTTGGGATGGCAAATTCTACGCTTTAACATTTAGGAAATAAGATAAAGTATCTTGGTAGAGCTTAGAAAGTAAGTATGAAGATAAAAACATTCCCTTAGACAGCTGTCTGAGGGAATGTTTTTTATGGGAGCATCATCAATTCGACAATCATAGCAATGTAGATGATTAAGGTAAGGAGAAAACCGGCTCTCCAGAAGAATTTGATGAATTTAGGGTAATAAAAACTTCGTTTTTTGACAAGGAAAAAGACTACAAGGAGGATTGCTAGGAGAGAAAGTGCGACTCCAAGTCGCGGTAGAAAGTTGTGGGTAAAGGCTTTAGCAGTAATCAGGTAGTACTCAAATACCAAAAGTGGAAAAGCGAGATCCGCGAAATTAAATCCTATTTTCCTAAGTCTGAAAAGCTTGGTGACAATAAAGCAAACCACCAAGGTTAATATCAATAATAAAATAGATGCTATTTTCATTAAAATCATACCCATATTGTATCATAAAAAAACGCTAAAGGAAATGAGAAACAAGGGAATTTGTTGGAAAGTCAGGCTTTTGAGATTGTAGGTGTTTTTTGTTATAATGAAAGTTATGAAATCTTATAATACCTTGAATGATTATTATCGAAAACTTTTTGGAGAAAAGACTTTCAAAGTTCCTATTGATGCGGGATTTGACTGTCCAAATCGGGATGGAACTGTAGCTCATGGTGGTTGTACTTTTTGTACGGTTTCAGGTTCTGGAGATGCCATCGTAGCACCGGATGCTCCTATCCGTGAGCAATTTTATAAGGAAATTGACTTTATGCACCGCAAGTGGCCAGATGTTAAAAAGTATCTAGTTTATTTCCAAAACTTTACAAACACCCATGAAAAGGTGGAAGTGATTCGGGAACGATATGAGCAGGCTATCAACGAGCCAGGTGTAGTAGGGATCAATATCGGAACACGGCCAGACTGTCTGCCAGATGAAACCATCGAATATTTGGCTGAGTTATCGGAACGCATGCATGTGACGGTAGAATTGGGCTTGCAGACTACTTTTGAAGCAACCTCTGACCTGATTAACCGTGCCCATTCTTATGAATTGTATGTTGAAACAGTAAAACGCTTGAGGAAATATCCCAAGATTGAGATTGTTTCCCATCTGATTAATGGTTTGCCCGGTGAGACTCATGAGATGATGGTCGAAAATGTCCGTCGCTGTGTCACGGACAATGATATTCAAGGAATTAAACTGCACTTGCTTCACCTCATGACCAATACACGGATGCAGCGAGATTACCACGAAGGACGTTTGCAACTGATGAGTCAGGATGAGTATGTCAAGGTCATCTGTGACCAACTGGAAATCATTCCCAAGCATATCGTCATCCATCGAATCACAGGAGATGCACCTAGAGATATGCTGATAGGTCCCATGTGGAGCCTCAATAAATGGGAAGTGCTAAATGCTATTGAAACTGAGATGAGACGCCGCGGAAGTGTGCAAGGATGCAAGGCTGTAAAACAGGAGTTTAAAAATGAAAAGACCACTTGAGATGGCGCATGATTTTTGGCGGAAGTTGTGACAAAAGAGGATATCGTAGTGGATGCGACCATGGGAAATGGCCATGATACCCTTTTTTTAGCCAAGTTAGCCAAGCGAGTCTATGCCTTTGATGTCCAGGAGCAGGCTTTGGAGAAAACCCAAGAGCGTTTGATTCAGGCTGGAATGACAAATACCCAGTTAATCTTGCAAGGTCATGAGACACTGGACCAATTTGTGACAGAAGCTAAGGCAGGGATTTTTAATCTGGGTTATTTACCTTCTGCTGACAAATCCGTCATCACTCAACCTCAGACTACTATCGAAGCATTAGAGAAACTGTGTCATTTGCTTGTCAAGGGGGGACGGATTGCGATCATGATCTACTATGGTCATGAAGGAGGAGACACCGAGAGGGATGCTGTATTGGATTTTGTTAGTCAGTTGAACCAACAAGAGTATACAGTTGCCATTTATCGGACTCTCAACCAAGTTAATAATCCACCGTTTTTAGTTATGATTGAAAAATTAGAAAGGTATAGACATGGATAAACAATACCTTCGTGAGAAGCTTGAGGCAATGCGCCAAAATTTTGTCGAGTCAACGCATCACGAGCGAGCAGTCGGGGTGCTTGATGAAGCACATATGAGCAAAAAGATGCTTAAAATCAAGAAAAAATTAGTGGCTCTTGAAATGGAACGATGCCAGAAAAAAATTGAGCACAAAGACTGTTCTAAGATTGATCAGAAAATCCAAGAGCAAAAGGAGATTTTTGAATCTTGTTGTAAAAAAGATTAAGGAGGAATTGTGTGGAATTACTCATTTACTTGATTCTATTTTTATTTGTCTTAATCATTTCAACTACGACCAATAAACTTCTCCCTTTTTTGCCCCTTCCTCTTGTACAAATTCTTTTGGGGATTGGGATTGGTTTATTTGTTCCCGATGCGGACTTTCATCTCAATACAGAGCTGTTTCTAGCCATGGTTATTGGTCCCTTACTTTTCCGGGAGGCAGAAGAAGCGGATATTACGTCCATTTTGAAGCATTGGCGGATTGTCGTCTTTCTGATCTTTCCTGTGATTTTTATCTCGACCTTAAGCTTGGGGGGCATGGCTCACTTCCTTTGGATGACTCTTCCTTTAGCTGCCTGTTTAGCAGTTGGAGCGGCACTTGGGCCAACAGATTTGGTTGCCTTTGCATCTCTTTCTGAACGTTTTCGTTTTCCAAAACGGGTTTCCAATATCCTAAAAGGGGAAGGACTCTTAAATGACGCTTCTGGTTTGGTTGCCTTTCAGATGGCTCTGGCTGCTTGGACAACAGGAACGTTTTCTCTCAGCCAAGCTGGAACTTCCCTAGCACTTTCTATCCTTGGTGGTTTTGTAGTCGGTTTTGTGACGGCTATGGTCAATCGTTTCTTGCATAGCTTTTTGCTGAGTGTACGAGCGATAGATATAGCCAGTGAACTATTGCTAGAGCTAAGTTTGCCACTCATGACTTTTTTTATTGCAGAAGAGTTTCATGTTTCAGGGATTATCGCAGTAGTGGTTGCAGGTATTTTGAAGGCCAGTCGATTCAAAAAGATTACGCTCCTTGAGGCTCAGGTAGACACCGTGACGGAGACCGTCTGGCACACCGTGACCTTTATGCTAAATGGATCAGTCTTTGTTCTCTTGGGAATGGAGTTAGAGTTGATAGCAGAACCGATTTTGTCTAATTCTCTCTACAATCCCCTTCTTTTACTGATTTCAGTTGTCGTTCTGACCTTCTTGCTTTTTGCGATCCGCTTTGTCATGATTGCTGGTTTTTACTTTGTGAGGACGCGTCGACTTAAGAAAAAAATTCATAAGTACATGAAAGATATGCTTCTTTTGACTTTCTCTGGTGTCAAAGGGACAGTATCTATCGCGACCATTCTCCTCATACCAAGTCATTTGGAGCAGGAATATCCTCTGTTACTCTTCCTTGTAGCAGGCGATACACTGTTGAGCTTTTTAACAGGTTTACTGGTTCTCCCTCACTTATCTGAAGAACAAGAGGAAAGCAAGGATCATTTGATGCATATTGCGATTTTGAATGATGTGGCTGCAGAATTAGAAAAAGAGCTAGACCATCACAAGAACAAACTTCCTCTTTATGCAGCTATTGATAATTATCATGGTCGGATTGAAAACCTTATCCTTAGTCTGGAAAATAAGAGAGTCCAAGAGGACTGGGAGTCCCTCAAGCTTCTTATCTTGAGTATTGAGAGTGACGGTTTGGAGCAAGCCTACGAAGAAAATAGAATCAGCGAGCGTGGCTATCGAGTTTACCAACGTTACCTAAAAAACATGGAGCAGAGTATCAATCGGAATTTCGCTTCTAGAGTGACTTATTACTTCCTAGTTTCTTTACGGATACTGCGCTTTCTACTCCATGAAATGTTTACCTTTGGCAAAACTTTCCGTAGTTGGATGAATGAAGAATCTCGTAAACTACTAGCAGTTGACTATGATCAGATTTCAGAGTTGTATTTGGAAATACAGAGCTGATTATCGAGAGTTTGGAAAACCTAAAAGGGGTTTACAAGAGTTCTCTGATTAGCTTTATGCAAGAGTCTCGTCTACGCGAGACGGCCATTATCGGAAGTGGTGCCTTTGTTGAGCGGGTTATCAATCGCATCAAGCCAAACAATATCGATGAAATGCTACGAGGCTACTATCTCGAACGTAAGGCAATCTTTGAATATGAAGAAGCTAAACTGATAACATCCAAGTATGCCAAAAAACTACGCCAAAATGTGAATAATTTAGAGAATTATTCTCTGAAAGAGGCCGCAAATACCTTACCTTATGATATGCTAGATTTAATCAGAAGAACTTAGATGATGAAAAAAATGACGGAGGATGGAACATGAAAAAGTGGTGGAAAGAGCTGATGGACAGGCCCTTATTGAAAGCTTTCTTGCATTATTATCAAGCATCTGATAGTGAGTTGACCAGTGTTGCGGTTGCCTACTATTGGTTGATTTCAATCTTTCCTTTGCTAATGATAATGGTTAATATTTTGCCTTATTTTCAGATTCCGGTCTCAAATTTCTTACTGACAATCAAGGAATTTTTGCCTGATACGGTTTATGATGTGGTCGCCAAGATTGTCCGAGAAGTTCTGACTCAACCATCAACTGGTTTGCTGAGTTTTGCCGTTTTATCTGCACTCTGGACCTTTTCGAAATCAATGGATTTCCTCCAAAAAGCCTTTAATAAAGCCTATGGAGTGACCAAGAGTCGAGGAATTATCTCCCATCAGTTGATGAGTTTACTTGTTAGTTTCGGCTTGCAGATTCTTTTTGCCTTGGCCTTGTTTTTGAGTATGTTTGGTCGTATGTTGCTTAACATCCTCAAAACTTACTGGAAATCAGACAGTTCGCTATTCTCCTACCTGCAAGACTTTACAGGCCCTCTGGTCTATGCCTTGATCTTTGCCATTCTGGTTATGATTTATTACTTCCTTCCAAAAGTAAAAGCACCACGAATCCGCTATGTTTTACCAGGAAGTATCTTTGTCTTGCTAACTCTTATCTTTTTATTGAATATCTTTTCTGTCTACGTCAATAGTTATGTTAATCATCTAGTTGACGTTCGATTTTTCAGTTCCATTATCGTGGTAGTCATGATGTTCTGGTTTATTCTTATTGCAAAGATTTTGATTATCGGAGCAGTTATCAATGCCAGTGTTCAGAGTTTGAAAGATCCAAAGTTTAGTATGGAATGATTAGAAAAATCCCTATTAGGAAACCTAATAGGGATTTTCTTAATAGATAAACATGGCATCTCCAAAACTGAAGAAGCGGTAGTGTTCTTGGATGGCATGGTGATAGGCATCTAGGACTAAGTCACGACCGGCAAAGGCAGAAACCAACATGACGAGAGTTGACTTGGGCAGGTGGAAATTAGTTGAAAAAGCATCCACAACCTTCCAGTCGTAGCCTGGTTTGATAAAGATATTGGTCCAACCAGAATCTGCTTGGATTTGTCCATTAAACTTGGAACCGATGGTTTCCAGTGTGCGAATCGAAGTGGTTCCAACAGCGATGACGCGACCTCCATTTTCCTTAACAGAGTGAAGGGTGGCAGCTGCTTCCTCAGAGAGCTGGTAGAATTCAGAGTGCATTTCATGTTCGTCCAGATTGTCAACAGAGACAGGTCTAAAGGTTCCGAGTCCGACGTGAAGAGTGAGATAGACCAGATGAACACCCTTGGCTTGGATTTCTGCTAGCAGTTCTTTGGTGAAGTGCAATCCAGCAGTCGGTGCTGCAGCAGAGCCACTTTCTTTAGCGTAGACCGTTTGATAACGTTCACGGTCATCCAATTTTCATGGATATAAGGTGGTAGTGGCATTTCACCCAGGCTTTCCAAAACTTCTAGGAAAATTCCTCGGTATTCAAAGCGGACAATGCGACCCCCGTGGGTCAATTCTTCCGTAACAACAGCGCTGAGGCGACCATCGCCAAAGTTAACACGAGTCCCAATCTTGAGGCGTTTAGCAGGTTTAGCCAGAACCTCCCACTCATCACCACTAGTATTTTTGAGTAGGAGAAGCTCCACATGACCTCCTGTTTCTTCCTTTTGACCATAGAGGCGGGCAGGGAGAACGCGAGTGTCGTTCATGACAAGGGCATCACCAGGTTCCAGCATGTCGATAATGGAGTGGAAGTGTTTATCCTGCATTTCTCCCGTTTCACGATTAACGATAAGAAGTTTAGACGCATCACGTTTTTCAAGTGGCGTTTGGGCAATCAATTCCTCAGGCAAGTGGAAATCAAAATCAGCAGTATTCATTTTTTCATCATTCTTTCTAAGTTCTAATCCTATCCATTATAACATGTTTCAAGTTTGGGTGCTCTTTTTTTAGAAATTAAATCGTTTTCACTTGACAAAAATTGGTCTATACCATATAATGAATATAGAAATATGGAGGATATAAAATGAAAGTTATTAAAGTTGAAAATCAAGTCGAGGGTGGAAAAGTAGCTTTTGAGATTTTGAAGGAAAAATTGGCCAATGGTGCTCAAACATTAGGACTTGCGACAGGAAGCAGTCCACTTGAATTTTACAAGGAAATCGTTGAGAGTGACCTTGATTTTTCAAATCTAACCAGTGTAAATCTCGATGAGTATGTAGGGCTTGATGGGGACAATCCACAATCTTACCGTTACTTCATGCAAGAAAACTTGTTCAACCAAAAACCATTTAAAGAAAGTTTCTTGCCTCGTGGGGTTAAGGACAATGCTGAAGAAGAAGTTGAACGCTACAATCAAATTTTGGCTGACCATCCTGTTGATTTGCAAATCTTGGGAATCGGTCGCAATGGACACATCGGTTTTAACGAGCCAGGAACTCCATTTGATAGTCAAACGCATCTAGTAGAACTTGACCAGTCTACTATCGAAGCCAATGCTCGCTTCTTTGACAAGATTGAAGACGTTCCAACTCAAGCCATTTCAATGGGAATTAAAAACATCTTGGATGCCAAGTCAATTATTCTCTTTGCTTACGGTGAGTCGAAAGCAGAAGCCATTGCTGGAACAGTATCAGGCCCAGTGACTGAGAACCTCCCAGCAAGCAGCCTACAAAACCACCCTGATGTGACTATTATCGCTGATGCAGAAGCGCTCAGCTTACTTGAAAAATAAAAATTACATGAACCACTTGCTCTTTGGAGTGAGTGGTTTTTTCTATCTTTCATGAGTCAATAGAAAGAAGTGGTATAATAGATTGGTAGAACAACTATATCTAGTTAGGTTCAATTTTTACTATTTTATGATATACAAGGAGAGAATGAAAGTATGCTATTAGAAAATAATCTGATAAAAGACAATACACGAGCTGAAAACAAAAGCTTTCTCTATTATTTACACGAGGAAAAAGTATTTGATTCGCAGTCGCTGGCTGATTTATGTCGCTACGTAGAAAAGCTCGAGTCTATTAGTATAGATCAGATGAGAGATTTGCATTTTATTGAAAATCAAATTCTTCGTCATCTGGTATATCATTTTGACAGCAATGACTTGAGTAAGATTTCGAATCTTCCTGATCAATATTGGAAATATATTGAACCTTTTGAACAAGCAGTAACAAAGTTGTATGATTTGATGTAAAAATTAGTGGATTTGATAAAGTATAGGCAAGAAAGTAATTATTGAATCGGGAAATAGGAATAAATGTAGGTTTTCCCTTGACAAATATTCATTTTGCGTGTAAAATGGAATAGATCTTGAACTTGAAGGGAGTGAAAAAAATGTCTAAAACAGTAGTACGTAAGAATGAATCTCTTGACGATGCACTTCGTCGTTTCAAACGTGCGGTTACTAAAGCTGGTACTCTTCAAGAAACACGCAAACGTGAATTCTATGAAAAACCTTCTGTAAAACGTAAACGTAAATCAGAAGCAGCTCGTAAACGTAAAAAATTCTAATTTGAAATGAAAGGCTAGACTTGTCTAGTCTTTTTTTGCATAGTATTTAGAGGAACAAATTCTTAAGAGAGAGTATATAAAAGAATATCAAAAGATGCGTGAAAATCACTTGGAAGATTGGGGTTATTGTGCTGATCCGATAGATTGGAAGGAATTTGAAGAGTCAAACCAAAGAATTTTTGAAAAGTATTTGACCGAGTCAAAAGTATTGTCTGACAAGGTTTTAAGGGTAAAATTGTACAGTAGCTTATTGCTAGATGATATTAAATATTTTGCCTATTATGCGGCGTTTTTAGATGAGGATTATACACAGTTAAACAATGCTCTATGGCAAACAGGAAGAACCGAGCTGCTGAGAGGAGGTTTGTTGGCAAGTGGAACCATCTACACAGATGGGATTTTGAAAGGCTTGTTTACCTCTTTTGCTTGTAACGATTTTTCAGTCATTCCATCATTCATCCCCAAAGATTTACCCTTGTTGAAAGGAACTTATTATCCAGAAAATGTGATGAATCTTTTATACGCTCTTTATTATCAAGATGAGGAAAGATTATCCGAGTCGCTCTTGCGTGCACAACAGTTTTTAGGGAAGAAAAAACGAACTGGCATGGAAGAATTTTCTGTTCGGTATTTTATAAACTTGGCAAGAAAAGATGCAGTTGCATTAAGCGAGTCCTTACAAAACTTATGTCAAGCTTATCAGAGACGAGGTTATCCTTATGAAAAGATTGATAAGTGCTTTGAGGATGAGATTCATGGTCTATATCGATTGGTACGATTTTTTGACCATTCCTTGTTCGAAGAAGTCAGCATGCCGTCTCATAAGACTTTTTTGAAGGACTTTGAAGAATGGCAAGTCCGAAATCAGTTTCCACAAGGTCAACAGTTCTATATCTATCCTCAAGATATGGCTGATGCAAACAGAATGTTAACAAAAGGTCTTCCAAGAATTTACTTAGAAATCTGGAAGGGACTTGGTGATAGACGTTGACCGATTTGCAGTGGATTTGTCTCGGTTGATTTAAAAGAGTACGAAAAGACTTACTAGTTAAATCTTTTCCCAAGCAACATCAAATAAATACTGTAAATCCTGCAAAAAAAGGAAACTTCCACCTACAATCTGATATAATAGTAGGGAGAACTCGATTGAAGGAGGAAATTATGTCGGTTTTAGTAAGAGATGTCATTGAAAAACTCAGACTAGATATTGTCTATGGTGAAGGCGAATTACTTGAAAAAGAAATCAATACTGCGGACATTATGAGACCTGGTCTTGAAATGACGGGCTATTTTGATTACTATACACCAGAACGGATTCAGCTGTTAGGGATGAAGGAGTGGTCCTATTTAGTTGCCATGCCTGCCCAGAACCGTTATCAAGTTTTGAAGAAAATGTTTCTACCTGAAACACCTGCGGTTATCGTGGCTCGTGGTCTGGTAGTACCCGAGGAAATGTTGAGGGCTGCTAGGGAATGCAAGATTGCGATTTTAACCAGTCGAACAGCAACCAGTCGTTTATCTGGAGAACTTTCTAGCTATCTTGATTCCCGTTTGGCTAAACGTACCAGTGTGCACGGTGTCTTGATGGATATCTATGGCATGGGTGTCTTGATCCAAGGGGATAGCGGTATCGGTAAGAGTGAGACAGGTCTTGAGCTTGTGAAACGTGGACACCGTCTAGTAGCAGACGATCGTGTAGATATTTATTCTAAGGATGAGATGACTCTTTGGGGCGAACCTGCTGAAATCTTGAAGCATTTACTTGAGATTCGTGGAGTTGGGATTATCGATATCATGAGTCTCTATGGTGCAAGTGCTGTAAAAGATTCTTCACAAGTTCAGCTAGCAGTTTATTTGGAAAATTACGATACGCATAAGACCTTTGACCGTCTAGGAAACAATGCCGAAGAACTCGAAGTTTCTGGTGTAACGATTCCGCGTATCCGCATCCCAGTAAAAACAGGACGCAATATCTCCGTTGTTATTGAGGCAGCTGCCATGAACTATCGTGCTAAAGAAATGGGCTTTTGATGCGACGCGTTTATTTGAAGAACGCTTGACAAATCTAATCGCTCAAAATGAGGTGAAACATGATTAATCCAGTCGCATTTGAAATTGGTCCCTTTGCTATTCGTTGGTATGCTTTGTGTATTGTAGCTGGTTTGGTTTTTAGCAGTCTATCTTGCTATGAAAGAAGCTCCTAAAAAGAAAATTCTATCAGATGATATTTTTGGATTTTATCCTGATTGCTTTTTCCGGTAGCTATTTTAGGTGCTAGACTATACTACGTACTCTTTCGCTTAGATTATTATCTGCAAAAATCCAGGTGAAATCATCGCCATTTGGAATGGTGGTTTGGCCATTTACGGAGGTTTGATAGCGGGCGCTATTGTCCTTTATATCTTTGCAGATAGAAAGCTGATCAATACTTGGGATTTCTTAGATATTGCAGCACCGAGCGTCATGGTTGCCCAGAGTTTAGGGCGCTGGGGGAACTTCTTTAACCAAGAAGCCTATGGTGCAGCGGTGGATAGTTTGGATTATTTACCGGGCTTTATCCGTGACCAGATGTACATTGACGGTAGCTACCGTCAGCCGACCTTCTTATATGAGTCGGTTTGGAATCTGATTGGATTTGCTTTAATCTTGATTTTTAGAAGAAAATTAAAGGGAATCAGACGCGGTCAGATCACTGCTTTCTACTTGATTTGGTATGGTTTTGGTCGTATGATTATCGAAGGGATGCGGACGGATAGTCTCATGTTCTTTGGTCTGCGAGTTTCCCAATGGTTATCAGTTATCCTTATCGGACTCGGTATTTTTATCATACTTTATCAAAATCAAAAGAAAGCCCCTTTCTATCATACAGAGGAGGAAAAATAAATGTTAGAAGTTGCATATATACTTGTCGCGATTGCTTTGATTGTCTGTTTAGTCTATTTGACAATCACGATTCAAAAAGCAGGTCGTATGATTGATGAGACAGAGAAAACCATCAAAACGTTGAGCTCAGATGTGAACGTTACCTTGCATCAGACCAATGAATTACTGGTTAAGGTCAATGTGTTAGCAGACGATATCAATATCAAAGTTGCGACGATTGATCCACTTTTTACAGCTGTGGCAGACTTGTCTGAGTCAGTATCTGATCTCAACCAACATGCACGTGTTTTAGGCAAAAAAGCTTCATCTGCTGGTTCAAAGACCATTAAAACAGGTGCAGGCTTGTCCGCTCTTCGTGTCGCAAGTAAATTTTTCAAAAAATAAAAAAGGAGAAATCTTATGGGAAAACTATCCTCTATCCTTTTAGGAACAGTTTCAGGTGCAGCTCTTGCTTTGTTTTTGACGAGTGACAAGGGTAAGCAAGTTTGTAGTCAAGCTCAGGATTTTCTAGATGATTTGAGAGAAGATCCAGAATATGCTAGAGAGCAAGTCTGTGAAAAACTAACAGAAGTGAAAGAACAGGCAACGGACTTTGTGCTGAAAACAAAGGAACAAGTAGAATCTGGTGAAATCACTTTTGATAGTGTCCTTGGCCAAGCTAAAAACTGTGCACGACAAGCGACAGAAGCATCGAAAGAAACTTTTAACAATCTCAAGGAGCAATGGCAAGAACAGTCAGCAACTCCAGATATCGTAGAAGACGAAGAAGAGATTATTATTGATATTACAGAAGAATAAAACATCACCATCTCTGGTTCATCTAAGGTTCTGGGGATGGTGATTTTTATCTGGAAGCCTGTCTTTGTGGTATAATAAATACTATGCAGAAAAAACCAACGTCCGCCTACGTGCATATTCCCTTTTGCACACAGATTTGTTATTATTGTGACTTTTCAAAAGTATTTATCAAGAATCAACCAGTAGATAGTTACCTGGAGCATCTGCTAGAAGAGTTTCGTTCTTATGATATCCAAAAGTTGTCAACTCTCTATATTGGAGGTGGGACGCCAACGGCACTGTCTGCTCCGCAACTAGAGGTGCTCTTAGATGGTTTGACTAAAAATCTGGACCTGTCTGTCTTGGAAGAGTTGACCATTGAAGCAAACCCAGGAGACTTGGATGCAGATAAGATTGCGGTTTTGAAACAGTCATCAGTCAATCGTGTTTCCTTAGGTGTGCAGACTTTTGATGACAAAATGCTGAAAAAGATTGGGCGCAGTCATTTAGAAAAGGATATTTATGAGAATATCGACCGCCTCAAACTGGCTGGTTTTGACAATATCTCCATCGATTTGATTTACGCTCTACCTGGTCAAACTATGGATCAGGTCAAGGAAAATGTGGCAAAGGCTATCTCGCTTGATATTCCTCATATGAGCCTTTATAGCTTGATTTTGGAGAATCATACGGTCTTTATGAACCGCATGAGACGTGGAAAATTGCCCCTACCCAAGGAGGAACTGGAAGCGGAGATGTTTGAGTACATCATCGCAGAACTGGAGCGAGCTGGTTTTGAGCATTATGAGATTTCCAATTTCTCTAAACCCGGATTTGAAAGTCGCCACAATCTCATGTACTGGGACAATGCCGAGTATTATGGTATCGGTGCGGGTGCTTCAGGTTATGTGAATGGGGTGCGTTATAAAAATCATGGTCCTATCCGCCACTATCTCAATGCGGTAGAGGCAGGAAATGCTCGGATAACAGAAGAACACCTGAGTCAAAGGGAGCAGATGGAAGAAGAAATGTTCCTAGGCCTCCGCAAGAAATCAGGTGTTTCTATGGCGCGATTTGAGGAAAAATTTGGACGGTCCTTTGATGGACTTTATGGCGAAATCATCAGAGACTTGGTTCAACAAGGACTCATGCAGATTGACGGTGATCGTGTCCGAATGACAAAGAGGGGTCTCTTCTTGGGAGACACTGTAGCAGAACGATTTATTTTGGAGTAGAACAATGGGCTTAACTTATCAAATGAAAATGAAAATTCCTTTTGATATGGCGGACATGAACGGTCATATCAAACTTCCAGATGTGATTTTGCTGTCCTTGCAAGTATCAGGTATGCAGTCGATTGAACTGGGAGTTAGCGACAAGGATGTGTTAGAACGTTACAATCTAGTCTGGATTATTACAGACTACGCGATTGATGTGGTTCGCTTGCCTCGTTTTGCTGAGGAGATTACGATTGAAACAGAAGCATTGACATACAATCGTCTTTTTTGCTACCGCCGTTTCACTATCTATGATGAAGCAGGTCAAGAAATCATTCGCATGGTAGCAACCTTTGTTCTCATGGACCGAGACAGTCGTAAAGTTCACGCTGTCGAACCGGAGATTGTTGCGCCTTACCAGTCTGAGTTTGATAAAAAACTCATCCGTGGGCCAAAGTATGTAAATCTAGAAGATCCGATCAGTAAAGACTACCATGTTCGTTTTTACGACTTGGATATGAATGGTCATGTCAATAACAGTAAATACTTGGATTGGATTTTTGAGGTTATGGGATCAGATTTTTTGACCAAGTATATTCCAAAGAAAATCAATCTCAAATATGTCAAAGAAGTGCGACCAGGTGGCATGATTGCTTCAGCTTATGAACTCAAGGGACTAGAAAGCAAGCATGAGATTATCAGTGATGGCGAGATTAATGCCCAAGCTATGATTACTTGGCAAGAAATTGAAGGCAATTAGAAAGGACGATATGACTTATAAAGGTTATTTAATTGATTTAGACGGAACCATTTACAAGGGGAAAGACCGGATTCCGGCGGGTGAGGCTTTTGTCCATGAGTTGCAAAGCGAGAAATTCCCTATCTCTTTGTAACCAACAATACAACTCGTACTCCTGAGAGCGTTCAAGAGATGTTGGCTCAGAATTTTAATATCGACACGCCTCTATCAACTGTCTACACGGCAACTCTGGCAACCATTGACTATATGAATGACTTGGGACTGGAAAAGACAGTCTATGTCATTGGTGAAGCAGGACTCGAGGATGCCATTCAGGCAGCCGGTTATGTCGAGGACAAGGAAAATCCAGCCTATGTGGTCGTTGGACTGGACTGGCAAGTCGATTATGAAAAATTTGCTATAGCAACTCTAGCCATTCAAAAGGGAGCCCACTTTATAGGAACCAATCCTGACCTCAATATCCCAACAGAGCGTGGTCTCTTGCCTGGTGCTGGTTCACTAATTACACTTCTTGAAGTAGCAACACGAGTGAAACCAGTTTATATCGGGAAACCAAATGCGATCATCATGGACAAGGCAGTTCAGCACTTGGGCTTGAAAAGAGAAGAATTGCTCATGGTCGGGGATAACTACTTGACTGATATTCGAGCAGGGATTGACAATGGCATTCCAACGCTCTTGGTGACGACAGGTTTTACCAAGGCAGAAGAAGTGGCGGACTTGCCAATTGCACCAACACATGTGCTTTCTAGTCTTGCGGAGTGGAATTTTGATGAAAACTAAACTGACCTTTTGGGGAAGTATGCTCTTTTTCCTCTCTCTTTCTATCCTACTGACCATTTATCTGGCATGGATTTTCTATCCTTTGGAGATTCAGTGGCTGAACTTAGCGAATCGAGTCTATCTAAAGCCCGAAACCATTCAATACAACTTTCATATCTTGATGAATTACCTGACCAATCCCTTTAGTCAGGTCTTAGAGATGCCGGATTTTCGTTCATCAGCGGCGGGTCTACACCACTTTGCGGTGGTGAAGAATCTCTTTCACCTAGTTCAGCTAGTTGCCCTAGTGACACTTCCAAGTTTCTATTTCTTTGTTGGAAAGATTGTGAAAAAAGGCTTTTTGCCCCTATATCGTAAAAGTATCTTGACTTTAGTGCTATTGCCTCTAGTCATTGGCCTTGTAGGAGTGTTGATTGGTTTTGAGCAATTCTTTACTCTTTTCCATCAGATTCTCTTTGTGGGAGACGATACCTGGCTTTTTGATCCAGCAAAGGATCCCGTTATTTGGATTTTGCCAGAGACTTTCTTTCTCCATGCCTTTTTACTTTTCTTTGCTTTGTATGAAGGAATGTTTGGTTTCCTTCTTGCTAAAGCTTCAAGGAAATAGTGGAAAAAATTCTATATTTTTAATAAAAAACGAGAGAAGTTGCTCTACTCCCTATTTATTGTTAGGTTATCCTAAAGATAAACTTGCAAAGCAGGAGATTTTTGCAGAAAACAGTCTATTTTCTATGAAAAAATAGGCTTTTTTTCTAAAAATACCTAGTCAAGCGCTTTATTTTTTTGTATAATAGAAATAGCAAGTATAGATAAAAGAAGAGAAAAGCATGATTACACTATTTTTATCACCGAGTTGTACATCATGTCGTAAGGCAAAGGCTTGGTTAGAGACGCATAAAGTGCTCTTTCAAGAGCATAATATTATGACTAGTCCTTTAACAAGAAAAGAATTACAACATATTCTTTCCTTGACCGAAAATGGTACTGATGACATCATTTCAACTCGTTCAAAAATTTTTCAAAAATTGGATATTGATGTAGAGAGTATCTCGGTATCGGAGTTGCTTCAGTTGATTGAGCAATATCCTAGTCTTTTGCGTCGCCCAATTATTATAGATACCAAACGCATGCAGATCGGTTTTAATGAAGATGAGATTCGTGCTTTTCTCCCTCGTAGTTACCGTAAACAAGAATTGAAAGAAGCAACATTGAGAGCTGGTATTGGATAGATGAACAAACAGTATAGTTACCCACTAGATTTGTCGTGGAGCACTGAAGAACTTGCTTCAGTGCTTTCTTTTTTTAATGATGTTGAAGCTGCTTATGAAGATAAGGTTGAAGCAAAAAAACTGCTAGAATCTTACAAGAAATTTAAGTCTGTGGTTCCAAGCAAAAGTGAAGAAAAGCGCCTAGGTCGAGAATTTGAGACGGCTAGCGGTTATTCCTTCTATCATGCAGTTCAATTAGCAAAAGAAAAAAGAGAAGGGAAGATTTCTCTTGGAAACTAAATTTGAATTTGCCAAACAGATTGTGCAGGAAGCTGCGGACTATATTTTGGCTCACATGAAAGAAGATTTGCAGGTTGAGCGCAAGTCTTCACCTACTGACTTGGTGACGCGTTTGGACAAGGAGGTTCAGGAACTCTTGGTTGATCGGATCAAGTCCTCCTATCCTGAGGATTTGATTTGTGCGGAAGAGGGTTGTTTGCGTGCTGCAGTCGGTCAAGGTTCCGTTTGGGTGATTGATCCCATTGACGGTACCAATAACTTTGTTGCTCAGCAGGAAGATTTTGCTGTGATGTTGGCTTATTTTGAGAATGGTGTGGGCAAATTTGGTATTATTTATGATGTCATGAAAGGTGATTGTTACCATGGTGGTGGTGCCTTTCCTCCTTGCCGCAATAATGAGCCCTTACCGCCTTTTAAAAAGAAACCTCTTCAAGAATTTTTAGTTGCCGGTAACTCAGGTATGTTTGAAAGCAATGAGTGGGGCTTGGCGGATTTGGGGCGAGCAGCGTTGGGTGTCCGTGTCTACGGCAGTGCGGCCATTAGTTTTGCCAAGGTTTTATCGGGTCGTCTTTTGACTTATATTACCTACCTGCAGCCATGGGATTACGCTGCGGCCAGTATCTTAGGGGAAAGTCTGGGTTATCGTCTTCTTACGGTATCAGGTGAGCCCGCTGATTTTAAAACGCGTCAGCCTGTCATGATGGTGCCAATCGAGATGCAAGAAGAGATTCAGTCTTATATCTACGAAAGGAAAGAGAACTAAATGCAATTTCCAGAAGGATTTGTTGAAAAATATGAAGCGATACTAGAAGATGAGGCAAGAGATTTTCTTGCCTCTTTTAAACAAGAAGCAGTTTCGGCTTTTCGGGTCAATCCCTTAAAAGAAAGTCAGTTATCGTTTGCAGATGCTATTCCCTATACACCTTGGGGGTATTATGGTAAGGTTTCTGGAAAGTCACCAGAGCACGCGACCGGTCTTGTTTATTCGCAAGAGCCTGCAGCTCAAATGGTGGCCCAGGTAGCTCAACCAAGTCCTGGTATGAAGGTCTTGGACTTGGCGGCAGCACCAGGTGGAAAATCCACTCAACTAGCAGCTTATCTGGCTAATCAAGGAGTCCTTGTCTCCAATGAAATTTCAAGTAAGCGTGCTAAGATTTTAGTGGAAAATATGGAGCGATTTGGAGCGACAAACTTTGTTGTGACTAATGAATCTGCTGACCGCTTGGCCAAGGTTTTTAAAGGTTACTTTGATGTGATTGTTCTTGATGCACCTTGCTCAGGTGAAGGGATGTTTCGTAAGCAGCCAGATGCCATGGATTATTGGAGTACCGCTTATCCGAGCCAATGTGCTAGTCTCCAAAGGGAAATTTTAGAAGATGCAGTGACCATGCTTGCTGAAGGTGGCCGTTTAGTTTATTCGACCTGTACTTGGGCACCAGAGGAAAATGAAGAAATCGTCCACTGGTTACTGGATACTTATGATTTTGAACTGCTTCCAGTTGATCATGTGAACGGTATGGTAGCAGGAATTGACCTTCCTGAAACGGCGCGGATGTATCCTCATCATTTCAAGGGAGAAGGTCAGTTTGTTGCCCACCTGCAGTTTAAGGGACAAAATCCAGCACCTAAATTCAAAGCTAGCAAGAGCAATCTCAGTCGTGAGCAACTGGCTTTGTGGCAAGAATTTGCCCAAAAACACTTGCGAGTCAATCTAACTGGTATCTTGCAAACTTTTGGAGATCAACTCTATCTCTTGCCAGAGATGCTACCTGATCTAGGAAAACTCAAAATTGCCCGAAATGGGCTCCATCTGGGGACTTTTAAAAAGAAACGCTTTGAACCAAGCTTTGCTCTGGGATTAGCATTGAAACCAAGCCAAGTAAAACAAAGTGTTGAAATCAATGATGAGAACTTTGTAAAATATGTGGCTGGTGAGACTGTTCAATTGTCTGAAGCTCGACCAAATGGCTGGTACCAAGTTCTGGTTCAAGGAAACGGACTAGGCTTTGCCAAGGTAACGGGTAATGTTTTGAAAAATTATTATCCAAAAGGGCTCAGATTCAGGTGAAAAAGCTAGTCAAAGAGCCTATTCTATGTTATAGTGGAAGTATGAGTTTTTTCTGATAGTCTTTCATTATTACTTATATTATACGATGGAATTGTCCGCTCTTAAGAATGACTAGATAAAATAAAGCGGGACAATCATTGATGATAATTGGATGATCAGGACAAACGGAAGAAATCAGAACATTTATCATTATGTTCAAGGAGAATAACAGTGAAAAAAAGAAAAAAGCTCGTCATGTCTCTTGCAGCTCTTTTGATGGCAGGTTCTCTAGCAGGATGCGCTAGCTGGATTGATCGTGGAGAATCCATGACAGCCGTTGGTTCAACTGCTCTTCAGCCTCTTGTCGAAGCGGCAGCAGATGAATTTGGTTCTAGAAACATCGGAAAAACAGTCAATGTTCAAGGTGGAGGATCGGGTACAGGCCTATCTCAAGTCCAGTCTGGAGCAGTTGACATCGGGAACTCTGACGTCTTTGCAGAGGAAAAAGAAGGAATCGATGCTTCAGCTCTGGTAGACCACAAGGTTGCAGTGGCTGGTCTTGCAGTGATTGTAAACAAGGAAGTGGATGTTGAAAATCTCACAACCGAGCAACTTCGCAAAATCTTTACAGGTGAAGTGACCAACTGGAAAGAAGTTGGGGGCAAAGACCTGGCCATTTCAATCATCAACCGAGCAGCAAGTTCTGGTTCACGAGCGACGTTTGATACGGTGGTTATGAATGGCCAAGCGGCAATGCAGAGTCAAGAACAGGATTCTAACGGGATGGTCAAGTCCATTGTATCCCAAACCCCTGGAGCCATTTCTTACCTGGCTTTTGCCTATGTAGATGACTCCGTGAAAAGCATGAAACTGAATGGGTATGAACCTACATCTGAGAATGTAACGACCAACAACTGGCCTTTGTGGTCTTATGAACATATGTACACACTTGGTCAGCCAAATGAGTTAGCTGCTGAATTCCTGAATTTCGTCCTCTCAGATGAAGCCCAAAATGGAATTGTTAAGGGCATGGGCTATATCTCTATCAATGAAATGAAAGTCCAAAAGGATGCTTCAGGTACCGTTACAGCAGTAGAAGGAGGTCAATAATGAATCAAGAAGAATTATCAAAAAAAATTACTCTCTCCTTCAAAGAACTCTCGCCTTGAGAAGTTTGGTAAAGGTTTGACCTTCACTTGCCTTTCTTTGATTGTTATCATTGTGGCCATGATTTTGATTTTTGTAGCCCAAAAAGGCTTATCGACCTTCTTTGTCAATGGGGTCAACATCTTTGATTTCCTTTTTGGACAAACTTGGAATCCTTCAGGGAAACAATTTGGTGCCCTTCCGATGATTTTGGGCTCCTTTATTGTGACGATTTTATCAGCCCTCATCGCAACTCCCTTCGCTATTGGTGCTGCAGTCTTTATGACAGAAGTCTCACCAAAGGGTGCAAAAATTTTGCAACCAGCCATTGAACTCCTCGTCGGTATTCCTTCAGTAGTCTATGGATTTATCGGTTTGCAAGTTGTGGTGCCTTTTGTCCGTGGCGTCTTTGGTGGAACTGGTTTTGGGATCTTGTCAGGGATTTTCGTTCTCTTTGTCATGATCCTACCAACTGTAACCTTTATGACAACAGACAGCTTGCGTGCTGTTCCTCGTCATTACCGTGAAGCTAGTTTAGCTATGGGAGCCACTCGTTGGCAAACCATCTGGCGTGTGACCTTGAAAGCAGCACGTTCAGGTATTTTCACTGCAGTGGTCTTTGGGATGGCGCGTGCCTTCGGTGAAGCCCTTGCTATTCAGATGGTTGTCGGAAACTCAGCAGTTATCCCAACCTCGTTAACAACACCAGCTGCGACCTTGACATCTGTATTGACTATGGGTATAGGAAATACCGTCATGGGAACGGTTGATAATAACGTTCTCTGGTCACTGGCCTTGGTATTGCTCTTGATGAGTTTGGCCTTTAACAGTGTGATTAAATTGATTACGAAAGAAAGAGGAAAGAAACTATGCACGCTAAGAAATTAGATAAACTTGCAACAGCTGTCCTCTATACCATCGCGGGTATCATCGTTGCCATCTTGGCATCCTTGATTCTCTATATCTTGGTGAGAGGGTTACCGCATATCTCTTGGTCTTTCTTGACTGGGAAATCCTCCTCTTATCAAGCAGGTGGGGGTATCGGAATTCAGCTCTACAATTCCTTCTTCCTTTTGGTCATTACCTTGATCATTTCTGTTCCGCTATCTATGGGTGCTGGTGTTTTCCTCGCTGAGTATGCCAAAAAAGGACCTGTGACTAATTTTATTCGTACCTGTATTGAGATTTTGTCTTCTCTACCATCAGTCGTTGTGGGTCTCTTTGGTTACTTGATCTTTGTAGTCCAGTTTGAGTATGGATTTTCAATCATTTCAGGTGCCTTGGCCTTGACAGTCTTTAACCTTCCTCAGATGACTCGAAATGTTGAGGACAGTTTAAAACACGTTCACCATACACAACGTGAGGCTGGTCTGGCCCTTGGAATTTCTCGTTGGGAGACTGTGGTCCATGTCGTCATTCCAGAAGCCCTTCCAGGTATCGTAACGGGTGTTGTCTTGGCATCTGGCCGTATCTTTGGTGAGGCCGCCGCTCTTATCTATACGGCAGGACAATCCGCTCCAGCTCTTGACTGGTCTAACTGGAATATCCTCAGTGTTACCAGTCCCATCTCAATCTTCCGTCAAGCAGAAACCTTGGCTGTCCACATCTGGAAGGTCAACAGTGAAGGAACCATTCCTGATGCTACCATCGTATCTGCTGGTTCTGCCGCCGTGCTCCTCATCTTTATCTTGATTTTTAACTTTGGAGCTCGCAAACTCGGAAGCTATTTACACAAGAAATTAACCGCTGCCTAAAGGAGAAGCCATGTCAAAATATAACTGGGATGAAAAGCATATCATCACTTTCCCTGAAGAAAAAGTGGCCCTCTCTACTAAGGATTTACATGTTTACTATGGTAAAAATGAATCCATCAAGGGCATCGATATGCAATTTGAAAAAAATAAAATTACAGCCTTGATTGGTCCTTCTGGATCAGGAAAATCTACCTATCTTCGCAGTCTCAATCGGATGAATGATACCATTGATATTGCCAAGGTCACAGGTCAAATCCTCTACCGAGGGATTGACGTCAACCGTCCAGAAATCAATGTCTATGAGATGCGCAAGCATATCGGAATGGTCTTCCAACGTCCAAATCCATTTGCCAAGTCTATTTACCGCAACATCACTTTGCTCATGAACGTGCAGGTGTTAAGGATAAGAAAGTACTTGATGAAATTGTAGAAACCTCTCTAAGACAGGCTGCCCTTTGGGATCAGGTAAAAGATGACCTCCACAAATCAGCCTTGATGCTTTCTGGTGGTCAGCAACAACGTCTCTGTGTCGCTCGTGCCATCTCTGTCAAACCAGATATCCTCTTGATGGATGAACCGGCGTCAGCCTTGGATCCGATTGCGACAGCCCAACTGGAAGAAACCATGTTGGAATTGAAGAAGGACTTTACCATCATCATCGTTACCCATAGTATGCAGCAGGCTGCGCGTGCAAGTGACTACACTGGATTTTTCTACTTGGGTGATTTGATTGAGTATGATAAGACATCCAATATTTTCCAAAATGCTAAGTTACAGTCAACCAATGACTATGTAACGGGACACTTTGGTTAGAAAGGAAACGGTATGTCAGAAGCGATTTTACAGGTGTCAGACCTGTCCGTTTATTACAATAAAAAGAAGGCCTTGAATAGTGTTTCCCTTTCTTTCCAACCTAAGGAAATAACGGCCTTGATTGGTCCTTCTGGATCAGGAAAGTCCACCCTGCTCAAAGCCATCAACCGCATGGGCGATCTAAATCCTGAGGTGACAACAACTGGATCAGTAGTCTATAATGGTCACAATATCTACAGCCCCCGTACCGATACGGTTGAATTGCGTAAGGAAATTGGTATGGTCTTTCAACAGCCCAATCCCTTCCCTATGTCTATCTACGAAAATGTTGTCTATGGGCTACGTATCAATGGGGTTAAGGACAAGCAAGTTCTAGATGAAGCAGTAGAAAAGGCCTTGCAACGTGCTTCTATCTGGGATGAAGTAAAGGATCGTTTGCATGATTCGGCCATTGGTCTCTCTGGTGGACAACAACAACGTGTTTGTGTTGCTCGTGTCTTAGCAACCAGTCCGAAATTATCCTCTTAGATGAACCAACTTCAGCTTTGGATCCTATTTCTGCAGGTAAGATTGAGGAAACCTTGTATGGTCTGAAAGATAAATACACCATGCTCTTGGTGACGCGTTCGATGCAACAAGCCTCACGTATCTCTGATAAAACAGGATTTTTCCTAGATGGGGATTTGATCGAGTTTAATGATACGAAGAAGATGTTCCTAGAGCCACAAAACAAGGAAACAGAAGATTATATTACAGGAAAATTTGGATAAGGAGTTGAATGATGTTACGATCTCAATTTGAAGAAGATTTAGAGAAATTGCACAACCAGTTCTACGCAATGGGACAAGAAGTGCTTTCGCAGATCAATCGTACAGTGCGTGCCTTTGTTACGCATGATCGTGATTTGGCAAAAGAAGTCATCGAAGACGATGCAGAAGTAAATGAATATGAAGTGAAGTTGGAAAAGAAATCATTTGAAATGATCGCCCTCCAACAACCTGTTTCGCAAGACCTTCGTACCGTCTTGACCGTTCTCAAGGCAGTGTCAGACGTGGAACGCATGGGAGATCATGCAGTGTCTATCGCTGAGGCGACCATTCGTATGAAGGGGGAGCAACGTATCCCTTCTGTTGAAGAAGAAATCAAAAAGATGGGACGCGACGTGAAAAACTTCGTTGAAGCGGCTCTAGATCTCTATCTCAACGGTTCTGTGGATCAAGCCTACGAAGTAGCGGCTATGGATGAAAAAATCAACCATTACTTTGATAGCATCCGTGATTTGGCTACAGAAGAAATTAAGAAAAATCCTGAAGCTATTGTTACAGGCCGTGATTACTTCCAGGTCATTTCTTTCTTGGAACGTATCGGAGACTACGCAAAAAATATCTGTGAATGGGTTGTTTACTTTGAAACAGGTAAGATAGTTGAATTATAAAGTATTCAAATGATAAAATTATTGTGAAAGCTTACTTTTTAATAGTAAGCTTTCGTTGTATTGATGATTTTTTTATCAGAGGTGAGTAATGGACTACATACAGAATATAAGAAAAAAAGTTGGGAAAGATAAAAATTATTTTTAAATTTCACTTGTGGAATATTAAATCAATCAGGGAAAATTTTATTACAAAAACGAGCAGATAAAGGAACGTGGGGATTACCAGGTGGTACTATTGAATTAGGCGAATCGGCTTTAGAAGCTTTAGTGCGAGAGTTTTATGAAGAAACGGGAATCGAAGTGAGAGCGGAAAAACTCTTAAATGTTTATACTAAATATTCAGATAGTTATCCGAATGGCGATGAGGCTCAAGTTCTTACAATTTTGTATTTAGTTTCATCTAAAAATTCTATTTCTACAAATTTTTTTACAAGTAATGAAACGTTAGAATTAGGATTTTTTGATCATATGGACATACAAAACATTACAATTGTAAACCAGCAACATCAAGATATGATAAATGATTTTTTTGAAAATAAGTTCCCAATAGATAGATAAACTAATCTCTGAATTTCTAATTTTTCTAACTATATTTTATGAAAATGCAAGAAAAACGTTGACAAGTATTTTCAAATAGGTTATAATTATTCAGAAATAACAGAAAGGTCGTTTATTTATGAAGTTTAAGAAATGGATATTAGTTGTGTGTAGCATGCTTGCCAGCATGGTTTTAGTAGCTTGCCAGTCAGGAACGGATAGTTCTCAGTCTGCTGTGGATGCTATTAAACAAAAAGGAAAGCTAGTCGTTGCGACCAGCCCAGACTATGCACCTTTTGAATTCCAAGCCTTGGTAGATGGTAAAAACCAAGTGGTTGGTGCAGATATTGATATGGCTCAAGCGATTGCGGACGAGCTTGGGGTTAAACTTGAAATCTCAAGTATGAGTTTTGACAATGTCTTGACCAGCCTTCAAACTGGAAAGGCTGACTTGGCTATTGCAGGAATTAGTGCTACAGATGAGAGAAAGGAAGTCTTTGACTTTTCAATCCCTTACTATGAAAATAAGATGAGTTTCTTGGTTAGAAAAGCCGATTTAGACAAGTACAAGGATCTTTCAAGCCTCGCAAGTGCCAATATCGCAGCTCAAAAGGGAACTGTGCCAGAAACCATGGTCAAGGAACAATTACCAAATGCCCAGTTGACATCCTTGACCAATATGGGGGAAGCCGTCAATGAGTTGCAGGCTGGAAAAGTGGATGCTGTTCATATGGATGAACCAGTTGCTCTTAGCTACGCAGGTAAAAACTCAGACCTTGTCGTTGCATCTGTTAACTTGACAATGAAAGATGGCGAAGCCAATGCCGTTGCTATCAAAAAGGATCAATCAGACTTGAAAGCTGTAGTAGATAAGGTTATCCAAAAACTGAAAGATGACGGAACCTATCAAACTTATCTTGAAAAGGCAGCGAAACTAACAGAAGTTGAACAATAAGAAAAAGCTGAGTTGGACTTTAATCCAACTCAGCTTTTATGTATTCTAATAGCTCTTCTAGATTTTCAAGAGTGACTTTGGCAAACTGATAAGGGCAGGCATCCAAATAAGCCTCCTCAAAAAAGTCTAGTTTGAGTGAGCTGTGTTTTAGACTGGCAATTTTAGGATAGTGTCTCAAATCAAGCAAAAGACCATTGTGTAGAGGATAGTGGGGCAAGGGACAGGTGTTTTTTTCAAGCACTTTCTTTATCTGAGCCTGATAGTTCTCTTGAAGGGTCAATCGAGCCAGTCGGTTTTTTTCAAATAACTGGCTATCGATGTAAAGAGAAAGAGCCTTTTGCATGATGAGATTGCTGTCATAGTCCAGGATATTTGTAGGAAACAAAGGCCTCTTTTAGGGCATTTGGGAGAATGAGGGCGGTAATACGAAGGGCTGGAAAGAGACTAGTTGAGAAGGACTTGATATAAATGACGCGATCCTCAGTATCCAGATAGTGGAAGGTTTGTCCCTTTTTAGAGTCTAAGTCACCTAGATAATCATCCTCGACGATATATACACCATACTGGTTTGCTAGATCCAAAATATCCCTTTTTTCCTGATCAGAATAGGAATGACCTAGGGGATAGTGGAAGCGAGGAATGGTGTAGAAAAACTTGATTTTCCCAGATTTAAACTGTTTTTCCAGTTCTTCAAGGTTGATGCCATCAATACGGCGTTCAATGGTCTGGTAGGCCAATCCCTGAGCGACCAAGAGGCGGTTCATCCGGTGATAGGTAGGTTGTTCGACCAAAATCTCCTCTCCCTCGCTAGGAAAGTTAATCTGAGAAAGGATAAAGAGAGCTTGCTGGGTGCCAGATGTTAGAACCAGTTGGTCGGGTTTGCAGTAGAGGGCTTGGTTGAAAAGAAGTTGATGGACAGATTGTCTTAGTTCCTCAAGGCCTTCTTGGTTGTCATAGTAGTTGAAGAGGTAGTTTTCTCGGCCTATCAGGGTTTCGTTGACGCAGAGTCGGAAGTCGTCATAGGCACTGGCATGTTCGTCAGTGACTTCGATTTCCAAGTCTTGGTGCTGTCCTTGTTCTAGAACATAGTAGCCACTTTGGGGTTTGGCATAGAGGTATTGTTCATGGCGTAATTCCAGCAGGGCTCGTTGGATAGTGTCCTTGCTACAGTGGAAGTCTTGGCTCAATTGACGGATGGAGGGAAGCCGGCTACCTGTTGGAAATTTTCCTGATTCGATCCCCTTTTTTAGAAAGGAAACGACTACTTGGTATTTACTTTCTTTCTTCATTCCAGACCTCCGTTGATTTTGTTACATTGTACCTTTTTTTTGCCTGCTTGGCAATGGGAAAATCATTTCTCCCTTTCACAACTAGGAGCAAATGTGGTATACTTAGAAAGTATGATGATTCATTGAACAGAAGATAAGAAAGAGAAAGGATAGAAAAGTGCAGGAACCAGTAAAATTATTTCAATACAATACTCTAGGTGCCCTAATGGCAGGTCTCTATGGTGGAACTATGACAGTAGGAGAATTGCTGGAACATGGTGACCTTGGTTTGGGAACCCTTGATTCGATTGATGGGGAGTTGATTGTCCTTGATGGCAAGGCTTATCAAGCCAAGGGGTCTGGTCAAACGCCTGAAATCGTTGAAGTGGCAGCGGATGCTCTTATTCCCTATGCAGCAGTGGTTCCCCATCAGGCAGAAGTGATTTTCCGCCAGCGCTTTGAGATGACAGACAAGGAATTGGAAAAGCGAATTGAGTCCTACTATGATGGGGAAAATCTTTTTCGTTCCATCAAGATTCATGGCGAATTTTCACAAATGCACGTACGGATGATTCCCAAATCCACACCTGATACCAAGTTTGCTGATGTAGCGACTCACCAACCTGAATATAGCCGTGAAAATGTATCGGGAACTATTGTTGGATTTTGGACACCGGAGATTTTCCATGGAGTGAGTGTTGCAGGCTACCATTTGCATTTTATCTCAGATGATTTAACCTTTGGTGGGCATGTGATGGACTTTGTTATCAAAGAAGGAATGATTGAGGTTGGGGCAGTCGACCAGTTGGACCAACGTTTTCCAGTCCAAGATCGCCAGTATTTATTTGCCAAATTTAACGTTGACGAGATGAAGAAAGATATTGATAAGTCAGAATAGGAGAAAAAGATGACAGTACATATTATCCTTACCATGATCGCTTTGGTTCTCATTCTAGTAAGTGGGACTTGGTATGCCAAAAAGCGGTTTAAAATCTCTCTTGCAGTGATGGGCTTGGGGGCAATCGCATTTTTTGTTTCTTCTCAAGTGTTAGAGAAGATGGTTCACCTTCTGATACTCCATCCGCAAAAAGATGGAACCATTCCGCTTATGCAGGAGCAGCCTTTCTTATACGTCCTTTATGGGATCGCTATGGCAGCCCTCTTTGAAGAGACGGCTCGTCTTATCTTTTTTAAATGGTTGGAGAAAAAGAGAAAGCTAGAAGATCGAGATGCTTTGGCTTATGGTTTGGGACATGGCGGCTTGGAGATGCTCTATCTCGGAATGGGAAGCTTGATCAGTCTTTTGATTCTCTTTTCACTCATCCAGTCTTCAAATACTGATGTAGCCAATCTTCTTCCAAAGTCTACACTTGAAACGGTTCAGTCTCTTTCTGTATGGCAGGTTTATTTACTAGGAGTTGAACGTGTGCTTGCCCTAGTTCTCCAAATCGGTCTTTCCATCTGGGTTTACCAAAGTGTTAGCCAAAGAAATGGATCTATCTCTTTGCTGCCTATGGTTTACATGCCTTGTTTGACTTGGCTCCAGCCTTATCTCAGGTAGGATGGATTGCAAATCCGCTTCTAGTTGAGTTTGTTCTTCTCGTAGAACTTTTAGTCTTTATCTGGCTGACAAAATTTACATTTTGGAAAAAATCATAAAAAGAGGGGTGACCTCTTTTTTTATGTAATGATAAAACAAGCTCTTTTTATGGTCGTCAAATGTCTCTAAAAATGGTATAATGGAATGAATTTTGAAAAAGGAAGAGTGACATGTCAGTAGAAGAAAAAATACTTGAAATCTTAGAAGGAATCGATATTCGTTTTAAGGAACCTTTGAAGACCTATACCTATACCAAGGTAGGAGGTCGAGCGGATTATCTAGTTTTGCCACGCAATCGCTATGAGATGGCCCGTGTCGTCCAATTTGCCAATCAAGAGAATATTCCTTGGATGGTGCTTGGGAATGCCAGCAATATCATTGTTCGTGAAGGTGGAATCCGTGGTTTTGTTATCTTGTGCGATAAGCTTAATAACGTTTCAGTTGATGGCTATACCATCGAAGCGGAAGCTGGGGCGAACTTGATTGAAACAACTCGTATTGCCCTCCGTCATAGTTTGACTGGTTTTGAGTTTGCTTGTGGGATTCCTGGAAGCATCGGTGGAGCTGTCTTTATGAATGCGGGTGCCTATGGAGGAGAGATTGCTCATATCTTGCAGTCTTGTCAAATTTTGACCAAAGAAGGGGAAATCGAGACCTTATCTGCCAAGGACTTGGCTTTTGGTTACCGCCATTCAGCTATTCAGGATTCTGGGGCTGTTGTTTTGTCAGCTAAATTTGCCCTAGCTCCAGGGAATCATCAGGTTATCAAGCAAGAAATGGACCGCTTGACGCACCTACGTGAACTCAAACAACCATTAGAATACCCGTCTTGTGGTTCAGTCTTTAAGCGTCCAGTTGGGCATTTTGCAGGTCAGTTGATCTCAGAGGCTGGTCTCAAGGGCTATCGTATCGGTGGTGTAGAAGTATCTGAAAAGCATGCCGGTTTCATGATCAATGTTGCTGACGGAACGGCCAAAGACTATGAAGACTTGATCCAATCTGTTATCGAAAAAGTCAAGGAACACTCAGGTGTCACCCTTGAGAGAGAAGTCCGAATCTTGGGTGAGAAAGAATAAGGTTGGGGTAGAAAAGTTGCTGCTATAACCATTTAAAGGGGGTGAAAGCCTATCGTTAGTGAAGATGTATGTAGGCAGTTCAATCTCCTACACGAGGTGGTAGCGGCCTGACAGAGCCCTGATCTGTTAATTTATGAAAAAGAAGGAATTTATGACAATTGAAAAAACCAATTATTGAATTCAAAAACGTCTCTAAAGTTTTTGAAGACAGCAACACCAAGGTTCTCAAAGACATCAACTTTGAGTTGGAAGAAGGGAAGTTTTACACTCTTTTAGGCGCATCTGGTTCAGGAAAATCAACCATTCTAAATATCATTGCAGGTTTACTAGATGCGACGACAGGGGATATTTTACTGGATGGGGTGCGGATCAACGATATCCCAACTAATAAACGAGATGTCCATACGGTCTTCCAATCCTATGCCTTGTTTCCACATATGAATGTGTTTGAAAATGTTGCCTTTCCACTCCGCTTGCGTAAAATCGACAAGAAAGAAATCGAACAACGTGTAGCGGAAGTTCTCAAGATGGTTCAGTTGGAAGGGTATGAAAAGCGTTCCATCCGTAAACTCTCTGGAGGACAACGTCAGCGTGTGGCTATTGCCCGTGCCATCATCAACCAACCCCGTGTGGTCTTGCTGGACGAGCCTTTATCAGCGCTGGACTTGAAATTGCGAACAGACATGCAGTACGAACTGCGTGAATTGCAACAACGATTGGGAATTACCTTTGTCTTTGTCACTCACGATCAGGAAGAAGCCCTTGCTATGAGTGACTGGATTTTCGTTATGAATGATGGCGAGATTGTTCAGTCTGGAACACCAGTGGACATCTACGATGAGCCAATCAACCACTTTGTTGCCACCTTTATCGGTGAGTCAAATATCTTGCCTGGAACCATGATTGAGGATTACTTGGTTGAGTTTAACGGCAAACGCTTTGAAGCGGTTGATGGAGGGATGAAGCCAAATGAGCCTGTTGAGGTCGTTATTCGTCCAGAGGACTTGCGCATTACCCTTCCTGAAGAAGGCAAGCTCCAAGTTAAGGTTGATACCCAGCTTTTCCGTGGGGTTCACTACGAGATTATCGCCTATGACGAGCTCGGAAACGAATGGATGATTCACTCGACCCGTAAGGCCATTGTGGGTGAGGAAATCGGTCTGGACTTTGAACCAGAAGATATCCACATCATGCGTCTCAACGAAACCGAAGAAGAGTTCGATGCTCGTATCGAGGAGTACGTAGAAATCGAAGAGCAAGAAGCAGGTCTGATTAACGCGATCGAGGAGGAAAGAGATGAAGAAAACAACCTCTAAACTCTTTGTAGTGCCCTACATGCTTTGGATTGTCCTCTTTGTTCTCGCACCCTTGGTCTTGATTTCGGTCAATCCTTTTTCAACATTGAAGGCCAGTTTAGTTTAGAAAACTATAAATCCTACTTTGCGTCACAAAACTTGACCTATCTCAAAATGAGCTTCAACTCTGTGCTTTATGCAGGGATTGTCACCTTGGTAACACTGCTCATCAGTTATCCAACAGCCCTCTTTTTGACCCGTCTCAAGCACCGTCAACTCTGGCTCATGCTGATTATCCTGCCAACCTGGATTAACCTCCTCCTCAAGGCCTATGCCTTTATCGGGATTTTTGGTCAAAATGGCTCTATTAACCAATTTTTGGAATTTATCGGAATCGGTTCGCAGCAGTTGCTCTTTACGGATTTCTCCTTTATCTTCGTCGCAAGCTACATCGAGCTTCCCTTTATGATTTTACCGATTTTCAATGTCTTGGATGACATGGATAACAATCTCATCAATGCCAGCTACGACCTCGGTGCGACCAAGTGGGAAACTTTCCGCCATGTTATCTTCCCTCTGTCTATGAACGGGGTGAGAAGTGGGGTTCAGTCTGTCTTTATCCCAAGTTTGAGTCTCTTCATGTTGACACGTTTGATTGGTGGGAACCGCGTTATCACGCTGGGAACGGCTATTGAGCAGAACTTCCTGACCAATGACAACTACGGTATGGGTTCAACCATTGGTGTGATCCTCATCTAACCATGTTCATCACCATGTGGGTGACCAAGGAAAGGAGAGAACGATGAAAAAATTTGCCAATCTCTACCTAGCCTTTGTCTTTATCGTCCTTTATTTGCCGATTTTTTACTTGATTGGCTACGCCTTTAACGCAGGGGATGATATGAACAGTTTTACAGGATTTAGTCTGAGCCATTTTAAAACCATGTTTGGTGATGGTCGTCTCATGTTGATCCTCACCCAAACCTTTTTCTTGGCCTTTCTAGCTGCCTTGATTGCGACCATTATCGGGACTTTTGGTGCTATCTATATCTATCAGTCTCGTAAGAAATACCAAGAAGCCTTTCTATCACTCAATAATATCCTCATGGTTGCGCCTGACGTTATGATTGGTGCCAGCTTCTTGATTCTCTTTACCCAGCTTAAGTTTTCACTTGGATTTTTGACGGTTCTATCTAGTCACGTGGCCTTTTCCATCCCTATTGTGGTCTTGATGGTCTTGCCTCGCCTCAAGGAGATGAATGATGACATGATTCATGCAGCCTATGACTTGGGAGCCAGCCAGTTTCAGATGTTTAAGGAAATCATGCTTCCTTATCTGACTCCGTCTATCATTGCAGGTTATTTCATGGCCTTCACCTATTCGCTAGACGACTTTGCCGTAACCTTCTTTGTGACGGGAAATGGCTTTTCGACCCTGTCAGTTGAGATCTACTTCTCGTGCTCGTAAGGGGATTTCGTTAGAGATCAATGCCCTCTCTGCCCTTGTCTTTCTCTTTAGTATTATCCTAGTTGTAGGTTATTACTTTATCTCACGTGAGAAGGAGGAGCAAGCATGAAAAACTCTATTCATTTTTAGCAGGAATTGCAGCAATTATCCTTGTCTTGTGGGGGATTGCGACTCATCTAGACAGTAAAATCAATAGCCGAGACAGTCAGAAATTGGTTATCTACAACTGGGGGGACTATATCGATCCCGAACTCTTGGAGAAATTCACAGAAGAAACAGGAATCCAAGTCCAGTACGAGACCTTTGACTCCAACGAAGCCATGTATACCAAGATCAAGCAGGGTGGAACGACCTACGACATTGCTATTCCTAGTGAATACATGATCAATAAGATGAAGGACGAAGACCTATTGGTTCCTCTTGATTATTCAAAAATTGAAGGAATCGAAAATATCGGACCTGAGTTCCTCAACCAGTCTTTTGACCCGGGCAATAAATTCTCCATCCCATACTTCTGGGGGACCTTGGGAATTGTCTACAATGAAACTATGATAAATGAGGCGCCTGAGCATTGGGATGACCTCTGGAAACCAGAATACAAGGATTCCATCATGCTCTTTGATGGGGCGCGTGAGGTGCTGGGACTCGGGCTTAACTCACTCGGTTACAGTCTCAACTCCAAGGATCCTCAGCAGCTGGAAGAGACAGTGGATAAACTCTACAAACTGACTCCAAATATCAAGGCCATTGTGGCAGACGAGATGAAGGGTTACATGATTCAGAACAATGCTGCCATCGGTGTCACCTTCTCTGGGGAAGCCAGCCAGATGCTGGAGAAAAATCCTAATCTCAAGTATGTTGTTCCAACTGAGGCCAGCAATCTCTGGTTTGATAACATGGTCATTCCAAAAACCGTGAAAAACCAAGATGCAGCCTATGCCTTTATCAACTTTATGTTGAAACCCGAAAATGCTCTGAAAAATGCGGAGTATGTAGGTTACTCAACACCAAACCTACCAGCCAAGGAAATGCTCCCAGAGGAGACCAAGGAAGACAAATCCTTCTATCCAGACGCTGATACCATGAAACACCTGGAAGTTTATGAGAAATTTGACCATAAATGGACAGGAAAATATAGTGACCTCTTCCTCCAGTTTAAAATGTATCGGAAGTAGGAGTTAGCAGGCATGAAACGAATCAGTCAAGCTGGTTCGTTTTTTATATAGAAGGCAATTTTTGTAACTGTATGTTTTTCTATGATAGTTGCTGTGTTTAGTAATACGAAAATTGAGGATAAAAATAGTGATAAGTGAAATAACGGCGCATTTGTTTCAAGATTTTTTTATTTGTTGAATTCCACCTCCTTCATTAAAATTTTTAAAATTGACTACTCGCTACATATGCTTTTACCTCCTTTTATGCTATAATACTCTCAATAGAATATTTAATATCCAAATAAATATTTCTTATGGAATAATTCCGTTTTATACCGTTTAGAATATTTAAGAGTATACAATGTTTAATAATGATTTTTTGGGAGATCGTCTGAAGGAACTGATAAAGATCAAGAAGTTAACTCAGGTACAAATTTCTGAGATGATTGGTGTATAACAAGGTACTTATTTTCGTTGGGAGAATGGAACTTTAGAGCCTAATTTAGACGCCGTTGTCAAATTAGCAAAATTATTTGATACCACGACAGATTATTTACTAGGAAAAACGATTTACAGTACTCTAGATGGTATTTCTCATCCAATCACTAGAATTGATATGAAGAAGTTAAAAGAGTTTAATAAAACGGAACTTAATGATTTGAAATTTTCGTTTGTTATGAATGGAATAAAAAAACATTTCACTGTATTTGACTATATGGATGAGCTAGTTTCTGAATATAATTTAGACAAAGAAGAGCAAGGAATATTGCAGCCTCTCTTTAAAGAGATTTATGATTATTTTAATGTAGATTAATGGTTTATAAGATTAAGTCTTAATAGATAGAGAATAGTATATTCTTGTTGAGCGATTCTATTTTATGAAGGTTGTTTATAGTTGAAAGGAGAAAATAGATGGTCTCTAAACTTGATACAGCTTGGGACTTGTTTCTGGAGGGAAAAACATCAGAAGCTAAAAAGTTGGTTGAACAAGATTTTTCCATTGATACCTGTACAGATTTTAGCCTTTTAAATCTGATGGGGTATTTATTATTGGCAGAAAAAGACTATGCCTCGTGTACCCGTATCTTTGAGAAATACATTTTATTGGCTCAACAAAATGAGGATAAAGAAAATGAACACATTGGATTACATCAATTAGCTATGATTTACAGAGATCAGGGTGATTTTCATAAGGCTTTAAAACTCATTGAAGATGAAGAGAAGATAGTTGAAGAACATTTTCCAAATGATAATCTAAAGAAAGCTGTGAATAACTACGAACAAGGCTATGTGAGATTTAAATTAAACAACCTTGATGAAGCTCTTACATTCATGAATCTGTCATTGGAACAATCTTTAGAAACTGATGATGTGATTTCTCAAGCTTGTAGCTATAGAGGGTTAGGTGAAATCTATTTAGCCTTGAAAGATACGGAATTATCCAATACACATTTCAAACGAGCTATAGAACTTTTCGAAAGTGTTGGAGAATTTGAAGGGATAAAGGAAATTGAGGAATTGATTAATGAATGATTTTAGATTTAGATTTTGTTATTAGTTTGCTTTATCTTAAAGAATGTAGATATGCAATTGACAGTCTAGATAATATTAAAGCGAGAGAGTAATATGTTATTTTGAATTTGTTTAATATCAACAATTATATTGGCTAATTTTGTTCTCCTGAAAGAGTAATTAAAGATACAGGGAATTGATTTGATTCAAGGGAGACGATTCCCAGTTGACTCAAACTCGAAAAAACGATATAATAAGAAAGTTGAGAATTGATTTTCTGTCATCTTAGTCCAGAGAAATGGCGGTGCTGCGAGCCATCTAAGCTAGGAAGTCATGCTACTCAATCAGACAATTGCATAAGAATAAGAGAATGACAAGTTCATTGAATGAAGGTGGTACCGCGGTTTTTCGCCCTTCGTGATGTGAGCTTGTCTTTTGATTTTTGGAGGTGTTTATGAAGACATTTCTCGTGAAACAAAAGTTTCGTCTTGGAGGCGAACGCTTCGATATCAAGGATGATAGAGGAGTAGTGAACTATCAGGTGGAGGGCTCTTTCTTCCAAATTCCTAAGACCTTTACCATCTATGACGCCTATGGTGAGCAAGTAAGTGAGATTAGTAAAGAATTTTTCACTTTGCTTCCTCGCTTTACTATCCAGTTACGAAACGGTTCCAATTTCGTCATTCGTAAGAAGTTGACCTTCTGGCGAGATAAGTATGAGTTTGACAATCTGGGGCTTCGTATCGAGGGCAATATCTGGGATTTGAATTTCAAATTGCTGGATGACCGCGACCAAGTGATTGCCGAAATTCGGAAAGAGATTTTCCATTTGACCTCAACTTACACCGTAACCGTCTATGAAGACTCTTATGCAGACCTGGTCATTTCCCTCTGTGTCGCGATTGACTATGTGGAAATGCTGGAAAGCCAATCAAATTAAACAAGTAAATAAGGAGATATTATGAAACAACTATCTAGTGCTCAAGTTCGCCAAATGTGGCTTGATTTCTGGGCAAGCAAAGGTCACTCTGTAGAACCATCAGTCAGCTTGGTTCCTGTAAATGACCCAACTCTTTTGTGGATCAACTCTGGGGTAGCAACCCTTAAGAAATACTTTGACGGAACCATTATCCCTGAAAACCCACGTATTACCAATGCGCAAAGCTATCCGTACCAATGACATCGAAAATGTCGGAAAAACGGCTCGCCACCATACTATGTTTGAAATGTTGGGGAACTTCTCTATCGGGGATTACTTCCGTGACGAAGCCATCACTTGGGCTTATGAGCTTTTGACCAGCCCAGAATGGTTTGATTTTCCTGCTGAAAAACTGTACATGACCTACTATCCAGACGATAAGGATTCTTATAACCGCTGGATTGAAGTAGGAGTGGACCCAAGCCACTTGATCCCAATCGAAGACAACTTCTGGGAAATCGGTGCTGGACCTTCTGGACCTGATACAGAAATCTTCTTTGACCGTGGAGAAGCATTTGACCCAGAAAATATTGGTCTTCGTCTGCTTGCAGAAGATATCGAAAACGACCGTTACATCGAAATCTGGAATATCGTTTTGTCACAATTTAACGCTGATCCTGCTGTTCCTCGTAGCGAATACAAAGAATTGCCACACAAGAACATTGATACGGGCGCTGGTTTGGAGCGTTTGGTGGCTGTTATCCAAGGGGCTAAGACAAACTTTGAAACGGACCTCTTCATGCCGATTATCCGTGAAGTTGAGAAATTGTCAGGTAAGGTCTACGACCAAGATGGCGACAACATGAGCTTCAAGGTCATCGCTGACCACATCCGTTCCCTTTCATTTGCCATCGGTGATGGTGCTCTTCCAGGAAATGAAGGCCGTGGTTATGTCCTTCGTCGTCTCCTCCGTCGTGCTTCTATGCACGGTCAAAAATTGGGTATCAACGAGCCTTTCCTTTACAAACTCGTTCCAACTGTTGGAAAAATCATGGAAAGCTACTACCCAGAAGTGCTTGAAAAACGTGACTTTATCGAGAAAATTGTCAAGAGCGAGGAAGAGTCATTTGCTCGTACCCTTCACTCAGGTCAACACTTTGCAGAAACTATTGTAGCTGATTTGAAAGCGAAAGGTCAAAACGTTATCGCTGGGCAAGATGTCTTCAAACTTTACGATACATATGGATTCCCAGTTGAATTGACAGAAGAAATCGCTGAAGAAGCAGGGATGACTGTAGACCGTGAAGGTTTTGAAGCAGCCATGAAAGAACAGCAAGAACGTGCGCGTGCGTCAGCTGTCAAAGGCGGCTCAATGGGAATGCAAAATGAAACCCTTCAAAACATTACAGTGGAAAGTGTCTTTAACTACAATGCCAGTCAATTGCCTTCTAAGTTGGTGGCTATCGTAGCGGACAATGCAGAAGTTGAAGCTGTTTCAGAAGGAACTGCCTCTCTCATCTTTGCAGAGACTCCATTCTACGCTGAAATGGGTGGACAAGTAGCTGACCACGGTCAAATCTTGGATGCAGCAGGGAACCTTGTAGCGACTGTAACGGACGTGCAAAAAGCACCAAACGGACAAGCTCTTCATACTGTCGAAGTTCTTGCACCACTTGCTTTGAATCAAGAATATACCTTGGCAATCGATACTAATCGCCGTCACCGTGTCATGAAAAACCACACAGCGACTCACTTGCTCCATGCGGCTCTTCACAATATCCTTGGTCACCATGCGACACAAGCAGGATCTCTGAACGAAGTTGAATTCCTTCGCTTTGACTTCACACACTTCCAAGCCGTAACTCCTGAAGAATTGCGTGCCATTGAACAGCAAGTCAACGAAAAAATCTGGGAAGCAATTGCAGTAGAAACTGTTGAGACAGATATTGACACTGCTAAAGAAATGGGAGCTATGGCCCTCTTTGGTGAGAAATACGGTAAAGAAGTCCGTGTTGTAACCATTGGTGACTACTCAGTGGAACTTTGTGGTGGTACGCATGTTGGCAACACTTCTGAGATTGGTCTCTTCAAGATTGTCAAAGAAGAAGGAATCGGATCAGGAACTCGCCGTATCTTGGCAGTAACTGGTAAGGAAGCCTTTGAAGCTTACCGTGAACAAGAAGACGCTTTGAAAGCCGTCGCAGCAACCTTGAAAGCCCCTCAACTCAAGGAAGTTCCTCATAAGGTTGAAGGACTTCAAGAGCAACTTCGTCAATTGCAAAAAGAAAATGCAGAATTGAAGGAAAAAGCCGCCGCCGCAGCTGCAGGTGATGTCTTCAAGGATGTGAGGGAAGTCAACGGTCACCGTTACATTGCTAGTCAAGTTTCTGTATCCGACGCAGGTGCCCTTCGCACCTTTGCGGATAACTGGAAACAAAAAGACTACTCTGATGTGCTTGTCCTAGTTGCCGCTATCGGTGACAAAGTCAATGTTCTTGTAGCTAGCAAGACAAAAGATGTGCATGCAGGAAATCTTGTCAAAGAATTGGCTCCAATCGTCGATGGACGTGGTGGTGGTAAACCAGACATGGCCATGGCAGGAGGAAGCAACCAAGCGAAAATTCAAGAACTCTTGGATGCAGTAGCAGGTAAATTATAAGACAATAAAGATCTATCCATTTGGGTAGGTCTTTTTGCCTACTTAAAAAGCCAAATCCGCTTGGATTTGACTTGTAACTGATAGGTTTATTTTGTTGCCCAAACACTGACTGAACCCGCTGCTACTGGAAATTCTCCATAACCTTCAGCATTGATCGTAACTTGTGCTGGATGATTTTCAAGGAGGTCAACAAAGGTTTGGTCAGCCCATTCTTGACCGACAAACATAGCCTTGCTGTTTTCTTGGTCATTGGAGATAAGGACAGCGATTGGAGATTGATGTTCAGCACCTGAACGAACCCATCCGATACAGTTGGCATCGTCAAAGTAGTCTGTTTGCTCTCCATAAGCCAAGTCTTTTCGGATGGCTAGGAGACGGTCAAGAACTTCTCTAAAATCTTCTTGGGCATATTGCCCTGAAATGCCGTAATAGTCTCCGTAAAAGACACATGGAAGACCATCTTGGCGTAATAGAATGAGGGCATAAGCTGCTGGCTTGAACCATTCTTCAACAGTAGACTCAAGGGCTTGTCCTCGTTGGGTATCATGATTGTCAACAAAAGTTACAGCCTTGTCAGGCTTGAGTTCAACCAAGCTATCTGTGAAAATGTTACGAAGGTCGTAGCTTGCTCCAGCATGGCTAGCTTCAAAGAGGTTTTGGTGGAGGCGAACATCGACAAGGTCAAAACGTTCTTCCGTTTTTTCAAGATATTCCAGATTGGCTTCCTTGTCAGGATTCCAAAATTCACCAAAAACATAGAAATCCTCACCGTATTTTTCCTTCATATCACGGATAAAATTGCGCATGAAGAAAGAGTCAATGTGTTTAACGGCATCCAAGCGGAAACCAGCTACACCAGTCGTTTCCATGAACCAGTCAGCCCAGTCATAGATATTTTGGATGACTTCAGGATGTTTAAAATCTAGGTCGGCATACATGAGGTAGTCGTAGTTACCGTTTTCGTTATCGACCAATTCCTCATTTGCCCAACCTTTATTGTCCCCCTGGATCAGGTAAATACCAGACTTACGGCGCTTGGCATCGTAGTCTGTACCTGTGAAGTGGTACCAGTGCCAGTGGAAGTCATTGTAGGTATCTTGGCGACCATCGAAAGTAAAGTGAGTCCAGCCATTGATAGTAAAGGGCTCGCTTAGTTGAACGGTACGATCCTCAGGGTCTACTTCAATAACCTGAAAGGCTTCCATATGATCGGCAGCAGCCTTGTGATTGAGCACCACATCGGCCATAGGTTGAATTCCCTGTGCTTTAGGGCTTGAATGGCTTGAAGATAGTCTTCTTTAAAACCATACTTGGTGCGGACAGTACCTTTTTGGTGAAACTCGCCTAAGTCGAATAAGTCATAGACCCCATAGCCGACATCTTTTTCGTTGGTTGCCTTGAAGGCAGGTGGCATCCAGACATGGCTGATGCCAAGGTTTACTAGGTGCTCTGAGTCATTTGTCAGTCGAGCCCAGTGTTGGCCGTCGTGTGGCAGATACCATTCAAAGTATTGCATAAGTGTCTGATTTTGCATTGTTTTTCCTCTTGCTTATCAATGTTGTGTTTTATTCTACCATAAAGTTTAGAACTAGGCAAACGTTTGCGCAAGATTCTATACTCATTTCTGAAATTGTCTATTTTTATCGATTAAAATCTCTCTTTCCATCACAAGGGAGAGGATGTTTTGGTGAAAAAGTAAATGGAATAAACTTATTTTAACAAAAATGACACTCAGTAAACTAAAGTACAACTGGTTAAACGGTTTCTTTTTTGAGAATTGTCACAAAATTTGCTATAATAGTAACTATGAATAGAATTAGGGTCAGCAGACGTGTTGAAAAAAAGCTAGCTAAGGGTCTAGTTCTTTTGGAAGCAAGTGATTTAACAGATATTGATCTGACGGATCAGGCAGTAGAAGTTCTTAGTCAAGACGGGAAGTTTTTAGGGAGTGCCTATCTTTCTCAGCAGAACAAGGGCATTGGCTGGTTGGTCAGCAAGGAAAAGGTTGGTTTCAACCAATCCTTCTTTGAAACTCTGTTTCGTAAGGCTAAGGAAGCTAGAAAGCCTTATTATCAAGATGACTTGACTACTGCCTTTCGCCTTTTTAACCAAGAGGGGGATGGTTTTGGTGGTCTGACTGTTGATCTCTATGGAGATTATGCTGTCTTTTCTTGGTACAACTCCTTTGTTTACCAGATTCGTAAGCTGATCGTAAAGGCTTTTAAGGAAGTTTTTCCTGAGGTCTTGGGGGCTTATGAAAAGATTCGTTTTAAAGGTCAAAACTACGAGTCTGCCTATGTTTATGGTGAGGAAGCGCCAGATTACTTTACTGTTCTTGAGAATGGCGTGCTCTATCAAGTCTTTATGAATGATGGCTTGATGACCGGGATTTTCCTAGACCAGCATGAGGTTCGTGGGAGTCTGGTTGACGGTCTAGCCATGGGCAAATCCTTGCTCAATATGTTTTCCTATACGGCGGCCTTTTCAGTTGCTGCAGCTATGGGAGGTGCCAGTGAGACGACTTCAGTTGACTTGGCCAAACGGTCTAGAGAGCTGTCAGAAGCTCATTTTCAGGCAAATGGACTCAGCACGGACAATCATCGTTTTATCGTCATGGATGTCTTTGAGTACTTCAAGTATGCCAAGAGAAAAGGCTTGACCTATGATGTGATTGTTCTTGATCCGCCAAGCTTTGCCCGCAATAAAAAACAAACATTCTCTGTAGCTAAGGACTATCACAAGTTGATTTCCCAGAGTCTAGAGATTTTAAATCCGGAAGGCATTATCATTGCCAGTACCAATGCTGCCAATGTTTCCCGCCAGAAATTTACAGAACAAATTGATAAAGGTTTTGCAGGAAGAAGGTATCAGATCTTGAACCAATATGGTCTTCCAGCTGACTTTGCCCATAATAAAAAAGATGAAAGCAGTAATTACCTCAAGGTGATTAGTATGAAGGTTAGTAGATGAAATTAATCGTTTCAGTAATGCCAAGAAGTTTGGAAGAAGCGCAAGAACTGGATGCCACTAGGTATGAAGATGCCGATATCATTGAGTGGCGTGCGGACTTTCTTACAAAGGACGCTATTTTACAGGTAGCACCTGCTATCTTTGAGAAATTTGCAGGACGCGAACTTGTCTTTACCCTTCGGACTCGCTCTGAGGGAGGAGAAATCGAACTGTCTTCTGAGGAGTATGTTCAAATCATCAAGGAGGTTACTCAGCTCTATCAGCCGGATTATGTAGATTTCGAGTATTTCAGCTACAAGGATGTATTTGAGGAAATGTTGGATTTTCCAAATCTTGTTTTGAGTTATCATAATTTCCATGAGACACCTGAAAACATGATGGAGATTTTGTCTGAGTTGACCAGTCTTTCTCCAAAAGTGGTCAAGGTATCTGTCATGGCCCATACGGAGCAGGATGTTTTAGACTTGATGAACTACACACGAGGATTTAAAACACTCAATCCTGAGCAAGAGTACGTGACCATTTCCATGGGGAAAATGGGCAAGGTATCTCGTATCACTTCAGATGTGACGGGTTCAAGTTGGTCATTTGCTAGTCTGGATGAAGCGAGTGCCCCAGGTCAGATTTCTCTACCAAACATGAAGAAAATCAGGGAGATTTTGGATGAAGCTTGATGGCTACACACGTATGGCGGCTGTCGTTGCAAATCCCATCAAACACTCTATTTCACCCTTCATCCATAATAGGGCCTTTGAGGCGACAGCTACCAATGGTGTCTATGTGGCTTGGGAGATTGAAGCGGGTGACTTGGCAGAAACAGTCGCCAATATTCGCCGTTACCAGATGTTTGGGATTAATCTCTCCATGCCTTACAAGGAGCAAGTGATTCCTTATCTGGATGAGTTGAGTGATGAAGCTTGTTTGATTGGGGCAGTCAACACAGTTGTTAATCAAGACGGAACGTTAATTGGATATAATACAGATGGCAAGGGATTCTTTAAGAGCTTGCCTTCTTTTACAATCTCGGATAAGAAAATGACCATTCTGGGAGCAGGGGGCGCGGCCAAATCAATCTTAGCGCAAGCTATTTTTGGATGGCGTCAGTCAAATTTCAGTCTTTGTTCGTTCAGTTTCCATGGAAAAAAACAAGACCTTACCTAGACAAGTTGCAGGAGCAAACCGGCTTTTAAAGTGGACTTGTATGCTTTTAGAAGATCTTTCTGACCTGCAAGAAAAAGATTGCTGATTCGCACTTACTAGTCAATGCCACCAGTGTGGGCATGGATGGCCAGTCGTCCCCAGTTCCGACAAGTATAGTCTTACCTGAAGATATCTTGGTCGCAGATATCATTTACCAACCCTTTGAAACGCCCTTTTTGAAATGGGCTAGAAGTCAGGGCAATCCAGCCGTCAATGGTCTGGGAATGTTGCTCTATCAAGCTGCTGAAGCTTTTCAACTGTGGACAGGTAAAGAAATGCCGACAGAAGAAATTTGGCAGTCCTTAACAGAAAAATATAAATAGTGAAAAGGAGACCCTCCTATGAAAATCAGAATCGATATTCCGCATCATCCTTATGATATTCAGATTGAAAAAGGTTGTCTGGCTCAGGCTGGTCAATGGTTGCGAGAACTCTGGCAACCTCAAAAAGTGGTCATTGTAACCGATAACCATGTAGCTTCTCTCTATGCAGAGAAGATTAAACTCAGCCTAGAAGATGCTGGTTTTCAGGTAGCTGTTTTTTTGACTTTTTAGAAGGCGAAGAACGAAAAAAATTTAACAACTGTTCAGAAAGTCTATGAATTTCTAGTCAAGCAGGGGTTGACTCGTAGCGATGGGATCGTGGCTCTTGGTGGTGGTGTCGTTGGGGACCTAGCTGGTTTTGTAGCCTCTACCTATATGCGGGGCATTCACTTTGTTCAGATTCCGACTAGTTTGACAGCCCAGGTTGATTCGTCTATTGGTGGAAAGACGGGTGTCAATACTCCTTTTGCTAAAAATATGGTGGGAACTTTTGCCCAACCAGATGGGGTTCTGATTGACCCGCTTGTCCTAGAAACGCTTGGAAAAAGAGAGCTGATTGAGGGGATGGGCGAGGTTATCAAGTACGGCTTGATTGAGGATCCAGAACTGTGGGCTCTCTTGATGGAGCTAGATGGTTCTGTAGAGAGCATTTGGAACATGCAGAGACTTTGATTGAACATTCTTGTCAGGTTAAGCGCAAGATGGTGGTCGAAGATGAGTTGGATAACGGTGTTCGTCTTTACCTCAATTTTGGGCACACTATTGGTCATGCTATTGAAGCAACTGCCGGTTATGGCAAGGTCATGCATGGAGAAGCTGTGGCTATGGGCATGGTTCAGATTTCCAAGGTTGCTGAGGGAAAAGGCCTCATGCCAGAAGGAATAACCCAGTCCATTACAGAGATGTGCCAGAAATTTGGCTTGCCTGTTGATTATGAAAACTGGGATGTTGACAAACTTTATCAAGCTTTGACTCATGATAAAAAAGCGCGTGGAAACACCTTGAAATTGGTCTTAGTTCCAGAGCTTGGTTCAGCGACCATTCACCCAGTTTCTCTGGAAGAGATGAAAGACTACTTGGTAAAATAAGGAGAACGTATGAGATATTTAACTGCAGGAGAATCACACGGCCCCCGTTTGACGGCTATTATTGAAGGAATTCCAGCTGGACTTCCTTTGACAGCAGAGGATATTAATGGAGACCTTAAACGCCGTCAGGGTGGCTACGGTCGTGGTGGCCGTATGAAGATTGAGAGTGACCAGGTTGTCTTTACTTCGGGCGTTCGTCACGGGAAGACGACAGGGGCACCTATTACCATGGATGTCATCAATAAGGACCACCAAAAATGGCTGGATATCATGTCTGCTGAGGACATTGAAGACCGCCTTAAAAGCAAGAGAAAAATTACCCATCCTCGCCCAGGTCATGCCGATTTAGTTGGGGGCATTAAGTACCGTTTTGATGATTTGCGAAATTCCTTGGAGAGGTCATCTGCCCGTGAAACCACCATGCGAGTGGCTGTTGGGGCAGTAGCCAAACGACTTTTGGCTGAGCTAAATATGGAGATTGCCAACCATGTCGTGGTCTTTGGTGGCAAGGAAATCGATGTACCTGAAAATCTGACAGTGGCTGAGATTAAGGAACGAGCTGCCCAGTCTGAAGTTTCTATTGTCAACCAAGAGCGGGAACAGGAAATCAAGGACTATATTGACCAAATCAAACGTGACGGTGATACCATCGGTGGGGTTGTAGAGACAGTCGTCGGAGGCGTTCCAGTTGGCCTTGGCTCCTATGTCCAATGGGACAGAAAATTGGATGCGCGATTGGCCCAAGCAGTTGTTTCTATCAATGCCTTTAAAGGGGTGGAATTTGGTCTTGGATTTGAAGCTGGTTACCGCAAAGGCAGCCAAGTTATGGATGAAATTCTCTGGTCTAAAGAAGACGGCTATACTCGTCGTACCAATAATCTAGGTGGTTTTGAAGGTGGTATGACCAATGGGCAACCAATTGTTGTTCGTGGAGTTATGAAACCCATTCCCACTCTTTACAAACCACTTATGAGTGTGGATATCGAAACCCACGAACCTTACAAGGCAACCGTGGAGAGAAGTGATCCGACCGCTCTGCCAGCAGCTGGGGTAGTCATGGAAGCTGTTGTAGCAACGGTTCTGGCGCAAGAAATCCTTGAAAAATTTTCATCGGACAACCTAGAGGAATTAAAAGAAGCGGTAACCAAACACCGTGAGTATACAAAGAACTATTAAGGAGTTCCTATGGCAAAAACCATCTATATCGCAGGTCTCGGTTTGATTGGTGCCTCGATGGCGCTTGGTATCAAACGCGATCATCCTGATTATGAAATTCTAGGTTATAATCGCAGTCAGGCTTCTAGAGATATTGCCTTGGAGCGGGGGATGATTGACCGTGCGACGGATGATTTTGCCAGTTTTGCTCCTCTGGCAGATGTCATCATCTTGACCTTGCCAATCAAGCAGACCATTGCTTTTATTCAGGAGTTGGCAGGTTTGAACTTGAAAGAAGGCGTCATTATCTCGGATGCGGGCTCAACCAAGGCTGCCATTGTGGAAGTGGCGGAGGAATATTTGGCTGGCAAGTCAATTCGTTTTGTCGGGGCTCATCCCATGGCTGGTAGCCACAAGACAGGAGCTGCCTCTGCCGATGTTAATCTCTTTGAAAATGCCTACTATATCTTTACTCCATCTAGCTTGACCACTCCAGAAACCCTTTCAGAAATGAAGGACCTACTTTCAGGCCTCCATGCTCGTTTCATTGAAATTGATGCCAAGGAGCACGATCAAGTAACTTCACAGATTAGCCATTTCCCCATATCTTGGCATCAGGTCTCATGGAACAAACAGCAGTTTATGCTCAAGAACATGAGATGGCAAGACGCTTTGCGGCGGGTGGATTTCGAGATATGACTCGCATTGCGGAAAGCGAGCCAGGTATGTGGACTTCTATTCTCTTGTCTAACCGTGAGACTATTCTAGAGCGAATTGCGGATTTCAAGGAACGCTTGGAAGCGATTGGTCAGGCCATCAGCAGGGGAGATGAAGAGCAAATCTGGAACTTTTTCAACCAAGCGCGTGCGCAACGTCAGGCCATGGAAATACATAAGCGTGGTGGTGTGGATAGCTCTTACGACCTCTATGTCGATGTTCCCGATGAAGAAGATGTCATCTTGCGAATTTTGGAATTGCTACGTGGGACTTCTTTGGTTAATATCCACATCAACGAAGAAAACCGTGAGGATATTCACGGTATTCTACAAATTTCCTTTAAAAATGCTCAAGATTTAGAACGAGCTGAACGCTTAATTACAGAAAATACGGACTATACAGTCGTCATCAAATAAGGAGAAAATCATGTCAAATATTTACGATAGTGCAAATGAACTTAGCCGCGGGTTACGCGAATTACCAGAATACAAGGCGGTCAAGGTAGCAAAAGATGCCATCCAAGCTGATGAACAAGCTAGCAAGATTTTTGCAGACTACCTTGCTTTCCAACAAGAAATCCAAGTCATGGCGCAAACGGGACAAATGCCAGACGCCTCTTTCCAAGAAAAGATGCAGTCTTTCAGTAAGCAAATCCAAGAGAACGCTCTTTTGTCAGATTTCTTTGCCAAACAGCAACAATTGTCCATTTACCTTTCGGACATTGAGAAAATTGTCTTTGAACCTGTTTCAGAATTATTGAAATAGTATTTTATCTGTATAAAAGCCAGAAATTTCAGGAATTTCTGGCTTTTTTGTGATAAAATAAGAAAAAGTATTGCAAGTATGAGGTCAACTATGAAACTAAAAACAAACATTCGCCACTTACATGGCAGTATCCGGGTTCCAGGTGACAAGTCTATCAGCCATCGTTCGATTATTTTTGGAAGTTTGGCTGAGGGCGAGACTAAGGTTTATGATATTCTGCGTGGAGAGGATGTGCTTTCAACCATGCAGGTTTTTCGTGATCTTGGTGTAGAAATTGAGGATAAAGATGGGGTTATCACCATTCAAGGTGTTGGCATGGATGGCTTAAAAGCGCCACAAAATGCCTTGGATATGGGGAATTCTGGCACCTCGATTCGCCTGATTTCAGGTGTCCTTGCTGGTGCAGACTTCGAAGTAGAGATGTTCGGAGACGACAGTCTTACTAAACGTCCTATGGACCGTGTGACGATTCCATTGAAAAAAATGGGCGTCAGTATTTCAGGGCAAACTGAGCGAGACCTGCCCCCTCTTCACTTAAAAGGGACGAAAAAACTTACACCTATTCACTATGAGTTGCCAATCGCCTCTGCTCAGGTCAAGTCAGCCTTGATGTTTGCAGCCTTGCAGGCTCAGGGGGAGTCCGTTATTATCGAGAAAGAATGTACTCGTAACCACACCGAAGATATGCTACAGCAATTTGGTGGCCATTTAAGTGTGGATGGCAAAAAAATCACAGTTCAAGGACCACAAAAACTGATCGGACAAAAGGTAGTTGTTCCAGGAGATATTTCCAGTGCAGCCTTTTGGTTGGTCGCAGGTTTGATTGTTCCAAACTCTAGTGTGGTGCTGCAGAATGTGGGGATTAACGAAACTCGTACTGGTATTATTGATGTCATTCGCGCCATGGGTGGAAAACTAGAAATAACTGAAATCGATCCTGTCGCTAAATCAGCAACCTTGACTGTCGAGTCTTCAGACTTGAAAGGAACAGAGATTGGTGGAGCCTTGATTCCCCGCTTGATTGATGAATTGCCTATTATTGCCCTTTTAGCGACACAAGCGCAAGGTGAAACAGTCATTAAGGATGCTGAGGAACTCAAGGTAAAGGAAACAGACCGCATTCAGGTGGTGACAGATGCCTTAAATAGCATGGGGGCGGATATCACTCCTACAGCAGACGGGATGATTATCAAAGGAAAATCAAGACTTCATGGCGCTAGAGTCAATACCTTTGGTGACCATCGAATTGGAATGATGACAGCCATCGCAGCCCTCTTGGTTGCTGATGGAGAAGTGGAGCTTGACCGTGCAGAAGCCATCAACACTAGCTATCCTAGCTTCTTTGATGATTTGGAGAGCTTGATTCATGGCTAAGGTATTACTCGGATTTATGGGGGCAGGCAAGTCGACAATTGCTAGAGGCTTGGACCCAGACTATATCGATATGGATGCCTTAATCGAGGAACGTTTGGGCATGTCCATTGCGGATTTCTTCGCTGAAAAAGGAGAAGTGGCCTTTCGTCAAGTAGAGTCAGAAGTTCTAGCTGACTTACTAAAAAAACGGACCGAGTTGTGTCAACTGGCGGAGGAGTCGTCATTTCTCAGAGAAATCGTGACTTGCTCAAAACCAATCCTGAAAAACATCTACCTAAAAAGCAGATTTTGAAACCCTCTACCAACGTATCGCAGCTGATAAGGACAATCAGCGCCCACTGTTTCTAAATAATAGTAAGGAAGAACTGGCAGCTATTTTCAAAGAAAGACAAGCTTGGTATGAGGAAGTAGCCAGTCGGGTTTTGGATGTAACCAAGTTAAGCCCAGAGGAAATTACAGAGGAACTGAGATGAAAATTGCCTATCTAGGTCCCAAGGGATCTTTTTCGCATCATGTTGTGCAAACGGCTTTTCCACATGAGGAACTAGAGCCTTTTTTTCAAATATTACAGACGTTATCAAGGCCTATGAACAGGGATTGGTAGACTATTCAGTAGTACCAGTTGAAAACTCCATTGAGGGAAGTGTGCATGAAAGCTTGGATTATCTTTTTCATCAGGCTCGCATCCAAGCAGTTGCAGAAATCGTTCAGCCCATTCACCAGCAGTTGATGGCGGTTCCCGGTCAGTCAAAAATTGAGAAAATTTTTTCTCATCCTCAGGCTCTGGCTCAAGGAAAGAGATTCATCGACAAACTATCCAGAGGCCAAAATTGAGGTAACCGCCAGTACAGCCTATGCAGCTCGCTTTATTTCAGAACATCCAGATCAGCCTTATGCAGCTATTGCTCCTAAAAGTTCAGCTGAAGAATATGGCTTGGAATTGATTGCAGAGGATATTCAGGAAATGGAAGCCAATTTCACACGTTTTTGGGTGTTAGGGGCAGAGATACCGAAGATTCCTTTGAACTCACAAGCTGAAAAAATGAGTTTGGCCTTGACCTTACCAGACAACCTACCTGGTGCTCTTTACAAGGCACTTTCGACCTTTGCTTGGAGAGGGATTGACTTAACAAAGATTGAAAGTCGCCCCCTTAAAACAGCCTTGGGAGAATACTTTTTCATTATCGATGTAGACTATAGTGACAAAGAACTGGTTCATTTTGCAAGACAAGAACTAGAAGCTATTGGAATCCAGCACAAGATCCTGGGAACCTACCCGATTTTTACCATAACTGATATAGAAAAGGAGAGTCAATGAGCAAAGAAAATCCTTTAAGTCATCACGAGCAGTTACGTTATGACTATCTCTTCAAAAATATTCATTACCTCAACGACCGTGAACGGAGGGAGTTTGATTATCTGCAACAGAAAATGGCAGGTCCCAAGTCGGAAGTTCACCATTTCTACCAAGAAGAAAAAGAAGAATCTTGGGGTAGAGATATTGATCTTCCGACTTATGGCAGTAGAAGTCGATCTAAGAAACGTGAAAAGGTAACTCCTCAACCTAAAGTCAAAAAGAAAAAAAGAAGAATTCGCTTCAAACGAATACTGACTTTGTTCCTGCTGTTGATTACTTGTGTGCTTGCAGGGATGATTTTCATGTTTCTTCGAGGGTTCCAGTCAGCAGCCAATCCAACAAATAAACCAGCTGACGCCAAGGCAGCTCAAGTAGAGGTCTTTAACGGTCAGGATACCAAAGATGGTGTGAATATCCTAGTCATGGGGACAGATGGCCGTATCGGTCAAAATAGTGCGGAAACCCGTACCGACACAATCATGGTACTGAATGTCAGTGGATCGGATAAGAAGATCAAACTAGTCAGCTTTATGCGTGACAACTTAGTTTATATCGACGGGTACAGTAAGATTGTAAATGGCCAGAAACAGACGGATAACAAACTAAATGTTGCCTATGAACTTGGGGAACAAGAAGGGCAAAAAGGGGCAGAAATGGTCCGCAAGGTTCTAAAAGACAACTTTGATTTGGATATTAAGTACTATGCCCTAGTTGACTTCCAGGCCTTTGCAACAGCTATTGATACCCTCTTCCCTGACGGAGTAACGATTGATGCTCAATTCTCAACATTGAATGGTCAACCTTTGACAGAAGCCACAGTTGGAGATGACCTTCATGCAACAGAGACAGAATCGCCAACCCAAACCATCAAAGTTGGAAAACAGCAGATGAATGGATCCACCTTGCTGAACTACGCTCGCTTCCGTGATGATGACGAGGGAGACTATGGGCGTACCAAACGTCAGCAACAAGTCATGTCAGCTGTTCTTGAGCAAATCAAAGATCCAACCAAGCTCTTTACGGGATCAGAGGCACTTGGAAAAGTCTTTGGCATGACCTCAACAAATCTACCATATAGCTTCTTGTTGACCAATGGCTTATCTGTCCTAGAAGGTGCTCAAAATGGCATTGAAAGACTCACCGTCCCAGAACTTGGTGACTGGGTAGATGCTTATGATATCTACGGTGGACAAGGACTTCTAGTTGATCAAAATAAATACCAAACCAAACTCGCCCAAATGGGATTCAGATAAAAAAATACATTAAAATCAAAGCTTGAAACATCTAACTAAATGGGTGTCTCAGGCTTTGATTTTTTACGGTATCTGATGGATTTTTAAGGCTTTTTTATGGTATAATAAAACGATATAACTCGTTTTTGAAAAGAAGAGGAGAGACATGAGTGATTTGAAAGCGATTCAGGCTCGTAGTCTGGAAATGGCTGAATATTTCGTCGCATTTTGTAAAGAACATGATTTGTTGTGCTATCTCTGTGGTGGTGGGGCTATTGGTACCCTTCGTAATAAGGGTTTCATTCCTTGGGATGATGACCTAGACTTTTTCATGCCTCGCAAGGACTATGAAAAATTAGTTGAACTATGGCCTCGTTATGCAGATGAGCGTTATTTCTTGTCAAAGAGTAATAAAGATTTTGTAGATCGTAACCTTTTTATTACCATTCGTGATAAGGAAACAACTTGTATCAAGCCTTATCAAAAGGATTTGGATTTGCCACACGGTTTAGCCTTGGATGTGTTACCATTGGATTATTATCCTAAAAATCCAGCTGAGCGTAAGAAACAGGTTCGTTGGGCCCTGATTTATTCACTCTTTTGTGCGCAAACTATCCCAGAAAAGCATGGTGCAGTCATGAAATGGGGAAGTCGTATCTTACTCGGCCTGACTCCAAAATCTCTACGTTATCGCATTTGGAAAAAAGCTGAAAAAGAAATGACCAAGTATGGTCTGGCTGAGAGCGATGGAATTACGGAATTATGCTCAGGTCCTGGCTACATGCGAAACAAATACCCAATCGCATCTTTTGAAGACAATCTTTTCTTGCCATTTGAAGGAACAGAGATGCCCATTCCAGTCGGTTATGATGCCTATCTCAGAACTGCTTTTGGGGATTATATGACACCACCACCAGCAGACAAGCAAGTACCGCATCATGATGCCATTATAGCAGACATGGACAAGAGCTACACAGAGTACAAGGGAGAATATGGGGCATGATGGGAGAAAAAATAAGCGTTATCGTTCCGGTCTACAATGTAGAGGCCTATCTGGAGCGATGTGTGGAGTCGATTCTTCAACAGACTTATGCCCATTTTGAGTTAATCCTAATCAATGATGGTTCTACTGATTCCAGTGGACAGATCTGTGATCACTTAGCGTCTCAGTATGAGAATATCAAGGTTTATCATATCGAAAATGCTGGTGTTTCAAATGCTAGAAATATGGGAATTCAGCTAGCAACGGGTTCTTGGGTTACCTTTATTGATAGCGATGATTTCGTTACCCAGGATTACCTAGCTACTTTAGCAAGTGCAGCTGAAGGGTTGAATGTAGGCTTTGTAATTGCTCCTCTGCACCATATCAAAAACGGCATTGTAACAGACCTACCTTCACATTCAGAAAAAACAGAACTCTGGTCAACAGAAGAAACCATGAAGGAACTACTGATGACTACCAGAACATCATTTTTTCCAGTCGCAAAACTGTTTAAGAGAGACCTGCTTGCCGATGAAAAGTTTAATACCAATTATCACCTAGCTGAAGATGCCTTGTTTTTAACTGAATTGCTACTAAAGACAAGATGCAGTTGCGTATTTATTGACAAACCTGTTTATTATTATGATCATCGTGAGGGAAGTGCAACAACATCTGTTAATCGACATGTATTTGACACAATAGAAGTTTATAAGCAAATAATTGCTCAAGTTTCACAAGCCTTCCCTAATTTAAAATACGAATTAATAAACAGAGAATGTTGGTCGTACATCACAGTTTACGATAAAATTATCTTTACTTCACGTGAAGAGTATCAAAAGGAGAAAGCCGAGCTGAGGACTTGGATTGTTCAGCACCGACGCGAAATATGGAAAGATGCTTATTTCACCACTTTTCGCAAGGTAGCGATCCTTTCACTTGTCATTTCTCCATGGCTATATAAGAAAATTGTTGGATTAAAAAACTAATATCATGAGAAGGAGTTGAAAATGAATTTTTCAAAAATGGATGAATACTTTGAAAAATCAAAACTATGGATTGCGTATCTATTTGTTTTCATTTCGATTTTAAGTATGAGTTCACTGGTTTATAAGATAGCAAATCCCCTCTACAAGGGATTATCAGCAATTGTAGTGCTTTATATTTGCTATACCTTATTGTTTAAGTGGAAAGAAATCACAGCAGATCGTAAATTTCTATCCTTATTTGGACTATTAGCTGGAAGTCATCTGCTATCAGCTATTTTCAATCGCTCTGGACATCTGATTGGAAATGTGATTGAAATTCTCTTCATGGTAACCTATGTTTTATTATTTACCATGTTACAATCAGGGCAACTTAAAAAATTATTTGACTGGATTGCCTATACGGTTCAAATTGTATCTTTTTTTCTTCAGCAATTTTTTTGCGTTTGGTTTATTGGTAAGTAGAGTCCTTATCCTATTTAAGATTGGCGAACAATCTTATTACTATGGTGTCATGAATGGACGTCTGTGGGGGATTGTCAATCCAAATGCTAGTGCGATATTTTCATACATTAGCATTATTTTGGCTATGTATTTGATCCATAAAGGAAGTAAATATTCTGTTTATCTTAAACTGAACAATGTGATTCAATTCGTTTACTTCGCAACGATGCAAAGTCGAGGAGCCTTACTTTCTTTACTTCTCATGATTGGACTCTATAGTTTCTTTGCTACTAGAGGAAGTATCGTTAAACGCTTCCTCACTTTTATAGTTGCTGGTTTGCTGATTACTGCAACTAATATTGGATTAAGCTATGTAACTTCAATCTATATCTCATCTGAAATTGCGACTGTCTTAGATTTAAACAAAGGACAATCCTATGCTGAGACAGATTCGTCTGTCACTAAGAAGAACGGTGAGCTCCATCTGATTGAAACAACACCAAGTGGTAGAACCTATATCTGGAAAAATGCCATCAAGATGGGAAGTGCCAAACCAATTTTTGGTTATGGTGTACGAAATGTTCCAGATTACTACACAGAATATTTCAGTAAATTTGAGATTCAAAACTCCCTTATCGGTGGGAATTTCCATAACATTTTTGTGACCATATTTGTCAGTTCGGGAGTTCTAGGTTTGGTATCCTTCCTTCTTGTACTGGCTTATGTCATCAAGCGCTTTTTAACGTATTTGATTGTTTCCAAGAAACATACTGATAAATTGATCATGATCCTATTCTTTGGTATCTTGTTTGGTCAATTATTTGAAAGTCAGATTATGTATTCAACCAACTTTATTAATATCATCTTCTGGCTAGCGATTGGCTATGGACTCGTAGTCTGCAAACGAGATGAAGGAGTTCGGTACCAAGAAGTAACAGACATCAATGAAATTCAACAAATGGAACTTGGAATCATGGAGTATATTCATGAAGTTTGTCAGAAAATTGGAGTCAAGTATTTCTTAGCATATGGAAGTCTAATTGGTGCTGTACGCCATAAAGGATTTATCCCTTGGGATGATGACATGGATATCTGCATGTTACGAGAAGATTATGAAAAATTGCAAGACTACCTTATCGCTAACCCTGATGAACGTTACGAGGTCATGTCTTATAAAAACAATCTCAACTATGTCTATCCCTTCATGAAAGTGCAGGATAACCATACCTACTTGCTGGAAGAAGATGTTCGCATCGATTCGAATATGGGAATCTATGTAGATATTTTCCCTGTAGATGGCTACGAGGATGACGTACAATTTAAAAACAAGATGACGAAACTGATAAAGAAACGTCAATTGAGTTGCTATACCTTCAAAGGCATTACCAATACAAAAAGTGTACTGAATTCACTGCTACGTTATGTGTCAGTTATTATTTTCTATTTCACCAATACGAACAAATACGTTGCCCAGATTGAAGAGCTTGCAAAATCCCGTAAAGTCTCAGATTATGAGCAAGTGGATTATCTTATCTACAAGGATATGAACAAACCAGTGTGGAGACGTGAATGGCTGGAACAAGTTACTACTGGAACATTTGAAGGTAAGGAATTTACCATTCCGAAAAATTATCATGAAATTTTGACCTCAGACTACGGAGACTATATGCAATTGCCACCGGTTGAACAAAGAGTATCTCATCATGATTTTAAATTATGGAAGATTGTTAAAAGGTCTAAATGACAAGATTGGGATTAAGAAACGTTTAAAAATATAGTCAAATTTAGGAGAATAGAACCTATGTCTGAAAGAATTTTAACTCTTGAAGAAATCAAGCAAGTAGAATTGGATATTTTAAAGTATCTACATGATCTTTGTGAACAACATCAAATCAAATACTTTATTGATTTTGGAACCTTACTAGGAGCTGTACGCCATAAAGGATTTATTCCTTGGGATGATGATACAGATATTTCCTTAGCGCGTGATGAATTTGAAAAACTGTACAAGGTTTTACAAAATGAAAATCATCCCTACTATAAATTGATTTCATTCAGAGAAACAAAGGGATACCCATACAGTTATATGAGAGTCTATGATGTAAGGACTCGTCGAGATGCTAACCTCGTAGACCCAACGGTCGTATTGGGAACTTGTGTTGACATTTTTCCCTATGATGGTGTCGTCACAGAGGAAAGTGACCGTAAGAAAATGAAGCTCTACAAATATTTCATTCGACTTTCTTCTTTGAATTTTAAAGGGATCAAGTCTGAGAATGGTGGACTTAAGAACCTCCCTCGTTATATGGGATCAGCGATTTTCCGCTTAACTTCCCCACAGCTATGGAATCAAATTAGAGAATCTTGCTTTAAAGTATAGTGTAGATCAAGCAACAGATCTTACTTGTACTATCTATGACCCTTATTATCCAAATGGTATAAAAAAAGAATGGCTCTATGATTTGATTGATATGCCCTATGAAGACATTGTGGTCAAGGTTCCGAGAAAATACCATGAAATACTTGTCTACGAATTTGGAGAAAACTATATGACTCCACCTCCTATTGAGCAACAAGTCCCAGGAGGGGATAAAAATTATTGGATTGATTAGATTAAAAAAGTTGCTTATTGTTAAGATAAAGGAGTTTTCAAGGTGAAAAATAAATGGTTATTCAAATCAGTCAGCTATAGTGTTCTCGCAGTCTTTCTATTACTGATTCAGTTATCGCAAGGAGTAAATGCAGATACCATCTCTGCAGGTTCGGGCAATCGTATCCATTTCATAAATACTAAAGCAAAATCTGGGAGTGACGCCATCCTTCTGGAAAGCAATGGTCACTATGCTTTGATTGATATGGGAGAAGACTATGATTTTCCTGATGGGAGTGATCCACGCTATCCAAGCCGCTGGGGAATTTCCATGAGAAATTATCAAGTATTGGAGGATCGATTGATTCGCCACTTGGATCAAATAGGTGTAAAAAAATTAGATTTTATTATAGGAACTCATGTTCATAGTGACCATATTGGTGGAGCAGACGAAATACTCAATCGATATCAAGTCGGTAAGTTTTATTTGAAAAATATTCAGATGATCGGATCACAGCAAACTGGGGACTATGGGATAATCTTTTCAATTATGATAATGCTTTGAGAGCAGCTCAAAAACGAGGAGTTACTCTTATCCAGAATATTTCAGATGAGGATAGCCATCTAAAATTAGGTGATATGGATATCCAACTCTACAACTATAAGAATGAATATGATGCTGAAGGGAATCTGAAAAAAGTTCGAGATGATAACTCCAACTCCATTGTTTCAGTAGTGACTGTGGCAGGAAAGAGAATCTATCTTGGTGGAGATTTGGATAATGCCGAGGGAGCAGAAGATAAGTTAGGTCCAGTTATCGGCAAGGTTGATATGATGAAATGGAACCATCATTATGATGCGACAATTTCAAATACGATTAATTTCCTTGAAAACTTATCACCAAAAATGATTATTCAGACAACTGGTGGAGATATTAATGTTGCTTCAACCAGAGAATACCTTCAGAAGAAAAATATTCAGGTTCTTCATGCTGCTAGCCAAACTCAAGACGCTACCGTTTTTGATATTAGCGATAAAGGATTTGCAAATGTTTCAAATACCTTCCCTAATATCCCTGTAGTTGACGAAAAATGGTATCAAGAAGATGGTTATTGGAAATATCGTTTGACTGACGGAGAAATGGCTATCGGCTGGAGAGAGATTGGCGGAGCCACTTATTTCTTTAATGGAAAAGGACAAATGCAAGCAGGTCGCTGGCTTCACCTTAACGACGACTGGGGAGAAAATGCCAAAGGGAATGATTACTATCTGAACCAAAATGGTAAAATGCAAACTGGTGGTTGGTTCAAACTAGATGACTCTTGGTATTATATCCAATCAAATGGTGCTAGACGATTTAGCGAGCTCTCTGAAATTGGAGGGAAAAAGTATCTCTTTGCGGCAGATGGGAAGATGCTAACAGGACACCAAGTTTATAATGGCAAGAAGATGTTCTTTAGCGAAAGTGGTGCACTCCAAACAGCAGGTAAGCCTTCAACATGGCAAAAGATTGATTCAAATTGGTATTTCTATGATGAGGATGGGCTAAAGACCATCGGTAAAAAGAATATCAATGGAAGCACATAATACTTTAATCAAGAAGGTATCATGCAAACTGGCTGGGCATTTGTTGATGGTCACTGGAACTATTTTGCAAGTTCTGGAGCTATGAAAACCGGCTGGGTCAAGGATCAGGAAACATGGTATTATCTGGATAAAGATGGCATCATGTTAACTGGCAGACAAGATATAAATGGTGTTCGGTACTATTTGAATGCTAGTGGTGCCATGCAGACTGGATGGAAGTGGCAAGACAATAGCTGGTACTTCTATACGAACTCAGGTGCTATGAAAACTGGTTGGTTGAAAGATAAAGAATCATGGTATTATTTGGATCCAGAAACAGGTATCATGGCTGTAGGATCTAAAGAGATTGACGGTAAGAACTATTTCTTCAGCTCAGCAGGTACTATGCAAGTTGGATGGCAGTGGTCAAATGATTCTTGGCATTACTACGCTACGTCGGGCGCACTCCAAACTGGTTGGTTGAAAGATGGTGATGCCTGGTATTATCTTGAAGGTAAGGAAGGCGTTATGTTAGTCGGCCTCCATCAAGTAGATGGTAAGCAATATTACTTTAGCAAATCTGGAGCCATGCAAACTGGCTGGAAATGGTTTGATAATCATTACCGTTACTTTGAATCAAATGGAGCCATGAAAACTGGTTGGATAAAAGACAAAGGCGTCTGGTATTATCTAAATCCTGAAGATGGCATCATGTTGGTTGGCCTTCATAAAGTAAATGGTGATCATTATTACTTTGATGAATCAGGAGCTATGCAAACAGGTTGGAAACAGCTTGATGGCAATTGGTACTATTTCCAAGCTGATGGTTCTTTGTTGAAGAACGCAACAACACCTGATGGTTACAAAGTAAACGAAGAAGGAATCTGGAAACAGGCTGTTGCTGCTGTAAATAGCGATGCAGTCAAGCCAGAACAGAAACAAGAAGCTAATTCCTCTATTGTTGAACAACCTAAACAAGATTCAAATCTAGAAGCCAACGCCTCGGAAAAGAAAGAAAAAGAATAAAGAAGAAATCCCCTACTGGCAACTAATTTATCAGTAGGGGATTTTTTAATTTCGTTTTAATTTTGCAAGTACAAGGTTCAGTGCATAGTGGAGTGTTTTGTCTTTGGTGATAAAGAGGGTCAAGAGGTAATAGATACCACAAGTTGCTACGGTAGAAAGAACCATGAGAATCATATTGAAGTTTACTGTGTAGGAATTGATTTGGAAAATCATCTTGAAAATATAGAAGATTGGGATAAAACCAAGGGATATAATGCTATAACGTGTTAAGGTTATAAAAATTTCTTTTAAACTAATCAGTTGGTGTTTCTTGATAAAATGAATTTCAAGTAAAACAACGATAGTTTCTGCGATAATGGTCGTAGCGATGTAATACTCAGGTGCAAAAATATTATTGAAATACAAGATGCTATTTAATAGTATATTGGCACCACCACCAAGGAAGTAGAAGGCAGTTAAGCGATTTTCATGGTCGTTGATAAAGATAATCTGTTTACCCAGAATCAACTCAATAGCCCAAATGATGGTACGAAAGGCGAAGACGCTGGTTACGATACCCGCTTCAAGATATTTTTCAGAAGAATAAATAACAGTTGCGTACCGCCCCAATATCATAATCCCGATACTAGTTGGAACCATAAGGAAATAGAATAAGGATCCCGCTTGATTTACGAGATAATTATAGGACTTGTAATCCTTTTTACCGAGATAGTAGCCGAGACGTGGGATACTCACATTGAGAGCCCCACTTAAGACACTGGCTATTAGCATGACAATGCTGGAAGCAATAGTGTAGTAAGAAATGTAGTTTTCATCAGGTCCCTTGGTGATAAACATTCTATCAAGCAAGGTATAGAGCATGTTGGCGTTCGCTAAGAGTAGCATGGTCAAGAGCGGTTTAGATGCTTTGACTAATTCAACAAGACCGATCTTAACAAAGGAAACTTCTCTCTTTAATCCAAAGAAAACTGAGCAGGTAGTTGAAGATAGTGGTTGCTGTCATAACGATAGCATAAGGAACGATATCATCTGCCGTTTTAACAAAGGTGAAGATAGCGACCAGCATGGCAATCCGAATAATCAATGTCTTGTAGAGGATGAAGGCATAATTTTCATAAGCCTCGTTCATCCATTCGATATTGAGAAATTGGAAGAGTGCTTGGGCCCCTAGGATGTAGTAGAGGACTTTCAGATTCTCAATGCTGGTGTCAAAGAAGATAATGAGGAAATAGATACCTGTCGTCAGGAGAGAAGTGAAAACCGAGATATAAAACAACTTAGAAAAGACGTAGTTGATTTTATTCTTGTCATCCTTGACCTTACTGATAGCTCGAATCCCGTAGTTGTATATTCCAAAGGCAGCTAGTGGAATAACAAAGCTAGCCCAGGTATTGGCCGTATTGAAATAACCGTAGTTGGATTTGCTGAGAATCCGCGTCAGATAAGGATTGGTTATCAGTGGAAAAACGATATTGAGAATATTGACCAGCAAGCTGGCCAAGGCATTTACTTTTATATTTTTCATTGAACTTTCTTTCTTAAATCTAAAATCATATCTAGTATTATATCACATTCTCGCTTCATTCTTTTGATAAAATCGTAAAAATCTAGTATAATAGATAGACTGAAAGTATGAGGTTACTAGATATGAAGATGAAACAAATTAGTGATACAACACTGAAAATCACGATGACTTTAGATGATTTGATGGATCGGGGAATGGAGATTGCAGACTTTCTCGTTCCTCAGGAAAAAACCGAAGAGTTTTTCTATGCTATTTTAGATGAGTTAGAGATGCCAGACAATTTCTTGGATAGTGGCATGCTGAGTTTCCGCGTGACGCCAAAACCTGATAAGGTCGACGTCTTTGTGACCAAGTCCAAGATTGACCAAAATTTGGATTTTGAAGATTTGGCGGATCTACCAGACATGGAAGAATTAGCCCAAATGTCGCCGGATGAATTTCTCAAAACCTTGGAAAAGAGCATTGCAGATAAAACCAAGGACGATATTGAGGCCATCCAATCTCTAGAGCAGGTCGAAGCAAAGGAAGAAGAGCAAGAGCAGGCAGACAAGGAGACTGAGAGTAAGAAAGAACCTTATATCTACTATATCCTGCGCTTTGCAAGCCTTGCTGACTTGGTTGCTTTTGCAAAGACGGTTAACTACCAGATGGAAACCTCTGAACTCTATAAGATGAATGGACACTACTATTTGACGATCTTAGTCGATGTGGAAAATCATCCAAGTCCATATCCGGCTTGGCTCTTGGCTCGTATGCGTGAATTTGCAGATGATAGTGACATCAGTCGTTCAGTTTTGCAGGAGTATGGGCAAATATTGATCAACCATGACGCAGTTCTCGGTCTGCAAAAGATTCGTTCATAATTTTTAAAATCAATTTTCATTTATCAAGAAAGACGAATCATGGGATTCGTTTTTTCTTTACCAGACTGAAATAGTGATTTACTATAATAGGAATTTTCACAAAATTCTGTTATAATGGCTATATCAGAAAATTTCTAGGAGACAAACATGACAGTTAAAATTGCTTTACTTGGATTTGGTACCGTTGCAAGTGGCGTGCCTTTCCTCCTAAAGGAAAATGGAGAAAAAATCGTTCAGTCAGCTCATTCAGAGATTGAAGTAGCCAAGGTATTGGTCAAGGATGAAGATGAAAAGAACCGCTTGCTTGCAGCAGGAAATGACTTTAACTTTGTAACCAATGTAGATGATATTTTGTCAGATAAAGACATTACAATCGTAGTGGAATTGATGGGGCGTATCGAACCAGCTAAGACCTTTATCACTCGTGCCTTAGAAGCTGGGAAACACGTTGTTACTGCTAACAAGGACCTTTTGGCTGTTCATGGTGTAGAATTGCTAGAAATCGCTAAAGAGCATAATGTAGCACTTTACTACGAAGCAGCAGTTGCTGGTGGGATTCCAATTCTTCGCACTCTAGCAAATTCATTAGCTTCTGATAAAATCACGCGCGTTCTTGGTGTCGTTAACGGAACTTCTAACTTCATGATGACCAAGATGGTCGAAGAAGGCTGGTCTTATGATGACGCTCTTGCAGAAGCGCAAAGACTTGGTTTTGCAGAAAGCGACCCTACAAATGACGTGGATGGGATTGACGCAGCATACAAGATGGTAATTTTGAGCCAATTTGCTTTTGGTATGAAGGTTGCCTTTGACGATGTAGCCCACAAGGGAATCCGCAATATCACACCAGAAGATGTAGCTGTAGCCCAAGACCTTGGCTATGTAGTGAAATTGGTTGGTTCTATCGAGGAAACTCCTTCAGGTATTGCTGCAGAAGTGACTCCAACCTTCCTACCTAAAGCACATCCACTTGCCAGTGTGAATGGGGTAATGAACGCTGTTTTTGTAGAATCTATCGGTATCGGTGAGTCTATGTATTACGGACCAGGTGCTGGTCAAAAACCAACTGCAACAAGTGTTGTAGCGGATATTGTTCGTATCGTTCGTCGCTTGAATGATGGTACCATCGGTAAAGACTTCAACGAATATAGCCGTGAACTTGTCTTGGCAAATCCAGAAGATGTTAAAGCAAACTACTATTTCTCAATCTTGGCTCCAGACTCAAAAGGTCAGGTCTTGAAACTTGCTGAAATCTTCAATGCCCAAGATATTTCCTTCAAGCAAATCCTTCAAGACGGAAAAGAGGGAGACAAGGCACGTGTGGTCATCATTACACATAAGATCAATAAAGCGCAGCTTGAGAAGGTTTCCGCTGAGTTGACCAAGATATCAGAATTTGACCTCTTAAATACCTTCAAGGTGCTAGGAGAATAGGATGAAGATTATTGTACTGCAACCAGTGCTAATATCGGGCCAGGTTTTGACTCGGTCGGTGTAGCTGTAACCAAGTATCTTCAAATTGAGGTCTGTGAAGAACGGGATGAGTGGTTGATTGAACATCAGATCGGTAAATGGATTCCCCATGATGAGCGCAACCTTTTACTCAAGATTGCTTTACAAATTGCGCCTGACTTGCAACCAAGACGCCTGAAAATGACCAGTGATGTTCCCTTGGCGCGTGGTTTGGGTTCTTCTAGTTCTGTCATTGTTGCTGGGATTGAACTAGCCAATCAGTTGGGCAATTTGAACTTGTCAGACCATGAAAAATTGCAACTGGCGACCAAGATTGAAGGGCATCCTGACAATGTTGCTCCTGCAATCTATGGAAATCTTGTTGTTGCGAGTTCCGTTGAAGGGCAAGTCTCTGCTATCGTAGCAGACTTCCCAGAGTGTGATTTCCTAGCCTACATTCCTAACTATGAATTGCGCACTCGCGATAGCCGTGGTGTCTTGCCTAAAAAATTATCCTACAAGGAAGCTGTTGCAGCTAGTTCGATTGCCAATGTTGCTGTTGCAGCCTTGTTGGCAGGAGATATGGTGACAGCTGGCCAAGCGATTGAGGGAGACCTCTTCCACGAGCGTTATCGTCAAAGTCTGGTCCGTGAATTTGCGACGATTAAGCAAGTAGCTAAAGAGAATGGTGCCTATGCAACCTATCTCTCCGGTGCTGGACCAACAGTTATGGTTCTGGCTTCTCATGACAAGATGCCCAAGATTAAAGCTGAATTGCAAAAGCAGTCTTTTAAAGGCAAACTTCATGATTTGAAGGTGGATACCCAAGGTGTCCGTGTCGAAACAAAGTAAAGAAATAGAAGATAGGATGGGGAAACTCTCGACCAGAGAGCTTCCTATCCTTTTTTTGAAAAGAAGTCTAGTCAAAGAACTTGATAAAGGAGAAATAAAGATGGCAGAAATTTATCTAGCAGGTGGTTGTTTTTGGGGTTTAGAGGAATATTTTTCCCGAATTTCTGGAGTACTAGCAACCAGTGTCGGCTACGCTAATGGCCAAGTCGAAACGACCAATTACCAGCTGCTCAAGGAAACAGACCATGCAGAAACGGTTCAAGTGATTTATGATGAGAAAGCTGTGTCACTCAAAGAGATTTTACTTTATTATTTCCGTGTCATTGACCCTTTATCTATCAACCGGCAAGGAAATGACCGTGGTCGTCAATATCGTACTGGGATTTATTACCAAGATGAAGCAGACTTGCCTGCTATCTACACAGTGGTGCAGGAGCAGGAACGCATGCTGGGTCGAAAAATTGCAGTAGAAGTGGAGAAACTTCGCCACTACATTCTGGCGGAAGACTACCATCAAGACTATCTCAAGAAAAATCCTTCAGGTTACTGTCATATCGATGTGACCGATGCTGAGAAGCCATTGATTGACGCCTCAAATTATGAAAAGCCTAGTCAAGAAGTGTTAAGGGAAAGTTTGTCAGCAGAGTCTTACCGTGTCACCCAAGAAGCTGCAACAGAGGCTCCGTTTAGTAATGCTTATGACCAAACTTTTGAAGAAGGGATTTATGTAGATATCACGACTGGCGAGCCACTTTTTTTTGCCAAGGATAAGTTTGCTTCAGGTTGTGGTTGGCCAAGTTTTAGTCGTCCGATTTCTAAGGAGTTGATTCACTACTACAAGGATTTGAGTCATGGAATGGAGCGAATCGAGGTTCGTTCTCGGTCGGGAAATGCTCACTTGGGTCATGTTTTCACAGATGGACCTCAGGAGTTAGGTGGCCTGCGTTACTGTATTAATTCTGCATCCTTGCGCTTTGTAGCCAAGGATGAGATGGAAAAAGCAGGATACGGCTATTTATTGCCATACTTAAACAAATAAACAGAGAGGGTGGGCGCTTCCTACTTTCTTCATTTCCGGAATAAGAATAGAAGGGATCTATGAAACACTTACTATCTTACTTCAAACCCTATATCAAAGAGTCGATTCTAGCACCCTTGTTCAAGTTACTAGAAGCTGTTTTTGAGCTCTTGGTTCCCATGGTGATTGCTGGGATTGTTGACCAATCTTTACCTCAGGCAGATCAAGGACATCTCTGGATGCAGATTGGTCTGCTCCTTGTCTTTGCAGTGATTGGTGTTGTAGTGGCCTTGATAGCCCAGTTTTACTCAGCTAAGGCAGCGGTGGGTTTTGCCAAGGAATTGACAAACGACCTCTATCGTCATATTCTTGCTTTACCTAAGGACAGCAGAGACCGTTTGACAACTTCTAGCTTGGTCACTCGCTTGACTTCGGATACCTACCAGATTCAGACTGGTATCAATCAATTTCTGCGCCTCTTTTTGCGAGCGCCTATTATTGTTTGGGGCAATCTTTATGGCCTATCGCATCTCGGCTGATCTGACTTTCTGGTTTTTAGTTATGGTTGTGATTTTGACAATCGTCATTGTAGGGTTATCTAGACTTGTCAATCCTCTCTACAGCAGTCTCAGAAAGAAAACGGACCAACTGGTTCAGGAAACGCGCCAGCAATTACAAGGGATGCGGGTTATTCGTGCCTTTGGGCAAGAAAAACGAGAGTTACAGATTTTTCAAACCCTTAACCAAGTCTATTCCAGTTTGCAAGAACAGACGGGTTTCTGGGCTACTTTATTAACACCCCTGACCTATCTGATTGTTAATGGAACTCTTCTCGTCATCATCTGGCAGGGCTATATTTCAATTCAAGGAGGTTTACTCAGTCAAGGTGCCCTCATTGCTCTTATCAACTACCTCTTGCAGATTTTAGTGGAATTGGTTAAGCTCGCCATGCTGATTAATTCTCTCAACCAATCCTATATCTCAGCCAAGCGAATCGAGGAAGTCTTTGCTGAGACTCCTGAAGATATCCATTCGGAGTTAGAACAAAAGCAAGCTTCCAGTAATCAGGTTTTACAAGTTCAAGAATTGACTTTTACCTATCCTGATGCGGCCCAGCCTTCTCTGAGAGGCATTTCCTTTGATATGAAGCAAGGGCAAATCCTTGGTATCATTGGGGGAACGGGTTCTGGAAAATCAAGTTTGGTGCAAGTCTTACTTGGTCTATATCCAGCAGATAAGGGAAGCATTAACCTTTATCGAGATGGACGTAGTCCTCTTAATTTGGAGCAGTGGAGGTCTTGGATTGCCTATGTGCCTCAAAAAGTCGAGCTTTTTAAAGGAACTATTCGTTGTAACTTGACTCTGGGTTTTAATCGAGAAGTGTCTGACCAAGACCTCTGGCTGGCCTTGGAGATTGCGCAAGCTAAGGATTTTGTCAGTGAAAAGGAAGGACTCTTAGACGCCCAAGTTGAGGCAGGAGGGCGAAACTTCTCAGGCGGGCAAAAACAACGTCTGTCTATCGCCCGAGCAGTCTTGCGCAAAGCTCCATTTCTCATCCTAGATGATGCGACCTCAGCTCTCGATACCATCACAGAGTCCAAGCTCCTGAAAGCTATCCGAGAAAATTTGCCAAACACGAGTTTAATCTTGATTTCTCAACGGACTTCGACACTTCGTATGGCTGACCAGATTCTCCTCTTGGAAAAAGGGGAGCTCCTAGCTGTTGGCAAGCACGAGGAATTGATGCAAACTAGTCAAGTCTATCGCGAAATCAATGCATCCCAACATGGAAAGGAGGACTAGCATGAAACGACAAACTGCAAACCAAACTCTCAAGCGTTTGGCCATAGATTTAGCAAGCCATCCCTTCCTCCTTTTCCTTGCCTTTCTAGGAACTATTGCCCAAGTTGCTTTATCGATCTACCTACCTATCTTGATTGGGCAGGTCATTGACCAGGTCCTCGTATCTGGTTCTTTACCAGTTTTTTGGCAGATTTTCATCCAGATGATCTTGGTGGTCATAGGAAATACACTGGTACAATGGGCCAATCCTCTTCTTTATAATCGTCTAATCTTCTCTTATACCAAAGACTTGCGAGAGCGAATCATTCATAAGCTCCATCGTTTACCGATTGCTTTTGTGGATCGGCAGGGCAGTGGAGAGATGGTTAGTCGTGTGACTACAGATATAGAACAGCTGGCAGCCGGCTTGACCATGATTTTTAACCAATTTTTCATTGGCGTTTTGATGATTTTGGTCAGTATTCTAGCTATGCTCCAAATTCATCTCCTCATGACCCTCTTGGTCTTGCTGTTGACGCCACTGTCCATGGTGATTTCACGCTTTATTGCCAAACGCTCCTATCATCTCTTCCAGAAACAAACAGAGACGAGAGGAATTCAGACTCAGTTGATTGAAGAGTCGCTTAGCCAGCAGACCATTATCCATTCCTTCAATGCTCAGACAGAGTTTATCCAAAGACTGCACGAGGCGAATGCCAACTACGCAAGCTATTCTCAGTCAGCTATCTTTTATTCCTCAACGGTCAATCCTTCGACTCGATTTGTAAATTCGCTCATTTACGCGCTTTTAGCTGGAGTGGGAGCCTATCGTATCATGATGGGCTCAACCTTGACTATTGGGCGTTTAGTGACTTTTTTGAATTATGTCCAACAGTACAGCAAGCCTTTTAACGATATTTCTTCAGTTCTAGCCGAATTGCAAAGTGCTCTCGCTTGTGCAGAACGTGTTTATGCTGTCTTAGAGAACTCTGAGGTGTCTGAAACAGGTAAGGAAGTCTTGACCAGCGACCAAGTGAAGGGAGCTATTTTCTTTAAACATGTCTCTTTTGGCTATCATCCTGAGAACGTTTTGATTAAGGATTTATCCATTGATATTCCAGCTGGTAGCAAGGTAGCCATCGTTGGTCCGACAGGTGCCGGAAAATCAACTCTTATCAATCTCCTCATGCGTTTTTATCCTGTTAACTCGGGAGATATCTTGTTAGATGGTCATTCCATTTACAACTATACCCGAGCGTCATTGAGACAGCAGTTTGGGATGGTGCTCCAAGAAACCTGGCTCAAGCAAGGAACTATTCATGACAATATTGCCTTTGGAAATCCTGAAGCCAGTCGGGAACAGGTGATTGCTGCTGCAAAAGCAGCTAATGCAGATTTCTTTATCCAGCAGTTGCCGCAGGGATACGATACCAAGTTGGAAAATGCAGGAGAATCTCTCTCTGTCGGTCAGGCCCAGCTCTTGACCATTGCCCGAGTCTTTCTAGCTATTCCAAAGATTCTTATCTTAGACGAGGCGACTTCTTCCATCGATACACGGACAGAAGTACTGGTTCAGGATGCCTTTGGCAAACTCATGAAGGGGCGCACAAGCTTTATCATTGCTCACCGCTTGTCAACCATTCAGGATGCGGATTTGATTCTAGTCTTGGTGGATGGAGATATTGTTGAGTATGGCAATCATCAAGACCTCATGGTTCGAAAGGGCAAGTATCACCAAATGCAGCAAAGCTGCAGCTTTTTAGCTCTGAATAATCCTTTCTACTTTTGAAAATCTTATGGACAAAAAAAGTTGCCTTCGGGTGACTTTTTTTGTTACAATAGCTAGAAAAAAATTATTCACTGTAAATTGTCTTTTAGAAAAGGAGCCTAGAATGAAAGTCTTTCAGCATGTAAATATCGTGACTTGTGACAAAGATTTCCATGTCTATCTAGATGGAATCTTAGCCGTTAAGGATTCTCAAATCGTCTATGTCGGTCAAGAGAAAGTCAGAGATTTTTAGAGCAAGCTGTGCAGATTATAGACTATCAGGGGCCTGGATTATGCCTGGTTTGATCAATTGTCACACCCATTCTGCTATGACAGGATTGAGAGGGAATCAGAGATGATAGCAATCTCCATGAATGGCTCAATGATTATATCTGGCCTGCAGAAGCAGGATTTACTCCCAGACATGACTACAAGAGCGGTCAAAGAAGCTCTGACAGAGATGCTCCAGTCAGGAACAACTACCTTTCAACGACATGTATAATCCCAATGGAGTGGAGATTGAGACGGATTTATCAGGCAGTGAAAAGCTTCCAAGATGCGGTGTTATTTCTCACCGACTCTTTTTTCTTCAGAGACAGAGACAACTGCTGAGACCATATGCAAGAACTCGATCAATTATTGAAGAAATCTTAGGATATGAAAACCCAAATTTCAAGGTTATGGTAGCTCCACATTCTCCTTATAGCTGTGAAAAAGACTTGCTGGAAGCGAGTTTAGAAATGGCAAAAGAGCTAAATCTTCCTCTCCATATCCATGTGGCGGAGACCAAGGAGGAGTCAGGAATTATCCTGAAACGATACGGCAAACGTCCCCTTGCCTTTCTCGAAGAACTGGGTTACTTAGATCATCCGTCCGTCTTTGCTCACGGGGTCGAATTAAATGAACGAGAAATTGAACGCCTGGAAACTTCTCATGTGGCTATCGCCCATAATCCTATTAGTAACCTCAAACTAGCCTCAGGGATTGCTCCCATCATCCAACTTCAAAAAGCAGGAGTGGCAGTAGGTATTGCGACAGATTCGGTTGCTTCCAATAATAATCTAGATATGTTCGAGGAAGGACGGACAGCAGTCCTTCTTCAGAAAATGAAGAGTGGAGATGCCAGCCAATTCCCTATCGAGACAGCCCTTAAGGCACTGACAATCGAAGGAGCTAAGGTTCTAGGAATGGAAGAAAGCAGATAGGAAGTCTGGAAGTAGGTAAAGCAGGCAGATTTTTTCTGGTCATTCAACCACAAGGGAAAAATCCATCTTCAACCCTCAAGAAAATATGCTCTCTCACCTGGTCTATGCAGTCAAAGTCCAGTGATGTTGATGATGTCTATATCGGCTGGAGAACAGGTGGTTAAGCAAGGTCAAAGTCCCTAACAGTAGAACTTTAAAAGAAAAATCACGAAAAAAATTTTAAAAAAAGTTTGCAAAAAAATCTTGCATTCTTTTTTTGTCTATGCTATACTTATATACGGTTTGAAAAAAACTGCCTAAGACAGT